>WNFU01000043.1_pt1 | contig 133553 bp, 129 predicted proteins | sample 5400121 | NCBI WGS metagenome assembly WNFU01 (sample SAMN13153360, study PRJNA577476) | soil metagenome | isolation source: 100 cm soil or saprolite under grassland replicate 1 | place: USA:California | collected 2016-06-15
ACGGCTCCGGCTCCGACCACGACGTCCATCGGATCGGTGCCCGCGTCGAGTGTGTCCACGACCTTGCCGGACCGGGGACCGATCCTCGACAACGTATGGTCGTCGCGGTTCACGACCCAGACCGACCCCTCGCCAACAGCGATTCCGCTCGGGCCGTTCCCCACAGGGATCCTCTGGACAACGGTGTTGGTCCTCGGGTCGATGCGTGAGACCGTCCCATCGAGACCGTTCGCGACCCACACCGCGCCGGCACCGACAGCGATCGAAGTGGGGCCGCTGCCCACCTTGATCGTCTGCCTGACCGTGCTCGTAGCGGGGTCGATGCGCTCCACCGTCTGGTCGTCTGCATTGATCACCCACGCAGCGCCTTCGCCAAAAGCGATCTTCGTTGGTCCGTTGCCGACCGGGACATCGGCCACGAGCCGACTCGTGTTCGGGTCGATCACTGCAACCGAGTTGTCGGCGGCGGAGACGAGTGACGGGCTCCTCTCCCGGCTAGTGAGCTCGACGGTGGCGACGGTGATCGCCGTCGCCAGAAGGAGGGCCGCTCCGATCGCGATTGGGAATCTGCGGCCGCGCCATGGCTGGAGAGGGGCGGGAGCCGCGGCTTCCTCGTCCGGCTCGCTCGCGAGGACCGCAACGGGTGCCGTCTTGGTGGCCGCCGCCCTCGCCGCGGGAGACGCCGTTTCGAGAAGCTCGCGGTAGATCGACTCGGTTTCAGGCGAGGGGTAAGCGCCGAGCTCCTCCGCGAGGAGCCGTCGGCACCGCTCGTATACGCGGAGCGCCTCCGCTCGGTCGCCGGCGGCGATGTGCGCCTCCATCAGCCGGCGGTATCCCGTCTCGCGAAACGGCGCGAGCGCGACCGCCTCCTCGGCCCACTTCGCCGCCGCCTGGACAGTACCCGAGCGCAAGCAGGCATCGGTCAAGACGCTCAGTGCGCGGACATGGACCTCCATGAGCTCACGACGCTTCTCCTCGACCCATGCGCCACCATCCCCGGGCAAGAAGGGTTGCCGTACCACGGACGTGGCCAGCGCGGCCGCGGCCCTTGCCTTTTCAAGTTCGCCTGCGGTGAGCGCATCCTCCGCCTCTTGCGCCGCGCTCCCCGCTGCGACGACGTCGATCCAGCTTCCCTCCGGAAGGTCGAGGCGGTAGCAGCCGAAGGCGCCCGTCAGAGCTTTGGAGCCGTCGATGCCGTGCTCCGCGAGTAGTCCGCGGAGCTTGCTGACGAGCACCGTCAGCGCCTTGTCCCACGTCGCAGGCGGGTCCTCCCCCCACAGCGCCTCCGCGAGCTCGTCTCGCGGCACCGCTCTCCCCTGCTCGGCCACCAGATAGGCAAACAGGAGTCGGCCCTGCCGGCCCGGAAAGCGCCGCTCGTCGGTCACCACCCCGTCGCTCTCGGCGGCGACCCGACCCGCGAGGAAGACCTTCAGCTGAACCTCCTAGCCTGTTTCTTGCATGGATTTTGCCTCGATTTAGGCGCATCTTCCTATGCTCGCCGCGAGGAGTCGTGAACAAGGTGCTCCATTGCGAGTGCGGGTTCGAAGCCCGCGCCGCGCACGAAGACGGGCTCGTCGCGGAGGTCCAGCGCCACGCGTGGGAGGCGCACGGCATGTCGCTCTCACGCAACGAGGCGCTGCTCCTCGCCTTTCGCGCCCAGCTGGCTCAGGGAGCGCTGCCCGCGATCTCCCACGACGCGCCTGCGCACACAGAGAGGAAGAGGGCGCAATGAAGGCGCCGTCGACGCCGCGAGGCCGCGCGCATCGCGCAGCAAGACGGGATCGAGCCAGTCCGTGTAGTCGAAGTCGTCTCATCCGGAAGGAGTAGATCCATGCACCTGAGATCGATGACCTGGATTGCGGCGACTGCCCTGCTGCTCGCCGCTGTGGGCGGACTCGCGGGCTCGGCGCGGAGCCAGTCCGCGGGCAATGCCGTCACCGAGTGGAACCGCATCGCCATCAGCACACTGCTGCAACCGCCGCTGGGGACGCTGCCCCCGGCCGCCGGCGGAGCGCCGTCGGCCGCCCAGATCCACCTGGGGATGACGCAGGGCGCCGTCTACGACGCCGTCAACGCGATCGAGCCGAAGCACTACCGGCCCTACTTGCTGAAGCGGCGCTTCGCAGCGACGGCCTCCGAGGATGCCGCCGTGGCGACCGCCGCCTACGAGGTGCTCTCGAGCATCGTGCAAGGCGTTCCGCAGGGGATCCCGTTTTCGAACCGGCAGGCTCTGCTGGACGCGCTGGTGGCGGCCCACAACGACTCGTTGAACGCCATCGACGACACACCGTCCAAGACGCAGGGGATCGCGGCCGGGCACGCGGCCGCCGAGGTAATGATTGCCGCCCGAGAGGGAGACGGTCGCTACGGGGCCTCGCAGTGGGGAGGGCCCCCCAACGGAGACCTCAACCAGATTCCAGTGGGGCACTGGACCCCAGTGCTACCCAACGGAACGATCGCACTCGATCCGACGCCATGGGTAGGTGGCGTGAAACCGTTCCTCATCGAGAGCTCGTCGCAGTTCCGAACGGACGGCCCGAACGCGCTCACGAGCGACGCGTATACGGCCGACTTCATCGAGGTCAAGGCGCTCGGCGGCGACGGCGTCATCACGAGCACGGCCCGCACGCCGGACCAGACGCGCACCGCGCTCTTCTGGACGGGTGCCGGCGGGCCATTCTGGAGTGTGACCGCGCGAGACCTGATCGAGGCTCACGACATTGACCTCGCGGACAGCGCCCGGCTGCTCGCGATGATGAACCTGGCCGCCACCGACGCGGTCATCAACTGCTGGAACGACAAGTACTACTTCGACTTCTGGCGGCCGTGGACCGCGATCGCTCGGGCGGCAGAGGACGGCAACCCGGCGACCATCCCCGAGGCGGGCTGGACGCCGCTGCGGAGCGCACCGTACCCGGAACACCCCTCCGGCCACATGTGCTTGGACGGCGCGCACGTCGGTGCGCTGCAGCTGTTCTTCGATACCGACGAGATCGTGTTCGACGTGACGAGCTTCGTCGTGACTGATCATCCGAACCACTACGACAGGTTCTCGCAGACGCTGGCCGAGATCGAGAACGCCCGCGTCTGGACGGGCTTGCACTTCCGCACTGCCGACGAGCAGGGAGAACAGCTCGGCGTCAACGTCGCAAACTACATGGGCGAGCACTACTTCCAGCCGGTGGGCTGACACCTAAGGGCGTTGAGGGGCGTCGCTTCGCACGGCGCCCTCGACGCTCTGCCTGCCGCTTGCGGGCGACGCCGGCGAAGTTGGTGGAGCGAACCGAGATCGACTCGGAATCGCGACACCGCAGCCGATCGTGGAAGCGTCCCCGGTCGCGGAGCGGCTCGTAGCCGGCACAGCCTGCGAGGCTACGCCGGGCGACCGCGCCGGGCGGTTCCACGGAGAACCGCCTCCCGCCCGCCGCGGGGCGGCCTGACGAGTCGCCGGCGAATCGCAGGCATAGAAAAAGCCCCGTTACCAGGGCTTTTTCCGTAGCAGGCCTGTAAGCCGGATTCTGTCGAGGGTGAACATCCATCTAGGCGACCGGTTGCCCGGTCACTCGAGCGGTGTACCCGGTCCCTCGGCGGGCAGCGTCGTCGGGGCCTGTTTCACCTTGCACCGGACGGGGTTTGGCGAGCCGCCGCGTCACCACGGCGCTGGTGGGCTCTTACCCCACCTTTTCACCCTTACCTCGCGGCGTCTCGCGAGAGTCACGTCGCCGGAGGCGGTCTCCTTTCTGTGCCACTTTCCGTCGGCTTTCGCCGCCTGGGGTTTCCCCAGCGTCCTGCCCTTCGGTGTCCGGACTTTCCTCGGGCTCGAAAGCCCGCGATCACCCGGCCTGCGTATCGAATTGTAGCCCCGCTCCCGCCGATTCGGCGGCCGGGCGCAGGTGGGAGCCGCACTCCGGGCACGACAGCGTCCGCCCGCTCCGGAGCACGAACTCGCCGCACGCGAGGCACTCCAGGCTGGCTCCGCGGAGGAGCGCTTGCACCTCCTGGTCGAGCGTCGTGTGGAGCGGCCGCAGCGTCGCCATCAAAGCATCCTGAAGACGCCGACGACCTTGCCGAGGATCTGGACGTAGGGCGCATAGATCGGCTCGAGCTCGTCGTTCTCCGGCTGCAGCCGGATCCGGTCGGCCTCGCGGAAGAAGCGCTTGACCGTCGCCTCGTTCGCCGATTCGTCGTCGCCGACGAGCGCAGCCACGATCTCGCCGTTCCGCGCCTCCTGGGCCCGGCGGACGACCGCGATGTCGCCGTCGAGGATGCCGGCGTTGATCATCGAGTCACCACGCACGCGGAGGAGGAAGTCGGCGTTGGAGAGCGGTTCCGGGACGCCCATCGTGTCCTCGACGTTCTCCTCGGCGAGAAGCGGCGCTCCGGCCGCGATCGACCCCAGCAGCGGCAGCCTGTGCTGCTCCGCAACCTCCGCCTCGATCGCGGCGGGCCGGTCGTGCAGAAGCTCGAGCGCCCGCGGCTTCGTCGGGTCGCGGCGCAGGTAGCCGGCCCGCTCGAGATTCGCGAGGTGCGCGTGCACGGTCGAGGGCGAAGCAAGCCCCACCGCCTCCCCGATCTCGCGCACCGTCGGCGGGTAGCCGTGCTTGCCGACGTAGTCGGTCAAAAATGTCCAGATCTCCTGCTGCCTGCCGGTGAGCATGAGTTCTCCTTGGTCGAACGCGCGTTTCCCGAACGTGTGTTCGATCCCAGGGTAGAGACACCTCCGGACGACGTCAAGCAGCGGATGGCGCGAGGGCCGGCCCGTCCTCGCTCAGGAACGATCTAGGAGCCCGAGACGAGCCCCGGAAATTGAGCCCGGCGAGCCGGGCGATTTTTCCGGGGTAAGTGCGCTGGAGAGGACTTGAACCTCCACGGCCTTTTGGGCCACTAGGCCCTCAACCTAGCGCGTCTACCAATTCCGCCACCAGCGCAGAGGGATGGACAGTGTAGCCACGCAATTTCCCTTCTGGCGGCTTCGGCGCTCGCCCGGTGAGAACGCAACGCCGCGAAATTGAGTCCGGCGACGCGGGCCGATTTCGCGACGCCAGTTAGGGTTCGGCCGTGCGTGAGCTCTGCCAGGCGGCGGTGGACGCGGCGATTGCCGCAGGCGCGTCCTACGCGGACGCGCGCACGGTGGTACGTCGTTCACAGACGGTGGCGACAAAGAACCGGCGCGTCGAAGCTGTCACCGACCTCGAGACCGAAGGGATCGGCGTCCGCGTGCTCGTCGACGGCGCGTGGGGGTTCGCATGCGATCGGCGGCTCTCGAACGAGGGCGCCCGCGAGGCGGCGCTGCGGGCATACACGTTCGCGCGCGCGGCAGGCGGCCGCGGGGAGCGAGCGCTGGCGCCGCTGGCCGCTACCAGCGGCACCTACCGGACGGCCGCCGAGATCGACCCCTTCAGCGTTCCCCTGGGGGACAAGGTCGCGCTTTGCCTGCAGGCGGAGGCAGCGCTCCGGCACGACGACGTGAAAGTGACGGAGGCTTCCGTGCGCGCGCAGCGCGAGCGCAAGCTTCTCGTTACCTCAGACGGGGCGGAGATCGAGCAGGAGCTGGTCGAGTGTGGGGGTGGGATCGACGCGATCGCCGTCGCGAACGGCGGCTACCAGATGCGGTCATACCCGTCGGCCCACGGCGGGTCGTCCTCGCAGCGCGGCTGGGAGTACGTGGTGGGCCTCGACCTCGAAGGCCACGCGCCTCGCGTCGCCGACCAGGCGGCCGCGCTCCTCCGAGCGGACCCCTGTCCGTCGCTCGTGACCACGCTCGTCCTGGACGCCGAGCAGACGCAGCTGCAGGTGCACGAGTCGGTCGGACACCCGACGGAGCTCGACCGTGTCTACGGCACGGAGGCCTCGTACGCCGGAACGAGCTTTTTGAAGCCGAACGACCTCGGCTCGCTGCGCTACGGGTCCGAGCACATGCACATCACCGCCGACTCGACGACGCCCGGCGGGCTCGGGACGTTCGCTTTCGACGACGAGGGCGTGCCCGCGCAGCGCGAGGCCATCGTGGCCGAAGGCATCCTGCGCGGGTTCCTGACCTCGCGCGAGACGGCGGCACGCATCGGCAACGGCAGCGGCGGGTCGATGCGTGCCGACGGCTGGAATCGGATGCCGCTCGTGCGCATGACCAACCTCCATCTCGAGCCCGGCCAGGGCACGTTCGAGGACCTGCTCGTCGACGTCGACGACGGCCTGTACCTCGAGACGAACAAGAGCTGGTCGATCGACGACAAGCGCCTCAACTTCCAGTTCGGCACGCAGATTGCCTGGGAGATCAAGAACGGGAAGCTCGGGCGGATGCTGCGCGATGCAACCTACACCGGGATCACACCGGAGTTCTGGGGCTCGCTGGACGCGGTCGCAGGGCCGGATGCATGGCGCATGCAAGGTCTGACGAACTGCGGAAAGGGCCAGCCCGGTCAGAGCGCGCACGTCTCGCACGGCGCCGCGCCGTGCCGCTTCCGGAACGTGCAGGTCGGCGTCAAAGCGTGAGCGATACGCGCGAGATCGCCGGGCGGGCGCTCGCAGCGGCCGACGGTGACGAGGCGGAATTGCTCGTTCTCTCCGAGCGCTCGGGACTCGCGCGCTTCGCGTCGTCCGAGGTGCACCAGCCGACCCTGATCGAGAACACCGTCGTGACGATGCGGATCGTGCGCGACGGTCGCGTCGGAATTGCGAGCACGAACCGGCTGGACGCCGACGGCCTGCGCGAGTTGACGGCGCGCGCAGGCGAGGCCGCCGACAGCGCGGTGGCCGAGCCTGACTTTCCGGGCCTCGCAGACCCGCAGCCGCTACCCGAGGTGGAGGGCTGCGACGCGGCGCTTGCCGGCTTCGGGCCCGAGGACCAGGCGCGGCTCGCACGTGCCGCGATCGAGGCGGGCTCGATCGGTCTCTACGGATTCTTCACCAGCGCCGTTACGGAGCTGGCGATCAGGTCGACGAAGGGTGTCGACGCCGGCCAGCGGATGACCGACGCGACGACGCTGATCGTCGCCGCTGACGAAGGGGAGTCGGGCTACGCCGAGCAGACGACGTGGAAGGCGGCGCGGGTCAATCCGGCTGCCGTCTCGAGGGAGGCTTCCGAGAAGGCCGAGCGAACGCGCGGCGCGCAACGACCCGAGCCGGGCGTCTTCCGCGCGGTGCTCGAGCCGTACGCGTTCGCGGATCTCCTGCAGACGTTCGCGTACGACGCCTTCGGCGCGAACGGTCTCCTCGAGGAGCGCAGCTATCTCGCGGGCCGTCTCGGAACGAAGATCGTCGACGAGAAGATCTCGATCGCAGACAACGCGCTCGATCCGGAGGGCATGCCGAAGGCCTTCGACTTCGAGGGTATGCCCAAGCAGCGCGTCTCCCTGATCGAGCGCGGCGTTGCGAAGGGAGTCGTGTGGGACCGCAAGAGCGCGGCACGCGCAGGCGACGGCCACCAGACGACCGGGCATGCGCCGCCTCCTGTCCTCGCGCAGTTCGGGCCGCTCGCGTTCTCGCTCGTGGTGGACGGCGGCGAGGCCGAGTCGACGGACGAGCTTGCGGAGCTCGTCGGCGACGGGATCTACGTCACGCGGCTCCACTACCTGGGCATCGTCGACCCGCGCGAGGGCGTGATCACCGGCATGACGCGCGATGGGACGTTCCGGATCCGCGACGGGAAGATCGCCGAGCCCCTCGTGAACTTGCGCTTCACCGTGTCGGTGCCGCAGATGCTCGAGAACGTTCCCGGGCTCACTCGCGAGCGCGAGCTCGTCAACGTGAGCGACTTCTACGGCGAGCGCTACCCGATGGGCGCGCGGGTGCCTGCGATCGCCACCGCCCGCTTCAACATCACCGGCGTCGGTTCCGCCCCCGGAATCTAGGAAAGCAAGTGCCAGAGCGCGATCGTGTTCGCCGCGAAGAGCACGGCGACGCCGACCGTGAGGCGCGTCAAGTTCCGCTCGACGATGTGCGTCCCGCCCTGCGACGCCGGCGTGAAGCCCATCCCGCCCATGCCGGCCTCGCGCCCGGAGTGCATGAGCACGAGCGTGATCAGCCCGAAGCAGAGCAGGACGTGGATCGCGGCGAGGGCTCCGACCATGGCGGGCGCATAGTAGCCAAGCTACCTCGATGCGACCTCGAGGATCGCGTCGATCAGCTCTGCGGCGATCCGGTCCTTCGTGACGTAGCCGGCAACACCGGCCTCTCGGGCGCGGTCGACGTCGGCACGCGCATTCGAGCCGGTCAGCATCAGGATGCAAGCCCGCGGGTCGACCTCGCGGATCGCACGGACTGCGTCCAGGCCGTCCATGACCGGCATGGAGATGTCCATCAGGGTGATGTCGGGCCGCGTCTGCTCCCACATCTCCACCGCCTCGCGGCCGTCTCGAGCGTGGCCGATGACCTCGATCCGCTCGTCCATCGCGAGGATCGCCTCGAGCGCTTCCGCGAAGAGGCGGTGGTCGTCGGCGATCAGCACCCGGACGGGCTGGGACATCTCGGTCGGAATTTGCACTGTTACGCTCGCCGTGTGAAGAGGGCGACCCGCGTGAGCGAATCACAAAGACTCCTCGTCACGGGGGACAAGCGGCTCAAGCAGGGCGTCGATCCGCGGAAGGCGCGGGAAAGCTCCGAGGAGGCCCTGGCCGTCGCGCGCGAGGCCGGGCTCGAGAAGTCCGTGCGGCCTGTCGTCGATCAGGCTCGCCGAGCTCGGACGGCTCGCTCGAGAATCGCCTCCACCCGAGCCGCCTGCAGATTGACGTCGTGGCGCTCCGCCGCGGCGCGGGCGTCGAGGTTCGGGCTCGGGAGCGCTGCCGCTCGGCGGAGGCCGTCGGCGATCGCCTCCTCGTCGAGCGGGTCGACGAGCACGCCGGCCTCTGGCGGGACGAACTCGGGCGGCCCGCCGACCCGCGTCGCGACCACGGAGCGACCGCACGCCATCGCCTCGAGCGCCGACTGACCGAGCGGCTCGAGCAGGCTCGGCTGCGCGAGCACGGTCGCTGCGGCGAGCTGCTGCGGGATCTCGTCGTGCGGGACCCGCCCGGTAACGCGCACGCGCTCGAGGCCCTCGAGCCGTGCACGCAGCGGACCGTCGCCGACGAACGTGAGCGTTGCGTCCTCGTCGAGTCGCGAGAACGCGCGCGCGAGGCGCATCACATTCTTCCGCTCGGTCAGCGAGCCGACGCAGACGAACGCGTGCGCGCCGGCGGGCGCGGGGAACACACGGAACCGTTCGAGATCGACGCCCGAGTCGACCACCTCGGTCTTGCTGCGCGCCTCGGGCACCTTCGCCTCGAGCTCGCGGCGCAGGTAGTCCGAGACCGCGATCACGGACACGGCGCGCCTGACGGCGAACCGCGTCGCCGCGCGGATTCCCGGGAACGCGCCGACGTTGCGTACGTCCCGCCCATGCGCGGTCAGCACGACCGGCGCGCGCTGCGCGAGGACGGCGATCAACCCCGCCGGCACGAGGAAGTGCGCATAGACGACGTCCGGCCGCGGCGCGCGCCGAGCACGACGAGCGAGCTCGAGGTAGCGGAGTTTGCCACCCGCACGGCGATCGAGAACCGCGCGGTCGATCTCGTGCCCGCGCGCGGCGAGGGCGTGCTCCAGCTGAGCGACGAAGACGCCGAGGTCCGGGTCCTCGGGTCCGGGATACATCTGCGAGACCAGCAGGATGCGCACCGCCGCGGACGCTAGCGTCCCGGTGCTCATGCCCGTCGTCCACGTCGAGGAGTTGACGAAGACCTTTCGAGTGCCCGAGCGCGAAGCGGGGCTCGCAGCGGCGATGCGCGCGCTGGTCCGCCGCCGCCACCGCGACGTGCGCGCCGTGGAGTCGATCTCGTTCACGATCGAGAGCGGTGAGGTCGTCGGCTTTCTCGGCCCGAACGGCGCCGGAAAGACGACGACGCTGAAGATGCTCTCGGGCCTGCTCTATCCGAGCGGGGGCGAGGCGAAAGTCCTCGGTCACATCCCCTCGCGGCGCGAGAAGGAGTACCTGCGCCGGATCACGCTCGTGATGGGCAACCGGAACCAGCTGCAGTGGGACCTGCCCGCCCTCGACTCGTTCGAGCTCAACCGCGCGATCTATCGCCTCCGTCACGAGGACTTCCGGCGCACACGTGACGAGCTCGTCGAGCTGCTGGACGTCGCCGACCTCGTGCGCAAGCCCGTGCGAAATCTCTCCCTGGGCGAGCGGATGAAGGTCGAGGTCGTCGGAGCGCTCCTCCACCTCCCGCAGGTCCTCTTCCTCGACGAGCCGACGCTCGGCCTCGACGTCACGATGCAAAAGCGCATCCGTTCCTTCCTCGCCGAGTACAACGAGCGCTACGGCGCGACGGTGCTGTTGACGAGCCACTACATGGCCGACGTCGAAGCGCTCTGCAAGCGCGTCATCGTCATCCACCATGGCCGCATCCTGTTCGACGGGCAGCTGGCGGCCCTCGCCGACCGCTTCGCCGCGTACAAGACCATCGACGCCGTGCTCGCCGACGGCGAGCGCGTCTCGCTTCGTGTGCCGAAAGCCGAGACGTCGCGGGCGACCGCGGAGCTCCTCGCCACGCATGAGGTGCACGACCTGACGGTGGAGGATCCGCCGATCGACGACGTGATCGAGCTCGTCTTCGCCCAGGAGGCTGCCGACTGAGCGCGGTCTCCGCACCCGCGCAGGAAGGGCGCCTGCGCGCTCTTGCGGACTTCTACGTGGCAACGGCGCGAGCGTCGATCGCGACGCAGTTCCAGTACCGAGTCGCGCAGTACTTCTACATGCTCGGGATGATCGCCGAGCCGGTGATCTACCTCGTCGTCTGGTCATCCGTCGCGCGCTCCAGCGGCGGCGCCGTCAACGGGATCACGGCCGGAGAGTTTGCCGCGTACTACATCGTCTGGACGCTCGTCCGGAACATGAACATCGTCTTCGGCGCGCCGTTCTGGGAGTGGCGCATTCGCGAGGGCCAGCTCGCGGGGCAACTGCTGCGCCCGATCTTCCCGCTCCACTACGACATCGCGTACTTCGCAGGCTGGAAGGTGGTCAACATCCTGCTCTGGCTGCCGATCGCCGTCGGGCTGTCGCTCGTCTTCCATCCCGACCTGCATCCCTCTCCACTCGAGGTCGGCGTCTTCTGCATCGCGATCTGGGGCGCGTATCTCGTCCGCACGATGTTCCAGTCGACGATCGGAATGCTGAACTTCTGGACGACGCGCGGCGCAGCCGCGTTCGACCTCTACATGACACTCGAGCTGCTCCTGTCCGGACGCCTCGTGCCGCTGAAGCTGATGCCCGAGTGGGCACAGACGCTGGCCAACTTCCTGCCCTTCAAGTGGACGTTCGGCTACCCGATCGAGTCGCTCGTCGGCGACCTCTCGACGCGCTCGCTGCTGCTCGGGCTCGGCGCGCAGTTGCTCTGGATCGTGATCGGGCTCGTCCTCTTCAGGATCGCGTGGCGCTTCGCGATCACGCGGTTCTCGGCAGTGGGCGGATGAACACGCTTCGCGTCGCTCGGCTCTACCTCAAGGTGGGCGTACTGAACGAGTTGCAGTACCGAGTCAATTTCTTCGTGCAGCTCTTCCAGTCGCTGATTCAGGTCGCCACCGGCCTGATCGTGCTCTCGCTCGTCTACTCGCACACGACGCAGCTGAACGGGTGGACGGAGCCCGAGCTGCTCTCGCTTCTCGGCGTGCAGATCATGCTCGGCGGCGTGATTCACACGTTCGTGCAGCCGAACATGGAGCGGCTCCTCGAGGACGTTCAGCAGGGGACGCTCGACTATGCGCTGACGAAGCCCGAGGACTCGCAGGTGCTCGTCAGCGTGAGGAACGTCCGCATCTGGCAGCTCGTCGAGGTCGTCTCCGGGGTCGTGTTGCTCGTGGTCGGGATCTCGCGCGTGGAGGCGTCGATCGGCGCGCTCGACGCGCTCGCGTTTCTCGTGGCGATCACGCTCGGCGCCGCGATGCTCTACTCGTTCTGGCTCGTCGTCACGACCGGCGCGTTTTGGGTCGTCCGGATGGAGCACGTGCTCGAGCTGTTCGAAGGCATCTACCAGACTGGGCGCTGGCCCGTCGGCGTCTACCCGGGCTGGATGCGCTACGGCGTCACGTTCCTCGTTCCCGTTGCGTTCGCGGTCACTGTGCCGGCGCAGGCTGTCACCTCTCGGCTCGACGCGGCGACGCTCGCGCTCTCCGCTGGGTTCGCGGTCGTGTTGTTTGCCTTCACGCGCTGGTTCTGGCGGTTCGGCTTGCGGCGCTACTCCGGCGCGTCGGCCTAGTGGAGTGGCGGCGAGTCGAGCCGCGCGAGGCGGCCGCGCTGATGCGCGGGTACGCGCGACCGTGGTGGATCGGCGGCGGCTGGGCGCTCGACCTCTTTCTCGGGCGCGAGACGCGAGAGCACGGCGACATCGACGTCGTCGTCTTCCGCGCGGATCAGCAGCAGGCGCGGCGGCACTTCGCCGGGTGGGAGCTGCAGGTCGCGCACGAGGGCACGCTCACGCCGTGGCGCGGCGAACGGCTCGAGCTGCCGGTGCACACCGTCTGGGCGCGGCCGGCGGCCGCTGCGCTGTGGGAGGTCGAGCTCTTCCTGATGGAGTCCGACGGCTCGCGGTGGCAGTTCCGGCGCGACCCGAGCGTCACGCTCGAGCTCGGACGAGTCGGACTCGAGCGCGACGGCGTGCCCTATCTCGCCCCGGAGATCGCGCTGCTCTACAAGTCGAAGCAGCCGCGCGCGCACGACGAGGCGGACTTCGAGGCTGTGCTGCCTCAGCTCCCGCCGGAGCGGCGGACCTGGCTGGCGACCGCACTCGCGAGCCAGGATCGCCGGCATCCGTGGTTACGGAGGCTCTGACGCTGTCGCGCCGAGCTCGGCGTCGCTGAATCGGCACAGAATTGTCACAGTCGCGCCACCATCGCCGCGCTCTTGCTGGGTAGGCTCGAGCCAACGGGGAGGGAGGTGGGGTTCCCGAAGGTAGACGCGTGTACCTAATAGAAGGTCGGCCTAATGGGAGGTCGGCCGTGCGCGTCGGCTACGCGCGCTGCGCGTCGTACATGCCGAACTCCTCCCGCAGGACGCCGCAGATCTCGCCGACCGTACAGCGGGCTCGGAGGGCGTCGCGCATCGCGGGCAGCAGGTTCTCCGTGCCGCGCGCGACGCGCCGGACCTCCTCGAGCGCCTGGGCCGCCTCGTCGGCGTTCCGCTCCGCGCGGACACGCGCCGTTCGCTCCAGCTGGCGCCGTTCGGCCTCCGGATCGATGCGCAGGAGCTCGATCGGCTCCGACTCCTTTTCGACGTAGCGATTGACGCCGACGAGCACGCGTTCGCCCGACTCGATCTCCTGCTGGTACTTGAAGGCCGCCTGCTCGATCTCGCCCTGGACGAACCCGGCCTCGAGCGCGGCGACCGCGCCGCCGAGCTCGTCGATGTGCGCGAGCAGCTCCTCCGCGCGCTGCTCCAGCTCAGCGGTCAGCGCCTCGATGAAGTACGCACCCCCGAGCGGGTCGGCGGTGTCCGTCCCGCCGGCCTCGTGTGCGAGCAGCTGCTGGGTGCGAAGCGCGATCTTCGCCGAGCGCTCAGTCGGGAGCGCGAGCGCCTCGTCGAAGCCGTTCGTGTGGATCGACTGCGCGCCGCCGGCAACCGCCGAGAGCGCCTGGATCGCCACGCGCACGACGTTGTTCTCCGGCTGCTGCGCGGTGAGCGTGGAGCCCCCGGTTTGCGCGTGGAACCGGAGCGCCTGCGCGCGCGGGTTCGTCGCGCCGAAGCGGTCGCGCATGATCCGCGCCCAGAGCCGTCGCGCAGCCCGGAACTTCGCCACCTCCTGGAAGAAGTGATTGTGCGCGTTGAAGAAGAACGAAAGCCGCGCGCCGAAGTCGTCCGGGGAGAGTCCCGCGTCCACCGCGGCCTGGCAGTACGCGATCCCGTTTGCAAGCGTGAACGCGAGCTCCTGCGCCGCAGTCGAGCCCGCCTCGCGAATGTGGTAGCCCGAGATCGAGATCGTGTTGAACTTGGGGAGTCGCTCCGCGCAATAGGCGAACAGATCCGTGGTGATCCGCATCGACGGACGCGGCGGGAAGATGTAGTTCCCGCGCGCGCAGTACTCCTTGAGGATGTCGTTCTGCACCGTGCCGCGCAGGCGGTCGCCGCTCACGTCCTGCTCCTCGGCGACGAGCTCGTAGAGCAAGAGCAAGAGCGCGGCCGGCGCGTTGATGGTCATCGAGGTCGAGACCTCGCCGAGCGGGATGCCGTCGAGGAGCAGCTCCATATCGGCGATCGAATCGATCGCGACGCCGGTGCGCCCCACCTCGCCCTCGGCGCGCGGGTCATCCGAGTCGTAGCCGAGCTGCGTCGGCAGGTCGAAGGCGACCGAGAGGCCGGTCTGCCCGCGCTCGAGCAGGTACCGGAAGCGCGCGTTCGTCTCCTCCGCGGAGCCGAAGCCGGCGTACTGGCGGATCGTCCACGGCTTGCCGCGGTACATGTCGCGGTAGGGCCCGCGGGTGAAGGGGAACTCTCCGGGAGACTCGAGCTCGCGCTCGGCGTCCGCCGCGTCGTAGACCGGCTTGATCTCGATCCCCGAGTCGGTCTCGCGCCGGTCTTCGGTCGTCGCCACGAGGCAATCGTACGTCTGGCGGAAAAAAGGGAGCGCCAGTGACCCCGATCCTCGCGAACCCGTTGGTGCCGGTACGCCCGGCTAGCCTGGCGAGAAGCCGGCGCTCCCTTCGGCCGCTAGCTACCCGAACCCATATGAGTTCAAACGCAGAAACATGAACGTCCGCATCCGCCTCTTCGCGGGCCTCCGCGAGCGCGCCGGTTGGGCCGAACGAGAGCTCGACGGCATCGCGCGTGTCGCCGACGTCTGGCCGGCGCTCGGCCTCGGCGAGGAGCCCGCCGGCCTGCTCTACGCCGTGAACCGCAAGTACGCCGACCGTGAGCAGGCCCTCGCCGACGGCGACGAGGTGGCGCTGATCCCGCCGGTCTCGGGCGGTGCCTTCCGGATCACGGACGCGCCGCTCTCGCTCGAGGAGGCAGTGGCCGAGGTCGCCGCCGACGAGGCCGGCGCGATCGCCACCTTCACGGGCACGGTCCGCGCAGAGTCGCGAGGCCGCCGTGTCGTCCGCCTCGAGTACGAGGCGTACACGGAGATGGCCGCCGACGTGATGGCCCGCCTGGCCGCAGAGCTCGAGGAGCGCTACGACGTCCACGGGATCGCGATTCACCACCGTGTGGGGGTCGTCGAGATCGGGGAAGCAAGCGTCGTGATCGCCGTTTCCGCCCCGCACCGCTCCGACGCTCTGGCCGCGTGCCGCGACGCAATCGACCGGCTGAAGGAGACGGTGCCGCTGTGGAAGAAGGAGGTCTACGAGAGCGGCGAGGAGTGGATCGGGAGGGGATCGTGAGCGACCGTTTCAGGGATCTCGGCTTGTCGGAGGACGACGAGAAGCGAGCGTCTGAGCGGGAACCGCCTGAGTGGCGCCCGCCCGAGGAGGACCCGTACGCAGCGCGCGAGCTGCGTGACTACGACCCGATCCACCCGCGCGGCTTCGGCGTCCGCGAGATCCTCTCTCGCATCTGGGCCGTGCTCGTCGCGATCGTGATCGCGGCCGTCAAGTTCGGCTTCATCGCGGTCAAGTTCTTCGGCGTCTTCATCTCGGTCGCCGCGTACGCGCTGATCTGGGGCTGGCGGTTCGCCGTCGGGTTCGTCCTCCTGATCGTCGTCCACGAGCTCGGTCACTACCTCGAGGCGCGGCGCCAGGGTCTGCACCCGGCATTGCCGGTGTTCGTGCCGTTCCTGGGCGCGTACGTCGCCATCAAGGACGCGCCTCGCGACCCGTGGAAGAACGGACTGATCTCGATCGCAGGACCGATCACCGGCGGCATCGGAGCGCTCGTCTGCATGGTCCTCGGGAACGCGAACGACTCCGATCTCTTGCTCGCGCTTGCCTACGCCGGATTCCTGCTTAACCTCTTCAACCTGATCCCGATCTTTCCGCTCGACGGCGGGTTCATCGGGAGCTCGACGCGTGCGCTCTGGAAGTACGGGCCGCGCTCGCAGGGATTCGTTCTGGGCGCGATGTACGTCGGACTCGCCCTGCTGCTCGTGATCGGAATGATCGCGGCCCACGTGCCGCAGGATCGACTGTAGTGGACGACCGTCAGCTGCTCGAGAGCCCCGACGGCGACCTCGACGAGAGCGTCGCGAACATCGCGAAGGAGTTCGCGGTCGGGTTCGCCGCCGTGCGCCGCATTCCCCTGCCGGCGGTGACGATGTTCGGCTCCGCGCGCGTGCGCGACGGCCACCCCGCCTACGAGGCTGCCCGCGCGACGGGCCGGCGTTTCGCGCAGCACGGCTGGACGGTGATCACGGGCGGCGGTCCGGGCGTGATGGAAGCTGGCAATCGCGGGGCGAAGGAGGGCGGCGGCTTCTCGGTCGGCTTCAACATCAAGCTCCCGCATGAGCAGCACTCGAACCCTTACCTCGACCTCGCCGTGACGTTCGACCATTTCTATGCGCGCAAGGTCTGCTTCGTAAAGCCGGCATCCGGGTTCGTGATCTTCCCGGGAGGCTTCGGCACGCTCGACGAGCTCTTCGAGTCGCTGACGCTGATCCAGACCGGCAAGGTGCTGAACTTCCCGGTCGTCCTCTTCGACACCGACTACTGGGACGAGCTGCTCCATTTCGTCCGGGCCGAGGTGCTCGCCGACGGGATGATCTCGCCCGACGACCTCGAGCTGCTCCACGTCACGGACGACCCCGAGGAGGCGGTTGTCCACGTGGTCGAGCACCACGAGAGTTTGAGCACTCCCTCTCCCGCCGAGGCGCCAAAAGCTGACGCGCAGTAGCTACGCGTCGGGAGGCGGCAGAACGAAGTCGACGCGCGGCGGGTTCGTGCCCGGGCCGTAGATCACCGTGGGCCCGACCGGTACGTAACGGCTCGCGAACGCGTCCCGGCGAACGACCTTGTCGTGCTCGTAGACGGTGCGGCGCACGGTGACGTCGAAGCCGAGCTCGTTCGTCCCGCTCGAGGTGCGGATCGAGCCGGTCGGCGCATACGGGTCGTACGCGTAGCTCGTCTGCGGCTGCGTCCAGTTCGTCTTCGGGCTGGTCGTCGCGACGACGCGGCGGCCCTGCGGCGCGCCATAGAACGTGAACGTCAGCGTCGAGTACGTGTACGACGACTTGATCAGGATCGCATGGTCGAGATCGTTCTTGAAGACGAGATCCGGTCCACCCCATGAGACGGTGGCGTCTCGCCCGAGCGGATAGTGCGAGATGTAGAAGCTGTGGTTGTAGCGTCGCACGACGGGGAGACCGAGCTCGAACGCGTTGTTGAACAGCGTCGTCGCCGTTTGGCAGACGCCGCCGCCGATCGACGGCAGGAGCAACGAGCCGAGGATCATCTGGCCTTCGCGGAAGCCGCGCTCGACAGTGCGCTCGCCCACGACGCCGTTGAACGAGAAGACCTCGCCCGGTCGGATGATCGTGCCGTCGATGTAGTCGGCCATCAGATGGACGTTCCAGATCCGATTGGACGACGAGACACCCATGTCAGTCGTGAACGACGACACCTTGCGCGTGATGCCGAGCGCGAGTAGCTCGCCCGTCGTGATCTCTGCCGGGACCTCGTGCAGGCCGACCTCCGCGGCGCGCACGTCGCTCGAGTACGCAGCGGCGACGACTTCGCCGAGTGCCTGCTCGGTGTCGAGACCGATCCCGGGCTTCGCGGGCACGACGTGTACGCGGTCGCCCTCGATCTCGAAGCGAGCGTTCACGGCTCGGCGCTCGTGCCGAGCGAGCGCAGGGTCGAGGATCCGCGCAAGCCGTTTCGCGTCGAGCGTGACGAGGTACCTGCTCCCACGCTCTTTGAAGACGACGAGCCGCGCGAGCTCGTCCCGGCCGAGCATTCGCAGCGGATGCTGCTCGTAGTAGACGGCGACCGGTGCCGAGACGAGGAGCCGGGCCTCGGCGGCCGCCGCTTTCGCGTCGGCGTTCAGGTGGCGCGGGCGCGTCGGCGCGAAGACGGCCACGGCTCGGCCTCCCTCGAAGGCGGCGCGGCGGATCGAGGCGAGCAGCGCAGCATGGTCGAGACGGAGCCCAGCCCGCGCGGGCCGGACGACCGGCGCCAGGCCGTCGAACGACACGGTGGCCGAGCGCGCGGGCATGCCGCCCGCTTGCTGGACGCGGCGCAGAAATTCCTCGGCTGCGTGCGTTCGCACGACCAGCACAGGGGCCACGTCGACCGTTCGCAGCCCGAGCAGGGCCCCGATCCGGTTCGGCTCGGTCCGGCGTCCAGCCGTCAGCGCTGCGTCCGTCGTCGCGACGAGGTTGAGGGCGTAGAGCTCTCGCGGCTCGACCCAAAGCCGCTTGCGGCCGGCCTGGACGGCGAGGGGCCGGGCGAGGTCGGCAGCCACCGCCTCCTGGATCGCGCTCTCCCCCTGGGCTCGGCCGAGGCCGCCCACGTCCACCCCCGCGACCCGCGTGCCGGGCATCGTCTCGCCGCGGAACGAGAGCGTCCGGAGATAGAGCGCACTGATCCCGACGAGCGCCGCGAGCACCAGCACCGTCGAAACTCGTGGCCACGTCCGCGGGACGAGCCTCGCTGCGAGCTCCGTCACGGGGCGAAGGTACCAGCACGGCCTAGACTTTCGGACCGTGCGGCTCCGCGATCTGCCGTCCGTGGACGAGCTCGCGCGCGAGGTGGACGACCCGCTCGCCGTCGACGCCGCGCGTACCGTGCTCGCTCGGGGACGGGAGGAGATCCAGGCCGGTGCCGAACCGGGCGATCTCGCCACGCGGCTACGCGAGGAGCTTGCGCGCGCACGACGGCCCTCGCTGCGTCGCGTCCTGAACGCGACGGGCGTCGTCGTCCACACGAATCTCGGCCGCGCGCCGCTCGCGGCGGAGGCACTCGAGCGTGTCCAGGAGACCGCCCGGGGCTACTCGAATCTCGAGTACGACCTGACGGCGGGCGGGCGCGGCTCGCGCCAGGATCACGTCGCGGCGATCCTGCGACGGCTGACCGGCGCCGAGGCGGCGCTCGTCGTGAACAACAACGCGGCTGCGGTGATGCTCGCGCTGGCGGCGCTCGCCGAAGACCGCGAGGTGCTCGTCTCGCGCGGCGAGCTGATCGAGATCGGAGACGGGTTCCGGATTCCCGACGTGCTCGCGCGTTCGGGCGCGCGCCTCGTCGAGGTCGGTACGACGAACCGCACGCGCGCGGCCGACTATGAGCGAGCGATCGGGCCGGACACGGCGGTGCTCCTGCGCGTGCATCAGTCGAACTTCCGCGTTGTCGGATTCACGGAACAGCCGCGCGTCGACGAGCTCGCGGCGGTGGCGCGGCGGCACGGGCTGCCACTCGTCGATGACCTCGGCTCCGGCGTGCTCACGGAGCTCGCCGACGAACCGTCCGCGCGCGATGCACTCGAGCGAGGCGCTGACCTCGTCTGCTTCTCAGGCGACAAGCTGCTCGGCGGGCCGCAGGCCGGGATCGTCCTCGGACGCGCGGACCTCGTTGAGCTGCTACGCCGCCATCCGCTGCAGCGGGCGCTGCGCGCAGACAAGCTCACGCTCGCGGCACTCGAAGGCACGCTGCTGCTCTACCTCGAGGCGCCGGAGCGGATCCCCGTGCTCTACATGCTCCTCGAGAGCGCCGATGACGTGCGCGCACGCGCTGAACGTCTCGCGGCGCTCGTGAACGGCAGCGTCGAGGAGACCGTGGGCCGAGTCGGCGGCGGTGCGCTCCCGCTCGCCGAGCTCCCGAGCTTCGCGTGCGCGGTCGAGGAGGAACTCGCTGCGCCGCTTCGTTCGGCCGACCCTCCTGTCGTCGGGATCGTGCGGGACGGCTGCCTGCTGCTCGATTGCCGAACCCTCCCGGACGACGAGCTCGAGGAGGTTGCGGCCGCGGTCGCGCAATGCCGCTCACGGTAGGAACTGCGGGCCACATCGACCACGGCAAGACGTGGCTCGTTCGTGCGCTCACCGGCAAGGACACCGACCGGCTCCCGGAGGAACGGGCGCGCGGGATCTCGATCGAGCTCGGCTACGCGCCCCTCGTGCTGCCGGACGGCCGGACGCTCTCCGTGATCGACGTGCCGGGCCACGAGCGCTTCGTGCGGACGATGGTCGCGGGCGCGACCGGCGTCGACCTCTTCTTGCTGGTGATCGACGCGAACGAGGGCGCGCGGCCGCAGACGCATGAGCACCTCGCGATCCTTCGCCTGCTGGGCGTCGAGCGCGGGGTCGTCGCGGTCACCAAGGCGGACGCCGTCGACGACGAGATGCTCGAGCTCGCGCTCGAAGAGGCGCGTGAGCTGGTGCCGAGCGCGGAAGTCGTCGCGGTGAGCGCGAAGACGGGCGCGGGACTCGAGGAGTTGAGAGCCGCGATCGGCCGTCAGGCCGACGTCGTGGCTCAGAGCCACAAAGTCTCGGACCCGGCACGGCTCTACGTGGATCGCGTGTTCTCGCTCCACGGCGTCGGCACGGTCGTGACCGGGACGCTCTGGTCGGGGACGATCGGCGAGGGCGATCGGCTGCGTGTCGAGCCGTCGGGGCTCGACGTTCGGATCCGGAGCGTGCAGGTTCACGACCATGCTGTCGAGCGCGCGGACGCTGGGCAACGCGTCGCCGCGAACCTCGTCGGCGTCGAACGCGACGACCTGCGCCGCGGCGACGCGCTCGTTGCCCCGGACGCATTCACCAAGAGCTACCGGCTCGACGTCGCGCTCGAGCCGCTGCGCGAGATCCCCGCGGCGGTGACCGTGCACCACGGAACCGCGCAGGTGCCGGCACGCGTCGTGCGTGCGGGCGACCGACACGCGCAGCTCCGGCTTGCGTCGCCGGTGGTCTCTGCGCGAGGCGACCGCGTCGTGCTCCGGACCGCGACGACTGTCGGCGGGGCCGTGGTGGTCGACCCGGCGCCCCCGCGGCACCTCGACGCGGAGCGGCTCGAGCGTGTCGAGGCCGGTGACGCGCGGGCGGTCGTCCACGAGCCCGTGCCGCTGCGCGCGCTCGAGGTGCGCGGACTGGACACGTCGACCCTCGAGCGCGCGAACGGCTGGGCGTTCTCCCGCGACTGGCTCGAGGATCTCGCCAGCGACTTCCGGGCGCGGATCGCGGCCGCCGACGAGCTCGACCCCGGTGTGCCGCCTCCCGCCGAGCCCTGGGCAGACGCCGTCGTCCCGCTGCTCCGGCTCGAGCGGCGCGGCGCGAAGCTCTACCTCCCGGGCGCCGCCGCCGCGCTCGGCGCGCGGGAAGATGCTGCGAACGCGCTGGAGGAGGAGCTGGCGGCAGCCGGCCTGGATCCGGTGAAAGTCGAGGACGCAGCGCTCGCTCGCTATCTCGAGGAGCAGGGCAGACTCGTTCGTGTGGGCGACGGCCACGCGGTCGCTCGAGCCGCGTACGAGCGCGCCCGCGACGCGCTCGTCGAGGAATGCACGCGCGGCGGCTCGATCACGCTCGCGCGCTTCCGCGACCTGGTCGGCATCTCGCGCCGTCCCGCGCAGCTCCTGCTCGAGCGCTTCGACGCGGACGGGCTCACGCGCCGCGTCGGCGACGAACGCGTGCTCAGGCGTCGCGCGCTGAGCGGCTAGAGCCCCGGCGGGCGGTGCAACACGCGGAGGAGCTCGGCTGAGAGCGATCGCCACTCCCCCGGCTCCAGCTCGATCCACTCCGGCTTTTCGAGCTTCGCGGGGAGGTCGTCGCGCGAAACAGCCCAGGTGTCGAGCACCTCTGCCTCGACCACGATGGGCGCGGCCGTTCGGACCGCGAGGTTGAGCGCGTCGCTCGGCCGGGCGTCGAGCTCTTCCGTCCGTCCGTCGACGGCAAGCGTGATCAGGCCGTAGAACGTCTTCTCGTGCAGCCGCGTGACCGCAACCCGCTCGACCCGCGCGCCGAAGAGACGCACGACCTCGGCCAGCAGGTCACTCGTCATCGGACGGAGTGTCGGCTCGCCGTGCAGCCCGAACGCAAGGGCGTTCCCCTCGGCGCCGCCGATCCAGATGGGGAGCACGCGCTGCTCCCCGTCGGTCTCGCGTAGCAGCACGATCCGCTGATCGCCGACCACCTTGTCGGCGTCGTCCGGCGCAACGCGTACCAGCACGTCCTCCAACCGCACCTCGATCATCGTGTCCTCCTTCGATTCGGCTTCGGATTCGCGTGGAGCAAGCGGCGCGAGCTCCTTGCGCAGGCGTGCACGCGCCCGGTGCAAACGCACGCGCACCGCGCCGGGCGTACTGTCGCGCAGCTCCGCGATCTCATCGCACGAGAGACCCTCGACGTAGTGGAGCACAACCACGTCGCGGTCGCGCGCCGGCAGGACCTCGATTGCATGGCGGACGAGGTCGCGTTCTTCGAAGACGTCCGGTTCCGACGTCCCGCCGACGCGAGCGAGGACGCGCTCGTACGTCGCGCGGCGCCGGAGCGTCATCCGCGCGAGATTGAGCGCGATCCCGGCCAGCCACGCACCGAAACGCGCAGGGTCGCGTAGGTCGGTCAAGCCGAGGTACGCCCGCAGCAGCGTCTCCTGGACGACATCCTCGGCCTCGGTTCCGTCCCCGAGCATGCGCGCGGCGAGCAGCCTCAGGCGCACCCGCTCGCCGTCGACGAGCTCAGCGAAAGCACTCGTGTCGCCGAGACGCGCCGCAACGATCAGCTCGCGGACCCGTTCGCTCTCCACGTCCAGTGGTTGCGCGAGGCGCCGGAAAGGTTACGGCGACCGAAGCTCGAAGCGGAGCAGCTCCGGCCGGTTGTAGTGGCCGGCGGCGTCGAATCGCTGACGCTCTTCGTAGAGCCGCTGCGGGTCGAGTTCCGCGTACAGGATCCCCTCCTCGCCGTAGAGCGGCCCGGCCAGGTAGGCGCCGTCCGGCCCGAGAATCGCGCTCCCGCCGCGCCCGATGATCTCGTGGCCGTCGAGCTCGCTCCGCAGCGGGAAGTCGTCCGGGTAGGAGGCAGAACGCTGAAAGTGTGAAGGCGCGATCACGAACGCGCGCGACTCGCGCGCTATGTGCACGAGCGTCGCCTGCCAGGCATCGCTGTCGTCGGCCGTCGACGCGATGTAGATCTCGACGCCCGACTCGTAGAGCGAGAACCGTGCGAGCGGCATGTAGTTCTCCCAGCAGATCAACCCCCCGAGCCGGCCGAGCCGCGTCTCGAACGCGCGCAGTCCGCGCCCGTCGCCCTGGCCCCAGATCAGCCGCTCGTGGTTCGTCGGCACGAGCTTCCGGTGATGCTCGGCGAGCGTGCCGTCGGGCGCGTGGTAGAGAAGCGAGTTGTAGATCGTGCCCGGCCGTTCCGGGTCGATCTCGTTCACGCCGGTCACGATCCAGACGTCGTGCTCGCGGGCGATCTCGCCGATCCGGCGCTCCGCGTCGCCCGGCACCTCGACCGCTCCACGGTAGAGGAGCGCGAACGCCTCCTTCGCGCGCGGGTGCGCCCACCCGGCGAGCGCCTTCGCCCACACGGACGATGGGTAGGCGGGAACGAACGTCTCGGGGAAGACGAGCAGCTGCGCGCCTTCGCCTGCGGCCTCCGCGGCGAGCGTGCCGAGCTTCTCGATCGTCGCGTCGCGGTCGAAGATCACCGGCTCGGCTTGCACGCACGCGACCCGAACGGGTCCGTTCACCCTCCGTAGCCTCCGCCGCCCGGTGTCTCGATCGTCATGACGTCTCCTGCCTCCAGGTCCAGCGTCACCTTCGCAGGCACCTCCGTTCCGTTCAACAGGTTACGGCCCGGCGCGCCGTTGCCGCCGCCGTGCGTGCCTCGCGGGGCGTAGCGACGCCGCTCGGTCAGGAGCGAGAGGCGCATCGCTTCGAGCGCACGCAGCTCACGGACGACGCCGTCGCCGCCCCGATGCTCGCCCCCGCCGCCCGAGCCGAGACGCAGCACGTAGCGCTCGACCCGCAACGGATGCTGGAGCTCGAGCGCTTCGACGGGCGTGGAGAGCGTGTTCGACATCGCGACGTGGACACCGGACGGACCGTCGGCATCGGGACACGCTCCCTGACCGCCGCCGATCGTCTCGTAGTACGTGAAGCGCTCGTTGCCGAGCGTGACGTTGTTCACGGTGCCCTGGCCCTGTGCCGGGACGTCGAGGGCGTGGCCGAACGCGGCGAAGAGCACGTCCACGATCCGGCTCGAGGTCTCCACGTTGCCGGCGGCGACCGCAGCCGGTGGCCGCGCGTGGACGAGGCAGCCCGCAGGCGCCGTCACGCGAACCGGCGCGAACGCTCCTCCCGACGCGGGGAGATCCGGATCCGTGAGGCAGCGGACGACGAAGTAGGACGCCGAGCGCGCGACGGCGATCGGGCAGTTGAGGTTGCCGTCGTGCTGCGGCGACGTCCCTGTGAAGTCGACCTCGAGCTCGTCGCCGGCGACGTTGACGGCCGCGCGGACCGTCAACTCGCCGTCGAGCGCCTCGAGCACGTCCTCGGCTTCGTAGCGCCCGTCCGGAATGCGCGCGATCGCCGCGCGCACGACGCGTTCCGAGTATTCGTAGAGCTCGTCCATGGCCGAGGCGACGAGCTCGCGACCGCGGCGCGCACAGAGCTCCGCGATTCGCTGCTCCGCGAGCACGTGGGCGGCGAGTTGCGCGCGGAAGTCGCCTCGGCGCTCGTCAGGATTTCGCATCCGCGCGACGAGCTCGTCGAGCACTTCGCTCGTCAGGTGGGTCGGCGGGATCACGACCCCCTCCTCGTCGAGCGTCCGCGAAGTCGCGGGCATCGACCCGGGCTCCACGGCGCCGACGTCGGCGTGGTGGGCGCGCGAGACCGCGAAGCCGAGCTCCGTGCGCGAGACCATCGTCACGTCGGGCAGGTGCGTTCCGCCGGCGAAGGGGTCGTTCAGGATCCACACCTCGCCGGCCGCGGGGTCGTTCGCTGCGACGGCCGCCACTGCGTCGGGCATCGCGCCGAGGTGCACGGGGATGTGTTCGGCCTGCGCGATCATCCGCCCGCGCTCGTCGAAGAGCGCGGTCGAGCAGTCGCGGCGTTCCTTGATGTTCGCGGAGAACGCGGAGCGGATCAGCACGGCGCCCATCTCCTCCGCGACGGCGCGCAGGCTCTCGCCGAGAACTTGGAGCTGAATATTCACGGTTCCGTCACGCGCGTGTCACTACCAGCGTGCTAGACCCGTCCCTAACCCCCACCCACCCGGGGGGAATCCAGACGGTCGAGCCGGACTGCTCCAGAACGGACGGGCCCTCGACGCGCAGCGGTGGCGCGGGGGGCAGATCGAAGCGCGGGCCGGGACGCACGTCGGCGGTTCGGACGGCGACGAGCTCGAGCTCCCGCTCGCGGTCGGCGTACCCGTAGCGTTCCTCGTGCGCTCGGTGGAAGCGCTCCGCGAGCTCGTCGCCGAGCGGAACGGTCAGCTCGAAGGACTGTCCCCGGTACCGCAGGTCGGCCTCGCCTTCGCGCGGAAGCTCGCCCGCGTCGGCGAGCGGGACAAGGCGGCTCGCGACCCGGTCGCGGCGCTCGTCGCTCGCGACGAGGCCGAGCGCGGAGAGCACGCCTGCGGCCTCGGGGACGAGGACGGTGCGCATTCCGAGCTCTTCCGCGAGCGCGCACGCGTGGAGCGGACCGGCGCCGCCGAACGCGACGAGCCCGAAGTCGCGCGGGTCGTGTCCGCGTTCCACCGACACGACGCGAAGCGCGCGCAGCATCTCGGCGTTCACGACCTCGACGACCGCAGCGGGATCGAGGTCCCCGAGGGCCCGCTCCGCGGCCGCGCCATCGAGCTCGATGCCGCCCGCCAGCCGCTCGGGCAGCCGCCCGAGCAGCAGGTTTGCGTCGGTCACCGTCGGCTCGGTGCCGCCGCGTCCATAACACGCAGGCCCCGGCTCGGCGCCCGCGCTCTCCGGCCCGACACGCAGCGCGCCGCCGGCATCGACCCGTGCGATCGACCCGCCTCCTGCTCCCACCGTGTGCAGGTCGACGGTCGGAAGGCGAATCGGCAACCCCGCGACGAGACGCTCGCTCGACCGTTCAGCGACGCCGCCCGTGATCAGGCAGACGTCGGTGGACGTCCCGCCCATGTCGAACGCGATCGCGTCGGGGAAGCCCGCCTCCGCAGCGATCCGCGCAGCCCCGATCACGCCGCCGGCGGGCCCCGAGACGAGTACGAACGCCGGATGCGACGCGGCCTCCTCGACGGAGGCGACGCCGCCGGAGGAGCGCATGACGAGTGGCTCGGGCAGTCCCACCTCGGAGGCGGCGGCGGCAAGCGCGCGCAGGTAGCGCGCGGTCGCCGGGCCAAGGTACGCGTCCGCAGCCGCAGTCGACGCGCGCTCGTACTCGCGGAATTCGGGAGCGACCTCGTGGGAGGCGACCACGTGCGCGTCCGGCAGCAGCCGCCGCAGCTCGTCCGCGACCGCGCGTTCGTGCTCCGGGTAGCGGTACGAGTGCAGCAGGCACACCGCGACCGCCTCGGCGTCGACTGCGGGGAGCGTCGAGAGGTCGAGCGGCTCGAGCACGCCCTCGGCCGACATCCGCTCGCGCACGCCGAAGCACCGCTCGAGCGGCACGAGCGGCTCCGGGTGCGCGGCGCAGAGTCGATAGAGGTGCGCGCGTGTCTGCCGACGCAGGTGGAGCACGTGCTCGAAGCCGGCCGTCGTGACCAGCGCCGTGCGTGCGCCCTTGCGCTCGAGCAGAGCGTTGGTCGCCACGGTCGTCCCGTGCGTGAACCTTTCGACGCCTTCCGCGCCCACGGCGTGCGCCGCCGCGACGACGGAGGCCTCCTGCCGCCGCGCGGTCGGAACTTTCGCCGTCCGCAGCTCACCGTCTGCGACGAAGACGGCGTCCGTGAAGGTCCCGCCGACGTCGACGCCGAGGACGCGCACTACGCGAGTCGCGCGGCGAGCGCCGAGGCGTTCATGTGCGCGACGGCTCCGATCGAGATCATCGGGTTCACACCCGACGCGGTCGGGAACGTGGAGCCGTCGCAGACGACGAGGCGCGCGACCTCCCACGTTTCTCCGCTCGGATCGCACGCGCCGATCGCAGGCGAGCCGGCCATCCGCGCGGTGCCCATGATGTGCGCCGACGCGTAGAGGACACAGTTGGGCTCCCAGCCGCGCGCGTCGGCATCCGCGAGGAAGCGGCCCACGCCGCCGCGGCCGGGCTCCCAGATCAGCGGGCGAGCGTGCGCCGACACGACGCGCTTCGCCCCCGCGGCCTCGAGGATGCGCGCAGCGCCCGCGAAACCCGCGCGCATGTGTCGGAGGTCATAGCGCGACAGCTGATAGCGGGCAGAGGGCTCGCCGTTGCGATCGACGACGACCTCGCCGGCGTCGCGGTCGCGGACGAGCGGGAAGATCGGTGCGAAATGCGGGTAGCGCCGCGCGAGCTCCAGGCTGTCGCGCGCGCCGTTCCACTGCAGACCGGCGCCGAGGAACAGCGGGTGGACGGGCGCAGTCTCGTAGCGGACGCCGTAGCCGCCGTCGAGGCGCGCGTGTTCCTCCGAGTAGCGCGCCTGCAGCGCGCCCTCCCACGGCCTGATCTCTTCCTCGAACTCGCCGGCGAGGAGCGTCACGGGATGGAAGCGGAGATGGCGGCCGATGTTCGCGTTCGTGAGCCCCGAGCGCCGGAGCAGCGCAGGCGTGTGGAACGCGCCGCACGCGACGACAACGGCGCGCGCGCGAACCCGCACGCCGCTGCCCTCGGCTCCGACGGCGGCTCCGCGTTCCACGAGGACGCGCTCGGCGCGTACGCCGGCGAGCACGCGCGCGCCGGCTGCAACGGCATCGGCCAGCCAGGTGTGCGTCACGTCCTGCTTCGCACCAAGCGGACAGCCGAAGCAGCAGTAGCCGCAGATCCCGTCCTGGTCGCAGCCGCGAACGTTCCGCGGCTGCGCCTCGATGTGCCAGCCGAGCGCCCTTGCCCCGCGCTCGAGGACCTTGTCGCGCGCGGAAGCCGCGCCGTGCTCGTCATTCACGTCGAGACGCTCCCAGACAGCTTCGAGGCTGCGTGCGAACTCGCCGGACGCGAACGCCGGGACGCCGTGCGCGGCCCACTCCTCACGGACGTCGTCAGGCGTGCGGAGCGACGTTGTCCAGTTGACGGTCGTTCCGCCGCCGACGCACGAACCGGCGAGGACGTCGAGCGACTGGTCTTCTGTCGCCGAGGCGGCGCCCTCGAGGTAGAGGCGCAGAAGCGCGTCGTGTTCCTCGCCGGTGAAGTCGAGCGGCTCGCCTGCTTCGAGCACGACGACGTTGAGCCCAGCGGCAGCGAGTACGCCTGCCGCAGTCCCGCCGCCGGCGCCGGAGCCGACGACGCAGACATCGCAGTCGATGTCGCCGCTCGCGCGCTCGGCCTCGAACGGCGGCGGCTGCACGGGAACACGTAACGGCCCCGGATACCCGAGCGCGCTGCGCGGCTCGCCGGGCGAGCCGAAGTAGTGGGACAGCACTGCCTTCCGCAGCGTCTTGTACGCCGAGCGCCGCGAGGCCAGACCGCTGTCGCGCCACGTGCGCAGGACCGCCTCGCGCTCGCCGAACGGAAGTCTCGAGAAGCGCCGCAGGGGCCGTGCCGCGAACTCCCAGATGGAGAGCAGGCGCAGCAGCTGGTTCCGCTCGCTCACGCTCGGGTGGCGGGCGATCGCATCGACGACGGAAGCCGGCACGCCGAGCTCGGTCGCCGACGGCAGGCCGTCCAGGCCGGGCGCGAAGGTGTCGCAGATCGCGTCGAGCGCCGCTCGCTGCCGTCGCGAGAGCTCCATCGCCGCTTACGCTAACCGCGTGGCAAGGGTCGAGCTGGAGCTGCGGGGCGCAGGCGGCGAGCCGGTCCACTTCTGGCGCACCGTGAACTCGCACGGGCTCAACGACCTGCTCCCGAACCGGATCGACACCGAGGCGCGGACGCTCGAGCTGACGGTGCATCCGGGACCGCAGACGGTGGTCGTGCGTGAGGCGCGGCCCGGGGTCGCGACGATCGAGGGCCGCGCGCCGCGGGCTGTGCGCGAGGTCGTCCGGCACGTGCTGCGGCTCGACGAGGACCTGTCCGAGCTCTATGCGCTGCTCGCCGAGGATCCCGATCTTGCCTGGACGACCGTCGGCGCGGGCCGGATGATGCGCAGCCCCACAGTCTTCGAGGACGTCGTCAAGACGATCTGCACGACGAACTGCGCGTGGTCGGGAACGGTGCGCATGACGACGGCGCTCGTCGAGCACCTCGGCGACGAGTCCGACCGAGGGCGGCACGCGTTCCCGACGCCGGCGGCGATGGCACAGGCGACCGAGCGCTTCTACCGCGAGGTAGCGCGCGCCGGCTACCGCGGCGCGTACCTCCGCTCGCTCGCCGACTCCGTCGCAGCGGGAGAGCTCGATCTTGAAGTGCTGCAAGCCGACCGCGAGCTTCCGGACGACGAGGTGGAGGCGCGGCTGCTCGCGCTGCCCGGCGTCGGACCGTACGCCGCGGCACACGTGATGATGCTGATCGGCCGCTACTCGCGCCTCGTGCTCGACGCGTGGACGCGGCCCACGTACGCGAAGCTGAACGGACGCAAGGCGAGCGATGCGACGATGACGCGCCGCTTCCGTCGCTACGGGCGTTACTCGGGCCTTGCGTTCTGGCTGTATCTGACGCGCGGCTGGGTCACCGACTAGCCACACGGCCAGTTGCTCAGAACCACCTGGTACTTCCGCTCGTGGTCGGACGGCGGCGCGCAGACGCACAACATCGTGGCGGCAGCGACGGCGGCCACATACTCGGCGTCCTAGAGGCGTCGGCCGCAAGGAGCGGGCTCACGAGGCTGCGGCGGCCCGCCGTGTCCACTAGCCTGCGTCGCGGAGCGGCACGGGCCCGGTGGCCCACGCGGTCTTCAAAACCGTTGAGGTCTGGCAGCCCCAGGCTGGGTCGGTTCGACTCCGGCGCCGCTCCGTCAGCACTCCCGGCCAGGCCGACGCCGTTCGTACATTCCGGGCGTGGGCTGGTTGAAGATCGCGGTCGCGTCCGCGCTGGCGCTCGTCGTGATCGAGGTCGTGCCGCGCTCCTCCTCCTCCTCCGGAGGCGAGACACCTCCGACCGGGATGATGCTGACGGTCGCCGGGCTCGTCGCGCTCGCCACGACGGCCGCGTTGGTGCTCGTCGTCGTGGCGTTCGTACTCGTGCTCTATGTGGGCGCGTACTGGGTGCTCTACCGCCTGCTCGGCCGGCCGCGGATCGCGGATCTCGGACGTGTTCGGCGTGTTCGCGGCGGTCGCCGCGTGGCGCTCGGCGCGCTCGCCGCCGCGCTCGTCGTCGCCGGCGCGACCGGAGGTGCCTTCGTGGTGCTTGCGCCGATCTTCTTCCTCAGCAGCGGGCTCGACTACCTCTCGTTCGTTTTCTCGTCCGGCCTCTCGCTCCTCGTCGGGCTGCTCCTCGCCGGTGCGGCGGCGCTCGCGGGGACGGCGTTCCGGTCTGCGGGCGAGAGCGCCCGCGCGATCGGCGACGCCAGCGTCCTGGTGAGCTTCTTCTGGTCGGCCTCGCATTCCTCGACGCAGCGCACCGCGAGGGCCTGCAGACGGGCTCGTGGAACTACGTTTGGTCGACGGTCGCGCTCGCGTCGAGCTACGTCGCCGCGACCGCAGTGAACGACGTGGCGGACCGCGAGATCGACCGCGTCAACCATCCCCGCGACTCGGGCCGGCCGCTCGTGACAGGCGAAGCGACGGAGGCCGAACTCTTGCGGCTCCACGTAGTCGCGGCCGCTCTCGCACTCGCAGCCGCGGTGCCGCTCGGGCCGCAGGGCGTCGTGGTCGTCGTCGTGTCGCTCGCGGTCGGGCGCGCGTACTCGCTCCCGCCGCTGACGCTCTCGCACCGCACGCTGATCGCGCCGCTGGTGGTGGGCTTTGCCTACGTGCTCGTCCCGTACGCGCACGGCTTGATCGGAACGGGCGCCCGACCGTCGCGCAGCGACGTCCCGTTCGCGGCGGCGCTCCTCGCCCTTTTCACTGCCCGGATCGTGTTGAAGGACTTCCGCGATCGCGACGGCGACGCGCTCTTCGGCAAGCCGACCCTCCTGCTGCAGGCCGGCAAGACTGTCACGTGCGCCGTCAGCCTGGCGGCGCTCGTGATCGGCGATGTCGTGCTGATCCTCGCACTTCGTCCGCCGGCCGCCGTGGCGCTCGTGCTGCAGCTGTTCGTCGCCGCGGCCGCGTCGATGCTGCTCCGTCTCCGCCGGCTCGCCGACCGCCGGGAAGAGCAAGTGGCAATCGGCATCGGCGCACGCGTTGGCAACGGGCTGCTCGTCACGACGCTCGCCTGGCTGATGCTCGATGCGCGCGGTGCGCCGTTCGACCGGCAACTCGGGCTGGTCGCCGTCCTCGCAGGGGCGTTTGCGATCGCGTTCGCCGCACTCGCGGCGCGCCCCGGCGACGCTGTGATCGGCTACAAGGGCTAGATGGTTGATGCAATGAGATCGCCGGCTCCGGGGCGCGGGCTGGCTGCTCTGAAGCGCCCGGCGCCGAGGCGGCGACGCCTCCGGCGGCGGCGCGTCGGATCCGGGCGCGGCCCAGACACGCCAGATCGCGCAGCCGGACGCGCGAGATCGTGGCATCAACCATCTAGTGGAGCTTCGGCGGGTCGATCGGGAGGTCGCCGGTGGTCGGCAGCGACGGCAGCGGCGGCGGCGGCGGTACGGGCAAGTCGGGGAGGCTGGGCGTCTCCACTTGCGGCAACGTCGGTGCCGGAGTCGGCAGCTCGGGAGCCTGCACCGTCGGAAGCGCCGACACGGGCGGCTGTTCCTGCGCGGCCGTCACGGCCGGCTCCGTGTCGTGCTTCGGCGTCGGCTTCGGCTCAGCAGCCTGCGGCACCAGGCCGACGGCGGCTGCATCGCCTTCGCTGCGACGCTGACCCGACAGAGTGGGCACGCTCGTCCGGGCGTGTGCGGGAACGGTTCGCCGCAACTGCGTCGGAGGCGTCCTGCGGCTGCCCGACGTCACGGCTGCGACGGGGGTCGAGTCGCGCGCAACACGGGTGGGCGCAGCCGGCGGCAGCTGCTTGGCCGAGCGCTGCGGGACGACCGCCTGCTCGGTCGCGACGACAGCGGTCGCAAGCGCGGCGGCGGCCGCGACCTTGGCACCAGCGCCGGGCGCGAGTGAGCGCAAGAGTCCGGCGAGCCCGAACCCCTGGCGCGTGTGCTCGAGCGCAGTCGCGAGCGACCGGCGGGCGCGGAAGATCCAGCTTTCGACGGTGCCCACGCTGACGCCGAGCTCGGCCGCGATCTCGCGGTAGCTGAGGTCCTGCCACTCGCGCAGGAGCAGTGCGCGGCGCTGGCCCTCCGGGAGCGCAGCGAGCGCAACCTCGATCTCAGGGGCGAGACCGTGGTCCGTTTCCCGCGCCACACCGTCCGGAATGTCGCCGGCGATCTCGCGCGCCCGGTGAGGAACTGTGCCGAGCGTCGTGCAGACGTTGCGCGCGATCGTCACGAGCCAGGCGCGTTCATTCCGAGGGAGCTGCCCGCGGCGAAGCGCGCCGAGCGCCCGCGTGAACGTCGTCTGCGCCGCCTCCTCGGCATCGTCCCTCCGGCGCAGACGCCAGGCGCAGTAGCCGATGATGGCGCCGTGATGCTGCTCGTACAGCAGTGCGGCCCGCTCGGCGGCGGGATCGGAAACCGGGGACGCGACCGCAGCCACTCCTGTTGTTATAGGCGGAACGGCCTCCCTCGAATGAGGGGTCTTGGCGCCGGTGCAAGTTTTGGGCCCGCGGCCGGGTCTCCAGTCTGCTGCCTCAGTCGAACGAAAGGACTTGTCGTGAACGCTCCCTACACAAGACGCCCCCATCGCATCCTCGTCGCCGACGACGACGACGGATACGCGGAGGCGCTCACCACCATTCTCGGAATGCACCTGGGGCTTGTCGTCGTCGGTCGCGCCCGGAACGGCGCCGAGGCGGTGGTGCTCGCCCACGCGTTTCGGCCGGACGCAATCGTGATGGACGTCAACATGACGTCCCTGGACGGCTTCGAGGCGACGCAGCGCATCGTCGGCGAGCTCCCGTTCGTGCGCGTCGTGATCGTGTCGGGGACGCCCGAAGCGGGATATGCGGAGCGGGCGGTCGCATGCGGAGCCGTCAGCTTCCTGCCGAAGGACGCCGTCGTCGAGACGCTCGCGGACACGCTGACTGCGGGAGGCGCGCGCGAAGCGCGGCCGACGCTGCGGCTCGCGCTCGCAGGCTGACACCCGGGAACCCGGGTCGAGGCCCCTGCGGCGGCCTCGGCCCGTTGCGGCTGCGATGCTGCGCGCGTGCGCGCTCTGCCGCCGAGCTTCACGCCCTACGGCTGGACGATGTCGACCGCGGAAGCCGCGCGGATCGCGGGAGTCGAGCCTTGGGAGGTGCTGCGCTTCGACGGGAACACGCCGCCGAGTCCGCCTCCGTACGCGCGGCCGGAAACGGTCGCGGCTGCGCTGGAGGAGGTCCAGCGCTATCCGCACGGCGGTTTCCCCACGCTGCTCGACGCGATCGCGGCGTACGCAGGCGTCGGCGTCGAGCAGATCGTCCTCGGCGCGGGCGCCGACGATCTGATCCTGCTCTGCGCGAGATCCTTCGCGGGTCCGGGGGACACTGTGCGCGTGCTCGACGAGCCCACGTACCCGCTCTTCCGGATCGCCTCCTGGCTCGCAGGAGCCGAGGTCGGCGACGACGACGCCGTCGTCACGTTCTGCTGCCGGCCGCACAACCCGACGGGCGCGCTCGGGCCGGTGCCGGGAGCTCGGCCGCTGGTCGTGGACGAGGCGTATTCCGAGTACGCGGGCGACACCGCCGTCGGGTTGGGCGGCGTCGTCGTCATCCGCACGTTCTCGAAGGCGTTCGGGCTCGCGGCCGCGCGCGTCGGGTACGCGGTTGCCGACGCGGACACCGCCGCCGAGCTGCGGGTCCGCCAGGACCCGTTGCCGATCACGACGTTCTCCGCGGCGCTGGCGCTCGCGGCGCTGCGCGCGGGGCCACCAGACGTGCATGAGACGATCGAGGAGCGCGCGCGCCTCGCGGATCGGCTACGCGCTCTCGGACACGAGCCGCTGCCGTCGCACGCGAACTTCATCTACGTCCCCATGGACAAAGCGCGCGAGCGCTACCAACAGCTCCTGCAACACGGACTCGTCGTCCGGCCGTTCGAGGATGCGGTGCGAATCACGGTCCATACGCCGGAGGCGAACGAGCGGCTGTTACTCGCGCTCGAGCAGGCGGATCGGTAGCGACCGGTCGAGCACGTCCCGCCACGCTCCGTCGAGATCGGGCGGGTCCTGGCCGCGCAGCGGCACGACGACCGCGACGTCGTCACCGCGCTGGAACGCACAGACGTCGGCGCCGAGCTCGAGCGGGCGGTACTCGCCGAGGTCGCGCCGCGCGCGCAACGCCAGCGCCTCCCGGATCACGTGCAGCTTCGGCGGCGGATCCTCGAGCGCGCGGCGCCGCAAATTCCAATCGACGGGGCGCCGGTTGTCGGGGTCGACCAGGTTCAGCGACTCGAGCTCGTCGCCCTGGTAGAGATCGGGAACGCCGGGAACGGTGAGCTTGAGCAGCGTCATCCCGAGCGAGATCCGGCGTCCGAGATCGGCGACGCGCGCGGCGAACGCCTCGAAGCCGTCGGGCGGCTCGGTGACGACGCGCCGCACGTTCCCCCGCACTGCACGCTCGTGGGCGGCGTTCGGGTGGACCCAGTTCGTATTCACCTTCGCCTCGCGCATCGCCTTCGCCATGTACGTCTCCACACGCTCCGTCTCGATCGGCCACGTACCGACCAGCGTTTGCCAGAGCAGCTCGTCCTCGTTGGGGTCGTCGAGTGCGCGCCGGCCGCCGCGGAGCTCAACCCACTCGTCGACGAGCCAGGAGAGGGCGACGATCCGCGCACGCACGTCGCCGGACCGCTTCGTGTCGTGCGTCTGCGTCGTCACGAGGTGGCGCGGGAATCGCTCTGCCCGCTCGAGGTTCGCGCGATGGAAGTCCTCGATCGGCAGCCAGAAGCGCCCGGGGTTGCCACCGACCTCGTTCAGCGCCGTCAGCCGGAAGTAGCGGTAGAAGGCGGTGTCCTCGACGCCCTTGGCCATCACGGGCCCCGTCGTCTGCTGGAAACGCGTCACGAACTCGTCGTGCCCGCGCTCCTCGAGCAGGAGGATCCGCCGCAGGTCGTCCGGAATGGACGTAAGCGCCTCGCGGTCGGCGGAATCGACACGTCCCGACCATGGCTCCACGTACGTTCGGTACACGTCAAGCGAGGCCACGGCTTCTTCCAGGTGATGGCTGTGTCTACAGCCATCACTCAGAGTTGAGCGCAACTTTTCGAGCTCTCGCTTGAAATCACCGCGCGCGAGCTCGAGCTTGGACGTCCCGGCGATATCGCCGAACGATCTCGTCTCTCCCGTCGAGGACTGGTACCACCTCGTCAACGGCTCCTCGCCGTGCGGATCGACGAAGAGCGCGGTCACGTCGTTCGCGAACTCGTAGCCCGTCGTGCCTTCCACCGGCCAGTCGCGAAGGTGCTCACCGGGCTCGAGGATCTTCTCGACCCAGACGTGCTCGACGCCGCGCCGGCGTAGGCGCTCGAGGTAGCCGCGCGGATCGGCCAGTCCGTCGGGATGGTCGATGCGCAGACCGTCGACGAGGCCTTCCTCGACGAGCTGCAACGCCTTCGCGTGCGTCAGCTCGAAGACGGCGGGATCCTCGACGCGCACACCCGCGAGCTCGTCGATCGTGAAGAAACGGCGGTACCAACCGGATTCGTCGACGTCGAAGACGCGCGTCCGCTGAGCGGGATCGCTCCAGAACCGGTTCTCGTCGCTGACCGCCATGTGGTTCGGAACGACGTCGAGCACGACGCCGAGCCCCGCGCCGGCGAGCTCGCGGAACGCCTCTTCGCCGCCGAGCTCGTCCGAGACCTTCGTCGGGTCGACGACGTCATAGCCGTGCGTCGACCCGGAGCGCGCCCAGGTGATCGGCGACAGGTACAGGTGCGAGACGCCCAGCTGCTGGAAGTACGGCACGAGCGCGTGCGCTTCCCGGAAGCCGAAGCCGGGCTGCAGCTGCAGCCTGTAGGTCGCGCGCAGGCTCACCAGCCGCGGCGGAGCACGACCACGGAACGCGACTCGATGGGCAAATCCGCGCGCGCCGGGTACGAACGCGCGCCGTCCTCGACGTCCGGCTCCGCCGTCGAGAGCACGAAGCGCCACCGCGCTCCGAAGCGCCGCGTCGGCAACTTGAACCCGATCGGCTCGTAGTGCGCGTTGAAGAGCAGCAGGAAGCTGTCGTCGACGACCGGCTCGCCGCGCGGAGTGAGAGTGGGGATCTCGTCGCCGTTGAGGAAGACCCCGATCGCGCGCGCGTCACCCCGCCGCCAGTCGCGCTGCGTCATCCGGCGGCCGTCCGGCCGCATCCACCACACGTCGGGGAGGTCGGCGCCGGGCGCGCTGCGCCCCTCGAGAAACGCAGGCCGGCGGAACACCGGATGCCCCCGGCGGAGCGCGATCAGCCGCTGCGCAAACCCGAGGAGTTGGCGCTGCCAGTCCTCCCACTCCCAGTCGAACCACGAGACCTCGTTGTCCTGGCACCACGCGTTGTTGTTGCCGTGCTGCGTTCGGCCGAACTCGTCGCCGCCGAGCACCATCGGCACGCCCTGCGAGAGCAGGAGCGTGGTCAGGAAGTTGCGCATCTGCCGCCGGCGGAGCGAGAGGATCTCCGTGTCGTCGGTCGGCCCTTCGACACCGTGGTTCCACGAGCGGTTGTCGTCGGTGCCGTCCTGGTTGTCCTCGCCGTTCGCCTCGTTGTGCTTCTCGTTGTACGAGACAAGGTCGTGCAGCGTGAAGCCGTCGTGTGCGGTCACGAAGTTGATCGACGCGAACGGACGCCGCCCGTCGGGCTGGTAGAGATCGGCCGAGCCGGTGAAGCGCGTGACGAAGTCGGCGACGTTCTCCTCGCCGCGCCAGAAGTCGCGCATCGTGTCGCGGTAGATCCCGTTCCACTCCGTCCAGAGGACGGGGAAGTTTCCGACCTGATAGCCGCCCGGGCCGACGTCCCACGGTTCAGCGATCAGCTTCACCTGGCTCAGGACCGGGTCCTGGTGGATCGTGTCGAAGAACGCCGAGAGCCGGTCGACCTCGTAGAACTCGCGCGCGAGCGCCGACGCCAGATCGAAGCGGAAGCCGTCGACGTGGCAGTCGATCACGAAGTAGCGCAGCGAGTCCATGATCAGCCGCAGCACGGACGGGTGCACGGGGTTGAGCGAGTTGCCCGTGCCGGTGAAGTCCATGTAGTAGCGCGGCTCCTCGGGCATCAGCCGGTAATAGCTCGCGTTGTCGACGCCCTTGAAGCCGAGCATCGGCCCCAGGTGGTTGCCCTCGGCCGTGTGGTTGTAGACGACGTCGAGGATCACCTCGATCCCGGCGCGGTGCAGCGCCTTGACCATGCCCTTGAACTCGCGCACCTGCGCCCCGCGCGTCCCAGTCGCCGCGTAGAGCGCGTGGGGCGCGAGGTAGCCGATCGAGCTGTAGCCCCAGTAGTTCGAGAGCCCCTTCTCGAACAGATGCTGCTCGTCGGCGATGTGGTGCACCGGGAGCAGCTCCACGGCCGTGACGCCGAGCGACTTGAAGTACTCGATCGCCTCCTCGCTCGCGAGCCCTGCGTACATACCGCGCAGGTCCTCGCGCACTCCGGGGTGCAGCTTCGTGAAGCCCTTCACGTGCACCTCATAGATCACCGTCTCGTGCCACGGTGTGCGCGGCCACGGGTCCCCCTCCCAGTCGAAGGCGGGGTCGATCACGACGCACTTCGGAATTGCCGCGGCGTCGTCTTGGCCGTCGGCATTCAGGTCCGCGTCCGCACTGCCGTCCGGGTGGTACGGGAGCGTGTTCGCACGCCCGTAGTCGATCGGGCCCTCGATCGCCTTCGCGTACGGGTCGATCAGGAGCTTCGACGCGTTGAAGCGATGGCCCTGCTCCGGCGCCCAGTGCCCATGCACGCGGAAGCCGTAGCGCGTCCCCGGCCCCACGCCCGGGAGGTACGTGTGCCAGTTGAAGGCGGTGCGCTCTCTGAGCTCGACGCGTGTCTCGTGATCCTGCTCGTCGAATAGGCAGAGCTCGACGCGGTGTGCGTGCTCGGAGAAGATCGAGAAGTTCGTTCCCTCCCCGTCCCAGATCGCGCCGAGCGGGAACGGCTGCCCGGGCCAGACGTTCACCGCACGAGCTCCGCGGTCTTCGCGTCGAAGTCGACGCGCAGCTCGACCGGGCCACGGCGCGCGCGCAGGGTGCGGCCTTCCGTCTCGACCTCGATCGCCCGCGGGAGCTCGCGGCGCTGCGCGAGCAACTCGCGGTAGAACGAGCGCAGCTCCTCGTCCGCGTGCGAGCGGTCGAGCTTCGAGCGCTCGTAGGTCTCCCGCGCCTGTGGGTCGGGCACGTCCTCGCCCGCGAAGGCCGCGAAGTGCGCGAATTCCTGCCGCCGTCCCTCGCGCGTCGCCCGGGCGATCTCCGGATCGATGTGGTCGGTGAAGAACTGGAACGGGCGACGCTCGCCGTACTCCTCGCCCATGAAGAGCAGCGGCGTCTGCGGTGCGAAAAGGACGGTGGCCGCGCGGACACGCAGCTCGTCGGCGGCCGGCCGGTCACCGAGCGCGCGGTTGCCGACCTGGTCGTGGTTCTGCGAGCAGACGATCAGCCGCTCGGGCGGGATCCGGCGCAGCTGGTCGGTAAGCCCTTCGACCGAGCCGTACCCGGCGTAATACCCCTCGCATTCGGCGGTCAAGAGCACGTGCAGCTCGTGGTGCAGCTCGTCGGCCCACTGCGCGTCGTGGCCCCACTGCCGGATCGCGCGCAGGTCCCCGGTCTCTATCTCGGAGGTCACGAGCACGCGCGGATTGTGCGTGCGCACGCGCTCGGCGAGCTCGGCGAGCACGTGCGTCGGGTTGTCGTCGAAGATGCTGTGCACCGCGTCGAGGCGGAGTCCGTCGACCTTGTAGTCGCGCACCCAGAGCTCCGCGTTCTGGATCGCCCACTCGCGGACGCCACGTTGCGAGTAGTCGAGCGCAGGTCCCCAGAACGTCTCGTGGCGATCGGTGAAGTACGGACCGAACGCGCCGATCGCCTCGCTTCCGGGGCCGAGGTGGTTGTAGACGACGTCGAGCACGACGCCGAGCCCCTCACGGTGTGCGGCGTCGACGAAGCGCGTGAAGCCCCCGGGTCCGCCGTAGGCCTCGTGCGGCGCGTACGCGTAGAGCCCGTCGTACCCCCACCCACGCTCTCCGGGAAACGTCGCGATCGGCATCACCTCGACCGCAGTCACGCCGAGCTCGGCGAGCTGCCGCAGGTGTGGGATCGCTCCGTCGAACGTGCCTGCGTCGCTGAACGCGCCGACGTGGAGCTCGTAGAGGACGAGCTCGTCGAGGCTCAGGCCTTTCCAGACCGCAGCGCGCGCCGGCTCGACCACGCGCGAGGGCCCGCGCACCCCTTCGGGCTGCCGGCGCGAACACGGGTCCGGCAGGGCTTGCCCGTCGACCACGAAGAGATAGTCGTCCCCCACCCGCGCCTGCGCCTGGCCGCGCCAGAGCCCCTCGTCCCGCGCCAGCGGCCGGTCGTTGTCGTTGCAACGCACGGCAACGCTGGACGCCTTCGGCGCCCAGACCTCGAACTCCACGACTCCCTCCTCACGAGGCACGGCGCCGAGCACGGCGCGGACGTTACCCGCGCACCGTCCGCCTGCAACGCGATCCTCCCGGCAATGACGCACCTGCGCAAGTTCTTCATGCGGAGCCCGCCGCGGCCCCACGGTGTGCTTCGGTCGCGCATCGTCTATCTGACGTCGATCACGCTCGCCGCAGACGTCCTTGGGACACTGGCGATGTACGAGTTCGAGAAGGGCGCCACCGGAGGAAAGATCAACGTCTGGACGGACGCGATGTTCTTCGCGACCGTCCAGCTGCTGACGATCTCGTCGCAGATGCCCAACCCGGTGACGGGACCGGGCCGGTTGACGGACGTGGGGCTCGAGATCATCGCCCTCTTCGTCGTGACCGGACTCGCCGGCGCCTTCGCGTCCTTCTTCTTCCATCTGGGCGTCGAGCGGAACGGAAGCAGCTAGTCGGGCACGAACCAGCAGACCGCGAGCGGCGGCAGCGTCAGCTCGGCCGAGAACGGCTGGTCGTGCCAGGGCTTCGTCTCGGCCTCGACGCCGCCGAGGTTGCCGACGTCGGAGCCGCCGTAGTACGTCGAGTCCGTGTTCAGGACCTCGACCCAGCGGCCCGGCTCGGGGAAGCCGAGCCGATACCCGCTTCGCACCTCGGGCGAGAGATTGCAGACGCACACGAGCGGATGCGTCGCGTCGCGGCCGTAGCGCGCGAAGGCAAGCACGTTCGCGCCTGCGTCGTTCGGCTCCAGCCAGCGAAAACCGTGCGGACGGTGGTCGAGCTCCCATAGGCCGGGCTGTTCCTTGTAGACGCGGTTCAGCTCGCGCACGAGCTGCTGGACGCCTGCGTGCTCGGCGCGCTCGAGCAGGTGCCAGTCGAGCGAGCGGTCGTGCGACCACTCGTCGTTCTGCGCGAGCTCGCCGCCCATGAAGAGCAGCTTCTTGCCGGGGTGCGCCCACAGGTAGCCGTACAGCGCGCGCAAGTTCGCGAGCTGCTGCCAGCGGTCCCCCGGCATCTTCGCGAGGAGCGAGCCCTTGCCGTGCACGACCTCGTCGTGCGAGAGCGGGAGGATGAAGTTCTCGCTGAACGCGTACATGAGCGAGAACGTCAGCTGGTGATGGTGGTAGCGGCGGTAGATCGGGTCGCGCCGGAAGTAGTCCAGCGTGTCGTGCATCCAGCCCATGTTCCACTTGAAGCCGAACCCGAGCCCGCCGAGGTACACCGGCCGCGAGACGCCCGGCCAGGCTGTCGACTCCTCCGCGGCCGACACGACACCGGGCTCGCGTCCGTGCACGACCTCGTTCAGCTCCTTCAGGAACGCCACGGCGTCGAGGTCCTCGTTCCCGCCGAACGCGTTCGGCACCCACTCGCCTTCGCGCCGCGAGTAGTCGAGGTACAGCATCGACGCGACGGCGTCGACGCGGATCCCGTCGACGTGGAACTCGCGCAGCCAGAAGAGCGCCGACGCGAGCAGGAAGTTGCGCACCTCGTGGCGTCCGAAGTTGAAGACGAGCGTGCCCCAGTCGGGGTGCGCGCCGCGGCGCGGATCGTCGTGCTCGTAGAGCGCCGTGCCGTCGAAGCGCGCGAGCGCCCAGTCGTCGCGCGGAAAGTGCGCGGGGACCCAGTCGAGAATCACCCCGAGGCCCCGCTCGTGCAGGTGGTTCACGAACCAGCGGAAGTCGTCCGGCGAGCCGAAGCGCGACGTCGGCGCGAAGAAGCCCGTCACCTGGTAGCCCCACGAGCCAAAGAACGGATGCTCCATCACCGGCAGCAGCTCAACGTGCGTGAAGCCGAGGTCGAGCGCGTAGTCGGCGAGCTCGTGGGCGAGCTCGCGGTACGTGAGCGAGCGATTGTCCTCCAGCGGGTTCCGCCGCCACGACCCGAGATGCAGCTCGTAGACCGACATCGGATGCTCGTGCGGCTCGCTCGCTCGGCGGTCCGCGAGCCATGTGTCGTCCGTCCACTCGTGCTCCGAGCGGTGCACGATCGACGCGGTCTGCGGCGGCACTTCGGTCGCGAACGCGAACGGGTCGGCCTTCAGCTTCACCGTGCCGTCGGCCTGGACGAGCTGGAACTTGTAGCGGTGGCCCGGCTCCGCGCCTTCGATCACCGTCTCCCAGATCCCGGAGTCGCCCAGGTTGCGCATGGGCGTGGGCTCCCAGCCGTTGAAGTCGCCCACGACGGCAACGGCGCGCGCGTTCGGCGCCCAGACGGCGAAGGAGACGCCCGCCTCGCGCACGTGCGCGCCGAGTACGTCGTACAGGCGCTCGTGCCGGCCTTCGCCCGCGAGGTAGAGATCGATCTCGCCGAAGACGCTGCTCACACCGGCGCTCCTTGCAGGAGACGAAGGATGCCTGCGACGGGGATCCGGACCCACTCCGGCCGGTTGTCGAGCTCGTAGCGCAGCTCGTACACCGCCTTCTCGAGCTCGAACACGGCCAGCAGACGCTCGAGCGCCGGGCCGGACGGGATCAGGGCCGCATCGACCTCGGCGAGATAGCCGAGCAGGAAGGACTCGCGCGCCCGGTCCTCCCACCCTACCGGCGGCACGACGCCCCGCTCGATCTCGGCAGCCGAGGCCGCGTACGCGAACGAGCGGAGCATCCCCGCGACGTCGCGAAGCGGCGAGCGCTTGCGCCGCCGGTCGACGATCGGACGCGCAGGCTCGCCCTCGAAGTCGAGGATCACCCAGCCGTTCGACGTCCAGAGCGCTTGGCCGAGGTGGTAGTCGCTGTGCGTGCGGATCACCTTCCCGACGTCGCCGGCGTGGGTCATCCCGCGCAGCTGCTCGCGCACCTCCTCGCCGCGGCCGGCGATCGGCTCCAGCTCGGGCAGGTCGGGGAGCGAGACGAAGAGCTCCTCGATCTCCTCGTCAACGCTCGCGGTGAGGAGGCCCATCGCTTCCGCGCTCGGCTCCTCGGGCGCGAACGCGGGGTCGCTGCCTTCCGAACCGAGCGCTGTGTGGAGCGCGCCGGTCGTCTCGCCGAGCAGGCGAAGGCGGTCGATCAGCTCGTCCCCGCGCCCGGACGCGAGGAAGTCCAGCGCGATCTGCCAGCCGTCCCCCTCGTTGTGGACGTAGTCCTGCGCGATCGCCAGCGTCGCGTCCAGCGGCATACCGAGATACGCCGCCCAGCCCTCGAGGGACGCAATCGACGGGAAGCCGCGTTCCGTGAGGAAGCGCAGCAGCTCGAGCTCCGGGTTGATGCCGGCCTCGAGTCGCCGGAAGACCTTCAGCACGACGTCCTCGTCGAGCACGAGCGACGTGTTCGACTGCTCGGCGCCCATCGGCCGCACGTCGTGCACGTCGCCGATTCGCTCGCCCGTCGCGTAGAACTCGACGACGGCCTCGCCGCCCGCGACCTTCGCCTGCGCGCCCATCTGCGCGAGCAGCTCGCGCGCGAGCTCCGGGTCGGCGAGTGCGTCGTACGCGACCCAGCCGTCGACGTTGGCGATCCCGTTCTCCCATTCGCGCCGGAACCCGATCGGCACGTGGTAGAGCTCGTGCGTTCCCGGGTGGAAGCGGAGCTCGACGAGCGCGAGCGCGAGCAGCGGCTCCTCGACGCGGACGACCGGCGCGCCCACGATCTGGAAGTGCGCGATCTCGCGCGACTTCGCCCCAAACCAGCGCTGTGTCAGGACGAAGTCGCGCAGCGCGTCCTCGGGAATCGACAGCACGAGCCGATGCGTCGTCTCGGTCACGTGTCGTCCCGGAGCTGGAACCAGAAGAAGCCGCGCGGTGCCAGAGTCAGCAGGTACGGCAGCTCGCCGATCCGCGGGAACGGCGTGCGCCCGAACATCTCCTCGGGGACCATACCCTCGAACCGTGACAGGTCGAGCTCGACCGCCTGCGCAGAGCGGGCGACGTTGTGGACGCAGAACACGATGTCGTCCGCATAGCGGCGGACGTGCGCGAAGATCCTCGGGTTCGAGGTGAAGAGCGGCTCGTACGTGCCGAGGCCGAAGACGGGATGTTGCTTGCGGAGAGCGACGAAGCGGCGGAGCCAGCGGAGCAGAGAGGTGGGGATGCGCAGCTGCGCCTCGACGTTCACGGCGTGGAAGCCGTACACCGGGTCCATCAGCGGCGGCAGGTAGAGCTGCGCGAAATCCGCCCGTGAGAAGCCGCCGTTCCGGTCGCCCGTCCATTGCATGGGCGTGCGCACCCCGTCGCGGTCGCCCAGGAAGATGTTGTCTCCCATCCCGATCTCGTCCCCGTAGTAGAGGACGGGTGAACCCGGCAGCGAGAACATGATCGCGTGCAGGAGCTGAATCTCGTCGCGCCCGTTGTCGAGGAGCGGCGCGAGCCGGCGGCGGATCCCGAGGTTCAGCTTCATCCGCGGGTCCTTCGCGTACTCGGAGTACATGTAGTCGCGCTCCTCGTCGGTGACCATCTCGAGCGTCAGCTCGTCGTGGTTGCGCAGGAAGAGTCCCCACTGGCAGTTCTCGGGGATCGCGGGCGTGCGGTTCAGGATCTCGTAGATCGGCGTCGCCTCCTCGCGCCGGAGTGACATGAACATGCGCGGCATCACGGGGAAGTGGAAGCACATGTGACACTCGTCGCCGTCGCCGAAGTACTCGACGACGTCTTCCGGCCACTGGTTCGCCTCGGCCAGTAGCACGGTGTCGGGATACGCGGCGTCGATCTCCGAGCGCACGCGCTTCAGGAATTCGTGCGTCTCGGGCAGGTTCTCGCCGTTCGTCCCGTCGCGCTCGTAGAGATACGGGATCGCGTCCATCCGGAAGCCGTCGATCCCGAGATCGAGCCAGAAACGCAGGACGTCGAGCATCGCGTCCTGGACGGCCGGGTTGTCGTAGTTCAGGTCGGGCTGGTGCGAGAAGAAGCGGTGCCAGAAGTACTGGCCGCGTACCGGGTCCCACGTCCAGTTCGACGGCTCGGTGTCGAGGAAGATGACCCGCGCCTCCTGCCAGCGGTCGTCTTTGTCCGACCAGACGTACCAGTCGCCGTACGGCCCTCCCGGATCCGTGCGCGAGGCCTGGAACCACGGGTGATCGGCGGACGTGTGGTTCATGACGAGGTCGGCGATCACGCGGAGCCCGCGCTGGTGCGCGCCCTCGACGAGCTGGCGGAAGTCCTCGACATGGCCGTAGTCGGCGTGCACGTTGTTGAAGTCGGCGATGTCGTAGCCGCCGTCGCGGAGCGGGCTCGGGTAGAGCGGCAGCAGCCAGATGCAGTCGATGCCAAACCACTGCAGGTAGTCGAGCTTCTCGGCGACGCCGCGCAGGTCGCCGGACCCGTCGTCGTTCCCGTCGAAGAACGCGCGCGTGTGGATCTCGTAGAAGACGGCGTGCTTGAACCAGAGCGGATCGGACTCGAACCAGTGCCCGGGCTCGCTCACCGACACGTCCCTTTGCGCCAGTGCGTGGGGAAGTTCGTGGGGACAGTCCCGGGACAGCCCCAGTGGGCCAAACGAGCCGCGCCGGAAAAGCATGGGTCTGTCCCCACAATTTGGGCCAACCGAGCCGATCGCGAGGCGCGGAGCGCTTGGGACTGTCCCCACGCGTGGGGACAGTCACCAGGGTTACGGACTGTCTCGACAGGACGGTTCATCCGCCCATCCTCAGCACGTGTGACTGCCCCGGGCCGAGGCCGACGAAGTTGCGGCCTGTCTGCCACGTGAACGTCTCGTCCGCCAGGAGCTCCGCTGCTCGGAAGCTCGGCGGGAAGCCGAAGGACGCCGGGATGATCGTGACGCCTTCGCGCGGCTCGAACGGGTCAGTGTTCACGACCACAACGACCGAGTTTCCGCCTTCGCGCTTCGCGAACGCGAACAGATGGTCCGACTCCGTCTCGAGCAGCGTCAGGTTCGCGAAGCGGCGGAAGGCGGGATTCGCCCGGCGGATCTCGTTCAACCGCCGCACGAGCGGAAGTAGCTCGCCGTCGAGCGAGCGCTTCTTCACCTCGTACTTCTCGGAGTCGAGGTACTCCTCCGAACCCTCCCGCACGGGAACGTTCTCGAGATTCTCGAAGCCGGAGTAGATCCCGTAGGAGGGACTCAGCGTCGCGGCGAGCACGAGGCGCGCCTCGAACGCGGGCCGGCCGCCGCGCTGCAGGTAGGCGTGCAGGATGTCCGGTGTGTTCGCGTACAGGTTCGGCCGGTAGAAGTCGCTCCACGACAGCAACTGCTGCACGAACTCGGTCAGCTCCCAGCGCGTGTTCTTCCACGTGAAGTACGTGTACGACTGGCTGAAGCCGATCTTCGCGAGCGTCGTCATCATCGCCGGCGGCGCGAACGCCTCGGACAGGAACACGACGTCCGGCTCGTCCCGGCGAACCTCGCCGATCAGCCACTCCCAGAACGAGACGGGCTTCGTGTGCGGGTTGTCGACACGGAAAACACGCACGCCGCGCACGACCCAGAACAACACCGCGTCGCGGAGCTCCTCCCAGAGCGCGCGCCAGTCCTCCGCCGCGAAGTTGACGTTGTAGATGTCCTGGTACTTCTTGGGCGGGTTCTCCGCGTACCTGAGCGTCCCGTCGGGACGGCGGTGGAACCACTCCGGATGCTCGCGCAGCCACGGGTGGTCCGGCGAGCATTGGATCGCGAAATCGAGCGCGATCTCCAGGCCGACCGAGCCGGCGCGCGCGACGAGCCGTTCGAACTCTTCGAGCGTGCCGAGCTCGGGATGGATCGCGGTGTGGCCGCCCTCCTCCCCGCCGATCGCCCACGGGCTTCCGACGTCGCCGCGCTGCGCGGTCACCGCGTTGTTCCGCCCCTTCCGGTTGGTGCGCCCGATCGGGTGGATCGGCGGGAGGTAGACGACGTCAAAGCCGAGCTCCGCCAGCTCTTCGAGCTGCTTCTCGACGCCGCTGAACCCGCCCCACGAGCGTGGGAAGAGCTCGTACCACGCGCCGAACGCCGCGCGCTCGCGGTCGACGTCGATCGCGAACGTCGACGACCACGTCTTCTCGTGCCGATCGCCCGCCGGCGCGGCAAGCGCCTCCTCGGCGGTGAGCGTCGCTCGCCCGAGCAGCGCCGCGCCCTCGGCGAGCTCCGAGCTCAGATCCTGCTGCCCGGCTTCGACCTTGCGCCGCAGCTCCCATTGGTACGAGGCGACGCGGTCGACCCAAGCCTCGATTCGGTAGCACCAGCGGCCGCAGGCGTCCGGCGCGAGCTCGCCCTCGTAGCGATCGTTCCCGACCGGGTGCAGCAGCGACTCCTGCCAGCGCGTCGCGCCCGGGCGCTTGTAGCGCACCGCCGTGCCGAGCGCTTCGTGGCCGTCGCGGCTGATCGTCGCCGACACGGCGACGCGATCGCCGACGATCGCCTTGACCGCGTAGCGTCCGCAGTCGACCTGCGGACGCACGTCCTGGATCAGAATTCTCTGTGGAGGTTCAGCCGATTTCGGAAGGGGCATCGGGCCTGAAAGTTGCCTGCGTTGGAGGAGACCTAAACAGGTGAGGCTGCAGCGCTCCAGCGGGATCCTCCTTCACCCGACGTCGCTCCCGTCGGGCCGGCTCGACGAGGACGCTTACGCGTTCGTCGACTGGCTCGCCGCGGCGGGGCAGTCGTGGTGGCAGGTGCTCCCGCTTGGACCGCCCGACGAGCACGGCTCGCCGTACAAGTCGCCGTCGGCGTTCGCAGGCTGGAACGGCTTGCTCGCAGACCCGGACGCCCCGGTCCACGACGACGACCTCGAGGAGTTCGTGGAACGCGAGGCGTACTGGATCGGCGAGTGGGCGAGGTTCAGCGGCGGCGACGCGCTCACGGATCAGGTGCGCTTCGACGGCGAGTGGCGCGCGCTCCGCGCGTACGCGGCCGAACACGGCGTTGGGCTGATCGGCGACCTTCCGATCTACGTCGCCCCCGAAAGCGCCGACCACGTGTCGCACCCGGAGCTCTTCCGGGAAGACGCGGTCGCAGGCGTACCACCGGACGAGTTCACCGACGAGGGACAGCTCTGGAAGAATCCGCTCTACGACTGGCGCATGCTCCGCGAGCAGGGCTACCGCTGGTGGATCGAGCGCTTCCGCCGCACGTTCGAGCTCGTCGACCTGACCCGGCTCGACCACTTCCGCGGCTTCGTCGCCTATTGGGCCGTGCCGACGAACGCGGAAACGGCGAAAGAGGGCTCGTGGCGGCCGGGACCGGGCCGCGAGCTGTTCGACGCCGCGCTTGCCGAGCTCGGCGACCTGCCCGTGATCGCGGAAGATCTCGGCGTGATCACGCGCACCGTCGAGCGACTCCGAGACGAGCTCGGCTTCCCCGGTATGCACGTCCTCCAGTGGGCCTGGAGCGGCGATGCTTCGAGCCCGCACCGGCCCGAGAACCATCGCGAGAACGGCGTCGTCTACACGGGCACGCACGACAACGACACCACGCGCGGCTGGTGGGAGTCGCTCACGCCCGCGCAGCGCGCCGAAACGGGCCTGGACGAGCGCGACCCGGTGTGGTCGCTGATCGAGCTCGCCGTCTCGTCGCGTGCCGCGCTCGCGATCGTCCCGGCCCAGGACCTGCTCGGCCTCGGCAACGAGGCGCGGATGAACACGCCCGGCAGCGAGAGCGGCAATTGGCGCTGGCAACTGAAGCCCGGGGCGCTCAACGACGAGCTCGCAGCGCGCCTGCGCCGGGCGACGGCGGCGGCGGGGCGCACGTGATCGCCGAAGCCTTCGCCGCTGCGGCGCTCGTCTGTATCGACCCTGGCCACGGGACCGACGCGCACGTCGCCGCACAGCAGGAGCCGATCGGGCCGGGGTCGCACACATTGAAGATCAAGGACGGCGGCGGCGCGCCCGGCGAGGCAGCGGTCGTGCTCGCGATCGCGCGACGCGCCCGGACCGACTTGCTCGCCCGCGGGTATCGCGTCGCGATGACGCGCAACGCGGCCGGCTACCGGGGCGGCAACATTGCCCGCGCGCGCTTTTGCAACGCGCACGGCGCGGCGCTCATGCTCCGGATCCACGCCGACGGCTCGTCGGATCCTGCGGCCCACGGCGCGCGCACCTTCGCTCCCGCGTTGCACCGCGGCTGGACAGACAACGTCTACGAGCCCAGCCTGCGCGCAGCACGGCTCGCCCAGCGAGAGCTCGTACGAGCGACCGGCGCCCGCGACCTGGGCGTCCAGAAGCGCTCCGACCTGACGGGGTTCAACTGGGCCGACGTCCCGGTGGTCCTCGTCGAGACCGGGTACATGACCAATCCCGCCGAGGGCCGTCTACTCCGCTCTGCGGCCTACCAGGCTCGGGTCGCACGCGGTTTGGCCGCAGGTGTCCAGGCCTTCCTGGCAGGTCGGCCGGATCGCGGCTAGCCTGAGAGCGTCCCAGCAGGTCGATGGACGGCCCCGTCGGGCTCTTCGAGGAGAGGAACTCGTTGCATTCGCCTGAGGCTCTGCGGCGGCGATGAGAGCGAGCAGCAGCATGGACAGCGACTCCGTTCGCACCGAGATTGCCCGCCTCGCCCGCGCCGGCGACCCTGAAGCGCTGCGCGCGTTTGCCGACACGCTGCCGTCGACCGAGGCGTATGGATACGAGCGGCACAGAGCCAGGGCATTCGCGCTCGCCCTCACCGGCGCGGCCGACTCCGCACGGACCTCGCTGAACCTGGCCGCCGCGGCCGAGCCGCCGACGACCGGCGTGCTCGCCGAAGACACGGCGCAGCTGCACCTCCTGCTCGGAGACGTGCCGCGGGCGCTGGCCGCAGTCGAGCTCGCGCTCCGCAGCGAACTGCCCCTCGGGGAGGCCTCAAGCCTACTCGCGCAGGCAGTGCGGGCCGCGCCGTCCGAGTGGCGGCGCGCGGCCGCGCTGGCGGTGCCGGCAGGGCCGCGCAGCGTGGCAGCGGTGGCAGGCGCGTCGCTCGAGGCCTTCTCGGAGCGGGCCCCTTTCCGGGTGGGAGTCGTGCTGGCCGGGGTGGCGACTGTCCTCGTCGCGATGCTCGCGCTGCCCGCGCTCGTGAACCGGCCCGAGCGCGATCGCCCAGGAGTGACTGCGCCTGCCGCGGCGCCGCCGCCAGACGACGTCGTCGTCGCGGCCCCACAGAGCGTACGTGCGCAGCGTCTGAGACCGACGCCCGCTCGGCTCGCCGTCCGTGCGCCGGCTCCCGGGCGCGTCGCCCGCCTGGTCAGCGCGGCGGTCGCTCGCCCGCCGCGTGCGCGTCCGCAGACACCGCAGTCTCCGACACCCACCGGGCAGCCCGCCCCCGCGGCTCCAGCGGCCCCCGCGGCCCCTGCGGCGCCCGCGGCCCCTGCGGCGCCCGCGGCCCCTGCCGCGCCTGCGGCGCCCGCGGCCCCTGCCGCGCCTGCGGCGCATCCCCCGGCGGTCTCTCTGGCTATCGCAACGCCGGCGACCGCACCGGCGCCACCACCTGCGCCTCCGGCCGCACAGCCGGATCACAAGGGCCGCGCCCTCGCGCTCGGGCAACAGCACGAGCGCGGCGAGCACCCGCCGCCGCCGCCGCCCAAGGAGGCTCCGCCCGTCGTCGACGCCGCTGCCGCCCCGCCGCCACCGGCCGCGCCGCCGGAGCCGAAGGAGCACGGCAACGGGAAGGGCCCAAAGCCATAGGAACTCTGTAAGAGTCCTGCGCCAGGTGCGCCCCTCCCCGTCGTCGACCTGCTAGGAGGCCGTCGTCGCGGCGAGCGCCCCTTTTCGACGGTTTCGAGCGCGTGAGCCTCGGGTACGCCGACCCTGTCCTAGCAGGTCGAGAACCAAACCGAGGCTCACGGCCTCACGAGGAGGGCTGGGATGTACATCGGGCTCGGAACCGTGCTTGCGATCGTGTTGATCGTGCTGCTGATCTACCTTCTGACCTAACTTCTCCTTTCTCTTCCCGACGCGCGAAGAGCGGCCTCCCCCGAAGCTGCCCTTCGCATTTCTGCGGGCGAGAAAGGATCGCCCCCCACCCCGACTCTGGGTAAGTGAGGGGGCGTGGCCTCCGTGGTTTATCGGCCTGCTAGGACACCGAGCTGCTGCGGATCAAGCGCCCCCTCTTGCTGGACCTGCGCCAGGGGCGGCGGCTGGAGTTGCGGGAGAGGGAGCTCGGTCAACGGAACCGTCACCGGCGGCGGGGGCACAGGCGGGACCGGCGGTACCGCGAGCGGAGGGGTCGGGACGAGCGGCGTCGACCCGGAAGGTTCCGTCGCCGAGGCCTTCGCTCGCGCCGGCGCGGTCTCGGGGCTCGTTCGCACGTCGTCGGCCGGGAGTCCGTGCCGGGGCAGCGTCACCTTCGGTGCGCGCAGCGGCTGCCGCCGCGTGGCCGCCGTGACGACAGGCGCCGCCGTGCGCACGGACGTCGCCGCGGGCGGCGGCGGGTAATGCTCACCGGAGGGCAGCTGCTGGGCGGGCTCGGCGCCGCCTACCGCGACGCCCGCAGTGGTCGCAGCGACGAGCGCAGCACCTGCGGTGCGAAGCGCGACGATCCGCTCGGTGCCGGGGACGAGGTTGGCGAGCCAGTTCGGGAGCGGCAGCAGCCCGCGCCGGCCGGCCGAGGCGAGCTCGCCCCGCAACGTCTTGCGAGCCCGGAAGAGCAGCATCTGGACCGAACCGACGGAGACGCGCAGGTGCTCAGCGATCTCGCCGTAGGACAACCCGCCCACTTCACGCAGCACGAGCGCCGAACGCTGGTTGAACGGGAGCGTCTCGAGCGCCTCCCGCAGCTCGCGCACATCGACGTCTTCGGGCTCGTCGGCGAGTGCTGACTCCTCGAGCACAACTTCGATCGCCCTCCGCTGACGCGTGCGGAGCGCACGCTTACGGAGGTTGTCGGCGATCGTGATCAGCCAGGCGTGCGGGCGCTCAGGGCGCGTGCCGCGTTTGTACGCGCGGTAGGCCTGCAGGAACGCGGTCTGCGTCACGTCCTCCGCCTCCGCCGGGTTGCGCAGGTCGCGGAGCAGGAATCGGTAGACCGACCGCCGGTGGCGGCGGTACAGCTGTTCGAACCCCTCGGGCTCAGGACGGGTGGCGGCCATCCACGGGGGGAACGGCCCAGCGGGCGGTCCGGGTGCGGGCGCTAGGAGCCGCCGCGCATGCGGTCGATCGCGGCCCGGCCGCGCTCGTGCACCTCGCGGCGGCGGGCCTGCGGATCCGGCGCCTCGTCGACGGGCGTCTCGGCCTCCTCGAAGACGTCGCGCTCGTCCACGACCGCGCGAGATTCGGCGATTCGCTGCCGGAGCTCGTCGGCGCGCGGGTCGGGTTCCGGCGCAGGAGCGGGCGCTTCGCGGCGCAGGAACCGCCACGCGGCGGCGGCCGCGACGCCGCACCCCGCGACCATCCAGGCGAGCCTGCTGCGCATGGGGCGATGCTACACTGGCCGCCGCTTTCCGCCCCGCTGTCGCGCCGTCTTCCCGAGCGGCGTCCACCAGGCGGGGCCGACCAGACCGAGGAAAGAGGAGGTATCGGGACCAGTGCAGACCGAGTACGAAATCCTGCTCATGCTCGATCCGGAGCTTCCGGAGGAGCGCCAGGACGAAATCATCCAGCGCGCGCGCGACCTCGTCCAGCGCGGCGGGGGCACGTGGGACCGGCACGAGCCGTGGGGCCGGCGCAAGCTCGCCTACGAGATCGCGCACAAGGACGAGGGCGTGTACCACCTCGTCGAGCTGACCTGCGAGCCTGCGACACTCGACGAGCTCTCGCGCATCCTCAAGATCACCGACGGCGTGATGCGCCACATGCCGGTCCGTCGCGTCAAGCGCGGTCCCGGACGGCCGGTAGCGCGGACGCCGCGGGACGGGCAGGATGTCGCGGAGCCCGTCACGGCGTCCGTGGAAGATTAGGAGGGAAGGCATGGCAAACATCAACCGGGTCGTACTCGTCGGCAACCTGACGCGAGATCCCGAGCTGCGGCACACGCCGAGCGGGACGTCCGTCTGCAAGCTGCGCATCGCGGTCAATACGCGCCAGAAGAACGCGCAGACAGGCGAGTGGGGCGAGAAGCCCAACTACTTCGACGTCACCGTCTGGGGGAACCAGGGCGAGAGCTGCTCGCGCTTCCTCTCCAAGGGCCGCCCGGTCGCGATCGACGGTCGGCTCGACTGGCGCGAGTGGGACGCGCAGGACGGGACGAAGCGCCAGGCGGTGGAGATCATCGCGGACAACGTGCAGTTTCTCGGCTCGCGTGAGGGCGGCGGCGAGGGCGGCGGCGAGCGCCAGTTCGTTCCCGCAGGAGCCGCTGAGGACGCAGACTTCGCGCCCGCGGGCGCAGACGACGACATCCCGTTCTGATGGCGAAGCAAGACCAGCAGCGATCTCGCAAGCGTCCGCCCCTCGGCGGTCAGCAGCGGAAGCGCAACTGCTTCTTCTGCAGGGACAAGGTCGACGAGGTGGACTGGAAGAACGTCAACCAGCTGCGGCGGTACATCTCCGAGAAGGGGAAGATCCGGTCGCGGCGCATCACGGGCGCGTGCAGGCGGCACCAGAATCAGGTCTCCGTCGCCGTCAAGCGCGCCCGCGAGATGGCGTTGCTGCCGTACGTCGCGGAGGGACGCGAGGAGCGCAGCGACCGCAGGGACCGCGGCGACCGTGGCGACCGCGGCGACCGCGGCGACCGCGGCGACCGCGGCGACCGCGACAGAGGCTGATGGACGTCATCCTCCGGCAGGACGTGGACAAGCTCGGCCTGCGCGGCGACGTCGTAAACGTCGCGCGCGGCTACGCGCGGAACTTCCTGGTTCCTCGCGGCTTGGCTGAAGAGGCGACTCCGGCGAAGGTCGCGGAGCTGCAGAAGCGCGAAGGACACCGCGCACGCAGCGAGGCGCAGAGCTTCGACCAGGCGCGGGAGATGGCCGAGGTGCTCGAGCAGACGGTGCTCCGCTTCGACGTCAAGGCGGGGCCGACCGGCTCGCTCTTCGGGTCGGTGACGCCGACCGACGTCGTCGACGAGATCTGGAGCCGGCGCAAGATCCGCGTCGACCGCCGCAAGATCCGGATGGAGAACGTCAAGCGGATCGGCCGCTACAGGGTGCCGGTCGAGCTTTTCACCGACGTGGACGTCGAGCTGCAGATGCTCGTCGTGCCGGAGGGCGGCGAGCTGCCGCCCGAGGAGGAGCTCGAGGCGATGGAGGCCGCGGAGCGCGCGGAGGCCGAAGCGGCGGCGCAGGCCGCCGAGGCGGCGGCGCCCGTCGAGCTCGAGGAGCTTCCGGCCGCGGAGCCGGGGGCGGAAACGACCGTCGATCCGGGCGCGGACGTGCCCCAGGATGCCTTCGACCGCGCAGCCGCCGCGGCCGTCGATGCACCCCAGGACAGCGAGAGTTAACACCTGCGTCCACAGGTGGCCCCGCGCCTGTGGACATTGCGACGAACTTTCCGCACCGAGCGCGCTTTCTTTGCACAAGCTCCGTCCGGCGCGGCTGGCAGGATGCGTCGATTCTCCCTGCAAATCGGAGAAATCGACATGTCGAAAACGCCCTCGTCCAGACGTAGCAATGTCCCCTCCGGGGTGGTTCACTCGGGTGGCGTGGCCCAGATCGCCCAGTTCTCGTCCACCGCCCCGGTCCCCCCGCAAAACCTCGATGCTGAGGAGTCGGTCCTCGGCGCGATGATGCTCTCCCCCGGTGCGATCGGGGCGGTGAGCGAGATCCTCGACGCGGGCGACTTCTATCGCGAGAGCCACGCGAAGATCTACCGAGCGGCGCTCGGCCTGTACGGACGCGGCGAGCCGGTCGACGCGATCACGCTCGTCGACGAGCTCGAGGAGCGCAGCGACCTCGAGGACGCGGGCGGACGCATCCGCATCCACGAGCTCGCGGCGCTCGTGCCCGCCGCGGCGAACGCGGCGCACTACGCGCGGATCGTGCGCGAGATGGCGACGCTCCGCGGGCTGATCCGGACGGGTCAAGAGATCGCGCGCCTCGGATGGGAGCGCCCGGGCGAGACCGCCGAGCTCGTCGACCGCGCGGAGCAGGTGCTCTTCGAGCTCTCGCAGGCGCGCGTTACGACCGAGTTCACGCACATCGACCAGCTGCTGAAGGAGAGCTTCGAGCGGATCACGCAGCTCTACGAGGCCGGCGCCGATGTCACCGGCGTGCCGTCGGGGTTCCGCGACCTCGACCGGCTGACATCCGGCTTCCAGCCGGGCAACCTGATCATCGTCGCAGCGCGACCGTCGATGGGGAAGTCCGCGCTCGGGATGTGCATGGCAGCGAACCTCGCCGTGCGCGAGAACATCCCGGTCGGCGTCTTCACGCTCGAGATGTCGAAGACCGAGGTGACGCAGCGCCTGATGTGCAGCGAGGCGAAGGTCGAGTCGCAGCGCCTGCGCACCGGCAAGCTCGCGGTCGACGACTGGCCGCGCCTCACGGCCGCATGTGACAAGCTCGCGAAGGCGCCGATCTACGTCGACGACACGGGCTCGATCAACATGATGGAGATCCGTTCGAAGGCGCGGCGTCTCAAATCGTCGGAGCCGAATCTCGGGCTGATCCTGGTCGACTACCTGCAGCTGATGACGTCCGGCGCGACGTCCGAGAACCGCGTGCAGGAGGTGTCGCAGATCTCGCGCTCGCTGAAGGTGCTCGCGCGCGACCTGGACGTGCCGATCGTCGCGATGTCGCAGCTCTCGCGCGCGGTCGAGCAGCGACACGACAAGCGCCCGATTCTCTCCGACCTCCGCGAATCGGGTTCGATAGAGCAGGACGCGGACCTCGTGATGTTCATCTACCGCGACGAGTACTACAACGAGGAGTCCGACCAGCAGGGGATCGCCGAGGTCGCGCTCGCGAAGCATCGCAACGGGCCGACCGACACGATCAAGCTCTCGTTCCTGAAGCGCTACGCGAAGTTCTCCGATCTGGCGGCGGCCTGATGGGGTGATCGCGGAGCAGACCCTGTGCATCCCGCCGCGGGCGACGAGCTTCCGGGCGGTCTGCGAGGCGTGCGCGTCGAGCCAGCTGCCTAGCCGCGGCTACGTCGGCGCGGTCGTCGACGGGTCGCTCCCGCTGACACGCGACCGGGGCACCGTCACGTGCCCCCACGGACACACGATCCGCGTGCTGCGCGCGCTGCCCGCGAGCCTGGTTCACTAGGCCCATGGAGCGCGGGTGGCGGGTCGCGCCGTACGGCGAGATGACGGCAGCTTGGTTGGGCTTCGACTGGGAGACCATTGCGGCCCGCATGCGGGAGCAAGATCCGGCCGCGCTCGGACGGCGGGAGCGCGCCGCGACCGATACCCCGACAGCGACGCGCAACCGCCTAGAGACGTTGCCATAGCCTCCGCCGGATCGGGCAGACTCCACACGTGCCCGCGACTGTGATCGTCGGCGCGCAGTGGGGCGACGAAGGCAAGGGGAAGATCGTCGACCTACTCGCGCAGCACGCCGACCTCGTCTGCCGCTACCAGGGCGGTCCGAATGCCGGACACACCATCATCGTCGAGGGGAAGACGTTCAAGTTCCGCCACATGCCCTCCGGCGTCGTCTCGGGCAAGGAGTGCGTGATCGGCGCCGGCTGCGTCGTGGACCCCGAGGTCTTCGTCCACGAGCTCGACGACCTCGAGTCCCGTGGCCTTCGCACCGAGGGCCTCGTCCACCTCTCGGGGAACGCGCATCTCGTCATGCCCTGGCATGTCGCGATCGACCAGGCGAGCGAGCGCCGGCTGGGGAAGCTGCAGATCGGTACGACGCGTCGCGGGATCGGCCCTGCATACGGCGACAAGGCGTCGCGGCTCGGCATCCGCGTCCAGGACCTGCTCGACGAGAAGATCTTGCGCCAGAAGATCGAGGTCGCGCTCGCAGAGAAGAACGTCTGGCTCGAGCGCGTGTACGGTGCCGACCCGCTCGACCTCGAGGACGTCGCAGAGCGGCTCGAACGCGTCGCGCAGCGCCTGCGGCCGTACGTGGCCGACACCTCGCTGCTCGTCGACCGGGCCCTCCGCGACGGACGCTTCGTCCTCTTCGAGGGCGCGCAGGGGACCCTGCTCGACCTCGACCACGGCACGTATCCGTTCGTGACGTCGTCGAACCCGATCGCTGCCGCGGCGGCCACGGGTGTCGGGATCGGGCCGAACCGGATCGACGCCGTCGTCGGCGTCGCGAAGGCGTACGTGACGCGCGTCGGCGAGGGGCCCTTCCCGACCGAGATCGAGGGGCCCGATCAGCAACGCGTGCGCGAGCTCGGCGGGGAATTCGGCACGGTCACCGGTCGCGAACGGCGCTGCGGCTGGCTCGACCTCGTCGCGCTGCGCTACGCGGTGCGGCTCAACGGGATCACGTCGCTCGCGCTCACGAAGCTCGACGTGCTCTCGACCTTCGACGAGCTGCCGGTGTGCACGGCCTACCGCCTGCGCGACGGCACTGTGACCGAGGACTTCCCGGCGCATCAGAGCGACTTCCACCACGCCGCGCCTGTCTACGAGGTGCGCACCGGTTGGGGCGAGCCGTTGGACGGCGTTGCGTCGGTGGAGGAGCTCCCTGATGCGGCTCGCGCCTACGTGGAGTTCGTCGAGCGGCAGCTCGACGTCGAGGTGTCGCTGATCGGCACGGGCGCGGAGCGGGAGGCAGTGCTCTCGCCGCGCGGTCTCGAAGCCGTCGCGCGGCCCTAGCGGAATTCCGCGGCGTCGGCGACCGCGAACACCGGCGCCAGCTCGTCGCGCACCTCCGCGGGCAGCTGGTCGACGAGCATCGCCAGGCCGGCGTACTCGCCGCCGCACTCCTCGATCAGCTGCTTTGCGGCCACGGCCTGGCTGCCCGTCTCCGCCCAGTCGTCGACGACGAGCACGCGCTCTCCCGCCTCGATCGCCGCGCGCTGCACGCGCAACGTCACCGGCTGACCTCGCCAGCTGGGCTTCGTCAGGACGCTCGCCTTGGGGCCCGGGTGGATGCCGCCCGGCTTCCGGACCGCGACGAAGCCTGCGTCGAGCTCGAGCGCGACTGCTGCGCCGAGGATGAATCCGCGGGCCTCGACAGCGGCGACCTTCGCGATCCTCTCCGAGGCAAACGACGCGGCGAGCGCGGAGGCTGCACGACGCAGGACACCGGCGTCGGCGAACATGCCGAGCACATCCGCGTGGCCGTCGATCACCCTCGCCCGCGCAACGAGCTCGTCGTGGAACGGTGACGCCACCGCGCTTACTCGAAGGTGACGACGAGCCGCTCGATCTCGTCGCCGCGCGGCGTGATGATCATGCGGCCGGCCGGCCGGCCTTCGTCGGCCCGCCAGGCGTAGCGCGCGACGAGCTCACGGTCGTCCTCCTCCGTGAAGAGGATGTCGATCTCGTCATCGGGAGGGTTCGACGCATAGGCGTCGGCGATCGCCGCCTTGCCGTGGAACGGGCCCGCCGGGACGCCTTCGAAGCGAAGCTCCGCGTCCTCGGTGAACTGTTCGAGCATCGGGCCGAAGTCGCCCGTGCGGACGCCCTCGTTGAAGAGCTCGACGTGCCGGTCGAGCAGGCTCACGCGCTGAGCTTACGGCGCGGCCCGCTCGTTGACCAGGTAGTCGTAGACGGCCTTGAGGCCCTCGATCGCTTCGAGGACGTCGTCGCGCTCGACGTCCAGACCCGCGTCGACGCGGAGCGAGATCTCGCGCGCCGCACGGAACTGCGTGAGGATCTCGGGCTCCTCCCCGTCGTCCGCGACGGGGTCGTCGACCGGGAATCCGCGCGCGGTCAGCATCCGGCCGACGAGGTCGGTCAGCGCCGTGAGCGCGTCGTCCGGGTCGTCTTGGAGGTCGTCCTCGATCGAGGCGTACTCGCTCTCCCACTCGTGCAGGTCGAGGCCGGGCTCAGGGGTGGACATGTGGGCGTTGTGCGCGGCATGGCGCTGCTTCAAACCCTCCGGCCGCCTCACTAGAGTGCCCTCGTGAAAGTCCTCGTGGTGGGGTCGGGCGGGCGTGAGCACGCCCTCGCCTGGAAGCTCGCGCAGAGCCCTCGATTGACCGAGTTGCACGCCGCCCCTGGGAACCCCGGGATCGCCGCGCTCGGGCCCTGTCACCCCGTGCGTCCGGAAGACGCGGAGGGGTTGCTCGCGCTCGCACACTCGCTTGAGCTCGATCTCGTCGTGATCGGACCGGAAGCCCCGCTCGTCGCGGGCGTTGCGGACGCGCTTCGGCTCGGCGGTGTTCGCGTCCTCGGTCCCAGTGCTGCTGCGGCGCAGATCGAGGGCTCGAAGCGGTTCGCGAAGGAGGTGCTCGAGGGCGCCGCGGTCCCGACCGCCGAGGCGCTCGCCGTCGCACGCCCCCCGTGCGTCGTGAAGGCGGACGGGCTTGCCGCCGGGAAGGGCGTCTTCGTCTGCCGGACGCAGGACGAACTCGACGATGCACTGCGCGCGGTGACCGCGTTCGGCGACGACTTCGTCGTCGAGGAGCTGCTGGAGGGTGAGGAGGTGTCGCTGTTCGCGCTCTGCGACGGGAGCCGCGCGCTCCCGCTCGCACCGGCGCAGGACTTCAAGCGCGCATACGACGGGGACGTCGGCCCGAACACCGGCGGGATGGGCGCGTACTCGCCGGTGCCGATCGCCGGACTCGATCCGCAGGACCTCGTCGAGCGGATCCACGAGCCTGTGCTTGCAGAGCTCGCGCGACGTGATGCGCCGTTCGTCGGCCTGCTCTACGCGGGGCTGATGCTCACCGCGGACGGTCCGCGCGTGCTCGAGTTCAATTGCCGGTTCGGCGATCCCGAGACCCAGGCGATCCTGCCGCGGCTCGACGGCGACTTCCTCGGAGCGCTCGCGGGCGCCGCGGCCGGCGATCTCGGGTCCGCCTCGTTGAGCGGGGCCGACGAGGCGGCGGTCACCGTCGTCGTCGCGGCCGGGGACTATCCGGCCGGGGGCGACCGCGGCAGCCCAATCGAGGGCGTGGACGCCGCCGAGGAGGCCGGCGCATTGGTCTTCCATGCGGGAACGGCGCTGCGCGACGGCCGGCTCGCGACGAACGGCGGCCGCATCCTCGACGTGACGTGCGTCGGCGGGTCGATCGCAGAGGCGCGTGAGCGCGCGTACGCGGCCGCCGAGCTGATCTCGTTCCCCGGAGCGCGCTTCCGGCGCGACATCGCCGCAGTCGCGGCGGAACGCGAGGCGCGCGTCGGTGGCTGACGGCATCCTCGTCGGCGTGCTGGTCGGCTCCGAGTCGGACCGCGAGCGCATCCAGCCGGCACTCGACGAGCTCGAGCGCCGCGGCATCGCGTTCGAGTTCGACGTTCGGTCGGCGCACCGCGATCCGGACTCTGTGGCCGAGTACGCGCGGACGGCGCGCGGACGCGGGCTGCGCGTGTTGATCTGCGGCGCGGGGCTCTCGGCAGCACTGCCGGGCGTCGTTGCCGCGCACACCGACTTGCCGGTGATCGGCGTGCCGCTTCGGTCGAGCCTGAGCGTGCTGGACGGTCTCGACGCACTGCTCGCGATCTCGCAGCTGCCGCCGGGCGTGCCGGTCGCGACGGTGGGCGTCGACAACGGGCAGAACGCCGCCGCCCTCGCCGCCCGAATCCTCGACGCGTGAGCCTTCAGGTCCGCCGTGCCACCGACGACGACGCGCGGGCGATCGCCGACGTGCAGGTGGAGACGTGGCGCGCGACCTACCTCGACGTTATGCGCGCGGACGTGCTCGACGCGCTCGACGTGGAGGAACGCGAGCGCATGTGGCGCCGGTTCGCCGCGGCCGACGGGTTCGCCGTCTTCGTCGCCGAGCGCGAGGAGCGCATCGTCGGCTTCGCCAGCGTCGGCGCTTGCCGGGATCCGCCGGGCACGGGCGAGCTGTTCGCGATCTACGTCGCCCCGCACTTTCAGAGGACGGGCGCGGGGCTCGCGCTGATGGAGGCGGCCGTCGCTTGGCTCGCGGAGCGGTGGGACGAGGCCGTGCTCTGGGTCGCGACCGAAAACCCGCGGGCGCGACGCTTCTACGAGCAATACGGCTGGATCGAGGACGGCGAGCGCGTCGACACGAGCCTGATCGGCGCGGCCGTTCCGGAGACTCGCTACCGGCTGTCCGGCCTGACGCAGCGCTAGGCTGACTGCGTGATCAACCGCTACTCCCGTCCGGCGATGGCCGGGGTCTGGTCGGAGCAGCGCAAGCTCGAACGCTGGCTCGAGGTGGAGCTCGCCGCGCTCGACGCGTGGGCCGAGCTCGGGGTCGTGCCGCCGGAGGCGGCGAGCGAGATTCGCGAGCGGGCGCGGGTTCCGACACCTGAACGTGTGCGGGAGCTCGAGGAGCGCACGCAGCACGACGTCGCGGCGTTCGTGGACGCGGTCGCGGAGCCGCTCGGCGACGAAGGGCGCTGGTTGCATCACGGCCTAACGTCCTCGGACGTGGTCGACACGGCGCTCGCGCTGCAGGTGCAGGAGGCCGGGCGCTTGATCGTCGCGGGCCTCGACCGCGGGTTCGCGGCGGTTGTCCGGCGCGCCGACGAGCAGCGCACGACGCTGACGATCGGCCGCACGCACGGCGTGCACGCGGAGCCGACGACGTTCGGACTGAAGCTCGCCGGGTGGGCGTTCGAGCTCGACCGCGCCCGAACGCGAGTCGAGCGCGCGCTCGAAGGGATGCGCGTCGGAAAGCTCTCGGGCGCGGTCGGCACGTACTCCGCGACCGACCCGGAGCTGGAGCGGCTCGCGTGCGAGCGCCTCGGCCTGGAACCGGCGCCGTCCTCGACGCAGATCCTCCAGCGCGACCGGCACGCCGACCTGCTTTCCGCGCTTGCTCTGGCCGCAGCGTCGCTCGAGAAGTTCGCGACCGAGGTGCGTCACCTCGCCCGCACGGAGGTGCGCGAGGTCGAAGAACCGTTCGGCAAGGGACAGAAGGGGTCGTCCGCGATGCCGCACAAGCGCAACCCCGTGGTTTCGGAGCGGATCTGCGGACTCGCTCGCGTCGTCCGCGCCGCGGCGGCGGTCGGCCTCGAGAACGTGACGCTCTGGCACGAGCGCGACATCTCGCATTCGTCCGCCGAGCGCGTCGTCCTTCCGGACGCGTTTCTGGCGCTCGACTACATGCTCGACCGCTTCGCCTGGCTCGTCGAGGGTCTCGTCGTCTTTCCTGAGCGCATGCGCCGGAACCTCGAGGCGAGCCATTCGCTCTACCTCAGCCAGCGTGTGCTGCTCGCGCTCGTCGAGAGCGGGCTCAGCCGCGACGACGCGTACCGCCTCGTCCAGCGCGACGCGATGCGTGCGTGGGAGGATCAGCAGGACTTCCGCGACCTCGTTCGCGGAAACGCCGAGATCGCTTCGCGGCTCGACCTCGACGCCATCTTCTCGCTCGAGGCGTACAGCCGTCATGTGGACACTATCTTCGAGCGCCTGCACGCGCTCGTCCGGACGAGGGAGGAGGAGCCCTCCTATGCCTGAAGCCGCAGCCGCGCACGTCGGGAGCGGGAAGGTTCGCGAGCTCTACGCGCTCGACGACGATCGCTTGCTGCTTGTCGCCAGCGATCGGATCTCGACGTTCGACGTCGTCTTGCCGACCGAGATCCCGGACAAGGGGCGCATACTGACGGGCCTCTCGGGATTCTGGTTTGCGCGGACGCGCGATCTCGTGCCGAACCACCTGCTCGCGCTCCGCTCGGACGGCCGCTCGACGGAGTGCCGTCGGCTCGAGATGCTGCCGATCGAGTGCGTCGTGCGCGGCTACCTCTCCGGCTCGGGCTGGAAGGACTACGCGCGCACCGGAGCGACGTCGGGTCACGTCCTTCCGGAACGCTTGCGCGAGTCGGACAAACTGCCCGAGCCGATCTTCACGCCGGCGACGAAGGCCCAGGAGGGCCACGACGAGAACATCGACGCGGCCCAGGCCGCCGAGCTCGTCGGCGCCGAGCGCTTCACGGAGGTCGAGCGCGTCTCACTCGCGCTCTACGAGTTCGCCGCCGGGTACGCCGCCGAGCGCGGGATCGTGATCGCGGACACCAAGTTCGAGTTCGGTCTCGACGACGACGGCCGGCTGGTGCTCGCCGACGAAGCGCTCACGCCCGACTCGTCGCGCTTCTGGCCTGCGAACGAGTACGCGCCCGGAGGAGCGCAGCCGTCCTTCGACAAGCAGTTCGTCCGCGATTACTGCGAATCGCTGGGCTGGGACAAGAGCCCGCCCGGCCCGGAGCTGCCAGAGGACGTCGTCGCGGGAACGCGCGACCGCTACGTCGAGGCGTTCGAGCGGATCACGGGTATCCCATTCGAGGAGTACCTGGCGGACCCCGAGGTCGTCCTCCGATGAGGGCGACCGTGCTCGTCCGGCCGAAGGAGGGCATCCTCGACCCTCAGGGCCAGGCCGTCGAGAGCTCACTGCGCCAGCTCGGGTTTCCGGTCGGCGAGGCGCGGATCGGCCGTGTCGTCGACCTCGAGATCGAGGTGAGCGATGCCGAGCAGGCGCGCACTGCGATCGACGAGATGTGCCGGCAGCTGCTCGCAAACCCGCTGATCGAGAGCTACGAGATCGAGCTCGAGGGCGCGTGAACGAGCTCCGCCCGCGGATCGCCGTCGTCGTCTTCCCTGGCTCCAACGACGACCGTGATGCCACCTGGGCTCTGCACGCGCTCGGCGCGGAACCGGTGCTCGTCTGGCACCGAGAGCGCGAGCTCCCAGACGTCGCGGGCGTCGTGCTGCCCGGCGGTTTCTCGTACGGCGACTACCTGCGCTGCGGCGCGATCGCCCGCTTCGCGCCGGCCATGGAGGCGGTCGCGCGCTTCGCGGGTGAGGGCGGTCCCGTGCTCGGGATCTGCAACGGCTTCCAGATCCTCTGCGAGGCGGGGCTGCTGCCCGGCGTTCTGCGGCCAAACCGGTCGCTCGAGTTCGTTTGTCGTGATGTTCGCGTGCGCGTGGAGCGCGCGGACATACCGCTGACCTCGCGATGCACCGAGGGCCAGCTCCTGACCATCCCCGTCAAGCACGGCGAAGGCTGCTGGTACGCGGACGACGGACTCTATGCCGAGCTTGTCGACCTCGACCAGATCGTGCTGCGCTATGACGACGGCAATCCGAACGGCTCCCTCCACGACGTCGCAGGCGTCTGCAACCGCGAAGGGAACGTCCTGGGGCTCATGCCCCATCCCGAGCATGCGGTCGACCCGCTGCTCGGCCCAGCCGACGGAGCGCTGATCCTGGCGTCACTCGTGGACGCGGCGCGCGAACGGCGATCGGCGCTCGTCTAGGCACCACCCCCGAGGTCGAGCTCGGCGGCGAGATCCGGATGCTTCGCCAGCCCGCTGCGGAGCCGCTCGAGGTCGCGCGCCCGCAGCGTGACGGGGCCGCGGCGTGCGGAGCCGCCGGTCGTGTACGCGAAGCGGACGAAGCGCTCGCCCTTGCTGTTCTCGAGCAGCTGAACGACCAACGAGAAGCGCTTTTCGCCGGCCCGCTGCGGGACCTCGAGCTGGTCGACGAGCGTCGCGTCGCCCCACGGAGTTGCGGCCTTGGTGCTCATGCAGCGACCGTAGCGGCGAGAGTGTGACGAGTGTGTGTCACGTCTGTGCCGAATGTGAAACTTCTCGTCCACAGTGATTGTCGCGCACGTCGACCTGGACGCGTTCTTCGCCACGGTGGAGGAGCTGGAGCAACCGGAGCTCCGAACGAAGCCGCTCGTCGTCGGCGGTGATCCGCGCGGGCGCGGCGTCGTCGCGACCGCGAACTACGCGGCCCGCCGCTTCGGCATTCAGTCGGCGATGAGCTGCGCGGAGGCGCTCCGCCGCTGCCCGCAAACCGTCTTCCTTCGTCCGCGGCACCAGCACTACCGCCAAATCTCACGCGAGGTGTGGGCGGCGATCCGCGAGGTCGCGCCCGTCGTCGAGCAGACCGGGATCGACGAGGGCTACCTGGACCTAACCCCGCAGGCGGCCGACTTCCTCGAGGCGCGCAAGCTCGCGGAGGCGGTGCAAACCGCAGTCCGCGGCACGACGCGGCTCACGTGCTCGCTCGGCGTCGCCCCCTCGAAGGTCGTCGCGAAAATCGCGAGCGACCGCCGCAAGCCGGGCGGCGTCACCGTCGTCCCCGAAGGACGCGAGGCTGCGTTCCTCGCGCCGCTCGACGTGAGAAGGCTGCCCGGAGTCGGCCCGCGCGCCGAGGCGCGCCTGCGCTCGGCCGGTGTCGAGACGATCGGCGCGCTCGCGCGGCTCACGAACGCCGAGCTCGCCGCGCTCCTCCCGGGCAAGGTCGGCGACATGCTCCGCACCCGAGCGTGGGGGATCGACCCGCGTTCCGTCGAGCCGGTCGCCGAGCCGCCGGTGTCGATCAGCCACGAAGAGACGTTCGAACGCGACGTCGACGATCGCGCCAAGCTGCACGAAGAGCTCCGGCGGATGGCCGAGAGCCTCGGTCGCGGGCTCCACGAGCGCGGCCTGTTCTCGCGCACCGTCACGACCAAGCTGCGCTACGGGGACTTCACGACCCGCACGCGATCGGAGACGATGGCCGCGGGGACCGACGACCCGCAGCGGGTCGCCGACCTCGCGTGCGCGCTGCTCGATCGCGCGCTGGATGAGCGCCCGGGCGCGCTGCGCCTCGTCGGCGTTGCGGTCTCCACGCTCCAGCCCGTCGCGCAGCTTGCCTTCGTCTAGGAGGGCTTGGCGAAATAGGCGCTGTGCCGTTCCGCCAAGCCCTCCTAGCGGACGTCGTCGTCGCTGCCGTAGATCCCCTTCCCGGTCTCGGGGTCGAAGAAGTGGAGCCGCTTCGTGTTCACGGCGAGCTCGATGTGCTCGCGCTCTCGCGCGCGCGTCTCGCGGTCGATCCGCGCGACGAAGACGTTGCCCTTCTCACGCGCCTGCACGGCGGTCGCCTCGAGCGCCTCCTCCCCGACGGCCGCCGCGACGTCCTCGCCGCGCACGGGCGGCGCGCCGACGCCGAAATGGATCAGGACTTCGGAGCCGAGATCCTCGCGGATGTCGACGACCGCCCCCATGCGGCCGCCGTCCGGCGAACCGGGGATCGCGGCGTCCTCCAGGTCCTCGGGCCGGATGCCGAGGATCACGCGCGTTCCTTCGAACCGCGCGAGCCCGGGCCTCGCGGACAGGACGTCGGCGTCGAGCCGGAGCTCGTGCTCCCCGAACGTCGCGACCAACCCGCCGTTCGCGCGCGCGATGTCCGCGCCGACAAGGTTCATCGACGGTGAGCCGATGAACTCGGCGACGAAGAGGTTCGCCGGGCGGTCGTAGAGCTCCTGAGGCGACGCGATCTGCTGGAGCAGCCCGTCTCGGAGCACAACGACTCGGTCGCCGAGCGTCATCGCCTCGACCTGGTCGTGCGTGACGAAGATCGTCGTTACCTCCAGGTCACGCTGCAACCGCGCGATCTCCGCCCGCATTTCCACGCGCAGCTTCGCGTCGAGGTTCGAGAGTGGCTCGTCCATCAGGAACGCGCGCGGCTCGCGAACGATCGCTCGGCCCATCGCAACGCGCTGTCGCTGGCCCCCGGACAGCGTCCGCGGCCGCTTTCGAAGCACTTCGGGGAGACCGAGCATGGCCGCAGCCTGCCGCACCCGCGTCGTCCGCTCGCCCTTCGGCACCTTGCGCAGCTTGAGACCGAAGGCCATGTTGTCGAACGCGCTCATGTGCGGATAGAGCGCGTAGTTCTGGAAGATCATCGCGATGTCGCGGTCCTTCGGCGGAAGGCCGTTCACGACCTTGTCGCCGATCGTGACCGTTCCGTGCGTGATGTCCTCGAGGCCCGCGATCATGCGCAGAGCGGTCGTCTTCCCACAGCCGGAAGGCCCCACGAAGACGACGAACTCGCCGTCCTCGATGCCGAGATCGAGCCCGGTCAGCGCACGAGTGCCGTCCGCGTAGACCTTCGTCAGTTTGTCGAGCTGAATGCGAGCCACCCGACCTCCGCGGCAACCCTAATCGCGGGCGGCGTCGCCCGCCAGCGCTTAGGATCGCGCAACGTGGTTGCGGTCGCAGAGCCCAGGCCTCAGGCACGGTGGCGGTATCTCTTCGAGGAGAGCCGCTTCCTCGCGGGCATCTTGATCGCGCCCGCCGTCCTCTTCATCCTCGTCATCGTCGGCACCCCGCTGATCTTCGCGGTCTACTTCAGCCTCACCGACGTGCCGACCGGCGAGCTCACCGGCCACTTCGTCGGCCTGAAGAACTTCGTCGACGCGTGGGACGACCCAAACTTCCGCCGGGCGCTCCGGAACACGGTCCTGTTCACTCTCGTCTCGCAGGCGATCGTCCTCGTTTGCGCGGGACTGATCGCGCACGCGCTCGTTCGCCCCTTCCGCGGCAGATGGATCCTCCGCTTCCTGATCCTGCTGCCCTGGGCGGCCCCCGTCCCGCTCTCGACGATCGGCTGGCTCTGGATCTACGACTCGCTCTTCAGCGTCGTCAACTGGGTCGCCAAGCGGCTCCATCTCGTCGACCAGTTCAACCCGCCGCAGTGGCTCGGCGACCCGAACCTCGCGCTCGCCGCCGTGACCTCGGTGCACGCGTGGCGGATCATCCCGTTCGCGGTCGTGATCTTCCTGGCCGGCCTCGCCTCGATCCCCGCGGAGGTCGAGGACGCCGCGAAGGTGGACGGCGCAACGGGCCTGAAGAAGTTCTGGTACGTGACCCTGCCGCTGCAGCTGCCGATCGCGACGGTCGCGCTGCTCTTCGGGATCGTCTTCACCGCCACCGACATGACGGTCGTCTACATCCTCACGCAGGGCGGTCCCTTCAACAGCACGCAGATGCTCACGACCTGGGCGTTCCAGAAGGGCGTCGTCGCCGGCTCGCTCGGCCAGGGAGCCGCGATCTCGCTCTACCTCCTGCCGGTGCTGGTGATCGTCGCGGTGCTCATGCTCCGCTTCGCGCGCAAGGTGGAGGTCTCGTAACGATGATCGCCACGGGGCGCGAGAAGCTCACGTCGTACCTGATCGTCGGCCCGTTCGCGATCGTGCTCGCGTTCCCGTTCTACTGGATGCTCTGGACCTCGTTCAAGAGCGACCTCGACCTCTACAACGTCGAGAACGTACCCTTCTTCTTCGGCGAGGGGTCGCCGACCGGGAAGAACTACTCGTTCCTGTTCCATCACACGCAGTACCTGACCTGGGTGAAGAACACGATGGTCGTGGCGGCGCTCGTCGTGGTGATCACGCTGGTCCTCGCCGTTCCCGCCGGCTACGCGCTCGCCCGTCTGGCCGGCCGGTGGGGCCAGGGGCTCGGCGTTGGCATCTTCCTCACCTACCTCGTACCGCCGACGCTCCTCTTCCTGCCGATGTCGCGTCTGATTGCCGAGCTCGGTCTCCAGGACAAGCTCGCCTCGCTCGTCGTCGTCTACCCCTCGTTCACCGTGCCGTTCTCGACCTGGCTCTTGATGGGGTTCTTCAAGACGATCCCGCGGGAGCTCGAGGACGCGGCGCGCGTCGACGGTGCCTCGCGCCTGAAAACGCTGCGGAGCGTGGTGTTCCCGATCTCGCTGCCGGGAATCCTCACCGTCGTGATCTTCACCATCTCGCTCGTCGTCAACGAGTTCGTCTACTCCGTCACCTTCATCAGCGCCTCGACGCACAAGACGATCTCGACCGGGGTCTTCACGGAGCTGATCCGCGGCGACGTCTTCTTCTGGCAAGGGCTGATGGCGGCGACGCTCCTCCCGAGCATTCCGCTCGCCCTTCTCTACAACGCGTTCCTGAACCGCTTCATCGCGGGCTTCACGGGCGGGGCCTTCCGTTGAGCCTGCAAAGTAAGATCGGGCCCGAGGAAAGGAGGCTAGGTGGCTAAGAAAGAGCGCGTCGACGTGACCGGTCTGGACGAGCTCACGCGACGCGATCTCCTCCGCCGGGCGGGGGCCGGTGCGGTCGTCCTCGTCTACGGCGGCATGGGCGCCAAGACCGCGGTCGCGGGCGCGCCCAAGTACGCGAAGAAGCAGCTGGCGGGGACGCTCCGCATCCTGCAGTGGAGCCACTTCGTGCCGGCGTACGACGTCTGGTACGACAAGACGTACACGAAGGCCTGGGGACGTGTGAACGACACAGAGGTGATCGTCGACCACGTCAACCAGGCGGATCTGCCGGCGCGCGTGGCGTCGGAGATGACGGCGCGGCGAGGCCACGACCTCGTCTCGCTGCTCGCACCCGCGCCGCAGTACGAGGACCAGGTGATCGACCACAAGGTAATCGTTCAGGAGGTCACCAAGAAGCGCGGGAAGATGGCCGACGTGTGCTACCGCTCTTCGTACAACCCGAAGACGAAGCGCTACCACGGATTCCCGGACAACTACGCGCCGGATCCCGTGAACTACCGGATCGACCTCTGGGGCCAGACCGGCCTCAAGCCGACGAGCTGGGACAACGTGCTCAAGGCGGCGCCGCGGCTCAAGCAGCTCGGAAATCCCATCGGTCTGGGCATGTCGAACGAGATCGATTCGAACATGTTCCTGATGTCGCTGATGATGTGCTTTGGGTCGTTCATCCAGAGCAAGGACCACCGCGTGATCCTGAACACCAAAGCGACGCGCGAGGCGCTCTCGTTCGCACGCGAGCTCTATCGGCGCGGGATGTCGAACGAGATCTTTGCGTGGACGGCTGCTTCGAACAACAACGCGATGTTGGCCGGCCATCTCTCGATGGCGATGAACGCGATCTCGATCACGCGCCTGGCCGAGCTTCAGAATCGCGACCTGGCGAACAAGATCGGCCTGCTGCCGATCCCGAAGGGTCCGCGCGGACGCTTCGGGCTCGAGCACGTGATGTACACCTACATGATCCCGAAGTGGGCCCCGAACAAGAAGGCGGCAATCAAGTTCCTCGTCGACCTCGAGGTCAAGTACACGGGGGCCTTCGAGAACTCGAAGTTCTACAACTTCCCCTCGTTCCCGAGCTCGGTCCGCAACATCCCGGTTCGCCTCGGGCGCGACCAGAACACGCCGAAGGGGAAGTACAAGATCCTCGAGACGATCAACAAGAACTACACCTACAACGTGGGGTATCCGGGCTTCACGAACGCGGCGATCGGCGAGGTCTTCAGCCTGTGGATGATCCCGCAGATGTTCGCCGAGGTGGCGCAGGGCAAACGGACACCGGCGGACGCGGCCCGCACTTACCACAAGCAGATCGGCACGATCTTCACGAAGTGGAGGAAGGCCGGCAAGATCTGAGCTCGTAGCGGGGCGCTTTTCGGGGCGCCCCGCTCACGTTAGCCTCCGCGCGTGCGTGCGATCGGGATTCGCGAGTTCGGCGGGCGCGACAAGCTCGAGCGGATGGAGCTCCCCGAGCCGAAGGTGCCGCCCGACGCCGTCAAGATCCGCATCCGCGCCGCGGGCGTGAACCCCGTCGACTGGAAGCTCCGCGAGGGGCGGCTCGAGCCTGCATTCCCGCACGTCTTCCCGGTCGTGCCCGGGTGGGACGCGGCCGGAGTCGTCGAGGCGATCGGCCCGGCCGTCGTCGAAGTGGCGACCGGCGACGAGGTGTTCGCGTACTGCCGCAAGCACTTCGTCGGCGAGGGCACGTACGCGGAGTACGTGACCGTCCCCGTCACCTACGTCGCGCGCAAGCCGAAGCGACTCTCGTTCGAGGAAGCGGGAGCGATCCCGCTCGCGGGCCTGGCCGCCTACCAGGCGCTCTTCTTCGGCGCAGGGCTGACGGCCGGCGAGACCGTCCTCGTCTACGGCGCGTCCGGTGGAGTCGGCGGCTTCGCGGTCCAGATCGCCATCGCCGCGGGCGCGGAGGTGATCGCGGTCGCGCGCGAGGAACACCGTGAGTACGTGCTCGGGCTGGGCGCGTACGAGGTGATCGACTACACGGAGCGCGACGTCGTCGAAGCGGTCCGCGAGCTCATGCCCGACGGCGTCGACGTCGTCCTAGACGTGGTCGGCGGCGACACGCTTGCGCGGGCGGTCGACGCCGTGCGCGACGAGGGGCGCATCGTCTCGATCGTGCAGCCGCCGACGGACGAGCGCTTTCGCGCGCGCGGGATCCAGCCCGCGTACATCTTCGTGCGGCCCGACGGTGAGGAACTCGAGGAGCTCGCAGAGCTCGCGGAGAGCAACCAGCTCGTCGTCCACCTCCACGAGGTGCTGCCGCTCGAGCAGGCCGCGGGCGCACAGAAGCTGCTCGAGGATGGCCACGTCCGCGGCAAGGTCGTGCTCCGCGTGGATTGAGCTACGAGCAGGTTCGCCGCCCTGATCTGGAGTTCGTGCAGCGTCCGCATGAGGTGGTGGCGTCGCTCGCGCGAATGTAGATCACGGCCACGGACATGTTTCGCGTACCGGGCCAACTCGAGCGAGGCAGAGGGCTTGCCTCCTCGGTGAGATCCCGGCCCGCGGCGAGGGCGCGCCCGAAACGGGGGAGTGGTGAGCCCATGAGCGTGACCGTCCACCAGCACAAGAACTTCATCGGAGGCGAGTGGCTCGACTCCGACGGCGGGACGATGGAGGTCTTCAACCCGGCGACCGGCGAGGTGATCGCCGAGCTCCCGCGCTCGACAGAGGCGGACGTCCAGCGCGCGGTCGACGCGGCGAAGAAGGCGCTTCCAGAGTGGCTCGAGAAGACGCCCAAGGACCGGATGGAGCTCCTGCTGCGCTTCCTGCATGTGCTCGACGCGGCCGGCTGCTCGCGACGTCGACCGCGGTCGTCGCGGGGATCACGTACAACTTCCTGCCGTTCATGGCATTGCCGCTCTACGTCGCGCTCGAGGCGATCGACCCGCGACTGATCGAGGCGGCGGAGGACCGCTACGCCTCGCGCCTGCAGGCGTTCCTGCGCGTGACGCTGCCGCTCTCGCTGTCGGGGGTCTTCGCGGGCACGCTGCTCACGTTCATCCCGGCCGCGGGCGACTTCATCAACGCCCAGCTGCTCGGGACGCCGAGGCAGCACATGATCGGCAACGTGATCCAGTCGAAGTTCCTCGAGCTGATCGACTACGCGGCCGCCGCGTCCCTCTCGTTCGTCCTGATGGTGGCGATCCTCGTCGGCGTCCTCGCGTACGCGCGCGCCCTCGGCACGGAGCGGCTGACCGGATGACCGCCTACGTCCAGCGTTTGTCGTGCCGCCGGGCCGTGTCTTGGGACCTGGTCCGGAGACACGTCCTGACCGGCTACGCGGTGCTGGCCTTCGCCTACCTGCTGCTGCCGATTGCCGTCGTGATCGCGTTCTCCTTCAACAATCCGGCGGGGCGGTTCAACTACACCTGGCAGGGCTTCACGCTCGACAACTGGCGCAACTGGGACGCCGTCCCCGGCCTGCGCGACGCGATGGTCAGGTCACTCGAGATCGCCGCGATCTCGAGCCTGATCGCGACCGCGCTCGACACGCTGATCGCGCTCGCGCTCGTCCGCTACGGCTTCCGCGGGCGAGGCGCGACCAACCTGCTGATCTTCCTCCCCATGTCGAGCCCCGAGATCGTCCTCGGAGCGTCGCTGCTCACGCTCTTCCTGAACCTCCACTTCGCGACGGGTTTCCTGACGATCGTGATCGCGCACGTGATGTTCAACATCAGCTACGTGGTCGCCACGGTGAAGGCGCGGCTGGCCGGCTTCGACCGCCACCTCGAGGAGGCTGCGATGGACCTCGGCGCCAACGAGTGGACGACGTTCTGGCGCGTAACCCTGCCCCTGATCACCCCCGGGATCCTTGCCGCGGAGCTGCTCGCCTTCGCGCTCTCCGTCGACGACTTCGTGATCACGTACTTCAACTCGGGCTCGACGATCACATTCCCGCTGTTCGTCTGGGGCGCCGCCCGCGTGGGCGCGCCGCCGCAGGTGAACGTGATCGGGACGATGATCTTCGTCGTGGCACTCGGCCTGATGCTCGCCAACGTCCTGCTTCAGCGGAAGGAGTCTCGATGAGCACCCCTCTCACCGGCCTCTCGCACGAAGAGCTGCAGCAGGCCGCGCGCGACCACCTGTGGCTCCACTTCACGCGCATGTCGGTGTACCGGCAGACGGACGTGCCGGTGATCGTCCGCGGCGAGGGTTGCTATCTCGAGGACTCGCAGGGTCGCCGCTACCTCGACGCGCTCGCGGGGCTCTTCGCCGTGCAGATCGGCTACTCGTACGGCGACGAGATCGGTCAGGCCGCGCACGAGCAGATGCGCGAGCTGCCGTTCTACACGAACTGGTCGTATGCGCACCCGCGCGCGATCGAGCTCGCGGACGTCCTCGCCGACCTCGCGCCGGGCGACCTGCATCGGGTCTTCTTCGTCTCCGGCGGCTCGGAGGCCGTCGAGACAGCGTGGAAGCTCGCGCGCCAGTACCACGCCGCGCGCGGCGAACGCCGCTGGAAGGCGATCGCGCGCAACGTCGCCTACCACGGCGCGACGATGGGCGCGCTCTCGATCAACGGCGTTCCCGCGCTACGCACCCCGTTCGAGCCGCTCGTGCCGGGCGTCTTCCACGTGCGCAACACGTCGCGCTACCACCGGCCGCCCGACGAGACGGAGGAGGAGTTCACCGCGTTCCTGCTCGACGACCTCGAGCAGACGGTCGACGCCGAAGGGCCGGACACGATCGCGATGGTGATCATGGAGCCGGTGCAGAACTCGGGCGGCGCGCTCACGCCGCCGGCCGGCTACTTCGAGGGCGTCCGCGAGCTCTGCGATCGCCACGGGATCCTGCTCTGCGCCGACGAGGTGATCACCGGCTTCGGCCGCGTCGGCGGCTGGTTCGGGTCGGAGAAGTACGACATCAGACCCGACCTGCTGACCTGCGCCAAGGGCCTCTCGTCCGCGTATGCCGCGATCGGCGCCGTCGTCGCGAGCGATGCCCTGCTCGAGCCGTTCCTCGACGGCACGCAGACGTTCATGCACGGGATCACCTTCGGCGGCCACCCGGTGATGGCGGCGATCGCGCTGAAGAACATCGAGATCATGAAGCGCGAGCGCATCGTCGAGAACGTGATCGCGAACGAGGACATGGTGCGCTCGAAGCTCGGTCAGCTGCTCGAACTGCCGATCTGCGGCGACCTCCGCGGCGCGGGCTACTTCTGGGCGATCGAGCTCGTGAAGGACAAGGAGACCCGCGAGACGTTCAGGGACGAGGAGGGCGAGCAGCTTCTGCGCGGGTTCCTGTCGAACCGCCTCTTCGAGAAGGGCCTCATCTGCCGCGCCGACGACCGCGGCGATCCTGTCGTGCAGATCTCACCGCCGCTCGTCGCGGGCGAGCATGAGTTCGACGAGCTGACGGGGATCCTCGGCGACGTGCTCGCGGAAGCCTGGGAGCGCGTCAAGCGGTGATAGGTGGGGTGAAGCCGTTGACCGTGACGTAGGCTGACCGCATGCTCCTGCTCTGGCTCCTCGCGGTCGCCGAGGTCGAGGGCGCCGGCGTCCTCCAGACGATGCGCCTCGCGACGATGGCCACGCTCGTGGCGCTGCTCGCGTTCTGGGTCTGGGACCGGCTCCGCGCCGACTAGCGCGGAACGAGCAAAAGCACGACGCGCTGCAGCGGCTGCGGGAGCATCCCGAGGACGTCCCTGTCGATCGTCGCGACGAGGATCGCCGCGAGCGCCCAGGCGAGACCTGCAGCCGTGCCGGCGAGCACGTCCGAGAGGTAGTGCACGCCGAGGTAGAGGCGGGTGAAGTCGACGGTGGCGATCACCAGCGCCGTACCGAACGCGACGACGAGCCGCAGGCGCCACAGCCTGAGGCGGCGAACGGCGAGCCAGGCGAGAAGCGTGTAGACGGCAGTTGCCGCCGTCGCGTGTCCGCTCGGGAACGAATACGTCTCGAGGTGCACGAAGGCAAGCTCCGGCCGGGGGCGGTGGAACGCGAGCTTCAGCACGACGTTCAGAAGCTCGGCGCCGGCGAACGCGAATCCGATCAGGAGTGCATCGTTCACGCGGTTTCGCCGGAGTAGAGCCACGACGAGCCCCGTGACGAGGACAAGCAGGAAGATGGTGTTCCCGAGGTACGTGACGACTTCGGCGACGTTCACCAGCGCGGGGTTCGAGTGGTCGTGGAGCCAGCGCGCGAAGTGGACGTCCCAACGCACGAGCGGGTCGCCGGTTAGGTAGTCCTCGGCGACGTGCGCGAAGACCGCGAGGTCGGCGAGCAGGAGGCCGACGAGCAGCGCAATCCGACGCGAGCGCGGATCGATCCGGAGCGACCCGAGAACGCGCCCGGCGCCGGCGACGATTCGGGAGCCGCGCGTCTGTCTTGTCGCCGTTGCGGCAAGCATCACGCGCGAACGGTACTCGACGTCGTCACGCGCGCCGACGAGTCGTAAGAACCACGTTAAGAGCAGGGCCTTTTGGCTACACTCGACGACAGCCGACTACCTCTGGTGAGTGGCGTCGCTCTTGCGGTCGGGGGTCAGCCGGTGACGAAGGAGGACCCGATTCGCCGCAAGAGCGCACTCGCCTTCTAGGTGCCGGCCGCCGGCAACGGCGCGCTCCAGCTTGCGATCGGGGTCCGCGATGTTTCTCGTCGCCGCTGCTTTCGAAACGATCATCGCCGCAGCTTCGGCGACCGCCGCCGTGTGTTCGTTTCTCGCCTACCTCTACTTCATGCGTCGGTCCGAGGCGCACGCTGCTCGGGACGAGGCGCTCGCGCTCGCAGAGACCCGCGGCGAGGTGATCGTCGATCTCCGTCGGCGGCTCGCGACGAGCGAACACCGCGTGCGCGAGCTCGAGACGGCCCTCCAGAGCACGGAAAAGGAGGCCCGCGAGCATGCGTACCGCATGCAGCGCTTCTACGCCAAGTCGCTCTCTGACCTCCTGCGCGACGTCCAGACCGACCTCGAATGCCAGCCGCCGGACGTCAAGCGGGCACTCGCGAAGGTCCGTGACCTGCTCGACGGCGAGCGCCCCGCCGCATGAGCTCTCAAGACATTCACAGACAGCGCCCGTACATTCGCGTCATGGACAGTCGCCTCACGCGCCGCGCGTCGCTCGCCAAGCTCGGAGGGTTCGTCGCCGCCGCCGCCGGAGTCGGCGTGTGGCGGAGCGACGACTCCGAAGGCGTCGGCCCTGCGGCGGTCGCCTCGGGCGAGGTTACGTGCGTGCTCGCGCCGGAGCAGACCGAAGGGCCGTACTACATCCCGGGCGAGAAACTGCGCCGCAACATCAGGGAAGGACGTCCCGGCACCGCGCTGCGTCTGCGGCTGAGGGTCGTCGACGCCTCCACCTGCAAGCCGATCAAGGGCGCCGCAGTCGACGTCTGGCACGCCGACGCCGCCGGAGATTACTCCGGCTTCGGTTCGGGCAGCGACAACCGCACGTTCATGCGCGGCGTCCAACGCACCGACGCGAACGGCTACGTGACCTTTCTGACGGTCTACCCCGGCTGGTACCAGGGCCGCACCGTGCACATCCACGTCAAGGTGCACGTCGGCGGCAACGTCGTCCACATGGGGCAGCTCTACTTCAGCGACGCAGTCACGGATGCCGTCTATTCGAAGGCGCCGTACACGTCACGGCCCAACCGCACGATGCGCAACGCGAGCGACTCGATCTACCGCAACGGCGGGAGCAAGTCGACCCTGAGCCTGCGGAAGAACGGAACGGGCTACGTGGGCGCGATCACGATGGGCGTGCAGCGCCGCTAGACGGCGCCGCGGGTAACACGCGGTGGCATCCAGACGCCTGATGCAACTGGACGTGGTCGAGGCGGAGAGGGGTCGCGCGAGGCGGCCCCTCACCGCCTCACGTCTCAGTTGACGGACTGGAAGTAGTGCTTCCGCAGATAGTGGGCGACCTTCTTGCCGAGCACCGCGCCTTGCACGTCGGCGGTGCGGAAGTGGATGCCACCCCAGACGCGGGCGTCGATGATCTCCTTGAGTGCGTCGGAGAGGCGGTCGAACGTGCGCCACGTGCGAGTGCGGCTGCTGTAGGCGCTGAACGGGATCTTGTCGGTCCCGAAGAAGTTCTCAATCGTGTCCACGATCGCGCTGCTGGCCCAGCCGTGTGCCGATGGGTGATCAAGGGCAACTGGCAGACAGCTGTTGCGCAGGCGGTCGGACGCCGCGTTCACATTTCGGCCCGGACGCCGACCGGTTACAAGCGCGACGACAACGGTCGCCTGTTGCCCGACGAGCCTGCGGCCTCGGGTCGTCGCGGAGTGCTTCCGCCGGCGCGCGACCGGCGCCTACTGGACCGAGCTCGCGCAGTTCTTGGAGGAGGACGGGATCTACCCGCCGGGCGGTAATCGGCGCTGGTCGAAGGTCGGCGTCGCCGGCATGCTCAAGAACCCGGTTTATCTTGGCCAGGCGCGAAGCGGGAAGGTCGTCAAGGAGAACGCGCACGAGGCGTTAGTGACTCGCGCGGAGTTCGACGCCGCTCAGGTAACAAGGACGCTCTTGAAGCGGCGCGATGGCTCGCTCGCTTGGCAGGCGCTGCTCGGTGCCATGTCCGCTGCGCCGGCTGTGGGCACACGCTCACGAGCTCGATTTGTTCGTTACCTACCCGAAGCTGCTCTGCTGCTTGGAGAGCAGAAGTTCGTCGAGGGCGTCGAGGCGCGCCAAGGAGCGCTGGACGAGGGGCGGCGCGCGTCGGCAGAGGCGCAGTTACAGGCCGCACTGACAAGCGAGATCGGGGACGGTGACCTCCTCCGCGCCTGGCCCAGCCTCAGCGTGCGAGAAAAGCGGCGGCTGATGCACGGCCTACTCGACCGCGTCGTCGTCCAACGCGCCGACCGGGGCGGCCGCCACGCACGCCCGATCAGCGACCGAACGCAGATCATCCTCCGCGGCAACCTGCTGCTCAACCAGCCGGCAGCACCCGTCGCCGCGCACTGAGCGCCGAGCCGGAGAGGCTACTTCCCGGAGCGGTCGATCAGCTCGACGCGATACGAATCCGGGTCTCTCACAAAGCAAATCCGCGAGCTGCCCTCGCGCACGCGGTAGGGCTCCCGTTCCGGCTCGATCCCCTGCTCCTTCAGCTGCGCGAGCGTGTCATCAAGGTCGTCGACCGCGAGTGCGATGTGGCCGTAGCCCGTTCCCAGCTCGTACGTTCGCCCGTCGTGGTTGAAGGTGAGCTCGAGCTCCTCCTCCTGACCTGGGACGCCGAAGAAGTAGTTCGTCGCCTCTTTCTGGCCGTTCCGGACGATGTCCATGTCTCGTCGAAACTCGAGGCCGAGCGCCTCGTAGAAGTTGCGGCTCTTCTCCGGATCGGTGATCCGGTACATCGTGTGCAGATAGCGCGTCATGCCGAGCATGGTAAGCCGCCCAGTGACGGCCTGCAGTCTCGAACTGTCGTCCGGCAAAACGAGTCTGGAAACAAGAACAGCCGGACGCGCACCCGACCGCACCCGGCCTCTGCATATGTCAGGGCTTGGGTGTCAGTAAGTACGCGCCCGGGACCGGGAACGTGGAGCTACGCCGCGACCGACAAAGCGGTCGCCGGCTGATCGTCGTCCACCGGATCGCTCTCGGCTTCGCCCTTCGCGACGGGAACGCAACTAACGTCGGGGTGCGTTCGCGCAGGATCGAGAGCCAGGCCCCGCATTCGTCCTTCGCGGGCCTCGCTTGGAAGCCGAAGCATTGGCCGCTACGCCGCCTCCAGGGAATCGGCACGGCGCCGCTCATACTCGTCAAGTGCCGCTAGGACCTTCTTCGCCGGTCCAGCGTTTGCCGCCCATACCGACTTCGTGTTCCTTCAGCCTCTGCACGATCTTGAACACGCTCATTCCACGCTCGTGCGCGTTCCACGAGGATCTCGTCCGGCACCGGGCCGCGGGCAAGAACGAGATCGTCAAGGCGTTTTCGCCACTCTGGGCTCAGCTTCGTTCCGTAATCTCCAAGAGCCGCTTCTGATCCGGCTTCGAGAAGACGTTCACGTCAGGGAAGACGGCTACATCCTCTCCTTCGGCGCGGGCTTGCTCTATGCGCGGGCGTCCCTAGCCGCGGCTCTCGGAGAAGCGCGACTCCAGCCGAGTGACGGGACTCGAACCCGCGAAAGACTCCGGGTCGAGATCCGGTTGTGATTGCCCCTGCGGACCCTATGGTTCCACGGTTAAGGCGAGATCGTCAGCGCGTCAAGCTTTAGCGCCTGGATTACCGCGCCGGCACCGGCGCCGCTGCGCTCGCCTCGTAGGCCTTCATGCCAAGCTCGCCGTAGGTCGAGCGCGCGTCGTCGAGGAGCCGCCCCGCGCGGCTGCGGTCGGCGGACGCCCCGCGTGCGAGGAGCATCCGCGCATAGTCGTGCTGCGTCTGCGCGAGCCATGGTCGAGCGCCCATCCTCGCGTTCATCGCGAGCGCCTCGTCGAAGTGCTGCTCTGCGTCGCTCCAGCGTTGCATCGAGGCCGCCAGGATGCCGCTCCCTTCCGACTCGGTGGCGGTGATCGATCCACGCGCGAACGCGGTCGTCGCCGCGGTTCCCGTCGGCGGCACGCCGGCCGGCATCGCTGTAGGCGAAGGCGCCGTCTGGGTCGGCAACAGCCGGGAACGGACGCTAGTTCGGATCGATCCCGAGACCCGGCGGGTGGTGAAACGGATCGGGCTCGGCGTGAAGCCCTGGCGGATCACCGTCACTGCCGGAGCCGTGTGGGTGGCGAGCTACGAGGCGAAGGTCTTGCTCCGGATCGATCCCCTATTCAACGAGGTCACGGACAGAATCGACGTGAGCCGAGCGGGTCTCGGGGTTGGAGGCGGAGCTCTTCCGCCTCCAGCCGAGGTTGCCGCGGGAGCGGGCGCGATCTGGATCGTGCACGCGCTTGTCGCGACCATGTGCTCCGCAATCTCCTGCGGCAAGATCGTCTCCCGCGTCAGCACGAGCGCGAGAGCGCTCGTCCGACGGATTCGCGCCGACTCGGTGAAGGCGATCGCGTTCGGCGACGGGGCCGTCTGGACGTTGAGCGGTCCCGGGCGTCTCGGACCGCTCCGAGCGCTCTCACGCATCGATCCGGAGACGAATTCGGTCGTCTGGACGAAGCGGATGCCCGCCGTCGGCGTGTTGGCCGCCCCGAACGGCCTGGCGTTCGGCGAGGGCGCGGTCTGGGTGATCAAGTATCGGATCCGGCCGAGCAACGGGGCGCTCTTTGAGTTCGATCCGAGCACGGGTCAGCTGGGCAGCGTCCTCCCCATCGCCAACAATCCGTGGGATATCGCCGTCGGCGAAGATGCGGTCTGGGTCTTGAGGCGAGGTGCTCGTCGTCTGCGCGATCACGACACTCAGCCCCGGGACGACCCACCTCCGGGATCAGAGCCACATCAGGATGGAACCCCTGGAGCGGTTCCACCTACCCGAGCGCCACCCACCCGCTCCAGACCGCCCTCGCGATAACCACCGCGACGGAAGTGCAACTCCAATGCATCACAGCAAACAACCCATCACCGCAGGTGATCGCTCGTTACCGGCAACTGGACGCAATCCAGGTCGACGCACTCGTCGCCGTGTCAGACCAATGACGCCCCTCGCGCTCCGGCAGCGGAGAGTGCGCCGTCCGGAGCACAAAGATGGAGCTCGGTCGCGCCCTCTGTTGCGCCCCGAAAAACGATGCGTTAGCGGGCACTTTCGGCTAGGGCGCAACCAATCCAGCCTCTTTGGGCACAAGCATTAGCTCTTCGGCCGCATGGACGCCGACCGAGGTTCGCCGCGGCGGAGGCCTGTCCTCCGAGCCGCGACTCGCAGACGACGCTCTACTCTTCGTGGAAGGTGACGACGTGGGCTTGTTCCGCGTGCGGCGGCGCGAATCCGGCAGGTACGCGGTTTTGCGGCCATTGCGGCGCGTCTTCCGACGCGCCTCCACAGCCTGAGGAAGGCGACGAGCAGAACGTCGCCGAGGCATTGCGGAGCTTCGTGACCGGCGCCGTCGCGGACCGGCTTGTGGAGGCCGGAGGCCACATCCCGGAGGAACGACGGCTGATCACGGCGCTGTTCGCGGACGTCTCCGGCTTCACGGCGCTCGCGGAGCGACTCGACCCGGAGCAGTTGCTCGAAGTGATCGATCCGGTCATCTCGGGTCTCAGCAGCATCGTCGGCCGCTACGAGGGCTACGTCGAGAAGTTCGCCGGCGACGCGCTCCTCGCGCTCTTCGGAGCACCGGTGAGCCACGAGGACGATGCGGAGCGCGCGCTCCTGGTGGCGCTCGAGATGCACGACGAGCTTGACCGGATCTGCGACCGCCTAACCCACGACCCGGACCTAAGCGTGCACATCGGCGTCAACTCGGGCCACGGCATCGCGCGTGTGCTCGGGAGCGAGGCGCGCATGGATTACGCCGTCCTCGGCGACTCCGTGATCCTCGCGCAGCGGCTCGAGTCGGCGGCGCCGAGCGGCGAGACGTATGTGTCCGACTCGACGCGCGAGCTGACCAGCGCTCGCTTCGACTTCGAGTCGGTGGGCGAGCTCACATTGAAGGGGAAGCCCGAACCCGTGCCCGCGTGGCGCCTCGTCGGCAGGCGCGCGACGGGGCAGCCGCAACGTGCGCGGCGCCTCATCGGCCGCGATCGTGAGCTCGCGACCGCGCAGGCGGCGATCGACGCGCTGACGCACGGGCGCGGCGGCGTCGTGACCGTGACGGGCGAGGCGGGCGTCGGCAAGTCGCATCTGACCGAGGAGATCGGCCGCCACGCAGCGGCGTCGAGCGCCCGCTGGCTCCAAACGCGGTGCCTCTCGTACGGGACCGCCCTCCCGTACTGGCCGTTTGCGGAGCTCTTGCGAACGCACGCACTCGACCCGTCCACGAACCCGTTCTTCGCGCGCCTGCTGGGCGTGCCCGGAAACGCATTGGACGAGCTCGAACCCGAAGCGTTCCGCAGAGGGCTGCATGACGCGTTCGGCGCGTGGTTGCGCGGGATGGCCGAGGACTCTCCGACGATCGTCGTCGTCGAGGATGTTCACTGGGCTGATGCCTCGTCGATCGCGCTCCTCGGCGACGTCGTTCATCTCTGCGCCGAGTCGCCGCTCCTGCTCTATCTCGTCGCGCGGCCCGAAAGTGAGGATGTGCTGGACGAGCTGGTTCCCGCGCGGCACGCGATCCGTCTCGCACCACTCGCTGCCGACGAGCTCGAAGCGCTGCTCGCGGACTTGCTCGGAACCACGGCGCCTTCGGGCCTGACGCGGTTCGTCGCTGCGCGAACGGGAGGAAATCCGTTCTTTGCCGAAGAGCTCATCCGATCACTTCTGGAGGCCGAGACGCTGATCCAACAAGGCGGCTCCTGGCGGTTGGGCGCCGGCTGGGACGAGCGTCGCCTCCCATCGACGATCGAGGAGGTGCTGTCGGCGCGCATCGATTCGCTTCCTCGGGCCGCGGCTTCGGTACTGCAGACGGCGTCGGTCATCGGGCGTCGGGTCGGAATCGAGCTTCTGCGCGCGGTGCACGAGCCGGCATCGGACGTCGACGAAGCGGTCGCGCGGCTCGTTGACGCGGGGATGCTCGACCGTGACGTCGATGAGCGCGCGGAGCAGTTCGTATTCCATCACGCTCTCGTCCAGGACGTGGCCTACTCACGGCTTCTGCGTCGCCGCCAGCGGGCGATCCACGGGCGCGCGGCGGACGTCGCGGAGCGGCTCTTCGGGTCCGGCGACGACGTCATCGACCTCCTCGCACGCCACCTCTACCTGGCGGAGGCGGGCGACAAGGCGGTCGGCTACCTCCTACGCGCTGCTTCGCGCGCGAAGCAGCTGTTCGCGAACGAAGAGGCGATCCTGCACTTCACGCGCGCGGCGGAGCTCGCGCCGGCGGACGCCGAGATCAAGTTTGAGCTCGCCGACCTGCACGAGCTCGTCGGGAGCTACGCCGAGGCGCTCGACCTCTACTCCGCGGTCCGCGACGCCGGCGGCGATGTTCGGGGGTGGCGGGGGATCGCGGCGACGCTGCGGAAGCAGGGCGAGTACGCAAAGGCGCTCGAAGTCGTCGACGAAGCATTCGTGGGCGGTGCGTTTGCGGAGAACGAGCTTCTTCCGTTGTGGCTCGAGCAGGGCTGGACGCTGTCCGTCGCCGGGCGGTTCGAGCAGGCGATCGACGTGCTGGAAGTCGGACTCGCGGTGGCCAGGGACCGCTCCGATGCGGTCGTCGGGCACCTTCTCCTGCAGCTCGCACGTGCCAAGACGGTCGAAGGTCGGGTGGGAGAGGCGCTTGAGCACGGATTGCGTGCGCGCGACCTCTTCGAGCAGCATGGCGATCTTCGCGGGCTGGCAACGGTGTGCAGGATCCTCGGCGACACGTACCGCCGCTCGGACGACCTCGACGCTGCCGCCGCCGCGCTTCGTGAGGGGCTCGCACTCGCCGAACGCGTTGGCAGCACCGAGGAGATCGGCGGCTGCCTGATCAACCTCGGCCTCGTGGAGATGCGCCGCGGAGCGCTCGCCGACGCGATCGCATACAACCGCAGGGCGATCGAGGAGTTCGAGCGCTTCGGAAATGCGTCCGGGCGCGCGCAGGGTTACGCCAATCTCGCGTGGGCGCTTGCGCAGAATGGTGATCTCGGAGAGTCGCTGGTCTACTGCGAGCGCGCGCTCGAGCTCGCGCAAACGATCGGCCATTCGCTCACGATCGCGGACGTCTACGACACGATGGCACTCGTGCGGCTGAAGGAAGGCGACGTCACACGCGCGATCGAGCAGGCTGAAGAGGCGGCGGCGCTGTATCTCGAGATGGGCGCGGCGCCACAGGCCGCCGACTCACTCGAACTCGCCGCGAAGGCGTGGGATTTCGCCGGAGAAACCGAGCGGGCCCGCGCGACGCGCGCGCGGGCCCGCGAAGTCGGCGCGAGTACGGCTCAGTTGTAGCCGCTGCCGCCGCCGGAGCCGCTGGTGATCGTGATCGTCCCGGTGTCCGGGCCGCGATCGAGCAGGCTCCCGCTCGCGTCCGTCGAAGTCGCGTATGACTCGACAGACGTCACGAAAACCGGAACCCTGATCGAAAATCCGCTGACGACGGGCGTTCCGTTTCCCTGAACGCTGTCACTCCTCGTGAGCAGCTTCCCGCCGGGAGTGGCGAACGTCACGTAGAGCGTGTAGGTGATCGACGTGCAACTGTTGACCTCGTCGTCGATCTGCAATGAGCCGCTCACGACACCCCCCGTGAGGCTGAAGCCGCCGCCGCCGAGGTCGGCGCACTGCGGGCTGACGGTGTCGAGGTCATGACTGCCGTAGGCAACGCCCGCGGTAGCAAGGCTCAGGATGACGAGTCCGATCGTTAGGAATCGCTTCATTTGTCTCTGCTCCTCTCCTCTAGTTCCTCGTCGTCGTCGCGTCGGAGGCGAAGAAGCTCCAGCCGTGCGAGACGGACTGACCCTCGACCTCGATCACGATCGTCATGTTCTGGAAACCGTTCGCGTTCACGAAATTGATGACGCTCCCTCGATCGAACTTCGCGGTTGCGATGCCTGTCGCGGCAACGCTCCAGCTCGTCGCCGGAATCGACGTCGGCCTGCCGCCGATGCTCGTAATCCGCACCGTGGACATGTCGACCTGCCGCAAGTCGCGGTACGGCAGCGTCACGTAAAAGGTGACTGCCGTGTCCGTGCTCCTCGACTGGAGGGGCAGCGGGTCCGGGTTGAAATCACCGTCGGCCTGGTACGCGCCAGTGTGCGGTGTACACGGCGCCGGGTCGTTGGCGTTCCAGATCCCGTCGCCGTCGTAGTCATCGTCGAGGTTCGTCGGATCGTTCGCGGCGCCGGCGGGGAAGCACGGCCCGGACTCTGCGGTGTCGGTCATGCCGTCGTTGTCGCTGTCGGCCGCGACAACGTACGTGACGGACGTCGATGCCGAGTTCCCGTCCGAGTCGGTGACGCTCAAGGTCGCGCGATACGTCCCCGGAATGGTCGTCGGGACGTCGAACTGCGGGCCGCTTCGCGACAAGGTCGAGAAGCCGCTACATCCCGATTCGCATGTCACGGTCCACTGGTGCGCCGACGGCGGCAGCGCCTCGTCCTCGTAGTCGAACGCGTTCCCGACGAGCGTCACGCCCGCGTTCTCACGAATGATCTCGCCGGGGGTGGGGTTGAGGATCGACACCGTGGGCGTCTCCTCGCCGGACGGCGCGACCTGCCGCGACTGCTCTGTCTCGGCACTCTGCTGCCAGAGATCGGTGATCCGGAAGGTGAACGTCCCGTTGCCGTCGTTGTCGGCGCATAGCGGCTCCGTGTCGAGTTGGATGTCGAACTCGACCTGGTTGCCGCTGATCGCGCTCGGGAGGGCGTCGACGACCAGCGGGTAGTTCGGCCCGCCGGACCCGCAACGCCAATAGAGCGTTCCGCGGACGAACGGGTTCGACAGCGTGCCGGGGTTGTCGTCGGTCCCCGTGGCCTCGAGGAAGACGTCACCGGGCTCGGTGGGCGGCGTGCCCGTCCCCGTCACGGTCTGACAAACGGAGAACTCGGATGTGTTGCCGTCGGGATCCGTCGCCGTCGCCGTGATCTCCTCGTCGACGGCGACAGGTGCCGTCAACCCCGTTCCCGTATCGATCGAGGCAGTTCCCGCTGCGCTTGTGCTCGCGGTGCCGAACCCGATCCAGCGATCGCCCTCGCCGCGCCCGCCGAGCGTCAGCGCGCTCTCGGTGTCGCAGGCGGCGTTCGCGTAGAAGTCAATGCGGAACGTCGTCGACGGGGTGCTCCTGAGCGAACCCCTGATCCGGGCGCTGCCGTTCGCGATCCGTGCGGCCTCGGTGAGCGCCGGGTAGTTCTGCAGGTTGTTCGCGCCGCTGTCGGTGTCCGGCGTCGTCTCGACGCCCCCGACGTCGTTCGCGGTGACGCCGTCGCGCCCGAGGTCGATGCCGAGGCCGACATTCGACGAGATCTCGTTGCGTGCGATCCGGTTACCCGTCGCCGTGTTGCCGGGGTCCGCGAACACGGCGACTCCATGCGCCTGGTTGCCGATGATGATATTGCCGACGCCTTCTCCCGTACCGCCGATCGTCGTGTTCGACGCGTTGTGCACGCGCACACCGTCGCCGCCGTTAGGGACGGGGTCGAGCGCCGCGGCCTTGATGCCGACGCGGTTGCCCTGCACGACGTTGCCGGTCGATGTTGCGAAGTCGACGCCGAAGATCGCAATGCCTTGGTTCGCGTTGCCGGAAGCAACGTTGTCCACGATCGTGTTCGTGGCGCCGCCGTCGACGCCGATTCCGTCGATCCCGTTACCACGTGCGACGTTGCCCGCCGCATCGGTTCCGGCGTAGTTGCCCTGAACGGTGTTGTTCGTCGAGCCGTAGACGAGGACGCCGTGTCCGTCATTTCCTGAGACGATGTTGCGCTGAGCTGCGGTTGCTCCGCCAACGACGTTCTGTGACGCGCTGTTGATGCGCACGCCCTCGCGCCCGTTGCCGAGATCGGAGGTGCCGGAGGCGTCGAGGCCGACGATGTTCCCCTCGACCTTGTTGCCGGTGGCGGACGCGCCCTGGATGACGATCCCGTGCTCGACGTTGCCTGAGACGACGTTGCCGGCGCCCGCCGCAGTGCCTCCGATCGTGTTTCCCGCGCGGTTCGCGACATAGATGCCAAACCGGTTCGCGAGCGGCCCACTGCCCGTCGCGTTGGTGCCGACGTAGTTGCCCTCGACGAAGTTGCCGTCGGCGTCGAGAACGATCCCCGTGCCGAGCGTCGCGAAGCTGCCGGTGTTGCCCGAGATGACGTTACGCGCGCCGACCGCGGTTCCGCCGATCCTGTTGCCCAATCCACGGACGACGATGCCCTGAAGATTCGGGAAGCTCGCAGCACCCTGCCAGTTCGTCCCGAGGTAGTTTCCCTCGATCCGGTTGTTGTCAGCGCCAGGCCGAAGGTCGATACCGGTTCCCCAACCCTCCGTCGTGAAGTTGCGGATCACGAGTCCCTTGATTGTGCTGTCGTCGGTGTTGAGCGTCAGACCGCTCTCGAACTGCACCGAGTCGCCGTCGGCGGAGATCGTCGTACCGACCAGCTCGATCAAGGGCGAGCCGTCGAAACCGGTCTGCGACGTCCCGTCGATCGTTACGGGATCGGTGATCACGGGGAGCGGCGATCCCGTCGGTGTGATCGTCTGAACGCCACCGGGCGCAATCGCGAACGTGATCGTGTCCGCTCCGCCGTTCGCGTTCGCCGCATTGATCGCTTCGCGGAGACTGCAGTGCGCTTCTGTGCACGCGCCGTCGTCCGTGTCATCGGTTGTGTTGACGACCAGCCCGGCGGGAGGCGGCGGCTCCACAGGCGCCTGGATCACGTACGTCTGCTCGATTTCAGTTGAGACTGTGTAGCCGATGCAGTTGCCTTCGCCGTCGATCGTGACCCAGGGGTGCGTGATCCACGTGGGCTGCTCACGGCTCTCGCCGGCGGGAATCGTTTGGTAGAAGACTCGCTGCCCCTCGTAGTCGAGCCAATAGAGATCGACGGTCCGGCCGCTCTGGTTGACGAATAGGATCGTCGAGGGTGTCGTCCCCTCGATCGACCGCGGCTGCGTGATGTCACAGTTGGAGTCGGCCGCGAGTGCCTGGGTGCGGGCCACTGCCGCTGCGGACGCGAGCGCGCGCGACGCGGTTTCGGCCGACCGGAGCACGACGGGACCATCGCTCGTCCCCGTGCTTACGGTGAAGCTCTCCACGACCGGCGGCTGCGTCTTGTTGAACACGTACAGCGGGAGCGCCACGCCGGCCTTGCGGAACTCGATCGTCGTGGCCGCCGTGTTGAACGGGAACGCAATCGAAAACACACCTCGACCCGTGCCGGCGTCGTTGTCGTCGTCGTGATGCGCCGTGTGATCCACCGACACCGGCACGCCGTCGGTCCGCAGAACGGTGCTGCCGTTCTTCTGGACGAGGCTGTAGACGCTGCCTTGCAGCGGCGTCGTCTGCGCGACGCCGGTCTCGAAGTACGCGTTCGCGATGCTCGTCCCCGTCGGCGCGGGGGTGCCGTCGGTGCTGCCCGACATCACGAAGGTCGGGCCGGCCGCGACGCCCGTGAGCGTGCCCGTGTTGCCGGAGGTCGTGCAGGGCGTGTTCCGCGCCGCGAAGCCGCCCATCTGGCAGAGCATGAACGCGTAGTCGTCCCGCTCGAGCAGCGTCGTCGAGTGCGTCCACGGATCCGCGAGGCTGTCGACGAGCCGCATCATCGTGCGCGGGCGGTCGATGAGGGTGCGATCGATGACGCTGAAGCCGCGATTGACGTCGCCGGCGAGCGCATCGGAGAAGGTCTGGAGCGAGTGGTACGCGCCGTCGCTGCGCGCCGGTGGAACGCAGCCGAATGTATGGCAGAACTCCATCCCGAGCAGTGACCCGGCGCGTGTCGTCGAGCCCCGGATCCACGCTTCGGGCGAGGTGACGGCCGCATACCCCTCCAGACATCCAGTCGCGCCGCCGAGGCTGTTCGCTTCGTTGACGACGCCGATCACCTTGTCGGCAGCCGAAACCGTCCCGGCCGAGATCCCGGCAGCATTGCCGGTGTTCCAAGCTTGTCGGTACTGGGCGAGGCTGGCCCGGAACGGCTCGAATGTGCCTGCGTTGCCGCAGAACGGCAGGGTCCCCACGTTGAGGACGCCGGCGTTGATCGCGTAGCGCACGCCACCCTGCACGCCGGCCAAGTCACCCAGCCGCACGCCGGGGCTGGTCCCGGCGGGCGTCGTTCCGTCGGGGTATGGAAACGCGGACGAGAACGCGGACAGCCCGTTCAGAAGAGCACTCGACGTGGCGCCGTCGAGCGGCAGACCCATTGGGACGAAGAGGATGCCGACGGCGCGCGTGCGCTGCTCGACGGTCTTCGTGATCGCGTTGCCGCCGAAGGTCGTGAAGCTGACGGTTTGCTCCGACCCGTACGCGGCGTCCGTCGAGTTCGCCTTCACCGCGAAGCGGATCGCGATCTCGAACGCCGCAGTCCATCGTGCTGTCGTGCTGCCGGGAGCGAGCAACGATCCGGGCACGACGAACTTGAGGTCGGCAGGACCGTCCTGCATCGGTGCCGTGGCGAACGTGGGAAGCTGCGGGTAGGGAGTGGCAACGGCAGGTGTCGGGCCGACTGTTCCGAGCGCGGTCGTCCCGTTCTTGACGGTGACAGAGCCGCCGGTGACCTGAATCGCGCCCACGCCCCAGGCGCACGATGGAAGGCTAAGGTATGGTCGGACGAGCGCCTCTTTGCCCCTCGCGAGGGCCAGGTACGAATTGAGCCCTTGGTTGATCGTCACGCCGCGGAGCTGCGGCGTCAGCGTGCACGTGGTGGTGGTGGTGGTCGTCGGCGGCGCGGCCTTCGCGGCCGAACCGGTACCAGTTGCCAGCAACGCTGCCGCAACGCCGACGCCGAACAAGCTCGCAAGGCCGAGCAGACGCCCGCAAACTACATTTGCCATCGTGCCGCCCTTCACCGCAGGATTCGTGAACGAGGCTGACAGGTTCGGATGCAAGTTTCAAGACGCACTGAAGGCAGCGGAGTCCCTAGAAGTGCTCAACGTTGCGGACGCGCGGCTCGAGCTGTGCGAGCGCGCTGACTTCCGCAGGGCGAACGTGGCTGCCGGCCTCGAACCGAGCGACGAGTCGACGGCGATAGCGCTCAAGCAGTTCTCGCGCGCGCGGCGCGATCGACCCCGCCGCGTCGCCTGACGAACGCCACGGAGCGCGTTTTCGAGTTCTGCGCTAAACGCGCCCCGCCGACAGCTCGGCCGCGTCGGCGTCCGCGTGGAGGATGCGCCGGCAACGGGCCTTGAACCGCTCGCAGCCGAAGACGGCCGCCGCGATCATGAGACCGGCTCCTTCCTTCGCAACCACGGCGGCGCCGCCGACCGTGCGACGGCCGCCGCGGCGAGCGCCCTCAAGGACACGTTCGACGCCGTGCGCGACGAGGGCTGCCGACTCGACGACCGGGCCGTCTCGCTCTCGCTCCCGTACCTCGACGCGATCGTCCAAAACAGATCGCCAGGCGGCTGAAGCACTGGGGTTTCCTGGAGGCTCCGAACCGAGGCGTTGTCCGCCGCCGCGCTCAGCGATCACCGCACGCACCGCACCATGAACGGGCAGACGTGCGCACATGCTTTGGATCAGTCTCACCGACTGTTCGACCAGGAAGATCTCCCTGTCGCAGGTTCATAGCGGGGCACGATATGGGGCCATTAGCGACCTGTGCATCGCCGTGAATCACTTGTGGAGTGGCCCTCATAGGACGCGTCTGTCGCGCTCAGACCTAGCACTCTCCGCTTCACGCCCCGTCTCACGTCCTCTCTGCGCTCCCCGCCGACGGTCGCCGAGGGTCGGCCCTCCTCGTGAGCATGGGCAAGATGAAGCCCATGCCGTCGCCCCCGTTTGAAAGCTCAGACCGCGCGGGCGCGGCGAGTGCCGCGGCCGACTTCTTCTCGGACGCAGCAATCGTCGATGGCGTGCTCCTGGTCGGCTCGTGGGCACACCGGCATGCCGGCGCGGCAAGTGATCTCGACATCGCTCTGCTGGTTAGGCCCGACACAGACGAGGCGGAGTGGCACGAGCTGCTCGCCGCGTGGGAACGGTCCGAGCCTCGGATACTGGCCGCGAAGGTGCTCGGCCCGATCGTGCGCTACTCCGACATCGACATCTGCGTGATCGACGGCGAGTTCGCGCCGCAACCGCGCGGGTGGACGTCAGGTCCGGATGATTTCGAACTGCAGCTCGGAAACTACGTCGCCTACAGTCTCCCGCTGTTCGAGCGTGGCGACCGTTATCACGTGCTTCGCGATCGCTGGCTCCCGTTCTACGACGATGAACTGCGCCGCAAGCGCCTCGAGTCGGTACGCACCTTCTGCCTCAACAACCTCGACCACATCCGTTGGAGCCTGGAGCGCGACGACCGCTTCCATGCATTTCACCGCCTCTACCACGCCTACCAGGAATTCCTGCAAGCCCTCTTCATCTCGCAGCGCACGTACCCGCTCTCCTACGACAAATGGGTCGCAGAACAGCTCGACGAATTCCTCCGCCTGCCTGACCTCGCCTCAGAGCTCGCTCGGATTCTCGGCGTGGCCCAGCTCGACCGTCTCGGGCTCGCCGCGAGCGCGACAGAACTCCACCGACTATTCGAGGACCACCTCGAGTAGCGACGCGGCTGCCTCACGCGCTGTGCCGGCTAGCCTGAACGACCTGCCGATGATGGAGACTCGAAAGCTTGGCGGTATTCGCCCCCGCGCGGCAGAGCGGCATAGTCGGAGCGTGGACCGCGCCGCCGCCGAGGACTGGGTCCGCGCGCACGTCGAACCCGTGGGCGCCATCGAGACGGCGCACGAGCGACCGTGGGCGACGGTGCTGCGCGTGCCGCTCGCCGACAGTGTTGCCTGGTTCAAGGCCTGCGCGCCGGTGCAGGCGTTCGAGCCGCGGCTGACGGCGGGGCTGTTCGCGCGCTGGCCCGACCGCGTCGCCGAGGTGCTCGGCCACGACGAGGAGCGCGCCTGGCTTCTCCTCGCCGACGCGGGCACGCCGATCGGCGTGTCCGGCTACCCCGCCGGAGGCGTGGCTCGTCGCGTTGCCGCTGTACGCCGAGCTCCAGCGCGGCGAGAGCGCACACGCGCACGAGCACCTGAGACACCACGTCCCCGACCTGCGGGTCGCGACGCTGCCGGCGCGCTACGAGCACCTCCTGCAGCACGATCTGCCGCTCGAGCGCGACGAGCTCGGCCGGCTGCGGAGGTTTGCGCCACGCTTCGCGGAGCTCTGCGCCGAGCTCGCCGCACACGACGTGCCGGAGACGCTGCAGCACGACGACCTCCACATGGCCAACCTCTACGCAGACGGCGAACGACTGCGCCTGCTCGACTGGGGCGACGCCTCGATCTCGCACCCCTTCGCCTCGCTCGTCGTCACCTTCCGGTTCCTCGAGGAGCGCACCAAGCTGCCGCCGGGCGACCCGTGGTTCGCCCGGCTGCGCGACGCCTATCTGGAGCCCTGGGGTCGCGGACTCGCCGCCGCGTTCGCACTCGCGATCCGCGTCGGCACCTTCGCGCACACGTTCGCCTGGGCGCGGCAGCGGGACCACCTACCGGAACAAGCACGCCCCGAGTTCGACAAAGGGTTCCCGATCGTGCTGCGGCGCGCAGTCGCTCAGACGCTCGAATAGAGCGGCACGCCGGCTCTGCACCCACCTGACGTCCCGTCTCCGACCAAACTCGTCAAGCACTTGCCGGTCGGCCTCACACGCCGGTAGCACAGGTGCGAACTTAATGTTCGCAACTAGCTATCCGGATCGCGGACGAAACACAGCCGCGAGCCGCCTTCTCGCACGCGGTACGGCTCCCGCTCGGGCTCGATTCCCTGCTCCTTCAGGTTCGCGAGCGTGTCGTCGAGGTCGTCGACCGCGAGCGCGATGTGCCCGTAGCCGGTGCCGAGGTCGTACATGCGCCCGTCGTGGTTGTAGGTGAGCTCGAGCTCCTCGTCCTGCCCGGGACGCCGAAGAAGTCGTTCGTCGCCTCGTTCCTAGAGCTCCAGGTCCTCGCGGATCAGCCCGTACATGACGCCGTCGACCCACTCGCCGTGGCGCCAGTAGGCCTTGCGCTTCACGCCCTCGCGCACGAAGCCCGAGCGCTCCGCGTGACGCATCGCCCGCTCGTTGAAGCCGTAGATCTCGAGCTGCAGGCGGTGGTACCCGAGCTCGAAGATCAGATGACGCTGAAAGAGGCGCGCAGCCTCGTCGGAGACGTGCCGGCCGCGGAAGTCCGGGTGCACCGCGAGGCCGCCGACCGACGCGACGCGGCTCCGCTTGTTGTCGACGCGGAAGCCCATCACGCCCGCGCGGGCGCCGTCGAGCTCGATCACGAAGCGGCCGTAATTCTCGGGCTCGCGCTGGGAGCGCTCGATCTCCTCGAGCAGCTCCTCGCGCGTCGTCGCGCGGCGCGCGGAGAGGAACGGGTCGACGTCGTCGTGCGTCGTCAGCTCGACGAGGAAGTCGACGTCCTCCTGGGTCGCCCGCCGAATCGAGACGCTCACGGTCGCGCGGGAACCGTCCGGACAACTGGTTGCATGACAGGAGTACTTTTTGGCCTGGTTGCGAACTGCAATCAGTATGCGTAAAGGGAGGCTCGCCATGGCCAAGCTGATCTACTCGGCGATCACGTCGCTCGACGGCTACGTGGCGGACGAGGACGGAAACTTCGACTGGGCTGAGCCGGACGAGGAAGTGCACAGATTCGTCAACGACCTCGAGCGGCCGGTCGGCACCTACCTCTACGGGCGCCGGATGTACGACGTGATGGGCGTCTGGGAGAACGCGAGCACCGTCGCCGACGAGCCGCCCGTCGTGCAGGACTTCGCGGAGATCTGGCGGGCGGCCGACAAGATCGTGTACTCCAAGACGCTGGAGACGGTATCCAGCGACAGGACGCGGATCGAGCGACGCTTCGACCCTGAAGCGGTCCGGCAGATGAAAGCGCGAACGCGACGTGACATCACCGTGGGCGGTCCCGACCTCGCCGCCCAGGCGATCAAGGCCGGGTTGGTCGACGAGTACCACCTGTTCCTCGCGCCCATCGTGGTGGGAGGCGGCAAACGGTCCCTCCCCGACAATGTCCGCGTAAAGCTCGAACTGCTTGACGAACGCCGCTTCGGCAACGGCATGGTCCACCTCCATTACCGCACCAGGACGTGAGGAGACGGCGACGCCGCCCGGACGTCTAGGGGCTCGGGCTCAGGGCCGGGCCGGTTCGACCGCTTCCCGCGTACGCGCGGGACGGAGCATCCCCGAGCCGAGCGCGACGCCGCTCAGGATCAGCGCGAGGCCGAGCAGCATCCACGCGTTCACCTGCTCGTCGAGCAGCAGCGCGCCGTAGAGCAGCGCGGTCACCGGGAGCAGATATGTGACGAGGCCGGCGCGGAAGGACCCGTACTCGTTGATCAGGTACGTGTAGATCACGACCCCGATCGCGGTGCCCGCGACGCCGAGCGCCAGCACGGAGCCGATCGCTTTCCAGCCCGGAGCTTCGTGCGGCGCCTGGACGAGTCCGAAGGGCAGCAGCGCGATCGTCGCGCCGACCGTCATCGCCGTGGAAAACGTGATCGGGTCGCGGGTCATCCGCCGCTGCAGGAGCAGGGCCGCCGCCGCGTACGACACCGCCGCGAGCACGATCGCGAGCGTGCCCACGACCGCCCAGGCGTCCACGTCCGGCTGCGCGCCGGTCAGCACGCCGGTGCCGACGATGCCGAGCGCGATCCCGGCGAGGCGCGCGCCGGTCGCCCGCTCCGAATGCACCAGCCAGATCGCGAGCACTGCGATCCAGATCGGCATCGTCGCGTTCCCGATCGCCGCGATCCCCGAGTCGACGTGCTCCTGTCCCCAGGCGATCAGGGTGAACGGGAGCGCGCTGTTCACGATCCCGAGTGCGAATGTGCTGAAGCCGACACCGCGGAGCTCGCGCGCGGCGCCGCGCACGCCGTGCTTGACGCTCATCAGGCCGAGCAGGAGGACGGCAGCCACGAGGAGGCGCAGGAACATCAGCGTCGTCGGAGCGAGGTCGTCGAGCGCGACCTCGATGAACATGAACGAAGCGCCCCAGATCCCCGCCAGGGACAGGAGCAGCGTGAGATACGCGCGCACGGAGCGAGGCTAGCTGCCCCGCTCTAACGAGCCGATGGCCGGGTTAGACTCGGCGAGCGACCGCGGATCTGACAGCCCCGCTACGACCCGCGACCGAGCGTCTCCTCGCGCACCTACCCGGTCCGCGCGTGCTCTGGATCGCGGTGTGGGCGCTCGTCCCGTGGCTCAACGCCGGCGCAAATCTCTTCCTCGACACAGGAGGGGCAAGCGCGGTGTGGGAGCAGAGCCGCGCGCTCGTACTCCTGAATTACGCAGCGCTCAGCCTCGCGATCGTGATCACGTTGTGGGGAGCTAATCGGATCGCGCGGACCTTGGAAAGCCTTCGTGCAACGACCGCGAAGGTCCTGGAGCGCGCCGCGCGCGAGCCGTTCCGCGAGCTGAACAGCGTCGTGGGTCCGCTCCTCGCTTCAGCCGCGACATCGATTGCGTTCGCGGTGAGCGCGCTTGTCCGCGACGGCTGGACGTCCGCGGCGCTTCGAGGAGCAACTTGGCTCCTGCTGGGAGTTGCGTTCTGGACGTTCCTGTGGACGTACGGCTCGCTGCAGTTCGGTCTCGATCGTCTCGGGCGTGAGCATCTTGTTCCCGACGCCGGTCGCGTCGATCCTGGTCTCGGGCTGCGACCGCTCGGTGGTGTCGCATTCATGGGCCTGTGGATGCTCTTGGCGTGGCTCGTTCCGGTTGTCTTGACCGGGCTCCCGGACATCGTGGGCGTCGTGATCGGCGGACTCGTGCTGAGCGGCGGTCTCGCGCTCTTCTTTCTCTCGCTGTTTCGTCTGCACCGGCAGATGGTCGAGGTGAAGAGGAGCGAGCTCGAGCTCGCGCGTGAGCTCTACGCCCAGGCGTATGAGCCGGTCCGCACCGCGCCCACGCTCGAGGCGCTCGAGCGGCAGCACCACCTTCTCGGTGCGGCCGATACGCTCGAGAAGCGGGCACACGCGATTCACGAGTGGCCAATCGACGAAGGGATCGTCGCTCGCGTGGTAACGATCACAACGAGCGTCATCGCAATCGCGGTCGCGCGACTAATTCTCGACCCGCTCGGGTTGTGACGCCGCGAGGCTACCGGCGAAGCACGCCTATGATCCAGGCGCAGGATGCTCAGGTTTGGCCTTGTCGCAGCGCTCGCGGGCGGCCGGGGCGTCTACCAGCAGTGGCGTGGGCCCAGCGTCAGGCAGCCTGGCTAGAGTCGGTTCCCTGAGCACGGTCGCGGAACAGCTGCTCCACCGGGCGCTCGGTCTCACCGACTGGGAGTTCACCCGAATCCGGGAGATGCTCGGCCGCGAGCCGAACCACTTCGAGCTGGCGGTCTTCTCGCTCCTCTGGTCGGAGCACTGCGGGTACAAGCACTCGGCGCTCCTGCTCAAGCGACTGCCCTCCGCGGGCGAGCGCGTGCTCCAGGGCCCCGGCGAGAACGCCGGCGTGATCGACCTCGGCGACGGCGAAGCGGTCGCCTTCAAGGTCGAGAGCCACAACCACCCGAGCGCGGTCGAGCCCTTCCAGGGAGCCGCGACCGGCGTCGGTGGGATCCTGCGCGACATCGTCGCGATGGGGGCGCGGCCGGTGGCGATCCTCGACGGCCTGTACTTCGGAGCACCCGATCATCACTTCAGCCGCGCGGTCGCGGGCATCGGTCACTACGGCAACTCGACCGGAATCGCGACCGTCGGCGGGGAGACACGGTTCGACGTTGCCTACACCGACAACGTGCTCGTGAACGCGATGTGCGTCGGGCTTCTCCCCGTCGACGGGCTGAAGAGCGCGAAAGCGCGCACGCCCGGTCATGCCGTCGTGCTCTACGGCGCGACCACCGGCCGCGACGGGATCGGCGGAGCATCCGTGCTGGCGAGCCAGGAGCTCGGCGAGGAGGCCGCGGAGAAGCGGCCCTCCGTGCAGATCGGCGACCCGTTCACGGGCAAGAAGCTGATCGAGGCATCGCTCGAGCTCGTCGAGCGCGGGCTCGTCGAGTCGCTGCAGGACTGCGGCGCGGCGGGGCTCGCGTCGGCGCTCTCGGAGATGGCCCGCGAGGGCGTCGGCATCGACGTGGAGCTCGATCGCGTGCCGCTGCGCGAGCCGGATCTCGAGCCCTGGGAGATCATGATCTCCGAGTCGCAGGAGCGGATGGTCGCCGTCGTGCGGCAGGACATGGTCGAGGCCGTCGAGACGGTATGCGCGCGCTGGGAGCTTCCGTGCACACGGATCGGCCAGGTGTCAGACACCGGCGAGCTGCGCGCGCTCTTCGGCGGCGACGTCGTCGGCTCGGTCCCGGCGCGGCTGCTCACCGACGAGTGCCCGCGCTATGAGGTCGACCGCTCCGAGCGGCCGGGCGAGCCCCCGGCCGGGTCGGCAGCGGCACTCGACGACCCGAACGTCGCGAGCAAGGAGTGGATCTATCGCCAGTACGACCAGCTCGTCGGCTCGCGCACGGTGCGACGGCCCGGGCTCGATGGGGCGGTCCTGCGCCTGCGCCCGTCGATGCGTGGGCTGGCGGTCTCGCTCCAGGGCCCGCGGCTCGGCGAGCGCGACCCGTGGCGCGCCGGCGCCCAGGCCGTGCTCGGGGCGGCTCTGAACGTCGCCTGCGCCGGCGGGCAACCGCTCGCGCTCACCGACTGCCTCAACTTCGGCAGTCCCGAGAAGCCGGAGATCGCGTGGGAGCTCGAGCGCGCGATCGCAGGGATCTCCGAGGCCGCCGAGGCGCTCGGGATCCCGGTCGTCTCGGGCAACGTCTCGCTCTACAACGAGACGGACGGCCGCGCGATCCCGCCCACTCCGGTCGTCGGCTGCATCGGACTCGTCGACGACGTGCGCTACGTGCCGCGCGGGTGGTGCGAGGGCGACGCGATCGTCGCCGCGGCTGCGGACGGCCTCGAGGCCGAAGCCGCGCTGATCCGCTTCGTCGCACGGGTCGCGCCCCTGCTCTCGCTCGCGCACGACGTGGGCAGCGGCGGCGTCGGGGCCGCGCTGCTCGAAGCGGCGCGCTGGAGCGGCGTCGGCGCCGAGGTCGACCCGCCCGAGGGCGCCCGCGTGATCCTCGCCTGCCCGCCGGAGCGCGTCGGCCGCCTCGGCGCCGAGTTCACGCAGATCGGGGTTGCAGGCGGCAACCAACTGAACTCGGTACGGTCGGGCTGATGTGCGGGGTCTTCGGCATCCGTTCGCCGGGCCGCGACGTGGCGCGCGTCGCGTACTTCGGCCTCTTCGCGCTCCAGCACCGCGGGCAGGAGTCCGCCGGGATCGCGGTCTCCGACCACGGTCGCGTGACCGCGCTCCGCGAGATGGGCCTCGTGGCGCAGGTGTTCTCGGAGGAGAAGCTCCGCGGCCTGCGCGGCGAGGTCGCGATCGGGCACACGCGCTACTCGACCACCGGCTCGACGCACTGGTCGAACGCGCAGCCCGTGCTCCACCACGGCTCGGCGCGCGTCGTCGCGCTCGGCCACAACGGGAACCTGACGAACGCGACGGAGCTGCGCGACGAGCTGCGCGCCCGCGGGATCAAGGTAGGCTCGACCTCCGACAGCGAGATGATCGCCGCGCTGATCGCGAACGACGACGCTCCGCTCGAACAGGCGGTTGCGAACGCGATGGCGAGGCTCGACGGCGCGTTCTCGGTGGTCGCGCTCGCAGAGAACCGCCTGATCGCCCTCCGCGACCCTCGCGGCATGCGCCCCCTCTGCCTCGGGCGGATCGGCGACGACTGGGTGGTCGCTTCCGAGACCTGCGCGCTCGATCTCGTCGGCGCGGCGGTCGAGCGCGAGGTCGACCGCGGCGAGGCCGTCTTCATCGGCGACGACGGGCTGCGGGCGGTGCGCGCCGTCGAGCCGCAGGACGCGGGCGCACTCTGCATCTTCGAGTTCTTCTACCTCGCCCGGCCCGACTCGCGCCTCGCCGGCGTCGAGGTGCACTCGGCGCGCGTGCGCATGGGCGAGCGGCTCGCCCAAGAGGCGCCTGTCGACGCAGATCTCGTGCTGCCGATTCCCGACTCCGGCACGCCGGCCGCGATCGGGTTCTCGCGCGCGACCGGGATCCCCTTCAGCGAGGGCCTGATCAAGAACCGCTACGTCGGCCGCACGTTCATCCAACCCGAGCAGGGACTGCGCGAGCAGGGCATCCGGCTCAAGTTCAACCCGCTCGCCGAGGTGGCGGGCCAGCGCGTCGTCGTCATCGACGACTCGATCGTCCGCGGGAACACGACCGGCCAGATCGTACGGATGCTCTTCGACGCGCGCGCAGCCGAAGTGCACGTGCGGATCTCGTCACCTCCGATAATCGGCCCCTGCTTCTACGGGATCGACCTCGCGCACGAGGATGAGCTGATCGCCGCACACCGCACCGTCGAGGAGGTGCGCGTGTCGATCGGCGCGACGAGCCTCCACTACCTCTCGCTCGAGGGGCTTCAGGAATCGACGCGCCGGCCCGAGTCGGAGCTCTGCCGGGCCTGCTTGACCCGGCAATACCCCACGCCGATTCCGCACGAACTGGCGGCGGGCAAGCTCCGACTCGAGACGGTTCCCTAGCTCACTACTGCTCGAGCACGCGGCTCGCCTTCGCGATCCCGCGGCTGAGGATGTACGCGACCGACACCCATTTCAGGAAGTCGAGCCAGCTCTCCGCGCCGAGGTTGTCCGAGATCCAGCACACGAGGAACGAGAGCAGGACGACGAAAACCCAGAACAGGAACTCGGCATTGCCGGGGATCGGCAGCCGGGCCATGGGCGGCATGTTCCCCCACGCCGGCATCGTTCGGGGCGGCGTCGTGGGCTGCTCGCCCGGAGGCATGGTGGACATCGTGCTCCTTTCAGGAATATGGACGATCTCCAGCTTGATCCCGTCGGGATCGTGGAAGAAGCCCGCGTAGTAGCCGGGCTGGTACTGCCACTCCCGCGGTTCGTTTTCGACCTCGAGCCCGTTTTCCTTTGCCCAACGCAGACGTTCGTCGACGACCGCGCGCGACGGCGCCTCGAACGCGACGTGATGCACCCCGAGCGCGTAGCGGTCGTATGAGCCCGGCGACTGCGCCTCACGCAGGCTCACGGACACGAGACCGGGGCCGTTCAGGTAGACGACCCGCTCGCCGCGCTCGCCCACGATCGGGTGCGCGTCGTCGTAGCCGAGCGGGCGCAGAAGCTCCTGGTACAGCGGCAGGCTTCGGTCGAGCGAGGAGACGACGAGATCGAGATGGTGGACGCCCGCGCCCTTCATGGGCATGGGCGATGTTACGACAGCTCGTCGGCCCGGCCGTAGCGCACCGCGCGCTCGACGGCCCGCGGGTCGTGGCCGCTCTCAAGGAGTTCCTGACGCAACTCCCCCTCGCCGAACATGCGCAGGAAGAGCCACGCGATCGCGGCCATCGTCACCACCGAGCCTTCGATCATCATCACCGCGCCGGCGGTGGCTTGGTCGGAGCGGCCGACGTTCACGTAGGGCCCGTAGAAGACCTCGCCGGACCAGAAGAACACGTTCGCGAGCAGCGTCGAGACCAGGCGCACGACCACGATGTACGCGAGCTTCGCACCGGTCCCGAACCACTGCGGTTGGGGGAGTATCTCGAGCACGGGCGCCCACATCAGGATCCCGGCCGTGAAGAAGCTCGTGTGCTCGAGCGCGTGCACGAGCTCGTTCCGGATCGCAGCGTCGTAGGCGAAGGGCAGGTGCCAGAGGTAGAGGTTGAGCGTCCACAGCGGCAGCGCTACGAACGGATGCGTGAGCGGCCGCAGCCACTGCGCGGGCGGGAGCGAGAGGAGCGGGCGGAGCAGCGGCCCGTTCAGACCAGCGAGCAGTGCGAGCGGCGCGAGGTCTCCGAGCAGGAGGTGCTGCACCATGTGGAACGAGAAGCGCTCCTCGCCGAGCTCCGCGACCGGCGAGACGACGGCCGCGAGCAGCAGGACGATCCCGCCTGCGAAGAGCGCAAGCTTCGTCCGGGGGACCTGCGTCCCGCGGCGCGCCAGCGTCCGCACGCGCACCGCGTAGGCAGCCGCGACCAGCACGGTCGGGGCCACCTGCAGCGGATCGAACGTCCAGACTCCCATCGCCTTGAGCTTAGGATGCCCGCCGTTGCACCTCTTCCACTACCACCTCGTGACGAGCAAGGTGCGCCAGGTCGAGTCGCGCTACCTCGGGAAGCTCGGATTCGACCTCGTGGGGCGTCACGGCCGGATCGGCGACGATCTCGTCTCGTTCGCTCCCGGGGTCTCCTGGGAGGAGCTCGACAAGAAGGCCTTCAAGCTCCGCCTCTCCGAGCTCGAGCGGGGCGGCGTCAACATCGTCGTGCAGCCCGGCCAGTGGGAGATCCCGCGGATCGACCATCTCGGGCTGGCGCTCGACGAAGACGAGTTCGCCGAGGCGCTCGCCCGGGCGGAGGAGCTCGAGCTGCGCATCCAGGACCACGGCGGCCGGCGCACGTTCATCGGCACGAACGCCGGCTTCCGGCTCGAGGTCCATCCGCCGCGGGAGTGGCTGAGCGAGCTGCTCCAGGGCGAAGTGGAGTTCCGGGTCGGCGAGCTGCACCTGCGCGCCGACGACCCGGAGCACAAGGCGCAGTCACTTGCCCACCTGCTCGGGCTTCAGCCGGTGGCCGACGGTGTCGAGCTCGGGGAATCGCTCGTCCGCTTCCTGCCCGACGGCCCGCAGGGCCGCCCGCAGCTCGAGGCCGAGTTGTTCCTCTAGCGGAGCGACCCATTCGCGGGGACGGCGCAGCCACCGTTCGCTCGGCAACGTCGAGCCAGTCGCGCCCCGAAACCCCGGCCTTGCGCACCGCGCGCCGAGCTGCTCGGCGAACGTCGGCACGCCGTGCAGGCCAGCTCCCGCCGCCTCGCGTCGTACACTCGTGCGGGTGGACGGCGAGCGCGCCACCTACGCCGCCGCCGGGGTCTCGCTGGCGACCGCGGAGGCGATCGTCGAGCGGCTGCGCGCCGCCGTCGAGTCGACCGGGGCGACCGGGTTTGGAGCCTTCGCTGGGGTCCATCCGCTCGACGAGCGGCGTCTGCTCGTCGCCTCGACCGACAGCGTCGGAACGAAGCTCGTCCTCGCCCGCGAGCGCGGCGCGCTGCGCGCCTGCGGCGCCGATCTCGCCGCGCACTGCATCAACGACGTGCTGACGACCGGCGCGCAGCCGCTGATGCTGCTCGACTACGTCGCGGCGAACGCGATCGAGCTCGAGCAGGTCGCGGAGCTCGTCGAAGGCGCGGCCCAGGTCTGTCGCGAGGCCGGGTGCGCGCTCGTCGGCGGTGAGACGGCCGAGCTGCCGGGCATCTACCGCGACGAGGAGCTCGACTTCGCGGGCACGTGCGTCGGGATCGTCGAGCGCGAGCGAGTGATCGACGGCTCGCGCGTCGAAGCCGGCGACGCCGTGGTGGGCTTGCCGTCAGCCGGCGTTCACGCAAATGGCTTCACACTCGTCCGCCGCATCCTCGAGCACGACGACTATCGGGGCGACGACCTACTCGCGCCGACGCGGCTGTACCTGCAGGAGGTACGGGCGCTGCAGGCGCGAACCGACGTACGGGCGCTCGCGCACGTGACGGGCGGGGGCATCGCCGGCAATCTTGCGCGCGTCCTGCCCGACGGCCTGCGCGCGAAGCTCGACTGGAACGCGTGGGAGCGCCCGCCGGTCTTCAACTGGCTTGGGCAACACGTCGAGGAGGACGAGTTGCGGCGTGTTTTCAATCTTGGCATCGGGTATTGCGCAGTCGTGAGCGATCCGGGCGACAGCCTCGTGATCGGAAGGATCGTCCGCTCGTGATCGGCGTCCTCGTCTCGGGCGAGGGGTCGAACCTGCAGGCGCTGCTCGACGAGGGTCTGCCGATCGCCGCCGTCGCATCGAACCGGGCCGATGCGCGCGCTCTCGCGCGTGCCCAGGCCGCCGGCGTGGCGACCGCCGTCTTCGCACTCGAGAACTACGTGAGCCGCGTGGAGCGCGACACTGCGATGGCCGAGTGGCTCGCGTCCCGCGGGGCGCATTGGATCGTCCTCGCGGGGTATATGCACCTCCTGCGGCCCGATTTCCTCGACCGTTTCCCCGGCCGCGTGATCAACGTCCATCCAGCACTCCTGCCGCAGTTCCCGGGCACGCACGCGATCGAAGACGCGCTTGCGGCCGGCGTGCGCCAGACCGGAGCGACGGTCCACTACGTCGACGAGGGGATCGACTCGGGGCCGGTGATCATGCAGGTACCCGTTCCGATCGAGGAGGGCGACACCGTCGAGACGCTGCGCGCCAGGATCCAGGCCGCCGAGCACGAGCTGCTGCCGCAGGTGGTGAGACAACTCTGCGAGCCCTGATCTCGGTCTACGACAAGACCGGCCTCGACGAGTTCGCGCGCGGGCTGGCCGACCTCGGCTGTGAGCTCGTCGCCTCGGGCGGAACGGCGTCGTACCTCGAAGAGCTGGGCCTCGAGGTGAGCAGAGTCGAGGAGGTCACCGAAGCACCGGAGATGCTCGGCGGGCGGGTCAAGACGCTGCACCCGCGGATCCATGCGGGCATCCTCGCCCGACGAGACCGGGACGACGACGTGGCCACATTGGACGAGCACGCGATCCGGCCGTTCGATCTGGTGTGCGTGAACCTCTATCCCTTCTCGCAGGTCGTGGCGCGCCACGGCGTTCGCGAGGAGGACGCCGTCGAGATGATCGACGTCGGCGGACCGTCGATGCTGCGCGCGGCGGCGAAGAACTTCGCGCACGTCGCACCGGTTTCGCGACCCGAGCAGTACGAGCCGGTCCTCGAGGAGCTCCGCGCGAACGGCGAAGTCTCGCTGGACACGCGCCGGCGACTCGCCGCGGACGCGTTCGCGACCACTGCGGCCTACGAGGCGACGATCGCGCGCTGGTTCTCGGATATCGAGGCGTTCCCGGAGCGGATCGTCCCCGCCTTCACGAAGGTGCTCGACCTCCCCTACGGCGAGAACCCGCACCAGCGCGGCGCGTACTACGCAGAGGACGGCGCGCGCGTGCACGTGATCTCGCAGGTCGAGCAGCTGCACGGCAAGGAGCTCTCCTACAACAACCTCAACGACCTGTCGGCTGCGCGCCTGCTCGCACGCGAGTTCGCGCTGCCGGCGTGTGTAATCGTCAAGCACGCGAACCCGTGCGGCGTCGCGGTCGCGGCGACGATCGAGGAGGCATACGCGAAGGCGCTCGCCTCCGACCCGGTGTCGGCCTATGGCGGGATCGTCGTCCTGAACCGGTCGGTCACCGCGGAGCTGGGCGCCAGCCTCGCAGAGCAGTTCGTCGAGGTGCTGCTCGCTCCCGGCTACGACGACCGCGCCTTGGAGGCGCTGAAGCGCAAGGCCGCGATCCGCATCCTCTTCGACGGCGAGCGTCGGCGCGCGGAGGCGGGCGAGCGTGACTACAAGCGCGTCCTCGGCGGGCTCCTCGTCCAGGACCGGGACTTCGACATCGAGGACCGCGAAGGGATGAACGTCGTCTGCGGCGAGCCCTCCGAGGAGCAGTGGGGCGACCTGCTCTTCGCGTGGCGCGTCTCGAAGCACGTCACGTCGAACGCGATCGTGCTCGTGAACGGACTCCAGACCGTCGGCATCGGCGCCGGTCAGCAGAGCCGCGTCGACGCGGTGCGGATCGCGCTCGAGAAGGCCGAGGAGCACGGCCACGACCTCGAGGGGGCAGGGCTCGCGTCCGACGCGTTCTTCCCGTTCTCCGACGGCCCGCAGCTGGCGCTCGACGCAGGCGTGCGCGCGATCATCCAGCCGGGCGGCTCGAAGCGGGACGCCGAGGTGGCCGCCGCCGTGCAGGACGCCGGCGCGTGCATGGTCTTCACGGGGCGCCGCCACTTCCGGCATTAGCGAGAGGATCCGGGGCCTCGAGTAGGCTCCGTGACCGAAGCGAGGTGACCCGATGAGCCAACCGCAGATGGCACCCGACCCCCATCGCTGGCAGGCGCTCGCCGTCGTCGGCACCGCGTTCTTCATGACGATCCTCGACGTCTCGATCGTCAACGTCGCGCTGCCGTCGATCGGCAAGGACCTCGACTTCTCGCGCGAGAACCTCCAGTGGGTGATCACCGCCTACGCGATCGTGTTCGGCGGCTTCCTGCTGCTCGGCGGTCGCTCGGCGGACCTGCTCGGCCGGCGGCGTGTGTTCATGGTCGGCGTCGCGCTCTTCACCATCGCGTCGCTCGTCTGCGGGCTCGCCGGCTCCGAGGGCATGCTGATCGGCGCGCGCGCGGTGCAGGGCCTCGGCGCGGCGATCATCTCGCCCGCCGCGCTCTCGATCGTGACGACGAGCTTCACCGAGGGAGCCGAGCGCAACAAGGCGCTCGGGGTCTGGGGCGCGCTCGGTGGAAGCGGCGCGGCCGTCGGCGTGCTCGCCGGAGGCGTGCTCACGGAGTACCTCGGCTGGGAGTGGATCTTCTTCGTCAACGTCCCCGTCGGCATCCTCGTACTCGCGCTGACGATCCCGCTCGTACGGCCAAGCCGGCTCGAGACGGATCGCCACCGCTACGACCCGTTCGGTGCGCTGACGGTCACCGCCGCCCTGGTGATCTTCGTCTACGCGATCTCGCAGGCCCCGAACGTCGGCTGGGCCACAGCGCGCACGATCGGCCTGCTGATCCTCTCGGGCGTCCTCCTGACGATCTTCTTCGTGCTCGAGAGTCGCAGCGATGCGCCACTCGTGCCACTGCGGCTCTTCCGGATCCGGACCGTGGCCGGAGCGAACGCCGTCGGTCTGATCCTCGGCGCAGTCGTCTTCGCGAACTTCTTCGTGCTCACGCTCTACGTGCAGCAAGTGCTCGGCTACTCCGCGCTGCGCGCCGGGCTCACGTTCCTCGCGACGGCGGGCACCGCTGTGCTCTCGGCCGGGTTTGCGCAGGCGCTCGCGACAAGGGTCGGCGTGAAGCCGGTCATGGTCGCCGGCCTCGCCCTGATGTCGCTCGGCCTGCTCTGGTACACGCAGATCGACACGTCAGGCTCGTTCGGGGGTGAGCTGCTGCCCGGCTACCTCGCCGTCGGCATTGCCCTTCCGTTTGCGTTCGTTCCGGTCACGATCGCCGCGCTTGCAGGGGTCCCGGAACGGGACGCCGGACTCGCATCGGGCCTGATCAACACCTCGCAGCAGATCGGAGGCGCGGTCGGAGTCGCCGTTGCCTCATCGGTCTGGACGACCCACTTCGAGAGCCTGGTGAAGACGGGGACTCCCGTGCCCGTCGCGCTGACCGACAGCTTCTCGCTCGCGTTCTGGGTGTTGCTCGGAATCGCGTTCGCGGGCGTCGTCGCGGCGCTCACGCTGATTCGCCGCGAGGAGCTCCCGGCCGAGCCCGTAGCGGCCGGGGCTCCTCTCTGAGTTAGAGCTCTCCGGGCTGGACGAAGCGGTAGAAAACCGTCCCGCTGGCCGCGAACGCGGGGACGAAGTCCTCGAGCACGCGCGCCTTGTCGAGCTGGCCCATGTAGACCGGCTCGTAGCCCGCGTCGAGGATCAGCTGTTCCGTGACGTCGCGTGCGTCGTCGTCCGCGGCATAGAAGTTTCCCGGCCGTCGCTCCTGTTTCGCGACCTCGTCGTACGCACGCGCGAAGTTGACGTTGAACGACTTCGCGACCGGGCCCTTGGTTCGCGCCTTCACCTGCGCGGCGAGCGACGGGAATCCCTCCGCGCGTCCGGCGAACGCGTTTGTCGCATCGATGGCGATCTTCCCCTCGAGTCCTGTGACGCCGGCGAGCGCGTTGTCGATCGAGCCGGACGGCACGGCGACGAGCACCACGTCGGCGCCCGACGCGTCCCCGCCGTCGCGGCCCAGCTCGGTCACCTCGTGTCCTGCTTTGCGCCAGAGGCGGGCCAGCCCGCCTCCGATGTTGCCCTTACCGATGGTGATGATCTTCATAGCCCCGGAGAACGAGCAGGCTCCCCGCGGAATTCCCGGCGGTAGGCTTCCCGCCGCATGGCGCGGGAGTATCCGACGGTCCTCGACCTCGTCGGCAACACGCCGATCGTCCGGCTCGACAAGATCTCGGCCGACGTCGCGCCGACGATCCTTGCCAAGCTCGAGTACCTGAATCCGGGCGGCTCCGTCAAGGACCGGATCGGGCTCGCTATGATCGAGGCCGCCGAGCGCGAGGGGAAGCTGAAGCCCGGCGGGACGATCGTCGAGCCGACCTCAGGGAACACGGGCGTGGGCCTCGCGATTGCCGCGGCGCTCAAGGGCTACCACTGCATCTTCGTCATGCCCGACAAGATGAGCCAGGAGAAGATCTCGATGCTGCGCGCGTACGGCGCCGAGGTCGTGATCACCCCGACGGCCGTCGATCACGACTCACCGGAGTCGTACTACTCCGTTTCGTCGAGCCTCGCCGAGGAGATCCCCGATGGCTTTAAGCCCGACCAGTACTCGAACATGTCGAACCCGGAGGCGCACTACGTGACGACGGGGCCCGAGATCTGGGAGCAGACCGGCGGCGAGATCGACGCGATCGTGATCTCGGTCGGCACGGGCGGCACCATCTCCGGCGTCGGCCGCTACTTCAAGGAGCGCAAGCCCGAGGTGCTGATCGTCGGCGTCGACCCAGAGGGCTCGATCTACACCGCTAAGGACGACGGCGACCTGCACCCGTACCTCGTCGAGGGGATCGGCAAGGACACCTGGCCGCAGACGATGGACCCCGACGTCGTCGACGAGTGGATCCGCGTCTCCGACCGGGACTCGTTCCTGACCGCACGCCGGCTCGCGCGCGAGGAGGGTCTGCTTGTCGGCGGCTCCGGGGGCTCCACCGTCTGGGCCGCGCTCGAGCTCGCGAAGCGGCTCGGTCCCGAGGCGATGATCCTGACCATGCTCCCCGATTCGGGCCGCTCCTACATGTCGAAGTTCTTCGACGACAACTACATGCTCGAGCACGGGTTCGTCGAGCGGCGCATGCCGCTGCCGACCGTCGAGGCGCTGCTGAAGTCGAAGCGGGTCGAGGAAGCGGAAGTGCCGCCGCTCGTGACGATCTCCGCACATCAGAAGGTCGGCGAGGCGATCGACACGATGCAGCGCTACTCGATCTCGCAGCTTCCGGTGGTGCGCGACGGGAAGGTCGACTCGCTCGCCGACGTGATCGGCTCGCTGCAGGACCGCGACCTGCTCGATCGCGTGTTCAAGAACCCGGATGCGCTGCACGAGGATGTCGCGAACGCGATGCAGCCGCCGCTCGCCGCGGTCGACGTGCAGGACACGCTCGACCAGGTCTTCGCAACGCTCACCGGGCGCACGAACGCCGTCGTCGTCGCGCGCGGCGGCAGGCCCGTCGGCGTCCTCACGCGCTCCGACCTGCTCGAGTACCTCGCGCACGGCCGCGACCGCTAGCCTGCGGCCGGTTGCCTCGATGACGGGGGCCGGGAGGGCGCGACAACGCCGCAGCGTCGATCGCGGTCCGGCCCCCGGACGCAATGGTCGCACGCGTTGTCTCCGCTGACTACCCTCCGCTCGGCCAGGTACGGGTGCATTTCAGGGGAGAAAATACGACCCCCGATCAGGGCGTCTGCGGACGACGCGCGGGCTCACGCGGCGAAGAATCCCTGGCCGAGGGCGCGACACACGCCGCTACGAAGGAGGCGTCATGAACCGCATCACCCGGCGACGCTTCGTCCAGTTCGGAGCGGCTGCGGGAGCAGCGTTGTACGCGCCGTTGCGGTTCGGCATCCCGCGCGCTTTTGCGGTGCCGATCCCAGGGGGCACACTCGATCCGACGACGATCCCGAAGTACGTCACGCCGCTGGTGATCCCGCCGGCGATGCCTCGCACGGCGAAGCTGAAGCAGCCCGGGGCAAACAAAAACATCGACTACTACGAAATCGCCGTACGGCAGTTCCAGCAGCACATCCTGCCGCAGACGATGGGACTGCCGACGACCGTCTGGAGCTACGGCTCGGTGAACCACCCGGGGAGCTTCCACTACCCGGCGTTCACGATCGAGGCCAAGTGGACCTCGCCGGTCCGCGTCAACTGGATGAACCAGCTCTACGACGGGCCCTGGGGAACCAACACCGGGCAGTATCTGCCCCACCTGCTCCCGGTCGACCAGACCTTGCACTGGGCGAATCCGCCCGCAGGGGTCGGCAACACCGACTCGCACGGAATGGAGCAGGAGCGCTACGCGGGCCCGGTTCCGGTCGTGACCCACCTCCACGGCGGCCACACGTCTGAGGAAAGCGACGGCTTCGCCGAGGCGTGGTATCTACCGCACGCGGCCAACCTGCCCACTGGATTCGCGCCCGCCGGGTCGTACTACGAGACGTTCAAGGCCGAGTTCGCGGCGAAGTACGGCCTCACGTGGGACCCGGGCACGGCCGTCTTCCAGTACCCGAACGACCAGGACGCGACGACGCTCTGGTACCACGACCACTCGCTCGGAATGACGAGGCTGAACGTCTACGCCGGCCCCGCCGGGTTCTACCTCCTGCGCGGGGGGCCGCGGGACAAGGTGACGGGCGTACTGCCGGGTCCGGCGCCCGCGCTCGGCGATCCCGTCGGAACGACGTACTACGAGATCCCGATCGCGATCCAGGACCGGTCGTTCAACCACGACGGATCGCTCTTCTACCCCGACAACCGCGCGTTCTTCGAGGGTCTCGATCCCTCGCAGCTCCAGATCCCGTTTATCCCGGATCCGGCCTGTGACGGTGAGAGCGACATCTCGCCCATCTTCAATCCGGAGTTCTTCGGCAACACGATGGTCGTGAACGGCAAGGCTTGGCCGTTCCTCAACGTGGAGCAGCGCCGGTACCGGCTCAGGTTCCTGAACGGGTCCAACTCCCGGTTCCTGATCCTCAAGCTGAGCAACGGGCTCACGTTCTGGCAGATCGGCGCGGAGGGCGGCTTCCTGCCCGCACCCGTCGAGCTGACCGAGCTCGTGATGGGCCCCGCGGAACGGGCGGACGTGATCGTCGACTTCACGAACGTGGGCGTCGGGACGAAGATCATCCTCCAGAACCTTGGCCCGGACGAGCCGTTCGGCGGTGGGACGCCGGGGGTCGACTTCGACCCGGCAGACGCAGAGACGACCGGCCACGTCATGCAATTCCGCGTCGGCCCGGCATTGACGGCCGACACGAGCACGCCGCCGAGCCGGCTGATCCTCCCGGCGCTCGCACCGCTGCCCGCGGCGGACGCCACGCGGCAGGTCACGCTGAACGAGGAGGACTCGCAGACGGTGCGTGTGATCACGCAGGAGGACGGAAGCATCGTGCTCGCGTGCGACGACCCGGATGCGGAGGAGTTCGGCCCGCGGCACGCGCTGCTCGGCACCCTGAACCCTGACGGCACCTCGAGTGCCCTTCGGTGGGACGCTGACATCACCGAGAACCCGGCTGTGGGCGCGACCGAGGTGTGGGAGATCTACAACTTCACCGCGGATGCCCACCCGATCCACATCCACGAGGTGATGTTGGAGGTCGTGAATCGCCAGAAGCTCGAGACCGACGACGAGGGGGAAGTCGTCCAGCCGGTCGAGCTCGAGGGTGCGCCGATCGAGCCATTTGCGCGGGAGAGCGGCCGGAAAGATACGGTCGTCGCGTTCCCGGGGGAGGTCGTCCGTGTCAAGGCGACGTACGACCGGGCCGGACTGTTCGTCTGGCACTGTCACATCGTCGAGCACGAGGACCACGAGATGATGCGGCCGTACCGGATCGGACCGATGCCGTAGGCGGCGGCAACGTCGAACGAGCCGGGGGCCGCCGCAAGGCGGCCCCCGCGCTCACAGGCCGGTGGTTCCCGTCAGCTCTCGGCGACCGCGACGGTGATCCCGGCCTCCGGCACGCTCAGCACGTCCGGATCGTGCGTGAAGAGGCGGTCACGCGAAAGCAGGAAGAGCTCGGGAACGATCTCGGCGCGGATCTCGCCTTCGGCGTACACGCGCACGATCGAGCTCTGCGAGACGACGATCGCGGTGGCGTCGGTCGCCGCCGTGATCGACGCCGCGGCGGCGTGACGCGTGCCGAGGCCGGGTGTTAGCGGCGTCGTCGGATCGACGTCGACGTAGCGCGCCGCAGCGGCGAACGTGCCGCGATCGCGCACGAGGAACGCGCCGTCGAGTTGCGCGAGCTCCTTCACCGTCTCGCGGAAGTCCGCGCGCGTCACGTCGAGCAGCTCCTCAGCGTGTCCGAACAGCGGGTCGAGCAGGAGCGGGCGGGAGTGGTCGAGCACGCCGTCGACGTCGCCGACGACGAAGAGCGTCCCGATCTTGCGCCCCTCGCGGCCCTCGCGCGCGATCTCGACCGCGAGCTGGAGCACCTCCTCCAGCGTACGCCGGCGGCGCTCCGCGCACCGGGTGCTGCGCGCGACAGGTCCGAAGATCTCGTCGAGGTCCACGCCGACTACAACGCCCGCGCCCGCCGGGGTATTCCGACGTAGCGGAAGCCGATCGGCTGGATCGCTCCGGCGGCGATCAGCGACTCCTCGAGCGCCAGGGTGGCCGGGCCGCCCAGGTAGCGCCAGAGATAGGGGACCCACTCGAAATGGACCTCCTCGAAGTGTCGATCGAGCGCGGCGCGCAGCGTGTCGAAGCGGTGAACATCGTGGATGCGGGAGTGATGCTCCTCCCAATCGGCGGCGCTCGGTGCGCGGTCGTTCTGAAGAGCCGCGACGAGGACGCGACGCTGTCCCTCGTACCAGTCCGCGGTCGCCTCGTCGAGCCGGTCCCAGGCGAACTCGTCGAGCACGAGCGGTCCGCCGCCCTCGAGTGCGCGGGTGACGCGCTCGAAGCTCTCGTCCAGCGGCAGGTGATGGAACGTGCGACTCGCGACGACGGCGTCGAAGCGCGCGTCCTCCTCGAGCTCCTCGAGCTTGATCGGCCGAAAGATGTCGCCGTACGGCGCCGCCGGGTCGATCGCCATGACGTCGTAGCCGGCTGCGTCGAGCGCGCGCGCGAGCTCGCCTTCGCCGCAGCCGACCTCGAGCACGCATGCAGGGCGCGCCGGCAGATGGGATAGAACGAACTGGACGATGTCGACCACGGCGGTTGAGCTTACGCGCGAGGAGGCGCGCCGCATCGCGGTCCGGGCCGCTGCACTGGACGGCTCCGCGACCGGCGTGCTGGAGACCGTGCGCCGCTTGGGCTCCTTGCAGATGGACCCCGTCGCAACGGTCGCGACGCCGCAGCAGCTCGTCCTCTGGAGTCGCCTCGACGCGTTCGATCGAGCCGAGCTCGACCGGCTGCTCTGGGAGGAGCGCAAGCTCCTCGAGTGGAACGCGTTCATCTGGCCGATCGAGGACCTGCCGCTGATCCGCGCGCGCATGCGGCGGCGCAGGCTGGGGAAGTACTCGTGGGAGCGCCGGGCGACCGAGTTCCTGAAGACGAACCCGCGCTTCCGCCGCTACGTGCTCCGCGAGCTCGAGCGGCGCGGCCCGCTGCTCTCGCGCGAGCTCGACGACCACTCGGTCGCGAGCTCGGAATCGGGTGGCTGGACCGGGGATCGGCACGTGTCGCAGATGCTCGGGATCCTGCACAGCCGCGGCGACGTCGCGGTCGTCGGCCGGCGCGGCGGTCAACGCCTATGGGACCTGGGCGAGCGCTGGTATCCGGAGACCGAGACCGTCCCCCTCGCCGAGGCCGATCGCCTGCTCGCCGAGAAGCGCCTGCGTGCACTCGGCGTGTGGTTCGACAAGGGGCGCTGGATCGCTCACCCGGAAGCCGTCGACGGTCCAGTTCCCCACCGCGTCACGTTCCTCTCGCCGTTCGATCGCTTGATCAAGGACCGCGAGCGGACGGAGGCGCTGTGGGATTTCCGCTATCGCCTCGAGATGTACGTCCCGAAGGCGAAGCGCGAATACGGCTACTACGTCCTGCCGATCCTGCGCGGCGACCGCCTCGTCGGCCGCATCGATCCGATCCTCGATCGCAAGCGCAACGTCCTCGTCGTGAACGCGATCTTCGAGGAGCCGGGCATTCGGTTCCCGCGCCGGGCAGTCGACGCAGCGCTGAAGCGCCTCGCGCGCTTCGTCGGCGCCGAGCGCATCGAGAGCTAGTCCTGTACGCGATCGGCGACTCCCTCGACATCGTCGCCGCCGCGCTCGCCTTCCTCGTGGTCGGAACCGTCACGGCGCGCCTCTACGCCCGCGCCGGGCAGGTGAACGCGTCGACGTAGAATCGCCCCCCGCGCTGTTTGGCTGCGAGGTCTGCGGGTACGCGAAAAACGTCCTAGCAGGTCAACGAAGGAGGGAATCATGGCTGCGACCGATCTTTGGTCGTATCGCGATTCGACGTGGCGTGCGGGTGCATTGGTCGGCCTTGACGTCGAGGCGACGGACGGCACGATCGGCAAGGTCGACGACGCGACCGACGAGACCGGCGGGAGCTGGATCGTCGTCGACACCGGGACCTGGATACTCGGCAAAAAGGTCCTCCTGCCTGCCGGTGTTGTCGAGCGGATCGACTTGGACGAAGAGAAGGTGTACGTCAACCGCACGAAGGACGAGATCAAGAACGCGCCCGAGTACGACGACGACCGGCGTGACGACCCGGCGTTCCGTGACGAGGTCGGCGGTTACTACCACGGGACAGTCTGATGGACACCTGGGTCTGGGTTCTGATCGTCGTCGCCGTGATCGTCGTCGCGCTGGTGGTCTACGGCGTGATGCGAGGCCGGCAGGGGAGGCTCGACACGAAGCGCGGCGAAGCCGGTGCACTCCGTGAGCGCGCGCAGATGCGCTCGGCGGAGGCCGAGCGACGTGACGCCGCCGCCGACGAGCAGATGCGTCAGGCAGAGGAGCAGGCACAGGCCGCGCGGCGCGAACGGGAGGCCGCGCAGGCGACTGCTCAGAGGGCCGACGAGGTCGATCCCGACGTGAAGGCGTAGTCGCAGTGGGGGCCCGGCGGGGGGGCCCCTTCCCTCTCTAGAATCGCCGTCGTGGACTTCGAGACGCGCGCGATCCACGAGGGCCAGGACCCGGACTCCGCAACCGGCGCGTTGACGACGCCGATCTACCAGACGTCGACATACGTCCAGGACGCGGTCGGCGAAAACAAAGGCTACGAGTACTCGCGCGCCGCGAACCCGACACGCACCGCCCTCCAGCAGTGTCTCGCCTCGCTTGAGAGCGCGGAGCACGGAGCCGCGTTCTCGTCCGGACTCGGCGCGACGACGACGCTGATGCACCTGCTCAACCCAGGGGACCGCACCGTGCTGATCGCGGACGTGTACGGCGGCGTGTACCGCATGACGTCGCAAGTGTACGAGCCGAAGGGCTACGTTTTCGCCTACCTGCCGGCCGCGGAGTTCTCGAACCTCAGCGAGCACCTCGACGAGCGGACGCGGATGGTCTGGGTCGAGACGCCGTCGAATCCGCTGCTGAACGTCGTCGACATCGCCGCCGCCGCAAAAGCGACGCACGACGTCGGCGCGCTGCTCGTCGTCGACAACACCTTCGCGACGCCCTACCTGCAGCAGCCGCTCGCGCTCGGCGCGGACGTCGTCTTGCACTCGACGACAAAGTACCTCGGCGGGCACTCGGACATCATCGGAGGCTTCGCGGCGACGAACGACCCGACGATCGCCGAACGCCTCTACTTCCTCCAGAAGTCGCTCGGTGCGATTCCGGGGCCTTTCGATTCGTGGCTCGTGCTCCGCGGCGTGAAGACGCTCGCGCTGCGCATGCGCAAGCACTGTGACAACGCGCGCGCGATCGCGGGCTTCCTGGTCCGCCACCCGCGCGTCGAGCAGGTCCTCTACCCCGGGCTCCCTACGCATCCCGGACACACGATCGCCGCGCGCCAGATGCGCGACTTCGGTGGGATGATCTCGTTCCTGGTCGAATCGGAGGAAGAAGCGGTCGAGCTCGTCGCGCGGACGAAGCTCTTCAAGCTCGCGGAGTCGCTCGGCGGCGTCGAGTCGCTGATCGAGCATCCCGCGCGGATGACGCACGCCTCCACCGCCGACGCGCCCTTCGCCGCGCCGCGGAACCTCGTGCGCCTGTCGGTCGGGATCGAGTCGGCGGAGGACCTGATCGCCGACCTCGAGGCGGCCCTTGTCCGCTCGGCCGCAGCGGCGGGCGCCTAGGGAACTCCGCGCCTGCCGCCGGTGTAGAGGCGGCATGAAACGACTTGTCCTCCTCACCTCAACGGTGACGCTCGCGCTCGCCGCGCCCGCGGCGGCGAAGGGGCCCGACCAAGCAACGGTTACGGGACCGGGCCTGCAGGGCGGCAAGATCGTCTTCCGCTCCGGCGGAGGTGACCCGGAGTTCGGCTCGAAGTTCATGGACTTCGTCGAGGCCGTCGGGTTCTTCCCGTCGATGTTCCAGACGGTTCCCGACCCGATGGTCGACAAGCGGCCCGAGGGCAGCCTCGGCCCGTGCTACAAGGTCGTCTACCGCGTGCCGGGGCCGGAAGGAGATAAGGCGACGATCCGTCAGGACGTTTACCCGTATGCCTCTGCCGGCGTGGTCTCGTACATGAAGCCCGGCCAGCCGTTCTTCGGCGGCCGGGAGAAGACGCGAGGCGGCTGGTTCGTTGCGGGGCACCCGAGCAAGAGCACGCTCGTCGCGGCCGGCTTCCCGAGCTCGGCACCAAGCGGCGGCGGGGGCTCGGTGTTCGACCTGCCCGGCTCGTGGTCAATGCTCGTCACGATCCTCGTCGTGCTCCTGGTCGGCGTCGCCGCAGCGGTCGTGATCGTGCGGCGGCCTCGCTTCAGGCCTGCGTCCTAGCGAATCTCGGGGTCGCCTCGCGTCGTACGATTCGGCGCGATGGCGACCCCCGTGCCGATCGACGTCCGACACCTCGGTACCGAGCGCGTGATCGGCTCGTACCTCGTCGAGACCGACGACGGCGCGACGCTGTTCGACTGCGGGCCGACGTCCACGCTCGAAACGCTGAAAGCGGAACTGCACGAGCGGGGCATCGGGCTCGGCGACGTGGGGCATCTGCTGCTGTCGCACATCCATCTCGACCACGCGGGCGCGGCCGGCGTGATCGTCCGCGAGCACCCGCACGTGCAGGTGCACGTCTCGGGAGTCGGTGCACCGCACCTCGTCGACCCGGCACGGCTCGAGACGAGCGCGCGCCGACTCTACGGCGACGCGTTCGACGCGCTCTGGGGCGAGCTCGCACCGGTGCCGGAAGCGAACGTCCACGTCGTCGGCGAGCGCGTACTCGGCCTCGACTGCTTCCCGTCCCCGGGCCATGCGTCGCACCATGTCTGCTACCTCGACGCCGAGGGGACGCTCTTCGCGGGCGACGCGGCCGGCGTGCGGATCGCGCCGCAGCAGGTCGTGCTCCCCCCGACGCCGCCCCCCGACGTCGACGTCGCCGCGTGGGATGCAACGCTCGATGAGATCGCGCGGCGTGCACCGGCGCGCCTCGCGCTCGTGCACTTCGGCGTCGTCGACGACGTCGCCGTCCACCTCGAGAGCCTCCGGAACCGCCTCCACCGCTGGGCCGAGCTCGTCGCGGGCGGCGCGACGCAGGAGGAGTTCGAGACCGCAGTCAGGGCCGAGAGTGGCGATCTGGACGCGGCCTACACCCAGGCGATGCCGCTCTGGCAGTCCTACGGGGGCCTGAAACGCTGGGCCGAGAAGGTCAGGCCCAGCCCGTCACGAGCCAGCGCCGCCGGCTGAAACGCACCATCAGCGTCGTCAACCGGACGCAGATCAGAGCGAGCAACGCCGACCAGACCCCGACGATCCCCCAGTCGTAGTGGAGCGCGGCAAGCGCGACCGAGACCCCTGAGGCCGTCGACGCGAGCATCGACCACATCAGGTACCGCGCGTCGCCGGCGCCGATCAGAATCCCGTCGAGCGCGAACACGGCGCCGTTGAGCGGCTGCATGAGCGCGAAGATCGGCCAGAGGTCGTGCGCCTGGTCGAGCACGGCCGGATCGCTCGTGAAGATGCGCGGCAGCAGGTCGGAGAACACGAGCAAAAGCGCGCCGAAGCCGACGCCGAGGTAGATGGTCATCACGATCATGCGCGCGCTCGCCGCGAACGCACCCTCCGCGTCGCCGGCGCCAAGCATCCGCCCGACGATCACCTGTCCCGCGATCGCGATCGCGTCGAGCAGGAGCGCGAGGAAGACCCAGAGCTGGAACGCGACCTGGTGCGCGCCGATCGACGCGTCGCCGAAACGCGCCGCGACCGCGCCGGCAACGAGGAACGACGCGTAGAGCGCGGAGGTCCGCACGAAGAGGTGGCGCCCTACACCGAGGAGCCTGCGCATCAGGTCGAAGCGCAGGCGAACCCGTCGTTGCGACACGTGCAGCATCCAGAAGAGGAAGCCCGCGCCCATGCACGACTGTGCGATCGCGGTGCCGGCGGCCGCGCCTTTGAGTCCCCAGTGGAAGCCGTAGACGAACAGCACCTCGAGCACGACGTTCAGCGCGTTCGCCGCGCCCTCGATCACGAGCGGCGTGCGCAGATCGGAGACGCCACGGAAGTACCCCTGTCCGCCGAGCGTGAAGAACGCGAACGGGAGACCGATCACCGCGATGCGCAGGTACTGGACAGCGAGGTCGGCGGTGCGACCCTCGCCGCCCATCAGCTGGATCACCGGCTCCGCAAAGACGGCCAGCAGCGCCGCGACGGAGGCGCCGATCGCACCCGAGAGCCAGAAGGCCTGCGCACCGAGCCGGTCCGCGGTCTCACGCGCGCCGGCCCCGGCCGCGCGCGCGACCTGCGAAGTCGTGCCGTATGCGAGGAAGTTGAAGATCGCGAAGACGCCGCTGAGCACGACTCCCGCGATCCCGAGCGCGGCGAGCTGCCGCGTGCCGAGGTGACCCACGATCGCCGTGTCGGTGAGCGTGTAGAGCGGCTGCGCGGCAAGCGCCCCGAGCGCGAGCACCGCGAGGCGAAGGATCTCGCGGTCGTGAGGGGAGCGGCGCAGCGCGCCGAAGGTCACGCGACGACGCGCTGCTCGATCGCGGCCTCGTAGGCCTGAACGTAGTTCGCGACCATGCGCTCGGGTGCGAACCGCCCCTCGGCGTAGCGGCGGCACTCGAGCGGATCGAGCCGGTCGGCCTCCTCGAGCGCCGCCGCCATCAGGCGGTAGTCGTCGACGATGATCCCGCTCCGCCCGTGCTCGATCACCTCGGGCACGGCGCCCCAGCGCGTCGCGATCACGGGCGTCCCGCACGCCATCGACTCGATCATTACGAGCCCGAAAGGCTCCTCCCATTCGATCGGGAAGAGCGTCGCGCGCGCGTCCTGGAGCAGCTCGACCTTCTGGCCGTGGTTGACCTCGCCGAGGTACTCGATCCCGTGCGCCGGCCCGAGGTGCGGCTCGACGAGCTCGCCGAAGTACTCCCGCTCCTTCGGCTCGCGGCATTTCCCGGCGATCTTCAACGGCAGTCCGGTCTGCATCGCGACCGCGACCGCGCGGTGCGCGCCCTTGTCCGGGCTCATGCGGCCGACGAAGAGCAGGTAGTCGCCGCGGTGCGGGCTGCACGGATAGACCGAGAGGTCGAGCGCGTTCGGGCAGTTGGCGGTCCAGTTGAGGTCGGGCTTCGGCTTGCGCTGGTTCATCGAGATCGAGATCAGGCCCACGTGCGGCGCGACGCGCGAGATCGATTCGTAGAGCGCGCCCGGCTCGCCGGTGAGCGGCCCGTGCACGGTGTGCACGACCGGCGTCGGCACGGCGCCGCCGATCGCGAAGGCCGGCGGGCCGGAGTGGTCGTTGATCACGTCGAACTCGTCATAGCGCGAGTAGCACGAGATCACGTGCTGCAGCTCCCAGAACGTGCGCCCGATCAGCTCGCTCGGCGCCTTCTCGAAGACCGCTGCAAGCTTGGCGCGCGTGCGCGAGTCGCCCGAGGCGAAGAGCGTCACGTCGTGGCCCGCGTCGGCGAGTCCGTCCGCGAGCAGCGAGACGACCCACTCGATCCCGCCGTAGCCGGTCGGCGGCACGGCGAACCAGGGCGGCGCGAGAACCGCGATCCTCATGGTTCGACCATTAGGTCTCTTCGACCCGCACTTGACCATCCTCCAAGCGCACGTCCCACTGGCGGCCGAAGGCGCGGACGCCCGTGAGGCGCAGGCTCTGCGCCCACGACGGCAGCTCCGGCGGCGCGAGTGTCTCGAGGACGTGGCGTCGCTGGTCGGGCTGGAGCCCGAGCAGGATCTGCAAGAGGAGCACGGGCGCGCCGGCGGCCCAAGCCTGCGGCCGGGCGGCCGTCGGGTAGGCGATCGGGAACGTCGTCTCGGACCGCCGGAGACCCGCGAACACCTCCGGCAGCTGGTAGTTGAAGTGGCGGCCGGCGTTGAGGATGCGCTGCACGATTCGCTGCGCCTCGGGCCACCGTCCGTAGCGCGCGAGGCCCCACGCGATCAAGGAGTTGTCGTGCGGCCAGACGGTGCCGTTGTGGTACGAGAGCGGGTTGTAGGCGGCGTCGGCCTCGCTCATCGTGCGCACGCCCCAGCCCGACCAAAGCGCGTCGCCCATCAGCGCGTCGACGACGTCGTCCACCCGTTGCGGCTTGACAATGCCGCTCCAGAGCAGGTGCCCGATGTTGGAGCAGAGCGAGTCGACCTTCTGCTTTTCGCCGTCGAGCGCGAGCGCGAAGTACCCGCCGCGCTCGTCGACCCAGTAGGCCTCGTCGAAGCGCTCGCGCAGCTCGGCCGCCTCGCGGTCGAGCCGCTCGGCGAGCTCGCGCTCCCGCCACACCGCGCGTGCGAGTTCCGCGGTGCGCCGCTTGGCGTCGTAGACGTAGCCCTGGACCTCGCACGGCGCGATCGGCGGCTTTGCGATCCGGCCGTCGTGGAAACGCTGCGAGTCGTACGAATCCTTCCACGACTGGTTGTCGAGACCGCGCTCGGAGCGGCGCTCGTACTCGACGAAGCCGTCTCCGTCGCGGTCGCCCCACTTGTCGATCCATTCGAGCGCGCGCAAGGCGGGCTCCTTCAGTCTGCGTACGAGTGCGGCGTCGTCGGTCCAGCGCCAGACCTCGGAGAGCAGCACGAGATAGAGCGGCGTCGCGTCGACGGTGCCGTAGTACTTCTCGAACCAGTGTTTCACGGCCTTGCCGCTACGGACCTCGTGGACGATCTTCCCGGGCTCGGCGTCGATCGTAGGGTCGTCCTCCTTCGCCTGGAGCTCTGCGAGCACCTCGAGCGCCGTGCTCGCGAGCTCCGGCCCGAAGAGGAGCGTCTGCAGACACGTGATCAGCGTGTCGCGGCCGAAGACCGTCATGAACCACGGCATCCCCGCCGCAGGCAGGCGGCCGCGGCCGGGATCCGTCGCGCTCCGCATGCGCAGCGCCGCGAGATCGTTGACCGACTGCGCGAAGGTGTGCGTGAGGTCGAGCCAGCCGGCGCGGAGCTGCGGCACGCGCAGCTGCCACGCGGCGAGCGAGTCGCGAACGTGGAGAAGCTCGTCGCCGAAGCGACGCTCGACCAAGCGCGGTGCGAGCACCTGTCCGTCGAGCGACGGCACGACGTCAAGAGTCAACTCCCAGGCCTCGCGCGGCTTCAGCTCGACCGGCCAGCGGATCATCCCGTCGCCGTCGCGTTCGCCGCGCTGGGAGAGCAACACCTGTGTGCGCGCGTCGCCGTCGGGGTCGACGAGCACGAACTGGTTGCTCTCCGCGTCGTACTGCGGCTCGACGGGCGGCGGCAGCGGCCGCGCGATCAGTGGGTTGCCGAGCGCGAAGTCGTGATCCTTGACCGACATGATGTCGGCGAAGTCGGAGCCCACTTCGATGCCGAGCTCGAACGAGACCGGCTCCATCCCCTCGTTGCGGATCACGATGCGCTCCTGCATCCCCTCGCCGACGAACCGACGCCGCGCGACCGAGAGCGTGTCCTGCGGCAGCCCGCCCGCGAGCGGATTACGCAAATAGAAGACCGCGGAGAAGTACTCGACCTTCGCCGACGACAGGAGCAGCGGCCTCTCGCCGTTGATCGTCAGGCGGAAGAGCGAGAGGAAGCGCGTGTCCTGCGCGAAGAATCCGCTCGTCTCGTCGCCGACGTCCCCGCGGTCGTCGCAGATGCAAAAGGTCGAGCCCTCGAGGATCGTGAGGGTCACTGCTGACGAATGATGCGGCCTCCGGAGGACTGCGCGAGCGCCTTGATGACCAGCTCGTCGATGTTCACGTGCGGCGGCCGGGTGAGCGCGAAGAGGATGCAGTCGGCGATGTCGGCGCCGGTCAGCGGCTCGACGCCCTCGTAGACGGCCTTCGCCTGAGCGACGTCGCCGCGGAAGCGAACGATCGAGAACTCCGTCTCTACGAGGCCCGGATCGACTGTCGTGATCCGGATCGGACGGCCGAGGAGGTCCTCACGGAGCGCGTAGGTGAATCCGCGCACGGCGAACTTCGAGGCGACGTAGAGTGTTGCGTTCGGATACGCCTGGCGGCCGGCGATCGAACCCAGGTTGACGATGTGGCCGCCGTCGCGGATGTGTGGCAGGCAGAGGCGGGTCATCCGGATCAGCCCCGCGACGTTCGTCTCGAGGATCGTGCTCTCGTCCTCCTCGGTCGACTCCCAGAACGGGTCGCGGCCGAGGGCGAGTCCCGCGCCGTTGACGAGGATGTCGATGCCGCCGAGTTCCGCGACCGCCTGCTCGACGAAGCGGGCGCAGCTTTCGGGGTCGGTGACGTCGACCTCGAGCGCGACGTCGGCCTCGACCCGGTCGACGCGCCGGGCCCCGCCCACGACCCGGACGCCTTCGGCGCGAAGCGCGCGCACGGTCGCGGCCCCGATCCCGCTGGAGGCCCCGGTCACCACCGCCGTCTTGCTCTGCAATGCGGCCACCGCCGGATCGTAGGGAATCACCCCGCCGGCGGTTTCACTCGCCAGCCGCGCGCTCTTCTTGAGCCCAGCGCTGCCGCCGGCGCTTCGGCGACCATCTCGGTCCCCGACACGCTTTCGTAACAGGGGACTGTCCCCGACGCTCGCGTAACCAAGCGGCGCGAGGGCGCTTTAACCTCGGAGGTCTGTCCCCACCCGTGCGGATAGACCCCGCCGGACGCGACCCGCGCGGGGATCGGCTAGCGCAACGGCGTCTTCCGCGGAACGGCGGTCCCCAGCTCGACAGAGTGGGGTCCGCTTTCCGCGTGCTCGACCTGCAGCGTCGTGTGCGTGAGGCCGAAACGCTCGGCAAGCATGCGATCGAGCTCGCGCCGCTTCGCGTGGCAGTCGGCCCCCGGCGCGACGAGGACGTGCGCGGACAGCGAGGGGAAGCCCGACGTGATCGTCCACACGTGCAGGTCGTGGACCTCCTGCACGTCGGGAACGTCGATCATCGCGCGGCCGATCTCCTCGGCGTCGAGGTCGCGCGGCGTCGACTCGAGCAGGATCCCGACCGAGTCCCGGAGCAGGGTCCACGAGCTCGCGAGCACGAGCACGCCGATCCCGAGGCCGATCAGCGGGTCCGCGCGGTCCCAGCCTGTGAGGAGCACGATCGCGCCGGCCGCGATCACGCCCACCGAGGCGAGGACGTCGGCGAGCACGTGGCGGAGCGCGCCCTGCACGTTCAGGCTCTCCGATCTGCGCCGGTGCAGGACGCGCGCCGCGGCGACGTTCAGCACGAGGCCAACGGCGCCGACCACGAGCACCCAGCCCCCCTTCGGCTCGAGCGGGTCGCGGAGCCGCTGCACGGCCTCGACCGCGATCCAGATGGCGATCGCGACGAGCGCGACCCCGTTCGCGAGCGCAGCGAGGATCTCCGCGCGCCGAAAGCCGAAGCTCCGCTCCGGGGTCGCGGGCCGCGAGCCGAGCCACGCGGCGAAGAGTGCGAGCGCGAGGCTCGCCGCATCCGTGAGCATGTGGCCGGCATCGGCCATCAGCGCCAGCGATCCCGCCGCGTAGCCGGCGACGACCTCCACGACCATGAACGACGCGACGAGCGCGAGTGCTGCCCCCAGCGCCCGCCGGTCGCCTTCGAGCCGGTGAGCGTGGGTGTGCGGGTCCGTCAGTCTTCCTCGAGCCGGGCGCCTGGGACGAAGTCGGGGAACCCCTGCTCGTCCATGTACGACACCGCGCGCGAGAGCAGCCAGATGAGCGTGTCGGGCTCAGTCCCCGCGAGCAGGAGCCGAACCGCGTCGTCGCCGCTCTCCATCGTCCCTTGTGCGCCGGCTTTCGCGCGCCGAAGCAGGCAGAGCCGCGCCATCGCGACCTCGATGTCGGCACCGGGAGCCTCGTACCAGGACGACCCCTGGGCGCGGGCGAGCAGAGGCGGGAGGTCGTCGATCAGCCGCCCGGCGTCATACCCCGAGAAATCGCCGACCTTCTTCTCGCTGAGACTCTTCGAATCGCTGAACAGGTCGCTCACGCAGCCTCCTCTCCTCGCAGTCCTTCAACGGTAGCCGTCCGGCGAATCGCCTCGAGCCGCTCGGGGACGGTCGGATGCGTGTAGGTCAGGTAGTAGACGACGCGGGGCGGGTCGAGGTCGGCGACGTTCGTCTCGACCAGCGACCGGAACGCGCGCTCCAGCGCGCCGGGGTCGCGGGTGAGCAGCAGGGCGAACCGGTCTGCGCGGTACTCACTGCGACGGGAGATCGCTGCGAGGAGGGCGAAGAGCGGCGGCTGGACGAGCTGCAGCACGAGCACCACGAGCGGGAAGTTCCGGGGGTCGCGAGCGTCGGAGCCGAGGATCGCCCAGAGCAGCAGCACGGCGCCGATCGCCGCGGCGACCGCGATCAGCGTGAAGTTGAGTACGTCGCGGTAGCGCCGGTGCGCAAGCTCGTGCGCGAGCACGGCGCGCAATTCCGCGGGCTCGGAGCGGTCGAGCATCGTGTCGAAGACGACGACCCGACGGGTGGCGCCGAAGCCGGAGACGTAGGCATTCGACTTCGTCGTGCGCCGGCTCGCGTCAGCGACGAGCACGTCACGGACCGGGACCCCGGCGCGGTCCGCGAGCCCGCGCAGGTCCGCGACGAGATCCTCGTCTTGCACGGGCTTGAACTTGTTGAAGATCGGCTCGAGGACGACAGGTGCGATGAAGCTGAGGACCACGACCACCAACGCCGCGAGCGGCGCGGCGATCAGCGGCCAGGCTTCCGTCGCCCGCGCAAGAGCGACGAAGCCGACGTAGAGGCTCGTCGAGATGACGACGGCGACGAGGAAGCTCTTGCCGCGATCGACGAACCAGCCGCGCGGCGTCTGGGTCGTCAGCCCCCAGCGGCGCTCATGCACGAAGCCGCGCCAGTACCCGATCGGCAGCAGCGCCAGCGCGAGCACGCCCAGCACGATCGGCGGGTAGACGAGCGCCTGCGCCCACCAGGCCCAGTCGGGCAGGAGCGCGTCGCCGATCCTCGTGAAAGCGAGCACGGCGAGCACGACGACCGAGACCGCGAACTCGGCCAGCGAGCTGACGTAGCGTGGCCGGTGGTAGCGCCGCCCGCGCTCGACCTCGTCCGGAGCGAAGAGCTCACCCACGCCGCCGTCAGCTTACGCGGCCGTGCTCGCAAGGGCTGGGCGAGCACGGCCGCGAAGGGCGTTACGGCGCCGCCGTGTGGACCTGCGTCAGCCGCGTCCCGGTCACGCCGAAGAGCAGGCGCTCCCCGGCCTTCCGCGCCTGGACGTAGAACTGGACGTTGAGGCCGCGGCGCAGCGGGAAGATGAGCCCCGGCTGCGGGCGACGCGGCGTCGTCTGCAACGTCACCCAGCCGTCGAGCTGCGTCGCCTGCTCCGGCGGAGCCGTCGTGACGAGCGGCGTTGATCGCGCGAAGACGAGTGCCCCACGAACGACGAAGCCGCGGGTGTCATTGACGTGAACGCGGATCGTGAACGGCCGCGTGCGCGAACGCACCGGGTTCGGCGAGAAGCGGACGTCGTCGATCACGAGCCGGTTCGGAAGCGAGACGCTCTCGATCGGGATCGACGTCTTGCCGTTCGGGAGCTTGATCGCCCCGCCGGGCTGCGGCGGCGCGCCCGGGCGGATCGCGCTCGTCGGCGCCGAGCTCGCCGTGCGCGAGCCGGCGGAGTTCCGCGCGCGGACGACGACGCGCACCGAGCGCCCGACGTCCGTCCCAACAACGGTGTACGTGCGAGCGGTCGCACCGGAGATCGAGACGCACGTCCCGCCGTTCGCATCGCAACGCTGCCACTGGTAGGTGAACGTGATCGGCTGCGTCCCGCTCCAAGCACCCGGGCTGGCCGTCAGCGTCTGGCCCTCCTGCGGCGTCCCGGAGATCGCCGGCGCCGACGTGTTGCGCGGCGCAGTCGCCCGGCCGCCGATGACGCCTGTGTTCGCCTGCGCCTGTCCGGTGCCGTCGGCATTCTTCGCAGTGACGACGACGATCAGCCGCCGGCCGCGGTCGTCGGGCGTCAGCCTGTACCGGCGCGACGTGTTTCCACTCGGGTTCGTGCAGTTCGCGAGCTGCGAGTTGCAGCGCACCCACTGGTAGCTGAACGTGATCGGTTGTGTCCCGCTCCACGTCCCCGGGTTCGCCGTCAGCGTGCTGCCGACGGTCCGAGAGCCGGAGATCGTGGGCGGCTTCTCGTTCTTCGGCGCCGCGAGCGGAGCGGCGAGCCCACCGCCGGAGATCGCCAGCACCGTGAGCACGGAGGCCAGCCCCGCAGTAGCGAGGTCGCGCGCCCGCGCGAATCGGTTCGACATGATTTCCCCCTCGTGAGCCTTCTCATTACCTCAAACGACGCCTCGTCGCGAGAAGTTGCTGAAGGTCCGGTAAGCGTTCTGTTTGTACCGCCGCCGATGCCGGCTTGCCGGTGTCGACACGCCAGACGCTCTCCGTAGAGGGAGTGGGCCCCGGGCAGGTCTCGAACCTGCGACCTTGGGATTTAACGTTACTTCGAGGGCTTCGGGTGTTTCGGGCCACTCTCCAAGTCCTGCTCTGACTGCTGCGGGCTTCAAGACCCGGTTAGCGAGGTTCGATTGGTTAAGCGGCTGCCCGTTGCGATTGGCGAAGACGAGAGCTTCGTCTGACTGAGCGCGCTTGAGCTTCCAAAGGCGGGGCTCGATAGAAACGAGCGGCTGCCTGCCGAATCGCACGCGCGTTGTCATGACGTCGCCACGGTGAGACAATGAGCCACTCTTGGGAAGAGAGAAACGTCGTTTCCCGTCTAGAAGACGCGCGTCCGACCGGGCGCCCCACGAAAGGAGTTCCTATGGAGGTGGCGAGCACGAAGGCTACGCTCGTCGAGTCGCGTGACGTTTCCGGCAGCGTCACAGCGACAATTCCGCGCGCGGAATTCGAGGCGGCGCTCGCCTCTGAGGAGCGTGCGGAGCTGTTCCTCGAGGTGAGCCGGCCGGAGGAGGGTCTGAAGCGCGACGTCAGCGTCGCGTGGAGTCGGGATGATCTCGAGCGGCTGCTCGCGGACACCGAGGGGACCGCGATCACGCTGACATTCGATCGTTCGGAGCTCGAGGAGGCGGCGGACCCCGAGGTCGAAGCGCATGGCCTCCGCGATAAGGCGCTCGTCCTGACCGTCGCAGCCGCAGCCGCGGCGGGAGGCGCCTCGAGCGCAGCCGCGGCGATCCATGACGAAGCGGGGTCGACGGCCCGTGGAATCACGCCTTCATATCTCGCCGTTCACGACGAGGCGTCGCTGGCCCAGCGTGGGATCGATCCGGCGGCTTTCGTGTCGAGCCATGACGAGGCGACGCTCGCGGCCCGTGGGATCGGTTCGGCCGCTGCGGCGACGCACGATGAGGCGACGCTGGCCTCGCGTGGGATCGAGCCGGGAACAGTCCCGACAGCGCATGACGAGGCGACGCTGGCGTCGCGCGGGATCGACCCGGGAACACTCCCGACAACGCATGACGAGGCGACATTGATCGCGCGTGGGATCACGCCGGTAGCCCCTGCCGAAGACGGAGGCGTGACGATCGACACCCCAACGATCGACGCGTCGACGGTAGCGGCAGTCGGCGGCGGTCTCGCCGGTCTTGGCCTGCTGATCACTGCAGCCGGATTCGCCGTTAGGCGCCAGCGGGGTGTGAGCCCCACCTGACCAAAGCGCGACGAGGGATCGGCGCGCGCGCCGGTCCCTCGTCGACCGGACGACGGACGCGAGGAGCTCCGCAAAGCTCGGCGGCGTCCACAATGTTTGGGACGACCTTGAGCCTCGTTGCCCCGTTTTGAGGTACTTCGGTCCCAGGGGTAGGTCCGGGCGAGGTGGCGCCACCTCAGCGAGCGCGCGCTTGACGTGCTTGCCGTTCGGCGCGCGGAGCACCACGCAGTAACGGCTCCCGCGCCTGTAGATGCCGGGCGTCCCGGTCTTGACGACGGCCGTCCCGAGCTAGCCTGGTCGTGCATAGGAGCTACACCCCTCCTGTGTCGGGGCAGAGTCACTAGTCAAACTCCGAGACGCTTTGAAGAAACTGCCGGGTGCCAGACCGTGACCTTTAGCTCAAAATCTGTTGCGGGTAGGGCTCGTTTCACTCACCCCCCACCCTTTCGTGCCGGGTCACCTTCAGTTTTGACACCCGAAGGGCAACCCCGCGCGCACGATGTTCTACTTGGCGTCTACTCCAGCGCCTTGCCCTTGATCGGCTTCGAGGAGAAAGCGCCTCTTTGCAGGGCTTATAGCCATGGGCCGGGCAGGTCTCGAACCTGCGACCTTGGGATTAAAAGTCCCCTGCTCTACCAACTGAGCTACCGGCCCCGCGTCCAGTGTAGGGCTATCCTGGTTTTGCGCCGCCCCCATCGACTAGCGGCCTAGGTCGCCACCCTTTCAAGGTGGTAGCGCGGGTTCGAATCCCGCTGGGGGCATATCGACCCGCATGGCACAGCCGATCTAGCTCAACCATGCGCGTCGTTCGAGTCACAGATGCCGCGGAAGCGCGCCGCGTGCGTGCACCGGTGCGTGCACGGAATTCGCGCAACGGCAAACAACAGCTCGCGGCCGATTGGGTTCGCCGCCGATCATTTCTAGCGTCGCTCCTGGTCGCGCGAGGCGGCCGGCTCGGTACCTACCGCGATGTGGGCAACTTGGCGATGACGCTGCCCTTGGCGTCCTTCGCGATCAGGTCGGTTACGCGCTCGGACGGTACTGACGCAACGGAGTAGATGTTCTGGACGACAGGTGTTGCTCCAACGGTGCGCCCGTCCGGCGTCCGGAACGCAACCTCGTGGACTCCGTCTGCCGCGATGCCTTCACTGCGCCAGACGCGGTCCTGAGTGACATCGGAACGCCCGCCGTGGATCACGGTGAAGTCGAGGAGTGGACGACTCGCTGACGGAAAGTCCGGGACACAGAGAATCTGCCCGAGCCGATGTGCCGGCTCACGTCCCGCTGCAACCGGGCGAGAATCCCCGACCGCATAGCAGGCGGGACCGGCGGAGTTCTCGATTCGGTAGTACGTCCGATCGCCGCGCGTGCCGAAGAGCGTCACGTCGTGTAGTGATGCTCCCGAAGCGGCGAAGCGTTGAAACGCGCGCACGTCCCCAGGCAAGAGATCCACCGCCTTCAGGCTTCGGCTACTTACGAGATCTAGGCGACCCTGCGAATCTTGCCCGTGCCGAGCGGCGCCAGCGTTCGCGCCGAACGTGGTGAGGAGCGTCACGACACCGACCGCGGAAGCAGCGACTAGAACAGCATAGGCGCGGTGGCGTCTTGAGAAGCGGCTCATCCGTTTGCGCCTCCTTAAATCCGTACTGGTCGAAGAAGGATACGAGCTTGCGCGCCCGGGTGGCTTTCAGTCGCGGACGTGTTCGATCAGCGCGCCCTTGAGGTCATAGGCGTTGTAGAAGCGGACTGGGCTTGGATTTTTTCCATCGATGATCGGGGGCGTGGCAAGGGGGAGGCGGACGATGAAGAACTTCACGTTCGCGCCGAGGCTGGGCGGCGCGTCGTAGAGCTGCGGCTTGACCATGCGCCCGTCGCGAAGCTCAATTTCGACGGAAGCGACGTCTCGTGCGGCGACGCCGAAGATTGTCGTCTTTGAGTCCTTGAGGCCGACGAGGCCGGGAAAGCTGATGAACCCGCCGACGGCATGGATCGGCGGCCCCGACCCGAGTGTGTTCGACGGTGGCTTCGCGCCGCGGACGGGGAAATCGCAGCCGAATGCGAGATTGCCTGAAACCGCGAAGTCAAGGCAGATGCCGTTATCGCTTCGCCACGCGATGAGCGCCCAGCCGTCGCCTGAGGCGATCTCCTCGGCTGGGCTAAGACGTTTGGGATCGTCGGGAAGGTTGGCGTGGAAGCGTTCCGACTGTGTGAGCAGGGTTGTGCCAAGGCCGATCGCGGTTCCGGTGAGAATCAGCACGGCGGCGACCGCAACGACGACGACGGCGGGCCTTCGGCGTCGGTCGCGTCGGCGCAGGTTCCGGGTCCGCGCAACAACATCAGGCCAATCCCCACGGTCCACCGGGGCTTCGGCGGCAAGCTCGTCCAGCAAAGCGTCGAACTTGGTAATCATGGCACCTCCTCTTGAAGCTCTTCCCGCACGGCACTGTGGGCCGCGCTAAGGGACGCGGCCACGGTTCCAGCGGTGACACCTAAAGCCTCGGCGATCTGGGCGTACGACAGATCGGCGTAGTAGCGAAGAAAGATCGCGAGACGCTGACGCTCAGGGAGAGCCAGCAGCACGCGTCGTAGGTCGTCCTCCTGCACGTCGGCGTCCCGCTCTTCGTCGGGCGGGACGCCCGCGGCAACGCCTCGCCGTCGCGAACGCAGTTCATCCCGCGCGACGTTGAGGACAATGCGCCAGACCCACCCCTCGAGCGAGCCGTCGCCGCGGAAGTCACGCCGACGCGCGAGCGCGAGCGCGAAGCCATCCTGCACGACATCAACCGCGGCGTCGCCGTCTCGAAGGAGCGCCGTCACGCTCAGCAAGAACGCGCGAAAGCGGTCACGGTAAATCGCCTCAATCGCTGCAGGCGTCGCGGCGGTGGATCGCATCGTCACCTACAAGACGAACGCGACGCGCCATTTCTTTAGGTGCGGACGGTGACGTTGCAGCACGCAGAGTCTGCTGCACGCACCTACTGCCGGCGCCTGCGCAGCGGCTGCGCAAGCCGTGGGTTAGCCGCCGCAGGCCCCTGGCCGCTATCCGCGAGCAACCCGCGCAAGCAGCCGCCTCGGATCCACAAGCTCACGCTACCGGCGACGACCGACGGCTCGCCGTCGCGCCTTCGTAATCACTCCGCCGAATCCCGTATGCGCCTTTCTGGTGTGGATGGTTGGGTCGATTCGGCTCAACCATGCGGTACAAGTGTGTCAGCGATGCCGGCAATACGCGGCGTGCAGACCCCGGTGCAGACCTCGAGAGCCGCGTCCATCGGCCGTCGCCCTCGAGGCTAACTTCAGCGTGCCACCGACGATGTCATCTACCGCGTAGTGGTCGGCGCGGCGTCAACAGAGTCGGTGCGCGCGCGTCTCGTGGCATCCGAGCGCTCAACGTGAGCCGTTTTCGGAATAACGTCAATGGCGTCGTCGGCCTCTGTAGGTTTGGTCATCCCGCAACTCGCGGTGTGTCGCCACTTGACCGTTCCGGAGAACCGTTCCAGGCCTAGGATCCTCTCGACCGGATGGCGACGCTTCCCGGCAACTACCCCCACGGCTCCACAGACGACGAGATTCTTCAGGTGATGCAAGACGTGACCGGAGACCTCGCGCGCGGCGGGTTCGATATCAACCATGTGCTCCGAATGAGCCCGCTCATAACCGTGGGTCAGAACGAGATGCAAGCGCGGATCGCGAGGCGATCGTCGGAGGAGCTGCAATCCGCGATCAACACGTTTCGTAGCTCCTCCGACAAGGCCTCGTCGACTCTAATCCGCTTGACGTGGATCCTCGTGGCTCTGACGATCGTCCTCGTCGTCCTTACCATCGTCCTGATCGTAAGGGGGTGACTTCAACGCGATCGGACGCCGCGAGGAGCGGACGCGGCCACGCTCAACGAACGACCACGTGACCCGTCCACGATCGTTCGGTACGACTCCTCCAGCGCCGCCCGCGCCCCATCGGCGAGGCGGGGCCCGGAGCGGGGGCCCATCCCGACTGACGACGGTTCCAGATCCGGTCCGTAACTCAGCGAGCCGACCCCGATGACCTCCGGCTTGCAAAGCTGAAAACGGCGTTCACGACTGTTTCTCTGTGGTTCCACCTACTTCGCGCGATCGCAGTATCGATGCGGTTTGGGACGGTTCTCAGGGCATCGGGTGGAAGCGCACGAGAGGACGTTTGCGCTCACTTCAGCGCCAAAGGAACTCGCGACGCTCGAGGACGAGCATGTACGGGCCTCGAGAAGCGCGCACTTCATCGGGCAACTGCGTCTTGAGCACCTAGTGCCGGCGCCCGCCGGGTTCTAATCTGTCCTCAGCGAGTCCGCAGTGTGGCAGGGCGAGAGGGGGCCCGACATGAAACGACGGAGGCTTCACCCGTTGTTCCTCTCCTTGGCTACCGGGAGCCTCTGCCTCGCGCTCTTCCTCCAGCCCGGCGCCCTTGGTTCGACCTCCGGCGTGCGGGCCGGCGGGATCTTCCGTATCAGCCTCGCTCCCCAAGCCGGGCTCGACAACATGGACCCCGCCCTGTCCTTCACGGCGCCCGGCTGGGCGCTGATCGACACGACATGCGCACGCCTGATGACCTATCCGGACAAGCCTCCGCCGGCGGGGTTCCGTGTCGTGCCGGAGGTGGCGGCGGGCTTCCCGAAGATCTCGCGCGACCTCAAGACGTTCACCTTCAGCCTGCGCAGCGGCTTTCGCTTCAGCGACGGCGCGGCGGTCCGCGCAAGCGCTTTTGCTCGGGCCATCAATCGGATCCTCGCGCCCGCGATGAAGTCACCGGGGGCAATGTTCACGCGCGACATCCTCGGCGCGGCCGACGTGCTGGCGGGAAAGCGGCGAGTCGCGAGGGGCGTCGTGGCGCGCGGCAACAGGCTCGTCGTCCGCTTCACCCGGCCGGCGCCCGACTTCCCGGCATTGACGACGCTGCCCTTCTTCTGCGCCGTTCCGCCGACGCTCCCGATCGACCCCGAGGGAGTCGGCGACTTTCCGACGGCCGGTCCTTACCACGTCGCCGATTACCGTCCCGGCGAGCGCCTCGTACTCCGGCGGAACCGCTTCTACCACGGCAAGCGACCCCATCACGTCGCCGGCTTCGAGGTCGACCTCCGGGCGGCGTCGCCTTCGGAGATGATCCGGCACATCGACCGGGGAGAGGCCGACTGGGGCTACAACCTCGCCGGCGTGTTCCTGGGCGACGCGCTCGGGCTCGAGCAGAAGTACGGGATCAATCGCTCGCAGTTCTTCATCAAGCCGGGCCTCACGCTGAGAATGTTCGCTCTCAACTCGTCCCGGCCGCTGTTCCGGGACAACCCGAGGCTGCGTAGAGCGGTCAACTTCGCGCTCGACCGGCAGGCATTGCAGACGACCGCCGGCGGTCCGCGCGCCGGCCGTCTCACCGACCAGTACCTCCCGCCGCTGGTGCGCGGGTTCAGGGACGCCCACATCTATCCGCTCGAGCGCGCGGACACGCAGAGGGCAAGAGAGCTTGCACGCGGGAGCCTACGCGGCGGCAAAGCGGTCCTCTACACGAGCAATATCCCTCTCTCCGTCGCGAGCGCGCAGCTCACGAAGCAGCAGCTCGCCGAGATCGGGCTCGAAGTGGAGATCAAGCTCGTTCCCTTCCATACCGCGAGCGCCGCCTACCTTCGTTTGCTGGCCGCCCGAGACGAGCCGTGGGACATGGCTCTCGTGCTCTGGACTCCGAACCTCCCGGATCCGGACGCGTACATCAACCTGTTGCTCGACACGCACCACATCGGCGCCACGAATGTCGCCGGCTTCGCCTCGGCCGCCTACGACCGGAAGATGCAGCAAGCCAATCGACTCCTGAATGCGCGTGCGCGCAGCCGCGCCTACGGCGCGCTCGACGTTCAGCTGGCCCGCGACGCCGCCCCGCTCGTCGCGCTGAGCATCGTCAACGAGGCCACGTTCGTCTCCAGACGGGTCGGTTGCATCGTCCTGCGGCCCGGGCTCGACCTCACGACCGTCTGCCTCAAGTAGCGCGCTGCTATGGGGACTGTACGGCGACCCACACCGCGCCTCCCGCGACGACGATTCCCGACGGCGCGCTGCCGACGTCGATCGTCCGCACCACGTGGTTCGTCACCGGGTCGATGCGAGAGATCGTACCCGCGTCCCTGTTTGCCACCCAGACCGCGCCGGGGCCGACCGCGACGGCCGTGGGTCCGTCCCCGACAGGGATCGGGAGCGTGGCTCTCGTGCCGGGGTCGATCCGCATGACGGAGTCGTCAGCCGTGTTGGCGACCCAGATCGCTCCGTCGCCGACTGCCACCCCGGTCGGCGTCCGCCCCACGTTGTACTCGTCCAGAGGACCTTCCTCGAACGTGATTGGATGGAAGCGCTGCAGCGTCGAGTCCCCTGAGTTGGAGACCCAGACCGAGTCGTAGCCGACGGCGATCGCCGCCGGCCCCTGACCGGACACCCCGGATCTCGACACGCGCATTGCGCCCGGATCGACACGAGCAAGCGTCGAGTTCCCGAAGACAGCCCAGACCCAGCCGTCGCCGACGTCGATGCTCCCGTTCGGAAAGTAGAGCGCCCGGCCAGCGACGTCGATCGTCTTCGTCACCCGGTCGAACTGCGGATCGACGCGCGAGAGCTGCCCACTCCGGCCGTGTGCGATCCACACCGCACCGAGGCCGACAGCGATCCCGGTGGGGGTCGCCGGAAGCTGGATCGTGGCGACGATCTGCCTCGTGTCGGAATTGATCCGCCACAACGTCTTGCCGTCGACGTTGCCGACCCAGACCGACCTCGCCCCCTCGGCCACCGGACCCGGGCGCGGTCCGACCCGGATCGCATCCACGACCTTGTTCGTCCTCGGGTCGATCACGCCTAACGAGTTCGGCGGCGTCTTGACGGGCACTGGCTCGTCGCGGAGGAGGAGGGCGGCCGTCGCCGCAGCGGCGACGCCGACGAGGGACGCAATCAGCAGTGCGGCCGACCGGCCTCGCGGACGTCCGACGCGAAGCACGCGCGGAGGTTCGTCCAGGGGCCGGGGAGGCTTTTGCGGCTCGGTCGGCGAGGGCGGAGCCGGAACGACCCGGCCGTCGATCGAGAGCGACTCGTCCTGCCGCAGAATCGCAACCTGGAGGTCGCGCAGCTCCTGACTCGGCTGCAGCCCCAGCTCGTCGCTCAGCGTCCGGCGCACGGCTTGATAGGCGTGCAGCGCTTCCGCCTGCCGCCCTGAGCGGTAGAGAGCGACCATGAGCTGGGCATGCAGGCGCTCCTGATACGGATTAGCGCCCACCAGCGACTCGAGCTCCCCGATCAGCTGGGCGTGGCGGCCGAGCTCGAGTTCCGCGTCGATTCGCTCGATCTGGGTTGCTAGACGCAGTTCGCTGAGACGGCCGACCGTGTGTCGCGCGGGGCCCTCCAGGGCGACGTCCGCGAGCGGGGGGCCGCGCCAGAGGGACAGCGCCTGCCTGCGCAGCTCGGCGGCCTCGTCGAGTTCGGCGCCACGGGCGTGCTCGGTCAGGCGCTCGAACTCCAGCAGGTCGAGGGCACGCGGGTCGAGGCGGAGCTTGTATCCCGGTGCCTGTGTCACCAACGCATCCGCGCCGAGCGGCTTGCGCAACGCGTGCACATACCCCTGCACGAGCTTCTCGGCGGTGGCCGGCGGCCGCTCGCCCCAGAGCTCGTCGACCAGGCGCGTGGTCGAGACAACCTCGTTCGCGTGCAGGAGCAGCACGCCGAGCAGAGCGCGCTGCTTCGCGCCGCCCAGCAGCACCGGGCGCTGATCATCGAGCACTTCGAGCGGACCGAGGATCCGGAACTCCATGGACGACCCTTCCGAGAGGACCCGCCCGACCGTAGCACCGCCCTCAACCGGTTCTCCACCAGGGCTCAAACGGGGCTCAACCGGCGACTCGGAGCCTGGGAGCAGAACGAGCGAACGGAAGGCGGAGACCCATGTCCAAGAACCTCGCCATGCTCGCGACTGCCGCGTTGGCGGTCGGCACGGCGGCGGCGCTCCCAGCCCCCGTGTCGGCGAACTTGTCGCCGACGCAGCCGGAGGCGCTGGCGCATGCACGAGAGATCCGCGCCGAGGTCGATGCCCGGTACCGG
>WNFU01000164.1_pt1 | contig 133272 bp, 87 predicted proteins | sample 5400121 | NCBI WGS metagenome assembly WNFU01 (sample SAMN13153360, study PRJNA577476) | soil metagenome | isolation source: 100 cm soil or saprolite under grassland replicate 1 | place: USA:California | collected 2016-06-15
GCGGCTTCGACCAGTTCGCGCAGCATCGCGGCGTTCATCGCGTTCAACCGTTCGGGGCGATTGAGCGTCAGCCGCCCGAGCGGCCCGTCGATTTCCACCTTTATCGTCTTGAAGTTCATTTCTTGGGCTCCCCCCGCCGCCGCGTTCGGCGATCCAACACCGTTCGCGCTTAGGGTCGTAGTTACGGATGAATTTCGCCGCGATCTCAGCCACCAGCGCCTCGAACTCTTCATCCCAGCCGTACTCTTCGTTGTAGATGACGCCATGCCGATGTGTGACCCAGCCCATGTCGCCGGGCCGATGCGGGCGTCAGAAGGCTTTCTGGAAATCAGTCCCTTCTTTTTGAAAGCTGCCAAAAGGCGGCTGAGATAACCGGCGTCAAGCCCCAGCTCTGCGCCCATCTCGGTCGCCGTAGCCTTTTCACGCTGAGCCAACTCGTAAATGACTCTGGCCTCGGCCAGGGAATACTGAGTTTTCAACACATGCTCGCTCAGTACGCCGATTTGTTTCGTGTAGAAGCGATTGAAGCGCCGCACCGATTCGACGCGCGGCGCGAAATCGTTTTGAGCCATGATTGTCCTCCTTTGAAGTGGGGCTAGTCATTGGTTGACTTTATCAGCCAGTTAGTTGATTTTGTCAAGTAACTGGCTCTGCTTCTCAGGAGAGACAAGATTAGTTAAACCGTGTGGCGGCGCGGCGGCACGGTACAGGGAGCGGCAGCGACCTGGCGCCGTTGTGAGATGTGCGTAACGAGGCGCCAGGTCGCTACCGCTCCCTGTACCGTACCCTAGGGATCGCCCTCACTCCTCCCGCAGCGCGATGGTCGGATCAAGTCCAGACGCGCGTCGCGCGGGCAGCCCCGACGCGATTACGGCGATGATCAGGAAGAGCGCCGCCATCGCCGCGAAAGTAACTGGGTCGGTGGCTTTGACGCCGACCAGCATGCTTGTCATCGCGCGCGTGAGGCCGAAAGCCGCGGCCACGCCGATAGCGACGCCCGCCGCGCTGAGGCGCAGTCCGTGCCCGACTACAAGTCTAAAGACGCTCCCTGGCGCCGCGCCAAGCGCCATCCGGACGCCGATCTCCGCCGTGCGCTGCCGCACCACGGTCGATAACACGCCGTACAGCCCCACGCCGGCGAGCAGCGCCGCGATGACCGCGAAGACGCCGATGAGCAGGAGAGAAAAGCGCGTCCCCGCCTGCGCCCGTTCCACCAGCGCGTCCATCGGCCGCATTTCGGTGATCAAAAGATTCGGGTTGAGTTTGGCGATCTCGGCGCGGACCGAAGCCGCGTACTGCGCGGGGTCTCCCTTGACGCGAACGGCCCACCGCGAAGCGAAGCCGTGACTCCGGAAGCCGTCAGTGAAGTAGATCTGTTCACGCCCAGGCTCCGCCAGCGAAGTGTTACGTTGATGCCCTACCACGCCGATCACTTCGACCCATTCCGGCTCCGGGCTGCGGGCGCGGATGAGTATGCGCTTCCCTACAGCGGATTCGTTCGGGAAGGCTTTCGCCGCGAGAAACTGGTCAACGACCACTACGTTCCGCTCGGGCGCATTGTCGGCCTCGGTGAACACGCGTCCCGCGAGAAGCGGCGTGCGGAGCGTTTCGAAATAACCGGGGAGCACGGTTTGATGATCCACCGCCTGAAATTTGGTCGGGTCGGAGAGAGCCTGTTCCAGTCCCCATCGGATCGGACCGAATCCTCCCGCGAGCGGGAACGGGCTGGAGGCCGTCACGCTTTCGACGCCCGGCAGCGCCCGCAATCGGCCTTGCGCCTCGCGCATGAAAGTGGCGCGCTCCTGCGGCTGCGGCCCGCCGCGAGGGCCGAGCAGCTGGAATGTGAGAAGACCTCGCGAGTCGAAGCCGGGATCGATGCGCTGCAGGGCGATGAAACTGCGGAACATCAATCCTGAGCCGATGAGCAACACAAACGAAAGCGCGACCTCTATGATCACCACGATATTGCGCAGCAGCCGGCCGCCTCCGAGCCCGCCTGTTCGACCGCTCCCGCGCAGGATGTTCATGACATCCGGTCGCGAGGCTTGCAGCGCCGGCGGCAGTCCGAAGATCACAGCCGCAGCCAGCCCGGCCAACGCCGTATACGCGAGCGCGGCGGGATCGAGCCTTATCGTATCGAGGCGAGGCAGATTCGCAGGCGCGATGGCGAGCAGTTGGCGGACGCCTAACCACGCCAGGCCCAGGCCGAGGAGCGCTCCTGCCCCCGCGAGCAGCAGGGCTTCCGCCAAAAGTTGGCGCACGAGGCGTCGCCAACCGGCGCCTAGCGCGGCGCGTACTGCAAGCTCACGCTGGCGCAATGAAGTCCGCACAAGCAGCAGGTTCGCCACATTCGCGCACGCGATGAGCAGAAGGAAGATGACCGCGCCTGTCAGCGCGATGATGGCGGGCCGAACCTCCGCGACCAGATATCCGCCCATTGGCTCCAACCGGAAATGGAAGCCGGCGGTTTGCCGGATCGTGTCGGCCTTTCTGCTCTCTGTTGCGACCACTTCGGCTTCGGCCCGCGCCTGCCCTAAGGTCGCGCCGTCTTTCAAACGGCCGATTATCCAGTGAGCGACGTTGTTGCGGTTGGCGATGTCGTAGTTGAGGCGCGCTGCCAACCAGACGTCCGGCAATCGTTCCGAGTTCAGCTTGGGCGGAAGGAGCAATTCGAAGCCAGGCGCCAGCACGCCCACTATTTGCAGCCCTCCGCTTCCGCCGCTCGACATGCCTTTGCCGAGAATGGCCGTGTTCCCGCCATAGCGCCGCTGCCAGTATTCGTAACTCAGGATCGCGATGGTCGGCAGAGGCGGAGCCTGCGCCGCCGTCGCGCCGTCCGCCTGTTGCGGCTGCGGCTGGCCGTCGGCTTCCGTGAAATCACGGCCAACTGCGATCTTCGCGCCGAGCAACCGGAGGAAGTTCGGCGTGACCGTAGCGACGCGAACCTGCTCAGGAGCGCCGTCCTCACGCGGCATGATCCTGCGGCCCGTGTTGACGGAGGCGATGTCCTCGAACGTCGTCTTCGCTCCGTTGCGCAAGTCGAAGACGTCGACGTTTGAAAACGGCCAGTCAGTGACGTTGCGTTGCTTCAGCTCAGCCACTCCCAATACCAACCGATCCGGATTCTTGTAGGGGAGCGGACGGAGCAGCACGGCGTTGGCGACGCTGAAGATCGCCGTGTTCGCGCCGATGCCGAGAGCGAGCGTGATGACCGCAATCAACGTGAAGGCAGGATTCTTCAATAACATTCGCATGCCGTAGCGCAAGTCTTGCAGTAATGCGTTCATTTCTCCTCCTTGTGTCACTGACAATTCGATAGCGCGGCGCGCGAATTACTTTGGCGGAAGCGGCGCCGCAGGCACAGATGTTATGCTGACGTTGCCGTGCCCTGTCGTGGCGCGCACCTCGACGCGCACCGGTTTGCGATCATACTCGCGACTTTCAGCCTGGTCCTGGGATTTGAACTCGCGCGCGACCCCCTCACGCGGCGCCCCTTCGTTGATCGCGATGCGAACCGCGCCTCCGTTGGACCCGCCCAGAGCCCTCACGCCGAGAGACGGGTCCGGCTGTATGGCGATGTTGATGGCGCCGCCCGTGCTCGCCGTCAACCGGCAAGTGGATGCGATACGCACCTTCGCCGTGATCGGCGCGCCGAGCGCATCCGGCTCGTTGGAGATGTCCACGTCGCCGGTGAGGATCACGTTGTCGAGTTCGACGCCGCCGATGTAACCGGGGATTCCTTTAAACTTGTCGCCTACGCGGCCGCGGAAGCTCCCCGCCGACAGCGTCAGGCGGCGGACCCCAAAAACGCCGTGGTAGGCCTCACTGCTGATGCGGTAGGCGCCACGCGCGGGTACCTGCAAACGGATGTGGACCCATGTTGGCTGGCCGCCTGGTGTCGTGAAGCCAAGAGTTGAGTGCCAGACGCGGACCATCAAACGCCCTTGATTCGCTGTCATGTATACGCGCGCCTCGGTCTCCTCAATCACGCGCTTCGCCGCCTCGCCTGGTTGGGCGCTCCCTTCGCCAAATCCTTCCATTCGGATTTGCAACCTCACCTTGTCGTCGTCGGAATCGAAGATCTCTACCCGACCGTACTCCGAGCACAACATCAACTCTCCGCCTTCGAGGCCAGAGGCGTCGGCGGTTTGCGTCATTACTCGCTCTGCGTGATAACCATGAATCTTGATACCGGTATCCGTCTTCTGAACCGCCAACGCCTTGCCAGGAGGAGGCTCATATTGACAGTCGCTCTGCCGCGTCCGGTAGCGCTCATCCTGGGCTCCTGACGACGCGTTAGGGAGCGAGTTTGGTTGGAGCTGTGTCTTGAAACGGTCCTGGGCGTCTTGAGCCCGAAGATGATGGGGATAGAAGGCGAACGCCAGGACCAGGATCATTGAGTAAAGTGTTTTTCGCATCGTCAAATCCTCGTTGGGAGAATGTTTCTACGACGCGCGCCGAGTCAGTACCGCGAGCGGTAGCGAGCGTGGCTCCCGTAAATAGCCCTCCGTTGTAGCCACGCTCGCTACCGCTCGCGGTACTGACTCGGCGCCGCATCGCTCGATTAGCCTTTCAATGCGACAGTCAGTGATCGCTCACGCCTACTCATTCCTGAGAGCGACCATCGGATCCACCTTCGTCGCCCGCCGCGCCGGTATCCAGCAAGCCAGCAGGGCGACGAGCGTCAGCAGAAATGCGATCACGACGAACGTCAACGGATCACGGGCGCTCACGCCGAACAGCAGGTGGGACATCAATCGGGAGCCTATAAGCGCGACGCCCAGCCCCAGCGCGAGGCCGAGCGCCACCAATTTCATTCCCTGTCCGATGACCGACTTCAACGCGTCTCGCGACGTTGCGCCGAGCGCAATGCGAATGCCCAATTCGTGTGTGCGTTGCGCGACGCCGTACGACATCACGCCGTAAAGTCCGATGGCCGCCAGCGACAATGCCACGACTGCAAACAGGCTGAAGAGCGCGAGCGTCAACCGCCGCGTCGCCAACACTCGTTCCATTCTGTCTTCCATCGTAAGCGGCTGGACAAGCGGCAGGTTCGGATCGATCTTGCGCACGGCTTGCCGCACGGAGGCGAGCAGGGCGGCCTGATCGGTCTGTGAACGGACGGCGATGGCCAGGAAAGGCCACGGCTGTTGCAAATGCGGTGAGTAACAATGCGGGCTGTCGGCGAGATGTAATCCGTCGTGTTTGACGTTGGCGACGACGCCCACTACCTCGATCCACGGCTCGCCCGGGCCTCCGAATCGGATTCGTTTGCCGAGCGCTTCTTCGTTCGGCCAGACGCGATTCGCCATCGCCTCGTTGATAATGACCACCGGCGGCGCGCTCGCGTCGTCGCGCTCGGTGAAGGCGCGGCCTTTGACAAGCGGGACGCGCATCGCCTCGAAGTAGCGCGGGTTGATGGCGTGATGGCCGACCAGCGTCCGATCCTCGGGCGCGGCGCCGCGGCCTTCGATCTCGGGGTAGTCACGCGTATCCGTGCCTTGAATCGGAAAATCATCGCTGATGGCGACGCCCCGAGCGCCGGGCAAAGCTTCCAGACTCGCCGTCAGTTCTTTTATAAACCGCGTGTTCGCGGTAACCGTCCCGTATCGTTCGCCCGTCAAGGCTATCCACATCGTCATCAGATTGTTCGGATCGAAGCCGGGCTTGACCGCCGTCAATCGCGCGAAACTTCCCACTAGCAGCCCCGCGCCGATCAGCACGACCAGCGCCAGCGCGACTTCTGCCACGACCAGTCCCTGGCGCAGCCGATTGCGACCCACGCCCGTCCGTGCGCCGCGCGCGCCATCTTTGATTGTCGAGACCAGATCGGTTTTAGAGGCGGCCAACGCCGGCGCCAATCCGGAAACGACGCCTGCGGCCATCGACACGGAGAGCGTGAAGAGAAAGACCGTGGTGTCCAGCCTGGCTTCTTGTAAACGCAGGGCGCCCTCCGGACTCAAGGAGAGGAGCAATTCCACGCCCCATGACGCAAGCAACCATCCGGCCAGTCCCCCTGCGAGCGATAGCAAGACGCTCTCCGTCAGCAATTGTCGAATCAGCGAGAAACGTCTGGCGCCGACGGCGGCGCGGATCGCGATCTCGCGATAACGCGCCGTGGCCCGCGCCAGCGACAGATTGGTCACATTCGCGCAGGCGATCAGCACTCGAGGCGCGCCGCAACTGCGTTCAAATCGGCTTGCGCCTGTTGAACTGTCGCGCCCGGTTTGAGCCTCCCCATCACTCTGAGGTAGTGATTCTCGCGCATCGCCAGCGTGTCGCCGCGGTAGTTCATCTGATAGTCCGGCGCCATCTGGCTCGGGCTGAGCCATAAATCCATGCTCAGGTTCAATTGAAAGTTCGGCGGCATAACTCCGATCACGGTCGCGCTCTCGCCGTTGATCGTCAGCGATCTGCCGATCAGACTCGGATCGCCTCCATACCGCTTTTGCCATAGGCCGTAACTGACGACCGCCAAGCGCGGCGCGCCCTGGCGGACGTCTTCGGGCTGAAACACGCGGCCGCGCGCCGCCGGAACGCCGAGCAGCGAAAAATAGTTGGGCGAAACAATCATGCCCTGCACATACTCCGGCCCGGCGCCGCCGGTCACCGTGAAAGGCATATTGCGATAGGCCGCCATCTCTGTGAAGGATGTCTGCTGCGCCTGGTAAGCGAGGAACTCGACCGGCGAATGATTCGCCTGTCCAAACTTGGGAACCGTCCCCCATACCCAGACCAGCCGCCCCGGGTCTTTGAACGGCAGCGGCCGCAGCAGCACGGCGTTGACGACGCTGAAAATCGCGGCGTTCGCGCCGATGCCGAGCGCCAGTGTGATCACGGCGATCAGCGTGAAGCCGGGATTCTTCGTCAACATTCGCGCGCCGTAGCGCAGGTCTTGCCAGAGTGTTCGCATAATTTCATTGCCCCGTTTTTGCCGCCGCGCTCTTCGTGGCCTTCCATGCGCCTTTTTCGACTACCTCCGTCGAGCCTTTCGGGGAGACGGCATATGTGCCCTCAAGTCTATCTCCCTGGAATTGCCCTTCAATCGCGCTTTCCATCTGGCCATCCATAATCTCGACCTTTCCTTTCATCTTCCCATCCGCGACCTGCAGCGATTTGAAATCGGCTGCGTGATCTCCATTCTGATTGACCCATTTCATCATGCCGCGCCACTGCCCCTTCTCGTCCTTGCTCAGCGTATAGGAGAGTTTGTTCGTGTATCCGTCATCAGTGCTGTAGGAGCCGGCCCACTCGCCGACGTATTTTTGATCGTCCGAGCCGCTCCCCTGTCCGCCGGCGCCCGGATTTTCAGCGGCGACCAGGATTGACGGAACCATTCCTGTCAAAGCAAAGATCAGCAACGCGACCTGGAAAAGTTTGCTTCGCATAAATTCCTCCTTGGTTTTTTGGATGTGCAGAAGGCCTACTTGGCCAGGGCCTTGTACTCAAACGGCGTGCCTTGCGTCCGCTGTCGGCCAATTGTCGGGGAGATTTGAAGATGAAGGGATGAGCGGAAATCTGTGGATTAGGTTAGTGTCCACATTTGGGAATCAGCCATCCCAGATGCGGACACATTATTTTCATTTTGAGCGGTGAACTGAGGTTTTCATCTCGCATTCTATTACGCAAGCGCAAAGGTCGCCCTGACAGAATCCCATATTAGTCATTTGCATTAGCGTAGATTGGTGGTACACTCAAGCTTAATCTGGTAGCAGTCTCTTACTCTCCCAAACCTTAGTTATCCCCCCTCACGAACCGCTCTTACAACAATCAGCGAACAAAAAAGCCAGTTAGCGTTTGCATCGCACAATTCAGTGTGGCGGATGACCTAGGCGGTACGTTTTGCCGCGCCCGCTTATGCCCATCTTGCCGCTCGCGTGTTGTTAACCTTTTCAATCCAACAAGCCACAACTTGTGTGCCTTTCAAGGGAGAAACATCATGCTGAAACGTTTGAATTTTTACGCAAGCGTTCTGCTTCTAGTGCTGATGTGCGCATCAGTATTAGTCCAGACTCAACCCAATCCGAAAATCGTCAAAGCAGAGCCGAGAGACCTTCCTGCAAATTTTTATCGAAGAGTGTCTCGGCCAAACGCAGGTCTCGCGCCTCGCGCGTTCAAGCAACGGCTTACAAACAACGCGGCGCAGGTCTTCAATCTTGGTAGAAAATTGAACGCCGCCCCAACCGCCGCGTCTATCGCGCAGGCCGGCGGAAACCTTAGTTGGACTCAGTGGAGTAAAGACCCACAGCACACGGGGTTCATAGACCTGGTCGGACAGAGCTTCGACGCAGTGCTTGCTGACATTGTTTATGATCCGCACGCCGCCGCTTCGGCCGCCGACCAGGACGGCGATTTGCTCGTCCACTACCAGACGCCATTGACGGATGGCAACGATGTTTTCATGGAGTTCAAGACGGGCGTCTTTACAACGCTTCAACACTGGGAGACGCAAATCTGGAATCAGAAGCGCCTCCACTGGGATGACGGCCGGTTGACCGAGAGGTGGACCTTTCAAAGTGACTGGAAACCCGTGCCTTCCTTTAGCACAGTGACCGGGAATGGCCCGGCCTGGGAGCCGGTCTATCACGCGACGCTTGTCGGTGATTTCGTCTATGATCCCGGATTCGGCGGAACGGTCTATAAACTCGACAGAGGCAGTGGCAATGTTGTTGCCCGCATCAATCCGTTCGGCGGCGCGGTCGATCCTAACATCTACGTCGCCGGGCCGCTCAGCTCCGACAGCGCGGGCAACGTCTACTACAACGCCATCAAGCTCGACCCGGCCAATCCGTGGGACGTCGATGTGGTCAACTCATGGCTCGTCAAGATCGCGCCTGATGACTCGGTGACCAAAGCGACCTTCGCATCGCTAACGCCGGGCGCTCCGGCCGGAACCGATCAGTGCAAAGTGGGATTCGCCACAAAACCGCCCTGGCCTCCGAGCCCAGACGCCCAGCCGCCGACGGCCCCTTGCGGCTCGCAGCGTCCGGGCATAAACGTCGCGCCTGCCATCGCGCCCGACGGCGCCGTTTACACCGTGAGCCGCGGTCATTTCGTGACCCGCTATAACTATCTGATCGCGGCCAACCCGGACCTCACGCCGAAGTGGAACGCTTCACTACGCGATCGCTTGAATGACGGCTGCAATGTTCTGATTCCGCCCAACGGCGAACCGGGCGGTTGTAGGAAGGGCGCTCACACGGGGGTCGCTCCCGACACGAACGAACCGCCGCCGGGTCGCGTGCTTGATGACGGGACCTCTTCGCCTGTCGTTCTTCCTGATGGAAGCGTCGTATTCGGCGCTTACACCAGGTACAACTACGCTCAAGGGCATCTGATGAGGTTCAGTTCTACAGGCCAGTTCCTCGCGGCCTACTTGTTCGGCTGGGATGTCACTCCGGCAGTCTTCGGCCACGGTGGTACATACTCGATAATCACCAAAGACAATCATTACTCGGCAGGCTCGTATTGTAACGATGACAAAGTTTGCCCGCCGGATCGCACGGCCACAACGCCGAACGATCCCGAGCAGTACTTCATCACCCAGCTCAACCCCGACCTCGGAGTAGAGTGGCGGTTCAAGAACACAAACACGCTCAGTTGCACTCGCCAGCCGGACGGCTCGGTCACCTGCGTTGATGATCATCCGAACAGCTTCGAGTGGTGCGTGAACGCGTTCGGCGTAGATCGCAACGGCGTTGTATACGCCAACAGCGAGGACGGTAACGTCTTTGCGATCAATCAAGGCGGCGCGCTCAGGCAGAAGAGATTCCTGCAACTTGCGATAGGCGCCGCTTACACGCCGATGACTATCGGTCCCGACGGAAAGATATACACGCAGAACTTCGGCCACCTTTTCGTCGTAGGCAATGCGCCGTAAGGCCCGATCGCAGGCAATGGGCGAGGAGTGTTCAAGCTCAATGCGATAAGACGGTAACGAAGCAAAACGATTAATCGCCGAGAGAGGCCACCTGTCACTTGAATGTGAGGGCGCGCTCGCGCTGGCAATGCCGCCGCAATCGCGACGGATAATTCACCTGTTTCAGCCTCCGGTCGCAATGCGTTACCGGAGGCTGATTTTTTGCGGAATTACGCGGAGTCAGTCTGCCTGAACTGATGAATCAACTGGGCGTTTCATTCCCTGAAAATGTCCGATGGGAATTTGATTGACCTGCGATGGCGGCTCGTTTATTTTTGGCGCGATTCAGCGAGCTGAATCTATCTCTGGCGCCGCCGGACATCAGCAACCCGGGGCAATCAAGCCAGCACAAGCTGAGGTAATGTACAAATGTCAAATCTGTGGTAACAACTCTCAACCTCGAACTCCCGCCTATCGAATTACCATCGAAACTCGTCAAGTCCGCTATCCGTATCGCGTAAAAGTGAACGCTTGCTACAAGCTTCAACGTGACGGAACCACGAAGTTCGTCAGAACCGATGACCCGGGTGGCTGCGGGCTGGAGAGCGCGCGCGAGGCGCTGGTGTGTCACGATTGTTTCGTCAAATTGACGAAGCCGAACTGACAGGAGAATCGCGAGATGCGGCGGCTGTTTCGGGCCGTCGCATCTTCGGCCGTCGCTAGGGTTTGTAATCCTGCCACAACCAGCGCAAGCTGTCTGGCAAAATCGCGCGCCCGTGCCGGTCACTGTGGAAGCCGTGTCCCCACTCGAATTTGAAATCGTACTTGGCGAAAGCCAGCGATTTGGCCATCTGCTGGTTGGCCAGGGGCCAATTGCCATGTTGATTGTCCAGATCGTTTTCGCCGTCCTGCAGGAATACGCGGATCGGCTTCTTCGGAGTCTTGCGAATCAGCGCCTGGTAATTGTGTCCGCCTTCGCGCAAGGTCGGCCCGCTGGCGATGTTGGTAAAGCTGCCGACCCACGACAGAACTTTGCTGAACTCATTCGGGCGCTCCCACGCGACGGTGAACGCGCAGACGCCGCCGCTGCTGATGCCGCCGATGGCGCGGCTGGCGGCGTCATGGCGCAGTTTGTAACTCTTTTCGACCTCAGGAAGAATCTCTTCGAGGAGGAACCGCGCGTATTGATCCGAGAGCGTGTCGTATTCAAAACTGCGGTTCGGCCTGCCATCGGCCCTCGTTCCCGGCGAGATGAATATGCCGACCATGACCGGCGCGTCGCCTTTCGCGATCAGGTTGTCGAGGACTATCGGAACGTAATTCTTCGCGTTCTGCCCATCTTGAAAGACCATCACGCACGCCGGATTCTCCGGTTTATATTGCGCGGGGACGTAGACCCACCAGTCGCGCGTCGTGCCCTCAAAGATTTTGCTCGTCCATTTTGGTTGTTGAATCAGTTTGCCTTCGGGTACGCCCGGCTGCTTCCTGGCTTCGGGCGGAGTGGTGTAGACCTCCAGGTTTCCGCCGCCGATCTTCTGGTCGCCGATCTCGTATTGCCATTTGAACGCCGCGCCCCAGGAGAATTCGGCGACGCCCGCGTAAACATTCGTCGAGCCGATGCGGTTCAATGGCAGCAATAACTTCGCGTCAGTCGAGCTGACGCGCGGCGCAGCCTTGGCGTTTGTGGCGTCGGGAATTTCAATCGCCCAGGCGACGATCAGTTCGTCAACTTTCGGCGCCGCGCCTTTCGACAAATCCGAAATGTCCTTGCCGAAATACTCTCGCACCTGCGTGGCAAGCTTCTCGGCCTCGGCGCCGCGAGGCTTAGCCTGAAGAGCAGCCTGCAAAGATTTCGGAGTGAGTTGATCCCCCTGCGGCGCAAAGACAGTAGGCGAGAACAACACTGCGACAGCGAGCATGATCCATGAACTCATCCGGGTTTCCTTTCGATTGTTTGGAGTGGTGTTGAAGCAATGGCAATTTACCATCAGGGACGCGGTTCGGTACAGTGAGCGGCGGCGCCATGGCGCCTACTGATCTCTCATCCAGTAGGGGCCATGTCGGCGCCGCTCACTGTACCGAACCAGATTTGCATCGACCCGATCTGTATACTATCTTTGCGTCGAAAGTTGGTTTTACCAGCGCCCTCTCGTGGTCGGATTCGCTGATCGAAACAGCGATAAACAACATCCCGGCAGGTCACATATGCGTCGAATCTTCAAATGCCCGGTCTGTATTCTCTTCCTGGCGGTCATCGTTTACGGAATGGCTTCGACGATTCCCGGCGCGCCGGCGCAAAAAGGGAGCGCCCCGCGGGCAAGGCCGCAACGACGGGTTGACTTCAAACGCCAGATCGAGCCGATCTTCGCGCGTAACTGCTACCAGTGCCATGGCCCTAAGAAGGCGATGGGACGCCTGCGTCTTGATGACAAAGAGTCCGCGCTGAAAGGCGGACTCTCCGGCGCGGCGATCATTCCGGGCGACGGCAAACAAAGCCTGTTGATGAAGCGCATCCTCGGCGAAGGCGATGTGGCGCGCATGCCGATGGGCGGCGATCCGCTCATGCCGACGCAGATCGCCCTGATCCGCCGCTGGATCGATCAAGGCGCGAGCTGGTCAGTGGACGACCAATCCGCAATCCCAGAGTCCCAATCCGCAATCAAACAGCATTGGGCCTACGTCAAACCGGTTCGGCCCGCATTGCCTCGGGTCAAGAATCCATCCTGGGTTCGCAATCCGATTGACGCTTTCATTCTCGCCCGATTGGAGAAAGAGGGTTTGAGGCCTTCGCCCGAAGCGGATAAGGCCACGCTGCTTCGTCGCGTCTATCTGGACGTGATCGGATTACCGCCGAGCGTTAAAGAGCTCGATGAATTTCTGGCCGACACGTCGCCGGACGCTTATGAGAAAGTCGTCGATCGTTTGCTCGCCTCCGAGCATTACGGCGAGCGGTGGGCGCGGCCCTGGCTCGATCTGGCGCGCTACGCCGACTCGAACGGTTACGAGAAAGACAACCTGCGGGTGGCGTGGAAATACCGCGACTGGGTGATCGCCGCGCTCAACAAAGACATGCCGTTCGATCAGTTCACCGTCGAACAGATCGCCGGAGACATGCTCCCCGCGGCGACCATTGATCAGAAGATCGCCACCGGTTTCAACCGCAACACGATGCTCAACCAGGAGGGCGGGATCGATCCGGAAGAAAACCGGTTCGAGACATTGATCGATCGCGTCAACACGACGGCGACCGTCTGGCTGGGCAGCACTATCGGCTGCGCGCAGTGCCACAACCACAAATACGACCCGTTCACACAGAAGGACTATTACCGGCTGATGGCCTTCTTCGACAACGCCGAGTACCAGATAGCCGGCGGCGGAAGTGAGCGCTACGTCCTGGAGCCGCAGATCAGCCTGCCGACGCCCGAGCAGGAAGAGAGGCGCAAAGCCCTCGACGCCGAAATCAAACAGCTCGCGACCAGGCTAAACACGCAGACTCCTGAACTCGACGCCGAGCAGGCCAAATGGGAGCGCGATATGCTCGACGAGCGGAACAAATGGACTACGCTCGATCTGATCAAGCTCGAATCCACAGGCGGCGCGACGTTGAAGAAGTTGGATGACAAGTCAGCGCTCGTCAGCGGCGCGGCGCCTGAGCGCGACGTTTACGTCGTCTCGGCCAAACCCGACCTGAAGCGCATCACCGCCGTGCGCGTCGAAGCGATGATCGACGCCAGTCTGCCCAAGGGCGGGCCCGGGCGCGACCCTTACGGCAACTTCCTGCTCACCGGAATCGAAGCGGAAGTCACGTCGCCGCCTCCTGCGCAATCGGATGCGGAACCGCATGAAATCAGTTTTAAAAACGTCTTCGTCGACGATCAAGCTTACGGGATCAATACCAGGGCGCTCTTCGGCAAAGAGATCGGCGACGTCGCCACCGACACTCCGTCGGGCTGGTTCGTCAACGCGACTAACGACCAAACCGAGAGACTCCCGCGCCAGGGAGTCTTCGTGGCCGAAAAACCATTCGACGCCGACTCAGGCGCCACGCTGACGATCAGGCTGAAATATCTGGGCGGCTCACTCAACCAGGCCATGGGCCGGTTCCGCCTTTCAGTCACGACGACCGACGAGCCGAGGCGCATAGTGAGCGTCCCGGCGAGGGTGCGCCCGGTTCTTTCGATTCCTCCGTCTGAACGATCGGGGAAACAGCGTGAAGATTTATCAGCGCAATTTCGCGCCGCGTCGACGCTGCTCAAAGCAGACCGAGACCGCCTGGAAAAATTGAGAAGCGAGATGAGAGCGCTGAACATCACCACCGCACTGGTGATGCAGGAGCGGCCCGGCTACGAACGCCCGTCGACCTTCTTCCACGAACGCGGCGGTTTTTTGAACAAAGGCGAAAAGGTCTTCGCCGCGACTCCCGCCGTGCTGCCCACGATGCCCGAAAGCGCGCCTATCAACCGCCTGGGATTGGCCCGTTGGCTGGTCGACGAAAACAACCCGCTCACCGCACGCGTGACGGTCAATCGATTCTGGGAGCAGATCTTCGGCCACGGCCTGGTCGAGACCAGCGAAGATTTCGGAACGCAGGGCGAACGCCCCTCGCATCCCGAACTGCTCGATTGGCTGGCGGTCGAGTTTATGAATCCGACGTGGAATGCGGGCGACGGGGCGACGGGGCGACGGGGCGACGGGGCGAATCCGCAATCCGCAATCCGCAATCCGCAATCAGAGGGTTGGAGCATGAAGAGTCTGGTTCGACTGATCGTAACTTCGTCCACCTATCGCCAATCGTCCGCGACGACTCCGGCGCTGCTCGAAAAAGATCCATACAACCGATTGCTGGGGCGCGGCCCGCGCTTCCGAATGGAGGCCGAGATGATCCGCGACGTGACGCTCGCCGCGAGCGGACTGCTCAGCCGCAAGCTGGGCGGCCCGAGCGTCTTCCCCATGCAACCCGAAGGCGTCTGGAAATCACCCTACAGCAGCGAGAGATGGACAGTGAGCAAGGGCGATGACCGTTTCCGCCGCAGCCTCTACACCTTCGTCCGCCGCTCCTCGCCCCACCCCGCGATGATGACATTCGACGCGACCAGCCGTGAGTATTGCACCGTGCGGCGCGTGCGCACCAACACGCCGTTGCAGGCGTTGACGACGCTCAATGACGAAGCCGCGATGGAGGCCGCGCGCGCGTTGGCTAAGCGGATGATCGAAGAGGGCGGCGACGACCTGAGGGCCCGATTGATTTACGGCTTCCGCGCCTGCATGACTCGGGCGCCGAAGGAGAAAGAGGTCGAACGCCTCACGGCCCTGTGCCAACAGCAACTGAGCAACTTCGCCGCGAACGCGGCGGAGGCCGGGAAGATCGCCAGGGACTATTCGACCCGAGCGACCGCGGCCGAGTTCGCGGCATGGACGATGGCGGCCAATGTATTGCTGAATTTGGATGAGACGCTAACGAAGGAATGAAGCGATGGCGCGCGCAAAAAGAAGTCTGAACCAGAACACGTGAGGTCGGTACCGCTACCGCGCGTAGAGTGGGACAGACTTTAGTCTGTCCGTAGTGTGAAGTGAGGGGCGGACAGACTAAAGTCTGTCCCACTCTACGCGCGCGGTAGCGGTACCGGCGTCCCAATGTTGCATGTTTCGATTTAGATCGAAGCGGAGGAGCAGAATGAACAAACAAACATATCACCCATCCACAACCCGCCGGTCTTTCCTCAAAGGTTTCGCCGGAGGCGCGGCGGCGCTCTCGGTCTTCCCCGCGACCGCTGGCGCCAAGACGCTCCTGAGCGCGGCCAATCGTCTTGGCGCCGCCGACTTGGGGAGCGAGTCTTTCTGGCGACTGGTGAAAGAGCAGTTCGCGATTAGGCCGGGGATCATACTGCTCAACGCCGCGAACCTCTGCCCGTCGCCGCATATGGTCAGAGACAGGGTATTTCGACTGACCGAGGACGTTGACGGCGACGTCTCCTTCCAGAACCGGGCGAAGTTCAACGGGCTGTTGGGGGAATCGCGCAGGAAGCTGGCGGCTTTTATGGGCGCTTCGGAGGATGAGATCGCCATCGTCAGAAACACAAGTGAAGCGAACAGCTTCATCGTCAACGGCCTCGACTTGAAGGCGGGCGACGAAGTGATTGTCTTCGACCAAAATCACCCGACCAACAACGTGGCCTGGGACGTGCGAGCCGCTCGCATCGGCTTCAACGTGAAGCGCGTCGGCGTTCCGCAAATCCCGAACGACGAGGAAGAGATATTGAAAGCTTTCCGCGCGGCGATCACACCCAAAACCAGAGTCATCTCTTTCACCGACGTCTCCAACACGACCGGCGTGAGAATGCCGAGCAAAGAGTTGTGCCGGATAGCCCGCGAGCGCGGCGTCTACACTCACGTGGACGGCGCGCAGACCTTCGGGGCGATCCCGCTCAACCTGCGTGAGATGGGATGCGATTCTTATTCCGCCAGCGCGCATAAATGGTTCATGGGTCCGAAGGAAGCGGGCGCGCTTTACATCAGGCAAGAGCGCATCGCCGAAATCTGGGCGAGCGTGGTCGGCGTGGGATGGGGCGCCAAGGTCGAAACCGCGGCGCGCGGCGCGCGAAAATTCGAGACGCTGGGACAGCGCGATGACGCCGCCGTGTCGGCGATGGGAACCACTGTAGACTTCCATAACCTGATCGGGCGCGACCGGATCGAGGCGCGCGTCCGCGAACTGGCCGCGGCCTTGAAAGAAGGCGTCAGCAAGATTCCCGGCGCAAGGCTGCGCACTAGCGCCAAACCGGAGTTGAGCGCCGGAGTATGCGTGGTCGAGTTTGACGGAAAAGATCACCAGAAGATTTATGAGGCTCTGTACGCCAAGCACGGCGTCGCAGGAGCGGCGACAGGCGGTCTTCGAGTCTGCCCGCACATCTACAACACGCCGGAAGAGATTGACCGCACAGTTTCGGCGCTCCATCAGGTGATTAAGGAGATGGGTCAATTATGATAGTCCTGCGCGTTGAGAGCAGGCTGACAGTCTACGTCGGCAGTCCTCGTCTAAATCAGGCCACGCGACATTGGGACATCGGTACCGCTACCGCGCGTAGAGTGGGACAGACTTTAGTCTGTCCGTAGTGTGAAGTGAGGGGGGGACAGACTAAAGTCTGTCCCACTCTACGCGCGCGATACTGCGCCAATCTTGCATGGTTCGATTTAGTTCACTGTGAGCGCTTAGGCCGGAATTCAATTGTGTGTAGAGAAAGAACAACGCTGAAGTGATCGAGGCGGTATTGAGCAAAATGATCTCCGGCGGACAGACTGGCGCTGACCGGGCCGCGCTCGATTGGGCGATCGGGCGCGGCGTATCGCACGGAGGCTGGTGTCCGAAAGGCCGCAAGGCCGAAGACGGCGTGATTGATCCTCGATACAATCTGACCGAAACGCCTTCCGAGGATTATTCGCAAAGGACCGAATGGAATGTTCGCGACTCGGGTGGGACAGCTGTCTTCTCCGTCCGGAGAGAGCTGCGAGGCGGCTCGCTCCTGACCGTTGAGATTGCGGGCCAGTACAACAAGCCCGTAATTCACTTATGCGCACAAGACGAACGAACAAATCACGCGCAAGAGCTGCGGTCTTTCATCGAGAAATTTGGAATCTCCGTTCTCAACGTCGCCGGCCCCAGGGAGTCCGATGAACCGGGCGTTTACCGGTTCGTGTCGCGCGTTCTCGATCAGGCGCTCGGCGGCGACTGATCGCGCCAACCTGGCGCGGCTGATAGAATGGCTGCGGAGTAATATTAATGTTCGCAGCTTTTTATGGGGTGGATTTCAGCGGCGCGCGGCTCGCCGGACTGAACACCTGGATCGCTAGAATCGAAGCCGCAAAACGTAATTCTAAAATTCCTGTTTTCAAACTGACATACTTGGAAAGGCTGGGCGGCATTTGCGGGGCGGACGAGCGAGAAGTCGCGTTCCCCCGCCTGGTCAGCCTTATCGCCGAATCGGAACGGGCCCTGTGGGCGCTCGACTTCCCTTTCGGGTTTCCGGTCGAGGTGATGAGGTCCGGCGCGAAGTGGGACGATCAGTTCGACTTTCTGCACGAGTGGGGCGAGGACGGTTACGGCGCGGGCGCGGAATGCGTGCGCCGCGCGCAGCGGCTGACCGGCGTAAAACACATCCGGCGTCTGACCGACAGCGAAGAGCTAGCCCCGTTCGACCCTTATCACTACCGGATCATTTACCAGACGTTTTTCGGCATGCGGGACGTGCTGGGCCCTTTGCGGCGGCGCAAGCGGACGGCCATTCTGCCGTTTCATTACCGCCGCCTCGCTACGGCCAGCCGCGTTCTCGTAGAGGCTTGTCCGGCCTCTACGCTGAAACGGTTGGAGCTGCCGAGCCAAAACTACAAGCAGCCGGAGGGCGGCCGGCTCGAAACGAAGCGGCTGCGCGCGCGGCGGGCGATCCTGGCCGGGCTGGCCCGCCGCGTCGAGATCGGCGGCGCGCATCGCCGCGTAATGATGCGCAACGGCGGGGGCGACGCGATTGACGCGGTCATCGCGGCGATCGGCGGCGCGCTCGCCTGGCAGGCCGCCGATCACCGGCGGATCGCGCGCCATCCGCGCTACCCGCGTGAAGGCAAGCTGTACGTTTGAAGGCGCCGTCGAGACGGCGAATAAGCGCTGTGGCGAGCGTAATGAGTTGTGGCGCGAGTTGTTTACTCGCGCCCGTGGCGCTCATCGCCAAGGCGCGAGTAAACAACTCGCGCCGCAACACTTTTACCCGAGCGCTAAAATGCGAACAGTTGAGGTTCGTTCATGAACAAGCAATCAGAACAACTCCGCGACGTCACCCGTCGTCATTTCTTCAAGCAAACCGGCTTCGGCATCGGCGCGATGGCGCTCTCGTCGTTGCTCGGCGAGAACGTCTTTGCGGCGTCCGGCTCTCAGCAGATCCAGCATTTCGCGCCGAAGGCCAAGCGCATCATTTATCTGTTCATGGCCGGCGCGCCTTCATCACTCGACCTGTTCGACAACAAGCCGGCGCTCCGCAAATACGACGGCCAGCCCTGCCCTGATGAATACATCAAGGGCGAGCGCTTCGCATTCATCAAGGGCACGCCGCGATTGCTCGGCTCGCCGTTCGAGTTCAAAAAGCGCGGCCAGTCGGGGCAGGAGATGTCAGACCTACTGCCGAACCTGGCCGGGCACGCGGACGACATCGCGATCATCCGCACGATGCATACGACGCAGTTCAATCACGCGCCCGCGCAGATTTTCATGAACACGGGACATCAGGTCCCGGGCCGTCCGAGCATGGGGTCGTGGCTGATGTACGGCCTCGGGAGCGAGAACAAAGACCTGCCGGGTTTCGTCGTGCTGCTCTCCGGCGAGAACAATCCCGACGGAGGCAAGTCGTGCTGGGGGAGCGGATTCCTGCCGACCGTGCATCAGGGCGTCGAGTTCCGCTCCAAAGGCGAGCCTGTGCTCTTCGTCAGCAACCCTGACGGCGTGACGAGCGATACGCGGCGCGCGACGCTCGACGCGCTGAAGGATTTGAATTCGATGCGCCAGGCCGAAGTCGGCGATCCCGAAATCAACACGCGCATCGCGGCATACGAGATGGCTTATAGGATGCAAACGAGCGTGCCTGAATTGACCGACATCTCGAAAGAGCCTGTGAAAGTCCACGAGATGTACGGCACGCGCCCCGGGCAGACCTCGTTCGCCAACAACTGCCTGCTGGCGCGGCGACTGATCGAACGCGGCGTGCGCTTCGTGCAACTTTACCACTGGGGCTGGGACACTCACGGCGCCTCGGTCGGCGCGGACATCGTCAGCAAGCTGCCGCGGATCTGCCGCGAAACCGACAAGCCGATCGGAGCGTTGCTGACCGAGTTGAAAGAGCGCGATCTGCTCAAAGACACGATCGTCATCTGGGGCGGCGAATTCGGACGCACGCCGATGAACGAAGCCCGCGGCGGATCGAAGCTGCTCGGACGCGACCACCATCCGCGAGCCTTCTCTGTGTGGCTCGCTGGCGGAGGCGTCAAACCAGGCGTGACCGTCGGCGAAACGGACGAGATCGGTTACAACCCTGTGGTCGATCCGGTCAGCGTTCACGACCTGCACGCGACCGTCCTACATCTGATGGGCGTCGACCACACCAGGCTGACTTACAAATTCCAGGGGCGCGAATTCCGCCTGACGGATGTCGAGGGTATTGTCATGAAAAAGCTGGTGTCGTAAATTGATCCAAATGAGTCTTCATTTGGCGACTGACATTTAGTTGGAGGTTTCAATTATGAGGATAGGGCTGATGCTTACTTTGCTCTTCGCCGCATACAACTGCTCGGTGGACGCGGCTCGACCACAGCCTTCGGATTTGGTGGGACGATGGAAAGTAGATATCACTTTCGAAAACCAATCCAAGCGTTCGTTGCGGTTCGATGCTGAAGATTCCGGCACAGGTTCTTTGCTGCTGGAGGCGCAGTCCAACTGGGACGAACCCGCCAAGCCATCTCAAGCAAAATGGACGGTAGGCAAAGAAAAGCGCGTGACGATCTTAGGCCCCGTCGAGTTTCCTATCGGCAATGTCGGTCGCGAAACCGGGGTATTGGTATTCAAAGGCTCCTTTAAATCGGAAAGCAAAATCACCGGAGATTTCGCGTTCTTTCCCATGGATCAGGATCCGATGGATCCTAAAGCAACTCCTTCCAAAACTGGAAAGTTTGAGGCGACCAGGGTCAGCGCTCACTGATCGCCCCTGTTGAACTCCGACCTTACGCAACCGGAATGCGGACTCTGCCAAAGGCAGCCATCGCGGGACGAGTGTGCCGGACACATGGTCCGGGCCAAGACGATATCGCAACACACTTTTTGAATAAAACTTGCCAAAGAGAAGAAAATCTCTTGCTCCTCTAACGGCTTTTAAATACTATGCGTGATAGTATTGTGCGCGTTCTAAATTTGGCGCCATATCAGCAATTCTCGGTTTGGACGGATCTGAAAGGTTTACGGCCGAGCCACTGTCGCTAAGTACGCCATACTTTATATAGCATCACGATCGGGAACGCCGATGGGTCGTAACGCTAAGTGAGAACACTGATTACTCTTTTAATTGTCAGTTGATAAACGACCATGCTGTCGAGAAATCGAATGAGAAGTCGCCTCGATAAAACAGATAGGTTCAACCGGCGCAAAACTTCAGCGCCATTCCTCGGAAGTTGTCACTTCTTTCCGCTTTCTTGAAAACAAGGCGGGGAGGAGTCGCTATTAAATCGAAAAAGCCAATCACACGCCTATTGGCTATTCCATGCCCGGCAGTGAGTCGCATGTGGGATAGGATTGAATCCAAATCATTCAGATCCACACGGGCGACTCAAAGCTGGTAGACCATCGGATTTTCAAACTTACAACCAGTTCAATCAATTAGTGCGGTAAAGCTATTTAACGATCCGACAGTCCATTCATTGGATCTTGCGACCGCTAAAGAACAATGGCGCCCCCGAGCCCAAAGCGATGCCCGCTTTGGGCTCGGGGATTGATCGTATCTTTGCCTGACTGTATTTCTGTTGATCGTTGGTAGGCGCCACGTTAAGCGCCATCCGCGATGAGAGTAACGACTTCCCCGTGGCGAAAACCTCAAGAGACCAACCATGGGGCAACAAATAGGAGATATAAAAATGAAGAAATTTCGTCCCCGTTCATTCACCATTGGGCGTGCGTCCCTCATTATCGTCTTATCTCTGGCCTTCCTGGGCTTGTTTTCCATCTCCAGAAGTTCCGCGCAGCAAGAGTCTGGGGAGATCGATGAGGCTGGGAAGTTCGTCCCTTCAAGGATGCGGTCCGAGCGGTTCTTTGGACCATTCGATTATGACGTTTTCGTGGAGAGGGAAAAGAACGGCGAGTTTCCGTGCCAATGCGGCGACGTTCCGGGGATCTCACCTTTCAATTCCCTGACTAACAACAACGCCGGCAGCAGCGGCACGGCTTTCTTCACGCAGAGCGAGACTACGCTGACGGCTTTCGGCAATACGGTCGTCGTCGGGTTCAACGACTCAGGCTCCAATGCAGGTGGCAGCAACAAGTTCACAGGGTTTGCGCGCTCGACGGACGGCGGCGCGACCTTCACGGACGGCGGCACGCTGCCAACCAATCCCAATGGGGACGCAGGCGATCCCGTCCTCGCCCGCAACGAGGCGACTGGCCGTATATACTATGCGACGCTTCAATTCTCGGGCAGCGGCATCAGGGTCTTCCGTTCCGATGACAATGGCGCTACCTGGGCAGCGCCGGTGCAGGGCGCTCCGGGAAAAACAGGCTTCCAGGACAAGGAGTGGATTACAGTCGACAATTTCGCCGGCGCCGGCGCCGGTAACGTCTACCTCATGGCGCGCGACTTTGGGGTAGGCAATGGCATTTACTTTTTCCGTTCCACCGATAATGGCTCCACGTTTGGCCCGAGTGGCGGCACGCTCATCACCCCGGGCGCCCAGGGAGCATTTGTCGCCGTCGGTCCTGATCACTCCGTCTATACGTTCTGGTTTGCTGGCGCGACTATACAAATGCGCAAGTCAACCGACCAGGGGTTGACGTTCGGCCCCCCTGTGATCGTGGCTTCAGGCTTGGTCGGTGGGGTAAATGGCGACCTCGCGCTGACCGGCATCCGGCAGGGCACAGTAACGCCGGCGGGTTTCCGCAGCAGCGAGTTCCCACACGCCGCCGTCAACCCCGCCAACGGGAACATCTACGTCACCTTCGCCAACAATCCAGCCGGCGTGGATAAGGCGGATATTTTCGTCACGCAATCCACCGACGGAGGCGCCACCTGGGGGGCCCCAGTCAGGGTCAACGATGATGTCACCACGACCGACCAGTGGCAACCGACGCTGGCGGTCACGCCGGACGGCGCCAATCTTGGCATCTTCTACTACAGTCGTCAGGAAGACCCGGCCAACAACCTGTTCAAGTTTTATGGACGCACCGCCAGTATCTCAGGCCCAACGCTGACGTTTACGCCGAGCTTCGCTATCAGCGACGTCGCGTCGTTACCTGAGTTTGGCCGGGACAGCGTGGTGAACCCCACCTACATGGGTGATTATGATCAGGCCGTGGGCACTCCGGGCGCTTTCCACGTGGTCTGGTCCGACAACCGCTTTGATCTTCCGGGCGGCGCGCCGCGCAAAGACCCGAACGTCTTTTACAAGCGAATCGATCTGACCATCCACGTCACGACCACGGTTCCCGCCGTCGCCAGCGTCATCTCAACTCAGCCGACAACGTTCACCGTGAACATTTCGGAACCGGCAGACCCGGCTTCATTGCAAGCCAATGATTTCACCGTCAACGGGATATCGGCGTCGAGTTTCGCCTACACACCCGGCAGCACGACGATCTTCTTCAATTTTGACGTCAGTCCCGTAACGACTCAGGGACTCCAGACCATGAGCATCCCTGCCGGCGCCTTCACCAGCGCGGCCGCCGGGGATCCCGTGGCGGCATTCACCGGCACATTCCGGTACGACACTTTGCTGCTACAGGTGGTTGCGACAGTCCCGCAGGTAGGCGGAGTGTTCACATTGCCCAGCCCATTAACGTACGACGTAATGTTCAATGAGCCAATTAATCCCGCGTCGGTCCAACCCGGCGACTTGCAGTTGAGTGGCATTGCCGGTAGTACGGTGACGGCAGCCAGCGTGGCGCCAGGCAATACGACAGTACGGTTCACCATTAACGTTCCAAGTGAAGGAGCGCTCACCGCCACTATTCCAGTGGGAGCCATTACTGACGCCTTCGGGAATGTTGGAGCGGCATTCACTGGAGGCTACGTCGCAGACATCGGGACGGCGCCTTACATAACGCCGCTGCTTGCCAAAAACCCGCAGGGGTCGCTGATTTATGACCCGAGCGTCACGGGCAATATCGGCTTTGCGGGCGACACCGATAGTTTCACGCTCGCCATCGATCCTGATCAGACAGTGACCGCGATCGTCACCGGTTCGGGCGGACTGCAACCGAGCCTTGAGCTACGCAATCCGGCTTCTACCGTTATCGGCAGCGCCACTGCGGCTGCGGGAAACCAATCTGCCCTGCTGCAGACGGCGCCGGCGCCTACGGGCGGAACCTACACATTCACTGTGAGCGGCGCCGGCGGCGCGACGGGCAATTACTCGCTCCAGGTAATCCTCAACGCCGCCAAGGAGTCGGAAGGAACTATTTCCGGCGCAACCAACAACACGCTTGGCGCCGCGCAGAATATCGACGGCTCCTTTATCAAGTTGCGAACCTCGCTGGCGAGCGCGCAACGAGGGGCGGTTAATGGCTTCACGGACTCCGCAAACTACTCGGCCTCTGCCGTGGCCCCCGTATTCGAGGACATCAGCGGGACGGGCACAGTGATCCCCCAACTCACGAACGTGGACGACGTCAGCGTGTCGATCCCCATAGGGTTTACGTTCCCGCTCTACGGCGCTCCCAATACGACCGTCTTCGTCAGCAGCAACGGCCTGCTGACCTTCGGAGCGGCCAACCCTGGCTTCGTAAACGCCGATCTCACCACGACGCCTCCTCAGGCTGCCATCTCTACGTTCTGGGACGACCTGCACACAGCTGGTGGGCAGCTGGGCTCTAGAGTCTTCTTCCAGGTTTTGGGCTCGGGGCCAGATCAACACCTGACCATCCAGTGGAACCTGATCACGTTCTTTAGCGGCGGCACTGTGGGTGACACTATCACGTTTCAGGCGCAGTTGTTTGCCGACGGACGAATCCAGTTCAACTACCTGGATCTTGTCTCGGGCTCCGCCCCGGGCAACAACGGCGCTAGCGCGACCGTTGGCATTAAGGCGGCTGGCACGCAAGGGCCCGACCGCCTGTTGTTGGCTTTCAACAATGGACCAAATGCCTTCGTCGGCACGGGCCAGAGCACGCTGCTTTCCCCGCCAAACCCGACGGCGGATTTGTACTCGTTCACGCTGACCGAGGGAGAAGCCAACACCTTAGCGGTAAAGAGCCTCAGCGCCGTCGCCGCCAGGGTCGCCCTGCTCGATTGCAACGGCGCGGTCATTGCCACGGGCGTTTCCGGGGCGAAGAACCTAGACAGCGTAATCAGCAATTTCGTGGCTCCCGTGAGTGGCGTCTACTACGCTCGGGTAACGAGCCCCGCGAGCGTGCCGTATGACCTTGTGATCACTAGGAATGCCGCCTTTGACACCGAAGGTAACGATACGATCGCAACGGCCCAGAGTCTCAACCCGACGCGGGGTGTGCTCGGCCACGTCACCGGCGGCGCGGCGCCGGTCTCGCTGCAGAACTTCGACGACGGTCTGCTCACCGGCTACACCTTCCTCGGCCCGAACAACGCCAGTGTGACCGCCGCGGCCGCCCACGACGGCCCCTTCGGACTCCGACTCGGTAGCGTCACTGAGTGGATGTGGCGCAACGACTCGGCGGTCGCAGTGCAGCAGGGGGACACGATCTCCGCCTGGGTGCAGGCCGCGGGCGCGCCCACCGGGCGCCTCTACGTCGGCTTCGGGGCCAGCGCCACGGGCGCCCTGTCGATGGTCCTTGGCGGCAACACCGGCACACTGATCTTGCAGCGGAACACCAACTTCGGCTTCGCGGACATCGGCGTGGTCCCGCAGACCTGGGTGGCCAATAAGTGGTACCGCTTCGAGGTGGTCTGGGGGGTGGGCGGCAGCATCACCGGGCGGCTGTTCGACAGCGACGGGACGACGCTGCTGAACACCGTCACCGCCACCGACACGACCATCACCTCCGGCGGCCTGGCCTTCCGCGGATTCGGCCCCACACATTTCGTGGACACCGTGCAGAGGGGTGGCCAGCGCAATGAGGACTGGTACAGCATCACGGTCATCCAGGGCCTGCTGCAGTTCGAAACCAGCACGCCGGCGGACGGGCCGGGCGAATTTGTCAACACGCTCGATCCGCACATCGAGCTCTATGACAGTACCGGCGCGACGTTGATCGCCACGGGCGCTCCGCTTGAAGACGGTCGCAACGAGTCGATCAATGTCTCCGGGCTCCCGGCTCCGGCTACTTACCTGGTGCGCGTGACGGGCGAAGGGGATACCAAAGGGGAATACTTCCTCGGAATCGGCGCCCCGCCGACCTTCAGCGGATTTTCCCCGCCCGTCGACAAAGACAAATTCAACACAGGTTCTACGATACCGGTCAAGTTTAGCTTCGGTCTCAACCTGGGACTCAACATCCTCGCTCCGGGCTCGCCGGTTTCACGCCAAATCAACTGCTCGCCGAACAGCTGCGGGGCGAATGTCGGCATTGGACCATGGGAGCCGACACAGAGTGTGGACGGCTTGCAATATGATCCAATGGCCAACCAGTACATCTATACCTGGAAAACGAGTAATGCCTGGGCTGGCACTTGCCGTGAGCTGGAGGTGATGACCCGGGATGGCAGGCGCTTCAGGACGAAGGTCAGTTTCAAGTAGGCTGCCTAACCTAACGGGCAGCGCAAGCCGGGTTTGCGCTGCCCAACCCCCAAAAACTCTGCAAACCCAAAGGCGGCAGGCGACTTTTTCGGGCGCAATCGAATTTCCGATCGGCAATGTTGGCCGCGATGCGGGGACTCTGGTCTTCAAAGGCAAGTTTGACTCGGCTAACTCAATCTCCGGCAAAGTCTCCTTTTTCAGAGCGGGGCAGGATTTGAAAAACTCTGCGACGATCCCAGCCAAAACCGGCGACTTTACCGCGAAACGCGCCACGACAAGTTGAGCGACGAAGGTGGTTAAGATCAGTGTTAATTGATGGACAAATTTCAACTCTCAGTAGACAATTCCCGGCGAATACTTCAATCAACTAACTCAATGAGCCTTCTGCGTGTGGCTCGCGGGCGGAGGCGTCAAACCCGGCGTGACTGTCGGCGAAACTGACGAGATCGGCTACAAACCGGTGGCCGATCCGGTCAATGTTCACGACCTGCACGCGACCGTCTTGAGCCTATCGCCAATCGTGGGGGATAGATAAATGGACCATCGCCTCTGGAGCCTGTGTTTGCGCACCCATCGCCTTCGGTATCGCAGCGTTCAAACAGCCGAAGAACAGGCCTCCTGAAACTGGTTAAAGCTACGAAAAAACGAAACTGATCTCCACTGTTTCTATTATTTATGTGTATATCTTCAAGACCAAAACAAGAAAGGGATTCGTATGGCACTCGAAAATAATGCACGCCGTAAGTTCATCTCTAACACAACGCGAGGCGCAGTCGCCGCGGGCTTAACTATGAGCGCCGCCAGTTGGAACAACGTCCTCGGCGCCAATGACCGCGTCCGCCTGGGCGTCATCGGCACTGGCAATCGTGGCGGCGACGTGATGGGCTGGTTTCAAAAAGAGCCCGACGTCGAGGTCGTCGCGCTATGCGATTGCTATGACGTACACCTCAAGGCCGCGCTCGAAAAGACGGAGGGCAAGGCCAAAACCTTCGCCGACTACCACGCGCTGCTCGCTTTGAAAGACGTCGACGCCGTCCTGATCGCCACGCCCGACCACTGGCATTCGCGGATGGCGATCGACGCGCTCAGCGCGGGCAAAGACATCTACATCGAGAAGCCATTGACCTTTACCATCGAACAGGGACACGACATCATCAAAGCCGTCAAGGCCAACAACCGGGTGGCGCAAGTCGGCCTGCAGCAGCGCAGCGGCGAGCATTATAAAGAGGCCAAGAGCGAGTATGTGGACAAGGACAAGCTCGGCAAGATCGCGTTCGTCCGCACCTGGTGGCACGGCAACGGCTACCACCTGCGCAAACCCAACTTCAAGGACAAACCGCCGGGATTGGACTGGAAGGCGTTTCTAGGCCCGGCAAAATACCGCGAATTCGACGCGCATCAATTTTACAACTGGCGCGCCTACCTGGATTTCGGCGGCGGCCAGATCACCGACCTCTTCACTCACTGGATCGACGTCGTGCATTGGTTCGTCGGCGAAGATTTGCCGGTGGCGGCGTCGGCCGCAGGAGGCGTTTTCGCTTTTCCGGACGGGCGCACCGCGCCGGACACGATCAGCATTCAACTCGATTATCCCAACAAATGGATCGCCACGTTCGACGCCACACTGGTTCCCGGCGCGAGTGGGGCGGCGCTGGAATTGATGGGAACCAAGGGCAGGCTCTACATTGACCGTGGCCGTTACGTCTACCAGGAGGCCCCCGCCGGGCGCAGGGGCGCTCCGCCGCCCCCGGTCGAGCGTAAGAATGACAAGTCGCTCGAACAGCAGCACGTCCGCAACTTCCTCGATTGCGTGAAGTCGCGCGCGCTGCCCAACTCCGACATCGTCAGCGGTCACCGTTCGGCGCTGGCCTCGCACCTGGGCAAGAACGCCTACCTGCAAAAGCGCCGCATCACATTCAACCCGGCCGGCGAAAAAGATCACGTCCTGACCCCGGCTTCGCAGGCTAAGAAGTAGGCAAAGAGAGTACGGAACAGACAGAGGAAAGGACGGTGCGACAGGGCGACGGGGCGACGGGGCGAAGATGAAATGTCGCCTTGTCGCCCCGTCGCCCTGTCGCACCGTCCTTCTGTTTCTCCGTCTCTACGTTTCCTCGAAGGAAAATGGCAACCAGAAGAATCGTACTTGTCCGCCCGCGCGATCCGAACAACATCGGCGCGGCGGCGCGGGCGATGAAGAATTTCGGCTTTACCGATCTGGCCGTCGTCACGCCGCATCCGCCCGTCTGGGGCGAAGTTGTTTCGGCTGTCAACGCCACCGATGTGCTGGCCAAAGCGCGGGTCTGCGTCGCGCTCGATGAAGCCATCGCCGATTGCAACCTGGTCGTCGGCACGACCGACCGTACGCGGGTCGAGGAGAAGCAGCCCCTTTACACGCCATTCGATCTGAGCCGCGAACTCGCCGTGGCCGATTACGATCTGGCGCTAGTCTTCGGCTCGGAGAAACACGGGCTGACCAACGAAGACCTCAGCCGTTGCCACCGCGTAATGAACATTCCCACAGAGCCCGGCTGTCCATCGATGAATTTAGGCCAGGCAGTCGCCGTATGCTGTTACGAATTGATCCGCGACGGGGCGCAGGCCGCCATCGTCCCCCGCCCCGCCGAAGCGGCCACGGCGGGCGCGACCGAAGCGGCGCTGCAATTGTCGTTGGATGTTTTAAAGCTGATCGATTTCGTTCTGCCGGGCAACGAGCCCGATCTGACGCGCAGGCTTCGCGGCAGTCTGCTGCGGCTCAACCCGACCAGGTACGACATCGAGATGCTGTGCGGGATTCTGAACAGGATTAAACGCGGACTGACGAAATAATCGCCCCTGGGTACGCATCGCTTCCAGCGTGCAGTCGCGGGCGGGGAGACCCATTGGAAGCCCGCAGCGGCTTGGAGCAAAATGCGCACGATTTCAAATGATAATCACTCAACGCGAGCGCGGCGACATCAGGAACGTCTGCTTCCGATCAATGCGTCTTTAGCCGAGACTGCACGCTGGAAGCGATGCGTACCCAGGCTTGCCATTTGCCATCCCGTGCGACAAGATTGTCTGCCTTAGCAGCGCGCTCACAATCGAAAGTCAATTTACTTCAAATAAGCCATGAATCAACAACCAGACAAAGTCATCTATTCAATGGTCGGGGTCAGCAGGTATTACGACAAGAAGGCTGTCCTCAAGGATATTTACCTCGGCTACTTTTACGGCGCGAAGATCGGCGTACTGGGCCTGAACGGCTCAGGCAAATCCACGCTGCTGCGGATCATCGCAGGCGTCGACCAGGACTATCAGGGCCAGACCGTTCTCTCGCCCGGCTACTCCATCGGCTACCTCGAACAGGAGCCGACGCTTGACGAATCGAAGACCGTCCGCGACATCGTCGAAGAGGGCGTTCAGGAAGTCGTCGATCTACTGAAAGAGTTCGACGAGGTCAACTCCAGATTCGCCGAGCCGATGTCGGACGACGAGATGAACAAGTTGCTCGAACGCCAGGGCGAGGTCCAAGAGAAGCTGGACGCGATGGGCGGGTGGGATCTGGACAGCCGCCTGGAGATGGCGATGGACGCGCTGCGATGCCCGCCCGGCGAGACGCCGATCAAAGTCCTCTCGGGCGGCGAACGCCGGCGCGTCGCGTTGTGCCGCTTACTGCTGAAGCAGCCCGACATCCTGCTGCTCGACGAGCCTACCAATCATCTCGACGCCGAGACCGTCGGCTGGCTGGAACAGCATTTACAGAAATACCCGGGCACGGTGATCGCCGTCACGCACGACCGCTACTTCCTCGACAACGTCGCCGGCTGGATCCTGGAACTTGACCGCGGGCAAGGCATCCCGTGGCAGGGCAACTATTCGTCGTGGCTCGAACAGAAACAGGAGCGGCTGCGGCGTGAAGAGAAGTCGGAGAGCGCGCGACAGAAGACTCTCGAACGCGAGTTGGAATGGATTCGGATGGCGCCTAAAGCCCGCCATGCCAAGAGCAAGGCGCGCATCAAGGCTTACGAATCGCTGCTCAATCAGGAAGTCGAGAAGCAGTCCTCGGCGCTCGAGATTTACATCCCGCCGGGGCCGAGGCTGGGCGACGTCGTGATCGAGGCCGAGAACGTCAGCAAAGGTTACGGCGACAAGCTGTTGTTCGAGGGGTTGTCATTCAAACTTCCGCCAGGCGGCATCGTCGGCGTGATCGGCCCGAACGGCGCAGGCAAGACCACGCTCTTCCGTTTGATCACCGAGCAGGAACAGGCTGACGGCGGCGAGTTCAAGACCGGTTCGACGGTCCAACTCGGCTACGTGGATCAATCGCGCGAGTCGCTCGACGCGAATAAGAACATCTGGGAGGAGATTTCGGGCGGGCAGGACGCCATTCAACTCGGCGCCCGCCAGGTCAATTCGCGGGCTTACGTCGCGCGGTTCAACTTCTCGGGCGCAGATCAGCAGAAGAAGGTCGGGAGTCTATCCGGCGGCGAACGCAACCGGGTCCATCTGGCGAAGATGTTGAAATCGGGCGTGAACACGCTTCTGCTCGACGAGCCCACCAACGACCTGGACGTGAACACGATGCGCGCGCTCGAAGAGGCGCTGGAGAACTTCGCCGGATGCGCCGTCGTCATCAGCCACGACCGCTGGTTCCTGGACCGCATCGCCACGCACATCCTGGCATTCGAGGGCGAAAGCCGAGTCGTCTGGTTCGACGGGAACTACTCGGAGTACGAAGCCGACCGCAAGGCCAGGCTGGGCGCTGACGCCGATCAACCGCATAGGATAAAATACCGGCAGTTGACTAGAGACTGAAAACAGTAAGGAGGCGTTGAATGAGAAGTGTCAGTGTCAAAGAGTTAAAAGATGATCCGGGCCGCTACCTGGATGAAGTGTTGGCGGGCGAAGAGGTTCTGATAGAAGATCAGGATCAGCCAGTCGCAAAAATCATCCCATTCAGTGTGGATGACGAAGACGACGCGTACCTGATGAAATTAGCGACTGAGGGAAGGGCCCGCCTGCCGATAGAGGAAGGGCCTATCCCGCCTGAGTTCTGGGAAGAGCCGCCTTTCAATGTTTCAGCAAAGGAATTGGTTGCTTTGGTAAGTGAGGATCGAGATGAGGATTGACTATGAAAACGGATCGGGCGTTCTGGGACGCTAGCGCCATTGCTCCAACCTGCATGCACGAAGCGGACTCGACCCGCGCACATCAACTTCTGCGCAAATACCCTCGGCAGGTCGTCTGGTGGGGAACAATCGCTGAAGTGCGCAGCGCATTCGCGCGCGCCGACCGCAAGGGTCTGCTTGACGCCAATGACAAACACCGCGCCCTCCAACAGCTTGAAAGATTGAGTAGGAAATGGATTGAAATTACCCCTGACGCCGGGCTTCGTGATCTGGCCGTGGAATTATTGGATGATCATCCCCTGCGCACGGGCGATGCGTTGCAATTGGCCGCAGCTCTTATTTCATGCAATAAAAACCCTCGCCGCAGAATTTTCGTCTGCTTTGACGACCGGCTCGCCACCGTCGCCGAAGAGGTCGGATTCAAAGTAATAAAAGCCTGAATCGCAGCAAGGAAAGCGTGGAGCAATGACCGAAACCCATCGCATCAACAGCCAGCTCAAACGCGCTCAGGAGGGGCAGGCATGGCACGGCCCCAGTTTGCGCGAACTGCTCGCCGGCGTGACGGCTGAACAAGCCGCCGCCAAACCAGTCCCGAACGCGCACAGCATCTGGGAACTCGTCAATCACATCATTGCCTGGGAACAGATAGCGAGGAGAAGGCTGGAGGGCGAAGGAGAGGCGCCGATTCCCGACGAGATCAACTTCCCGCCCGTAACCGACGCGAGCGAGGCGGCCTGGCAAGCGACACTGCAATCGCTCGAAGCGAGCCATCGCAGCTTACGCGACGGCATCAAGAAAATTGACGACGCAGATCTTGAAGAGACTGCGCCAGGAACGCGCTACTCGAACTATGTCCTTCTGCACGGCGTGATCCAGCATGACCTCTATCACGCCGGGCAGATAGCTCTTTTGAAAAAGGCTCTGCTGTGAAAGTTCCGCCGGACGGGCTTCCCCATCCGGCGGGACTTCGGCTTCAGAACCGGAACGCTACGCCGGTGCTTATTTGCAGATTGTTCGAGTAAAACGTGTCACCACCAGTAAAATTGCTGCCGAAGCGGATAACCGTATCGCCCACGTCAAATCGCAAAGCGACCGACCGCGAGGGATACAATTCAAAAACCCCGCCGAAATCGAGCGCGAATTGTGTGAAGCTTTGCCCAGGGATAACGCCGCTCTCGCCAAAACGAACGAAGCCAGGTCTGAATTTGCCGAAAATGCCCGCCTTCTCAGACCGCAACCCGGTCTTCACGCCAAATAGCCCCTGCGTTCTGGTGCTATCCACAAAGAGAGGGAAGACTGTAAGGGAATTGGTGCGCTTTTGAGGGAAGACGTTGAGCTCGCCCTCGATCCCGAAGTTATCCGCGAGGTTGAAGGTGACGCGACCCCCAACGCCGTTATCGGTGACGTCGAAATCGCGAAAGCGCAACAGTGTGTAATGCGCGCCAATTTCGACTTTCGGCGTCTCCGATTGCGCCTGCGCATTTTGCGCCGGAACCATCAACAACAAAGCCGTCGCGTGTGGACGACGCAAAACGGCGAGCAGCCAGTTGAAGAATGGCTGGTCATGCGCCGCGATGGGGAAGGCAAAATCCATTACGCGCTCTCGAACGAACCGGCCGAGGCAACGCTCTGATTTTGGGGTCCACCTTATTGCTTCTCACACCGCCATTTCGTAGAATGCGCGCGCTTTCATAAATTTACCTATTTGCTCACTCCGCTGCGTATCATACTCTCAGCAGCGCGCGGAGTCCTTTGGAAACTTGGAGGAAATTCCAAGGAAATTCTTTGGAGTGGTCTTTGGAGCGTTGTCGGAGGTTCGTATGGTCCGCCGGTCTACGTATCTATATGAGTTCGGTCCTTTCCTTCTGGACGCTGCCGAGCGCCTGTTGTCGCGCGACGGTGAAGTTGTGCCGCTCTCACCGAAAGCGTTCGATCTGTTGCTGGCGATGGTCGAGCGTTACGGGCGATTGATCGAGAAAGACGATCTGATGAGGCTGGTCTGGCCCGACACATTCGTCGAGGAGGCCAATCTCTCTTACACCATTTCCATGATCCGCAAGGCGCTCGGCGATAGCGGCGGGCAATTCATTGCGACGGTTCCGAAGCACGGCTATCGGTTCATGGCCGAAGTGAGGCTGGAGCGGGCCGGAGGCGCTGGAGCAAACGTTTCAGCGCCGGAGCCAACGGAGGCGCCGGGCGCGGAGCTTGAGCCTGTGGGGGGGGCGATGCCTTTGGATTCTCAGTTCTACATTGTGCGGCCTGTTGACGAGCAATTCCGCTTGGCCATTGCGCGGCGCGACAGCATTGTGCTCGTCAAAGGCGCAAGGCAAGTAGGCAAGACTTCGCTCCTGGCCCGCGGGCTGCAACAGGCGCGCGAGGCCGGATCACGAATCATCCTAACTGATCTTCAGATGCTTAACGAGGCCGACCTCGCCTCAGTCGAGACGCTCTTCCTGGCACTTGGCGAATTGATCGCTTACCGGCTCGATCTAAACGCCCGCCCGCGCGAAGTGTGGGACCCGCTCCACAGCCCCAATTTCAATTTCGAGCGTTACCTGCAGCGCCACGCGCTCGCAGAGGACTCGGCGCAGATCGTCTGGGGAGTAGATGAAGTGGATCGCCTCTTCTCGCGCCCTTTCGCGAACGAGGTCTTCGGGCTTTTCCGCTCCTGGCACAACGCGCGTTCGCTCGATCCCGAAGGGCCGTGGCGTCGTCTTACGCTGGCCATGGCATACGCGACCGAGGCCCACCTCTTCATCACCGACCTCAATCAATCTCCGTTCAACGTCGGCACGCGACTCAAGCTCGAAGACTTCACGCCGGAGCAGGTCGCCGATCTCAACCGTCGTTATGGGGCGCTGCTGCGGACGGACGACGAGATCAGGCGATATTTCGGCCTCGTCGGCGGGAACCCGTATCTTGCGCAGCGCGGCCTGAGCGAGATGGCGCAACGAGGTCTGGCGCTGGCCGAATTGGAGGCGCGCGCTGCGAGCAATGACGGCCCCTTCGGCGACCACCTGCGCCGGATGTTGGCCTCGCTCGCGCAGGATCAGACACTGCTACAGGCGATGATCGCAGTGATAAGCTGCGGCCCCTGCCCGTCGGCTGAGAGCTTCTACCGTTTGCATAGCGCCGGCTTGATCGCCGGCGATTCTGCGAATAACGCGCGCCCGCGCTGTCACCTCTACGCCGCTTACCTAAAGGAGCATTTGTCATGATCGCTGCCAAGCTGAAATCCGATCACGAATTCGAGACTGATTTCTATATCACTGGCGGAACGTTGCGGCGCGACGCCGCCTGCTACGTCGCGCGCCAGGCCGATTCCCAAGTCTATGAGAGTTTGACGCGAGGAGAGTTCTGCTACTTGCTGACGGCGCGCCAAATGGGCAAATCATCTCTGATGGTGCGCGCTGCCGCGCGATTGCGCGAAGACGGCGCCGGCGTCGCCGTGCTCGATCTGACGGCCATGGGGCAGAACATCGCCGTCGAACAATGGTATTACGGCCTGCTCGGACAGATCGGGCGACAACTAGAGCTTGAAGAAGAGTTCAGGGAATACTGGATGAGTTACCTGATGCTCAGCCCCTTACAGCGATGGCTGGGGGCGCTCCGCGAGATCCTGCTGCCCCGCTATGCGAGCCCCGGCGCCCGCGTGGTGATCTTCGTTGACGAGATCGACGCCGTACGCAGCCTGCCTTTTTCGACCGACGAGTTCTTCGCCGGAATCCGCGAGCTTTACAACGCGCGGGCCGAGGATGCGGAGCTTGAGCATTTGACCTTTTGCCTACTCGGCGTGGCGGCGCCTTCCGACCTGATCCGCGACACGCGAACGACGCCTTTCAACATCGGGCGGCGGATAGACCTGCGCGACTTTACGCCGGAGGAAGCTTCGCTGCTCGCGCGCGGGTTGCGGCGCGACGAAAAGACGAACGCGGCGCTGCTCAAGCGCATTCTCTACTGGACTGGGGGGCATCCCTATCTGACGCAGCGCCTTTGCCAGGCGGTCGCCGAGGACCCGAGGGGCAAGGACGCGCGAGGCGTTGACCGTCGCTGCGCCGAGATGTTCTTCTCGGCGCAGGCGCGGGAGCGCGATGACAACCTGCTATTTGTGCGCGAGCGGTTACTGCGGAGCGAGGTAGACCTGGTAGAGATGTTGAGCCTTTATGCCGAAGCGCGGCGGCGCAGGCGCGTGCGCTACGTTGAGGCCGACCCATTTATGAGCGTCCTGCGGCTCTCCGGCGTCGCGCGCGTCGAGGATGGAACGCTTCGAGTGCGCAATCGAATCTACGAACGTGTATTCAATCAGGTTTGGATCAGAGAGCGCATGCCGGACGCTGAGATGAGGCGACAGCGGGCGGCTTTTCGGCGGGGCGCGAGGCGCGCGCTCGTGATGGCCGCGGCAGTGGTGGCCGTGATCGCTGGCCTGGCCTTCACGGCCGTCCAGCAGCGCGATCGCGCGGAGGCGGAAGCGCGGCGCGCCGACGAAAACCTTCATCGAGCTATCCAGAGCGCCGAGGAGGCGCGGCTCGCCCTGGCCGAAGCGCAGCAGAGGCGTGCCGAGGCCGAGGAGCAGAAGCGACAAGCGGAGGCTCAACGACTGATAGCCGAGGAACAACGCCGGCACGCGTCCGAACAGCAGCGTCGCGCAGAACAGCAGGAGGCGGCCAATCGTAAGTTGCTCTACGCCGCGCAGATGAACCTGGTCGGGCAGGATTGGCAGACGGCCAACATTTCACGGATGCGTGAATTGATCGAGAGTCACTGTCCCAGGCCGGGACAGGAAGACCTGCGCGGCTTCGAGTGGTATTACTTCTGGCGGCTCCTCCGCGGCTACCGGCTCTCGATGCCGCATGCTGGCGCAGTCCTCTCGGTCGCCTTCTCGCCCGACGGCGCCAAAGTGGTGACCGGGGGCTCTTCTCTCGAAGTAAAGGTGTGGGACGGCACCAGTGGGCGGGAACTCAAAACTCTCAAAGGCTATTCAGACGCGATCAGTTCGGTGGCCTTTTCGCCGGATGGCGCGAAACTGGCGACGGGGAGTTTCGACGGCGTCATCAGGTTATGGGATGCGGCCACATGGCGGGAACTGGCCGCGATCGATGGGCACAAGGGTCGGACATCATCAGTCACCTTCTCGCCCGACGGGAAGAGGCTGGCGTCATGTGGTTTGGACGGTTATGTGAAGCTCTGGGACGTGGCCACAGGGCGCGAGATCAAATCGATCCAAGCGCACACGAATTTGGTCTGGTCAATCGCATTCTCGCCCGATGGCCATAAGTTGGCCTCAGCCAGCGAGGATCGCACGATCAAACTATGGTCAGCCACGCTCGACCGGGAATTGACCACATTCAATGGGCATGCGGCTAGCGTCTATTCCGTCGCTTTTTCGCCCGACGGATCGAGACTCGCGACAGGAGGGCATGATCACACCGTGATAATCTGGGACGTCGTGACGGCGAAATCGCTCGCCACTCTCAATGGCCATGCGCTCGATGTCTATTCCGTAGCCTTCTCTCCCGATGGGAAAAGATTGGCGACGGGGAGTCCGGATCGCAAGGTGAAGTTGTGGGATACAGCGACGTGGCAGGAGGTTGCGGCTATTAAAGGTCACTCGGAAGGAATCTGGGCTGTGGCTTTCTCGCCGGACAGCAAGACCCTGGTCACAGGCAGCGAGGACGCTACAGCGAAACTGTGGGATGTCAATACAAGTCGGGAATCGGGCGCGCTTGGAACCCACCTGAGCGAGGTGAAGGCCATCGCCTTTTCGCCTGACGGTAGACAATTGGCCACGGCGAGTGACTCCTCGTTGAAGATTTGGGACATCGCCACTGGGCAGTCGCCAATCGCTTTCATTGGAATCTCGGCCATCCGCTGCATCGCATACTCTCCTGACGGCAAAATGATTGCTGCCGGATATCTTGACCAGGACACGATCACGCTCTGGAATACCGCTACCGGTCGGAAGCTCACTCTGGAAGGGCGCACAGAAGGCACCTCCTCTCTGGCATTCTCCCCGGATGGCGAAATGCTAGCTTCGGGGAACAGAGACCACAGCGTCAGGTTGTGGGATGTCGCCACAGGGCGAGAGATCGCCATCCTGCGTGGACACACAAGAGGAGTCAAAGCGGTGATCTTTTTCGACAGCGGATCGAAACTTGTCACCAGCAGCGACGATGGTACGGTCAAATTATGGGATGTGGGCGCCAGGCGGGAGATCGCTTCCTTGAAGGCGCACGGGAAGGTAATTAATTCAATATCGCTCTCCTCCGATTACAAGATGCTGGCTACCGGAAGCGATGATCGCACGATCAAGTTGTGGGATATGCGGACGCTACGGGAGATTGGCGCCCTTGAAGGCCACTCCGCTCCTGTGAGATCGGTCGCCTTTTCACTCGACGGCAGGAGGCTGGTCAGCGGCAGTGATGATCATACGGTCAAGGTCTGGGACACAGACGCCCGCCGGGAACTCACCATTTTACACGGCCACACAGACTTCGTTTATAGCGTGGCGTTTTCTCCCGATGGAAGGACGCTGGCGACGGGCAGCCGAGACCGCACAGCCAGATTGTGGTGCGCCGCTACCGAACAGGAAGTCCTGGCCCGCAGCCGATGGTAGAATTTGTTCTCGCGCAGCAGGTAGACGTGATGCGAGATCGTTTTGCCCAGGTAGTCAAAACCTGAATCGGAGCGAGGAAAGCGTAAAGCAATGACCGAAACCCACCGCATCAACAGCCAACTTAAACGCGCTCAGGAGGGGCAGGCGTGGCATGGCCCGTCTTTGCGCGAGTTGCTCGACGGCGTGCCGGCTGAACAAGCCGCTGCCAGACCCATCCCTAATGCACACAGCATCTGGGAACTCGTCAATCACATCATTACCTGGGAACAGATAGCGAGGCGAAGGCTGGAAGGCGAAGGAGAGATGGCGATTCCTGACGAGATAAACTTCCCGCCCGTAACCGACGCGAGCGAGTCGGCCTGGCTAGCGACGCTGCAATCGCTCGAAGCCAGCCATCGCAGCTTACGCGACGGGGTCAAGAAAATTGACGACGCAAAGCTCGAAGAGACCGCGCCGGGGACGCGCTACTCAAACTATATCTTATTGCACGGCGTGATCCAGCACGACCTCTATCATGCCGGTCAGATAGCCCTTCTGAAAAAGAGCATGGAGTCCAGCCTTTAGGCTGCTTGACTTCGGCAATCTAAAAGCCGGACCCAGAAACGGCGATCAAAGCCCTAGTTTCTATATTCATCTCCCCCGAATGTGCCGCCATGTCCGGGGAGACTAGAGCGGGTTAAGGCTGGCTATGGTGATGCTACCACTAAGGGGAGGAGCACTCCGCCAAGCCACCCAAATCTTACCCTGAAAGAATGTCATCGCGGGATTGTAGGGTGACGGTTCATCACATATCATGTGCGCGCGAGTTATGACATTAAGTATATTGATCCTTCCAGAACCTGAACCACTGCAAGTATCGCCAAAGTCGGAATGGCAATTCCAAGCAAGGTAAGGGGTACCATCGTTTGGGTTTACGGTTCCCGCAAGGCCATTGTTGCTCCAAAAACCGTCGGGAAGACTCTGTGTGAAATCATTGTTCATTTCATAAAGTATCTGAGCGATACCCCTGTTGGGAGGGCCTGTAGCAATAGCGCTTAGCTCCGTTGTTCCCCCAGCGCCTGCCCATGCCGGCGGAATTGGCGCAAATTCGCCGTGGTAATACAGGCAACCGTCGTTGAAGAAACACGGTTGGATTGGGAACACGGGATTACTAAAATCGCAATTGAGTTTCCCCTTGAACGCTTCATACATCCCGGGATAGGTGCTTGAATTCGTGCTAAAAGCGAAACCGATCGGAAGTGATCCGTTGTCCCCACGGAGGGCCGGCGCCGATAAGGCCGAACCAACGATGAAGAGCGCTGAATCCCAGTTAATGCCGTCAGCGCTCTTGGTAGCCCACATGTTGTTGTTGTTGTCCCTCCAAGCGGCGTACACCCCGCCGCACGGAGGAGAGTACGTCATACCGAGACCACCAAGTACAAATTTGGCTATGCGAGGAAAGTCAGGCCGTGTTACCTTATTGGACCAGTTAACTCCGTTGAAGGAGATCATCGAATTGAACACGCCGCCACTGCTGTCACTGCCACTCGCCCATGTGAGGATAAGACGGTCCCCGGATGCAGTCAGGCCGGGCGGAGCATATATGTTGTTTTCAGCCAGTGTCACTTTCGTTGACCAATTGCACTGCGCTAAAACCTGCTGCGTGGTACTGAGCATCATCAGAATTGAAATTGAAATGACAAATCCGAGCAAGATATCCAACGTTTTTCTACGCATTTTTAACCTCCTATTCAGCTAGGTACTCCGCAACTGATTTTTGACACTATTGAAAACACAGGACTTGTTGGTTTGCCATCAGAACGGCGGGCGATGCCCGTAGGCTATTGAAGATACAGACCTTGCCTCGCTATTCTTGACATCTGAATAGGTCCTTTGAATACAAAGTGTCAAAAAGCTTGCCGGGAGTACCGAATTGTTATTGTTGATTGGATGAGGCAGGATAATTGCGATCCTACCCCTTTCTCTTCGGCTGAGATATCCCCTGCTGAGGTGTTGGGGTGGGGGAGAATTGCTCTGTAAACTGTAAGAGTGAACAGACTTCCATTTGTTTGTCTGTTTGCTCACTCCGTTGTGGACTATACACTCAGAGGCGCGCGGAGTCCTTTGGAAATTCGAAAGAAATTCCATGGAAATTCTTTGGGGTAGTTCATGTCGCAGTGAGCGCCGCCATGAAAGCGTAAAAGAATGAATATCAACCACAGGATAAAGAAGGGCGCGAAGATTTCTTCTGTGCTTCCTTCGTGCTCTTCTTTATCCTGTGGTTGATTTCCAGAGGAGGGTTCTTTAGAGGAGGGTTCTTTAGAGGATAGCTCTTCGAAAGGCCCTGCAATGAAAATCTCCGCCGTATGGAGAAACCCATCCGGCGGAGATCCGGCTTCAGAAGCGAAACGCTACGCCGGTGCTGATTTGCAGATTATGTCTGTAAACATTGGCTCCAAAAACATTGGGGGTGCTGAAGCGAATGATCGTGTCGCCCACGTCAAAGCGCAACGCGACCGGCCGCGTAGGATATAATTCAAAAACCCCGCCGAAATCGAACGCGAAATTTGTTCGGCTCGACGTCAGCCCAGGGACGGAGTCGCCCTCGCTGAAACGCATGAAGCCGGGTCTGAATTTGCCGAAGATGCCCGCCTTCTCGGACCTCATCCCGTACTTCACGCCAAAAAGTCCCTGCGTTCTGCGGCTGTTATCAGTGGGAAAGCCCGCGAAATTGGGGCGCCCCTGAGGGAAGAAATTGAGCTCACCCTCGATTCCGAAGCTGTCCGCGAGGTTGAAGGTTACGCGAGTTCCTATGCCGTTATCGGTGGTGTCGAAATCACGAAGGCGTAACAGTGTGTAATGCGCGCCGATTTCGACTTTAGGCGCCTCCGATTGCGCCTGCGCATTTTGCGACGGAACCATCAACAACAAAGCCGCCGCGGACAGAACGAAGAAAAACATTTTTCGCATAATTTTGCTCCTGCAAAGGTATTGGAATTTTTCTCTAGCGCCGTAAACAAGGGGGCAGGAAACGGCAGTGAAAGCCCCGCCGGATAGGGGAGCCCATCCGCGGGCTTCGGCATCAGAAGCGAAACGCTAAGCCGGTGCTGACTTGCAGATTATTGGAGGTAAAGCCCGCCCCCAACGAGCTGAAGCGGATCAGCGTATCGCCCACGTCAAAGCGCAATGCGACCGGCCGCGTAGGATACAATTCAAGAACACCTCCGATATCGAGCGCGAATTCGGTCGCGGGCGACCCTATAGGGGACGATCCCTCGCTGAAACGAATGAAGCCGGGTCTGACTTTGCCGAAGATGCCAAACTTCTGGGACCGAATCCCGTACTTAGCGCCAAACAGACCCTGCATTCTGCGGCTGTTCAGAGAGGATAAATTCGCGAAATTGACGCGTTCCTGAGGGAAGAAATTGACTTCGGTTTCGAGTCCGAAGTTATCCGAGAGGTTTAAGGTGACGCGTCCTCCCACGCCGGAATCGGTCTGATCGGCGTCGGTGAATCGCAACAGTGTGTACTGCACGCCAACTTCGACTTTCGGCGTCTCCGATCGCGACTGCGCCTGCGCATTCTGCGTCGGAACCATGAACAACAAGGCCGCTGCGGTCAGAACGAAGAAAAACATTTTTCGCATATTTTGCTCCTACAAAGGTATTGGAATTTTACTCTAGCGCCGTAACTACGGGGGTAGGAAACGGCTGTTTGTTTCAATTCACGTCTCACTTCAGCAGCGAGGCCCACTGTCCGATGATCACGCAATCCCCTTGCCATAGACGATCGTCCACAGCCGAAGCGTTGATGGGTCAAGCACTTGGCTCTTCAACCGCGAAGTCCGAGGCGCATTCATTTCTCCATTTTCCTGAATTCTGATTACAGAATTTCGGAAAATCTGGAAATGACGGAAATCGTGTAGTAGAGCCACATCCGCCAAGTTTACCTGCCCCAGATGGGCGGGAAATTTGCCCCCGGTCACGGCAGCGAAGTGGAGTGACCGAGGGCCGTAGTATGTTTTGCGTTCAACTCTCCGCGTTCAGCAGCGCACAAGTCCTTCGACCCGATCTGCTATGCCACAGTTTTCGAGAGAAGACGAAAGCTCCTACCACCGCGTAGAACCTCTCGGCGTCCGTGTACGGACAAAGAGAGGCGCGCAGCGGTTGAACGCAACTCAACATGGATGTCATTTCAACCGGGGCACATATATTGTGAAGGACACTGTGACAATTATAGCGCCTCGCTGGAATTGTGACCAGATGCGGTAATTGCCGGGATGGGGGAAGAAAGTGTCAAAGACGACATCGGGTTTGCTTTCGAGTTTGCTGCGATCCACTCCGTCAGGAATCATCTCGGTCGGGTGCGAATGAAGGTAATCAGTGGCGTCCTCACTGAGGATCAGCGTGTGGCCCCATGCGCCGAGATACGGCTTCAAATCCTTGACCGGCTCGCCGGTCTTTTCGTCAACCAGGTGATAATGCAACTCAGCCGGCCTGCCGGCGTACGGCTCTTCGGGATCGAGCTTCAATTCGAAGCGCGTGCCTTCGACGGTCTTGACGAGCTTGCCGTCGACCGGCTTGTCGGGCTTGAGCCTGGCCTGCGATGAGATCAGATCGCCGTTGTATCCGGCGGTGACCAGGTTGTGTTGGGTCACTTGCGGCATGCCGCCCGCCGGGAAGAAGTCGCAGAAGATTTTGTAGTAGCCCGCCTTCGGCAAGTCGGTCTCGATCGTGAAGCTGCCGTCGGGCTGTTTGTCCGGGTGGATGTGCTGGAAGACTTCGAAATCCTGGCTGACTACGAACAGATGAAAAGGCATGTCATGCAGGATGTTGAAATCCTTGATCTGTTTTTCAGTCACCGGATGAAGTATGGTGAATTGGAGCTTCACTTTCTCGCCGGCTACGGGCGGCGCAGGGTTGGTCTTTACTCTGACGATGTATTCGCTGGTCTCGGGCGGCGCCGACTTGACCAGCTTCATGTTGCACTTCGGGCAGGATCCGGCCTGATTCGAGACCACGTCAGGGTGCATCGGGCACATGTAAAAATCGGCGCCCGCGCCCGCCTTCGACGCCACGAGCTTCATATTGCACTTGGGACACTGCCCCGGGAGCTTGGAATTCACGTCGGGATGCATCGGGCATATATAAATGATCGGCTCCTGCGCCGTCTCCTGTTTGGACGGGTCTTGCGCGAACGTGAGGCCAGAAAGACCTGCCACGGTGAGAGCCAGGCCGCCTGCTAAAAATGATCTGCGATTATTTGTCATATCACTTGCCAACCACTTCTCACTTGCCAACCGCTTCGAGCATGCGCTTGCGCAGTTTCTCCATATCTCCCGTGATGGTTCGCGCGCCTGCGAACAACACGGCGGTGAGCAGCAGCGAGATTATCGGAGCCGAATAGAACGCCTGATGCAAGCCTATCGCGCGGAACTCCGCCGGAATCAATTTCACGTCGGTAAAGACCATTCCGGCTTCGGCCGCCGCGCGCAGCGCGAAATGGTCGCTCAGCATCCCGACGATCTTCGACCCGAAGGCGCCGCCGAGCACGTACATTGCTAAAAAGTACAACGCCATCGCCGTCCCGCGCAAATGGGGTTCGACCACGTCCTGAATCGCCGGATAGACCGTCACGTAGTAGACGTAAAACAGCAGCCAGCCGAGCCCCATCAGAACCGTGAAGAAGACCATTTGATCTTTCGGCAATATCAAAGCCAGAAAGACCAGCAGGGTCGAGACCAGTATCGACAGCGCGGCCAGCAGCATTCGCCCGTTGTCCCGACGCTTGCGGATCCAATCGGCCACAAGTCCGCCGACGAGCAGACTGATCACCCCGACCGCGCCGAGCACGACCGCTGAGATAAAACCCGCCTGCTTCAGATCCATCCCGTAATAGCGAAACAGATAGAGCGGCATATAAGCGTTAACCGGGTAAGCGTTGAAGTTGTGCAGCGCGCCGGCCAGGATGATCCACCACATCGTCGGAATGCTCAGCACGCTGCGATATGGCGAGCCTCCGTCAACCGGGCCGGAAACCTGAACGGCTTCCGCCGCGCCACGCGCAGGCTCTTTGATCCGGAACGCCATCAGGGCGAAGATGAATCCGGGAATCGCAGCAATAAAGAAGGTATTCTGCCAGCCGTAAGCCTGCGCGAACATCCCGCCGAGCAGGTTGCTCAGGAAGATGCCGATCGGTAGTCCGAGCATGAAGATGGCCGTGGCGCGCGCGCGGCGATTGGCCGGGAACAAATCGCCGATTAACGAATTCCCCGCTGGGGCGCAACTCGCCTCGCCGACGCCGACCCCGATACGCATGGCGAGCAACGACCCGTAGCCCCGCGCCAAGCCGCTCCCGGCCGTGAACAGGCTCCATAACGCCGCGCCCATACCGAGAATGAAAGGGCGGCGTCCGCGATCAGCCCAACGTCCGAGCGGAAGACCGACGAAGGCGTATACCAAAATAAAAATCGTCGTGATGTCGCCGAATTCCGAATCGCTCAGATTGAAATCGCGAATCATCAACGGCGCGACCGAGGCGGCGAGTTGGCGGTCGAAGAAGTTCATCATGTTGATCGCGAAGAGCACGAACAATGCGAACCATGCTCGTCTATTTTGATCTTCGTTCATTGACCTTCCTTTGAAGCTGGTGGTTGATGTTGGAAAGTTATCCCATTGGGTATTGGGCATTGTCAGTCCAGGAGAGAACGACCTCTCCCCTGCTTTTCAATATCCAATATCCAATACCCACTGGCCTTGCGCTGTGAGGGCGCCCTATCTTCACTTTCCGGTGAAGACCGCTTTTCGTTTTTGGAGGAAGGCCGCGACGCCTTCTTTGAAGTCGGCGGAGCGGAAACACTCGCCCTGACCCGCCGCCTCGAATTCGAGCGCGGAGGCGAGGTCGGATTGCAGGCCGTTGGCCAATCCGGCTTTGATCTTCGCGAGCGCGATGGCGGGGGCGCTCGCCAGCCTCTCGGCCATCGCGTCGACCGTGGCGTCGAGTTCGGGCGCCCGGACGACGCGATTGATCATGCCCATCTCGAAGGCCTGCCCGGCCGGGATCTGATCGCCGAGCGCCATCAGTTCGAACGCCTTGTTGTATCCGACCAAACGCGGCAGGAAGTAAGTCCCGCCCCCGTCCGGCATCAACCCGATTTTGATGAAGGCCTGGCTGAAGAAGGCCTGGTCCGACGCGACGACGATGTCGGCGGCGAGCGCGTAATTGCAGCCGATGCCGGCGGCGTGGCCGTGAACGCGCGCGATGATCGGCTTCGGCAAACCGCGCATCGCCAGAACGCCTGGATTGATGACCTCGCGGAGGTCGGTCGTCACGTCCCGGGCGACGCCGCCGGGCGTCACTGCCTGCAGATCGGCCCCGGCGCAGAATGAATCGCCGGCGCCGGTGATGACGATGACGCGAGTCTCGTCTTCAAACGACTCTTTGATCGTTTCAGTTAAGCGCCGCATCGTTTCGAAATCTACCGAGTTGCGCCGCGCGGGATTGTTGAACGTGATGCGCTTGACGCCGCCTTCCAGGCTGACTAGAAGTCTGTCGGACACTTCGGACATGTTGAAGCTCCTCTTGTTCGCGAATTGATTGTAGAAAGGTCGAGTGAAAAGCGGGCGTATTGTCACTCAAAGGGCGAGGTATTACAAACACTACGGGGCGGCCGCAACGATCATTAAGAAGAAAATGGCTTATGACCGACTCTCATTTTCTTCTTCCTCATCATCCTCATCATCCTCATCATCCGATTCGGCGCCATCCTCCCATTCGTCTTCGTCAAATTCAGCGTTGCCGAAAAACGAGCCGAAAGGCGACATGTCGAGCACATAATGGTATCCGCCAGAACCGAAGCGACGATGGAGTGTATCAATGACCTGTTTGCTGCGCGCTTCCGAATCGTTCGGGCCAGATATGTAGAGAGGCATGCCATCCTTGCCGAAAGTGAATTCGGTCTTGCAAGCTGTTTCGTCAATATCGCGCAGGACTTTGCTCGCCAAGTGGTAATCTTTGTGTGGCTCGAAGCCGTTGTTGCGCGCGTATGCGATTGCGTCCAGGATGAGCTTCTTGGCGTAGGCCGGCTCGGCCCTACTGAGACGCATGTTCTGTCTCATGCCAGGAAGCAGCATATTGTGGAAATCATCTCGCGATCTGAAGAAGGCGAACGCGTCTTTAACGCCAAGACAGAAAGCGTCAATCAGAAAGATACCAGCCGCCACCATACCTCCGCTAAGGCGACTGACGATTACCTGTCCCATCCCCTGCCCCTTCTCCCGATCGAAGATCTCGTCAGCGACATAACACTCATAGGCCGGCGCACTCGACGCCAGATCGAATTCCAATGTCGCCATCATCCGGCTCGGGGACGGTCCGCCCTGTCGAGACGGCTTTTGAGCCGCAGCTCTGGCTTTGCGCCTGGCGCGTTGTTTTGCAAGTTTCTTCTGTCTCCGTCTTTGGTCGAGCCCCATTGTTCTTCAAAATTCCTTTCTGACCGTTACAGTACCGCGCGCGTAAGCAAGCGGCCGTGTAAGATCAGCCGCTTGCTTACGCGCGCGGTACTGTTACATCAAGCCAGCAATTTATCAACTACCAATCCTTGAACGTCCGTCAACCGAAAATCGCGCCCCTGGAAGCGATAAGTCAGCTTCTCGTGATCGAATCCGAGAAGCTGCAGGATCGTCGCATGCAGGTCGTGGACGTGAACGCGGTCTTCGACGGCGTTGAAGCCGAGCTCGTCGGTGCCGCCGATCGTGACGCCGGCTTTGACCCCGCCGCCAGCGAGCCACATCGTGAATGCGTTGGGATGATGATCACGGCCGTCGTTGGTTCCCTGCGCCATCGGCGTTCGCCCGAATTCGCCGCCCCAGACGACGAGCGTGTCTTTCAGCATTCCGCGCTGCTTGAGGTCTTTGACGAGCGCGGCGCCGGCCTGATCGGTGTCCTTGCAGTTCTTTGTAATGTCTTTGACCAGATTGCCGTGCTGATCCCAGGCCTCGTGATAAATCTGCACGAAGCGCACGCCGCGCTCGACCAATCGCCGCGCCATCAGGACGCTGTTGGCGAAAGACGCTTTGCCAGGCTCCGCGCCGTACATCTCCAGAATGTGTTTCGGCTCTTTCGAGATGTCCGTCAGCTCGGGGGCCGAAGACTGCATCTTGAAGGCCATCTCGAACGAATTGATCCGCGTGGCGATCTCCGGGTCGCCCGTCACGTCCAGACGCATTCGATTGAGCTTGTTGATAGTATCGAGCGAATCGCGCTGCAATTTCTCATCAACGCCTCGCGGGTTCGAGAGGTAGAGCACAGGATCACCGACGTTGCGGAACTGCACGCCTTGATAGACCGTCGGCAGGAAACCACTCCCCCAACAACTATTGCCGCCGCTCGGCCCTTTGCTGCCGGTGCTGAAGACGACAAAGGCCGGCAAATCCTTCGCCTCGCTGCCGAGGCCGTAAATCGACCAAGCGCCCATGCTCGGACGCCCGAAGATTTGCGAGCCGGTGTTCATCATCAACTGTCCCGGCGCGTGATTGAACGCGTCGGTCACCATCGACCTGACGATCGCAATGTCGTCGACGATGCCCGCCGTATGCGGGATCAGCTCGGACAACTCCGCGCCGCATTGCCCGTATTTCTCGAATTTGAATTTCGGCCCGAGCAACTGCGAATTCGGATTGATGAACGCCGCGCGATAGCCCTTCAACAATTCGGGCGGAGGCAGTGTGCCGTCGAACTTGGCCAGCTGCGGCTTGTAGTCGAACAACTCCAGGTGGCTCGGCGCCCCGGCCATAAAGAGGAAGATGACGTTCCTGGCCTTCGGCGCGAAGTGCGGCTTCTTTGGCGCGAGCGGGTTGTCGGCCTCTTGAGTCGCCGCGTATCCGGCGCTCGCCAACAGGTGATTGAGCGCGAACGCGCCCATCCCGACGCCGCATTGTTCGATGAACCATCGGCGGGTGATATTACCACCCTGTTCATTTCGATTCGATGAGGACTTGCTGTTCATAAGGTTCATTCCTCTTTTGAACTTTCAGACAATGCGGCGCATAATTTCGAAATGGAATTTGAGTGAATGAAAGGAACCAATAATGCAGTCCATAGACATTTCTGAACTGAGCCCACAAGCCCAAGAGTTATTGAGCAAAATCGAATCAGGCGAAGAGATAGTCATTATAGCCGAAAATCGACCTGTCGCTAAAATCGTTCTGGTTAATGGCAAGCTTATCCATAAGCGCAAACGCCGCCGAGCCGGAACAGCTAAAGGGACATTCTGGATGGCGCCTGATTTCAACGAACCGTTGGATGACTTCAAGGAGTACATGTAATGAGACTACTTCTCGATACTCATACCTTCATCTGGTTCGTGTACAACGCCCAGGAACTTCCGGACAAAACCAGAGAACTGCTTGAAGATGAATCAACAGAACTCAATCTCAGTTTGGTCAGCGTTTGGGAGATGGCAATCAAAGTCTCCATTGGTAAATTACAGCTTGCAGAGAAGGTCACCGACCTTGTTACCAATCAAATGACAAAAGACGAGATCGAAATACTTTCAATTACCCTGCCACATCTTGACCTGATCGAGACGCTTCCTTTTCACCATAAAGATCCGTTCGACCGCCTGCTCGTAGCTCAGTCACAGGTTGAAAATATCGCCCTCGTAAGCGCTGACGTAGCCTTCGATCCTTACGATGTCAACCGAATCTGGCTGACCTAATCACTACTCTTTATAGATTCTTCCGCCCTTCATCACGACTCGAACTTTGCGAATCGCGGAGATGTCGCGCGTCGGGTCGCCTTCGACCGCGATCAAATCGGCCAGCAGCCCCGCTTTTACGCGCCCGATCTGATCGTCCATATGCAACACCCGCGCGCTGACCGAAGTCGCCGAGCGCAGCGTGTCGACCGGCTGCATTCCGAGCTTGACCATCGCTTCGAGTTCGCGCGCGTTGTCGCCGTGCGGGAAGACGCCTACATCGCTGCCCGCGACAATCGTTACGCCAGCCGCCAACGCCGCCTGGAAGGTTTCTTTCTTCCGCGCCTGATTGCCGACCGAAAGCGTCGGGCAGAGCGCGACGCCCTTCTCTTTCATCAGGCGAAAGACCTCCGGCGAGCCGTCGTCACCGTGTTCGATAGTCTCAACCCCGGCCAGCGTCGCCCTTCGCATCCCTTCGGCCGTGGTCGAGTGCGCGGTGACGGGGACGCCGGCGCTCCTGGCTGTTTCGACGATCAACTTCAATTCGTCTAGCGAGAAGGTCGGCGCGGCTCTGCCTTTGCCCCAGCGGTAATCGGCGTAGACCTTGATCCAATCTGCTCCCTTGCCGATCTGCGTGCGGACGACTTTGATCAGACTGTCGATGCCGTCGGCCTCTTCGGCGCCTTGCGGGACATCCCACTCGGTGGCGTAGCCTTTCGGGCCGTAACTTCCCGAAGCGACGATCGCGCGCGTGGCCACGAGCATTCGCGGCCCCGGAATGATTCCTTGCTGGACGGCTTGCTTGAGGCCGACGTCGGCGTAGCCCGCGCCTTCGGTCCCCAGGTCGCGGATCGTCGTAACCCCCGCGAGAAGGGTGTCGCGCAAATGGTTGGTCGCCCGCGCCACGCGCAGGCTCAGATGTTCGCGCGCGACCTGATCATTCCACGGCGTCTCGTTGTACGGATGCAGCAAGACGTGTGAGTGCGCCTCGATCAATCCGGGCATCAACGTCGTCCCCGGCGCCTCGATCACTTTCGCGCCGGCTGGGACCGTGATTTCGCCCAACGATCCCACGGCCTCGATTTTTTCTCCGCGCGTCAGGACTGCCCAACCTTCGTGGAGTTGCGCCGACTCGCCGTCGAAAACGCGCGCGGGCTTGAGCAGATAGACGTTGTTTTCTTGAGCGTCTGCGGCCGGGCCGGCCTGTCCGATCAGGCGGAGGATCGAACCGCCCGCGAACAATCCAAACGAGCAAACGATCGCAAGAATCCTGTTTCGATTTTTCATCTTCATTATCAACTCTCGATCCGTTCCTGTTGCGCGTTCCACCTGATTCGCCGATCCTGCTTAAGCGCCAGATTGCCCAAATGCGCGGCTCGCGCGGCTTCGACGGCGACGCGGATATTGGCCGTCGGCGTCCGGCGACTTTTCACGCAATCGAGGAAGTTGCGGACGTGCGCGACCGTGCCATCGCCGCCGGATTCGATCAGCGTTTCAGGTTTCATTTGTCCCAGTTTGCCAATCAATTCACCGCCCTCAGGGTAAACGGCCAGATAGGAGCGATCGAGTTTCATCGTCCCTTTCGTCCCGCGAATTTCCAGCCCGCCGTCGTCAACGCTGCTGGCCATCGTGCCGTGATAAGTTACGCTGAAATTCTTCGGGTAATCGAGGGCGCAGGTGATCGTGTCGGGGCATTCCCAATCGAGCGCGTAGCGATTGCCGCTGGTCACTACGCTCGCGGGCGCGGTCACGTCCATGTACCAGTGCGCGACGTCGATCCAGTGCGTCATCAGATCGGTCAGCGCTCCTCCGCCGAAATCCCAGAACCAGCGCCACCAGAAAAACTTGATCGGCGTGATGGGCTGTTCCGGAGCTTTTCCGAGCCACATCTTCTGGTCGAGTTTGTCGAGCGCGAGCTTGGTCGAGTACCCTCCGGCGGCGTAGTTCTGAAACCACCACATCCGCACGAACGTGATCTTGCCGAGCTTGCCCGAATCGATGATCCGCTTGCCCTCGATGAAATGCGGCCAACTCCGCTGCTGCGTGCCGGTCTGGACCACGCGCTTGCTCGATTCGACGGCGCGGATCAGATCATTGCCCTCTTCAATCGAATGGGTGACGGGCTTTTCGACATAAACGTCCTTGTCAGCCGCCACGGCGTCCAAAACCATCCGGGCGTGCCAGTGGTCTGGAGCGCCAATGATAACGGCGTCAATGCTCTTGTCGTCGAGGATCGCGCGATAGTCGCGTACCTGCTTCACGTTTTGCAGGCCGTCTTCGGACGCCGTGCGCAGCAGGTGAGGCTCGTAGACGTCGCAGATGGCGACGAACTCCGTGTCGGGCTGATTTTGATGAATCGGAATCAAAGACTTGCGCGAACGGCCGCCGACGCCGATCGCGCCTAGACGGATGCGGTCGTTCGCGCCGAGGATTTTGTCGCTCGCGAGACCGCTCAACGCGACGGCGGCAGTCCCTTTCAGAAATTTTCGGCGAGGAGTAGTGTTGTCGTGGGTTTTCATATGTGACCTCGATGGATACTCAATCCACAGCCGGTAGGCTTGGATTGAGAGGGAATCGAGACCGTATTCTCATCGAAGGGCCTAGCCATTCGATGAGAATACGGTGAACTCTTGTGGTACAATGCCCCCGATCAAAGGCACTCGTCCCATTGGGGAGAGAAACAGTTTCTGATCTTTGAGAACCGGCGATATGGAGTTGTGGCCGGAAAACTTCGACCACGTAAAATCTCCGAAGTTATTTGAGAGTCTCGCTCTCGAATACCCGAGCGCTATCGCATCTGGGTATAGCCCGGGCGCTGATGGGCCGCCACCGGATTCGCTCGAATCCAAGAGTCAACCGGCCCGAAGCAGTCCGTTCCCGGAAGTTTCTTCCGGGCGTGAATACGAAACTTGGAACTGCAAGCTCCATCTACAGCCGAAGGCTTAGATGGAGTCAGTTGACAGGTCGAATCTCCGTTCACTCCTTCGTAATCGTCTCGTCCAGATTTAACAACACCCTCGCCACCGCCGTCCACGCCGCCAGGTCATCCATCCTCACGGCTTTCGGCATGGCGAATGGCTTGTCGGGGTCGCTCGTCGCCAGGTTCCACGGATTCAATTCGCCGGCGACGAAGCGTTCCCTCTGCCTATTCAGCAATCCGATCAATTCAGCCGATTCCCGCGCGGCCGGTCTTCTCGCCAGAACCCTGCGGAAAGCGAATTCCAACCGCGACTCGTCGGTCGCCCCGCCATCTTTCGCCGTCTTCAGAGCCAACGCGCGCGCGGCTTCGAGGAAGACGGTTTCGTTTAGCGTCGTCAACGCTTGTATCGGCGTGTTCGACCTCGCGCGGCGGACGCAGGAAAAATCGCCGTTCGGCGCGTCGAAGGCCTGTAGCATCGGGTACGGCGTCGAGCGGTAGCGGAACGTGTAGAGCGCGCGGCGGTAGCGTTCTTCGTCCCTGCTTTCTTCCCAAGGCTTCGGGCCGTAGCTCGCGGGCGGAAGGAAAAGGAAGTCCGGCGCGGGCGGAAAGACGCTAGGCCCGCCGACCTTCGGATTGAGCAGCCCGCTTGCGGCCAACGCGATGTCGCGCACGATCTCAGCTTCGACCCGCATTCGCGGGCCGCGCGCCAACAACCGGTTGAGAGGATCGCGTTCCAGCAATTGCGGCGTGACCTTCGACGATTGGCGATATGTCGCCGAATTAACAATTAATCGGTGAATATGTTTCAGGCTCCAACCCTCTGATTGCGGATTGCGGATTGCGGATTGCGGACTATCCGATTGCGGATTGCGGATTGCGGATTGCGGATTTGTTTTGTCTCCTTGCCTCCCGCTCTCCCGCTCTCCCACTCCCCCGCTCTCCCGCTCTCCCGCTCTCCAAGTCGGATTCATAAACTCGACCGCCAGCCAATCGAGCAAATCAGGATGCGATGGGGCCTCGCTCTGCAGGCCGAAATCTTCAGGCGTCGTAACGAATCCGGCGCCGAAATAGGATTGCCAGACTCGGTTGACCATCGAGCGCGCAGTCGTCGGCGAATTGCGATCAACCAGCCATTTAGCGAACGTCAGCCGATCAGGCGCGGCGCCCGCGGGAAGTGGATGCAGGAACGCGGGAACGCTCGGCGTGATGACTTTGTCGGGCCTGAGGAAATCGCCGCGCTTGAGCAAATGCGTCTCGCGCGCGTCATCGCGTTCACGCAAGACCAGTTGCGAAGAGCCTTCGGGATGCTGGCGCCACAACTCGGCGATCTGCTTGTTGGCCTCGGCGAATTCAGCGACGGTCGTTCGCCAGTAACTGAAGACCGTTTGAACTTGAGCCTGCGTGCGGCGTTCGCTCGGGATCGAAAGTATCTCGCGTACGCCCGATGGCAGCGGGTCGGCGATGGCGTCGGCCGCGGTCGTGATCGAAAGCCTCATCCGCCCCAGGTTCATGTTTTGATTGTCGTCGCTGTTCCACCCGCCGTGGTTCTGCTTCAGATAAAAAGTCAGAATCGTTCCGCCCTCATTCGTAATCGGCTTTTCGGGGACGAAGACGGCCTTGCGCGGCTGGTTGCGCACTCCGGGTCCGGCGTCAACTCCCCACGCCGTCTCGTCCTTGCCGTCAATCGCGAATTCGACGGGGCCGGTCAGGCGGCGGCGCTTGCTCTTGTCGTCGTAGATCGGCTCGAGCTCGCGCTCATGCTGGTTGTAATCCGCCGTGGCGCGGACGAGTTTGACCTTCGTGACCTTCTTCGGGTCGCCGGCGGGCGCGGCCTCGACTTCAAATTCGGTCAGCGCGCACGTTCCTTTGACCGACCGCCCGGGGCCGCCCATCGGCAGGTTCGCGTCGGTCAACAACTCCAATCGGAATGCCGTGATGTTCCGCGTTTCAACAGGCGCCGACATCTTCACGCGATGTTTGGTCGGCGCGTAGCCCTGAGCCACGAACGAACCGTCCTTCATCGGCAGATACTTCTGCCCGCCGGTCGAGATGTCGTCGACGACCGGCTTCACGACGGTCCATTCAGGCTGGTCTTTGGCGACTCTAGCCTCCCACTCCTCCATCCGTTTTCGCCAATCGGGATTCCGCTCTTGCAGCGCGGCCTCGATCTCGCGAATCTGACTGAAGATATTCGCTCGCTTCATCTGCTCTTCGGGCGTGTAGACGGGGACGCTGCCTTCGTATGAATTGTTCAGGAAGGCGAACATCCGGTAATACTCTTCCTGCTTGAGCGGGTCGAATTTGTGGTTGTGACATTGGGCGCATTGAATGGTCAGGCCGAGAATACTTTTACCGATGGCGTCCATCCGGTCGAACATCGCCTCCATTCGGAACTGTTCGGGATCGACGCCGCCCTCTTCGTTGATCATCGAGTTGCGCAGGAAGCCCGTGGCGACGATCTGATCTTGAGTCGCGCCGGGCAGCAGGTCGCCGGCGATCTGCTCGATGACGAACTGGTCGTAAGGCTTGTCGGCGTTGAGCGCATTGATCACCCAGTCGCGGTAGAACCAGACCGACCGCTGTTTGTCCTTCTCGAACCCGTCGGAATCGGCGTAGCGCGCGGCGTCGAGCCAATGACGCCCCCACCGTTCGCCGTAATGCGGCGAGGCCAACAATCGCTCCACCTGTTTTTCATACGCGTTCGGACTCTTGTCGTTCAGAAACGCGTCGACCTCGGCGACGGTCGGCGGAAGGCCGATCAGATCGAGGCTCAAACGGCGCAGCAGCGTGACGCGGTCGGCTTCCGGCGTTGGCGTTAAACCTTCCTTCTCCAACCGCGCGAGGATGAACCGATCTATCGGGGTCTTGACCCAGCTTCCGTTTTTGACTTGCGGCAAGGCGGGGCGCGCAGGCGCGATGAACGCCCAATGTTTGATTGCGGTTTGCGGATTGCGGATTGCGGATTCTCTGACCGCGGATCGCGGTTTGCCAGAATGTGAACCGTCCTTCAATCCGCAATCCGCAATCCGCAATCCGCAATCCGCAGCGGCGGAGGACGATGGCGCCCATCGCGGCGCCCCGATCATCAACGCGGCGAAAACAATCACGACGGCCAGAGCGAGTCTCCTGTTCTTCATAACCCAGCCTCGAAGTTGCGTTTGAGATTCGATTGCCCGAAAAAAGCTATGCGAATTTTGGTATGGCCAAATATAGCCTGTGATGAGGAAAGGGAAAAGGGGAGTGGGAGAGCGGGAGAGCGGGAGAGCGGGAGAGCGGGAGAGCGGGAGAGCGGGAGAGCGAGTGAGAGATATTACGTACTCAAAATCCCTCTGCCCCTCCGTCCGTCAGTCTCCCGCTCTCCCGCTCTCCCGCTCTCCCGCTCTCCTTGTCTCCACTCCCATTCCCCATTCCCCACTCCCCATTTAGAATACGGACCGAATTTATGAAGATTGATCATGCCACAGTCGCAGTCGTGACTGGCGCGGCTTCAGGAATAGGCCGCGCGCTCGCCGTCCGCTTGGCCGAGGAGGGCGCGTCGCTCGCCCTCGCCGACATCAGGGCTGCGGAGCTTAACGAGACGGCCCGCCGGCTTAAGTCAATGGGCGGCTCATCTAGTCAAGTCACCGAGCACATCGTCGACGTTTCGGATAAGGAACGGGTCGCGGCGTTCGCGCGCGAGGTGATCGAGGCGCACGGCGGCGCTCACCTGCTCATTAACAACGCCGGGGTCGGGCTGTTCGGCACGGTGGAGCAGCTTTCGATCGAAGACATCGAATGGTTGATGGGCGTCAACTTCTGGGGCATGGTTTACGGCGTCAAACACTTTCTGCCGATCCTGCGCCGGCAGTCCGAAGGCCACATCGTCAACATCTCATCGGTCTTCGGCATCGTCGGTCCGGTGGGCCATTCGGCTTATGCGGCGAGCAAATTCGCCGTGCGCGGATTCACCGAGGCGCTGCGCCACGAGCTGGCCGGCGGCCCCGTGAAGGTTTCAGTAGTCCATCCCGGCGGCGTCAAAACCAGCATCGCTAATAACGCCAGGCCCGGCGCCGGAGCGGACCGGGCGGCGGTCGATAGGGAGAGGGCGATCTTCAATGCGGCGGCGCGGACCTCTCCCGAGAAGGCCGCAGACCGAATCGTGCGCGGCGTCTTGCGGGATGAAGAGCGGATCCTGGTCGGCGTCGACGCCTGGATGATAGACCGCATTCAACGATGGGCGCCGGTGAAGTACTGGCGACTGATAGGCAAGATGATCGAGTTAATGACGAAATAATTTCTGGAAACGTCGTCCAGAAACAATAGACAGGATTTACAGGATTTTTCAGGATTTTGTGAAGGGAGTTGAATCCTGAAAAATCCTGTAAATCCTGTCTATTTCGAGGGGAAAATGGCGAGTTGGCAATCTGACGTGGTTTCGACTCTCATCCGAATGATTGTGAAGCGCCGCCCCGAAGGGAGCGAGGCGGATGTCGTGAAACACATTCGCTTGAGACTGGAGCTTTCACAATTCATTCGCTCCCTGATTACGCCTGTTGACGCGGGGGCGGTGAGAGTTGTAAGAGACGGATCGGTGAACGGCGAATGGCTGCGACCCGCCAGCGAACCGGGGCAGACGGTATATTACCTGCACGGCGGCGCTTACGTCGCATGCTCGCCGGAGACCCACCGCGCATTCACTTCGGCGCTGTCGCGGGCGGCGAACGCCCGCGTTTTCGCGCTCGATTACCGTCTCGCGCCCGAACATCGTTTCCCCGCCGCGGTCGAAGACGCCGTCGCGGGTTATCGCTGGCTGCTCAATCAGGGCGTTGATCCGCAGGAAATCGTCATCGGCGGCGATTCGGCGGGCGGCGGATTGACCGTGGCGACGCTGATCGCGCTGCGCGACGCGGGCGAGCAGTTGCCGCGCGCGGCCTTTGTCATATCGCCCTGGGCCGACCTGGCTTGCGCCGGACGGTCGCTCGACGCCAACGACGAGCGCGACCCGATGTTTTACGGCGCCGGGGTTCGATGGATGGCTCCGGTTTACCTGGGCGGCGCTTCGCCGCGCGATCCACTCGCCTCGCCGATTTACGCCGATCTTTCAAAACTGCCCCCGTTGCTGATCCATGTCAGCGACAACGAAGTGCTACTAGACGATTCGACGCGCCTGGCCGACCGCGCGAAACAATGCGGCGTCAATGTCGACCTGCGCGTGTGGAACGACCTGCCCCACGCCTGGCCGGTTTTCGTCGCCCTCAGACTGCCCGAATCGTATCAGGCGCTCGGCGAGATCGCGCGGTTCATTCAACAGACAGGAGGCGTTGTTAATCCAACCGTCTCCACAACTGACTCGACTGTTAGCGCAAAGGCATGAAATAAACTTTGAGCGCCTCCGGTACAGTACGGGGAGCGTAAGCGACCTGAGTCCCTGGAAAGGGCGCATTGACGAGGCTCAGGTCGCTTACGCTCCCCGTACTGTACCGGAGGCCGCAGCAGTTATAACTTTGAAAGGACACGTGAATGAAGAATCGTTTCGATCGCCGCAAAGTTCTGTGGCTTGGCGTCTCTGTCATCCTGCTATGCGGCGTGTTGGGCTATGCCGCGGCGCAGAAAAAATCCGCCCCCACTACGCCCGTCGACCCGTTGATCGCCGGGTTCAAGAAGTCCTATCCGGCCTCGGTCTCCGACGCGGTCGAGTTGGTGACCGGCAAGAACGGGACGATGTGGCACGACATGAAGTTGGTCAACGGAACGCCGATAGTCGGCCGCGCCGTCACCTCGCTGGTGAAACCGGCGTCGCCGGAACAAGCCACTCCCGCGCTGTCGACCAAACATTCGGTGGAGATGATCGACAACGCCGAGCCCGGCGAGGTCGGCGTCATCGTGATGGAAGGCTCGCTGGAGATCGCGGCGATGGGCAACCTGATGGCGACGGCGGCCAAAGTTCGCGGGATGGCGGGGATGGTGCTCGACGGCGCCATCCGCGACGTCTGGGACATCCGCCGGATGGGGCTGACGGTCTACGCGCGTTCGATCTCCCCGAGAACCGCCGTGGGGCATTACGCGACTGTGGCCAGAAACGTGCCCGTCGAATGCGCGGGCGTGACGGTGCGCCCGGGCGATATAATCGTGGCCGATGAAGACGGCGTCGTTGTCGTCCCCCAGGAACGCGCCCAGGAGGTGTTGAAAAAGGCTCAGGAGATTGACGACCGCGAGCGCGGCATGTTCCCATTCATCAAGCAGCACAAATCGCTGCAGAAGGCCATCGAAGCGTTTAATCGAATTTAAATGCTGAATGAACGGAATATACGAAAATTTTTCAGACAAGGTGAACAAGATTTTCCAAGATGAAAGGAAGAGAAACGCATGTTTCGGCGTCAATCCATCAATCTTGTAAATCTTGTCTGAAGCCTTTCCGCGCAGTTCCATTATTTTCATTTGTTCCGTATTCTTATTTTATCGCTCCTCTATTTTCCAAACCTTCAAAAGGTGAATTTTTAAAAAGCAATGGGCGAACAAACAAAATCAAGCGGACACCTTGTGGTCACAATCGGCGCCGGCCCTGCCGGGATCTACGGCGTGCGAAAACTCGCCGAAGCCGGCCATGAAGTCGTCATCATCAATCGCGACATCAAGCCCGGCGGGCTGGTCGAATACGGCATCTATTTCAACAAGCACAAATTGAAGGAAGGCGTGCGCATTCAGTTTCGCAAGATTCTGGCCGACCCGCGCGTGCATTACCTGGGGCACATCAAAATAGGCGCGCAGGCCGATCTGACATTGGACGAACTGCGCGAGGTTCTGAACCCGTCAGCCGTCGTCGTGGCGTGCGGCGCGCAGGGCACGAAAGCTCTCGGCATTCCGGGCGACATGGTGGAGGGCGTCTACCACGCCAAAGACCTGGTCTATTACTTCAACGGATTGCCCGAATTCAGCCGGCGCGATTTCAAGATCGGCGAGCGCGTAGCGATCATCGGCGTGGGGAACGTGATGGTGGACGTGGCTCATTGGCTGGTGCATGAGAAGAAGATCAAAGAGGTGATTGCGGTCGCGCGTCGCGGCCCCGCCCAGCGCGCCTACACCGACGTCGAAATCCAGGCCGTCGCCGCCAACATTGACACAGCCGCGCTGCGCGAGGAGCTTGAGCGCGTCCGCCCGAAGCTGGAAGCCGTCGGTGAAGACCTCGAGACGAATTACAAGGACCTGACCAAGCACATCAACGCGAAATCGAAGGAAGGCGAAAGCCCGACGCGGATGCTCTTCAGGTTCCTGAGCGCCCCGACTGAAGTCGTTTGTGACGAAAACGGGAAGCTGCGCGCGCTGCGCGTCGAGAACACCGAACTCGTGAAACGCGGCGAATCGCTTTCAGCCAAGGGCAGGGGCGAGTTTTACGACATCGAGTGCGACACCTTGGTCTTCGCCATCGGCGACCGCGTCGACGAAACGCTCGGCCTGCCATGCACGGGCACGGAATATTTCAAGAATCCGAACCCCGACCCCGATAATCCCGGCGACGAGGCTTATCAAGTCTTCGACCCGGAGACCGGAAAAGTCTGTACCGGGCTGTTCGTCATCGGCTGGTCGCGGCAGGCGTCGGACGGCGTAGTCGGCAGAGCCAAACAGGACGGCGAGCGCGGGATGGCCGTGGTCAATCGCTACTTGGAAAAGGGCGCGCCCGGGTCGGCCGAGAATCTGGACGAGAAGATGGCCGCGCTGCGAGAGTTCCTGCAATCGCGCGACGTGCGGCTCGTCGATTATTCCGACGTGCGGAAACTCGAATCCGTCGAAAAACAGGAGTCGCAAAGCCGCGGGGTCGAATTCTTCAAATATTTCACCGACGAAGAGATGCTCGCGGCGATTGACCGCGCTAATGATTAATCAAATTGGGTGGCGCATGTAATGATTTCCTCAAAAAGTGTGTAATTCTTCGCAAAAATGCGCTTGCGCCGCCCTCCCAACTTCCACAACTATTGACGTTCAGCCATCCTCGGCTTAGACTGCCCTCACATCGCTAGCTTGCTGTGCTAAACCACTAACAAACGAATATTGATTCGCAAAGCCCGTAATAAGACGGAGTGTTTTTAAACCCTCTGCTCGAGATATGACTTTCATATCGATGAGCCAAACCCTCTTGGAGGAGATCATCATGCGACAAACATACTTCAAACTAGCGCTATCGGTAAAAGCTTTGGGCGCGCTGCTCGCTGTGCTCTTGACAGTGAGCCTTGCGCCAAGCCTGGCCAATGCGCAAGCCCTTTACGGCTCACTGGTCGGCAATGTCGTCGACCAAAACGGCGCGGTCCTGCCGGGCGTGTCGGTCACGATTACCAACACCGGCACCGGCTTAAAGCTCGAGACAACCACTGATGAAACCGGAAGCTATGTGTTCCGCAATCTGCTACCAGGCGCCTACGACATGAGCTTGTCACTCAAAGGCTTTAAGGAAATGCGTCAGTCAGCCATCACCGTATCGGCCGGAAACCCGAAGCGCGTGGACGTCGCGCTGCAACTCGGCGCCGCCCAGGAAACGGTCACGGTGACGGCCGACGCAGCTACGTTGAAAACGGAAAAGTCCGACCTCAACACGGAAATAAATTCCGTCCAGGTGACCTCGCTGCCGCTGAACCAGTACCGCAACTATCAAACGCTGCTCAACCTGGTGCCGGGCGCGACGCCCGTGCAGTTCCAGAACGCGGAGATTGACACGCCGGGCCGGTCGTTGCGCACCTGGGTCAACGGCACTCAGCCGAACAGCAACACCACCCGCGTCGACGGCGCCGTGTCGGTGAACGTCTGGTTGCCGCACCACGCCGGATATATCCAGCCGGTAGAGACCATCGAAACGGTCAACATCGCTACCAATAACTTCGACGCCGACACCGGCATGGCCGCCGGCGCCGCCCAGACCGTGGTGACCAAGTCCGGCACCAACGAGTTCCATGGCTCCGCTTTCGAGTTTTACAATGGTGACAAGCTGAACGCCAACAGCTTCTTCAATAATGCGGGCGCGCTGGCGAGACCTCCGCAAACGCGGCATACTTACGGCGGCACGCTCGGCGGCCCGATCCTGAAAGAGAAGCTCTTCTTTTTCGGGTCATACGAGAAGTTCCGCGATCGGCGCGGAGCAAATGTCGCCTACGGGGTCCCGACCGATAAAATGCGCAACGGTGATTTCACCGAGATACCCGCGGTCTACCCAATCTTCAAGCTCTATGACCCGAGTACGACGGTCGTGAACCCCGATGGCACCATCAGCCGTACCCAGTTCGGCAACTTCACGATTCCAGGTACTATGATCAGCCCGATCGCCAAGGCGATTATGAACTTTTATCCCAAGGCCAATTCGAACATAGACCTGGACAGGAACGGGTTCCTCGACGAATACGTGAAGTTGCGCGAGGTCCAGGTGGATCGCGCCAACTACGACTCGAAGATCACCTGGCAGCGATCGCGGAACCACTCGATCTGGGGCAAGGTGTCCCTGCTGCGGGCCAACGTGGTGGACAATTACATTCTGGGCTTCGACAACGGCAGCCTGGGCGACACGAAAGTTTATGTGGTCAGCGCCGGCCACACCTGGACGATCAGCCCGACTCTCCTGCTGGACGGCAACTTCGGGTATTACCGCATGGACCAGCAGGTGACCGGACCGGACTTCGGAAAGAACCTCGGCGCGGATCTCGGGATTCCCGGCGTGAACGATCCCAAAGACATCCGCGCCAGCGGCCTGCCCACCTTCGTCAACGGGTACAACGTCGGCACGACACCCAACTGGATGCCGCTGTTCCGCAAGGAGCTCAACTATAGCTTCAGCAGCGCGCTCACGAAGATCTTCTCCAAGCATGAAGTGAGAGCTGGCGTTGACATCGTCAAGCTGGACCTGAATCACCGCCAGGCCGAGTTCGGCGACTACGGCTTGAAGGGCGGGTTCAACTTTAGCGCGAGCACCACGGGAGCGTCCGGTTATATCGCGCCGGGGGGAGGGACGTGGAACTCGTTCGCGGGATTCCTGTTGGGCACGCCGAGTTTCTACTCCAAAGACGTTCAAACCGAGACCATGACCGGCCGTGAGTGGCAGAATGCGCTTTACGTGCGCGACCGGTGGCGCGTCACCCAGAACCTGACGCTCAACCTGGGCCTTCGGCTCGAGAACTACCCGTTGATGTCCCGTGCGAATAGCGGCCTCGAACGGCTCGACTACAGCACTTACACGGTGCTGCTGGGCGGCCGCGGCAATGTGCCGAAGGACGTCGGGCTTAAACTCCAGACCTGGTACTTGGCGCCGCGGTTGGGCGCTGCGTATCGCATTGGTGAGAAATCGGTGGTGAGGGCCGGCTACGGCCGCACCATCAATCCGCTCCCCTGGTCGCGCCCGCTGCGGGGTTCGTTCCCGTATGACATTACCTTCAACAATACCGCCGAGCAGTTCGGCTCTGTGACTACGCTGGCCGGCGGCATCCCCCCTGTTCCGATCCCGGATTTCAGTTCCGGGCAGGTGAAGTTGCCGGCGAACGTTTTCATGCGCTCGCCGAACTTTGGCGCTGAAGCCTTCCCAGGCTCGGGCAAGGGCCTTGATCGGGCTGTCATCCAGCAGTGGAACTTTACTTACGAACGCAAGCTGCCGGGGAACATCGTCACCGAGGTAGCCTACGTCGGAACCCGCACGGACGGCGGATACGCCGACCTGAATATCAACTTCGGTGAGCCGGGCCCTTCGGTAGGCAGTAATGCCAGGCGCAAGTTCTTCGCCGTGGCCGGCTCCACCGCCATCAACGACTGGGGCGCGCGCACCAAGGCCCGGTACAACTCGCTGCAAGTCGCGATCAACCGACCCTTCCAGAAAGGGCTGTTGTTGAAGGGCGCCTACACGCTGAGTAAGGCCAAAGACATGGCCGACGAGGACGGCTGGGTCGGGCTGACCTGGAATCACCCATTGAAGTTCGCAGACAACTTCGCGCTGGCGGGCTTCGACCGGACGCACATCTTCCAAATGGGTTTTGTCTACGAGCTGCCCTTCCTGAAAAAGAACAGCGATCTGACGAGCAAGCTGCTAGGCGGCTGGCAGCTCAACGGCATCTTTGCCAAATACTCCGGCACGCCGTTCGGCATTGGCGGCACGAACAATGATCTGAACTGCGCGGGCTGCGGCGGCGCCCTCATCAACGTCAATGGCGATCCGAAGCCCGTCGGTAAGGTAGGATCGAGCGCCACTGAAACCTATTACGACAAGAGCCTCTTCTCGCAACCAACCGGCATAGCGAAAGATGGCTTCGGCACTTCGCGCCGTAACCAATTCCGCCGGCCGCGGGTCTGGAACCTCGACCTCTCGATGTTCAAGCAATTCAGGGTGAAAGAGCGGTTCCAGCCGGAGTTCCGCGTCGAGGCGGTCAACGTCTTCAACCACACTAACTGGGGCGCTCCGGTGACGGGCTTCACGGCGAACAACTTCCTGCAGTTCACGCCGGGAAGCGCCGAGAACGGCACCAATACCCCGGGCGCCAGGCGCATACAAGTCGGAGTTCGCGTAACGTTCTAAATCGGACAACAAACATTGGGACGGATCGAACCACTGGGATCACGGGGCATCACGGGGAAAGGCAATAACCAAAGCCATCCCCGTGTCCCCCGTGTCCCCCGTGGTTGAACCTGTTTACGAATGTTTGTTGTTCCGATTTGGCCTGGTACCGGATCGGCTGAGAATAGCGGGCGCGAGAGATTCACCTCTCTCGCGCCCGCTTTTTTCTTGTCGCCTTTGTGCGCTGCGAGGTATCAGACCGAAAGGGGGCTATAAATCTATTGACGATTTAACTACACCAAGCTTAGACTTCGCCTACATCATTTGATTGAAGTGAATAATTTTCATCACATAGCGTCTGCGATAATTCAATAAGCCTGTCAGGGCAGCTTTGCTTGATCCACATCGAATCAATCACCGCTCAGCAAGGTATGACCAAGTCGCCAGAAGCAGTCATACTGATGAGCCAAACCCTGTTGAAGGAGATCATCATGCGACAAACATGCTTCAAGCTGACGCTCTCGGTGAAAGCTTTGTGGGCGTTGCTAGCTGTGCTTCTGACAGTGGGTCTGACGCCCAGTCTGGCTGGCGCGCAGGTCCTTTACGGATCGCTCGTCGGTAACGTGACTGATCAAAACGGCGCGGTCGTCGCCGGGGCGACCGTAACCATCATCGACAAAAAGACCGGTCTGACGCGCGAAACCGCTTCGCGCGAAGACGGCGACTACTCCATCACCAACATCCTGCCTGGCGCTTACGAACTCAGAGTGACCAAACAGGGGTTTTCCTCTTTCTCCAAGACCGAGATGGTCATCACGGCCAATAACGTCACCCGAGCGGACGTGCAGATGAAGATCGGCAACGTTGCGGACGTGGTCTCGGTGACTGCCGATGCGACCGCGCTCCAGACCGAAACCGCGACGGTCAAGAGCGAACTCAGCGGCAAGGAGATCAACGCGGTGCCACTTGCTCGCTTCCGCAACTACCAGAGCCTGCTCAACCTGGTTCCCGGCACGACGCCTGCTCTGTTCCAGAACGCCAACACCGACACGCCGGCGCGCTCGCTGACCACGAACGTCAATGGCACGGCGCGCAACAACAACAATACCCGATTGGACGGCGCCCAGAACGTCTTCATCTGGCTGCCCCATCATGCTGTCTACGTTGCGCCCTCTGAAACGATACAGGAGGTCAACGTCTCGACTAACAACTTCGACGCTGAGCAGGGGTTGGCCGGCGGCGCGGCGATCAACGTGGTCACCAAATCGGGAACCAATGAATTCCACGGCACAGGGTTCGTCCACCACGACAACAACATATTCCGGGCGAAGAATTATTTCCAACGCACCGACCTGGGCCGCAACACCCCTAAGTATCTCGACACCATCACCGGCGCCACCCTGGGCGGGCCGATCAAGAAAGACAAGCTCTTCTTCTTCGGCGGCTATGAAGGCACCTTCGAGCGCATCACCCGTCAGAATACATTCACGGTTCCGACGGCCGATCAGCGCGCTGGCAATTTCAGCTCCTATCTTGGAAATGTCATCAAAGACGCTAGCGGGAACCCAATCAAAGTGCAGACCCTTTCCGGACAGACCGTTGATATGCGGGTGGGAATGATCTTCGATCCGTTGTCCGGCAACATTGACGGAACGAACCGCAAGGTTTTCGACGGCAACATCATCCCGACCGACCGGATTAACTCGATATCGCAGAAGATTCAGGCGTTGATTCCGCTCGCGAATCTGCCCGGAGTGACCAATAACTTCTTCAACTCGGCGCCGCAGATCCTCGACCGCCACAACTTCGACGGGAAGGTCAACTGGAACCGCACCGCGAAGCACCAGATATGGGGCAAGTTCTCGAACATGCGGGCCAACGTCACCGGCAGCTTCTCACTCAATCAGGCCGGCGGCGTCTGTCTGTGCGAGGGTGGCAACGGCACGGGCGATACCAAAGTCTATCTGGCGACCGTGGGCCAGACCTATACCGTCAGCAGCACCTTCATCATTGACGGCGTTTTTGGTTTCACCCGGATGAACCATGTCACGCATGGTCCGGATTTTGGCCAGAATATCGGCTCTGAAGTGTTGGGCATTCCCGGAACCAACGGCCCGGACATCCGCCAGAGCGGTTTCCCGCAATTCAACATTGCGAACTACGCCGCCCTGGGCAACCAGGACAACTGGTCTCCAGTCACCCGCAACGATCAGAGTTTCACCGGCAATGTCAACGCCACCAAGACCCAGAAGAATCATGAAATCCGATTCGGTTTCGACATGGTGCGTCACGAGTTGAATCACTGGCAGCCGGAGATTGGGGCCGGGCCGCGCGGGCGCTTCAATTTCGGCGCCGCTGTCACATCGGCTCCTGGCGGAAGCGAAAATCAGTTCAATGCTTATGCCGGGTTCCTGTTGGGACTGCCGGTTTCAGCGGAAAAGAGCCTTCAATACGAGGTGATGACAGGTCGTGAATGGCAGATTGGTTTCTTCGTCCGCGATCGGTGGCAGGTGACGCGCAATCTAACGGCGACTCTCGGCCTGCGCTATGAGCTTTTCCCGCTGATGCACCGCGCTGATCGTGGCATCGAGCTCCTGAATCTGAACTCACCCGTCAGGCTGAACGCGGCCGGACAGCCCGATGGCACGATGGAAGTCCTGCTCGGCGGGCGCGGCGGCAATGAAAGTGACCTGGGGATCGAGACCAGTAAGAAGCTCTTCGCCCCGCGAATTGGCCTGGCCTATCGTTTGGGAGAGAACACCGTGATCCGCAGCGGCTATGGATTGACTTACGATCCGATGCCATTTGCAAGGCCACTGCGCGGGTTCTACCCGCTCACTATCGCGCAGACCTTCGTCAACCCCGATCCCAAGTCGAACGCGCGCACCCCGTTCCAGTCGCTCAAAGAAGGCATCCCTCCTTTTACCGGGCCGGACCTCAACACAGGCAAGGTGCTGCTGCCCGGCACTGTCAATATGAGGTCGCCGTACGCCGACAGGATTCATCGCGGCTACATCCAGTCGTGGAATCTCTTTGTCGAGCGCAGGCTCCCCAGCGACTTCATCCTTGATGTCGGGTACGTAGGCACGCAAACGACTCACCAGCTCAATACCCTGAACATCAACGCCGCGCCGTCGCCCGGTCTTGGCCGGAACGGTCAGCCCTTATTCGCCAGGTATGGGCGTTCGAGCACCACCTTTCTGTGGGACGGCTTCACCAGCGCGAACTACCACGCTTTGCAGGTGGCGCTCAATCGCCGCTTGACGCGAGGCTTGTTCGTAAAGGCCGCCTACACCTGGTCGAAGGCGATCAATATGGTGGACGACACCGGCACGGATGGGCTGCCGCTGTTCAATGCCCCTTCGCAAATAATCCGGAACCGAGCGCTGGCCGGTTATGACATTCCGCACAACATCCAGTTCGGCTTTGCCGCGGAGTTTCCTTTCGGCAAAGGCAAGAAATGGGCGCAGGATGGCGTCGCCGGCGCGCTACTGGGCAACTGGCAAGTCAACGGCATCCTGAGTCTTGTTTCGGGTCGTCCGTTCACTGTCACCGCATCGGACACTTCGCTCAACTCTCCAGGCAACAGCCAGACTGCGGACCAGATTAAGCCGAAGGTTGAGAAGTTGGGTGGGATCGGCACTACCGTTCCAGGTGTTCCTGACCAGCCTTACCTCGACCCGACGGCCTTCGCGAATGTCACCGACGTCCGCTTCGGAACGACGGGACGCAACATCCTGCGCGGCCCCGGATTGGAGAACCTTGACCTCTCGCTGTTCCGCGTCTTCTCACTCACCGAGCGGTTCAAGATCGAGTTCCGCGCGGAGTCGTTCAACTTCACCAACACTCCGCACTTCAACAATCCGAATGGCAGCAGGACCGCTACCAACTTTATGGTGATCACCAGTACCAACGCGAACTTCCCTGAGAGGCAGTTCCGATTTGGAGCGCGATTGACCTTTTAAATCCACTGTTGATCTAAACCGCAAAGCGGGCGGTGAGTGATTCTCACCGCCCGCTTTTTCCGCTCGTATGTGTTCTGTCTCGCAATCCAGGTTAAGAGGACTTGCGGCGGTCGTCATCTTCTATTTTTGTCTTGGCCCTGCGACGCCGGGACTTCTCGCACAAGCCCTTCCCGAATTGCCGCCATTAACCGTTGAGAACTTCGGGCCGGCCATTCGCGAGCAAGCGCAGAAGGCGTACAACGAAGTCCGCGCCAGGCCGCGAGACGCCGAGGCCAATGGACGGTTGGGGATGGTCCTGCAGACCTACGAGCAGTATGAACTCGCGGCTACCCTGTATGAGCGCGCTCGCTATTTGGCCCCGGCGGAATTTCGGTGGTTATATTACTGGGCAATTGTCCAGGCTTCGTTGGGCAGGCAGGCTGAAGCCGCGGCGGCGTTGAAGGAAGCCGTGGGACGAAGGCCGGATTACCTCCCGGCGCAGGTCAGGCTCGCCGACCTGCTGTTGGCGTCCGGCCAGATGGGAGAGAGCCAACGGCTCTATGAAGCGGTACTTCAAAAGACCCCTGGCTCGGTTTTCGCTCACTATGGGCTTGGACGAATCAAAGTGGCCGGACGCGACCTGGCCGCAGCGGTCGAGCATTTCCGTCGGGCCTGCGAATTATCCCCGCATTACGGCGCCGCCCATTATGCTCTGGCGTCGGCCTATCGTGACCTCGGACAGACGGCCCAAGCGAGCGAGCATTTCGCCCTCCATCAAAAAGACAGTTTGACTCGTCCGGCGCTGGATGACCCGCTGCTGGACGCTGTCATGGAGTTGAATGTCGGGTCGGCTGAGCCCCTGAAGAAGGCGACCAATTTCGAGGCGGAAGGCCAACTCGAGCAAGCCGCCGTCGAATACGAGCGAGCGCTTAAGATTAACCCCAAACTGGCCAACGCGAACGTCAACTTGATTATTATCTACGCCAAGTTGGGTCAAGCGGAGAAGGCGGAGAAACGCTACAGGTTGGCGGTCGAAGTCAACCCCAACCTGGCTGAAGCTCATTACAACTTCGGCGTGATGCTGACCAAGCAAGCCAGATATGAGGAAGCCGCATCCGCCTTTCAGCGCAGCTTAGAGATCAACCCTTTTTACGCCGAATCCCATCACAACTACGGCGTCCTGCTGGAGCGTGAAGGGCGGTTTGCCGAAGCGACCGAACACTACCGCGCGGCCATCGCTAATCGGCCCAACTTCCGCATGGCGCACTTCAATCTCGGCCGGATGCTGGTACATCGAGGGGAGACTGCCGAGGCCGTCAAACACTTTCTGAACACGCTCACGCCGGAGGATGAAGATACGCCCAGGTTCATGTACGCGCTCGCCGCGGCGTACGCCCGGATCGGCGACCGCGAACACGCCATTCAATACGCGCGCGGGGCGCGGCAGCGCGCAATAGAGCGTAAGCAAGCCGAACTGTTGGCTCTCATCGAAAGAGACCTTCGAATTTTGGAACAGGACAAATGAAATCGAATCCGCTTCCTCAGGTTCTGCGGCGTCTCTGCGGCGACTTCAGGATTACATTTTTAGCGCTACCGTCAAAGGCGCAATGGCGCGCGGCGATCCTCCTTACTGTCTTTGCCTCCTGCTTCTTCTCTTTCTACTTTTCGAATTCGCCCGCTACCGCTCGCGGTACTGATTCACCCTCTTCCTTCTCTCAAGCCTCTATCTTTCGGGAAGTGGCTGCGGAAGTGGGGCTGAAATTTTCCCATTTCAATGGAGCTACTGGCGAATTCTACCCGCCTGAAATTATGGGGGCAGGCGTGGCCTTGCTTGACTATGACGGCGACGGCGACCAGGACGTCTACCTGATACAAGGCGCGCTCCTGGACCAGGCGAAAAAGATGAGTGAGGCGAAGTTTCCGCCGCCATCGCCTTGGGCGCCAGGCGCCAGGCTCTTCCGCAACGAGCTGATTCCGACAGGCAAGCTCCGCTTCACAGACGTCACCGCGCAGGCGGGCGTCGGGCATGTCGGGTATGGCATGGGAGTTGCGGTTGGCGACTACGATAATGACGGCGACCTCGACCTCTACGTCACCAATTTCGGCCCGAACGTCCTCTACCGAAATAACGGGAATGGGACCTTCACCGATGTGACGGCAGAGGCGGGCGTGGACGACCCGCGCTGGAGCACGAACGCGGCCTTCCTGGATTATGATCGCGACGGAGACCTCGACCTGTTTGTCGCCAACTACGTTGATTTCACGCTCAAGGGCAATAAGCGGTGCTACGCGCCGACGGGGGAGGTTGATTTTTGCGCCCCGTCCGCCTACCGGCCGGCGCCGGCCCGCCTCTTTCGCAACCAAGGCGACGGGAAGTTTGTAGACGTGACACAGACATCGGGCATCGGGTCCGCCTTCGGCCCGGGTTTAGGCGTCACTTGCGCGGACTTCAACAACGACGGGTGGGTTGATATTTACGTGGCCAATGACGGCGCCGCCAATCTGCTGTGGGTCAATAAAGGCGATGGGACTTTTGAAGAGGCGGGTCTGATGGCCGGGGCCGCCTACGGGGCCGACGGAGTGGCGCGGGCCGGCATGGGAGTCACGGCCGGAGACTTCGACAACGACGGAGCCGAAGATATTTTGGTTACCAACCTGAGGAGGGAAGGTAGCACGCTCTACCACAATAACGGGCGTGGAGAATTCTACGACGCCACTCAGGAATTTGATCTTGCCCAGCCTAGCTTCCTTTCAACCGGATTCGGCGTCGGGTGGTTTGATTACGATAACGACGGCTGGCTGGACATCTTTTCCGCAAACGGAGCGGTGACGCTCCTGCCTTCTTTGCGTGGCGAAGCTTACCCCTTCCACCAGCGAAACCAGATCTTCCACAATGAGGGCCTCGGCAAAAGGTTTCGCGAGACCAGCGCCGAGTCGGGGCCGGCCTTACAACTTTCCGAGGTGAGCCGCGGGGCCGCCTTCGGCGACATCGACAATGACGGCGACATCGACGTCATGCTCGCCAATAACAACGGCCCGGCGCGGTTGTTGTTGAATGAAGCCGGCTCACGCTCCCATTGGCTTGTGGTTCGACTGGAAGGGGTTAAAGATAATCGCTTCGGGGTTGGGGCGCGAGTGGCGGCGCTCAGAAAGGGGCAAAAGCCGCTGTGGCGCCGCGCGCACACCGACGGCAGTTACCTGAGCGCGAGCGACAGCCGCGTCCATTTTGGTCTGGGGCGAGAGCCAGGCTTGGAAGCTGTCGTCGTAGAGTGGCCCGGAGGCGACAAGGAAGTCTGGACGAATGTGCGGGCGGATAGCGCCGTAACACTCCGCCAGAAATCCGGTAGACCCTGGACTGCGGCCTCTACCTCCGGTCTCAAATCAGGGGGGAATTGACATTCTCCATCTAAACCTACAGCGGTTTTCATGTTGATGAATAGCCACAGAGGTCACAGAGGACATTATGATTTCTCTGTGTCCTCTGTGACCTCTGTGGCTATTCATCAACATGAAAACCGGTATAGCGGATGTAGACTACGGCAGCAGGTGGAGTATTCCCGGCGCGGGAAGATAAAACCGGCTGATTCGCTCACTTTGGAATGAGTTTGATCTTGACCGTCCGCTGGCTGCGGTCGCGGATGATGACGAATTCCAATTCACCCACACCTTCCTGATTGAGCAGCCGATCGATGTCCGAAGTCGACTTGACCGTTTTGCCGCCCACAGTGACGATGCAATCGCCAGCTTTCAATCCGGCCCGCTCACTGAGTTCCCCGGCCCTCACTTCGGTAATCAGCAGGCTTTCTTGGGCGGCGTTGAAGAAATTGGCCAATTGCGCGGTCAGCGGGGCCACGCTCACACCGATTTGATGGCGGTCGGCGATGAGGTTGTAACCGGGACGGCGCGAGGGTTGGCATTCGGCGATCTTGCCGGCGCGTATTTCTCCTTCGATGTAAGCGCGATTCTCCTCGGCCAGTTGGCGGAAGGTCTTTTCCTCGTCGAATAAGCGGCGAGCTTCTTTTTCGTCGCCTCTTTGCAGCGCCTCTTCGGCCAGCTTATGGCTCTCCTTGGCCGAAGCGAGATGGGCGTTGGCCACACTGAACAGCCTTTGACATGGGTCCGGGACGTTCAAACGGCGCTGTCCCAGAACCACCTTCAGTCTCTGCTCGGCGCCTCCGCGGCTGATCCCCAGCGAGACTGCGCTCCCAGGTTGTGAATTGATGAGCAAACGATAGAAGTGATCGCGGTTCTGCACTCGCTCGGCGTTGAAGGAGAGGATGACGTCGTTCTCCTGCAATCCGGCGATGGCCGCCGGGCTGCTCTCTTCCACTCTCCCGACCACGGCGCCGCGAATCTCTTTCAAACCCAGGTCCCTCGCGCGCTCCGCGTTCAGGTCGCCCAGATAGGCTCCTACATACCCCCTGTCGCTGGGCTGAACAGGCATTAATTCGCCATTGGGCGTCGCCGAATTGGATTGGGAAGTCTGTTGCGAGTCGCCAGACGCCGATTGGGCAAATGCGCTGCCGCAAGCGGCAGCGCATGCCAGGAGCGCCAACAGTGTGAACGGGGCACGGTGATAATCAAGAAAGCGGTTTAAAAAGTGAGATGACATTGATTTCCCCGAACGCGCATTTGCACGCCACGGGCCAGACAAAGTTCCAAATAAAATTTCCTGGGAGCGCAGCCCGTCCTTGCCTGCGGGGTTCCGGCAATGGCCGGCTGACCGAAGCAAGCAGGCAAAGATGCCTGCGCTCCCAGAATATTTTTTGAAGCCTGTGCAGATTAAAATTGAATACGGTCAACCAGATGAGATGGCGGCAGCCTTTGGAGTGCGGGGGCTTGGGACCGCTTTGGTAGTCATCTCTGGTTTCTACAGACTTCCGGTACAAGAGACACGAGTGGGCTTCCCTTCCGCCATCGCCATAATATCGAAGATGACTACCAAAGCGGTCCCAAGTCCCCGCACTCCAAAGGCTACGCCGATCTGATTTATGCGCATGCCTCATATTATTTGACTTTGAGAATGACAAGGGTGAGGTCGTCTTCCTGTTCGGCCTCGGCGGTCCAATCTTCGACTGCCTGCAATATGCGGCTTTCGATGCCGGCGGCGGGCAATCCGGCGTTTTCCATCATGATCTCGACCAGGCGGTCTTCGCCGAACTCTTCGCCGAGGGGGCTTCGCGCCTCGATCACTCCGTCGGTGAAGGCTACAAGCGTGTCGCCGCTCCGTAGCTCTATCTCCTCCTCATCAAACTGCGTGTCACAAAAGATGCCCAGCACGGTCCCGCCGACGTCGAGCCTCCTGACGCGCCCCGCATCTTTCACGCTATGGCTGAACAGCAGCGGCGGATTATGGCCGGCGTTCGTGTATCGGAGCGTCGAACGCCGCTCGTCGAATTCGGCGTAGAAGAGAGTGATAAAGCTCGCGTCCATCATCGAGCCGGCGACCTGTTGGTTGACGCGCTCGACGACGCGCCGCGCCGGACTGTCGCCCCTGACAAGGGGCCCGACAAGTGTATGGACGCCGTCATGGTAAGTGTCGCGTTGAGCCTGGGCCTGGCCGCGCAGATTGGCCTGCAGGTTGGCCATCATCAGAGCCGCCGAGACCCCCTTGCCGCAAACGTCCGCGATCACGACCCCGATCACGCCAGGCGCGACGTCGAGCAGGTCGTAATAATCGCCGCTCACCGAGCGCGCGGGGATGCAGACCCCTTTTGCGATGTCTAGCCTTTCGGATTTCGGGATCGAGCGCGGGAAGAGGCGCGATTGGACGGCGGCGGCGATCTTCATCTCCTGATCGAGCCGCTGCTTTTCGGCCGAGACCCGCAACAATTCGCGGACGGAGCCTGTCATGCGGTTGAACGACCTGGTCAACCCGGCCAGTTGATCGCGCCCGGTGATCGGGATCTCGTGATCGAAGTCACCGGCCTCGACCTTCATCGTCCCCTCGTAAAGATGGTGAACCGCGCCAGTGATCGAACGCGTGAGGACGACGGCGTATACGACGGCGGCCAGCGTGATGAGGAAAAAGAAGACGACCAGGACCGCTAATCCGAGCACGACCGCGCCGCCGATGGCGCTGCCCGATTTAAACTGTTGAATGCGTTGATAGATGCGAGCTGGCTGGATGAAGGACGGATCTACTCTGAGCGCCTCGTTCTGCCTGCTCTCTCCCGTCCGCCACTCGGCGATCGGTTTGAAGATCGGCCAGCCGCCGCCCTGGAACCCGCCGGCCCTTTTCGCGCTCTCCACGTCCGGCTGCGGCCCGCGCGGGGTCATGATCAGTGGGAAATTCGCCGTCGCCGGCTTCACGTCCAGGTCGGTCGTGTGACTGAGATGGGCGCACAGGTTCTCACTGATCGGATAGCTGAGTTGGAAAATGGCCGCGGGCTGTCGCTCCAACTTGATGACGTGCAGCGCGTGGACGCGGCGGCGCGAGAGCCGATCTCCCTCGACCACCAGGCCATGAAATTCCCGATCGACGTCGAGGCGCGACAAGAGCCATTGGGGAGGCGTAGAAGTCAACGCCGGAGGAGGCTGGTCATCGCCGACCGCGCCGTTCACTATTTTTTCGAATGCAGGGCCGCTGACAGTCACGTTGAGTTCATAGTCGTCGGCCTCACTAACCCCATTGGCGCCGCCCGCGCCATCACTCTGGCGGACAATGAGCGTCACGTCGGGAAAGATCGGCGCCAGCGAATCTGCCCTCTCCTGCAATCGACGCCGCAACGGCTCCGCGCCAAAACTCGCGGCGTCGAGACGGCTCAGATTATGGCCGATCGCCCGGGCCGCGGCCTGGGATTGTTCGAGATAGCCGTCGAGCTGCCTTCCGACCAGATTCACGCTCGATTGCGCCAGCGCCGCCAGCAAAACGAGCGCGAGGAGCGCCACCATCAACAACACCGGCAGCGCGCCGACGAGCAGGTAGGTCACGATCAAACGCCGTCGCACCCGCCACAACAGGTTCCCCGCGACCCAACGCGCGCCCCTGATCAAAAAATAGGCGAGCGGAATAAGGGCGAGCGCCGAGGCGACGTCGACAACGGTCTTGAGCGACCTGCTGCCGAAGAGCGTCTCGCCTTCGACGAAAACCCAGTCGATGAACCAGACGGCGACGCCAGCCAGCATGAGCCGGCCCATCCAGGTGATCGGCGCCAGGCTTTTGATCAACTCCGCCAGCGGGAATTTTGATTTGCGGGAGCTCGACATACTGCTTTTAATTAGCCACGTAGGGGCGGGTATTCCCCGCCCGATCGCCTCGATCGCGGACGAGGGCGGGGAATACCCGCCCCTACGTGGCCAATGATCAATTCGCTTCAACCTCAAACTTCGGATAGAGCGCGTCAATCACCGCGCGGTGCTTATCCTCGACGAATTTGCGGCGCACCTTGAGCGTGGGGGTGAGTTCCCCGCTCTCGACCGAGAATTCCTGATCGAGCAGCGCGACTTTCTTGATCTTCTCGTGCGGCGAGAGGTCTCTGGTAACTTCGTCGACTTTCTTCTTGAAGTACTCGACGATTCGCGGGTGGCGCGCCAGCTCGGCGTTGTCTTTGGCTTCGACGCCGAGCGATTTCGCATACGACCGCAGCGCGTCGAAGGACGGGACGATTAGCGCGGAAGGGAATTTTCTGGCGTTGCCGATGACTATGGCCTGCTCGACCATCGGGATCGCGCGGATCAGGTTCTCGATCGGCTGCGGCGCGATGTATTTGCCCAGGCTGGTCTTGATCAGGTCTTTCTTGCGGTCGGTAATGCGGATGTAGCCGTCGGCTTCAATCGTCCCGATGTCGCCGGTGTGAAACCAGACGCCGTCCGGGCGCCGATGCAAGACCCGTTCGGTCTCCTCGGCCATTTGGTAATAGCCCTGCATGACGTTGTCGCCCTGAACCAGCAACTCCCCGTCTTCGGCGGCGCGGACTTTGACCCCGGGAATCGCCTGGCCGATCGTGCCGATGCGGTTCGCCTCGGGGCGGTTGAATGAGACCACTGGAGATGTTTCGGTCAACCCGTACCCCTGCAGGATCGTGATGCCGGCCCCGGCGAAGATGTAGGCCAACTCGGGCGACAGAGCCGCGCCGCCCGAGACGAAGAAGCGCAGCCTTCCGCCGATGGCCGCGCGCCATTTCGTGAAGACCAGCCTGTCGAGCGCCTTCAATTCGAGCGCGAGCCTGATAGGAACTCTTTCGCCCTTGTCCCTGAGCATGGCCACCTCGCGCCCGACCTCCACGGCGCGGTGAAATATCTTCTGTTTCATCGGCGACTGTTCGGCGGCTCGCTTGTTGATCGTGGCGTAGATCTTCTCGAAGAGGCGGGGCACGGCGGTGACGACCGTCGGGCGGACCTCTTTGATGTCTTCGGCCACAGTCTCGACTCCGCGCGCGAAATTGATCTGAACGCCGAAGCCCATGTAAATGTAGAGCACCGTGCGCTCGAAGACGTGAGAGAGCGGGAGGAAGCTGAGAGCCGAATCGTTGGGCCGCAGGTCGAAGACCTCGCCTGAGCTGAGCGCGTTCGAGATCAGGTTGCGGTGCGTGAGCATCACGCCTTTCGGCTCGCCCGTCGTGCCGGAGGTGTAAATGATCGTCGCCAGATCGTCGGGTTGAGATTGCGCCGAGAGTTGTTCGTAAAGTCGCTGATTCACCGAGCGTTCCTCCCGCCCGGCCTTTTCCAGATCGGCAAGAGTCGTCACGGCGCCGCCTTTCTTCTCTTCCTTCCCTTCCTTCGGCGCCTCGAACATGATCAATCGCGGACGCTCTTTACTTTTGAGCGCGTCGAGCGCCGGCTGGATGCGGCGCAGTTGTTTGACGTTCGAGATGAAGAGTATCCGCGCGCCGCTGTTTCGCAGGATGTATCCGACCTGGTCTACAGCCTGGGTGGGATAGATGGGCACGTTGATCGCCCCATTGGCCAGAATCGCATAATCGGTAATGCTCCATTCGGGACAGCTTTCGGCCAGCAACGCCAGCCGGTCTCCCGCGCGAACCCCGAAACGATGGAGGGCGAGGGCCAGATCCCGCACCCGCTCATCCAATTGCGCGCCCGTGATGTCATGCCACCGCCTGTCACGTTTGTAACGCATCACGACCAGCTTGGCGCGTTCGCGCATCGCCTGATTGAACAGCTCGTTGATGGTCTGAGGAGGAGTTCCAGCATTCATCTTTTCATCCGCTTTGTTGTGCGCCTGATTCGTTGGGTTACAAAGCCGCCGCCGGTCGTGAATGGCGCGGATCGGACCGCGCCGCTCGCGCGCGTGGGATAATCAAGCTATTTCATTGATTTGTCAATTTTTGAGCGGTTGGTATGGCCCCGGGACAACCAGCCACTTGGTTTCTACACAAGTCGTGGCTTTGTGAATCCCACCGGCGAGCCGGTGGATTGTTCAATCCCGACTTACAGGACACCAAGAACACTCTTGAATCCCACCGGCGGGATTCTGGAAATCCTTTTAGTCTCAGGTAGGCAGGGATTGAATGCTTGTCTTAACCCAAATTTCTGTGCGAGGCGCCAATGGCATTCCCACTGCCGCTTAGCGGTTTTGACATTAACCGTGCGTTTATGGTCTTTGAGAATTAATTGGCGCCCACGCAATTCGATGTAGGGGCGGGTTTTCCCCGCCCCATCGCCTGGATCATAGACACGGGCGGGGAAAACCCGCCCCTACAATGATCTCAAAGGATTCTGGCGTTGCGCACGGGGCTGCCCCCTACCAAACATGCGTCTGAGAGCGATCCAAGCAAAAACCAGTCCAGAATTCGCCCCGGCGCCGCGCCGAACCCGCTAATGCCTTGACACTAAATACTGTTTTACTTATCCTCTGCGTTCGTGTTTTTCACGCTTTAATACGGAGATCACGTCTATGGCAACCTACTTTCCCAGTGGCAAAGGTTTGGAGCAACATCGGCAATGGCATGTCGTTGACGCCGACGGATTGACCCTCGGGCGTCTGGCGAGCGAAGTCGCGCGCATTTTGATGGGCAAACACAAGCCGACCTACACTCCCTTCCTCGACACGGGCGATCATGTGATCGTCATCAACGCTTCCAAGGTGGTTTTAAAGGGCGACAAGTTGGACGACAAGCTTTACCGGCGTCACACCGGCTGGCCGGGCGGGTTGAAAGAGATCTCCGCCCGCGATCTGCTGGCGAGGTACCCGACGCGGCTGATTGAGCTTGCGATCAAAGGCATGTTGCCCAAGACCAAGCTGGGCCGCCGGATGGGCGGCAAGCTCAAAGTATACGCCGGGGCCGAACATCCGCACGGGGCGCAAAAACCGGCGTCCCTTCAGGTCGCGGCGAAGTAACAACAGAATCAGGAATTCAGGAGCGATTTCAACACGTGGCTGAAATGCAATATTACGGAACCGGACGGCGGAAGAGCGCTACGGCGCGAGTCTATCTGCGTCCCGGCGGCGGCAATTTCAAAGTCAACGGCGCCGCCATCGATTCGTACTTCAAGAACGAAACCCTTCGCATGATCATCCGCCAACCGCTGCAGTTGACCGACACAATCAACAAATTCGACGTGGTGGTCAATGTCGACGGCGGCGGCGTGGCCGGCCAGGCCGGCGCGGTGCGTCACGGCATCGCGCGCGCGCTGCTCGAATTCAACGCCGAGCTGCGCAAGAAGCTCAAGAGGGCCGGATTGCTCACGCGCGACCCCCGCGCCAAAGAGCGTAAGAAGTACGGTCAAAAGGGCGCGCGTAAGCGCTTCCAGTTCTCGAAACGCTAACTTTTTCGAGGATCGAAGATCGAGGATTGAGGATCGAAGATTGAAGATCGAGGATCGAGAGTCGAGGATTGATAATTGCGTCATTGCGCATAAGGCGATCCCCGATTCTCTATTCTCGATCTTCAATCCTCGATTCTCTATCTTCGATCCTCGATCTTAATCCATTGCCTTCTCATCATTGGTTGTTCTTTGAACGAACCGGGAATCATGAGAAGGCGAGTACATAAACCAAGTTCGGAGGATTGATTGGCGACAGTAACAATGAAAGAGTTGCTCGAAGCGGGTGTCCACTTCGGGCATCAGGTTCGGCGTTGGAATCCGAAGATGAAAGAATACATTTTCGGCGAACGCAACGGCATTTACATTATTGACCTGCAGAAGACCCAGCGCATGTTCAAAGAGGCGATCAAGTTCGTCACCAATTTGAGCGGCGAGGGCACAAATAAAACCATCCTGTTCGTGGGGACGAAGAGGCAGGCGCAGGACGCGATCAAAGAAGAGGCGGTGCGCTGCAATCAGTTTTACGTCAACCAGCGCTGGCTCGGCGGACTCCTCACCAATTTCCAGACCATTCAAAAGTCCATCAAGCGTTTTAAAGATATCGAGGCGATGCAGGCCGACGGCCGCATCGAAGCCTACGCGAAGAAAGAGCGGCTTCACATCGAACGCGAGCGCCAGGCGCTGGAGAAGAACCTGGCCGGCATCAAGGAGATGAAGAAGCTTCCCGACGTGATCTTCGTGATCGACACGAACAAAGAGGAGATCGCGGTCAAAGAGGCCAACCGGCTGGGAATTCCGGTCGTGGCGGTGGTCGATACGAATTGCAGCCCCGAGGGAGTCAACTACGTCATTCCCGGCAATGACGACGCGCTGCGCGCGGTGCGGCTGTTCGCCTCGCGCATCGCGGACGCGATTCTGGAAGGGCGGCAGTTGGCGGAGCAGAAGGAGGCCGAAGAGGCCGCCGTCGCCGCCGAACAGGCGAAGGCCTCCGGAGTCACGATCGAAATCACCCCGCGCCAGCCGCGCGAACGCGGCGGCCAACCGCCGCGCGGCGATCGTCGTGAGCGTGGAGGGCGCGGACGCGGAGATCGTGGACGCGGCGACCGCGGACGCGGCGACCGGCGCACCAAGACGACGGCCCCGGGAACGGTCCAACCCGCCATCAGCGGAGTATCGCCTTCTTCGGTTGAGGCGACCGAAACTGTCGAGGCGGTGATCCATCCGGCCGAGGCGACGGAAGCGCCGGCCGCCGCAGCCGAGGCCCCGCAGCCAAATGTCGAAACGCCTGCGGCCGCGGCCGAAAAGGCCCCGGCTCAGGACGCGAGCGCGGCGTAATATTCGATTCTAACGTATTATTGATTACGACGGCGCAGCCATCGGCGCCATGCGCGGCTGCGCCGTTTTTGCAGATTGAGGGAGAATATTTATGGCAGAAATTACGGCAGAAATGGTTCAAAAACTGCGGGAGAAGACTCAGGCCGGGATGATGGCCTGCAAGAAAGCGCTCACCGAGGCCGGCGGCGATTTCGACAAGGCAATCGAAATCCTGCGCAAGGCAGGCGAGGCCAAATTCGAGAAGAGCCAGTCGCGCGTCGCGGCGGAAGGCGCCGTGGGGTCATACATCCACATGGGCGGCAAGATCGGAGTGCTGGTCGAGGTGAATTGCGAGACCGACTTCGTCGCGCGCGGCGAGGATTTTCAACGCTTCGTCAAAGACCTGGCCATGCACATCTGCGCTTCGGAGCCGCTCTACGTCAGCAAAGAGCAGGTCCCGGCCGAAATCATCGAAAAGGAGCGCGAGATCGCCCGAGGACAGACCATGGCCGATCCGAAAAACGCCAATAAGCCGGCGAACATCGTTGACAAAATGATCGACGGGCGGATGGAGAAGTTCTTCACCGAGGTCGCGCTGCTCGAACAGCCGTTCGTGAAGGATCAGACGCTGACGGTCGCCGACCTGGTCAAGCAGATCACGGCCAAGACCGGCGAAAAGATCAGCATCCGCCGATTCACCCGCTACAAAATGGGCGAGGGGCTGGAAAAACGCGCCGATGATTTCGGCCAGGAGATTGCCAGATTGACTAATCAGTAACAACGTAGGGGCGCCCTTTTCCCCGCCCCTACGTGTTACAGTTATGTTTCAAGCTCCATAAGGCGAAACTACGAACGGAAAATTTGACGTGTCCGATTCAGCAGGTAAAAAGCAAATGCGGTTCCGGCGAATTCTTCTCAAACTCAGCGGCGAAGCGCTAATGGGGGGGGTCGCTTATGGGATCGATCCCAAGGTTGTTCTCCGCATAGCGCAGGAAGTCAAAGAGGTGCACGATCTGGGCGTGGAAGTCGCGCTGGTCGTCGGCGGGGGAAACATCTTTCGCGGGCTGCAGGCGAGCGCGACGGGAATGGATCGCGCCTCCGCCGATTACATGGGGATGCTGGCGACGGTGATGAACGCCATCGCGCTGCAGGACGCGCTCGAAAAGCTGGACGTCTTCACCCGCGTCGTCTCCGCGATAGAGATGCGCGAGATCGCCGAGCCGTTCATCCGCCGCCGCGCCATCCGCCACCTCGAAAAAGGCCGCGTGGTCATCTTCGCCGCCGGCATCGGACAGCCGTTCTTCACCACCGACACGGCTGCTGCGATGCGCGCCCTGGAGATCCAGGCCGACGTCATCATGAAAGCGACCCGCGTCGGCGGCGTCTACACCGCCGACCCCCGAAAAGACCCGAACGCGGTCAAGATAGACGAGCTTAGCTACATGAGAGTCTTGCAGGAAGAGCTTGCGGTGATGGACGCCTCCGCGATCTCGCTCTGTAAGGACAACAATTTGCCGATCCTCGTCTTCGATATGACCGAGCCTGGCAACGTCAAACGCGCGGTGACAGGCGAGCGCGTGGGCTCGATCGTCAGGGCGGAGGCCGGATCGAGCGCCAAATAAGCGATCGGAGGACAACATGGTCAAAGATGTCAGCAAAGATACGAGAAGCAGGATGGAAAAAGTGATCGAGGATTTCCGCCACAAACTAGCCACGGTGCGAACGGGGCGCGCCTCGACTAGCCTGCTCGACAACATCTCCGTTGAATATTACGGCACGCCGATGCCGTTGAACCAGGTGGCGACAATCCACGCGCCCGAAGCCTCGATGCTCACCGTCCAGCCGTTCGACCCGTCATTGATCAATGACATCGAGAAGGCTCTCCGCGTGTCAGAACTCGGCGTCAACCCGTCGAACGACGGCAAACTGATCCGCATCCCGATCCCGCCGCTCACCGAAGAACGGCGCAAACAAATGGTCAAGACCGTTCACGAAATGGCCGAAGACCACAAGACCGCGATCCGCAACATCCGCCGCGATTCGAACGAAAAACTCAAAAAAGCCCTTAAGGACAAAACGATTTCAGAAGACGAAGAGAGAGGCGGGCTGGACGATGTGCAGAAGCTGACCGACCAGCACGTGGCCAAGATCGCCGACCTCGCCAAACACAAAGAAGACGAGATCATGAAAGTCTGAGTGGCCACAGAGACACCGCAGCCACAGAGAAAATAATAAGTATCAATACAGCGCTCTTTCTCTTCATCCTCTCCGTGCCTCTGTGCCTCTGTGGCCAAGCCTTTCGTCACATCGTTGAGCGGATCAGCCCGCCATCGACCTGCAACGAAACTCCAGTCACATAGCTCGCGCGCTCCGAGGCCAGGAAGGACACGACTTCGCCAAGCTCGCGCGGTTCGCCGATCCGCTGCAGCGGGATTTCAGCCGCCTGACCGGCGAAATACTCTTCGTGAGTGATTCCCCGCTCCTTCACGCGAACGTCGGCGAGCGCGTACTGGCGGTCGGTCAGGATGTGCCCGGTCAGGATCGCGTTGACGGTGATGTTGTGTGGCCCGACCTGATTGGCCATCGACTTGGTCAACCCCGACAGCCCCGCGCGCAGCGTGCTGGAAATCGTCAGCTCATCCACGGGTTGTTTGGCGACGAGTGAAGTCAGGTGGATGATCCTTCCCCAGCGCCGCTCCCGCATTCCTGGAATGACCAGGCGCGACAGCCGCACCACGTTCATCAAGGTTGACTCGACGCCCGACAACCAACTCTCGTCGCTCAATTCCATAAAACGTTTGACCGGAGGGCCTCCGGTGTTGGTCACCAGAATGTCCACCTGGCCGAAGCGGTCAATCGTCCGTTGATACCAGCCTTCCAGGTCCCTCGCCGAAGAAACGTCTGCGACGACGGCGAGCGCTTCGCCATGAGCTTCAATCTCCGACCGGGTCTTTTCCAACTCCTCGGCTGAGCGCGAGCATATCGAAACCTTGCAGCCCTCTTCCGCCAATGCCAGCGCGCAGGCTCTTCCGAGGCCTTTGCTCGCCGCGGCCACCATCGCCACACGATCTTTGATGCCCAGATCCATCTTTATCCTCCCAAGAAAATAGACAGGATTTACAAGATTGTTCAGGAGTGAGCTTAATCCACAATTCCTGAAAAATCTTGTAAATCCTGTCTGTTTTTTTCCGTGTTGATCTGCGAGTTAGAAACTGAACCTTACGTTGAACTCCATCTGGCGCGCCGCCGCCGCGCTGCTTGGTATGCCGAAGTACGGCCCGCCCAACGTGCCGCTGTACTGGCCAAAATTGACACGGTTGAGAAGGTTCGTCACGTTAAGGCTAAAGGTTATATTGTAACGCGAGCCCTCCGCGCCGCCGAAGGGGCCTGCCCCGCCAGGGCCGCCCACCATAACCATTCCCGGACCACCAGGTCCGCCGCGACCGCCGCCGCCGCCGCCGCCGCCGCGACCGCCACCGCCACCGCCGCCGCCGCCACCGCCACCGCCAAAGCCGCCACCGCGACCACCGCCGCCGCCGCCACCGCCACGCCCACCGCCGCCACGACCGCCGCGACCGCCGCCGCCGGATTCTCCGTTCTGGTCAGCCTGAGCCTGTTGACCATTACTCTCACGTTTGCCGAAGCCGAATGTCTTGCTCATCGAAGTGGTGAGGTTGAAGTTACCCGGCCCTTGCGCGATCACGCCGTTCGGGTAGAACTCGGTAAGGAATTCGCGCAGTGACTTTCCTGGCGCCCGCAAGCCTGCGGGGCCGAGGAAGACCGGTTGAGAATAGAAGTCCGGCGTCAGATTGGCGTTGCGCCTCAACCCTGCGGGGCGGTCGGTGAACGAGCCGTCCCGGTTATCGTCATCGCCCGTCGTGATGTTGAACGGCGCGCCTGAAGAAGCGATCATCGTCATATTCAGCCGAAACCCTTTGGGCAAAGTCACGAAGCTGCCGATGGAACCTCGATGCCGGCTATCGCCGTTCGCGCGTCCCCATTCCAGGCTCAAATCGTAGTTGTTCGCCGGAATGCCGCCATCGGAGTACATCCACCCCAAACTGTATCTGCCGAAGGCCACGAACCTGCCAAGACGGCGACTCAATTGGAAATCAAACCGGTTCGTCAACGATCTGGCCGAAGATTCCAGTTGATAAATGATGTCTTTTGTCGGCGAAATCGGGTAAGTAAATCTGTTCGGATCGTTCGGATTGTTCGGATCCGGGATTGGCGCATTGATGTTGCGCGTGCGGAATTGGTGAATTCCCTGGTCCCGAAAATAGGTGATGGAGCCGACCAATCCTTTAGGCAGTTGCTGCTCGACCGAAACGCTGACGTTAAGCGAATAGGGCGCCTTCAGACTCGGATCGAGTTCACGAATGGTCTTGCCGCGCAGCAGCGCCTGCTGTATGCCGGCGGGCAAGTTGTTCGGATCGATGTTCGGATTGAAAACCACATTGCCCAGCGTGAAGCTCTGCTGCCTTTCTCCGTCAAACCGTAATGTATTTTCGTAATTGCCGTTGCTCAGGCGATCATAGAAGATGCCGGCGCCGCCGCGGATCACCGTCTTGCGGTTCTTAAAAGGCAACCACGCGACGCCCAAGCGGGGCGCGAAATTGAGCTTATCGACCAGATGCGCTTGAAATTCGTGGCGCAGACCGTACGAGAGCGTCAGATTCGGCCTCATGCGGAAGTCGTCCAAGACAAACCACGAGCCTCGAAACATGTTGTAGTCGAGCAGCGGATTGCCTCGATTGATCGTGAACTGATTCGCGCACGGGTTGGCGGCAGGGTCATTCCTGGCAGGGTCGCCGGGATCAAACCGCTTGTTCGGGTCGCACTGTCTAAGCGACGGATCACTGAACGCCAGGAGGGCGGCGCGATACTGAGGGAGAGAAGAGAAGGTGTAAGTGCCGAAGAAATTGCCTCCGCTCAAGTCGTGGATCTTCTCGAACTCGAATTGAATTCCGCCTTTGATCGTGTGCTTTTTGAGCGTGACCGTCAGGTAATCCTGATATTCGACGCTGTCGCTGTCGCTGAGATTCGGTGAGTTGTTAGAACCGCCGCCGAGGAATGCGTCGGCCACATTGATGGCCAGGCCAGTCTTATTCGCCTCTTGATCGGTGCGTTCGCGCTGGTATTGAAGACGAGCCTCGTGAATCATCTTCGTGTTGATGATCCAGGTCTCGGTCAGCCGCAGGTTGTGGTTCGAGTTATCGCGGTTCGATGCGCGCGTATCCAGCATGTAGTTGTTGCTAGAACTGCCGCCGCCGCCGAAGCCGCCGCCGCCGAAGCCGCCACCGCCGAAGGCGAATCCGAAGCCGCCGCCGAAGCGGTTCGCGAACTCAAGGTTCGTTGTCCGGCTGGTGTTAAAATTGTAACTCAAGTTGAGCGTATTGGTCTTGTTGATCAGATAATCGACGCGCCCGCCGGCGAATGTCCTGACAGTTTTGCTAGGCACCAGAGGGTTGATGCTCTCCGTCTCAAGATTATCGTTAAGTTTCGTGACGACGGTCGGAGTACTTCCGTCGGTGTCTGACCGGTTGGCGAAAAACGACGTCGAGAGGCGCTTCTTGAGCAGCGGGCCGCCCATGAAGAAGTCAAACCGCTGTTGCGCCAGATCTGGTTTGTTGGGAAAGGCGAAGGCGTTGCGCGCGTCGAGCGCGGCGTTGCGATAGCCGAAACTCCCGCTGCCGCGCCATTCGCCGTATCCGGGCTTGGTGATGATCTCCACACGCCCGAAACCCGGGTTGGAATATTCGGCCGAATAGATGTTCTGGCCGATGACGATGCGGGCGATGGCTTCCCTCGGCGGCAACCTTCCGCCGCTGAATCCGTCGACCAGGATGTTCGCGCCCTGACCCGTAACGCCGCCGCCGGCCAGCGCGTTCAGAAAATCGCGCAGATCGTCTTCATTGTCTGGCAGGTTTTGGATCTCCTGCTCGGTCAGCGTGATCGCACTCATATTCTGATCAGGCTCGGCCGAGACGGCGGAGTTGTTGGGCGAAACGTCAGTAATGACTTCGACCGCGGCGATGGCCATCTTGACGGAGAAGACGCCCGAATACGGCGCCTTCAAATCTGTGATCGTCTGAGTTTGAAACCCCTTGTAAGAAGAGCTAAGCGTGTAGTTTCCTGGAGAGACGTTCGAGATCGAAAAATCGCCCAGGGCGCCGCTCTTCGTCTTGCGCTCCTTGCCGTCTTGGCCGATCAGCGTGACCTCCGCGTCCGGGATCGCGTCTCCGCGCTCGTCAAGGATCCGTCCCCGCAACGTCGAATTCTGCGCGAGCGCGACTGTGGCGCCCGCCAGCGCGATGAAGAAGGCCAACAAGATCCAATGCGATTTCCCGATCACTCGGTTGGTGATTCGATTAGTCATTCTCTTTCTATTTTCCTCCCGCTTCAAATCTCTCTACCTCCAACTCCCTTTTAATCCGGCCTCTTCATACATCAGATCCGCCCGACTGATCCTGAAAATCTTCGCGCGTTTTGTAGCTGATTTGTGGGGATCGCAATGTCAGGATCTCGGCGCCGCTGGCTCCCTTCACGATTAATGAGACGAATTCAAACTCCGAGCAGTTTCAGGAAAAATTCTCGCCCGTTAAGGAGAACGGTCTTGTAGACGCGCATTTAACAAGGTTCCTGCGTAGCTTTTTGCCCGAGGATGATGGCGGCGCATCGCCTATATCAATTGGCCGCCAAACGGGCGCGAGTTCCATTTTCTTTGACACTCAGAGGGCGATGACTTAGCTTAAGGCGCGACCTGCGCCACTCCGGTTTCATACCTATACGGTACCGGGAGCGGTAGCGACCGGGCGCCATCGAAAGTAGCATCTCCGCGAGCGCCCGGTCGCTACCGCTCCCGGTACCGTCCGCTCATCAAAGAAAGGTTCAAGGGACGTGACTGACTTCATTCGCATCACACACGGGGACAATCCGTATCAACGAGAAGTTCAGGGCAAAGCGAACGAACCCATCACGGTCGCCGCTCTGCTCGACCGCAGCCGCGCGCTCGTCGGGGCGCGCGATCTGGCCTATTCGCTCGAAGAGATAGTCGAGCGGCTCGATCAGAACGCGCCGCGCGTCGCCGTCATCGGCGGCTCGCCCGATCACCCGGCGCACGTCATGGACCACGAGACGACGGCGCGCGCCGCGATCCGCGTCTGGCGGCGCGGCGGCGTGCCCTTCGCGTTTTCGACTCCGGTGTTGTGCGACGGGACGGCCCAATCGAACGTCGGGATGTGCTATTCGCTCCAATCGCGCAACGCGATGACCGAGATGATCGTCAACCAGATGGAGGCGCAGTCATACCACGGCGCGTTCGTCATTCAGGGGTGCGACAAACAGCCGCTGGCCGCCGTGGCCGCGCTCGCCCTGTTGGACGTGACCAGGCGGGCGCGAGGCGACGCCCCGGTCTTCGCCACTTTCGCGCCCGCCCACGTGCTCAAAGGCGGAACCATCCCCGATGATTTGCGGAACGAGATCGAAGAGGTCGCCCGCAGAGCCGAGGAGACCGACCATCAGGCCGTCGCCGACGACCTGCGCGACGCGCTAAGTTACGTGCTGCAATGCTCGTCGAACCAGGCCTTCCAGGGCGTCTTCATTCGCGCGGTCGCCGCCGGCGTCCTCACGCGCGAGCGTCACAAAGATTTCGAGAAGCGGCTGGCCGTCAACACCTGCGACGGCAAAGGCGGCATCTGCGCCTTCAACGGCACTGGCAATTCGTCGCGCCACGTGGTCTCGGCTTTCGGCCTGGTCCATCCCGCGCTCGAATTGCTCACCGCGCCGCCCGATCAGGATCGGGTGGACGCCGCCGTCGACGCGCTCTTCGATTATTGCAACAACCCCGACTACTCGGTCTCCGAGATGGTTAAACATAACGTCGAGAACGCCGTCCGCATTCACGCCACGACCGGCGGCTCGACCAACCTGATGATGCACATGGTTTCGGCGGTGATTCACGCGGGCCTGGACTTTTCGATTTGGGATTACGAGCGCATCCGCCTGGCCAAACCCATTCCGGACCTCTTCGATTACAGCCTGACGCAGGGCCGCACGATCTTCGAGCTGGCCGAGCAGTGTTGCTCGGGCCAGATTCGCGGGATGGAGACCGTCATGTACGAGTTGATCCGCAACGGCGTCCCGATGAACGTCGACGCCCCGACCGCGACCGGCTCGACGTGGCGGGCCCGATTGTCCGACACCAGCAACCTCTCGGCCGAGGGCGTCAAAAACAACCCGATCGTCCTGAGCCGCCCGCGCCGCCAGTTCAGCGGCGTCGACGTGTTGCAGAGCAATATTTTCGATTCCGCCGTGGTCAAGATCGGCGGTATGCCCGACGCGCAGCTCGACGAATTCGATACCAAGCTCGCGGTCGTGCTTTATTTTGAAAACGAAGACGAAGCCAACAAGATGCTGCTGGACGACCACTATCTCGAATCTGTCAAATCGAACGAGGCCGTCACGCGCGAAGACCTGTTGAGAATTTACGAGAACAACTCGAAACGGCAGACTGACCCGGGCGTCACTTCCCTTTTGCGCGCGGAGCTATTCGATTACCTGCTCCGGGAACGCATCATCAAATTCGCCGTCGTGATCAGCGGCCAGGGGCCTGAAGCTTACGGAATGCCTGAAATGTTCACGCCGATGCAGCATGTCAACGCCAACCGCCATTTGAAGAAGCTGGCGATGATTCTGACTGACGGGCGCTATTCGGGCGTCAGCTACGGCGCGGCCATCGGCCACATCACGCCCGAAGCAAAACGCGGCGGCGGCATTTTGTATTTACAAACCGGCGACATCATTCAATCGAACCTGCGCGCGAGGAACATAAATTTGGTCGACCGCGATGTGTTGCGCGAAACCGGCGAGATCGTGGTTTACACCAGCGGTGTGACAGCCGAGCGACGCGAACTTGGCGCCGAACGCTTGCGCCGGATCAACCGTCGTCTGCTCGACATCGCGCCGACCAACCGGATGCGCGACGTGACCGACGCGTCGCATGGAGTAGTGCCGGAGGCTGTGGCAGAATGCGCATCGCAAACCTTTGTCGATTTCGCAGACCGTAATCTGGCGCTAGTCAGTGATTAACCAAGATTGGGACATCAAACCGCCGCAGGACGCCGCAGGTACGCAGAGAAAGGCTGGTCTTGGTCGTTCTCTGCGTACCTGCGGCGCCCTCTGCGGTTTGACCATCTGTACTAATTTTACGTGGTCAGCCGCGGGAAAATAACAAAGCGATTTGAGGAGAATTTATGAAACTTACCATGCTTGTTCTCTGTCTAGGCGCCAGCTTAATTCCTTTCGGCGCCGTCCTCGCCGCCGACGACGACATCGAGAAGCGGGTCGAACACGGCTACGCCGATTCCGGCGGGGTGAAGATTCATTACGCCGCGCTCGGCGACAAGAAGAATCCGTTGATTGTTATGATCCACGGCTTCCCCGATTTCTGGTATTCGTGGCGCGACCAGATGGCCGCGCTCTCGTCGGATTATTACGTGGTGGCGACGTGATCGCCGTGATCAAGCATCTGGGCCGCGAGAAAGCGATCATCGTCGGGCATGACTGGGGCGGCGCCGTCTCGTGGACCCTGGCGACGTACCAGCCGCAATTCGTCGAGAAATTGATCATCCTCAATCTGCCGCACCTGCGCGGGCTTTCGCGCGAACTGGCCAACAACCCGCAGCAGCAGAAGAACAGCCAGTACGCGCGCGATTTCCAACAGCCCGACGCGCACACCAAAGTGACCGCCGAGGGACTGACCTTCTGGGTGAAGGACCCCGAAGTGAAGAAGAAGTACATCGAAGCCTTCAAGCGTTCGGACCTGGAGGCGATGCTCAATTACTATAAACGAAACTATCCGCGCGAGCCGTACAAGGAAGACGCCTCGCCGGTCGTGAAAGTCAAAATGCCGGTGCTGATGATCCATGGCCTTGGTGATTGGGCGCTACTGCCCGGCGCGCTCAACAACACCTGGGAGTGGCTCGAAAGCGATCTGACGTTGGTGACGATCCCGAAGGCCGGACACTTCGTCCAGCAAGACGCGTCCGATATGGTCACGCGCAGTATAAAGATGTGGCTGAAGCGATGAAAAGATCGGGGCTCGGGTTTTATCTCGGCTCCGGTCTGGATCGAGACAATCCACAAGAGTCTATCGAAATCCGCTGGAAATTAAAGGCAATCGACTATGACAAACAAACGACTAGGCGTCGGCTTCATCGGCAGCGGTTTCATCACCCGCTTCCACATCCAATCCTTCATCGGCGTGCGCGACGCGGATGTGCTCGGCGTGTGGAGCCCCAACGAAAAAAACGCTGCGAGCGCGGCTACGTTGGCGCGCGGGCTACGCGTCGGCGATTGCCGGGCCTTCGGCTCGATTGAAGAGATGGTCGCTTCGCCCGACATCGACGCGATCTGGCTGTGCGGCCCGAACCACAGGCGTGTCGAGAACCTGGAAGCCGTCGTCAGCGCGCTGAAATCGGGCAAAGGCAAGCTGACCGGCATTGCGGTCGAAAAACCGCTGGCCCGCAACGCAGCCGAGGCCAAACGCGTCATTGAACTGATCGAAGAGTCGGGGCTGCTGCACGGCTACCTTGAAGACCAATTGTTCGAACCGGCCGTCGCGCGCGGGCGTGAGATTTTGTGGCGCCGCGCGGCGGCGTTGACCGGCCGCCCCTATCTGGCGCGCTGCGCCGAGGAGCACAGCGGGCCGCACATGCCCTGGTTCTGGCAGGGGGAACTGGGCGGTGGCGGAGTGCTCAACGATATGATGTGCCATTCGGTCGAAGTCGCGCGGCTGCTGCTGACTGATCCAGCCAAACCGCGCAACAGCATCAAACCCGTGAAAGTATCGGCGAACATCGCCAGTCTGAAATGGTCACGCCCGGAATACGCCGACCTGCTGCGGCAAATGATGGGCGACGAGGTCGATTACCGGACAAAGCCATCGGAAGATTTCGCGCGCGCAACGATCCATTACGTGGATGACGCGGGCCATCCGCTGATCGCCGAGCTTACGACTTCATGGAGCTTTGTCGGCGCGGGTCTTCGGCTGAGTTCCGAACTGCTCGGCCCCGAATACTCGCTCTCGATCAACACGCTCGACACCAGCCTGAAGCTTTTCCTAAGCCGCCGCGTCCAAGGCGCGTCCGGCGAAGACCTGGTTGAAAAGCAGAACGCCGAACAGGGTTTGATGCCTGTCGTCCCCAGCGAAGCGACCGAGTACGGTTACGAGGCCGAGAATCGCTACTTCGTCAATTGCTTCCTGGACGGCAAACAGCCCGAGGTGAATTGTTACGACGGCCTGGAAGTCACACAGTTGCTCATGACCGCATACAAGAGCGCCGAAGAGGAGCGCACGATCGCCTTCGACCCCAAAGCGATCGAAGATTTCATTCCGGCGGTCGCGCGCGGAACCTGGAAGCCATGACCGCTGAGGGTGGGACAGACTTTAGTCTGTCCGTGACGTGGATCGCAGGCGGACGGCGGACAGCAGAAGCGTTCGGCGCAGACCACCGCTGAGCAGTCAGACTAAAGTCTATCCCACCCTACAGAACGCCGCTGGACGGACAGACTAAAGTCTGTCCCACTCTTGCTCACGATGCAATTGCGTAAAGGAGAGCAACATTAGGTAGACGGCGCCGAAAACGAGCGTGAACAGCCCGGCGAAGGCGATCGAGTGTAAATAAGCGAAAGGATTACGCAAGCCTTCCAACAGGTCGTAGAATATGCTTGTCGGGCGGAAGAACACGTCCCAGCTATTCCAGCGAAGGAAGCGTCCGAAGTAGATGCCGAAGCCGTTCAGCGCCAGCGCGCCGAGCGCGAATATCCAACTGGCTGTGTTACCCACCGTCCTGCGGACCAACATCTGCATCAGAAACAGCGAGACCAAACCGAGAAATGACCCCGTCCAGGCGAAAGCGACCAGCGTAATCAGATCGTACCAGAGCGGCACTCCCGACTGTTGTTTGAGATGAATGATGTCAGTGATGAGATAAGGCGCGTTGGGCAGAAATAGCAGCCACAGAATCGACAGTCCGATGATCGGAAGCCAGCGTAAGCGCGTCGGCCAGTGATTCAGGTTGTAAGCCGCAAGGGCGCCTAAAGCCGGCAACCAGGCGAGAAAGAGATTCCAAACCAGCCATGTGCGCGCGGAGGCGCCGTAATGCCAGGCGCGTAGCGCGAGAAGCCCGAGACAAAGCGCGGTTGCGAAGCCGAGTGATGCGAGCACGGGGAGTTGTCGCCGGTAGCTTTGGTAATTGGCGAATGAAGAAGGAATTTTGGAGCGCGCAATCATAACAAACCTCACGTAAGCTTGTGCGGCGTCAAGATTAGCATACCGATGCGATGACTGAAAAACGCCACAGCGCGCGGACGAGGATAGAGGATAGAGGATAGAGGATCGAGGATCGAGGATCGAGGATCGAGCGAAGATATTCGATGCGATCCTCTATCCTCTATCCTCTATCCTCTATCCTCTATCCTCTATCCTCTATCCTCTATCCTCTATCCTCTATCCTCTATCCTCTATCCTCTATCCTCTATCCTCTATCCTCTATCCTCTATCCTCTATCACAAATAATGTAGCTTTCACCTACACTGTATGTAGGCAAGAGCTACATTCGTATTGAAGCTCGGAAGTAGAGGCGACACATTGCTGGCGCCTCTACTCCCGCGCGCTTCGGTCTGCAATCTTCTTCCGTTTTAGTACCGGAAGCCAAACCGGAATCCTCATTAATATTAATACCTGCGGTAGTAGCCACCATATGGGTAGCCATAATAGCCTCGGTAATAAGGCCTGTAGTAGGGACTATAGTACCCTCTCCGGTAATAGCCTCCATAAGAAGGATAACCATAGTAGCCACGGTATCCGTAGCCACGGTATCCGTAACTAGGATATCCGTAGCCACGATATCCGTAGCCACGATATCCCCCATAGCCATAACGACGCCATTGCGCCACATCGCTATATACGCCACTTTGCGCGTATGCAGGTGGAGTGAACGTCGTCGCTACAGGAAGCGCGAAGACGCACATCAACGCCAGCGAAACGATTATTTTCTTAAATCGTCCGTAGTTCATACTCCTCCTTTCAGAGCCTTCAGACGACTCTCATGGACAAAAAATTACAGGGCTGAACCTCGAGTCTTGCATTTTTCAATCGCACGACTCGTGCCATCCTCGCCGTCGATTGGCGCGTTTAAATCGGTTTGTGAATGTGTAGACGAGAATTTGAAACTGCTCTAAGCGCAGTTGTGGCCGAACGGCGTCGTCGGTCGGTCGAGAAGTTCAAGCGCCGTGACTAAATGAAATGTGGCGCCTCGCGCCATTATGCCCGTCTGCTCGCTCGCCGGCGGGCGCGCCCCTTGGCTATCCAGCGTCGCTGTCCAGCTTTGATGGCGGCTTTCTCGGTGTGATAGCCGGCGAGTCGCGGGCTTAGCTCGAAATGCGCGGGGTCTTTCAAGCCATAGCGCCATCTGAAACCGTGCTTGCGCATGATGCGCACCACCTGGCGTCCTTTAGGCGTGAGGCGGCGGCGCCGGTGTCCGGTCGCCACGCCGCCGATGTCCACGGCCAGCCCGGCCTCGTGCATCGAGGTCCCGGGCCGCTTGGCCCCGTATATCCCGCGCCGGGCGCGGCAACGGCGGCTGCGGGCGCACCGATAGATGGCGCGCTGCTCGGAATGCGAGCGGAAAGCGCTGTTAATACGCGGTCGGATGCCGCGCCTGCGCATGTCGCGCACGGCGGAGTTGAGCCGCGCGCGGGCGTCATTGTCGAGCGCATTTACGCGACCGCGCCCCAGCGCCTGCAGGTTCGTATAAGATACAAGAATAATGACGACCAGACTGATTCCGATCGCCAAAAAGGAAAGCGACGTCTTAAATTTAGACCACAACATTGGAGTGAAGAACTAACCTTGACGGTTAGGGGCGGCGGAATTCTACCGCACATCCGCCCCGGACGCCATCCTCACTTGACTCATTGGCGTTTTAACTGCGCCAGCGCGGTTTTGGGAATTTTCGCCACGATGCTGACCTGCGTGCCGACCAGGTCAGCCACGTCGTATTTCACCGCGAACCCGAGGATCATAGCCGATTCGGTCGAATTCAGTTTGTAATCGCCCTCCAGCCAACGCGCCATCTCGGTCGCCGCGCGTTGCAACGCCTGATCGAGCGAACCTCCGATGCCGATGGCCATCAGATATTCGGCGTTCTCCGCACGCGGCGTACCGATCGATTTCTCGTGGATCACGTCAACAGTGAACTCGAACTCCATCGAGGTTTCGAGCGCATCGCCCGTCAACTCGCCGTCGCCTTGCGCGGCGTGGCCGTCGCCCATAAACAACAATGCGCCGTCGTGAAAGACTGGGAGGTAGACGGTCGTCCGCTCCCGGTACCGTACCGGCGCGCCCTTCTGTCCACTCCACATCTTGGCGCCCCGCTCATATAGGCGGGGCTTCACTCCTCCCGCAAAATACCGAGTGGCTTCTTCGTCATCACTTCCCAGTTCGAAAACACGCCCACCGTCATCACCAGCAGCAGCGCCGCCGCAACCCCGATGAGGTTGATTGAGGGGATGAGCTGCCAGGGATTCTTTACGCCGTACTTGCTGATCAACCACGTCAGCGCGATCGCGGCGGACGAGCCGGTCACGCCGGCCAGCAGCCCCAACACGCCGTATTCGATAAGCGTGATGTAGACAATCAATTTCTTTTCGGCGCCCAGCGTCTTGAGGATCGCCGATTCATAGAGGCGATGGAGCTTGGTCATCGCCACCGAGCCGGTCAGGATCAACACGCCGCACAGAATGACGAAGCTCCCGAGAAAGTTCACGGCGAGCGTGACCTCATTGATCTTTGTCCGCACGAATGCGACTTGATCATAGACGTCAAGCACCGAGACGTTCGGGAACTCCTCAACCAACTCTCGTTGTAGTTGCGCGCGCTCTGCGCCCGGCGCCGGGCCTTTTGCATCGGCGACGAAGGTTTGTGGCGCGTCTTCGAGCGCGCCGGGCCGGAAGATGACGCCGAAGCGATAGTAGCCGGAGTTCATCGAGAAGCCCCACTTTATGCGGCGGATGCTGGTGACTTTAGCCTCAATGCGCCGCCCCGCGAGGTCGAAGATCATCAAGTCGCCGACGACGAGCTTGTAGTTGCGGGCAAAATCATCTCTCAACGAAACCTCCGGCTCGGCCCCAGGCGCCGGCTCCCATAATTTGCCGCCGACGACCGTCTCGTCCGCCCTCGCCAGATCGGGCCGGTATGTGACCCATTGCTCAAATCCGAGCTTGTCGGGGTCCAATGTCTGTGGGTTGGTGGGAATTCGTTTGATTTCGACTAGACGCGTCCGCACTATAGGAATGAGTTTCGGCGCCGCGCCAGTCAAACGCGTGACGGTAGCCTCTACGCCCGGGCGCTGATCTTTTTGAATATCGATGAGGTACATATCGGACGCGGCCAGGCTGCGATCAACGTCTAACTCACGCATCAGATTCGCCTGCTGCAGGCGCATCGCGGTGACGAACAACGTGCCGAGGCCGACCGCTATCAGGATGACCTTCGTCTGATTGCCCGGTCTATAGAGGCTCCCGACTCCCTGGCGCAGGACAAATGACGGGAGCCGTCGCGCGCGGCGCAATAAACGCATCAGCCCCACGCCTATCAGGTTGAGGGCCAACGCTGTCCCGACCAGCATCCCTACGAATATGCCGCCGATTCTGATCGAGCTTGCCTGATAGCTCGTCAGCGCCAGCAATACCAGCACGATCAGTAGCGCGGCGCCCAGACTCAGCCAGTCAATTCGCCGTTCATCGCCCGCCGTATTCCGCCGCATCACGAGCATCGGCTTGACCAGCCGAATCTCCAACAGCGGCGGCAGTGAAAAGAGCAACGTGACGAGCGCGCCGACGCCCAATCCCTGGAGCGCCGCCCGCCAGGTCAGGCCGACTTCAAACTGAAATGGGAGCACGCCGTCGAAAAGCCTGGGAATGATGAGCGTTAGCGCGCCCGCGAACAGCAGTCCGAGCAGGCTCCCGACTACACAGAGCGCTAGCGCCTGCGCCAGATAAGCGCCGAGCACATGCCGGTTGTCGCCGCCCAGACATTTGAGGATGGCGATGGTTCTCAGCTTCTGCTGGACAAAGACCCGGGTCACGCTGGAAATGCCGATCCCGCCCAGGACCAGGATCACCAGCCCGGCAAAGCTCAATTGAGCCTCCATGCGCTCCAGTATCTGATTCGCGAAGTTCTGCATGCCGCGGAACGACCCTAGCCAGTAGGATCGCTCCGGCTTGAGATCGCGCTCCAATCCTTCCAGTAACGCCTGATCCTGCCCCTCGCGCGCTTTGAAAAGACGCGCGTACCACACAAAGCTGCCGAACCCGGTCAACCCAGCCCCGGCAGCATCCGCGTAGTCCACCATCACGCGCGGGAGCGGCCGGATATTGATCCCATAACCAGGCATCTTCTCGATCACTCCACGCACAGTGAATGTCAGCCGCCCCATTCTGACCTCATCGCCGATCTTGAGGTTGAGCTGCGTCAATAGGCCGGATGGCAAGAGCGCGCCGCGGCCCTTCAACATCGCGTGAGAGTAACTGGCGCCGCCTGTCAGTCCCACCTCGCCGTACAACGGGAATTGCTCCTGGACTCCCTGCAGTATTACCGTGACGGGCCGCCCGTTCGGATTGTTCACCGGCCGCACCATCGTCTGCGTACCCATCACTTCCGTGTGCGCCGCAACGAGCGGCGAATCGAAGTAGCGTTCGACCACCGCCTCGACCTCGGGCTTCCATGGGTGGTTGGATCCCACCTGCACGTCACACGCGTACATCACCCGCGCCTCGCGCCCGATCGCAGCCCTCATCTTCTGCACCAGCGAGCGCAGGCTGACGATGGAGCCGACGCCGATGGCGATGCAAAGAAAGAAGAGCGACAGCCGCCGCCACGACGCGCGCGTCTCGCGCCAGGCCATATTGAGAACGAATCTCATGTCGCCTCCTCTGGGAGCGGGAGAGCGGGGGAGCGGGGGAGCGGGAGAGTGAGAGAGCGAGAGAAATTCTCCTCGCCTCCCGTTCCCCTGCTCTCCCGCTCTCCCGCTCCCTCGCTCTCCCGCTCTCTGTCCTCCACAATCCGCCCCTCATTGAGCGAGATCATCCGATCGGCCTGGCTAGCCAGCGCGTGGTCGTGCGTGACTAGCAGCAGCGTCGTAGAACGATCGCGGTTGAGTTTGACGAGCAGATCGAAGACGCGCCCCCCATTTTTTGAATCGAGGTTGCCCGTCGGTTCATCGGCCAGCAGGATCGCCGGATCGTTTGAAAATGCCCGCGCGATGGCTACACGCTGCTGCTCGCCGCCCGAAAGCTGCGAAGGGTAATGATGCCCGCGCTCGCGCAGACCGACCTCGTCTAGCAATAATTGCGCCCGTTCGCGCGCCTTCGGCAGCCCCGCAATCTCCATCGGCGTGAGGATGTTTTCGTAAGCCGTGAGCGAAGGAATCATATGGAAAGATTGAAAGATGAAGCCGACCTTCGCGCCGCGCACCCGGGCCAATTCGTCTTCGCCCATCTGCGTGATGTTCACGCCGTCCAGCGCGATATCGCCGGTGGTAGGGTAATCGAGGCCGGCGACAAGGGAGAGCAGGGTGGACTTGCCGCTGCCCGAAGGGCCGACGACGGCGACGAATTGGCCCCTGGGAATGGAGAGATTCACCGCATGCAAAATGGTCAGCTTCTCAGAGCCGCTGGTAACAGTTTTGGAAACGTTGGCAAGGTCGATCATCGCAGAGAACTCCCTCGATCACTGACGAATGACAAATGGAAATGGTTTTTGTTTTTCCCCGTGATGCCCCGTGATGCCCCGTGATCCCCGTGGTTGATCCTGTCCACAGGCGCCAGAACTGCTGCGCTCATCGCGCCTCTCTCTTGAATTTGACCGCCTGCCGTGTGAAAACCGACAGGCCTGGCCGGGCTAAGCGAATCTCAGGAATGCTCGCCGCCCGATCAATCTTATCTTTTTGGGAGAGGTAAGTGAGTGTGTACTCCGAGTCGACTTCACGGACCAACGCATCCGGCCTGTGGAGCATAAATTCACTGACCACTGTAGGGCGCCAATATTCCCCCCCACTCTCGGTTGTCAGCGACTCCAAGTCTTCAGCCGCGCTGCCCGCCTGTTCGATATATTGCTTGAGCTCGCCCGCGCGTTTGAAAGTCGATGGACTCAACACCTCACGCGAGAAGCGCTTTTTTTTCAATGACTGCCGCGCTTCGCCAATAATAATCTCTGTCCAACTGACTACGTAGATCGAAGCGCCAGTCGCCATCACTTGCTCAAATGCCGATTGTTTTGCGGACATGCTCGCCGAGTCCAGGCCGTCCGTCACTAAGACCAAAACGCGGCGGCCGGCCGGGGTGTTTTGCAACCGAGTCGCGGCTAATGCGAGCGCATCATAAAAACGCGCTTTTTGACCGGCCCGGAACCCGGCTCGCAGAGCGCTAATCGCTTCATCACGATTGCGGGTCCAGTCTTGCAGCATCTCCACTCGGTCTGCATATTGAATAATGGCGATCTGATTCTGCGAGGTTAGTTGGCGCAACACGATTTCGGCAAATTCCCGGGCGATCGGCCGAGGAATTGGATTATAGTTCGGCCCTTCAAATAATTTTTCCCTGGTTTCTTTATCCTCCAGCCTACTCTTGAATACCCCCAAGGGAGCGCTCAAATCGAGCACGATCATGACATTGGCTGGTTCGCGTTTAAGGCTGGTAACCTGGCAAGCTACGCCATCTTCGATTACTAAAACCTCTTTAGCCTTTAAGTCTGCCACCCGTCTGCCCATCGGATCGACAGCCCGCAGCGGTAAGCGCACTTCGTTCGTCACGATTCGGAGGCGCTGCTCCTGTTCATCCGCTTTCTGGGGCGGCGCATCCGCAGTCGTTTGCGCCAGCGATTCATTGCGCCAGCCGACCGGAATCAACAAAGCCATCAAGATCAAACGGCGCCAAATCCCTCTCATAAACACTCCTGTCAATGCCAACGCCTTCTTACTCCTGGCGAAGCGCTTGCAGCGGATCAACCTTCGTGGCGCGCCGCGCCGGTATGTAGCTGGCAATAAGCGCCACGGCGACCAGCGCCAAAGCGACGCGCGCCAGTAGCAGGTTCGCCACATTGGCGCAGGCGATGAGCAGGACAAAAGCAACCGCTCCGAACAACGCTAACAAAGCCTCGCGTACGTCGCGGACCATCTGCTCGCTCAGTCTAACCACTCTGACCTGCACCTCTGAATATTTGGGCTGAGACTGTTTCAGACGTTCGAGGAAAAAGGACAAATCCGAACTGGCGGCTTCCAGCGTCACGCCTGGCTTGAGACGCGCGATCACCCAGAGGATCAACACTCCCTCCCCCCTCAACGCTCGATTGACGTCAAGGGCGAGCGGCTTCCATAGATCCTGCCCTCCGGGAAATTGAAATCCGGGCGGCATAATCGCTATGACAGTATGGCTCTTGCCGTCCAGGGTGATCGGGCGACCGATAATTTGCGGGTCGCCGCCGAAACGTCGTCGCCACAAGGCGTGACTGAGAATCACGACCGGCGCGCCGCCTGCCCTATCCTCATCGGCCGTGAAGACGCGACCAAGAGCGGGGCCGACGCCAAGCGTCGAAAACAGGTCGGCGGAAACCTGCGCCGCATTCAGGCGCACAGGTTCCCCGCTCCCGCTAAGATCGACCGTCCTTTGGGCGTACGCGGCGACCTTTTCAAACGCTTTAGCCTGTTCGCGCCACTCCAGGAAATCCGCTTCATGGGCCGCCTCGAAGCCCGACATCGCATGATAGTAGGCGAGTGTCACGAGCCGTTCAGGCTCCGCATAAGGCAGGGGCCGCAACAACACCGCATTCACGACGCTGAATATCGCCGTGTTCGCGCCGATGCCCAACGCCAATGTGAGCGCGGCCACTGCGGCGAAACCCGGATTGCGACCGAGCATCCGCAGCCCGTAGCGTAAATCCTGCCATAAGATTTCAAGCTGATACCCGGCGTTCACTTCCCGGACTTTCTCTTTGACCTGTTCCCGGCCCCCGAGTTCGATCATGGCCGCGCGGCGCGCTTCCGCCGGATCGAGACCCTCTTTGATCTTCTGCTCGACGAGCATATCCAGATAAGCGTCAATCTCTTCGGTCAGCTCCTGTTCCGTTCGGGACTTGTGGAACAGGTTGCGCCAGAGACTGGATAGACGAGTTCGTAGTGGCATGATTGTTTCTCCCTAGGATTGCACGTCAGAAATACGTTGAGGGTTGACCGGCGGTACGGTACAGGGAGCGGTAGCGACCTGGCGCCTCCCGAATTGATTACTTCGGGAGGCGCCAGGTCGCTACCGCTCCCTGTACCGTACCGCCGCGATTGCTCTTGGAACCGTCAACATATTTCTGGTGGCCTGTACTTAGGTTGTTTATTGAGATCCAGCAAGAATCATCTCGCGCCTCGTTTCTTACCGAATCTATGGCGCTCTTTGTTCTCGTCTTATGTGCTTTAGTTCGAAATCTGACACGCGCTGGCACGCCTTCAACTCGACCTCGACTTTAGCCGCTTCCGCTTCCTTCCGAAGTTTTGCGCGTTCGGCAGCGTCCCAGGCGACCGGGCGAGCGGGCTCGTCGGACGCCTCACTACCTGGAATTTCACGCGTGGTAATCAGATATTTGCCCGGCGCAAGATTCACGAAACTGAAAGATCCGTTGCCCTCAACGAGCGTCTCGGCGAAGCGAAGCAGGTCATCTTTAGCGAGGGGGTCGGCAGGAACCAGATGCGCGCGCAATCGCGATGGCAGGCCGGCGCCTCCGGCTGGGGTGATCTTGCCCTTTAACCCTGCGGCGCCCGTGGCAAGATAGATAGTTAAACCCTCCACGCGGTCACCCGGTTTTAGTGTTATGCCATTGCGCGGATCGATCGCTGAGCTCGCGCCGGTCATAGTCATTGTTTTGAGAAACCAGTTCTCGTCGGGCAATTCGATGTCGATGCGATGGCGGCCGGGTCTCAGGTTACGAACCGCAAATGCGCCTTTGTCATTGATCCCTGCGATATTCATGGCGCCATAGAAAGAATACGGCGGATCGGTCTTCTCGCCGGCGTCGTCTCTTTTCGCTCTGACGACGATTTCTTCTAGATAAGACTCGCGCGGGTTTACGCATTTTTCCGCCGAAGAGACTTTCTCAATCGTTACGGTTCCCTCAATGGCGGCGTTGGGCGCAAGCGTCAGATCAAAGCCGGTGACATCGCGGCCATTGACGATAACGCGGCGCGGCGTCGCAGACATACTGCTTGCATCATTGAAGCCTCCGCGAGTCGACATAAGCAGGTATTCCCCATTCGGCACGCCATAAAAGGCGTAACCAGTTTGATCGACTTCCGGAGACAGAAACGTCGTCGCAATGATGGTTCCGGTCGCAGGGTTTCGGAGTGAAATGTTCGTACCCGTTTCCTGCCTGCCTGCCCCTCCACTCGGAACGCCGATGACTTTGCCGCTGATCGCGTATCCGCGCTCCCCGCGAAACCGAATGTCGACGCCGGTGACTTCATCTCCCCCGATCACCTTCACCTCCGTTGCGGCGTCGCGTGTAGCCGAAGGATGGTATGTCGTTATTCGACCATGGTAGGGAGTCGCTTGACGGGAAGAGTTCATATTACCGCCGCCCGCCGAGACTAGATAAGAACCGGGCGCCAGGCCATAAAGTCGATAGACGCCGCGATCATCCGTCATGCGCTGCGGTCGAAAATTACCAACTGCAGTGTTGTCCGGGCGTCCGGTTTCATCGCGCACGCGTATGGCTCTGACGGCGATCCGGATGATCGGATCGCCCGTTGCGCTGGTGACTTTGCCCGTAATCACGCCGCCGCGAATCATCGTGACCGTAACGGTCTGCCCGACGAAGCTATAGTTGGTTTCGCGCCGTTTGTTTGGCGCGAGGACATAGCCAGGCGCAGTGGCGGAAATGACGTAGGGAACCAAGTCCAATCCTTCGGCCTGAAAATTTCCGTCCTCATCCGAGACGACTGACAGCCGGCCTGCGCGTCGCCCCCCGCCTCCCACGCTCGAGATACTGATCGTCGCGTGCCGTACCGGCTGTCCATCGTCGGTCACGACGCGTCCCGTAATGGCGCCCGTAGCCCGCTGGGCAAAAGTGTTGGCAGTACACAACACAACCATGAAGAGGGAAACCAAAAGACGGAGAGACTGAGAGCGATAACAGAACCAACCGCGGGGATCACGGGGATCACGGGGAAAGGGAATAAAGATCAGCTCCCCGTGTCCCCCGTGCTCCCCGTGGTTGATCTGTGTGTCCCAATCTCGCCTGCTCTGATTAAGCTCGTTCACTCTCATTTGTCATCCTCCTTCCTGGTAAGGTCCAAGACCAGCGTTATCTCATGCCTGGCGTTTCCGGCGATTGTGACCGTCTGCTCCGTACTCGGAACTTTGATCGGCTCGCCTGTGGCTGTATCGTATGCTTGCAGACGAACTTTATAAGTTCCCTGCGCCAACCCCTCGATCACGAACTGTTTGCGTTCGTCTACCTTGGCGCCCTTTCCGAATTTAGGATGCTCAGGTGAACCGCCATCGCGGTCGGCAGAGACATTCAGGATTGCGGTTTGCGGTAACATCCCCCCCTTGATTTCGACTCGGCCCGCGATCACGGCTGTGCCATAGCCGAAGACCAACCGCACACCGGAGACCTGATCGCCTGCCGCAATGTCGAGATCTTTCACTTCGACGCCGTTGTGTTCCATGCGAATGAACGAGAGTTCCTTCGCAGCCCTATAGGTATCGGCTATGATGCTCTTCTTGCCGGGACGCACCGGGCTGATTTTGAATGTTCCATCGGCATTGATGGCTCCGGTTCTGTCGAACAATCCATCCGCCATCGTCGTCTTGGAATCGCCCCCGACAACTCGCAACTCAATCTTCGACAAAACTCCGACTATCGCCGGATCACGCGAACCTTCGACGACAGCCACACCGCTGATCGAAGCGCCTCGGCTCAGCTTGATCTCAAGCCCTGTCACATCGCCGCTGACGATCTCGAAATCGACCTGATCGGAGTAAAAATCGCTCTTCTCGAGATTGCCCACGCCGACCTTGTAACGATTGGGCGAGAGGCCTTCGAGTCGAAACTCGCCCGCCGAATTGGTGGGCCAATTTACCAGGTTGAAGCTGAGGCTGATCCCTCTGCCGGTCTCCTTCAATATGCCATAGTGGATCATCACACCGGGGACCGGTTTGCCGGTTTCGGCGTCGATCACACGGCCGCTGGCCGCATAACCTTTGGTTGGACGGGCGATTCGGATATCCACATTTTCGTTTTCGCCGCCCGGTTTGATTTCGATCACTTTCGCCTTCGATTCGTCGGTGGCGTCGGGATGAAAGGTGCGCCTGTAAAAGGCGCCCATTCGCGTATTGATCTCTTCAGGAGACGATCCTGCCGCAACCAGATAACGTCCCGCTTCGATCCCGAAAATTCGATAGATCCCCTGGTCATCTGTCTCCTCGCGCCCAAACGGTTCGAATGCGTCGGTTTCGATTCTCTTCCCTTGCTGATCGAGACGAAAAATGGTGACCGATTCGGCGATCACGGGTCGTCCATCTTCATCGGTGACTTTGCCGGTCACCACGCCTCCACGCGTCATCGTGATATCGACATTCTCGAGATTATCGTTCTCCCCTACATTCAACGCCTTGCCGGAATTGTTTCGCCTTCGGCGCTCGCTCGTATGAATCACATATGCCGGAGCGTGTGCCAAGAGAACATATGCGCCAGCGGCCACATTTGATAATTTGTAGCGTCCTTCGGAGTCGGTCGTCGCCGCCGGTAGCGGTGGAATTCCAAGACCGAAGTCCATCCTCCTCCAATCGTCGTCCCGGAGCAGAATTACTTCGACGCCTGGCGCAGGCTGACCCTCGATGGTGATTCGACCCGAGATTGTGGCCGTTGCTTTTGTAGCGGAGGTTGAAGTTTGAGCGATCCCTGTTGAGACAACCAACAGGAGCAAAACAAACATTGAAAGAAATCGAAGTTGAACTGAGTTCATAATTTTTTCTCCCTATCACTTCTTTAAGCTCTTCGTCGCGGAGCGACGGTTGAACTTAGGCCGGTGTTTTAACGCCGGTTGAGATGGCGAATGATTATCCAGTCGCGGAGCGACGGTTGAGATGGTTGTGCGCTTATCGCTACATCCGCCTTTTTGGTCTACACCAATTTCAACCGTCGCTCCGCGACTACGAATTTCTGTCACACGCGGTACCGGCGTTAAAACACCGGCCTAAGTTCAACCGTCGCTCCGCGACGAAGAAGCCCTTCAAATTGCGAGGAAGAAGCCCCTCACTTCGCACGCTAAAGATTTTGATTTAGTCCTGTCGCAACGCGATCATTGGATCAACTTTTGTCGCGCCGCGCGCAGGGAGATAGCACGCCAGGAAGGCGACGCCCAGCATCAGCGCCGCGATCAGCGTAAACGTCGGCGGATCAGTCACGCTCAGCTCGAAGAGCAAACCCTTCAGCACGCGCGTTACCGCCAAAGCGACGGCCAGCCCGATGAACACGCTGACGAAGGCCAACGCCATCCCCTGCCTGACGACCATCAACAGCACATCGCGCGGACGGGCGCCGAGCGCCACCCGAATCCCGATTTCGTGCGTGCGTCGGCTGACCGAATAGGCTATGACGCCGTAGACGCCGACCGCCGCCAACACCAGCGCCACTGCGGCGGAGAGGCCAGACAACAACACTTGAAAACGCCGCGGCGCAAGCGTTTCGGCCAGCCCCTGATCCTCCGTCCTCACGTCGGAGGTCGGTTCAAGCTCATAGATCTGCCGGCGCACAGCGGCGAACAAGTCCAGCGGATCGCCCGCTGTCCGCACCGCCAAAACGATGTGTCCCGGTTCAATCCTATCCTTGGGATACGGCCTGTAGATTTCCGGCGGGGCCTCGGCTTCCAGGCCGGAACGCTTCACATCACCCACTACGCCGACGATCGTGCGCGGAGAAGACTCCTCCAAGATCCGTTTGCCAAGGGGATCTTCGCCGCTGAAGTAGCGACGAGCCATGGATTCGTTGATGATCACGACGCGCGGTGCACTGTCGTCATCCTGTTCGGTGAAGCTGCGCCCGGCGCGCAACTGCATGCCCATTGCGCGAAAGTAGTCCGGGCTGATAAAACTAAATTCAACCTGGGGTCTTTGCTCAGCGGGCGCCGGAGGACGGCCTTCGATGCTGAACAACGTCTTGCCAAGCATACCAGTGAACGGAATACCCGCGCCGATTACGGTTGCGACTGCTTTGACGCCGGGGACGGCTTTAACGCGCGTGAGGACCTCATCGTAGAAAGCCCGCAATTGCGGCGAGTCGGGCGGGTATTTCGTCTCGTCGACTTGGACACGCAGCGTCAACAAATTCTTCGGGTTATATCCCGGATCGACCGCGAGCACTCGCAAGTAGCTCTTGATCACCAAGCCCGCGCCTGCGAGCAGCACGAGCGTCAAGGCCACTTCGCCGATGACCAGGGTTGGCGAAACGCGCCCCAGCCCGCGGCGCCTGAACGTCGCCGCCTTACGAGCGCCTTCTTTCAGCGCCTCGTTGAGATCAATCCGCGATGATTGCAGCGCGGGAATGAGGCCGGCGGCGAGGCCGGTCAGCAACGCCGCGAGAAAGGTGAAGCCCAGCGCTGCGCCGTCAACGCTGGTCTCTCTGATATGACGCAATTGGTCAGGGGCGAGCGCGACCAGCGCCTTGACGCCCCACACAGCCAACAGCAAACCCGTCGCTCCGCCCAGCAGGGACAGCAAGAGACTCTCGGTCAGCATCTGCCTGACCAGACGCGCGCGGCCGGCGCCCATTGCCGCGCGAATCGCCATCTCTTTCTGCCGCATCGCCGCCCGCCCCAACAGCAGATTCGCCACGTTGGCGCAGGCAATCAACAACACAAGCGCGACCGCGCCGAAGAGCGCCAGCAACCCACGTCTTAATTTGCCGACCAGGTTTTCAATGAGTAGCGTCGCTCTGGCCTCGGTGTTCATAATCCCGGGAGTGGCCAGTACGAGGCGCCGCATAATCAGGCTCACTTCCGCGTGCGCCTGCTCCAACGTGAAGCCGGGCTTGAGCCGCCCAAACACATTCAATTGGTGATCCCGCAATTCGCGCTCATCTTTCACATCGATTGCGAGCGGCAGCCAGACGTCAGCCCGTTCCAGTGGAAGGAGGCTCCGAGATCTGGGCGGCATAATTCCGATGACCGTCCAGCTTTGGCCTCCCAGCGTCAACGATTGACCGATGATGGCCGGATCGCCGCCGAAGCGTCGCTGCCAGAGCGCGTGACCGAGGAGCGCCACAGGCGCGGCTTCGGGCCGATCATCCTCCGCCGTGAAGGCCCGCCCCAACTGAGGCGCCAGGCCCAGCGCCGGAAACACGTTGGCCGTGACCTTAAGACTTTCAAGTCGCTCCGGTTCGCCTCGGCCTGTCAACTCGCGACTGCCTCTGTTATAAGCGACCAGATGTTCGAAAACCTTCGACTGCGCTTGCCAGAAAAGGTAAGTGGTAGCGTGAGCGCTACTGGCGCGACCGTCCTGAGCTTCCGTAACCCAGAGGAGCCGCTGCGGCTCGTAGTAGGGCACGGCATTGAGCAACACCGCATTCACGACGCTGAAAATCGCCGTGTTCGCGCCGATGCCGAGCGCCAGCGTGAAGATGGCAATCAATGTAACAACAGGATGCTTGAGCAACATTCGCGTCGCATAGCGTAGATCCTGCCAGATAGTTTCCAACTGATGTCCGATACGCGCTTCCCGGACTTTCTCCTTGACTTGTTCCTTGCCCCCGAGTTCGATCAGCGCCGCTCGGCGCGCCTCCGCCGGATCGAGACCTTCGTTGATCTTCTGCTCGACGAGCATCTCCAGATAAGCGTCGATCTCTTCCGTCAGATCCTGTTCCGTCCTCGTCTTGCGGAACAGGTTGCGCCAGAGACTGGATAGACGTGGCAGTAGTGGCATGATTTTCCTCCTACGTCGCTTGAAGCGCCTTCGCGATCGCCAGCGAGATGCGCTGCCAATCATCTGTTTCGGTTTTGAGCTGGCGCTGACCGGCTTTGGTCAGGCGGTAATACTTGGCCCGCCGATTGTTTTCGGACTCCCCCCAGGATGACGTGAGCCACCCCGCCTCTTCCATTCGGTGCAGCGCGGGAAAAAGCGAGCCGGGTTTGACCTGGAAAACTCCCTGTGTGATTTGCGCGATGCGGTTTGAAACGCCCAGCCCGTGCATGGGGCCCAAGGCCAGCGCCTTGAGGACCAACATGTCGAGGGTGCCTTGCAAAAGATCGGTCTTCTTTTCCTTCATGCCTTCTCTCCTATAGACGTTCTGTATATAAGCAGGCGGAGGGTAAAACTCTTCGTACAGAATGTCAATAGGAAAAGCGGCGGCGCCGAGTGGGTGCGGTACGGGAGCGTCAGCGACCTGAACCTCGGCCAGAGGTCGCTTTATCGAAGCTCAGGTCGCTGACGCTCCCCGTACCGTACCAGGCCGAGCGATTACAACGAAATGACATAAAAATTGACACTGCCCGCCCCGGGCACTAAAATCCTGCGTGGTCAGCGAGGTTCTCTCACATTCGGTTTTCGCCGAAGCCCCATGGACTGCGAATAAAAACGCCGTTGCCGATCACACAAATTGCTCCTCTTCACTCGCAGCCTCTCGCCGACGTAATCTATTTTGAAAAACCTGGGGAGTGATTATGAGAATCAACCACACCGCTTCTCTACGCCAATCGCGTAGCTCACATAGGTTCGCGCAGGCGATCTCGTCGCGCCGCTTCCGGACGCGTTTCCTGCTGGTCATATTGGCGCTCGCCGCCGCCCTCACTGCCGTCTGGGGCGGGCGTCCGGGAGAGTGGCGGAATGGGCGCGTTCTTGCCGCCGCGCAGACCGACTTCGTCGTCGCGCTGGCCGCCAACAATCAACTCTTACAATTCAGCGCCTCGGCGCCCAACGCGATTATCAGCGCGACTACGGTGAAGGGGCTGAATGCCGGCGACTCACTGGTCGGGATTGATTATCGCCCGGCGACCGGGCAGCTCTACGCGCTGGCGGTCACCGGCGCATCAGGGCGCCTATACACGATCAACCCGCTGACCGGCGCGGCCAACGCGGTGGGGGCCGGGTTCACGCTGCCGCAGTCGACGGGGGCGAGCGCCGGCAAGGACTACGGCTTCGACTTCAACCCGACCGTCGACCGCATCCGCGTGGTGGCCGACTCGCGCGACAACTTCCGCGCCCATCCGGACACGGGCGCGGCGGTGTCCCCCGCCGACTTGGCGCTCAGCCCGGGCGCGGCGGTCACCGGCGTGGCCTACGACCGCAACTTCGCCGGATCGAAGGTGACGACGCTCTACGCCATCGACCCGAACGCCGACCAGTTGGTGACCATCGGCGGCATAGACAGCGCCCCTTCGCCCAACGGCGGCGTAGTCCGACCGGTCGGCCCTCTCGGCGTCAACGCCGCTAACGACGTGGGCTTCGACATCACTGTCGGCGCCGAAGGGTCGGCTTACGCTTCGCTGACAGTGAACGGCAAGCCGGGTTTCTACACGATAGACCTGAAGACTGGCGCGGCCACAATGGTGGGAATCATCGGCAACGGCGGAGTCGCGATCAAGGACATCGCCGCCGCGCCAGCGGGCGCGCCGCTGCCTACTTCGCTGGCTTACGTCATCTGGGCGGTCGACGCCTCCAACAAGCTGCTGAGCTTCAGGGCCGGGGAGACGGACAAGATCAGCAGCCCGAAGGCGGTGACCGGTTTACAAGCGGGCGATAAGCTGGTCGGTATTGATTATCGTCCGGCGAACGGGCAGCTCTACGCGTTGGCGGCCAACGGCGCATCGGGGCGCCTGTACACGATCAACCCGCTGACCGGCGCGGCCAACGCAGTGGGGGCCGGATTCACGATGCCTCAGTCGGCTGGGGCGAGCGCTGGCAAAGATTACGGCTTCGACTTCAACCCGACCGTCGACCGCATCCGCGTGGTGGCCGACTCGCGCGACAACTTCCGCGCCCACCCGGACACGGGCGCGGCGGTGTCTCCCGCCGACTTCGCGCTCAGCGATGGCGCGGTGGTCACCGGCGTGGCCTACGACCGCAACTTCGCCGGATCGAAGGTGACGACGCTCTACGCCATCGACCCGAACACCGACCAGTTAGTGACCATCGGCGGCATAGACAGCGCCCCCTCGCCCAATGGCGGCGTGGTCCGCAAGGTCGGCCCTCTCGGCGTCAACGCCTCTAACGAAGTCGGCTTCGACATCTCCGTCGGCCCGGAGGGCGTGGCTTTCGCGCTGCTGACGGTAAACAACCAACCCGGACTCTATTCGATATACCTGCCATCGGGCCTGGCCACTCTGGTCAGGACGCTCACCGTGAAGACGCCGATTGTCGACATCGCCGTCGCGCCGGTGGGCGCCACACAATAAATTGCGGATTGCGGATTGCGGATTGCGGATTGCGGATTGATAGTAGGCGCCCTGTTTCTTGCAAGAGGCGTTGCGATAAAAGCAGATTTCTCGGGATCAATAAATCCGCAATCCGCAATCCGCAATCCGCAATCCTAGATCTTCTTCGCGCGCCGTTGCGATGTAAGTTCGGCCAGCAGTCAACCATTACCCCCACAACAACGAATTCTTTCATAGCCTGAAAAATTTACAGAAGGAATTGTTTCGATCGGGATGTAAATACATCGTTAACTAAATTTTTTGGCGCTTATTTAAATCAAGCCTGGGTACGCATCGCTTCCAGCCTGCAGTCTTCGGCGGGAGGCGCATTGATCGGAATCAAATGCGCAGGAATATGAATCGGCTCCAGGCGCTACGGGTCCTCCCAATGTACTACGACCCACGCCTGCACGCTGGAAGCGATGCGTACCCAGGCGTCTCCTGATTTATGCGCAGAATCCAAGTGGTTGATCGCATTCAACTTTAATTCGCACAGGCTTCATTTAAATCAGAACAGTCGAGATTGGTACAGTACCGCGCGCGTAAGCAAGCGGCCGTCCCATAAGTCAACCGCTAGCTTACGCGCGCGGTACTGTCCCTATGGTTGCAGTTTCATTCGATGCGCTAACGCCGGCTGCTCCCACCTATGCCATGCCCCTTTAAGAGATTGAAATGCCTATCAATGGCGAGTATTCTTCGTTCGGCCTTAAGCGCCATCACTCGACAAACATTCCTTCTATACCGAAAAAGGAGAAATTTATGAACAAGTTTGCCAGGACTCTCTGCGCGATCTCTTTCGCCGCGGCGCTCGTCTCCGCGCTCGGCTCGAACGGATCGACGACCAGGGCGCAGGAGCCACAGGGCGGGCCGCCGTCCGGCGCTCAGGAGCGGCCCTCGCTGCCCTTTCCGGCCTCCCGCGAGCCTGAGATCAAACCTTACGACAAGGTGATCACCAAGGACGCCAAGTCGGACGAAGGCGTCTTCACTGTTCACCGCGTCAAAGAGAAGGTTTACTACGAAATACCCAAGAAGGAATTCGAGAAGGAGTTCCTGTGGGTCAGCCAGATAGCGAAGACCACGCTCGGCGTCGGCTACGGCGGCCAGGCGATGGGCAACCGCGTCGTCCGCTGGGAGCGCCTCAACAATCGCATCCTGCTGCGCGACGTGGCGTACGATGTCGTCGCCGACCCGAAAGAGCCCATCTCGAAAGCCGTCAGGGCCGCCAACAACGACTCGATCATCAAGTCTTTCTACATCGAGGCCCTCGACAAGAACGGCAAGGACGACTCTGTCGTGATTGACGTGACCAGCCTCTTCACCTCCGAAGTCACCGAATTCAGCGCGCGTTCGCGGTTGCGCGCCCGAGGATTCGACGCCTCGCGCTCGTTCGTCGAACGGGTCGTCTCGTTCCCCGAAAACATCGAGGTCGAGGCCACGCACACCTTCACCAATCCGCCAGAAATGCCCTCGCCGACCGCGGCGCCGGCCCCGCCGAATCCCTTCCTCGGCGTCGGGATGGGCACGGGCAGCGCTTCGGTCGTGATGCATTACTCGATGGTCAAACTGCCAGAAAAGCCGATGACGCCGCGACTCTTCGACGAGCGCGTCGGCTATTTCAGCGTGCGCCAAACCGATTACGGCAAGGACGAACACCGCGCGCCGCAGCGCACTTACATAACCCGCTGGCGTCTGGAAAAAAAAGACCCTAACGCCGCCGTCTCCGAACCGATCAAGCCGATCGTCTATTACATCGATCCGGCCACGCCCACGAAATGGGTTCCGTACGTCAAGAAAGGCATCGAAGACTGGCAGCCCGCGTTCGAGGCCGCCGGATTCAAGAACGCCATCATCGCGAAAGAAGCGCCGAAGGACGACCCCGATTGGAGTCCGAAGACGCGCGTTATTCGGTCGTGCGCTGGCTGCCCTCGACGATTATGAACGCGTCCGGGCCCCACGTTCACGACCCGCGCACCGGCGAGATACTCGAGTCGGACATTCAGATGTACCACAACGTCCTGAACCTCCAGCGCAACTGGTACTTCACGCAGGTGGGGCCGCTCGACCCGCGCGCGAAGAAATTGCCGCTGCCCGACGACCTGATGGGCGAATTGCTGCGCTTCGTCGTCGCGCACGAGGTCGGCCACACGCTCGGATTCCAGCACAACATGAAGGGCAGTTCGATGTACCCGTTCGAGAAAGTCCGCGACGCGAAATGGCTCAAAGAATACAGCCACACGCCATCGATCATGGACTACTCGCGCTTCAATTACGTCGCGCAGCCCGAAGACAACATCCCAGTCGATCTGCTGATCCCGAAGATCGGCCCTTACGACAAGTGGGCCACGGTGTGGGGCTACAAGCCGATTGACGGATGCAAGACGCCCGAAGACGAAAAGAAGACGCTCGACGAGTGGGCGCGCGAGCAGGACAAGACGCCGTGGTATCGCTTCTCGACCTTCAGGTCGCGCGGCGCCGACCCGGGCGAATTGACAGAGGCCGTGGGCGACGCCGACGCGGTCAAGGCTTCGACGCTCGGGTTGAAGAACCTCAAGCGCGTCGCCGACATGCTGCTCGCCGCGACCGAGAACGAGAAGGGCGAGCCTTACGACGACCTCGAGGAGGTTTACAACTCGATGATCGGACAGTGGCGGTTGGAGATGGGCCACGTCGCGGCTATCGTCGGCGGCTTCAACACTCAGCAAAAACACGTCGGACAGGACGGCGTGCTCTTCACGCCAGTCCCGAAAGAGCGACAGATCGAGGCGGTGAGGTTCTTGAACGACAACGTCTTCGCCACGCCAGCCTGGATGCTCAACCCCGAAATCCTGCGCCGCATCGAAACGAACGGCGCGCTCGCCCGCGTCAGGACGGCGCAGCAGATGATCCTGTCGCAATTGATGAACCCGGCCCGCTTCGCCCGCCTGATCGAACAGGAGGCGATAGACGGCGACAAGGCCTATCGCCCCGTGGATTTCCTCGCCGACGTGCGCAAAGGCGACTGGGGCGAAGTGAACGGGACGGCCGCCGCGCCGAAAATCGACGCCTACCGCCGCAACTTGCAGCGCGATTATCTGGACATGATGAACGACAAGCTCAACGGCCGGGCGGCGGTCAATGACGAACAGCGCCCGTTCATTCGCGGCGAGCTGCGGGCGTTGAACGCGGACGTGGCGAGGGCGATGGTCCGCGTGACCGACCGCGCCGCCTTGTGAGCCCCCATTTGATCCGAATGTAAATTTCCGCGAAATTTTGTTCCCCCATTTCCCACTATGTATTGAAACTTGTTCGCGCCGCCGATAGCGTTGGCGTAGGTTTTTGGCCCATAAGGATTTGGACACGGCGGCGATCGGTAAGTAGTGAGGATTACGATAACGACACCCATATGCCATTCAATTTTGACGCGCCCAAAACCTTCTTCAAGAAATGCGCCAGAGCCGTTGATTGGATTGTCGAAGAAATCATTCGGCAAAAGGACTGGCGCTCACTGATATCTTTGATCAACTCATCGTCGCTCGCGGCGTCGCTGCTCGCGCTCGATTTCGTTCTTTTCATCGCGTTCAGCCCGGTTAAGTCGCCATTCCCGAGCATGCTCTCGCTCTTTCCGCAGTTGAAACAATTCGGCTGGTACCCGCCTGTCTTCTGGTCGCTGATCGTCCTCATTTTTATCATCGCGGTGATCGTGGTAGCGCCCGCCGAAAGCGAAACTACCGAGCATAAGCCGGACGCGATCAAAGGATTGGCGCCCTTCGGTTACGAAGACGCCGAAATCTTCTCGCGTCTCCGGCGTGAGGAGAACCTGAAAGAGTGTCTTCAAGCCATCGGCGACGAACAATGGCGGTTCGGCGCGCTGAGCGGCGAACCGGGCGTGGGCAAGACGTCCTTTCTGCAAGCCGGATTGTGGCCGGAGATGGAGAAACGAGGGTTCCGCTGCGTCTACGTCAAATTCAGCGACCTCGACCCGTTCGAGTCGGTCAAACGAGCCTGCCTCAAACATCTGTCCTTCGCCGACGGGGCTCCGGGCGGGGCCGATTTTCTGGGCCTGCTCCGCGCGGCCGCCGCGCAGGATCGAACGCCCGTCGTGTTGTTCTTCGATCAATTCGAGCAGTTCTTCGTCCATCGCGAACGCAAGAAAGACCGCGAGCCTTTCGCGCAGGCGCTCACCCGATGGTTCGCCGAGACGCCGTCGCCGCCGATAAAAATCCTGATCTGCATCCGCGGCGATTTCTTCGACCGGTTGAACGAGCTGCAAAGGGCTATGCGATATTCACTCGGCCCGACGCAGAGCTTCCGCCTGGAGCGGTTCGAGCCGGATCAGGCGGCCGAGATATTCTGCTTCCTGGCCGAAAAAGAGGGCCTGGAATACGACCGCGAGTTCATCTCCGAAATGACGCGGCAGGAGTTGGCCGACGCCGAAGACGGTCTGGTCTCTCCCCTGGACATTCAAGCGCTGGCGCGAATGATCGAGATGCGAACCGCGCAGGAAGGCCGCGCATTCGACCGCGCGACTGTTCAAAAGCTCGGCGGCTTGGAAGGACTGCTCGAGCAATACCTGACAAACGCTCTGGAGCCGCTCATAACCCGATCGAGCCGCCAGGCCGCAGTCGACGTCCTGCTGGCGCTGGCCGACCTTAAACGCGACGTTCGCGCGGGCGCGCTGACCTTCGAAGATTTGCGGCAAAAGTTAGGGGGGGGCCTCGCGGGCTCCAGGCTGAAAGACACGGTCGCGTTCCTGCTGCGCGACGACGCGCGATTGATCTCGCCGTCGTCGGAGAACGAAGAAGAGAAATTCGAGCTGGCGCACGAACGCCTGATCCCGGCCCTGCGGCGACTGGCGGGCAAACAGCTCAGCGAGGCCGACCGCGCCAGCCAATTGCTCGACCGCCGCACAAACAAATGGCTCGGCAATGGACGCGATTGGCGCTATCGCCTCACGTGGCTCGAATTTTGGCTGATCAATAAACACAGACGTTTCGCCGTCCGGGGCAAGGAGCGGCGGGCGAAGGAGGAGTTGCTGGCGGCCGGCCGGCGTTCTTTCATCTGGTTATACGCCTTGGTGGGTTTGGTGATTCTGCTCATTTTCTTCGGACGGATCCATTGGCACAGCAACGCCTGGCAAACTTATTTGATCAAAAAATACCTGTACAGCCAGGCTTTCAGGCTGAATGACAAAGAAGCTTCGATCGAGATCGCCACAACTCTCGCACATGCCGGAGAATCACAATTGGCTCTCCGGGTCTTAGACCGGATCGGTAACGATTACTCCAAAGCTGACGCTCTGGGAAGAGTCGCCAGATCTTTAGTCGAGATCGAAGACAAAGAGAAGTCCGGCGCTCTACTCTCGGATATGATAAAGATGGTGGAACGAATGCATGATGATGGCGGCAAAGTCCGCGCTATGGAATTGATTACCGGATCTTACTTCAAGCTCGGAGACAATGGGAAGGTGGGAGCCCTACTGTCGGAGCAGGTCAAGGTGGTGGAACGGTTCAGCGACGGTCAACACAAAGCTGCTGTTTTGAGCAGGATCGCCCGATCTTACGCCGAGCTCGGAGAGGCGATGAAAGCCGACGCCCTGTTGAAGGAAGCGATCAAAGTATTGGGACGAACCAGTGACGATCATCCCAAGGCCTATACTTTGGGGGCGATTGCCGACTCTTACTTCGAGATTGTAAAGACAGTGAAAGACGACGCCCTGCTGAAGGAAGCGATCAAAATAGCGGGACAGATCCGCGACAGTCAGTCTAAAGCCGACGCTCGAAGCAAGATTGTCGAATTTTACGTCAGGCTCGGAGTGATGACGAAAGACGGCGCGCCGATGAAGGAAGCGATCAAGGCGGCGGAACAAATCGGCGATGGTCCGAGTAAAGCCAAGGCTCTAGGGGCGATTGCCAGGTCTTACACCGTGCTCGGAGATAAGGAGAAAGCGCGCGTACTGCGGGAAGGCGCGATCAGGACGGCGGAACGGATCAGTTCCAGTCAAGACAAAGCCCTTGCCCTGAAGGAGATTTCCATCTCTTGGGCCGAACTCGGAGAGGGAATGAAAGACGGCGCCTTGCTGGAGGAAGCTGTCAAAATAGCGGAACGGATCAGGATCGACGACGGTTACTCAAAATCCGACGCTCTAAGCGAGGTTGCCTGGTCTTACGCCAGGCTCGGAGAAATGATGAAGGACGGCGCCATGCTGAAGGAAGCGATCAAAATATTGGAACGAATCGGCGCCAATCGGTTCAGAGGCTATGACTTTAGAGAAATCATCCGCTCTTACGCCAGGCTCGGAGATAAGGAGAGAGCGCGCGCCCTGCTTGAAGACGCGATCAAGATGGCTGAACGGATCGACGTTCAAAATAACGCCAATACCTTAAACGCGATCGTCCAGTCTTACGCTGAGCTCGGAGAGGAAATGAAAGACGGCGCCCTGCTGAAAGAAGCGATCAAGATTGCGGATCGGATCAGTAACGATATATCCAAATCCGACGCTCTAAGCGGGATTGCCCGATCTTACGCCAGGCTCGGAGAGGCGATGAAAGACGGCGCCCTGCTGGAGGAAGCTATCAAAATAGCTGAACGGATCAGTAAGTATACGTCCAAATCCGACCCTTTGAACTCGACTGCCCGATTTTACGCCGACGCTTTGAACGCGATTGCCCGATCTTACGCCGAGATCGGAGAGACGAAGAAAGCCGGCGCCCTGCTGGAGGAAGTGATCAAGATTGCAAATCGGATCGGCGACGATTACACCCACTACAAATCCTATACTTTGAGCGAGACCGCCGAGTCTTACGCAAAGCTCGGAGATAAGAAGAAAGCGCGCGCCCTGCTGGAAGATGCGGTCAAGGCGGCGAAATGGATCGACGGTTTTAACAAAGCCTCTGTCCTGAGCGCGATTGTTAGGTCTTACGCCAAGGTCGCCGAGTCATCGAACGACCCGGCCCTGTTGTATGACATAAGCCACTGGCTGATCAGTTGGCCTCTAACCGATTCTGATAGAGACCGATTGTTTGACGCAATCTTGTCCTCAAAATTGGCGATCGCCGATGTCGGCAGACTGCGCTTGCTGACTTCGTATTACGACAGTGAATTAGGAAGGACCAGAGCGCTGGCGCGTATTCTGATGGCGTGTTCGCGACCTGACTTGATCGGGAAGGAAAGAAATGCGGAGACGGATGTACAACTGTACGCTCCCGGATCAAGACGTCGCACACGCACATTCGATTACCCGCTGCGCCGTTAGTGCGCAACCGCCTCCTCCGCCCCTAGCCCGGTGTTTGCGCGCACGGTCAATTCGGTGAATTTCTCTTCAGCCTCAGGTTCGCGCCCGGTCAACGCGCCGAGCGCCGCGCCCAGAAAGCCGAGCGGGATGCTGACGATGCCCGGATTTTCCAGCGGAAACACGGCGTCGCCCTTCATAACGCTCGGACTGAGCAGGATCAGAATCAGCGACGACAGCAAGCCCGTGGCCAACCCGGCCACCGCGCCTCTGGTGTTGAACCGCCGCCAAAAGAGCGACAACACGATCACCGGCAGATTGGCCGACGCCGCCACCGCGAACGCCAACGCGACCAGGAAGGCCACATTCGCGTTCGGCCCGAGCAAGATGGCGATCAGGATCGAGACCGCGCCGACGATGAAGGCCGTGACGCGCGCCACGCGGACCTCTTCGCCCGGCGAACGCTCCTTGCCTCGATGCAGGACGTTGGTCCAGAAATCGTGCGCGAACGAGGTCGAGGCGCTGATGGTCAATCCCGCGACAACAGCCAGGATCGTCGCGAACGCGATGGAGGAGATGAACGCGAAGAAGAAGTCGCCTCCGAGCGTTTGCGCCAACAACGGCGCGCTCATATTCGTCCCGCCGTTCCTGGCTATGAAGTCACGCCCGACGATCGTCGCCGCGCCGAAGCCGAGGAAGGTCGTCAGGATGTAGAAACTGCCGATGATCAGCATCGCCCAGACCACGCTCGCGCGCGCCGTCTTTGCGTCGGGCACGGTGTAAAAACGAACCAGGATGTGCGGCAAGCCTGCGGTGCCGAAGATCAGGGCCATTCCCAACGAGATCAGGTCTAGCGCGCCATACGGCGGTTTGTAGCGCAGCCCCGGCGTCAGGAAATTCTGCGTCACCACATTGCCCTGCGCGTCGTGATAGCTGACCTGCGTCACGGCGGCGAAGAATTTCCCGAGGCTGAACCCGAAATGCTTCAACACCAGAAGGCTCAGCAGAATCGTCCCGCCCATCAACAGAACCGCCTTGACGATCTGCACCCAGGTCGTCGCCAGCATCCCTCCGAAGACGACGTAAACGATCATCAGCGCGCCGACGGCGATGACCGCCGTGTGAAAAGTTACGCCGGCGCCTTTCAATAGAAGCGACACGAGCGCGCCCGCGCCCACCATCTGCGCGATCATATAAAACGCGCTGACGGTCAATGTCGACAGCGCGCCCATCGCCCGCACCGGGCGCGGACTCAGCCGGTAGGCCAGCACGTCGGCCATCGTGTATTTGCCCGCGTTGCGCAGCGGCTCGGCCACGACCAGCAACACCGTCAAATAGGCCACCAGCCAGCCGACCGAATACATGAAGCCGTCGTAGCCCTGGAACGCGATGATCCCGGCGATGCCCAGGAACGAGGCCGCGCTCATATAGTCGCCCGCCACAGCCACGCCGTTCTGCCACGCGGTCAACGAACGCCCGGCGGCGAAATAGGCGCTCGACCCGCGGGACCGCCTCGCGGCCCACCACGTGATGTAGAGCGTGACGGCGATGAAGACCAGAAACATCCCAAGCGCAGTCGACATCGTTCACTCGCCCCCTTTCAGTCGATGAAGGATCTTTCGCGCCATTTCGTCGAAGCGCCCCGCCGCGCGCACGTATAACGCGGCGATGATCCAGGCCATGAAGAACTGCGACAGCGCGAACAAATAGGCGAGATTGATCACGCCCAGAACGCGACGGCTCATCAACCCCGGCGCGTACCCGACCAGCGCCGGCAAGGCGAAGTAATAGACGATGAAAAATATCACCGCCGGCGCGATGAATCTGCGCTTGGCGGCGATCAGACTCTTGAATTCGTCCGTCGCCGCGACGCGCTCCCAATCGGCTGATCGAATCGCCTCATTCGACCGCTCTTTTTCGTTCAACCCACTTTCAGTAGACATAGTCTCCCCTCGTGTCACAACCTCCGGTACGGTACAGCGAGCGGTAGCGATCTGGTCACATCGCAAACCAGGTCGCTACCGCTCCCTGTACCGTACCAGTTATCGAACGCTTTATGAAGAAAAGGCGGGAAATTGCTGCGAACAGCGGGCGTGATTATATGGCAAGGCGCGCCACGACGGCAAAACTTGTTGCCAATCCATATCTAATCGCCTACCCTGACCACCCCGAACGAATGGGACTTATAGGTCCTATAGGACCTATAAATCCCATTCTTGATGTTCCGCAGGAGACCGCCGTAATGAAGATTCCCCGCTCGTTCCGATTGATAACCTGCTTCCTGTCGCTCGCGGCGTACGCCTACGCACAGGACGCCAATCGCGATTTGCTCCGCCGCAAGCTCGCCGCCGAGATCGAAAAGATCGTCAACTCTCACGACGGCGTGATGGGTGTGGCGATCAAAGACCTGACCACCGGCGAAGAGATTCTGATCAACGATCAACTCACTTTCCCGACCGGCAGCTCGATCAAAATTCCGATCCTGATCGAACTACACAAACAGGCCGCCGAGGGCAAATACAAATTGACCGACCAGCGCTGGGTCGAACGTCAGGACAAGGTGGGCGGCAGCGGCGTGATAGTCAATTTCGGCGACCACACTTCGCATTTGAGCCTGAGCGACCTTGCCACTCTGATGATCGCCCTGAGCGACAACACCGCGACCAACATGCTGATCGATCAGGTCGGGATGGCCAACGTCAACCGCACGTTGGACGAACTGGGGCTGAAGCAGATTCGCTTGCGCCGCAAGATGATCGACCAGGCCGCGTCGGCCCGAGGCGACGAGAACACCGCCACGCCGCGCGAGGCGATGGCGCTGATGGAAAAACTCTATCGCGGCCAGGTCGTAAACCGCCAGTTGAGCGACGACGCGCTGAAGATTCTCAAGATCAGAAAGAGCAGCCCGATCCCGCGATTGCTTCCAGACGGCGTCGAGATCGCCAACAAACCCGGCGGCATCGAAGGCGTGGCCTGCGACTGGGCGGTCGTTTACGTCCCGAACCGGCCTTACGCGATAGCCGTCATGACCAACTACAACGGCCCCAACAGTGAGGCCGCGGACGAGGCGATTGCGAAAGTGTCGAAGCTCGCCTACGATTATTTCGCCAGGCTGTCGCGCTCGACCGGATACGGCGCGCGCGTTCCGCTGGAATTATTGAAACATAAGCAGGACTGAATTATGGCCATTCATAAGCGACGCGAAGAATCGGGACGAGCGGTGGCGCGAGTGCTGCTCGAATCGACGGAGCCGGTCGAGCTACCGCCCGCCGAAATAGACGAACAGGACGCGACCGTCGAGCGCGAAGAATTCCGCCAATTTCTGCCGGAACTTTTGGACGCATTAGAAGAAGGCGGCTGGGTTGATCCGGCCCCAATGGTGCAGAGCGATTCGATCTTCGTGATCGAAGGCGAGACGCGCTCGTTCTGGGTCAGGCTGTGGCACACCGACGAATCGCGCACACGAATCGTTCGCGCACACGTCCTGAGCTGCCTCCCGCACACGCCCGCCTTCAAGATCGACTTCGGCGATTAGCCGTCGTAAACGGATCGGAGGAAAGCATGAAATACATACTCTGGGCGCTCGCCGCGTGTTGTATCTTTGTCGGCGGGGCGGCTGTTGTAAGCGGGTCGAATAGGTCAAGCAGCCGACGATCGCAAAACCATCCAATCACCTTAAGCCAAATAGTTCAAAGGGCGAAGGAGTCGGGCAGGAAAAATGTTTACCTTCCTGCCACCATCCCTTTCTATGCCGAAGTTGACAGTTTGGACGAGGCGCTTTCCCAAACGACGTCAGTGGTGGCGACGCCGATCGAGAAGACGACTGTTTTGCTTGACCCTGAGTCAATTGTCACATTCTACAGGCTAAAAATCGCCGACTCCCTGTCACGAGGCATTCCGTCTAGATGCTGCGACCGCAAATCCCTTCCTAGCGAATTGCCCGCGCTAAATTCCGACGAGACGTACCTACAGGTGGGCGGTGGCGCCATTACGATTGATGGTGTCACAGTACATCGCGAAGAAGAATTCGGCGGACTTCAACTCTCTCAACAATATCTCTTCTTCCTGTCCCAAGACGCTTCCCAGACCGTGTCTATGGTACAGCTTGGAAAGGACGGCATCTTCAAAATCACAGAAGATGGCGGCTTAGAAAACGTCGCTTCTTCAAAAGGCGGCGACAAAGAACAGTCCCTTCGCAGAGTGAAATCTGCCCTTGAGCAAGACCTGGAACGACTCCACGGAAACTCTTTAACTCAACTGAAAGCCAACATAAAGAAGAAGTGAAACCGGCTGGCGCTTATTTCCCCTCTCCCTTCTTCTCCCATTCCTCGCGCGTAAGCGGCTTGATCGCTTCCAGCCGCTTCTTCGCCAGCGCAGAGTTCAGGCCGGAGAGTTCTTTCGCCTCCCAGGCGTCGAAGTCTTTCACCACGTCGGCCAATTCACGGGCGAGCGAGTCTGCGCGCTCCACCTGAGTCTGTGAAGGACGGCCTTGATAGGAGATGACGTTGCTGTAAAGGTCGGTCAGGAACTCGCGCAATCGCTCTTCGCCGGTAATCGCGCCGCCTTCCTTGGTGGCGACGATCTTCTTGCGCTGTTCGTCGGCCTGCGCGGCGGCGGTCTGGAGCTGTTTGCGAAGCGGGTCGTCGGGCGTCAGTTGCGACGCCCTCGCTTCCAGCGCCAGCCGCGCGTTGTTGATCCGCTCGACCGCAAAGGACATCTCGCCGAGTAGCTTGTAAAGCTTCTTCGCAAGATCGAACTGCGCCTTGCGGTCTTCCGCGCTGTGTTTTGCGCGCGGGTCGGGTGTGATTTGCAACAGCGTGGTATAGACCTGTTTGTCTTTGGTCATCTTCACTGTGTAGACGCCCGGCAGCACGCGCGGCCCGTATGCGGCGCCGAATGCCGCGGTCGCCGCCGTCGGGACCTTCGGCGGCTTCAACCGCATTGACCACGTCGCGCGGTTCAGGCCGCGGCGTTTGCTGCTCGGAACCGCGCCGAGCGATTGGCCTTCGGAATCGAAGACCTCGATCTTCAGGTCGCCGAAGATATGGCGCTTGCGCTGGTAGTAGATGATTACCGCGTCGTCGGTCGAGTTGGGACCGACAAACGCCGCATCGCCGTTCGACCAGCCGCCGCCGCCCGAAATGCTTTGCGTGGTTGGGCGAGCCGCGATGAAGACCGCTTCTATAGCCAGCGTCTCCGGCGTCAACGCCCGCAGCGGCGTGATGTCGTCCACAATCCAGATGCCGCGCCCGTGCGTGGCGATCACCAGGTCGTGATCTCGCGGGTGAATCGCCAGATCGCGAACCGCCACGCTAGGCAAATCGCCGCCCTTGTACTGCGCCCATTGTCGTCCGCCGTCGAGTGAAACCCACAGCCCGAATTCCGTGCCGACAAAAAGCAGATCGCGGTTGACCAGGTCTTCCTTCACCACGTGCGCATAGCCGCGCACTTGGGAGTCGGCGGCGACCAGCGGCGTCCACGTCTTGCCGAAGTCGGTCGTTTTGTAAACGTAGGGCCGCATGTCGCCGAAGGTGTGCAGGTCGAACGTGACGTAGGCCGCGCCTTCATCAAAATGGCCGGCGTCAATTGACGACACCCAGGCGTTTTTCGGCAACCCCTGAATATTGCCGACGACGTTCGTCCAGGTCTTGCCGCTGTCGCGCGTGATCTGCAAGTTGCCGTCGTCCGTGCCGGCCCAGATGACGTTCGCGTTCTTCGGCGATTCGGCGATGGAATAGATGGTCGTGTGCATCTCAGCGGCGGAGTTATCCACCGTGATGCCGCCCGACTGCTCCTGCTTCTGCTTTTCAGGGTCGTTGGTCGTCAGGTCGGGCGAGATGCGCTCCCAGGTCTGTCCGTAGTCGCGCGAGCGGAACAGGAACTGCGCGCCGATGTAGATCACGCCGCGCTGCGTCGGACTGACATGGATCGGCGTGTTCCAGTTGTAGCGGAGCTTGCCCTCTTTGTAACCAGGCAGCGGCTGGATGTTGCGTGTCTCGTGCGTCTTGCGGTTGACGCGCGCGATCGCGCCGCCCTGGTACTCGGCGTAGACGTAATCCGGGTCTGCGGGGTCGGCGAACATCCAGAAGCCGTCGCCGCCGTACATATTTTCCCAGCGGCTGTTCGTGATTCCGCCCGGATATTGTGAATCGCCTACCCACGAGCTGTTGTCCTGCAAGCCGCCGTAGACGCGGTAGGGCCGATCCATATCCACGCTCACGTGGTAGAACTGCGAGATCGGCAGGTTTTCAGCCTTCCACCATTTGTTGCCGCCGTCGTAGGAGTACCAGACGCCGCCGTCGTCGCCCGTAATCAGGTGATCGGTGTTGTTGGGATTGATCCAGAGGTCGTGGTGATCGCCGTGCGTCCCACCCGTAATGTTGCTGAAGCTCTTGCCGCCGTCGTTGCTGGCGATCAATGGGCCGTTGGGCTTGTAAAGCTTGTTCTCGTCTTTCGGGTCAACGATCAGGTTGGAGAAGTAGAACGGGCGCCAGATCATGCTCTGGCTGCGGTCTAGCGCCGCCCACGTCTTGCCGCCGTCGTCGGAGCGATAAAGACCGTCCTTCGGCATTTCAGCTTCGATGATGGCATAAACGACGTTCGGCTTGGACGGGGCGACCGCCACCGCCACACGGCCCCAGGGCTTCGCGGGCAGTCCTTTGGCGCTATTCGCGTCAAGCTCGGTCCACGTGGCGCCGCCGTCGGAGCTTTTGAAAAGGCCGCTGCCACTAGGCGCGCCAGCGCTTTCGCCGCCCGAACGGAAGGTCCAGCCTTTGCGGCGGAAATCCCACATTCCGGCGAAGATCGTCTTCGGGCTCTGCCTGTCCATCGAGATCATCGAACAGCCCGTCGAAGCGTTCGCGCCCTTCAGAATCTTCGTCCATGTCTTGCCGCCGTCCGTGGTCTTGTAGAGGCCGCGCTCGTCGCTGTCGCTCCAAAGCTTGCCCGGAGCGCAGACGTAGACCGTGTTCGAGTCGCCCGGGTCTACCAAAATCTTTGCGATGCGTTCGGTTTCCTTCAATCCGACGTTGGTCCAGTTCTCGCCGCCGTCCGTGGATTTGTAGACGCCGTCGCCAATCGAGACGCTGTTGCGCGTCCACGACTCGCCCGTGCCAACCCAGATCACTTTGGGGTTCTTCGGATCAATCGTGACCGCGCCGATGGATTGGACAGGTTGTTTGTCGAAGACCGGCTTGAATGTCGTGCCGCCGTTGACCGACTTCCACACGCCGCCGCTCGCCGAGCCGATGTAGACCGTCAGCCGCTGCCCCTCCTGCACGGCGTCGAGCGCCGCCACGCGCCCGCTCATAGCCGCCGAGCCGATGTTGCGCGCGCCCAGGCCCGAGATCGTCTCCGAATCCACTTTGACCGCCGTCGTCTGCGCCGGCGCGCCGCCGCACAGCGCCGAACCTAGTACCGCCGCACAAAGCCAACGCGTCATTTTCGTCTTTCGATTTCGTCGCATAATCATTTGCCTTTCCCCCCTTCCGGTTTGGCCGCGACAGTTGGTTGTTTGAATCGGCTGTCATCGAGCGCCACGTTGGCTTCGATCTTTTCAAACGTGACCTGCGACTTGTTAGGGCTGCCCTTGAGGCCCGACTCGATCGAATACGGCAGGTAGACGCCGGCCACCTCTTTGTAATCGCCGAGCGATGTCTCGAACTCACGCTCCGCGCCGCGTATCATCATTTTGTATTCGATCTTTATCGGGACGTAATAGTCCGTGTCCATGAAGTAATAGCGCACGTCGCCGTTCTTCAGCGTCACCTTGAGCTTGAAGGCGTCAGTGCCTTCCACCGGTTCAGAGCCGGCGAACTCGACCTTATTGCCTTTCTGCTGATAATTGACGAGCGGCCCATCGAAATCAGCCTCCAACTGAATCTGCTTCAGTTCGTCCTCGCCGAGCGCTTCGGCGTCCTTCTTGCCTCCCCACGGCTCAATCTTCCAGCCGGTCTTGCCGTCGTAAGCTGTCACGCCGGTCATTCCCTGAATCGAAAACTCCAGCCGCGCCATCTCCGGGCGCTTTTTCTCCTGAACGACGACCGCCTCAAAGCCGCCGCCGCCAGTAAACTTGCCCGTGCGCCGCAGCGTTTTGATGGCCTCGATCTTCTCCGCCCCGCCGATTGTCTTGACGTATTTGGCGATAATCTCCTCAGCGGTCTGCGCCGTAACGGGTATGGCGAAAAGCGTTAGCCCAATTATTCCCAGTAGAATTTTACGCATCATATCCTCCTCGGAAAATCCCTGGGTACGCATCGCTTCCAGCGTGCAGTCTCGGCTAGAGACCTATTGATCGGAATCAGTCGCCCCCAAACCTGAGGCGATGCGTGCCCAAGTCTGGTTCCTATAAATTCGTCTTCCGCCGAGACTGCACGCTGGAAGCGATGCGTACCCAGGGCGCGTTTTCATTGTTTCTGGGCGTCGCAACGCCGTATGAAGGCTCCTTGAATTTACCACTTCGCATTTGGCTGCCCACGAGGTCACAAACCACATTTGGCGTCTATCTCATGACTTGAAGCATGTGAATTTCATCCGGTTCATAATTCGTTTCCCTTATCGCTGTCAAGCTCTTTTGGCGCTATCGTGGAAAGACGCCAGTTATTTTTGCTTCCTCTGGCAAGCGTCTCAGCGGCTGATTGGAGAGAATTCCACGGATGTGATAGCTTATCTCGCCATCGCTTGGCTTTCCTGCTGACTATTCGTGACACCGTGGGGTTTTATGGCCGTTCCCTCAACCCGGGAAATTACCCAACTGCTCATCGCCTGGAACAACGGCGACGCGGCGGCGCTGGAACAACTCGCGCCTCTAGTCCAGGCGGAACTGCATCGCCTGGCCAAACGCTATATGGCGGGCGAGCGTGAGGGCCACATCCTGCAAACCACTGCGCTGGTCAACGAGGCCTTTCTGCGGCTGATCGATTGGCAGAACGTCGAGTGGCAGAACCGCTCCCACTTCTACGGGCTGGCGGCGCAGATTATGCGGCGCATCCTCGTGGATTTCGCCCGCGCCCGGCGTCGTGAAAAACGGGGCGGCGACGCTCTGCTGGTTTCGCTGTCGGAAGCTGCTGACGTCGCGCAGGGACAGAGCGCGGATTTGGTGGCGCTGGACGACGCGTTGCAGGCGTTGGAGAAGTTGGACCCGCGGCAAGCTCGTGTGGTGGAACTGCGTTTCTTCGCCGGGCTGAGTTTGGAGGAGACGGCCGAAGCGCTCAAAGTTTCTCTGAGCACCGTCAGGCGCGATTGGAGTCTGGCCGAAGCGTGGCTTTACCGCGAGTTGAGTAACGCCGTTATGAGTGATGAGTGACGAGTGACATGAATCCTGACCGCTGGCGCCAAATCGGCCGGCTTTACCACACTGCTTTGGAACTGGAGCCTGCGACGCGCGTGGCCTTCCTTGATGAGACTTGCGGCGATGACTACGAGTTGCGCCGCGAGGTCGAATCGCTGCTGCAAGCGCACGAGCAGGCGGACGGCTTCATCGCCGGGAAGGTGGCCGGCGTGGTCGCCGAGATGGCCGCCCAGCAGCGAACCACGTCGGGCGTTGGCCGCAGCCTCGGCCACTATCAAACGCTCTCGTTGATTGGCGCGGGTGGAATGGGCGAAGTTTATCTGGCCGAAGACACGCGGCTCGGTCGCAAGGTCGCGCTCAAGCTGTTGCCCGCCGCCTTCACGCAGGATAAGGAGCGCGTCCGCCGCTTCAAGCAGGAAGCGCGCGCGGCGTCAAGTCTCAACCACCCCAACATCCTCACCATTCACGAGATCGGCGAAGCTTCGACTGCGGAGGGCGGCGCGCATTACATAGTCAGCGAGTTTGTCGAAGGCGAGACGCTGCGTGCGACGCTGCGGGGCGGACGGCTCGACGTCGGCAAAGCGGTGGCCATCGCCGAGCAGGTCGCCAGCGCGTTAAGCGTGGCGCACGGGGCCGGGATCGTCCACCGCGACATCAAGCCGGAGAACGTGATGTTGCGGCCCGACGGGTTGGTCAAGGTGCTGGACTTCGGCCTGGCGAAACTGACCGAAGCGCCGTCGCCCCCGGCGGATTCCCAGGCCTCGACCAATCTGAGCACGGCGCCGGGAATAGTGATGGGGACGGTCAGTTATATGTCACCGGAGCAGGCGCGCGGGCAAAAGGTGGATCTCCGCGCGGACATCTTCAGCCTGGGCGTTGTGCTCTACGAGATGCTCGCCGGGCGCAGGCCGTTTGAAGGCGCGACGGTGAGCGATGTGATAGCGGCTTTGCTGACCGCCGAGCCGCCGCCGCTCAGACAGTATCGCGCCGAAGCGACAGCGGAGTTGGAGCAGGTCGTCGGCAAGTGTCTGGCGAAGCCCCGAGAAGCGCGTTATCAATCGGCGGCGGAATTGATCGTCGCATTAAAGACGCTCCCACCAGGCAGCCAGACGAAAGGGGCGACGACACACAGGGTTGAGGGAACGAGGCCGCGGTCGGCCTCGTGGCGTTGGCTTCCGATCGCCGCAACGGCTTTGTTACTGGTTGTTGGGCTGGTCTGGTTTCTCTCCTGGCGGCGTTCGCAGGCGTCGCAGCCCGATCAAATCAAGCTGACATCGCAGGAGCAAATACGCCAGGCGAACGTCCACTCGGTCAATCCAAAGGCATATGACGAATATTTAAGCGGGCGGTTTTATGCCAACCGCCAAAACAAGGCTGACAATGAAACCGCCATCATGAAGCTGGAGCGCGCCGTGGCCCTGGATCCGAACTTCGCCGCGGCCCATGCGGAACTGGCGCAGGCGTACGTATGGAGGTTCTTCTTATTTACGCCGGGTGAGAAGCAGTGGCAGGAGAAGGCCTTTGTGGAGGTGGAGAAAGCGCTCTCCCTGGACAAGGACTCGGGCGTCGCTCATCTGGCTCTAGGCCGCCTACTGTGGACACCTGCCAACCATTTTCCTCACGAGAAGTCGATTAAGGAATATCGTCGGGCGCTGACTTTGGACCCGAGTTTGGGCGAGGCTCAGAATCAGCTTGCGATGGTCTACAACCATATCGGGGCTTTGGACCAGGCGCTCCAAGAACTGCAAAAAGCGGTTACGGCCAACCCAACCAATAACCTCGCGCAATTTCGGATCGGTGAGACACTCCTGTGGCAGGGGAAATATGAGCAGGCGCTGACTGTATTGCGCGAGAGTCCCAGAGAAGTCAATCCACCGATGGTTGGGGGAATCCTGGCCATGACTTTATTACATCTTGGAAGAAGAGACGAAGCGACGGCCATAGTCGAAGAGTTCTTGAAAGATTATCCGGGGGATACGGACGTTGGACTGTTTACAAGCATTCAGGCCCTGATCGCAGCCCTGGCCGGCGACGAGAAGAAGGCGGAGGCCAAGATCAGGAGCGCGATACAAAAGGGGAAAGGCTTCGGACACTTTCACCATACCGCTTATAACATTGCTTGCGCTTATTCAATGATGAAAAAGGCTGAGGAGGCCGACTATTGGCTACAGGCAGCGGCGAATGACGGTTTTCCCTGTTATCCGTTGTTTGAAAATGATCCTTATCTGGCCCATCTCAGGAAAGATCCGCGATTCATCGCGCTGATGGCGAAGCTGAAAGAGCAATGGGAGCGTTACCGGGCCGTATTGTGATCTATTGTGAGCCGTCATTCTTCGCCCATTCGATCACCCTCTGCCCCACCGCGCGACCGATTTCCAGTCCCGCCTCGATGTCGCTGCGGAAGTGAATCCCGGCCGAGAGCCGCGAGAGTCCCGCCTCCTGCGCCTGCGCCGTGAAATACGCGGCGTCGCGCGGGAAGAGGTAGCCGAGCACCGCAGCGTAAGGCCCGTCGAACATCGCGTGCGCCGACGGGTAGCTCGGATGGTTCGGGTTCGGGAAGAGCGTCACGATTGTGGGGTCGAGCATGTTGGGGCGCGCCGCCCAGTAAAAATACTTCCCGTCCCAGCAGGCGATGAGGCCGTCGTGGGCGGCGACGCTCATCAGCGCGTAGGCGCGGGCCGCGCGCGGCGGATTACGGTCGAGCTGGTACTCGAACAGCTTCACCGTCAGGATGTCATTCCATAACTTCGCAGTGTTGCCCTGCCAGAAAAATGCCGCGCGCGTCGTCGAGAAGTTCGCGCCGCTCGCCGGGATCGGACGCGGGAAGTTTTTGACTTCGGCCAGTTCCTGAGCCTTCTGCGCCGAATCGAAGGCCGGCGGCGGCGGCGGACGAAACTCGCTGCCCGAAGAGATCACCCAGGTGCGCCAGGTTCCCCCGAGCGGGTCGTTCGGATTGGTCCCGCGCCAGAAGCCCGGCCCGGTCGGGATCGAGCCGGTGAAGACGGCGTCGGAACCGTCATTCTTCGCGCGGGCGATTACTAATTCGGCCACCTTGCGCCCGAGTTCCATCCCGGCGGAAACGTCGCTCGGAAATTGCACGCCCGCGTTGAGCCGCGACTCGCCGCACTCCTGCGCCTGATCGGCGAATGTTTGCGCGTCATTCGGGAAGAGGTAACTGAGCGCCGCCGCCGCCGCGCTTGCCACCGCCGCATGTTCGCTCGGGTAGGATGGGCTGTTGGGGACCGGAATTGCGGGCTCGACATTCGGATTGACCTCGCTCGGACGCCGGCGGCTGTAAACGTATTTCGAGTCCCAGGCGGCGATGGTCGCGTCGTAGATCGCCACGTTCAACAACGAAAGCGCGCGCGAGCTGCGCGGCGCGGCGATGTTGTTTCTGACAAGTATATTGGCGGCCATCTCATTCCAGCGGTAGCCCGGGGGGCCGGCGTCCCAGAAGCTGATGGCGCTGAGCGCCGCGGCGTCGCGCTGATCGGCGCGCGCGATCAAATTTCTGACTTCGGCCACTTGCGCCAATCCGTGAGGCGGCGGCGGGAGCCGGAACTGCGAGCCGGAGGAAAGCACCCAGGTCTTCCACCGCCCCGCCTGCGGTTCGATTTGCGGTGGGCCGGGGCGTCTGCATAAGACCCATGAGAAGCCTGCAAGCTGCTGAGTGAAATCCTGCGCCTGGGCCGGCGCCAGGTTAAGCGAGACCAGTGTGGCGACGACTAAAATTCTGAGCCAGCGTTTGCGCTGACAGGCGAAGTTGATGCGATTCATGTAATTCTCCTTTAGGTGAAGTTGGTATTTGTGGTCGCTGCCGTCTCTGGCGCGCCTTTAACTACCCTCAACTATGAAGGCGTCGCCTGCGCGGAATAGTGTTCATGCCGGCGAGATTTTTTCGCTTTCTCTACCAGGCCGGTCTTGTGTGAGAAATTCGGCGATTGATTGGAGGGAGCTACGGGCTGTGATAGCTTATTTCGCCATCGCTTGGTTTTTCCGCTAAGGCAAGGGAGGATTCAGCATGTCTTCATCATTGGCTCGTCGAGACTTTCTGAAACAGAGCGCCGCAAGCATTGCAGCAGCGTCAAGCGGTTCCCCAATGGGCGCCGCGCAATCGGTCAAAACAAAACGAGAATTCAGCGCCTACCAGCAAAAACGTCGCAAGCTGCTCTGGAGCCTGCTCGGCGATCTTCCAGTCGGCCATCGCCCGAAACCGCCGAAGCTGATCAGGACGGAAAAAGGGGACGGCTACACGCTCGAATATCTCACGCTCGATCTGAACGGCCTCGAGCCTGTCCCCGCGCTGCTGCTCATTCCTGACAAACGCCAGAAACCCGCGCCCGGCCTGCTTTACATCCACTGGCATGGCGGCACGTATCCGACCGGCAAAGACGAACTGTTGACTGGGCGCAAAGTGTTGCCCGCCTACGCCCCGGTGGTCGCCGAGAAAGGCATCGTCACGCTGGCGATTGACAGTTGGTGTTTCGGTGAGCGCATGCGCGACAAGGACGGGCGCAACGGCGAATGGGACGCGTTCAAGAAGATGATCTGGAATGGGCAGGTATTGTTCGGAATGATGATCTTCGATGAACATCGCGCGGTTGATTACCTGGTCTCGCGCCCCGAAGTTGATCCCAACCGCATCGGCGCGTTCGGCCTCTCGATGGGCGCGACGAAGGCGTGGTGGCTGGCCGCGCTCGACCCGCGCATCAAACTCTGCGTTGACCTCTGCTGCATGACCGATTTCGATGAGCTGATCAAAGCCAACAACCTGAAAGGCCACGGCATTTATTACTACGTGCCGAGCCTGCTCAAACATTTTTCGACGGCGCAGATCAACGAATTGATCGTGCCGCGCGCGCACCTCAGTCAGAACGGGCGAAACGACTCGCTGACTCCGCCCGCCGGCGTCGAACGCGTGCGCGATCATCTGGCCCCGCTCTACGCCAAATACGGCAAGACGGAAGACTGCCGGATAGAGCTGTTCGATTGCGGCCACGAAGAATTGCCGGAGATGCGACGACTCACGCTGGAATGGATGGATCGGCATTTAATTGGCGCATAAGCGCTAATGTCGAAACTTTACTGCAACATTTTGCGCCCTCCCGACACTCACTCAACGTAACCAGGTGATGAATACTCCCTCCGCGTATATTCAAATGCGCGGCGGGTTGGCGTTTTTACCCGTCATCTAAAATCATTTTCGGAACCGCCCTTTCCAAAACTCCGTATGGAAAGCGGAACAATCGTTGATCAATCCGGGATTCGAACGTTAGAAGAGCACGGAGTCGAAATAATGAAGAAGAGATCGCGCAAACTATTGTGGATATTGGGCGCGCTCGCCATCCTCAGCGGATTGGGCGTGACGGGCTTTGTCGTAATGTCGCGCCCGACGAGCGAAATTGATTCTTCGCGATTGGCCATGGTCGAACGCGGCGACATCGCCCGCTCGGTCGTCGCCACGGGCCGCATCGAGCCGATTACAAAGGTCGAAATCAAATCGAAGGCCAACGGCATCATCAAAGAGTTGAAGGTTCAGGTGGGCGACGTCGTCGCGCCGGGACATATACTGGCCGAACTCGACAAGGAGAACCTGGCCGCGCGTGTCCGCGAAGCCAAAGCCGCGTTGATCGGCGCGGAATCCAACCTGAAGGCCGCCGAGGCCCAACTGGAAAAAAACAAAGTCGAAGCCGAAGGCCCCGACGTGCCATTCACCAAACGCAATTTCGAGCGCGCCGAGAGGCTGCTGAGGGAAGGCGTGTTGCCGCAGCAATCCTATGACGACGCGCGAAGCGCGCACGAACTGGCGTTGAACCGCCAGAACGTCGCCCGCGCGCAACTGACCGTAAGCGAGGCGAAAGTCGCGCAGGCCAAGGCCGAGGTCGCCCAGGCGCAGGCCGCCGTAGATCGGGCCGAGGAAGAGTTAAATTACGCGACGATCCGCTCGCCGATCGGCGGAATGGTCCTCTCGCGCGACGTCGAGATCGGGTCGCCGGTCTCTTCGATCCTGAATATGGGCGCGGCGGCGACGCTGGTGATGGTGCTCGGCGACATCAGCCAGGTCTACGTGCGCGGCAAGGTTGACGAGGCCGACATCGGCGTAGTCAAACTCAACCAGCCTTCGCGGATCAAAGTCGAGACGTTCAAGGACAGGGTATTCGACGGCAAGGTCACGCAGATTTCGCCGCTCGGCGTGGATAAGGACAACGTAGTGACCTTCGAGGTCAAAGTCTCCATCAACAACCCTGGCAATCTGCTGCGCGCCAATATGACCGCCAACGCCGAGATAGTCCTGGAAGAACACAAGGGCGCGCTGCTCGTCCCCGAAAGCGCCGTGATTTACGACAAGGAGCGCAACGCCTCGGTCGAAATTCCGGCGCCGGGTCAACCCAAAGGCCGCGAACGCAAGCCTATTAAGGTCGGCGTCAGCAACGGCTCGCGGACCGAGGTGCTCGAAGGGCTGAGCGAGAAACAGCAGATCATTCTTCAGTAGGGGAAGGAGACGCCGGAACATCGGCACAGCGCCGCGCGAGTAGAGTGGGACAGACTTTAGTCTGTCCGCCCTCACTTCACACTACGGACAGACTAAAGTCTGTCCCACTTTACTCGCGCGGTACTTTACCAACCAAGGCTTATGCGCGAACTGCTCACACAAACCTGGTCGAACCTGATGGCGCACAAGCTGCGCAGCTTCCTGACGATGTTCGGCATCGTCTGGGGCGTGATCTCTATCGTGCTGCTCTCGGCGCTCAGCGCGGGCTTTCAGCAGGGCAATATGCGTGTGCTTAAGGAGCTGGGCAAAAACATCATCATCATCCGCAACGGGCGCACCAGCGCGCAGGCCGGAGGCGAGCGCGCCGGCAAGATCATTCGCCTGGAGATCAGCGACGTTTACGCGTTGAAAGAAAAAGCGATACTTCTCGAACACGTCACGCCGGAGCTGATGCGCGGCGGGGTGAGCGCCAAGAGCGCCTTCAACGCCAGCTCGACGCAGGTGAGCGGTGTCTGGCCCGTTTACCAATACATCCGCACCATCGAGGTCGACCGGGGGCGTTTACTCAGCGAGCAGGACAACAGCGAGGCCCGCCGCGTCGTGGTCATCGGATACGAAATGTACAAGCAATTGTTCGCCGACCGCGACGCCATCGGGCAGCAGATTCAGCTCAACGGGATTCCATACACCGTCATCGGACGCGTGCGTAAGAAAGAGCAGGATTCGAATTACACAGGCCCGGACAACAACCGGCTGTTCATGCCCTACGAGACGATGCGGAAGGACTTCCCGATGGCCGGCAATAACGTCACGCCGGATCACGTATCGGCCATCATCGCCGCGCCTTACGAACATGTCGCCGAAGAGTTGAACCGGATTGTCGAGCGCGAGGGCAAGATCAACTTCGAGAAGATCGGCCCGGTCGAATCGGAAATCCTTTCGATCGCCGCCGCGCGACATGGCTTCGACCCCACGGACCGCGAGGCGCTCATGATGTGGAACACGGCGCTCGAAACCGTCTTCTTCAACAAGATGATTTCGAGCATGCGCGAATTCTTCATCTCGGTGAGCATCATCACGCTCGCCCTGGGCGGCGCGGGCGTGATGAACATCATGCTCATCTCGGTCAAGGAGCGGACAAGAGAGATAGGCGTCCGCAAAGCCCTCGGCGCGACCTCGCGCAACGTGCAGTGGCAGTTCTTCAGCGAGGGGCTGCTCCTGACGCTGCTCAGCGGAACTATCGGATTGGGCGCCGGCGCCGGGCTGTGCAAACTGGTCAATCTGCTGCCGCTGCCCGCGCGGTTTTCGGGAATGATCATCACGTGGCAGGCGGCGGCGTTCGCCGTCGGAGCGCTGGCGCTGATCGGGATCGCGGCGGCGACTTATCCGGCGCGGCGGGCGGCCGACCTGCCTCCGATTGAGGCGTTGAGATATGAAATGTGAGTGGTACACGGATCAAACGGATTGCTACGGATTCACACAGATCGATCCGTCGATATCCGTAAGTATCGGTCAAATCCGTGTACCATCTCATTCTCGACTTTGTCCATTTGAACGCCGGCGCGTTGCGCCGGCGTTCAAATGGACAAAGTCGAGTTTAACTGTTAACCGCGTGTCGAATGATCTAACTACTGACATTTCAATTGCTTAATTGCACGTTGAGTTAACGGTTAAC
>WNFU01000123.1_pt1 | contig 132133 bp, 113 predicted proteins | sample 5400121 | NCBI WGS metagenome assembly WNFU01 (sample SAMN13153360, study PRJNA577476) | soil metagenome | isolation source: 100 cm soil or saprolite under grassland replicate 1 | place: USA:California | collected 2016-06-15
ATTGTGGAGCGGGAATCCAGGAAGGAGGTTGCCCCTAGCACAACTACTTGCAGCGACCGGGCCGCCGCTGCGCCCATCCCCGTCTGATGGGTTGGCCATGCTGCCAAAGGGTCGCCGTACGCAGGCGCGCCGTTCGACACGATTACTGCTACGCCCTTGCGAGGACGTGATCTGTTGAGCCGGACGCCGCACCGAACTACGACGAGGTTAAAGAACGAAAAGGGAGGTCTTCTTCTAATGAACGATCAACTGCAACTTCTCACAACTGCTGCTAATGTCCTCTGGCTGCTCCTGGCGGGTTTTCTGGTTTTCTTTATGCAGGCCGGCTTTGCGCTGGTCGAGACTGGCTTCACGCGCGCCAAGAACGTTGCCCACACGATGATGATGAACATGATGGTGTTCTGCATCGGAGCGGTCGGCTATTGGATCTGCGGCTTCGCGTTCCAGTTTGGCGCGGTGAATTACGCCTACCCTGAGGTAGCGACGGCGGGCGCGATCGCTGGCCCGTGGGCCTTCTCACCACTGACGCTCGGCTCCTGGGGCGATAGCCTTGGCAGCGGTATTCGCCTGGGCGAGCAGTTCGGCGTGCTCGGGACCAGTGGCTTCTTCCTGCTTCGCCTTCTTCCTGTTCCAGATGGTGTTCATGGACACGGCCGCGACGATCCCAACCGGCTCGGCCTCCGAGCGGATCAAGTTCATCGGCTTCGTGATCATGGGCTTCTGGGTCAGCATGATCGTCTACCCGATCGTTGGCAACTGGGTCTGGGGCGGCGGCTGGCTTGCGAACCTGGGCCGCTCGCTGGGCCTCGGCAATGGCTCGGTCGATTTCGCCGGCTCAGGTGTTGTGCATATGACCGGTGGCGCAGTCGGCCTGGCGGTCGCAATGGTGCTTGGCCCGCGTATCGGTCGCTTCAACAAGGATGGCAGTGCGAATACGATTCCCGGGCACAACATTCCGATGGGTGTGCTGGGCGCGATCATCCTGTTCTTCGGCTGGTTCGGCTTCAACCCCGGCTCGGCGATCGGTCTGGTCACGCCGGCGGTCGTGGACGCGAGCGGCACGGTGACCACCGCTGCCTCGAACTGGCCGATCAACTTGACCGCTATCGCGGCGGTGAATACGCTGCTGGCCGGCGCGGCTGCCGGCTTCAGTGCGATGGCCTATATGTGGCTGTTTGGCCCGACCAAGAAGCCCTCTCCTGGTATGTCGGTCAACGGCATCCTGGCCGGCTTGGTGGCCATCACCGCCCCGTGCGCCTTCGTCAACAGCTTGGGTGCGGTGATTATCGGCCTGGTTGCCGGCGTGTTGGTCTGCCTGGCCAGCGTATGGTTGGAGAAGGCCAAGATCGACGACCCGGTCGGCGCGGTGCCGGTTCACTTCGTGTGCGGTATCTGGGGCGTGCTCTCGGTCGGCATCTTCGCCGTCGGCAACCCCGATACCGGCGCGTGGAACGGCGTCACATCGCCGGTCACGGGCATCGTCGGCGGCAACTTCATCCAGATCGTCCCGCAGCTGATCGAGGTTGTGTCGATCATCATCGTCGCGTTCGGTCTCTCGTATGTCTTCTTCAATGCGCTCATGCGCGCCGGCCTGCTGCGCACCCGCGCCGAGGATGAGGTTGGCGGCCTGGATCTGCCCGAGATGGGCGAGCAGGGCTACGTCAGCCAGCAAGCTAGGACAATTGCAGATTGCAAATTGCAGATTGTTCCTAATACTCATATGATCGGGCGGCGAGGGCGAAGCTCTCGCCGCCCGATCATATGAAGTCTTAATTATTTGTCATACATTTCACAAAACCTTGACAATGGCTTTGGGATCGGATATACTCCAATCGCCGGAGATATTCCGGCAAGGCGTACGCGCTCTCTCGTTAGGTGCGGCGTCTGCACAGACATAAGTCGTTGCCCCGGCCCGTCGAAAGACGCTCAGGGGTAGACCAGGGCGGTCCGAGTTAAGGCTCGCTCTAACGCGACTGCAATTGATGCTACGCTGTGCAGTGCCAAAGCTCAAGTAGGGGAGAAGCTCAGGGGCGTTCTTTCGAACGCTCGCAAATGTGCTTTGACCCCCTTGGGCTTGCCCGAGGGGGCTTTTGATGGAGTTGTATGGACGCCAGTCATTCTTGCTCGCGGCGCGATTCAGGGCGCCGTGCGCTGGTGTACTCGCGATGTGACGTTGCCTTCGCCGACTGCATTCGGCGCCGTCCGATGATCTGACGGCGCTGTGCCGTTTGCGTGCGCCCCCACACCGCGAGGTAGTGGGGGCTTTGTTGTCCTCCTAATTGCACCGGCGCACCCGCCACGCCGCATCAGTACGATGGCCACGTTTGCCATCGAGGTAGTTGGGAGGACACCTATGAACACTTGGGCACCTCGCGTGCATTCGGCACGCCGCCGCGCCTTGGCGCTGTATTGTGCTATTCACGGCAGTGGCACGCCGCTGCTTTTGCTGCATGGCATTGGTGCCACCGGCGCGATCTTTGAGCCACTCATTCCCACCCTTTCCGCGCATTATCAGGTGATCGTGCCCGATCTGCGCGGCCACGGGCGCAGCAGCAGCTTGCCCGGCCCCGACAGCGTCGAGCGTATGGCCGCCGATGTCGTCGAGTTGCTGGACCTGTTGGGCATTCCATCCTGTTTCATACTGGGCTATGGCACCGGCGGCGCGGTTGCGCAGCAGCTGGCCTACGATCATCCACAGCGCGTACGTGGGCTGGTTTTGGTGTGCACATATGCCCGCAGCGCCGTAACACTGCGCGAACAGATTGAGTCCCGGCTGCGGCCCGAGCTGTTTCGGCTGCTGGGCGCGCGCGGCATGGGCAGGCTCGCCGCACGCCGCGTACCGGCTGGTTCGTCGGGCTTTGTGCGCGATGTGATTGCCGCTAATCGGGGTGAACGGGTAGCTCCGGCCGCGCGGGCCCTGCTTTCGTTTGACAGCCGCGCGTGGCTATCGGCACTTGCGTGCCCGGCGCTGGTTGTGGCGGGCGGGCGCGATATCACCACGCCCCTGCACCACGCGCACGAGCTTGCCACCGCCCTGCCGAACGCCAGCCTGCGAACGCTACCGCAGGCCGGCCACTGGCTGGTCAAAACCCATTCTCAGGCATTGGCCGAACTCGTGCTGCCCTGGCTGGAGACGCAGGAGGCATGCGTATGAGCACCGGTACGATTACCTGGGTCGAGGCGCTGGAGCAGCGCGTACGCAAGGTTTTAGCCGCCAACGATCTTGATGGGCTGCGTATGCTGTTGGCTGGCCGCCACCCGGCCGATATCGCCGACGTGATCGACCGACTGGACGATGAGGATAAGGTCAAAGTCTTTCGCTTGCTCACACACCGCCAAGCCGCCGACGTCCTGGACGAAACCAGCGGCGATGCGACGCGCGAGTTGTTGGAGAACTTGCCCCAGGAGCAGGTAGGCGACCTGCTCGACAGTCTGCCGATGGACGACGTAGCCGAGATTCTTACCGAGGATGTACCGGAGCGGCAGCAGGAGCTGCTAGCTGCAATGGAGCCGCGCGATGCAGCGGAGGTCCGCACGCTGCTGAGCTACCCACCCCAGAGCGCCGGTCGCCTGATGACCGACAAGTTCGTGCGTGTGCAGCCCGAGATGACAACAGGCGAGACGATCGCGTACTTGCGGCTGATTGACCCAGAGATCGAGTCGCTCACCGACCTGTACGTGCTGGATCCGGCGCAGCAACTGTTGGGCGCCGTGCCACTGCGTGCGGTAATCACCACGCGGCCAGATCGCCGCCTCAGCGAGATCATGAACACCCAGGTCGTCACTGTGCCGCCCGAAACCGATCAGGAGGAGGTGGCCCGGCTGGTGGCGCGGTACGATGTACTTACGCTGCCCGTCGTTGACGGTGGCCGCATGCTCGGCATCATTACGGTGGACGATGTGATCGACGTGCTGGTCTCGGAAGGCACCGAGGATGTGCTGCGGTTTGCCGGCATCGAGGGCGGCCCAGAGCTGGATCAGCCGTACTTCAGTGTGCCGCTCATTCGCGTGGTGCGCAAGCGTGTCGGCTGGCTGCTGCTGCTGTTCCTGGCCGAAACATTCACCGGCAGTGTGCTGCGGTTGTTTGAAGGCGAGCTGTCGCGCGTTGTGGCCTTGTCGTTTTTTATTCCGCTGTTGATTGGCACCGGCGGCAACACTGGCGCACAGACGGTCTCGACGCTGATTCGCGGCCTGGCGCTGGGTGAGATCCGGCTGCGCGATACCTGGCGGGTGATCGCGCGTGAGTTGGCCGGCGGGCTGTTGCTTGGCCTGATCTTGGGCACGGTGGCGTTTGGGCGTGCACTGCTATGGGGGAGCTCATATGCGCTCGCGGCGGTGGTCGGGCTGACAATCATCGCAATCTGTACTTGGGCCAATACGATCGGCTCCCTGATTCCCCTGATCGCGCAGAAGCTCAAGATCGACCCCGCGGTTGTATCTGCGCCACTGATTACAACTCTCGTCGATGCGACCGGACTGGCCATTTACCTGCTGATTGCGAAAGTACTGTTGGCCTTGTAGTGCGCGAAGCCGAAATCCCAAGTGCGTAGTGTGTCATGCATAATGATACGGTTACGCACTACGGCGATCTACCGATCATTCTCCAGCAGCGCATTGCAGTGGTCATACGGCCCTCCTGTTTCAGATGTGTGCGGACAGCACTGAGTATACCACCAAGCTGATGTACACCTGATGTACGCAGTTGACGCTCAGTAAGGTCCAACGATCTGTCTTATACAAAAAGTACAAAACTCCTTGATTTATGACGAATAACCAGGACTTTTTAGGATGCTAGGTTCAAAGCTCTTTTTGAGCTAAATCGACGCTTTATATAAGTTATACAAAAATTCGAGAAGGATCTAAGAAATCCCGCACAAAGCATTGACAAAGGCATAGCCATCGTGTATATTCCTTTTTAACCATTCAGCGGATTGCAATGATGCCCGCAGCGACCTCGATGCGCGAGGTGAGGCTGTGGGTTTTTGCGTCGTATATCGTCTCCCACGGCCAAATGCTTGGTCCCCGCAATGGCGCTGAACCACGATCGACGACGACCACTATACGCGTACTCCACGCTTGGAGTCCTGCCTCAGCATGGCTGATGTATGCACCCTCGCATGCGCACTGCTGGGATGTTGAAAAGTGAGCTCGGCCTACCTAAGCATAGCTATTCGAAATCCGCGAGCCAACGAACTCGCCGAGCAATAAGGCCAGGCGTCCGTATTGACATAGTCGGCGCAGTAGAGGGATAGATGAAGATGCAGATCTCCCAGAAAACATCACGGCGCGGCCTGTATGACCCGCGTTTTGAGCACGACGCCTGTGGTATCGGTTTTGTCGCGCGGTTGTCCGGCGAGCCTAGCCACGAGATTGTTCGCATGGCGCTCACCGCGGTCGGCAATATGGCCCATCGTGGCGGTGTCGCAGCCGACGGGAAGAGCGGCGATGGCGCCGGCGTGCTGACCCAAATACCGCGCGGGTTTTTCGCTCGTGAGCTGGCGCGACTCGGCATCACCTACCCGATCGATGATTTAGCGGTCGGCATGTGCTTCCTGCCGCGCGATGAAGCGCAAGGCGCTACGGCCCGGCGACTGGTGGCGCAGGGGCTGGCGTACTATGATCTGACCCTCCTAGGCTGGCGTAGCGTGCCGGTCGATAGTTCGGCGCTCGGCGAACGCGCGCGGGCGACGCAGCCGGTGATCGAGCAGGCGCTGGTTGGGAGTGCCGGGGAAGGTTCGCGCAGCGCCCTTATCACGACCGATGGCTATGAGCGGGCCCTATACCTGGCCCGTAAATGGATCGAGGCCGCTGCGCGAAACGAGCAGATCGAGGATTTCTACATCCCGTCGCTCTCAAGCCGCACGATCGTCTATAAGGCGCTGGTTGTGGCGCCTGCGCTGCCGCAGTTCTATGGCGACCTGACAGACTCCGATTACACCAGCGCGCTCGCAGTCTACCATCAGCGCTATTCGACCAACACGTTTCCAAACTGGCCGAATGCTCAGCCATTCCATATGGTTTCGCATAATGGCGAGATCAATACGCTGCGCGGGAATGTGACCTGGATGCGCGCCCGCGAGGCTGAGTGGCGCTGCAGCGACGACCGACGACTGACGACCGACGACCGACCGATGAGTGATAAAGTGCCTGGTGGTCAGTGGTCAGTGGTCGGTGGTCGAGAGCTGGCGACGGCGGTGGCAAAACTTGGGCCGGTAGTTGTCGAGGGTGGTAGCGACTCGGCAATGCTCGACAATGTCCTGGAGCTCTTAGTGCTTGGCGGGCGCGATGTGCGCCACGCGCTGACGATGCTGGTGCCCGAGGCCTGGGAGCGCGTGCAAGACATGGACCCGATCTGGCGCGCGTTCTACCAATACCACGCTGGCCTGACTGAGCCCTGGGATGGCCCGGCCGCCCTATGCTTCAGCGATGGCCAGGTGGTCGGCCTGGCGCTCGATCGCAATGGCCTGCGCCCGGCGCGCTATTTGATCACCGACGATGGGTTGGTGGTCTGCGGCTCCGAGGTCGGCGCGGTTGCGGTTGACGAGGCGCGGATTCTCCACAAAGGCAAAGTCGGCCCCGGCCAGATGATTGCGGCAGATCTGCGCACCGGTCGCTTCGAAACAAATAGCGAGATCAAGAGTCGCTTATCCATGCAACAGCCCTATGCCGAGTGGCTGGAGCGCCAACTGGCGGTGCTGCCGCCAGCCGGCGTGGCGCATATCGCTGGCGGTTACGAGCCCGAGACGCAGGCGTCGCGCGAGTCTAAGTCGGCGCTGCTGGGCGAGCTGCAACACGCCTTTGGCTATACCGCCGAAGAGCTGGCGGTGCTCCTGCGCCCGATGCTGCGCGATGGCCAGGAGCCGGTTGGCTCAATGGGCGACGACACCCCGCTGACGGTGTTGGCCGAGCGCGCGCGCCCGTTGTATGGTTATTTTAAACAGCGCTTCGCCGAGGTGACCAACCCGCCGATCGACCCGCTGCGCGAAGAGTTGGTCATGTCGCTCTCGTTTGGGTTGGGCCGGCGCGGTAACTTCCTCGAAGAGGGGCCACAGCACGCGCACCTGATTCGCCTGGCGAGCCCGGTGTTGAATGATGAGCATCTGGCGATGATTCGCGCGATTGCCGACCCGGCATTCGCCAGTGTAACGCTGCCGGCGCTGTTCCCGGTCGGCGAAGGTGCGGGCGGTTTGGCTCCGGCGCTCGACCGGCTTTGTCGGCAGGCTGCCGATGCGGTCGCCGCCGACAAGGTGCTGCTGATCATTAGCGATCGCGGCGTCGACGAGAACAATGCGCCGATTCCAGCGCTGCTGGCGCTCGGCGCGGTGCATCAGCACCTGATTCGCCTGGGTCTGCGCACCAGCGTCAGCCTGATCGTTGAGAGCGGCGAGCCGCGCGAGGTGCACCACTTGGCCTGCCTGGTTGGTATGGGCGCCGAGGCGGTCAACCCATACCTGGCGCTGGCGACCGTGCGCAATCTAGCGGTCGAGCGCGACGAAGTCAAGGGCAAGGCTCAGGAGCAACTCGACGAAGATCGCCGCAGCCCAGCCGAGCTGGCCGAAGCGGCCGAGCACAATTACATTCACGCGCTGGAAAAGGGCCTGCTGAAGATCATGTCGAAGATTGGCATCTCGACGGTCGACAGCTACTGCGGCGCGCAAATCTTTGAGGCGATTGGATTGGCCGACACGGTGATCGAGCGCTGTTTCGCCGGCACGCCCTCGCGCCTCGACGGGGTCGATCTCTACAAGCTGGCTGCCGACGTGCTGGAGCATCACGACGAGACGTTCTCCAACCGCCTGCCGCTCGTCGCCACGCGCACCTCGCTGCCGCACCCCGGCTTCTACAAGTTCAAGAAGGATGGCGAGTACCATTCATTCTCGCCCGCCGTGGTCCATGCGCTCCAGAAGGCTGCCGGTGGCGGCGACTACACGGTCTATCGGGCGTATAGCGACATGGTCCACAAGCGCCCGCCCACTGAACTTCGCGATCTACTAGAAATTGTAGATTGTAAATTGCAAATTGCAAATTCTGGCGATCAATCTGCAATTTCCAATTTCCAATTTCCAATTCCAATCGAGGAAGTTGAACCTGTAGAGACGATTCTGCGGCGCTTCTCGACCGCCGCGATGTCGCTGGGCTCGACCAGCAGCGAGGCGCACGAGACACTGGCGATCGCGATGAACCGGATCGGCGGCCTGAGTAACTCGGGCGAGGGCGGCGAGGCGCCCGAGCGCTACAACGACGAGCGCAACAGTCCGATTAAGCAGGTTGCTTCGGGGCGCTTTGGCGTCACGCCGGCATATCTGGCATCGGCCCGCGAACTACAGATCAAGATGGCCCAGGGCTCGAAGCCCGGCGAAGGCGGCCAGTTGCCCGGCCATAAGGTCACCGAGGAGATCGCGCGCGTTCGCCATACCATGCCAGGCGTCCAGCTGATCTCACCGCCGCCGCACCACGATATCTACAGCATCGAAGACCTCTCGCAACTGATCTACGATCTCAAGCAGGTCAATCCGCGGGCCGCCGTGTCGGTCAAGCTGGTATCCGAGGCCGGGGTCGGCACGATTGCCGCTGGCGTGGCCAAGGGCGGTGCCGATGTCATCTTGATCAGCGGCCATTCCGGCGGCACCGGCGCGTCGCCGCTCTCGTCAATCAAGAATGCCGGAGTGAACTGGGAGCTGGGCCTAGCCGAAACGCAGCAGACGTTGGTGTTGAACGGCTTGCGCGGGCGAGTGCGGCTGCGCGCCGACGGCGGGTTGAAGACCGGCTGCGATGTGGTGATGGCCGCGTTACTCGGCGCCGACGAGTACTCGTTCGGCACGGCCGCGCTGGTGGCTGAGGGCTGCGTGATGGCGCGCACCTGTCATACCAACAACTGTCCGGTCGGCATCGCGACCCAGCGCGCCGACCTGCGCGCAAAGTTCACTGGCACGCCCGAACAGGTGATTCACTTCTTCGCGCATATCGCGCAAGAGGTGCGCGAGATCCTGGCCTCGCTCGGCGCGCGATCGCTCGACGAGGTGATCGGCCGCGCCGATTTGCTACGTCAGATCAAGCGCGGCCATGCCGAGGCCGATCGGCTCGATCTCTCGCCGCTGCTCGAGCGGCTGGATGCCGCGGGCGACCCGATTCGCAACACGGAGCGCTGGAATGGCTATGCGAAGGTCAGCGACCTGAACCTGCAGCTTCTCGAAGCGGCCGCGGCGGCGGTCGAGCGCCAGGCCCCAGTGGAACTGGAGCTGACGATTGGCAACTGCGACCGGACCATCGGCGCGACGCTCTCGGGCGCGATCGGCGGGCGCTATGGCGACGCCGGCCTGCCGGAAGGCACCATCACCGTGCGCTGCTCTGGCAGCGCGGGCCAGAGCTTTGGCGCCTTCCTTGCGCCGGGCGTGCGCTTCCTGCTCACCGGTGAGGCCAACGACTATGTCGGCAAGGGCATGGCCGGCGGCGAGATCGTGGTGCGCCCCGCCGCCGCGGCGCGCTATGCTACCCACGAGAACACGATAATCGGCAACACGGTGCTGTATGGCGCCACCGGCGGGTCGCTCTTTGCCGCCGGGCGCGCTGGCGAGCGCTTTGGGGTGCGCAACTCCGGCGCGGTCGCGGTGATCGAAGGTCTGGGCGACCATGGCTGCGAGTATATGACCGGCGGCATGGTGCTGGTGCTTGGCATGACCGGCCGAAACTTCGCGGCGGGCATGACTGGCGGCGTGGCCTATGTGCTTGATGAGGATGGCAGCTTCCCGGTGCGCTGCAACGCCGAATTAATCGAACTGGGGCAGCTGGATGGCGAGGACGAGGCGAATATCCGCACACTGCTCCAGCGCCATCTGGGCCTAACTGGCAGCCCGCGCGCCGCCGATCTGCTCGACCGCTGGGAGCAGGTGCGCGACCAGTTCGTACGCATCGCGCCGCGCGGCTTCAAGATCCAGATGAATCAAGCCTGGATCAAGCTGCGCGAGCGTGTCCTCGCCCAACAGGGCTAGGTGTCGTCTATCTATGAACCTGGTATGGGCGCGGGGGCAGTCGGTTGCCCCCGCGTTTTCTTTTGCTCGTAGCGGGCCGCGCTACTGCAATTGACGGGTTCCGCGCGGCGCGCAGCCCATACTATGTAGCAATGCCTCGCAACTGTAAGCAGTGCTATACTGTGTGTTACATAGAATTATGCACGTCGACGCTCAAGACAGGAATGCCGATGTCTAATCAAGCACTTGACTATCTCGACGAAGCCCTTAGCATTATCGAGCAGCACGCGCTCAATCGCGATCGCCTCGATTGGCCTGCGATATTGCCAACGGCGAAGGTTTCAGCTTGAGCGATGGCGCGACGGTCGCGGTCACAGTCGCAACGTTTATTGATCGCACCAGCCATATCTACGGCGCCGCGATTGAGCCAGATCAACTCGTAGACGACGATGATCTGCAGCTTCAGACTGTAGCGGCTGAGTGGATTCACGCGATATCCAGGACATCGAAGTCGTAGCAGAGGTTGTCTATGCACCAGCGCATCCGTCGTTGGTTCCTACACCTGCCGCTTGTGACAGCGCTGCGTACTGCATGGGCCATCGCGACAACGCGTGAGCAGGAAATGCGCTACCTCGCGACGCATGCGCCCTGTCTGCTGTGGTATGGCCTGGTGACGGAACGCGACGACCCGCCGGGCTGGCTGGATTGGCACACTCGGATGTCGGATGAGGCCGCAGCGCAGAACTTTATGCCGCTCGATATGTTGCCTGGCGAGGTGTACCCGCACGCTTGGTGGCGCCATCGCCTGCCCGACGATCGACAGCGCGTCGACGCGATTGCGAACGAGGCGCTACGTGGTGGCCGGGCCCACTACGAAGCGGAATTTCGTTGTCAGCGGCGCGATGGAGCAATCCGCTGGTTTGCTGAACATGTCTTCGTCGAACGCCGCGGCCTGCGCGCATGGCACTTGATAGGTGTCGCGACCGACATTACCGATCGTAAAGAGATGGAGGCCGCGCTGCGCACAAGCGAAGAGCGCTTCCGTGCGATATTTGAGCAGGTGGCGGTTGGTCTCGCTCACGTAGGGTTGGATGGTCGCTGGCTGATGGCGAATCAGCGGCTGTGCGATATTGTAGGGTATCGGCATGCCGAGCTTCTGACCACTACTTTCCAGGCGATCACGCATCCCGATGATCTAGAAACCGATCTTACGTTGATACGCCGGACGCTGGCGGGCGAGCTTCCGACATACACCCGCGAAAAGCGCTATATTCGCAAGGATGGCGCGATCACCTGGGTTAATCTGACAGTTAAGCTCGTATATAATGGCCTGGGCCAGCCCAACTACTTCCTCACGGTAGTGGAAGATATCAATGAGCGCAAGCAGCTGGCAATGCAGTTGCTTCAGTCGCAGAAGATCGAGAGTATCGGTCGCCTGGCGGGCGGAATCGCCCACGACTTCAATAATTTGCTGACGGTTATGATTGGTAATATCGCCCTAGCGCGCGATGGCCTGCCCGCCAATGCACCGGCGCAGAGCGATTTGGGCGAAGCCGAAAAAGCTGCCGTGCGCGCCGCAGAGCTGACGCGCCAGTTGCTAGCTTTTGCGCGCAAACAGATGCTCGTGCCACGCGTGCTCGTTCTCAACGAGATTCTCTTCGATATGGAGGCACTGCTGGGCCGCTTGCTTGGGGAGCATATCGAACTGATTACGCTGCCTGCGCCCGACCTTGGGCGGGTGAAAGTCGATTCTAGCCAAATCGAGCAGGTGCTGGTCAATCTTGCGGTCAACGCGCGCGATGCGATGCCCAACGGTGGGCGGTTGACTATCGAGACCGGAAACGTCATTCTGGATAGCGCCTATGCCGACAGCCATGTGGGTGTGATTGCAGGATCGTATGTGATGCTGGCGGTGAGCGACACGGGCATCGGTATGCCGCCGGAGATCCAGGCGCATCTCTTCGAGCCGTTCTTCACGACCAAGGAGCCCGGCCAGGGCACAGGCTTGGGATTAGCAATCTGTTACGGGATTATCAAGCAGCACGGCGGCAATATTTGGGTCTATAGCGAAGTAGGCGCGGGGACGACGTTCAAAATATACCTGCCACGGGTAGAAGATGCCGCCGAAACCCTTCACCAACCGGCGGCCGAAGCGCGCTTGCCAACCGGTACCGAGACTGTACTGTTGGTTGAAGATGAAGACGCGGTTCGCACATTAGCGATGCGCGTGCTCGGCAGCCTAGAATACATCGTACTCACGGCGACGAATGGAGCAGAGGCGTTGCGCGTGGCCGCCGCTTATGCAGGAACCATCCACCTCGCGCTGCTCGACATCGTCATGCCGGAAATAGGCGGGAAAGAGCTGGCCGAGCAGTTGGCGCGGATCATTCCCAATCTCAAAATGCTGTTTATGTCGGGCTATACCGATACGGCGATTGTACAGCACGGATGGTTCGACGAAGGCGTGGCCTTCTTGCAGAAACCGTTTACACCAGCAGCATTAGCGTTGAAAGTACGGACAGTGTTGGACGCCGAACCATGACAGGAGGCACACTAGAAATTGCGAGCATCATCGAGACAGACGATACAGATAGGAAATTGGTTCCAGATATTTAGACTTTATGCCGCTGCCTATCGGTGATCGTTTTCGCGGCGCTCGATCTTCTGCTCGGCGCGTTGGCGGCGGCCAAGCAGCAACCCAAGCGTGAACGCCGCCAATGCGCCCGCGCCGGCCGGGCGCGGCTGCGATCGAGCAGGCGCCTTTCCGATTTGCGCCGCTGGGTCAGTGGAAGTCATGGGCTTTTCGGTGTCGGCGCCACCAACCTGCCGCTCCTTGAGTTGTGCAGTCTCTGCGACAGCTTGAGGGCGCGGGATGCCCTGCTGGGCGCGCGCCTCTTCGGTGATTGGCACGGCATCCTCGGCCGGCTGGATCTTCGATCGGTACTTGCTCTTAATACAGCTGTCCCATCGATAGCGTTAACTCTCTCGGCATAGATCCACTCACCGCCCCTCCGCCAGCACGGCACTGTATCGTACAAGGGAGCAAAACATGTGCCAGGAATAAGAAGGAGCGATGTCCTAATGCGACATCGCTCCGCAGATAGTGCTCAGTTTTCTTGTCTTAGACGACTCACGCGGTGGTCGCTTTGGCGTGGCTTATAGCCTGCCCTTCGACCCTTCGACAAGCTCAGGGCAGGCAGGCTCAGGATAGACGGCAGCATGGTACTTTTCGATTAAGTCGTTGCTCGTTTTTTGCGCTGCAAGCGCAAAAAACGAGAACCGGTTAGAAAATTAAGTGCATTTCCAACAAATCCGAAAGCACTGCGAAGCCCGTGGCCACGCCGCCGGCGCCCGGCCCGATCACAGTGACCTCACCTAGCAGGTCGGTGGTGTAGGTAATCGCGTTCGTTGCGCCGCTGACGCCGGCGAGCGGGTGACTTGTCGGCAGGCGCGTCGGCTGAACGCTGGCGCGCACGTGGTCGCCATCGCGCCAGACCCGCGCGATCAGCTTCCAGCGGTCGCCCGCTGCCCGCGCCGCTTCCACAGTGTCGCGTGTCAGCGTGGTAATGCCCATCCGATCGACATCATTGAGGCCGAGCCGCGCATCCATCACTACCTGCGCCAGGATGACGGCCTTGGCGGCTGCGTCGTACCCTTCGACATCGCCAGCCGGATCGGCCTCGGCGTAGCCTAGTCGTTGGGCCTCGGCCAGCGCGTCGGCGTACGACATACCGCTCTCCATCTGGGTCAGAATATAGTTGGTCGTGCCGTTGACGATCCCGCGCACTTCCAAGATCTCGCAGCCGGCCAGGCTGCTCCACGCCAGCCGCAGCGCTGGCGTGCCCGACATCACGGTGCCTTCCATGCCGAGGTACACATTGGATTCGGCCGCCAACCGCCGCAGTTCGGCAAAGTGCAGCACAAATGGCCCCTTGTTCGCAGTCACCACATGCATGCCGCGGCCGAGCGCCGCGCGAATATAGCTCGTCGCTGGCTCGCCGGTGGTGAGGTCGGTTGGGCTGAGCTCGACCAGTATATCGGCGCCAGCTTGTTCGATCATCTCCAGCGGGTTCCAGTCGCGCTGCTCCGCCAGGCCGCGTAGGTGCCCGGCCTGCTCGATTGTTTCGAGCAGCGCCGCGGGATCGAGCCCGTCGGCGCTATAAAGGCTACCGTGGTTGCGCGTGCAGATCGCCACGATCCGCAAATCGACGCCATAGCGCTGGGTCAGCCATTCGCCGTGGTATCGCAGGATCTGCGCCAACCCCTGCCCTGCCGATCCAAAGCCGATCAGCATCAGACGATACGTGGTGATCTCGGCCATCATGTTCCTCGGCGATATCATTTGGTGAATGATAAAACAATCTACGCCGCGTGTGCGCAGATTGCGCATATAATACCAGAGAAATGCGCTGCGGTGGTACATTGCGTGCGCCTACGGCACGTGTCTTGAGTGGGTGACACAGCGGTGGAGCAAGCCTCGCGGGTGTGACAATTCCGATCGATGCCCCAACGACAGCGGCCCTGGCATTACGCCAGGGCCTTGCTAAGACGGGGTGCGATTGGCTGCCAGTCAGTGCTTGCCAGAATATGCGTTGCGATGTTGATTGTGCTGACAACCGGCGATTAGGATGTTGGCTGCGATGCGTGTTGCAATGATGCGGCGATGTGTGCTGCGATGATGTTTAGTTGTAGCAACGACGTTGCTGTGATGTGCTTGAATGCTGCGATGATGTTAGCTGAGCTGTTGCTGAATTGTCGGCTGCGATGTGATCTAGGATGACCGGTCGTATCTGGCGAGTCCGACAGCTTTGTTTGAAGGGCTTGGAGTGTGTTGAGGTGCTGATTGCGGCCCGTTCGATGGATCTAGCATAGCATGTGGGTTGCCAATACTCAATCCTCCATGGGTATGGTCATCTTTGATCCAGAGGTACCATGATTTGCGGGGGATAAAGTACTAGTTCAAGCTTACAATCTATTCACATAACAAACGCGTCACAATCCTTTTTGGCGTTGTGATGGACCAAACTGGTTTCGACTACGTGCTTACACATAATGAACAAAACGCAAGGAGTACCGCTGCGCTATGCTCGTCGCCTGGTCTTTACCTATTTCGACTCACGCGCTGCGGCGACGAGTCGGCGAACGCGCTCGAGCTCAACCGGATTCTCGCAGCGGCCGCCCGCTTTGATGCTCGACCCAACGATCACGCCGTTGGCCACCGCCATAAAGGCGCCAATATTGTGCTCGTCGGCGCCGCTGCCGATCAGCAGCGGGCAGTCGCCCGCCATGGCTTTGGCTTCGCGCACTTTGCCAATATCTGGGGCGTCGCCGGTCATGCGCCCGGAGACGATCAGCGCGTCGGCGCCGAAGAAGCGTGTCCACTCAATATGCGTCGCCAGATCGATGCCGGGGAAGCGCACCGAGTGCTTCTTATCGACATCGGCGAACAGCTTGATATGCTCGGCGTGCAGCTCCTTGCGCCGGCGCATCAGGTCAGCTGCGCAGCCCTGGTCCCATTCGCCGGCATCCCACACGCCCGCGCCGGTGAACATGCACACACGAATAAAATCGGCGCCGCTGGCGATCGCGATACCCAGCAGCGCCACTCCGCCGTTGTGCACCAGGTTGATGCCCATCGGCAAGTTGATCTCCTTGCGTACCGCCGCCGCCACCACTGCCTGCGCCGCGATGCTTTCGGGCTGAATATGCGGTCCGGCACGGAATGGAATGTCCCACATATTTTCGACAATCAGCCCGTCGCAGCCACCCTCGGCCAGCGCGAGCGCATCGCGCAATGCGTTATCGATAATCGTTTCCATGCCGTATCCGGTATATCCCGGCGCGCCAGGTAGCGGCCAGCAGTGCACCATGCCGATCACCGGCTTGGAGCTGCGAAAGATTTCATTCAAATCGTCGATCTGAAGCGTGTCTAAGCGCGCCTTCCATTCGGGGGTTGGGTTGCTCATAGCCTTAAAATTCCTTTGTTGAGGATGGAGGATAGAGGATAGAAGATGGCCGAACTTTCCTCTCTCTTCGATCCTCACCCGGTCATCTTGTCAGGTTCCTGAGAAAGAACTCGATTCTCAAATGCCGTTTCAAGCAGCCCCGCAACCTCAGCGCAGCCCGGCTGCTGTCGCAAGAACGCTCGCAGCTCGTGGCGCGCGGGCAGGGCCTCGGCAGCGCCATAGCGTGTAGCGGTCAGCGCGCCGATCGCATTGGCGAGCGCGCTGCACTGCTCCAGCGCCGCGCCGCGTAGGTGTGCAGCTAGGAATCCGGCGACGAACGCGTCGCCACAGCCATTCGTATCGACTGGCGCCACGTCGAACGCTGGTGCGCGCCAACGCAGCCCTGGCGTGGCGATCAGGGCGCCGCGCGGCCCCAGCTTGATCGCCGCCAGTGCCAGCCCAGTCACGATCAGTTGATCGGTGGCGGCGTCTTGCGCGACGCCGGGACACAGCTCGGCTAGCTCAAGCTCGTTGGCAAAGAGGATCCGCAGCCGCGGCAGCAGCGCCAAGATCTCGGCGTGCCAGGCGCGCAGCACTGGCAGGCACAGGTCGAGCGAGATCGGGATATCGTGCGCGGCCGCGGCTTCGATCAGCGCGCGGGTTGTCACACGCTGCTGACCTTCCAGCAGGGCATAGGCCGAAATATGCAGCCAGCTGACGCCCTCAAGCTGGTTGGCGCCAACCGGCGCCAGCGCCATATTTGCGCCGCGAAAGCTGAAGAATGTGCGGTTGCCGCCGGGCGAGACCGCCGCGAAGCACAGACCGGTCGCGATCGTCTCGTCGATTTGAATCATGCTCAGGTCGGCACCGGCGGCGCGGGCCACGCGTAGCGCAATCTCGGCCGCCGGGTCGTGCCCGACGCGCGCGAGTAGGCGTGCCGCGGCGCCGAGCCGCCCAAGCGCGGCGGCGACGTTCGCGGCCGATCCACCGCTGCCCCATTCCAGTGCGGTCATCTGGGCGTCGTCGCCCTCGGCGGGGAAGCGTACGAGCGCGGCGCTTAGGTCGGCATTGGCGTCGCCGACGACAAGGATGCTCATAGTCTGTCCATGCTTCTGTTCGATGCGTTGCATGGGCATGATAGCGGATGTTCGGGCTGCCGCCAAGTGGCTAGGGTAAGATGCGCCCTGCGACGCTAGTGCGCAATTGCTATGCAGCACTTTTCAATAAATATGCTACAATAAGAGGTACCAAAAACGCTGACTCACACGTTTATTAAGTTTACTACCTTTACTGCGGCACGCATCTAGTATCATACCCGAGTTGTCCACGATCGACAATCGCCCGTCTGTGGCAACACAGGCACTAGCCTCTTGGATGTGAGCTGTACCATGCCAACATTTCGAAAAATTCCGGCGCAGATTGCGGCCACTTGGGACGCTCCGGCACCATCATCACGGATGATTGACGATCGCTATACCTGGGTCGATCGTCCAGCGAAGCTGTTTCTAAGCGGTAACCCCCGTTCACTCACCACCGCGCCGCGGGTCGGCGATGTCGTACGCTTGCGTGCACCAGCCAACACGCCGGTTGAGCGTATCACTGGTGTTGTGCTGGATGCGCGCGTCCGCCAGGATGGCGTCTGGACGCATGCGCAGCTTGCGATCAACAATTCGATCCAGTGGGTTTCAAAAAGCACGATCGCCGCGCACCTCGGGCGTATCAAAGGGATTACGCGAGTCGATCAGCCGACGAAAATACTCAATAATCGCGTGCATGGCGGTACACATGGCTGGTTCGTACGGATCTACGAGGGCAAGCTGCCGCGCATTGCGCGTACGTTTAGCGATCGCACGGCCGGTGGGCAGCTGGCGGCGCTCAAGGCGGCACTGGCTTTCCACGCCGCGCATGTCGATATCGACCAAGCCGAGAGTATTCCATTTCCCTGATCACATGTTTTGCCGCGCTGCGAGAACCTATATGCGCTGATAGAGCGTGGAGGGCGAACGATGGTGCCTACAATTCGTCGTTCGTCCCTCGTCGTGTCGTCCTTCTGAAGCGCCTCAAGCGCCAATAGTGGATGCACCATGATCCACGAGGCAACACGAAGTGACACGAAATAATTTATCCCGTTCGCGTCACTTCGTGGATTCTCTACCGATGTTCGAGCAAAGGACTGGCGTATGCCACAAGCGCTTGTTATCGGCGGGGTTTCTTTCAACATCATGGTCTATGTCGACGCGTTCCCACCGCCCCAACCCCAGACGATCATCAGCAGCGGCTTTCACGAAACGATCGGCTCGACCGGCGCCGGCAAAGCGCTGAATTTACGCAAGCTCGGCTTCGACGTAACCTTGCACGGCTTGATTGGCGCCGACAGCCTTGGCCGCATAGTGATCGACTATCTCGCCGCCGCGCAGATAAGCTTTTTGTACGATATCGATCCACGCGGCACGCAACGCCATCTCAACCTGATGGATCGCGCGGGCCGCCGGATCTCGATCTTTTTGGAGCCGGGCACATTTGAGCCGGCGTTTGAAGCGCAGCGCATCGAACACTACATCCCAGTAAGCGATTATGTGATTCTGAATATTAGCAACTATTGCCGCACGCTCATCCCGCTCATTCAGCGGCACGGCAAGGCAATCTGGTGTGATATTCACGATTACGACGGGCAGAATCCCTACTACGACGAATTTATTCGCGCGGCCGATTATCTGTTGATGAGCTCGGACAGCATGCCCAACTATCGCCCGTTTATGCGCAGCATGATCGCGCAGGGAAAGCAGTTGGTGATCTGCACGCACGGCCGAGAGGGCGCTACGACGCTGACGCACGACGGAGAATGGATCGAAACGCCGATTGTTCCAATGTATGTGCCAATAGATACCAACGGCGCCGGCGACAGCTTCTTCGCGGGCTTTCTTTATGGCCACGCGCGGGGCTATAGCACTTGGCAATGTTTACGGCTCGGGGCGGTGGCTGGTGGCCTATGTGTTACTTCGGCCGAACTGGCGCTGCCCGCGCTGAGCCCGGCACTGCTCGATCGCGAGTATCTGGCGGCGTATGGCACACCGCTCGACGCGCGCTAAGTGCAGGGTTTCATTTGTTCGATCCGGGTTTCGCACGTTCCCTCAATGTGATGGGCGTGGCCAAGGCGGCGCTTGAGGCCAGCGTGCGCTACCTGGCGAATGACCTTGGCGCTGATCATATTCGCGTGAATGCGATCAGCGCCGGCCCGATTCGCACGCTCTCGGCTAGCGCAATCGCCGGCTTCCGCGCCAAGCACAAGCAGTTCGCGCAGATCGCGCCGCTCGGCCGCAATGTCACGATCGACGACGTTGGGCAGATGGCGGTCTGGCTATGCAGCGACTGGGCCGCGGCGGTGACCGGCGAAGTCATCTATGGCGACGCCGGGCTGCATCATATTGCGGCGGCGGCGCGGGAACAATCGGCATAGCCCAACCACCCGATTGCAGCGCGGCGTGCTATAATTAACACTTGCCGACGGTCAGTGCGGAGCGTTGGAGCAGTGACAGTTCACTCAATGTAATCGGGGAGTACACACCATGACGTGGGTAGAAAAGGTTCTGACCCACTTGAGCGACCAAGGGCACCGAGTTACCGGCCCGCGCCGTGCCATTCTCGAGCGCATTGCTCAGTATAATCAGCCATTCAGCGCCGAGCAGTTGTTCAAAGATGTCGGCGGCGACGGCGGGCCGATTGGCCGCGCCACTGTCTATCGCACGGTCGACCTGCTGCACGACGACCACTGGCTCGCGCGGGTGCACTGGAGCGCGAGCCGAGAGATTACCAGCCCCGACGAGCATGCCTATGTGCCGATCGAGCAAGGGCATCAACACCACCTTGTCTGCAAGAACTGCGGCTCGGTGATCGCCTTCCAAGGCTGCGATATCGATGAGCTGCTGGGCGGGCTGGCCAAGCGCCTCAACTTCCGGGTAGACGGCCACTGGCTGGAGATCTACGGCCTATGCCAGATCTGCCAGCGGTACGTCTAGCCACGCATTCGCAGCGTCAACGCGACGGGTTGCCGCTCGTGATAGCGGACCGTTATAGTGGGGCGGCGCTGAATATCTCCAATCGCTATGCCGATCTCGACGAGATCGGCATCGCGCTCCCAGCCGTCGTGTGCCAACATGATCGATTGCAAACGTACTTGGCTGTTGTTCGCATTCAGAATGAGCAGCCCCCGTAACTATGAGGCCGTTCTGGTGTTATAGATTTAGGTGTATGCGTGCTATACTGGTAGCACCAGAGCCGGGCCGATGCATCCGCCAGTGGGAAACACGCGTAGTCAACACTACGAGAACAACGCTCGTTTTGCCATCCGCTTATGAAGGACACACAATGCAACACGCAGGTGACATTCTGGTGATCGATGATCATCCGGCCACTGTCGAGTTCATCGCCGATGCGCTGACGGACGATGGTTATAGCGTCCGCACAGCTCCTGACGCGGCTCGTGCACGAGTGGCAATTGCCGAGCGGCAACCCGATCTGGTGCTTGCTGATCTCCATCTGCCGGGCAAGCCTGGCGATTTGCTGGCGCGCGATCTGCATAACGATGGACTCGCCGATGTGCCGGTGATTATCATGACCGCCGACGCCCGGTTGGTCAGCGCCCAGCCGATGGATGGGATCGCTTTCTGTCTCGCCAAACCGTTCAATCTCGACGATCTGCTGCATTGTGTTGCGGCCCACGTTCGCCGAGCGGGCGGCATGAATGTTGAGCGGTAGCGGGTAGAGGAAGCAAACGAAAACCCACTGCTGTACAGTGGGTTTTCTTATTCCAATGTTCGAAAAAGCCGCAACAAAGCCTCCAATTACGCCTCGCGCTGATCATCGACATGGTAGTATTCGACGATATCTAACAATTCATCGAGATCAATGGGCTTTGGCAGATAGTCGGTCGCGCCATGTTCGATCGCTTTCTGGTGAACATTCTCAGCCGCCGTCATGAGGATCACAGGCAGTGTCGCGAACGCCGGGTCATCTCGTATAGTCTCTAAGAGCTCCCAGCCGCTCATATAGGGCATCATCACATCCAGCAGAATCAACCGAAAGCGCTCTGGGTGCTGATGTAGGTAATCCACAGCATCACGCCCATTGCGTGCGCCAGTAGCATCGTAACCAGCATCCAGCAGGAAGGCAATGAGCACCTCCCGAATATAATACTCATCATCAACTATGAGGACGCTCATTGTGCACACCCTGTTCGGTGCTGGGGCGTCCTCTGGCGCGACAGCATCAAATTAGAATGGCGAAACTCCATGCTGTTGAGAATGCGTAGCACTGTTTTGTAGAGCAAGAATCGCACCACCGATGGTTCGCTTTCAGCAAATTCGTCGTTTTTTGCCGATTTTGCTTATTTCGTGGCACAATTCTTGGGTAAGGTTGTATCCCCGGTTTCATCCGCTGGCAAGACCATGATGCCTTTGTACACGTCGACCATCATCGGCCAGGAAATACGATGGAAACTGCGGAATCCCTGCTGGCATATCTGCAAACCTATGGCCTGTTGCTCCAGCATGACAAGGCGCTCCCAAGCCTCAGTGCGCTCGTGGCCGGCGCACCCGTGCATGGCTCCTGGTGGGCACATCCGCAAGCCCACACGATCTACGCGTTGCTCAACGCGCTCGCCGAGCATCCCGATGTCCTGACGGTCAAGCTGGTGTTGGGTAAGGCGACATTCATCCATCGGCGGCTTTGGCCGGCGCTTCTCGCAGTCGCCTGCGCCCACGAGGCCTGGCAGTTCGCGGAGCTTTCCGATCAGGCGCGCGCGCTCTACGACGCGGTCGAGCGGCAAGGGGTGCTCCGGGCGACCGGATCGTATGCGAAGGAGTTGGAGCGGCGTCTCCTGGTGCATAGTGCGCAGGTCCACACCGAAGCGGGCCACCATGAGCTGCAGCTTACGCAATGGAGCCTGTGGGCCGATCAGGTCGCGTGCGCGAGGACGCTCACCACGCAGGACGGGCGCTTGCAGCTCGAATCGGCCGTGCAGGCGATCGGTGGGAATCTCAGAATGCTCCCATGGCGAACAACAAATTAATACTGGGGGAGCCATGAACGAACCGACACCATTACTCAGCCTCGCACCTCTCGGCAATAGCACCAGGCCTCAAGCGCGACACCCCCATAATCCTCGGTGTTTGTTCGCCCGTCCCACAATCGCCGCGAGCGACGCTGCATCGTCCGGCGTCGCTCGCCGTACATGGATCTCCATATGTTCGCTCCTACCATGTCGATGCGTAGCTGCCATTGCCGAGCGCACGCTCCAGCCACCGCTTGGCGAGCCTAGCGTCCACAAAGAACCTGACCTGCTCGGTATCCATGAGCTCCTGCTCGGCGCGAAATGATGGCGTGTCGTCGCCAATGATAGCGACGTAGCGGATGTGGCCTTGCAGCGCCGGGTTGCGGGCAAAGCCCTGGCTCCAGGCTTTGTGCGCCTGGAGATTCTCGAAGTGCTTCCCGCGCAGATCGAGCACAAGGTTGATCGGCCCGCGCTGGCTGGACACGTGCTGGACAAACCGCAACGCCTCGGTGGCACCCTGCTCGGCCTGCTGCTGGTCGATGACACCCGCGACACGGTGCAGCACGGTCGCCGCGAGCGTTGGCGAAAGCGATGTTTCAATCATGCGGGGGATTATACCAGGCGAGGGCGCAAGCTGCTCGGCAATTGCTCATTCGTCACCTGCCATGCATCGGATGCTGTGCGCTTCGGAAGATAACGGTAACAGCTAGCCTTACTGCTGACGTTCATTCTCTGATGGAAAGAGCACCTTCAGGTGTTTCTCGTTTTCCTTCCAGTGCCGGTGTTGATACTGCATATATCCCAGCATATCATCATGCGTGGACAGGATGAAATAGTTTTCCACGGCGACCCAGTCAGCAGTTCTGGTCATACGCTTGTTGTAGCCAACCCAGCACCTCGGAATCAACTTCATCACGCGTCGTCAGGCTGATCTGGAGTGGCATGCCCTCATGAATCTTCGAGGGATGCAGGCGTCCACCTGGCTGCTGTCCTTCGAGACGAAGGCCGAGATCAACGCGGTTTTTCGTCGTAGGTTGCACCCGCGCGAACGTCCTGCGCGGCGACACGAGCGAGACATACGTCTTGCGCGACTGGACAATGACCTCACCGAGCCCCGCCGCGGCGTCGATGATGGCGTCGAGGATCGGTCGGAGCTGCGGCCGATCCGCATACTGCCCTTGGATGAGCTGATCGGCGGAAGCAAGCAGGAAGTCCGGATAGCCGAAGCGTTCCATTACGAGGAGGGACTGCGCGTAGCCGGTCACACCTTGCGCTGTCAGCCAGGCGCGGAGTTCCTGCTCGTCATGGAAGCGCTCGATCTTGATGCGCTGGTTCCATGTGTCCACATCCTCGCCGGTGCGCTCTTTGAGCAGGCGAGCCGACATCGTCTTCATTCCTTGCCAGTCACGAGTTTGAGCCATCGAAATCTCCCTTCGTGCGATCGTGGCCCAAAGGCTAGCACAGGCGCGGCGCTCCGTTTCGCTATGCGCCGTCGCTCGTATGCCATTGTTGGGCTCCATTTCGAATTTGGGGCCTACCCATCGCTCCGTGTCTTATCTGACATATAGGCGATCTCTAAAACGTTACCAGGCAGAAAATTCGACATCATATAGCGCAGCGATTGCTCGCGATCGTCACCGCCTGCATTGGTCAGCAAGAGTTGCTCGCAGTAGATCGCAATGTCTTCAATGATCCGTTCATAGCGATAATACGCCAGCGCGATCGGATCGATCTGCGTTTGACCATACCCCTGGTAGAAGCGGGTTTCTTCTTCGTGTGGGGTATGCCCGGCACCAAACTGACCCCCACCAATGTACATCAGATCGCGCTCTTTGGGTGCGAAAATGAGGGTGTCCCAATCGACGATGTACAGCGCATCGTTGGCATCAATCAGGATATTGCCTGCATGTATATCACCGTGACACACAATACATTCCGGAGATCGCGCCTGAAGTGCCAGCGCGAGCCGTTCAGCCCGCCCGAGGAGATTGCGAAGCTCAGCGCGTCTGGCCTGCAAAAACGCTGCTACTTTTACTGCGATGGGGTCATCAAAAGCGTCATTCCGAACACGCTCCAAGAACATCTTGACGCTTTCGCGCCATTGCGCAGTATAGGCCTCCCGCGGGATGCGTTGCGTGATCGCAGGAGGCACGACCGCCGTGTGAATGCGTTTGAGGGCTGTGCCAAGCTCGCTCCAATGGCGATCCGACAAGTTCACCTCATAGCCATTGTGGCCCTCAATAAAAGGGTACAGAATCACCGTGAAGGCGCCCAGGCTTGCCCAGAGCTGCCCTGTCGTGGTTGCGACGGGGGCGATGATCTGCCTAATGCCCTGGTCGCTGAGCCATTTGGGTAAGGTCACGGCAGTCTCGTCAAAGATGCCGCGTCGCAACTTCACAAAGTATGCTGTTTTATCGGCTGCAATGGCGCGATAGACGGCGGTATTCAGATCGGCACCGAGCGGAAGAAACGCGATATAGACGACACGCAACCCATACGCATCCCGCAGACATGCGATGATTTTTTCGTCTTGCAGATCGGGCTTTTCAAGCATAGATGTCATCTACCCAAGGCTAAAGCTGGTGGGCTACCGCACCTAAAGGCAAGCACCCATGTACCTTCGTCGCTCAGCTCCACTGGCAACGTTCTCGGCCGGGTGCCGTTTCAGCCGAGGAAGAACTCTACCAACACGGGAGTGAGAACCTCGGGGGCCACGCCGTGCTCTTGACCCTCTAGAGTGCGGTACTTTGCATTAGGGAGGACGCCCGCGGTTGCTTGCGCGGCGTGGTGTAGCCATGCAGGGCTCTTCCCGCCGTCCATCACGAGCGTGGGGAGCGTAGCGGAGGCCCATCGCTCAGTCGGCAACGGCTTGCCTGCTATGGTGTCGCCCATGATGGCGCCGTCGTAGGCCAGCGTGTGCGCCAGACCCTCCATCGCTTGCCACATCGGATCGCCGCGCATCTGGGCAATGAATTCGATCGGAACGGCCACTGCCTTGGTCATGAAGAACTCGACCGCATCGCCGCGGCGCCCCGCCGCCACCAACTCGGTGAGCCGCGCCACGTAATCCACCTGCAGCGGAGGACGACTGTCGTCGACGATGAATGGTGGCTCGTACAGCGCCAGCTTCTTGACCTTGCTAGGGAGATTGCTCGCGGCCTCGAGGGCAAGCACCGCACCAGAGGAATGACCGAACACGAACGCCGATCCACCCGCCTCGTTGATCAGAGCATCGATATCTTCGACCTCGCGCGCGACGGCATACGGCGGCGTGTCGCCACTCTCGCCGCGACCCCGACGGTCGTAGGTGTACACCGTGAAGTGCGGCGCTAGGTGCGCCGCCAGTTGCGTGCCTGCCGATCGATCGGATAACGCGCCGCCCACCAAGATGATCGCCGGCCCTTCACCTGACCGATCGAACGCGATGGTGATGCCATCTTTTGAGTGTACTTTGCGCATGAATACTCCTTATCCTTTCTTGCTCGCCTCGTCGGCGAATGACAGGCCGTGAGCACTGAGGGCGCGGCGGAGCTGATCGAGCGCTTTGGGGCCCATTCCATGTAACTGGAGGATCTCGGCCTCGCTGACCTTGGTGAACTGCTCGAGCCGCACATACCCGGCCTGTGCGAGCGCCCGTTGTGCAGGCTTGGCTAACTCGGTTGGAAGGTCGTTTTTTCTCATGGTCGTTCTCCGTTGGTTGGCCGGGTGGTCGCCCGCAAGCGCGCCACGTTGCTGCTGATTGGTGGTCTCGTCGAAAAACGGTAGTCAGTCCCGGCGCGGTTACTGCTGGTCGAACGCCGCGATCGGCCGCACCTCGATCGGGCCGCCGCGCGCCTGTGGCATCGTCGCGGCCACTTGGATGGCTTCGTTCAGATCCCGGGCGTAGACGGTGAAGATCCCGATCAGCTGCTCCTTCGTCTTGGTATAGGGGCCGTCGCTGATGGATAGCTTGCCGTTCTGGACCCGCACGGTGATGGCGCTGCGACTGCCTTGGAGACCCTCTACGGCAAGTAAGTGACCACTGTTGCGGAGCACCTCGTCATTGGCCAGGCACGCGTTGGCGAGGGCGTCCCGCTCACTCTTAGACATTGCCTCCCACTGCTGCTCGTCCTCATAGGCCAGAAAGATGTACTTCATGGATTCCTCCATTCAGCGCTAGCCTTGGCCCTCGCGCAGCATACTGACCGCCTTGTCGATGAGTCGCTGCCGCGTCTCGGCTGTCGTCGCTTCCTCGCTCGGGAGCACGAACCGCTGCTTCTTGCTATAGGACAATCCGTCGAAGAACCGCTTGGCGTCGGCGTCACAGTCGAGCGCGTCGGCAAAGTCGGGCGGCACGGTCACCGCACAGCGTATATCAGAGGATGTCACGCGGGACCGAAGTCATCCGGCCCGAACAGCTGAACGATCTCAGACTCGCCATCCCCGACGATCTTCCGAAAGCGCTTGGACCATTCGATCGCCTCTTCCAACGACTTCACCTGAATCACCGCGAAGCCGCCCGTCAGCTCCTTCACCTCGATGAACGGCCCGTCGGTCACGGTGAATTTCCCGCCCGAGAGTCGGAGGCGCGTGCCCTTTGGTTGGAGTGCCCCTGTCGTGACCACCACGCCAGCCTTCGTCGCCTCCGCGATAAACTTCCCCATCTCTGCCATGAGCTCCGGGCTCGGGGGAGCGCTCGCCTCTGGGTTCGGGTTGGCGTCGTAGACTAAGAATTGCATGCTCGTCTCTCCTTTTGGTTGCGAGCCAGGCTGCAAGATGGTCTCGACTGGGTGCGACCTGGCTCAGTGGATTGGCTTTCACACAAGATAGTCGTTCGGCGAGGCCCAAATCGACAACCGGCCTGCCGAGTCTGAAAATCCCGCCTTCGCTGGTTCAGTCTGGCAGGTCGGCCAGCCGTCGCTCGAGAAACCGCCGCTGCGGCTCCTGTTGCGTGAGGCCGAGCGCCTGCTGATACGAGGCTCGGGCGTCCGCCGTTCTGCCCAATCGCCGGCATAGGTCCGCCCGCGCCGCGTGCGCCAGGTGGTAGTCGGCCAGTTCGCCGCGCGCCAGCAGGGCGTCGATTAGCGCCAGGCCTGCCTCCGGCCCGTCGCGCATCGCCACCGCCACGGCACGGTTCAACTCGACCACCGGTGACGGGACCGCCTGCGCCAGCATGTCATACAGTCCGACTATCTGGGCCCAGCCTGTCGCGGCGACGTTGGGCGCTTCCGCATGCACCGCCGCGATCGCCGCCTGGAGGGTATACGGGCCGAACCGGCGCGACGCGAGCGCCCGGTCCACCAGTGCCACTCCCTCTGCGATCTGCTCCCGGTTCCAGCGCGAGCGGTCCTGGTCCTCCAGCAGCACCAGCTCGCCTGTGGGCGAGGTGCGCGCCGCGCGCCGCGATTCGTGCAGCAACATCAGCGCGAGGAGGCCCAGCACCTCCGGCTCCGGCAATAGCTCGACGAGCAGCCGCCCCAGGCGGATCGCCTCACCCGAGAGATCGGGTCGCGTCAGCGACTCACCCGCTGAGGCGGCGTACCCCTCGTTGAACACCAGGTAGATCACATGGAGTACGGTGTCCAACCGGTCGGGCAGCTCGGCCCGCGATGGCACTTGATAGGGAATGTGCGCGTCGCGAATTTTCGCCTTGGCGCGCACAATCCGTTGGGCCAGCGTGGGCGGAGCGGTGAGGAAGGCGCGCGCGATCTCCTCGGTCGTGAGCCCGCAGACCTCGCGCAGTGTCAACGCCATGCGGGCGTCCGGCGATAGGGCGGGATGGCAGCAGGTGAAGATCAGCCGCAGCCGGTCGTCCTCGACCTGCTGATCGTCCCGCCCGGTGGTGTCACTCGTATCGTGGTCGAGTCGCTCGGCGAGCTGCGCCAGTGAAGCGTCGAACCGGGCGCGGCGGCGCAGAGTATCGATGGCTTTGAAACGGCCGGCCGAAACGAGCCACGTGCGGGGATTGGTGGGCACGCCATCCTTTGGCCATTGCTCCAGCGCTGCCCGGAAGGCATCGTGCAGCGCCTCCTCGGCGAGGTCGAAGTCGCCGAGCAGGCGGATGAGGGTAGCGAGGATGCGGCGCGACTCGGAACGGTAGACGCTGTCCAGCATCTCACGCAGCGCTTCGCTTGTGTGCTCGCTCATCATTTGTATTCCTTAGTAGCCCGGTGGTCGTTGGAATGCGCCGGTGATTTCCGAGAGAGCCTGCGCAATCCCCAGCAGCCGCGCTTCGTCCCAGCGTTTCCCGACTATCTGTATCCCAATCGGCAAGCCATCATGATCGCGCGTATACGGCAGCACGACGGCCGGATGACCGCTGTAATTGAATAACGTGCTATGGAAACTCACCTTCCAATATACTTCTTCTCGACCATCAACGTGCAGCGGCGATCCCGTTTCGCAGTGTGGAAACGCGGTGACCATGGACACAGGGCACAGCAGGACATCCCACACCTCAAAGAACTGCTCCCATGCGAGAATAGATTGGTCACGCCGGTGCAGCGCTTCCAGATAGTGTGCGAGCGTGGTCGGTTGTTCATGTTCCGCCGGTTGGAATGCGCCAACAGCCATTCCAATTAATTCACCGGCGCTTGATAGCTCCTGGTTGAAATCCAAATCTGGCAGCGTTGCTTCTTCAACAATGGCACCTGAGCGATGGAGTTGCTGTGCCAGTTCCTCGATTGCATGGCGAATTTCCCCCGCGACGGGATAGCCCGGAAAGGTTGGAGCAACGGCGATCCGCAGGTTCGTGAGTGCGAGCTCTGGCACATCGCCAAGGGGCACCGGCGGTACGTCGGTATCGCGCCCATCCGGACCCGCGATGATCGCGTACAGCAGCGCCAGATCCTCGACCGTGCGCGCCATTGGCCCAATACAGGACATGATGCGGACGCTGCGTGGCGGAGGGAGACCGGGAATCAGTCCAACTAAGGAGACGCGATGTTCGGTTGGCTTCAGCCCAAACAGGCCGCAAAAATGGGCTGGAATGCGGAGCGAACCGGACAGATCGGTGCCAATGTCAAACGGAGTCATCCCCGAAGCCACGGCCGCTGCCGCGCCGCCGCTGGACCCGCCCGGCGTGCGCTCGATATTCCAGGGATTGTTGGTGCGGCCAAAAATGGGATTAGTCGATTGTGCGGGGTCACCCAGCATCATGGCGACGTTCGTTTTGCCGATCAGCACGCCGCCGGCTGCCTTGAGGCGCGCCGTAACGGTGCTGTCTTCCTGCGGCACGTGATCGGCCAGCGGTGGGAACCCGGTTGTGGTGCGCATGCCCGCCGTCGCATGGGCATCTTTCAGCGTAAAGGGCACGCCATGGAGCGGCCCCCATACCTCACCGCGCGCCAGTGCTGCATCCGCTTCGCGCGCTCGTGCATGAGCACGCTCAGCATCCAAGGTGATAATGGCATTCAGCGCCGGATTGTGTCTATCAATTTGCGCTAAATACGTCTCCAGGACTTCGGTAGTTGAAATATGGCCTGCCCGGATGACGGCGGCCAGCTGCGTCGTACTGGCGAAAATAATCTCGTTCATGATGACTCCGGCCGGTGTTGCAGGAGGGTGGCGTAAAAAGCGTCGAGGGCCTCCTGATCGGCTGCCAGGTGCCTGCCCGATACAATCTTGCCGCTTTCAAATGTCCACAGCACGCACAGCTGCTGATCAAGGTTCGGGCCGTCTGTCCGGCTGGTTCGAATATGCTGGCATTCCACGACGTAGTGCTCATTGGCACCCATCACGAGCTTTTCGACGCTGGGATTGGAGCTTCCCATGATGGTTCCCACAGCGTCGAAGAAGGCCACAATCTCGTCAACGCCCACCTTCGTTCCGCTTAAGGGGTGCTGGCCTGGAAACGTCCATGTGGCGTTTTCGGCCAGCACGTGTCGAAGACCTTCACGGTCACGTTTGCCATAGGCGGCAAAGAATTGGTCGATGAGATCAAGATTGGGATGAGTCATGATCACCTCCGTGTCGAGCGCTCAGCCTTCGTTCATCGCGCTACGGCGGGCACAGTAGCCCACTCGTCATCGCTCACATAGAGCAGGCGTGCAGGCTGAACGCTCCATGCACCACGCCTCGCTCATCGATCACAGGCGCTAGAAGCGCCAACGGGTCTGACTGAACGACGTGCCCTTGCCGAAGCCAAACGCCGTTGTTGGCGCTACTTCGTACACCAGGGCAATGTTGCCGGCATCGCCGTGCAAGGCACCGTCGCGCACGGTATAGTGCCAGTCGTACTTCGCGGCGTACCGATCGGCGAGGCGCTTGAGCCTGGCCTCGTCGCTCACCCGCACAGCGTCGCCTTCAACCACAAGGTCGAGACCCTCATTCAGGGCGTTACAGCCGGTCGTGAGGACGCAGTGCGCATTGTGCACGATGTTCTTGGCTTTGCGTTCACTCTCGCCGGTGCAGAAGTACAGCGCGCCATCCAGCCAGATAGCCAACAGCGGCGTGACGTGCGGGCGTCCATCTGGACGCACCGTCGACAGCCAGAACACCTCCGCCTGCTCCAGGCGCTCGCGCGCCATCGCCCACGCTGTCGGGGTCGCATCATCGCTACTAAACTGCGGCTGCAGCTCAGCCAACGGCTCCTTTTCTGCCATGTCTTGTCTCCTCTCACGAGTGTTCTCCCCAAAACGCATTAGCTGTCCGAGGCGCTGAGAAAGTCACCATACTAATGGTGATATATAACGGCTGATCGAGGCGTGCATCATGGTAGCATTCAAAAGATGTGAACATATTTGCTGAATGGTAGCAGACGATATCCGACGTGTCAATCGGCGCAGCTTGTGGGTCTACAAACACACCGCTTCCTTCCTCCACCCCTAAGCCCACTAAGAAGTCAGCGCCGCTGACGCCTACACCGCTGCTGCCGACACCTACACCGACCGACACACCACTGGTTAGCGGTACTTGTCTGGATGGGTTCGTTTGGCGGCTTGCTAGAGGGAACGACAAAGTCTGCGTAACGCCAGATTCGCGCGATCAGGCACAGGTGGATAACGCGGCGGCGGCATCACGGCGCGTGGTTGCTGCCTACGGTCCTGATGTGTGCAAGCAAGGTTATGTGTGGCGTGGCGCGTTTCCAGAAGATCATGTCTGTGTAACAGCTGATATACGCGAGTAAGTAAAACGTGATAACCACCTTGCTCCAAGTAGAACCGTACCATAAGAGACCCGCAGTCGTGATGAACACCCCGTTCTTGTGAGTTTCGCACTCACGGCTCAGCACGGACGCGCGCAATCGCCCACTCGGAAGCCTCACGGTACGGCTGCGCCCCGAAACGACTGAGATCGGTGCGCAGCAGCAGGTATCCGCCGCACTGCAGCTGCCCACCACCCGTAAGATGAGCAATGATTGCCCGACGCAGCCGGGTGTCCTGTGGCGCCGTCGCCAGGTCGATGGTCGCTGACCCGAACGCGAATATGAGAAATGACTCGCGGCCGTCGTCACCTGGCAACAAATAGCCTTCATGCTGCCAGCGCAGGATATTCGACTCCGGCGGCAGCATGGCTTCGAGTTGTGGACTGAAGAGCCAGGAATCGCATACGTAGGCTACAAATGGGCGTTCAGGGTAATACTGGTCAAAGAACAGCTCGGCCTGAGCAAGCGCGTCGCGCAACGCGTCCAATGTGAGCGCGCCTTCGCCGGGGACGTGGATATCCAGCACGGGATCGCCCTGGCCCAGCACGACGCGCCACTCCGATTGTGGCAGGCGCACGTCATACGGGAGGGCATAGCCGCGTGGCGAGATTGGCACGCCTATCGTCGCGTCGTCGGCCTCGATCAAGGTGGTCATCCGCGCTGTGGGGCCAACCAGATAGCCATCCTGGGTGAAGCGCTGCCCGGCCTCGGCCAGCACAATCACCTCGTTGGTGTGGATGCTGGCGTAGGCGCGAAACGGATAATCCCACGCCTGAAGAACGAACTCGAGCCGCCCGAGCCGGTACACCTCGCCACTGCCGACCGTGCGAAACCAGCCCGGCATCCAGTCCGGAATACCCACATGCCCGCGCTTTTCGATCGCGTCGTTGAGCCATGCCACCGCGTGCCGCTGGTTAACTGCCCGCGCAATGTCGCTCGGCACACCACGTGCCTGTTGTTTCTCGCGCACCAGCCGCATGCTGTCCAGCACCAGCAGGGCGTGCAGCAGATCGGCCTCCGCGCCGAATGCCGCATCGGCCCGGCTCAGGGCAGCCGTATATTCCTCCCTGGTCTCGTACACGCAGCGATGTGCCGCACTGGCGGTGCTGCGCAGGTCAGGATCAGCATCGATGCGCTGGGCGAGGGCGAGCAGGGTCTGCGTCGCCGCCTCGCCCAGGTTGGCGTCTGCACAGTTGCGGGCGATCTCGTGCGCATCAACGAATGGCAGGGTCATGGACATGGGTTCCATCAGCGCTCCGTCTATGATTTCAATCTCAAAGATTCTCCTGCACATCCGTTATTGGAGGCAGAACTCGTTGCCCTCCGGGTCTTGCATCACGACCCAGTATTCCCCGTTCTCTTCGTACGGGCGGAGCTTCGTGGCCCCAAGATCACAGAGTCGCTCAATAGCGGCATCGACACGGGTGCGGCGCTCGTCTGTGGATATCCCAGGCCCACCGCCGACATTGACATCCAGGTGGACGCGGTTCTTGACGACCTTCGGCTCGGGTACCTGCTGGAAGTAGATGCGCGGACCACGGCCCTCCGGATCGACAATCGCACTCGCTCGATTCCACTCTGCTTCAGGGACGCCAATCGCCGTCAGTCGCTGATCGTGCAGGCTCTGGCGGCGCTCGTCGGCTGGCGAGGGTTCGGCGGCCTCCTCGCTCGCCTCCTCCACCGCAACTGGCTCCTCCGCCACCAGGCGCTCCAGCGCCGCACGCACCAGCGGTCGCCGCTTCAGATAGCGCCCGGTGATCAGCTCCCGCTCCGGGTGTAGCGCCAGCCAGCCCTCACCACGCCGCAGCAGCTTCTCGATCTCATCCTCGCCGAAGTAGTAGTGCTTGGTCGCGTCGAGCACCGGGATGAGGACGTATAAGTGTGTGAGCAGGTCGGCCAGGCGAACCGTGCCGCGCAGCGTGAGCGACACCACCCGGCTCGCGCCCCACTCGGGGAACTGCGGGTCGAGCGGGTGCTCGCTGATCTCAAGCGCGTAGCCGAGCGGTGCGAAGAGCCGGCGAACAACGTCCGCCCCACCGCGCGTCGGGAGCGCCGGGATGGAGGCCTCCAGCGGAATTGGACTGGCCGCCAGTTCCGGGCGCGCGCGGCTGCGACCGTTGAGTGCCGAGCCGAACGCCTCGGCAATCGCGACGCTCAGAAACGACGAGGCCACATACGGCCGGTCGTTAACGTACTGGTCGAGCAGCCCGCCCCTTTCGCCGCGCCCGCGCACCAAACCGACCGGGTCGATGTCGAGCAGCAGCGCGGCGGTGCAGCGCTGCTCGTCTGCCTCAGGATAAAAGACGTGCGTGCGCCCGAACGCCAGCTCGAAGCTGTGCGTGCGGGCCGGGTTCTTGGCCAGCAGGTAGCCTAGATCCGTTGCCGGTGTATACGTTGTTGTTATTGTTAAAAGCATACTTTCATCCGAAAGGTAAAAGGTATAAGGTAAAAAGTTGGTTGCCGATTTGCCTTTTACCTTTTACCTTTTGTCTTTTGCCTTATAGCCTCGGATCGACTAGCTCACTTTCGAGTGCCAGCACGGCGAAGACACACTCGTGGATGCGACGGAGCGGCTCACCACGGGCGAAGCGCTCCAGCCCCTCCAGCCCCAGCGCGAACTCGCGCAGTGCGAGCGACCGCTTCGCGCCGAGGCCACGCTGCCGCAGTCGCTCCAGGTTGGCGGGCGCGGTGTACTCCGGCCCGTAGATGATGCGCAAATACTCGCGCCCGCGACACTTCACCGCCGGTTGCGCCAGGCCCTTCGGCCCGCGCACGGCGAAGTCGAGCGGCTTGACGACCATGCCCTCGCCGCCGCGCCCCGTGAGCGCCTCCCACCAGGCGACGCCATCCGCCACACTCGCCTCGTCGTCGAGTGTGACCTCCTGTGTTGCAGTGGTGAATAGGAGCGGCGCTGCCTGATCATCTGCGGCGGCCAGGCCTGCCAGGGTCGCCAGGTGCCAGCGGTGGTCTTTGTCGGTGTGGACGGCGCCCTCGCTCGCCAGCAGATGGAACGGCGCCAGGCGCAGGTCGCCCAGGTCGCGCACGGGCCAGCAGTAGCGCCGGTAGCTGGTGATGTAGGCCTCGGCCATTGCCGCGCGTTCGCCATACCAGGTTCGCAGCGCGCTCACGTCGGTGCCACGGGTGGCGGCCCGATCGAGCGCGGCCAGTGCTGGTGCGAAGGCGGCCTGAGTCGCGGCGCCGACCGCCGCATACTGGCTACGCAGCAGTTCCTGCGCCTTCGCGCTCCAAGGCATCAGTTCGCAGTCGAGCAGCAGCCAGTCGGTGTGCAGATCCTGCCAGAGATCGGCGCGACTGGCGGCATCGCGCACCCGCGCCAGCAGCGCCTGCTCCAGGGCAGTATCGTCGAAGAAGCGGCGCCCGGTGCGCGTGTAGACAATGCCAGTGCCCTCCTCGGCGACGCCGAAGCGCCGCCGTGCCGCAGTCTCGTCGCGGCAGACCACTGCGACGGCGCGGCTGCCCATGTGCTTCTCCTGGCAGATCACGCGCGCGATGCCCTGGCTGCGGAAGTGGCCGAAGGCCTCGGCGGGGTGCTCGAGCAGCCCCGGCTGCGCGCTGGTCTCGGAGGGCGACATGGTGGGTGGCAGATAGATCAGCCACTTGGGGTTAGCGGCGAAGCGGCTCATCACCTCCAGCGCGGCGATCGCCTGCTCCTCGCGGACGGTAATGCGGCCGTGCAGGCGCGTCTCGACGATCCGCTTGCCGAGTACGTCGTCAATGTCGAGCAGATCATCGTGCTGCTGTTGGGCGCTGAGCTCTGGAGCAGGCGCTTGGAGCGGCTTGACCGACTCGGCGTAGACTTGGCGCGCTGGTACTGCGACCAGCTCGCGCTCCGGGTAACGCAGCGCCGTCAGGCGACCGCCAAAGACACAGCCGGTATCGATGTTAATCGTGTTGTTGAGCCACTCCGCCGTGGGCACCGGCGTATGGCCATAGACGACCATCGCTTTACCGCGATACTCGGCTGCCCAGTTGTAGCGAATGGGCAGGCCGAACTCGTCGGTCTCGCCGGTGGTCTCGCCGAAGAGCGCGAAGTCGCGCACCTTGGCGGAGGAGCGCCCTTGCAGCTCCTGGCGCATCCCGGCGTGCGCCACCACCAGCTTGCCGCCGTCGAGGACGTAGTGGCTCACCAGCCCATCGAGAAAGGTAGCTACCTGCTGGCGGAATTCGGGCGACTCGGCCTCAAGCTGCGCCAGCGACTCGGCCAGGCCGTGCGCAATCTGTACGTCGCGCCCGCGCAGCTTCTTGACCAGTTTGATATCGTGGTTCCCAGGCACCGCCAGGGCGCTTCCCGCCGCGACCAGATCGATCAGCAGGTGCAGCACCCCCGGCACATTCGGCCCACGATCTACCAGGTCGCTGAGGAAGATTGCCTTGCGGCCGTCAGGGTGGGCATATGCGCCAGCGGGCAAAGGGGCGTTTTCTTCAGCGAGCGGGCGATAGCCCAGACGATCCAGCAGCTCCCACAGCTCGTCGGCGCAGCCATGTACGTCGCCGATGATGTCGAACGGGCCGTGGTCATCGCGGCGGTCGGTCCAGAGCCGCGTGCGGGTGATGCTGGCCGACTCCACCTGCTCCGGCGTCTCCAGCGTGAAGACGTAGCGGAAGCCCTCACGCTCCAGCCCGCGGAGCGAGCGGCGCAGATCCTGGAGCTGACGCCGAATGACGTGCGGGCCGAAGTCGCGGTCGGGCCGCGCCCGATTGCGCTCCTGGCACAGGCGCTCCGGCAGGTCGAAGACGATCGCTACCGCCAGCACATGGTACTCGCGGGCCAGCCTGATCAGTGGTCGGCGCGCTTCCGGCTGCACGTTGGTGGCATCGATCACAGTCAGGCGACCAGCGGCGAGGCGCTTGCGTGTGATGTAGTGCAGGAGATCGAAGGCCTCGTTAGTGGCCGACTGGTCATTCTCATCATCGGAGACCAGGCCACGGCAGAAGTCCGAGGAGAGGACTTCGGTGGACTTGAAGTGTGTACGGGCGAAGGTGCTCTTGCCGGCGCCGGATGGGCCAACCAGCACCACCAGGGCCAGCTCAGGAATGGAGATCTGCATAGATTATCGTACGCTCTCGCAGGCTGCTGCTACCAGGGATTACCAGGGCATGGTGACGTAACAGGCATATTGTACCGGGCGCACGTCTCCGTCGCAACAATCGGCCAATCGCACAACGTTTAAGAGATGTTGCGCATGGCCTTGCACGTATAACGCTGGTGTTCTATGCGATAGCTACGGCGCTGGCCCTGCCTGGCATCGCCTTCTGGTCTGCGGCTGTTTTTCACCTGCCCTGGGCCGCTACCTGGACAGTTGTGCTATCATATGGCGGCAGTGATGCCAGTTAGGGACTCTCAAATTATTTTTCGAAAGTCCCTTATTCAAAGGTAACAGCATGACCAATAGCCAGGGGCTGATGATCTTGATTGCCGGTCCCTACCGCTCGGGAACCGGGGATGATCCGGCAAAAATGGCGGCGAACGTGCATGCCATGGAAGCCTATGCCCTGCCCCTCTTTCGGGCCGGCCACCTACCCGTCCTCGGCGAATGGTTCGCCTTGCCCCTGCTCCAGCTTGCCGGGTCGCAGCAGGTCGGCGATGCGCCGTTCAATGAGATTTTTCATCCGATCTCAGACCGTATTGTGGCGCGGTGTGACGGTGTCCTGCGCATCGGTGGCGCTTCCCAAGGCGCCGATCAGATGGTTGCGCTCGCGCAGGCGCATGGGCGGCAGGTCTTCTATCGTCTTCAGGACATCCCTGGATGCGTGGATCTCCCCGACCCACTCAGACACGCCTAGTGCAAGCAATCACAAACCCGTTCCTATTTCCTTCAGTTCCCATAGTTCCCTTTGGCCTTGCCAGGAAAATGAGGGGGTACTATGGGAACTAGGATCGAACTTATGATTGGTTGTACTTAGCTCGTGGGACTTCTATGAAGCAAGTCATCGTCGTCAATCGGTCGCTCGCCCTACCCAAAGGCAAGCTTGCGGCGCAAGTTGCCCATGCCGCCGTCGGCGCCTTTGTGACAGCCGGCGAGCAGGCCCAAGTGGCCTGGCTCCAGGCTGGCATGCCGAAGATCGTCGTCTATGCTGCCGATACAGATGCGCTGCTGCACTTGGAGACGCTCGCCCGTCAGCGTCAGATCCCAGTATGTCTGGTTCACGATGCCGGAAGAACCGTTATCCCGGCAGGAACGATCACCTGCCTGGGGCTTGGGCCGGCGATTGCAGAGGAATTGGATCCATTGACAGGCGCATTACCACTCGTCTAATCGGCACGATCTACTGGTCGCGGATTCTTCAGATCGCGACTATCGCACGCTTGCCGACAAAGCGCCCATAGCGCTCGGCGGTAGCGGTAATGGCATTGGTCTGCGTGTCGCTGAAGGTGGTGAATGGGCTGAATGTCATCACGACGCTGTCTTGCTTGAATGTGCGCTTCCAGGTGCCCACAACGCGCCCGCCAATCACGATGATCGGGTTGAATATCCCATTACCGCCAGGAACGACCAGCGTATTGTAGTGAGTGTCGAGCGCAGCGCTGCGATCGCGATACGCAACGAGAAACTCATCAAAGGGCGGCAGCAGAAAGGCGTCGAGTGACTCAGTGGGAGCAGTCGGCAGATCCTGGGCGAAGTAGTATTCTTGTTCACCGATATTCTCATGTCCTAGTTGCGACGCGACCGCTGCCAGCCCGGCCTTGGCCTCAGTAGTCGTCAGCCCCGACCACCACATGAAGTCCTGCACAGTCGCTGGCCCGTGGCCAGTAAAGTAGCGCAGCGCCAGAGTCGCCAGCGCTTGATCATGTGGCAGCGACTTCGCGTCGGGCACCCATTCGTCGAGCAGCGCGAAGGTGGGCTGCTTGCCGACGCGTGCCCCATAGCAGATCAGCCGGTCGTGCGCGAGCCGCCCCAGAATGTGCAACCCCCGTGAAGAACCGGTCGCAATAGTGGCCTGCTCCAGCAGCTCGTATATCGCGTTCCGGGGAAGCTGCTTGCCGCCTTGCAGCGCCCTGCTGATCACCTCCGCGCTAGCGGCAACGGTCGCTTCATCGATACCAAGCTGGGCACGGCGACCCTTGGTTCGCTGCGTCACTCGCGGCGCGAGCAGCTCGAGCATCCAGCGCACGTCGGCTGCCGCCACGAAGTGGATTGTGCCGCGCATCGGCCAGGTGCGGACAATCGTCTTGTTCGCCAGCGCCTGCTCGATGGTCTGCTCGGTCGCGCCCGGTGTGCGCAGGCCAACCGCCCATAGCGCGCCGAGATAGTCTTGGGCCTGCACCGCGCCAAGCCGGGTGACCACCTCGCTCGGGTGCGCGAAGGTGGGCCGGGCGATCTGCTGGCCCATAAGCCGTTGAAGCGCAATATCTCCTTGATTCATAGATTCGATGACTTTAGCTCCATGATTGGCTACATGAACGCGAAAGCCCACCGATCGCTCGGTGGGTTTCCGCATTCCAATGGGATAAAACTGGAGCGGGAGACGGGACTCGAACCCGCGACCCTCTGCTTGGGAAGCAGATTTGAGGCTTTCCAGTGCAATCCATGGGCATCAGCAGGTCTCCATATCCGCAACCAGATGCGATCTAGTGTTCAGTACATGTAAGCTGATTTCAGCAGTTGTACGTGCGATAGGCTGTCAGGGCTGTACCGCCTGGCCTAAACGCCGCATCCTAAACATAGCCTCGGTCAAGCAACTTCCAGTTATTATAGCACGAACTTTCGAGTTACGAGGCTGTCAAACCATAAGCCCCCTGGAATAGTCCAGAGGGCATTGTCGTTACTACGCCATCAATCTCGTAAGGAAGCTTATGAATTCATCAGCCGTGTCGAACTCTGATCGTATGCACCGTAACATTTGCAGCGTCTTGCTATCTGACTCCGGCAACCCGCAACGCTGCTCTCCCACAAGAAACCTAACCTTGCTGCCTTCGATACCGATCCATTGGAAACCAAGCCCTTCGATAGCACGCCTGCTGATCATGTCAGCCTCCTTTTCATGTGTCGAATAGAGTATACCTTATAAGATACACTAAGTCAAGCATGATTGTATCAGTACACCATTGAAGTTGTGTCATTATTGGTACGTATATTAGCGTGTATCTTGACTGGTATACTGTGGGATGCTATACTTAGTGCTATGGTCGCACTAGTGCGGATAGAGATGATTAGGTTACGTATTCGTGAGGCCGCAGAGGCTAAAGAGATCAAGGTGACTCCGCTATCGTACGAGTCGAAAGTATCATTGACGACGATGCGGCGTTATTGGTTTGGGACGAAGAATGGCAAGATTGCCGGTGAGCGACTAGAGGCGATCGACCTCGTGGTGCTTGAACGTATCGCTAACGCGCTTGGAGTTAAGCCGCTTGACTTGCTCTTCGACGAAGAAACAAAAGACGCCCCTACTCATTCCAAGTAGGGGCATTTTCATCCATCGTTTATAGAAGCCTTTACACGGCGCTGTGCCGTCATCGATTTGTCACGAACGCTTGTTTGTCGTAGGTCGCACGCTGTGCTATCCTCGCGGTCCAGAATAGATCGGAGGGCAGCAATTCTCGCATTGCGCAGCGAAGAGATCGGCAATCGGCGCGTGGCGCTGGTGGAGAATGGCACCGAGCGGTATAGCGTAACGATCGCGGTACGAGGACCCCACGGAACATGGGAAGATATCAGCCTGAAGAGCGATCAGAACCTGGGACTGCACACCGCCAGCCTATGCTATCGGCTGCGCCGGACTGAGCAAGAGGGCCGCGCAATTGCGTGGGGCAAGATTGAGCGCCTCTGGCTCATTAACAGGGCGTTCAACGCACCAGCGCCGCACAGCGACCGCATCGAGCGTGTGTGGCCGCGCCGCACTAGAACATCCTGAACTTTCTGGCAATGCGGATGCCCCAGCCAATAAACCCGCCTGCGACCAGTGCGGTTATCCAGATCTTCACGTTCGAGTCGATCAGGGCCACTGGGGCGCTCGTATCGTCGGGCACATCGGTTATGAGCGCACCGATACATGCGCACAATAAGAACAGTCCAGCGAAAGCGGGCAAGAGCACCAGCACCGGGTATTCCAAGCGGAACGCCAGATACACGGCTGTCAGCACGACGCCACAGTCGAGCAAAAACCAATCGGATGAGTCCCGCAACGCCATGATCACGAGTGCGCCGTAGAGCAGCGCCAGGAGACTGGCGATCAGGCGCCAGGGCTTCAAGACATCGAGCCATGTCATAGGAAGGCTCCTTTTGGTGATTGTTTTCCGCACCTATCCCCGCGATCTACATAGAGGTAACGACCGCTCATGATAGTTGGATTCGTCGCCTTGCGCCTACTTCCATCGTTGTTTCACGATATTATTGCCAGCGCACTATCAGGAGTACTTGCGGGCGCTGGGACCATTGGCCCATTGTAAGGATGATGACTTTATGGGACGCTTATGTCGTAGGAAGTTTCTACAACACACCAAACAACGTTACTATAAAGGGGGTGAATGCAATGCTTCGTAGTTTCTTGGCTAAGGAAGAAGGCCAAGGCCTGGTCGAGTACGCGCTCATTCTGGTGCTTATCGCTATTGTTGTTATCGGTATTCTGTCGCTGCTCGGCGGCAAGGTCAGCACAGTCTTCAGCACGATCAATAGCGGCCTGAAAACCCCGTAATCGCCGGCACGGCCAGCCAAGTCTTCAACCTTCAAGTGGTCGAAATGCCTTGTCCAATTGGACAAGGCATTTCTTGTTAGCGGGGCGCGTGTGTTCCTTCCGAGGCTAGGGGACCATCTCCTCCACCACGTTGAGCGCGATGTACATGAACTAAAACGCGCGGGTCTGCTCGGGCCGAATTGTCGTTACATATACACGCGCTGCTCACACTACAGCCCCCACAATGGCCGCGCCGATTGGACCATACACCGTCAATAATGGACTTTGGCTGTAACAATGGCTGTAGAAACGAGAAGCCCACCGAGCGATCGGTGGGCTTCCACATTCCGATGATGTGAAACTGGAGCGAGAGACGGGATTCGAACCCGCAACCCTCTGCTTGGGAAGCAGATGCGCTACCATTGCGCCACTCTCGCGTGTCGATAATGTAGCAGTTTTCAGCAGGCTTGTCAAGCCTACAAATTTGTCCACGTCCTGTCCTGCGAGTAATGTGAACAGTTACAAAATGGAGGAAGGGTGGTTCGCAAACCACCCTTCCTCCATTCGGTTTTAGAACTCGCGCCGTCGCGGACGATCGCGGTCGCCGTTGCGATCGCGGAAGCCGCCACCGCCGGGGCCGCCACGCCCGCCGCCACCGCCGCGGCTAGCGCCGCCGCCGCCGGCCGCCCGGCGCTCCTCGGCAGTTTCGCCCGTAAGGATCGCGCGGCGCGACAGGCTGACCTTGCCGGTGCCGGGCTCGACGCCAATCACCATGACGTTGATCTCGTCGCCCATCTGCACCACATCCTCGACATTCTCGACGCGCTGGGCATCCAGCTCGGAAACATGCACCATGCCGTCCTTGCCGGGCAGCAGGTTGACGAACGCGCCAAACGGCATGATCCGCACGACCTTGCCCAGGAACACATCGCCAACTTTGATCTCGCGCGTCAGCGCCTCGATCATCGATACGGCCTTCTGGGCCGCCTCGCCATCGGCGGTGGAGACGAACACGCGTCCATCGTCCTCGACGTCGATCTGCGCGCCGGTCGTGTCGGTGATGCTCCGAATGGTTTTGCCGCCCGGCCCGATCAACGCGCCAATCTTCTCAGGGTTGATCTGCAGGGTGATGATCCGCGGCGCGAACGTCGACAGCTCCTCGCGCGGCGTGTTAATCACCGCATTCATCTTGTCGAGGATGTACAGCCGGCCTTCGCGCGCCTGAGCGAACGCCTGGCGCATGATATCGTAGGTAATGCCGGTGGTCTTGATGTCCATTTGCAAGCCGGTCACGCCGTCGGTCGTTCCGGCGACCTTGAAGTCCATGTCGCCGAGCGCATCCTCAAGGCCTTGAATATCGGTCAGCACCTTCCACTGGCCGTTCGGGCCGGTGATCAGGCCCATCGCCACGCCGGCGACGGGGCGTTTGATCGGCACGCCCGCATCCATCAGCGAGAGGCTCGATCCACAGACCGAGGCCATCGACGAAGAGCCGTTCGAGGAGAGCACCTCAGAGACGAGCCGCATGGTGTACGGGAACTCTTCCTTGCTTGGCAGCACCGCCAGCAGCGAGCGTTCCGCCAGCGCACCATGGCCGATATCGCGGCGGCGCGGCGAGCCAATTCGCTTGGCCTCGCCGGTGCTAAAGGGCGGGAAGTTATAGTGATGGATGTAGCGCTTAGTCGTCTCGACGCCCAGGTCGTCCAGCCGCTGCTCGTCGCCCGGCGAGCCAAGCGTCGTGATCGTCAGCACCTGGGTCTGGCCGCGAGTAAACAGGCCGGTGCCATGCACGCGCGGCACCACACCAACCTCGACAGAGATCGGCCGAATCTCACTTGGGCTGCGCCCGTCGACCCGCTGGCCGGTCGCGAGGATCGCCGAGCGTACTGCTTCCTTCAGCAACGCGTCAAAAGCCTTCTCAACCGCATGTTGGCGGGCGGGCAGCTCTTCCTCCGGCTCGTCGACGGTGAACTGCGCCAGCACATCGGCGCGCAGCGCGTCGGTAGCATCCACGCGTGCGGTCTTGTTCGGGTTGTTGATCGCCTCATTCAGGCGGCCGCCCATGTACGCGGTCAGTGCGTCTTCCAGCGATGTATCGGCCACCGGCGCGACAAACTCGCGTTTGGGCCGGCCGGCCTGCGCCACTAGCCGCTCCTGGAGCTCGCAGAGCTGCTTACAAACCATGTGGCCCTGGATCACCGCATTGATCATCTCTTCTTCGGTAAGCTCGTGTGCGCCGGCCTCAACCATCAGCACAGCGTCTTTCGTACCGGCCACCACCAGATCGAGCCGGCTGTTGGCCATATCGGCCATCTCCGGATTGATCACCAGGCCGCCGTCGAGGTGGCCAACCAGCGCAGCGCCGACCGGCCCGGCAAACGGGAGGTCAGAGATCGCCAGCGCCGCCGACGCGCCAATGATCGCCAGCGGGCCGGGGTCGTTGACCATATCGATCGAGAAGGTCGTGATGATCACCTGCACCTCATTGCGATAGCCCTTGGGGAACAGCGGGCGCAGCGGACGATCGGTGAGGCGCGCCGTCAAGATTGCCGTGGTGGTGGGCCGACCCTCGCGCTTAAAGAAGCTGCCGGGAATCTTACCGGCCGAATACATGCGCTCCTCATAGTCGACCGTCAGCGGGAAGAAATCGACACCTTCGCGTGGCTCCTTTGAGCCCACTACCGTCGCCAGTAATACCGTATCGCCGTAGCGCACTGTCACAGCGCCATCGGCCAGCTCGGCCAGCCGACCCGTCTCCAAGGTCAAGGTTCGCCCAGCGATCTCTGCGCTGACGGTGTGAACCTGCCTACCATGGAACTCGGTTGTGGATGAATGAATCTGACTTTCTGACATACACCTTTTTTCCTTATGAAGAACCGCATCCTGCGGCTCAACATGGGGCGTTAGGTACTGGAGGCTGCGTATGACACGGATTATTGGCACGGATACGCGGATACGCATTATCCGTGTATCCGTGGCCGAATTCGTGTCCCACCCAATCTCCAATCCCTAACGGCCCCAAACAAACAACAGTGGCCTACAACAGACACAAGCCCAGGGGTATGCTCCCTGGGCTTGCAAGTACTACCCAATTTGAGCCGGCGTGGGTATCTGCAGATGCGATCGGTAGCGAATAAACAGGCTTCTGAGCAATCGGCATCCCAAACGACCATCCCCACATACGACTACCGGCGTAGACCGAGCCGCTCGATCAGCTGGCGATACCGATCTTTATCCTTGCCGCTCAGATAGGCCAAAAGCCGTCGCCGGCGGCCAACGAGCTTGAGCAAGCCACGGCGCGAGTGATGATCGTGCGCGTGGGTCTTGAGATGCTCGATCAGCTGATTGATTCGCTCGGTCAGCAGGGCCACCTGTACCTCAGGCGACCCGGTGTCGCTTCCATGCACCTGGTAATCGGTGATGATACCAGTCTTATCTTCTCTATCTAGCGCCACAGTGTCTCCTTACTAATCGCGAACAGGCTTGGCGCAGCCCGTCGTTCGTTGTTGTAGTCCGGGCAACATTATAACATAACTTGTCCTATCGCGCACGCCGGGCCTGACAAGATGACACGATGAGGGGGTGATAAGGTGAGTTTCTTCGCTTGAAAGGTCACCTTGTCATCTTGTCAGAGGCTAAAACCCAACCTTGATAATCGTCCTGCCGGTGCGATCCTGGAAAAAGCCGACGCCATCCTGAATCAGGCCGACATAGAAACTCATCTTGGTTTCCGGCTGCAGCACGCGGATACGCCCGGTGATCTCGGCCTCCTCACCCGGCATCAGCACGTCTTCTTCATTTGGTATCCGCCACTTGTCCGGCGGGCGCGGCGTGATTGCCCAGCGGTAAGGGTAGCGCTTGGCCGCGCCGCCACTGTTGGCGTCCCAGTCTACACCGATGCGCCAAAAGCCACCTGGCTTGACGATATATTTGCCGCCCGCGACTGATGAGAACACGTCGTCGGTGCTATATTCATAGCCGGCGGGCGGGCCATACGTGCGGATGGGCACGTCGCCGGTGTTTTTGACCCGTATGGTCACCGTGATCAGCTCGCCCTTCATAATCGCCTCGGGCGCGATATTGGTGTAGGTGATTTTTACCTCGGGCTGGCCGCCGCCGGCGATCGTGATCTTGCCCTGGCGCTCGACCAGGTTGCCAAACAGGTCCTGAGCATGCACCGTGTAGGTATACACGCCGTCGGGCAGCAGCGCGTTATCGACGGTTTTACCGTTCCAGATCTGGCGCTGCAGCGTTGGCCCTTCTTTATCGGCCGCCACGAACTGATAGACGCTCTGGCCATCCGGGCCGGTAAAGGTGATATCGACTGTGGCCGAGACCGGCAGTTGGTAGGTGATCTCAGCGATATCGTCGATGCCATCGGCATTTGGCGAGATCGTTTCAGGAAAGACCACCAGGTTGTCGATCAGCGGCGGCTTGGCGTCCACGCCGGCGATCGCGATCGTGCCCTGAGCCTGCGCGGTCGATCCATCGTCGCCGACAGCCTGAACGATGTAGGTGTACTCGCCGCTTGGCAGTGCCTTGCGCTTGAGCACCGGGTCGTCGGTTGGCGCCGTGCCGTCGAAGGCTAGCGCATATGGCTCAGATGAGGCCAACCGGGCCTCATTCTCGCGAAGCGTGTAGCGCGCCCCGGCCGCGTCTTGCAGAAACACCGAGACCTTGGCGTCGCGGCCTATCATGTAGTTAATTTTGACGCTCTCGCCATGTCCGGTCGGGTGTAGCTCCAGCGCCGCTGGCCCAACCTCCGAAAGCAGTGCGCCGGACCCACAGCTCGTCATCATCGGCGCCAGAACGACCAAGCAAAGCAGGCTTCGAAATAGTCGCATACGCTTCAAACCGCCAAATAGATTGACAAGGTGACAAAACGTTGATTATAGAGAATGTCACCCAGTCACCTGGTCATCTTGTCATCGTGTCACAGAAGGCTCGCCCGCGATCGGCTCATTGGCGGCGCGCTCATCGCCGTAGCGCCGCGAGAAGATCGCCAGGGCGATCGCGCCGAGTGTGACGCCAAACCACAATGTGCAGAAGCGAATGATAATTGTCGCGGTGGTCGCGGGGCCAGCGGGCAGCGGAATCAGGCGCTCTAGCATCAGCGTGCTGGAACCTTCGGAGACACCCAACCCGCCGGGGAGGAATGAGATCAGGCCAAACAGCGTCGAAGCGGCGAACACGAAGGTCGCCTGCTGCAATAGCAGGAACGACGGCGCCACGCCGAGGCCGCGCAGCACAAAATACATCGCCACGCATTCGCCAAACCACGAGACCAGGCTGATCAATGTCGAGATCAGCAGGATGCGCCATGAGAGCAGTTCTTTCATGCTCAGGTAGGCTGTCATTAAGCGCGGCGCAATCCGTTTTCCCAGCGGGGCGCGCTCGATCAGCTCGATGATCCGCTCGAACAGTGGGCGCGATTGGAGCACCAATAGCCCGATCGCCGTCAGCATCACCAACAGGTAAAAGGCCGGGCGCGCCGGAGCGTAGAGCGTGAGGCCAAAGCCCATCAGCAACAGCATTGCCAGGCCGTCGGTCACGCGCTCGGCCAGCACGATCGGCGCCGAAGCGCTGATCGCGGTGCCGTTGAGGCGCTTGAGCAGGTACGACTTCAGCACCTCGCCGACCTTTCCGGGCGTCACCGCCATCACCATACCGCTGGTAAACAGCAGCGCGCTGTCGGCATAGCTCACGCCCTGGCCCATGTTCATGCGCCGCAGATAGTAATCCCACTTGAACCAGCGCAAGAGATAATTCAGCGCGGTAAAGCCCAAGATGGCGGGCAGCATCGCCCAGGCGAAGGCGCTGAAGCTCTGGCCGACCTGGCCGATATCGCTTAACAGGCCTAGTACGACCACCACCGCCAGACCCAGCAACGTGGAGAGGATGATTTTGCCACGAAGTTGTCTGATCACGATTGTCCGCTGACAGTTGTCAGTCGCAGCGCAAAAACAACTGACAACGGACAACCGACGAATTATTGATGTTGAACGAGTTCGATCAGCACGCCAAGCGTGCTTTTGGGATGCAGAAATGCCACCAGCGTATTGTGTAACCCTGGCCGCGGCGCCTCGTCGATCAGCTGCACACCGCGCGTCTTGACATCGGCCAGTGCGGCAACGATATCGTCCACGCGATAGGCGACGTGGTGCATACCCGGCCCGCGCTCGCGCAGGAACTTGGCGAATGAGGCATCTTCCGATGTTGGCGCGATGATCTCAAGCAGCATCCCGCCGACGCGGGTGGCCGCGACATCCATATGCCGCTCGGGCATTGGGATGCGCTCCCATTCACCGACATCAAATGTCCGCGAGTAAAATGCGATCGCCTCGTCGATATTGCGCACGGCAAACCCAATATGATCGACAGTGGTGAACATACACTACTCCGCTGCAGATGTGTCGCTACCGACCAATAGTGACGCTGAAATGCCATGCCTATGGCACGATCGGATCCTCGGCGACGAACGAATCCAGGATAACATAGCTCGCGCCCAACGCGCCGTTCTTGCCCAGGTTATACGAGGCGTAGCGGCCATCTAATGCCACCGCCGCGCTTGTGCCTCGCACCGTCGCGCCCGCCTGCGTCAGCTCGACTGCCGTTCCCACGTCGATCCCGATGCCGAGCATGCTATGGTTGCTGTATAGAATGTTATACAGGCGGCCCCAATGCCGGTCGGGCAGCAGGCGCGGCTCGAACGCGACGCCCGGCACCCAGCCGAGTCCAACCTGGACCGTCACGCTGTTCGGCCGGAAGCTCTCGACCGACGCATCCTCAAGCCCGCTGGTATCGGATGGCGGTGGAGGGTTGGCGGTCATCACCTGGCCGAGCCCGGCGGCTGCGGCATTGTCGGCCATCAGGGTCATACCATCCTGCCAGCGCGCCTGCACGGCGCTTATGACCGTCGCGGCAGCGCCGCCAAGCGCTGGCTTCACGAGCGACTGGTCGGGGGCGGTCAGGAACACGCCGCTTGCGTGCTTGATCGCCTCCTGGATTATGTCCTGGTCGGCCCGCCCATCCAGCACGAACCACTGGACCGCAGCGGTCACCTTAGCCTGGAATGCGTTGGCGTAAGCCTTTGCGTCCGCCTGCGCGTCCGCCGACTTCGCGTAGCCCGTCGCAAGCACCACCAGGCGCGCGTTCGCGCCGCCGCTGCGCTCGATGAAGCGCTGGGCGACCAGACCCGATTTGTCGCCCGAGATGTCGCCGCCGAGCAGCAGCGCGCCAGACTGGGATGGCAGCGCGAGCGCGCCGAATGTCCGGCCAGTAATATCCGGCGCCGGTCGAGGTTGATTATTGACCAAGGGCTGCCGCGAGACCAGATCATACCCATAACCGCCGGACGGAATCACATGCGTCGCCACGCGACTGATTGCCAGGCTGTTGGTCGGGCCGGCATAGCGCCCCCGTGAGCCGTAGGTCCTGATATCGACGACGAAAGCGGCCGAGCGACCGACCACGTCGGCCATGGTTCGCTCGTCGACGATTGGCGCGGCAGTGTCGGCGTCGGCGCCGATACCCAGCAACTTGGTCGTCCACACCGCGTTGATCAGCCGGCCGATCCGCCCGCGCTGGAGCACATGCTGATCGAGCAGGCCATTCGGCAAGCCGAAGATCAGCCCGCGATGCCCTGGCGTCTGGCCAAGCCACAGGTCGACACTGCCCTGCTGCAATCCGTTCTCCGGGCCGTTATTGCCTGTATAACCGCCGATCATATTCAGCGACTCGACCGCCGCGCCAGCGCTGTTACCGCCCACGACCGCGCCGGCAGCATACGCCACGGCCATACGCTGCTCCGTCGGCGTGTCGGCCACCACCTGCATCGCGATCGTCTGGTCGCCGCCCAGCATATAGATGCCGTCGAGGTCGGGCGTGAACAGATCGAGGTTGCTCTGCAGATAGGCGTCGTCGCGCACCAGGATCGGCGCCAGTACGGCCTGGCAGCGCTGCTGTGGCGATTTAACGACATTGCAGGCCGTCTCGACCTGGCCACGGCGCGTGTCGGCCAGGGTCAAGTTGGTGTTCCGCTCGCCGTTGGATATCGAGAATGGATCGGTGGCGAACGTGATCGGCAGAACGAGAAGATAGACGTTTCCGCTGGTGTCGTGCTGGATAGCAGCCTGGGTGAAGCGCTGCAGAGTCTCGCTCGTGTAGCCACTGCCGACTGGCACAAGCGTGTGTGTCGGCCGCGGGGCCGCTACGGCTGGCGCGCCAAGGCCGGCAACCAACACCAGCAGTGCCAGCAGCAGGGCCAAGTGACGGGCGCGGTGAGGGCGCTGGAACGCGTGGGCCATGGCTGCTCCTTTCGGATCGAGCTACTTTTCCTCGATCGCGATTTTCTGCATGATATCGCCTTGCCGAATTGCGTTAACGACATCCTGCCCGCTGATCACCTTACCAAACACGGTATGCCGCCCGTTGAGGTGTGGCTGGGGCGCGTGATGAAGAACTGGCTGCCGTTGGTATTTGCCCCGGCATTGGCCATTGAAATCACGCCAGTCTCGTGCTTGAGCGGGTTGTTCTTGACCTCGTCCTCGAACTTATAACCCGGACCGCCCGTACCCGTGCCGGTCGGGTCGCCGCCCTGAATCATGAAATTGCTGATGACGCGGTGAAACTTCAGCCCATCGTAAAAGCCTTGCCGGGCCAGGAAGACGAAATTATTGACGGTGGTTGGCGCGTAGTTTGGATAAAGTTCCAATACAATAGTGCCCTTGTTGGTCTCGATCGTGGCACGATAATTCTTCGCCGGATCGATCTCCATCGCGGGTGGCTTACTCCATTGCTGTGCAGCCACAGTATCTCCTTTCCAATGTGCTCGCTCGCTCAGACAATGCGGGGATTATACCACAGCCCACACGCAGTAAGCCGCCGATCAAGAATCGACAACAATAGGATCAGCGGTGGACCAGTGATATCATTCAGGTTCTGTATCGTAAACCATATAATACCGCCAGAGACTCAATACTTCAGCTGGCTTAGATCTGGAATGCATCACAACCACGTCGGCTGATCGCGCACATGTTGAAGGAGTGAGACAGTCAGTACTGACGCCAAAAGGTGCCAGCTTGCCCTCACTGAACTTGCTATTCGCAGCGTTCAGCAGGGCTTCGGGGGCGACTGACTTGCGCCCCACTGCGCCGCAGCGCAGTAGAGTCGCGACCGGCAAAGCGTCGCACCGTGAGCCTTTTACCTGGCAGCGGTTCCTCTGCCAGAACCAGCAAGACTCAGTTGTGTAAGTACAGCCGTTTCCGCGCATTCATGCGCTTTGTGCCTTATGGTCATTGTACCACAGTACGAACATACGTTCCATGTTGTCAATGACCGCATTCCACCGCCCAAAGAGTGGTGGACCCTTACGGAGGTTTTTATGGCATCTACAAAACGGCGTAAACAAGCTACGCCTAGCCGGTCGAACGAGCCCGAGCAGACGCCGGCCGCCGATCGCGCCACCCTAGCGGCCGCCCCGGTAATGCTGAATCAAGGCGACAGCGCCTCAGAAAACATGGCCCATCTTGCGACAGAGAACCACGAACCGCAGCCAATGCCCGTCTTCGTCGCCGAGCGCCCAGATCCAGTGCTCAACGCCGCGGATGATCCGCTGCCGCCGTCCAGCGCTACTGCCGCATCGCCGTCCCCAAGCCCCGCCGCCGAGCGCGCGACATTCATGCGCCGCCGTGCGATCGCGCTGGCCGGTATTGTGCTGATCATTGCAGTGGCCGCCTTCCTGGCCAACCGCGCATTCACGTCTCCGACCGCAACCACGCCCGCTCCCGCCACCCCGGCGGCAACCGCGGCGCCCGCCCCAACCGCGCAGCCCTCGCCCGCTGGTAATGCGGCGCCGGTGGGCGCGGCGAACCCAACCGCCACGGCGGCCCCACAGGCTGGCGTTGTGGCGCCAAGCAGCGGAATCGCCTGCAGCGAGATCGGCGGTCTGCCGGTATTCGCCGGCGCCACCTGCACCGACCAGGATAGCGACCGTGATGATGGTGTGATTAAGTTCGAGAACACCTACATCACTCCCACCGCCGCCGATGATGTCCGGCGCTTCTACGAGAGCGCATTCACGCAGAACGGCTGGACGCTGACCGACGCCAACCGCGACGCCGAAGACCAGAGTTGGGAGTACACTCTGACCCAGGGCCAGCGCATGATCAAAGTCAAGGTCGAAGGAGGCAAGGGGCCGCAGGATAACCTCACTGAGTTCAAGATCGCCGAAAAATAGATCGGTGAGAGTGCGGAGCGAAGTTCCAGTGATGTTCCTTTTTAGCCCTTCTGCGAGAGCAAAGCTCTCGCAGAAGGGCTAATAAAGATCTCATCGAATTGGGCCAGTCAATAGAGCGTCCAACTGCTCGCCGGCCTGGTGTGTTTTGGCATCGCCGGGCACCAGCAGAAGCGCATTCGCGCCACGCAGCGAAAGCAGACGACTCGAGCCTTGTGCGCCAGTGCTACGCGCGACCAGCCGCCCGTCTTCCCAGCTAACGATCGCGCGCTGATATTCGGGACGATCGGGCGGCGCCTGAATCGGGTCGCGCAGCTCCACACACACGCGCGCGCGCTCTGGCCGCCTGTCGCCTTGCAGCCGCCGGAGCGCCGGACGCACAAATACCTCGAACGAGACCAGCGATGAGACCGGGTAACCGGGCAGCCCGAAGATCAGCTTGCCGCGCGCGGTCGCGAACGTAGTGGGCTTGCCGGGCTTGAAGGCGATCCGCCCGAAATGCACTGTGCCAAGCTCGGCTAGTAGCGGCTTGATCAGGTCGCGCGTGCCCATCGAGACGCCGCCGCTGGTCAGCAGCACGTCGGCCTGCTCGAGACCCGCTAGAATAGCTGTGCGCTGCAGTTCGGCGGCGTCGCGCACAATCCCGAGCGAGATCGTTTCGCAGCCGGCCTCGCGCGCCGCCGCCATCAGCGCGTAGCGGTTGCTGTCGCGAATACCGCCCGCGCTGAGCGGCATATCCGGCTCGTAAACTTCATCGCCGGTCGCCAGCACGGCGACCACCGGCCGGCGGTACACGGCGACCCGCACGCGCCCAATCGTCGCCAGCAGACCAATCTCGGCCGCTCTCAGCGGCGTGCCGCGCGCCAGCACCAGTTCGCCACGTGAAATATCCTGACCAACGGTGTGCACGCTATCGCCCGGCGCAACCGCATGATTGATCCGCACCATGCCATCGCGCTCCTCGGTCTGCTCGACCATGATCACCGCGTCGGCGCCGGGCGGTAATGGTGCGCCAGTCATAATCCGCACCGCGGTGCCGGGCTGTAGGGGCACTTCACGAAGCGACTCTACAGCCCCGGCCGTCAGTTCGCCCAGCACGCGCCGCTGGACCAAGCCGTCGGCGGCGATCAGCGCATAGCCGTCGACCGCGGCCTTGGGCACATCTGGCAGATCTTCGGCGGCGAAGACATCCTCGGCCAGCACGCGGCCACCGGCCGACAGGCTGCTGACATCCTCGACCCCAAGCGGCGCGGCGTGCGCGGCGATAATCCGCTGCGCTTCATCGATCGGCACCATCGGGTACAGCGACTCGCGACGCATTGGTTGCATGGGCTACCTCCATCAAGAACAGGGCTACGCGCATACCTTATTCTACACCAACGGATCCACGAGTGGCATGCTTGCCCTCCTCAGCAAAATCCGTGAATATGGAATGCACAAGCATGGCTTGTGCATTCCATATTCACGACCGACGTAGCATTGCTATATCATCGCAGTTCGCCCGCACAGTTATCGATGTCATCGTGACCAACGCAATCAATGCACGCAATGCCCGTAGGGGCGAATCGCGTGTTCGCCCGCGACGATGGGCATTGCGCGCAGTGAACACAAAGCAGGGGGGCCGAATTTACCAATTCGTTCGCGCGATCCGCCTGACTCGCGCTTGCTGATACGCGCGAATATCTTTTGCGAGCGGGTGGGTGGGAGCGAGGCGCAGGTGCGTCAGCGAAACGACGAACGCTTCCTTGGAGCTTTGCGTCGGCGTCACATCGCACGAGATCCCGCCCTCGTCGCCCATGTAGAACACGCGCTTGATGAACAGCACACGGTCGCTGGCGATCTTCAGGCCCTGTGGCCGCAGCGTGCGCACGAGATCGCTGGTCGGGGTCGCCGGAATCGGCAGCTGCGCTTCAAGCTTGCTCATCAGATCGATCACTTGAGCAGGATCGTCAATCATCGCTATAGTCTCTCGATCAATCCCATCAACTTATACTTGCGCCCATGCTTGGCACGGATCGAGCTCAGATAGCCCTGCCAGTCCGTTGGGCGGCCGGCGGCACGAAAGGCATCCCGCGCGCGCCGTAGCCAGTCGACGGCATAGTGGTAGCGTTGCGCATCCCCGGCGTCCATAATGCGCTCGGCCTGTGCCGACGCGGCTTTGATCACCCAGTCGGGGCGTGTGGTGATTGCCGCATCCATCACGCGCTCCAGCAGCCCGTAGCTGTAGCCGTCCTTGACGGCGGCGATCGCGTCGTCGATCAGCCCTTCATGCAAGAATACGTCCACTTTGGCCTCGGCGGCCTGAGAGCGGCGCAGTTCTTGCAGCAGGCCGTGCTTGGTCTGCTCCCATCGCACGCCGGCCAGCTCCTGGGCCTTGAGGTACGCGGCCAGGCTCGGCGCGACGCGAAATGCCGTCTCCGCCGCATGGAGCGCCCGATCGGTCTGACCCATGCCGGCGGCCAGGTCGGCGGTCCAGGCCGCCAGAGCGGCTTTGTGCTGCTCCGTGTAGTAGTTGCCATAGCCATCCACTGCTCGTGGCGGCTTGAGCGCTAGGCCGTGCTCGGCGATCTGCAGGGCGCTGTCGAGCTCGCCGCGCTCGCGCAGCACCTTGGCGACTTCCATCGCGTCGTGCGGTGTCGTAAGATACTGTAGCCCTTCCTCGACCGCCTCCTCCGTCCGGCCCATCTTGGCCAGCATCAAAACATAGCGCTCAATCTGCCCTTCCGCCTGCGCCAGATACAGATACTCCTGGTAGCGTTCCTGGCGCTCGAGCACTCTGAGTCGCACCAGCGCCAGCTCGTCGGCGAAGTCGGGCGACTGCCCCTCCCACGCGCCCTGATCGGTGATCTCGCCGGCAAGAACCCGCTGCAGCGGTGGGTAGTCCCAGCCCTGGCCGGCCGCGGCCAGCGCGATATCGAACGACGCGCCCACGCCCAGGTCGTCGGCCTCGTCGCGCCAACCGGCGATCTGCTCGCCCCAATCGTCGCGCTCATCCTCGGACAGATCGGCGCTCAGGATGGCTTCGGCCCATACCTCGGTCAGCTCGTCGAAGAACTCGCCCGGCCCTACCTCGGCAATCCCCAGACCATACATCTCTTCCAAGCGGTCGCTGAGCGCGCTGCAGCCGGCTAAGTACTCGGTGGTGATCGCCTCCATAATCGCCAGCGCGCTACGGCCGTCCCCGCCCGCAAGGAACGCGCGCGCCTGATCGAGCAGCGGCCGCACCGCCTCGACCACCTCGCCGCCAGGGTCTTCGTCGTCGTAATCGTCGTAATCGTAATCGTCGTAGTGCCCGCGCCTGGGCGGCTGCATGGCGATCTGCACTTGCCGCCGGATCGCCGTCTGGTCGATTGGCGAACGGCGCGCCTGGCCACCCACCTCGCGCGCTTGGGGCGCGGCGCTGGCCAGCCGCAGTAGCGCGACTTCGCGCTCGATTGTGTCGGCCAGCTCAGAGTCGCGCTGGGCCAAACCCAGCACCAGCGTCTGGAGCTGAGCGCGATCCAGCTCGGCCAGCAACGCATCAAGCGACGGGCGGGATTCGATCGCATCATTCTTGTAAAGGCAGGCCAGCAACACCGCGACGATATGCTTGCACCAGCCACCCCAGTCGTATGGGCAGGTGCATGTCGCCGCAGTAATCGCGCCCTGGTCGAACGTCACGCGAACACGGTAGGGCGTGTACTGGCTGCCCTCGACATCGCCCTGAAGCAGATTGCCGCGCAATGCCAGGTTGGAAACCGCGCCATGCTCGTAGTAGCTCTGGCCGCGGCTGTATGATTCGGGGGCGGAATGCGCGCGGATCGTGGCTTCACTTAGCGCAGGGATCGTCATATGACCCTCCTGCAAAATCAGTACATATGCCTGCTAATAGTATAGCACCGCCCCTGGCAAAACGAAGGGGGCAAGCGTTGGGTCGCCCGCCCTTCATCTTGTCAGCTTGTCAGCTTGTCGTAGACTACCATTGCCCGAGCGCTGGCGAGATCACTTCCTCGGTCTCCTTCTGCGATTTTAGCGCGGCGTGCTCCTGCTCGGCAAGAAACCAGGTTGCCTCCATCGCGGCCTTACAGCCATCGCCGGCGGCGGTGACCGCCTGGCGATACACATGGTCCACCACATCGCCAGCGGCGAAGACGCCGGGGATCCTGGTGCGGGTGCGCTCGTCGGCGATGATATAGCCGTTTTGGTCAAGGTCGAGCTTACCTTTGAAGATCCAGGTGTTCGGCACATGGCCAATGTACGGAAACACCCCATCAGTCAGTAGCATGCTCTCATCGCCGGTCTTCAAATTCTTGATCACGACGCCTGTGACACCGTTTTCGCCCAGAATTTCGCTGACCGTCGAGTCCCAAACGAAGTGTACCTTTGGGTTGCTGAACGCGCGCTCCTGCAAAATCGGATCGGCTCGTAGCGCGTCGCGCCGATGCACGATCACTAATTCATCGACATAGCGGGTCAGAAAGAGGCCCTCGTCCAGCGCGCTATTGCCGCCGCCGACCACCACCACCTTCTTGCCGCGGAAAAAGAAGCCATCGCAGGTCGCGCAGTACGACACGCCGCGATTAGCGAGCTCTTCCTCGCCAGGCACGCCCAGCTTACGTGGCGACGCGCCGGTTGAGATGATCAGCGTGTCCGCGGTGATCAGCTCATCGCTGTCGGTCTTCAACTTAAACGGCCGCTCCGAAAAATCAACTTCTTCGATCAGCGCATCCTTGAATTTCGTACCAAAGCGCTCGGCCTGCTTTTCCATTTGTTCGGCCAACTCAAAGCCGCCAACTCCTTCGACGAAGCCGGGGTAATTTTCGACCTCGCTGGTCGTGGCGATCAACCCGCCAGGCTGAAGCCCACGAACCACCAGCGGCTCCAGATTTGCACGCGCGGCATACAGCGCCGCCGTGAGGCCGGCTGGGCCGGAACCGATTATGACGACTTTGCTATGCATATGTTCAACTCCTCATACCAATGGCGACACGCTCGCGCGCCGCGGATACCTCCATGATAGCACATTGATAGCACATTCTTCACCACGAAATCATGACTTTGCTACCCCCCCTGGGTATAGCCCTATTATACCATACTTGTCTAGTGGGCGCATATGTATAAATTCGGTTATGCATCCGTAATAGCCTCGTACTACCATACATAACAGTGCAAAATCAAGCTGGTAGTTCGGAGTACGCCGGCAAATCGATGGCTTCCAGGTGCGCCAGCAGTAATCTCCAATCTGCAATTGCTCTACACGCCGTTCGGCATTACTCATTCACTACGAGAGGGTCGCTATGCTTCGCCGGGTCCGCTTCAACAGGATGCTTCTTACAGCGCTGATAGTCCTGCTTGCTTTATCCGCGCGCAATCTCCCAACGCGAGCCGCCGCGCCGTCGGTAATGATCAACGAATTCATGCCGAACACCGGCAGCGACTCCACCTCGCCGGAATGGGTCGAACTCTTCAATCCAAACCCCTTCGCCGTCGATGTCTCTGGCTGGAAGATCGTTGACGACACCCTTAGCCATACTCAAACGATGATCGGTCCCAACTCCCTACTGTCGCCCAATAGCCTGCTGGTAGTGTTCCTGGCGGCGAACATCTTGAATAACTCCGGCAACGACGCGGTGCAACTATTCGACGCGAACGACACTATTACCCCAATCGATATACATGCATACAGTGGTACGACCGCCGGGCAAAGCTACGCCCGCATCCCGGATGGCAGCAACAATTGGGCCAAAGGGGCGCCCTCCCAAGGAACCTGGAACGCCCAGCCGGAACCGACGCTCGTATCGACATACACGCCCAGCCCAACCAATACGCCCGGCCCAACCAGCACGCCTACGGATACCCCGACCGCGACGCCGACTGCCACCGCGATCACACCCACTAGCCCGCCAAGCCCAACCAGCACATCTACGCCTAGCCCGACCGCCACCCCAATTCCAACCGGCATTCTGCTCAACGAATTTCTGGCGAATCCTTCAGCCGGAAATAAGGAATGGATCGAACTCTACAACACCAACCCGTTCGCGGTCGATCTGACCGGCTGGAAGGTCGACGACATCGACGGCGGCCAATCGCCCTATCTTCTCGCGGCCAACACTGCCATTGCCGCTAACGGTTATCTGGTGATTACGCTGCCGTCGGCGATTCTCAACAACGACGGCGATAGTGTGCGGCTGCTGCACCCCGATGCCAGCGTCGCAGACTCGACCAGCTACACGGCCAGCGCGCCCGATCTGAGCCGCAGCCGGGCCAACGACAACAGCTGGTACGATAGTGGCACGCCATCGCCCGGCGCCCCCAATGTGGCGCCAGCGACGCCAACCAGCGCGCCGACCAGCACGCCGGCTAGCACGCCCAATACCTCGCCGACAACTACGTTCGCAGACTGGCCAGATGGGCTGATGATCAGCGAATTTCTACCTAGCCCCAAGTCGCGCTATACCAATGAGTGGGTCGAAATCTATAATCAAGGTGCAGAAACCGCCGATCTTGCTGGATGGAAAATTGACGACGGCGAAGGTGGCGGCACGCCGTATAGCTTGCCGGCTGGCACCACGCTCGCCTCCGATGCCTATCTCGTGGTCGATCTGCCGTCGGCGATCCTCAATAACGACGGCGACATAGTGCGCCTGCTCCGGCCGGATGGCGTTGCGGCCGACATCGCGACATATAGCGGCAGCACCGCCGATCTCAGCTACAGCCGCGACTCGCACGGCGGTTGGTATGTAAGCTCGGCAAATACTCCCGGCGATGCGAATGCCCGACCAGCCGATCCAACTCCAACCGCTACGCCGTCACCCACCCGCACACCGTCACCCACCCGCACACCGTCGCCGACGCGCGAGCCCACCCCCACCCGCACACCATCGCCCACCCGCACGCCCAAGCCGGATCGCAAGGCAGCGCAGGCGACTGCCACTACGACAAGCATAACAGAAAGCATGCAAGGCACACTACGATTGAATGAGTTCCTGCCGTTCCCAAAAACGAGCTACACCAATGAGTGGATCGAGATCGCCAACGACGGCGACGCGCCTGCCAATCTCGCGGGCTGGTCGCTCGACGATGAAGAAGGTGGCGGCGCGCCCTACCAACTGCCGCGCGACACACGCATCGCACCGCACGAACTGCTGGTGGTGAAATTACCGAAGGCGCTTCTCAATAACAGCGGCGATAGCGTTCGACTGCTGCGCCCCGACGGCAGCGTCGCCGATCGCTACCAGTATGGGCAAGCCACGCCCGACATGAGCTTCTGCCTGATCGAGCGCGAATGGCGCATCTGCACGCCAACGCTGGGGCAAGCCAATCGTGCCGAAACAACGCCGAGCGATCAACCACAGGCATTTCAGTTACCAACGGTGGAGCAGATTGCCGATGCGCCTGCCATCATTGCGTCGGTGCAGCAGATTGCCGGACGCGCCCCGCAGTTATCAGCGGCGCCAGCCTTGCCCGCGTGGTCCGTCGATCATACCGCCCAGAAAATACCCTACGCCCTCGCGACTAGCGGTACACTCTACCAAGCGCTCTCATGGCGTACGCCAACCGTGCAACCAGCCGAGTCGCCGCCTGCGCTTTCATCTTCTTCCAGGCCCACGCCAACCAGCATGTTGCGGCCCGCCGACGGTGGCCACACGCGGTCGTTCAGCGCCGGACTCGGTATGTTCCTGGTTGCCATCGGCGGAGCGGCGGCCGGGTACGATCGCCTGCGAATGCGCTTCGCCCGCCCAACCGGTCAGCCAACGCCAGTGGAGGAGGCCAGCATAGATGATGAAGACGGCCAACATAGTGCGTAGGGACGCGATATATCGCGTCCCTACGCACTACGCACCACGCACTACCTCAAAATAGAACCCATGTCTTTTAGAGAGTATGCTATAATGCCACGCATACCCACCTCCGCACGCCGCTCAGCAGTCGAGAAGGAGGATCGCCATGAACGACCCGCAACCGCTCGTACAAGACCGGCTGTCACGCAATAGCTGGGGCCTGTTGGGCACCCAGGGGCACATTTTAGGCCTGGATATTGGCAGCTATGGTCTCCGCGCGGCGCTGATCGACCTGCACAGCCATTCATATCACCATACCTACTGCGAATCGAACTCAAACACCGCCCGCGATCTACTCGCCGACTCGCTCAAGCTAGCGCGCGAGTTGCTCGACCAGCATGGCGTCGCACCCAATCATCTCGTACGGATCGGCGTTGGCTTTGCCGGGCCAGTGGACGCACGTCGCGGCATCGTGCAGCTTTCGCATCGTGTTCCGGGCTGGGAGCAGTTCCCGCTCAAAGAGCGCGTCGAGGAGGCGCTCGGCGCAGTAACCCTGGTCGACAACGACGCGAACCTGATCGCACTGGCCGAGGCGACCTTCGGCATTGGGCGCGATGTCCAGGATTTGTTCTACCTACACTTGAGCAGTGGAGTCGGCGGTGGGCTGGTGCTCGACCGGCGGTTGTACCATGGCGCAACGACCATGGCCGGCGAGATCGGCCACACTGTCGTCGGCCCGATCGATCCAATTCACCCCAACGAGCCGCCGCGCACGCTTGAGCAGCATGTCTCAATCCAAGGCATCGTTCGACGCGCCGCCGAGCTTGGGCTGCACACCGACCGGCTGAACGAGATCTTTCATGCGCCGCGTGTTGGCGAGCAGATTATCGCCGAGGTCGCCGACATTCTGGCGGTGCGCATCTCGCAGACAATCGGATTGATCGACCCGCAGATGATCATCTTGGGCGGCGTGGTGGCGCGCAGCGGCGGCGACGCACTGCTCGCCGCGATCGAGGAGCGCGTGCGCGGGTATATGACCGCGCTGATCGACCGTCCAGTCGAAATCGTGACGTCGGTGCTGGGCTTCGAGAGCGTCGCGATCGGCGGGCTGGCGCTGGCGCTGGAAAGTATGAACGAGTAACACAAGAACAAAGAACAAAAGGCAGAGAACAAAGGCTATCGACGGAGATTGTTCTTTGCGGCTGGTCGCATTTGCATCCCGCTTTTCCAGATGCTATAATACCTGACTAGTTGCGCGGCCGGCGTGCGTGTTTGCGTATGCGCCGCTTTTTCGGTTTCAAAGCCACAAGCGAAAATGGGAGTTATGGACGCTAAAAATGTAATCTTTGGAGAGACGGGGTTGGATAAGCTGGTGCAGGCATTACGCGCCAGTGGCCAACCGCAGGACATTGCCAAGCTGGTCGAACGCTACCTGGAGATTTTGCGCGATCTAGTGCTGGTGGAGGAGAAGCGTTGATGAGCGAGAATCCGACATTCACTGGCAACGCTGAGCAGCGGGCGCTGGCCGAGCAGATATTCCAGGTTATGAAAACGCAGGGCACGTTCTTCGCCGCCGATGCGCCGATCCGCCAAACGCTCGACAACCTGGCCGACTTCTTCGCTGCGCAGCGCAAAGCCGACCGCGGCAAGGTCGCCAAGGAGATCGAGGCGGCGCTCAACAAAAACGAAACTATTTTTGCCCGCGAACAGCATGGCGACGATGTCAGCTACGTCATCTCGCGCCTTGGCTCGTACCGGCCGCGGAACGATGAAAACACTCACATGTTCAAGCAGCGGCTTTATGAGCCGGATAATCCGCTGCCAGTCGACGATATCAGTGTAGTGGTCACGACCACGCGCCCGGCGCTAACCACGGTCGAGCCGGTGTTCATCTCGGATTACTGGCAGCAGCAGGCCGGTCTCACTCCAATCGTACCGAGCTACGACACCGAAGCGCTGTTGATCGAGGAGACCGCGCCGGTCGAAGCTGCCGCCGAGATGGTCGAGGAAGTTGCGCCGGTGGTGGAGGCCGAAGAACAAGAGGCGCCCGCGGTCGCGACGGCAGCCGAGAAACCCACTGCCGCAACCACTGGCATCCAGAATACCATGATCACGCTGCCGAACGGCGTGCAGATCGATCTGCGCCGCCCGGTTGCCGATCTGATCGGGCAATACGGACCATCGCTGCTGGCGCAGTTCCGGGCCGCGCTTGATAACGACCCGCTGCGCCGGATTGTCACTTTTGGCAACGATGCCTTCCCGGAAGCCGCGGTGGAGAACTTTGGGAAGAACGACCTGCGCCGCATCCGCGACTATCTGATTGAGACCGGCGAGCCGATGTCCGACACCCAGATTATTGCCGATATCTTCTATCATAACCCGCGCCAGACCGACTACGAGACCTTTCGCTTTGCGCTGGACTACCGGCTGAGCCGTGAGAAGGACTTCGAGTTTGTTGGCGTCGAAGGCGCGCGGCTCTGGTCGACAAAAGGTATGCCGGCGATTGGCACCAAGCGCGTAAAGGCTAGCGAAATGGGCCAGCTGACCGGCTACCTCGAGGAGGGCTTCGACGATAGCCTGGCCGAGCAGAGCGCTGACTCAATTCGCAAGACCGGCACGCTGAGCCATATTTTGACATTCTTCGAATGGGAGTATGGCATGCTGCCGTACTCGAAGGCGTTCGCCGCATTGTTGCCCACGCCACTGCTGTCCGATCAGCGCACAGCCGTGCTACGGATCGAGTCGCCTCAGCACTACAGCTTTGCCTTGGCGGAGTTGCGCTTCCCAACCGGTAATCGCGGCGGTTGGATCCAGGGGCTCGAAGAGTTTTTCCATGAGCATCTGGTGCCGGGCGCGCTGATTACACTGTCGCGCGCAGCCGAGCCGCATATCTTTACACTAACCTACGAGGAGCAGACCGAACAAACCGATCGCCTGCTGGTGCTCGACGAGAAGAAGAACAAGTTCGCGTTTGCCAATGTCAGCTACTTCTGCGCAGTCGATGAGGATATGCTGGTGAACCAGCAGCAGTATGGGCGGCTGCGCAACCTCAAATCGCTGCCCATGAGCGAGCGCCGCAAAGCCGATGTCACGCTCGAGCATATCTTCGAGACGCTTGGCGAGCCGATCGGCACGCGCTCGGAGCCGCGCTACCGAGCCACGCTCGGCCAGTTGTTCGTGGCGCTCAACGTGCTGCGGCCGGCCTCGCGCGAGTATCTGCTGCACCTGCTCGACGAAAGCGCTTTGTTCGAGCAGGAAGATGCCAGCTCTTGGAGCTACGCGCCACCGCCTGTGGAGCACGACGAGGACGAGGACGAGGACGACCTGGACTACGACGACGAAGAATAATTAAACTTAGGCTTTCGTTTGCAGGAGGTTTGGAGGGCGACATGCCCTCCAATTTCTATGGAAATTACAAATCAAATTCATGCTATCGGCGCGCACGACCGCCAGTTGGCCATGCGCGATCTGAAGCCGCTGTCTGGTCTCGATCGGGCCGAACACGACCAGTTCTGGCCGGCCTGGACGGCGATCATGCCGCGCCGCCGAGCCGAAATCGCTCGCTCGATGGTCGAACTGGCCGAAGACAATGTCGACCTCGACTTTAGCGAGGCGCTGCAATGGATGCTCGACGACGACGACGCCGAAGTGCGCGCGAACGCAGTCGAAGGCCTGTGGGAGAGCGACAGCTCGCGCGTGCTGCACCAGCTGTTGACGATGCTGCGCAGCGACCCGGCGCCGGCAGTGCGCACCCGCGTGGCGATGTCGCTCAGCCGCTTCGCGTATCTCGCCGAGACCGAAGAGCTGAACGAGCGCGACGCTACTGCAGTACGCGACGGGCTCCTTCACGCCCTGCTGGATCAGCGCCAGCCGCTGGATGTACGCCGCCGCGCGCTCGAAAGCGCGGGCTATTTCGCGAACGTACCCGAGGTGCAGCAGCAGGTTGGTCTGGCCTATGAAAGCGACGAGCAGTTGCTGCGCGAGAGTGCGCTGGTCGCGATGGGGCGCTCGATGCTGCCGCGCTGGATGCCAACGATCGCCAAAGAACTGGATAGCCCATCGCCGGCGCTGCGCTACGAGGCCGCCCACGCGGTCGGCGAGTTCGCCGAGCAGGGCCGCACGCTGCTGCCAAAGCTCATGCCGCTGCTCAACGACAGCGATAGTGAGGTCGCCTTCGCGGCGATCTGGGCGCTCGGCCAGGTTGGCGGCGACAGCGCCAAGCGTGTGCTGCAGCAGATCCGTAAGACCGACGATGAGGCGCGCCGCCTAGCGGCGATCGACGCGCTTGAGGAGCTTGAGCTGGGCGACCAGTTGATTTGAAATTGCAAGACAAGGTGACAGGGTGCGAATGCCACCTTGTCACCTTGTCATCTTGTCAGGATGTTGAAGGTCCCGACTGATGCCGTTGCACATTCAAGAAACGACGAACCACGAGCCACAAACAACCGACAACGCCAGCGCTCTCGCGGTCGTTGAACCAAGCGCGCAGGATTGGGATGCCCTGACGCAGCGGCACTCGCTGGGCCACATGCTGCAATCGAGTGGCTGGGGCGTACTGAAGCAGCAGGTGGGTTGGGCGGTGCGGCGCCTGCTCGTGGTCGGGGCAGATGGGCCGCGTGGAGGGGCGCAAGTGCTGTTCCGCCGACGCATGGGCCTCAGCGCGGCGTATGTGCCGCGTGGGCCACTGTTCGCCGAAGATACGGCGAGCAACACGTTGTTGCTGGCAGCGCTCGACCGGCTGGCGCGGCGCGCGCACGCGGTGTTCCTACGGATCGAGCCGAATGTCCTAGAGAGCGACGAGCGCGCCGGCCGCCTGCACAGCACGCTGCTGGTGCACGGCTTTCGGGCGTCGCCGCCACTGCAGCCGCGCACCACGCTACATCTCGACCTGGCGCCTGAGCCCGAGCGGCTGCTGGCGGCGATGAGTAAGGGCCACCGCGCCGATATCCGCCGCGCCGCCCGCGAAGGCGTGGGCGTGCGAGTTGGTAGCGCCCAAGCCGACCTCGACGCTTTCTATACCATCATGGAGCAGACCGGCAAGCGTGCGGAGTTTGGCATCCACAACAACGAGTACTATCGGGCTGCCTGGGAGCAGTTTCGAGCGACGCCGCACGGCGATTGCGCCCGGCTGCTGCTGGCTGAACGCGACAGCGCGACGCTGGCCGCGTTCTTGATTTTTGCCTGGGCCGGCGCGGGGCTGTACCTCTACGGCGGTTCAACTGAAGAAGGCCTGAAGAGTGGTGCGAACCACGCGCTGCAGTGGCATGCGCTGCAATGGGCGCGCGAGCGCGGCTGCCGGCTGTACGACTTCTGGGGTGTGCCCGACCAGTTTGGCCACGCCGCCGCAACCATCGATATTGCCGAGCGCACCCGCCTGGAGGAAGAGGCGAAGCGCGATCCATTATATGGCGTCTTTCGCTTCAAGAAAGGTTTCGGCGGCCAAGTGGTTCGCTTTCTCCCCGCATACGACCGTGTGTATCTGCCGCCGCTCTACACACTCTGGCGCCGTCGCCTTGGTGGTTAAGCTATGTCCGAAGAACAAGAACTGTCGTTGGAGGAGGCCCGCCGGATGGTGGCGTGGCTGCGCAAGGAACTGGAGCATCAGCGCGAGCTGAACGGCGAGATGCGGCGCGCAGTGGCGGAGCTGGCGCGCGCATTTCAGGAGTCGCTGGCGCGCGCTCACGACGCGGCTGAGAGCGGCGACCTCGAGCGCGTGCGCCGCCTCACGCTCGAAAATCGCACTGTGTGGCAGGCCTATCTACAACAGATCGTTGAAGCGGCCAAGCCGAAACATGACACGTAAAACATAGTGCGTAGTGCGTAGGAGTGCCAACTACGCACTACCCACTACCTATAAGGATATCATCATGACACGCGCAGTTATCTTCGATATGGGCGGGACGCTGCTGCGCTTTGTGCGCCGTGGCAATGGCACCTGGCGCGAGTTCGAAGCGCCCGGTATCCGCGGCATCTACCGCTACCTGATCGACCAGGGCCACCCGCTGCGGTCGCACGAAGACGAATTTGTCGAAACCATGTTCACGCGCCTGGCCGAGGGCTGGGAGCAGGCCACCGGCGGGCATATCAACCTGCGCGCGGTCGACTGGATTGCGGCCGGCGCGGCCCAGCATGCACTGACGCTCGACGAGGCAGCGCTGCTGGAGGCCGCCAAGATGTATGCGCTGGCGCTGCGCATGGGCATCCGTGCGGCTCCCGGCGCGATAGAGACACTGGCGACGCTGCGCGAGCGTGGCGCCCGAATCGGCCTGATCTCAAACACCGCCTGGCCAGCCGAGCTGCACCTGGAAGATCTGGAAGAGCTCGGCATACTGCCCTACCTCGAACATTTGGCATTTTCCGGTGATCTCGGTCATTGGAAGCCCAACCCGCAGATCTTCCGGCATGTGCTCGATGCGCTGGGCGTCGCGCCCGAGCAAGCGGTCTTCGTTGGCGACAGCCCGCGCGAAGATGTGCGCGGCGCGCAGGGCGTCGGCATGCGGGCAGTCTGGATCCGCAACACCGACTTCCCGCTCGGTGATGTGCAGCCGGATGGCATTATCAGCGAGCTTCCAGAGTTGCTGCCGCTCCTCGATCGTTGGGCATAGCTTTTCGCCCACGCCGCTCATTGCTACCCCAATAGTCTCCTAAACATCCGCCTACGCGATCACTCGCAATACACGGATTTTTCGTATCGAACGTTTTTTCGTTCGCAGAACGAAAAAACGTTCGATACAAGAGATTTCTAATCCGTGGTAGCCCATGTCCACGGCATAGGTCCTAAAAATGAGAAACGTGGTAACTTATTACTCCGCTCAGGCAACAGATCAGTAATGAGCTATCACGACCACCAACCAAGCGACGCGGCGCTGGTAACGCTGACGCTGGCGGGCGAGCGCGAGGCGTTTGGTCCGCTGTTGCTGCGCTACTACGCCAGTGTGGAACGGCTGTGCCGACGGCTACTCGGCCCAACACCCGAGGCGCAGGATATCGCGCAGGAAGCGGCGCTCCAGGCTTTTCTTGGACTAGCCGAGCTGAGCGCCCCCGCGCGCTTCGGCGCGTGGCTACACGCAATCGCCGCAAATTTGGCGCGCATGGAGCTGCGGCGGCGACACACGTTCTCGCTCGATGCCCTCCCGGACGGCGCGCCAATGATAGTGTTGTGGACGGCGGCACCGCGCACACCCGAAGAGATCCACGCGGCCCGCGAAGTTCACGATATGATCGTGGTGGCGTTGAGCGAGCTCTCGGTTGTCAATCGCGAAGTGGCGATCGGCTTCTACATGGACGGCTATAGCTATGCCGAGCTAGCCGAACTCCTAGGCGTGCCGGTCAGCACAATCAAAGGCCGGCTATTCAAAGGCCGGCGACAACTGCAACAGCGGCTAGCTATAACGGCGCATGATGTTCTGAAACCCGACCGTAGGTCACGAAAGGATCTGCTCATGGAAGCGCCCGAACTCATCGAAGTAAAGATTGACTCAATTCGCAAGAGTTTGCTGACCCAGCAGCGTGTTGTCTCGCTACGTGAGAACGACGGCGGTCGTTACCTGCCGATCTGGATCGGCTCGTTCGAGGGTGACGCGATCAAGATGGCGATCGAAGGCCAACAACCACAGCGCCCGATGACCCACGACCTCGCACTCCGCCTGCTCACGCCGCTTGGCGCCCAGGTGCAGCGCGTGGTCATCAACCGGCTGGCCGAGACGACCTTTTACGCCGAGATCACGCTGGTGGTGGATGGCCAGGTTCATCTGGTCGACGCGCGACCCAGTGATGCTATCGCGCTGGCGGTGCGCAGCGGCATACCGATCTATGCCGCGCGCGCGGTTCTTGAGACTGCCGGCACCACCACCGAGGCGGAATCTATCGCCGATCAAGAGCCGGAATTGCGCCCATTCATCGATAGCACCTGGTCGTACTTGCTCGATCTATTGGGCGGCGCGCAGGGGCCGCTGGATTTCATGAAGATTGGCCAGATCGAGATACCGGAAAACTTCCCCACGCGTGATCTGACGGTCGACGATCAGCCCATGCTGGCGGTACAACTCCCAAACTCCGGCGCGTCCGCATGGCTGGTTGTTCGTCCAGTTCTCTGGGGACGATTTACGGCCCTCCTGCAGCGGATGCGCGAGGTTCAGCGAGAGTTCATGGAGCAACTTGAGCGGCGCCAGGCTGGGCCGGTGCCCACAAGCGCGCCAGAGGCTACGCCCGGCGCAGAGATTTCTGGCGGTATCTGAAGGCTACCGTCATGATGTAGGGCATTATCCTAAGAATTCAGTGCGGATGCGCAAGAGGCGCGGATATCGGCATCGCCCGATCCACGCCTCTTGTGCATCCATACCCTGTATCGGCGTCCTCTTTTTCTTTTTGTCGTGATACAATCTCCCTCAGTACCTGCGGCCACCAGGGCCGCGGCAACGTTTATGCAACATCGATCTACATTGGCCCTGTCAGCTTCTCTTTGTGAACCATGGCCGACACCACTCAAAAGACTCTCGTCTGCTTGGGCGACAGCATCACCGAAGGCATGATCGGCGTGTCCTATGTCGACAAGCTGCGTGCAGAACTGCGGGGCGTGCGCGTGATCAACGCCGGCGTGAACGGCGACACCACACTACACCTGTTGCGCCGCGTCGAGCGAGACGTGATCGCGCACCGGCCCGACGTGGTCACTATCATGGTCGGACTGAATGATCTGACTACCGCCTACGGCCTGCGGTCGAGCAAGCTGTTCTATCGCACCTTCAAGAACCTGCAGGTCGTGCTGACGCCGCCAAGGTTCATTCGCGCCTACCGGCAGCTGCTCGGCATCTTGCGCGAGCGCACAAATGCCCGGCTCGCGCTCTGCACCCTCACGACGATCGGCGAGCAGCTCGACGACCCGGTGCAGCAGTATGTCGACACCTATTCGCAGATCATTCGAGCCTTGGCGGCCCAGGAGCGGCTGCCGCTGATCGACGTGCGCGCGAGCTTTCAGGCTGCCATGGCGTGCGACCCGCGCATTGGCCCGCCTTATCGGATCTGGACGCCGGTGCGCGATTGGCTGGCGATCGGGTTGCGCGGGCAGACCTACGCAACCCTGGCCGCGCGCCGTGGCTACCGGCTGATCTGCGACGGCGCACATCTAGCCGACGCTGGTGCCGAGCTCGTGGCCAGGACGATGCTGCCGTGTATTCGAAGATTGTTGTAAGTACAACTACCCTAGGTTTCTTCGGATATCCCCGATCGCCGCGCCCTTGTTCCAGGAAGCAGGCGCATCATCAAGATGATGATCTTCTTCGAGTGTGGCTATAGTAGTACCCTATCTATGATGCTGTTTCTGATTGCGAACATAGTTTACAGCCTGAGCAAGTTGCTTACCTCCCAAAGAAAAGACCCCATACCCTCGCTGCCAGCCAAAATTGGCCATCGGCGAATCCATTCCATGATTCAGATGATGAGCACTGCTCCCCTTGATGCCTTTGACAAAATCGGCGATCGAGAGCTTCGGCGGGATCGAGACCACAAGATGAATATGATCTTGAACACCGCCAATTGCGTGAGTAATGCTTTCCAAAGCATTCGACTTGCCAATGATATAACCGTATAGCTCTTGTTCTATATCGGTGCCAATCAACGGATCACGATCTCTAGTCGCCCAGATTAAGTGGTAGTAAAGTCGCCAGAGAGCCATTGCAACCTCCGAATAACGAGTGTTCATACTTTCTGCGATATATAATAGTACGAGTGCATTTCCATTGCGGCACTTGTATGGCCAACCCCGTACGCCCTGAACTAAAGTTCGGGCTAACAACCAAAGTCAGCTAAAACTGACTGGAATGCTCTAGTCGGCTTCAGCCGACTTCAGCTTTCAGCCTGAACTTCAGTTCAAGGCCCCGCGCGAATTGACGCGTAATCGCCCGCACATTAGAATAGCGAGATCGAAACATCTATCAGCAGATGCTGAGACACGATAGGATCACCCTATGCAACTCGGCGAGCTTCTGGCCGGCCTGCCCGATGCGCAGGCGCGCGGCCCGACCGATATTGAGATCAGCGGCATTGCATACGACTCGCGCGCCGTACGCCCCGGCAATCTATTCGTCGCGATCGGGGGCTTTCACGTCGATGGTCATGCGTATATTCCGCAGGCGCTGGAGCATGGGGCCGCCGCCGTGGTGGGCGAAAAAGCCACTGGCGAGCTTCCGCTCCCTCCAGAACTACCGTATGTGCGCATCAGCAACGCGCGCACGGCCTTGGCGCCAATCGCCGCCGCCTTTTATGGGCACCCAGGCCGGCAGATGCGGGTGGTTGGTATTACCGGGACCGACGGCAAAACCACTACGACGTTTCTCACAAGCGCGGTACTCGAGGCCGGCGGCCACACCACCGGCATGATCGGCACGGTCGATTTCAAGCTCGCCGCGCGCCAGTGGGCCAACGACACGCGCCAGAGCACGCCCGAGGCGCCCGAGGTTCAGGCCATGCTGCGCGAGATGGCCGACGCCGGTTGCGATTATGCGGTGCTCGAATCGACATCGCACGCGCTTTCAGCCCGCTGGAACCGCCTCGGCGGCGCGCAGTTCGACGTAGCGGTGCTGACCAACGTCACACACGAGCATCTCGACTTCCATGGCTCGGTCGAGCAATACCGGCGGGATAAGGTGCGGTTGTTCGAGATGCTAGGAGAGCGACCGTTGTCCGTAGTTAGTAGTCAGTTGCAGGGTGCAACAGACAACAGACAACAGACAACGGACAACGATCTCAAGTGGCGCAAGGTTGCAATCGTCAACACCGACGATCCGCATCATCAACTGTTTCTCGACGCGGCGCCGGCACGTGCCGAGCGACTCACCTATGGCGTCCATCATCCGGCCGACGTGCGCGCCCACGACGTGGCCGCGAGTCAGCATGGGCTGCGCTTCCGCGTTGAAACGCCATGGGGCAGCGCGCAGCTCAACCTGAGGCTCACGGGCGATTTCAATGTATCGAATGCCCTGGCGGCGCTAACTGTTGGCCTGGCCGAAGGGGTGCCATTGGATGCGGCAGTGCTGGCGCTGGAGGCCATCCCGGGCGTGCGCGGGCGCATGGAGCGAATCGAGCAGGGCCAGCCATTCACCGTGCTGGTCGATTACGCCCACACCCCCGGCGCATTCGAGAAGCTGATGAGCATTGTGCGCCCGCTGACGAGCGGCCAGCTGATCGCAGTGTTTGGCAGCGCGGGCGAGCGCGACCGCGAGAAACGCGCCATCCAGGGCCAGGTCGCCGCGCGCTACTGCGACTTCGTGGTGCTGACCGACGAAGACCCACGCCTGGAAGATCGCGAGGCGATCATCGCCGAGATCGCGGCCGGCGCCGAACAGAGCGGCAAACGTGAGGGCAGCGGGTACGTGCGCATTCCCGACCGGCCAACCGCCATTCGCGCCGCGTTCGAGCATGCGCGGCCCGGCGATATCGTGCTGCTGCTCGGCAAGGGCCATGAGGGCTGCATCATCTACGGCGAGCAGAAAGTACCCTGGGACGAAGCCGGCGCGGCGCGCGCGGCGCTGCGCGCGCTGGGATACGCGGGACTGAGAGGCGACACGCGAAGATTCTGAGTTGTGGTATGATTGCCGCACCATGTGAACGGCCGGATCAGATTCTTGAGTGATTCCGCTGCTTCCTGAGTTCCGCCCTTCCTCGTTCAAAAGCCAAAGGAGCCACCGATGCCTCCCACGCCGTATCTCGACGCTCTGCTTGCGCTGCCATCGCTCGACGACGCCAAGGTATCGCCCGATGGCGCCTGGGCGGCATGGACATGGCTCAACGCCGGGCCGACCACCGATGTCTATGCTGCCCCGACCGACGGCTCAGCCGCGCCGATCAAGCTGACCGACACGCCCGAGAACGCCCAGTTGGTCGGCTGGACGCCCGACAGCCGCGCGGTGCTGGTCGAACAGGATCACGAGGGCGACGAACGTGTGCAGATCTTCCGTATCGATCTGGCTCGGCCGGGCCTGATGCAGCCGCTCACCGAGCCGTCGCCGAACTATTTCCTGCACAGCGTCCAGCTGCACCCCAACGGCCGCTGGCTGATCTACTCCGCGAATGTCGATTTCGACACCGGCAAGGAGATCGAGCAGGCCTGGTTCTATCGGCACGATTTGGAGACCGGCCAGCGGCGCGTGCTGGCGCGCCCGCAGCAGAGCGGTGCGGGCAGCGCGCAGCTGAACGAGCAGGGCACCCATATCTTGTACATCCGGCAGGATCGCCAGCCCGGCGGCTACCAGGTGTGGCTGGTCGACATCGAGGGGCAGGATGACCGCGAGGTGCTAAGCGCCGGCGACAGCGCCAAGGTATTCGCCTCGTGGCTGCCCGATGGCCGGCGCGCGCTGGCGCTGGCCGAGGCCGGCGATCACCGGCATCTGGGGGTGTGGGATCGCGCCAGCGGCACGACGCGCTGGCTGATCGACGACCCGGCGCGTAACCTTGAGGCCGCATTTGTGCCGCGCGGCAGCCCCACGCCAGTCGCTGTGGTGGTCGAGGTGCGTCATGCGCGAGTGCACTGCTCGCTCCTCGACCTTGAAAGCGGGGTGGAGACGCCGCTGCCCGATCTGCCGGGCAACATCACGCCACTGCGTGAGCTTGGCGAAGGTGTGTGGGCCGGCGAGTACTACCGCGCCAACCAGCCGACCGACATTGTGCGCTTCAGCATCGCCGACCCGCGCCCCGAAACGTTTATCAGCCTCACGCGCGTGTGGGAGCGCATCAGCATTTCGCCCGACGCACTCGCGCCCGCTGAGGATTTCCGCTGGACCTCGGTTGACGGGCTGGAGATTCAGGGCTGGCTATACCGCGCCGCCGAGCCCAAAGGCACGATCGTCCACATCCATGGTGGGCCAACCTGGCTGGCCGAGGATCGGATCAAGGCCGAAATTCAGTACTATGTTTCGCAGGGATACAATGTGCTGGCGCCAAACTACCGTGGCAGCACCGGCTTTGGCCTGGCATTCCAAGAAGCGATCAAGCAGGACGGCTGGGGCGGCCGCGAGCAGGACGATATTCGCGCCGGGATTGCGGCGCTGATCGCTGCCGGTATTGCCGAGGCGGGCAAGGTCGGCGTGACCGGCACCTCGTATGGCGGCTACTCGTCGTGGTGCGCGATCACGCGCTGCCCGCCCCAGCTGGTGGCCGCCGCCGCGCCAATTTGCGGCATGACCGATCTGGTGATCGACTATGAGACCACCCGCCCCGATCTGCGTCCCTATAGCGCCGCGATGTTGGGCGGCCGGCCCGACCAGGTGCCCGAGCGCTACCGCGAGCGCTCGCCGATCAACTTCGTACAGAATATCAAAGGCCGGCTGCTGATCGTTCAGGGCCTGCGCGACCCGAATGTTTCGCCGGAAAACGTGCGGGCCGTGAGCCAGGCGTTGCAGCAGGCCAGGGTCGAATATCAAACGCTGGTGTTCGAGGACGAGGGCCACGGTATTTTGCGACCGAAAAATCAAAAGCTGCTCTACGAGCGATTGGCCCAGTTTTTTGGCGAGGCGTTTAGCCATGAGGATAGAAGATAGAATATAGAAGATAGAGGGAACAGCTGCTATCCTCTATTCTCTATTCTCTATCCTCAATCGTTAGCGGCGGTAGTATTGTCGGTACGACTCGTAACGCGGCGGGCGCTGCGGCTTGCGGAAAAAGAAGGTCAGCACAAAGCCGACCACGAAACCGCCAATATGCGCGCCATAGGCCACGCCGCCGGTCATCTGAGCGGCGTCGGTCAGGCTGGCGTAGCCGCTGAGCAGCTGCCCGGCGAACCAGACGATGATCATCAGCCAGGCCGGCACGAAGAAGGAGAACAGGAATAGGATCGGAATCGGCAGGATCGCGCGGATCGAGGCGCGCGGGTACAGCAGCAGGTAGGCCGCCAGCACGCCGCTGATTGCGCCCGAAGCGCCGATCGACGGCACGTCGGCTTGCGGCGTCAGCAGCGCTTGGGTGAGCACCGCGCCGTAGCCGCTGAGCAGGTAGAACAGCAGGTAGGCCAGGCTGCCAAAATTATCCTCGACGTTATCGCCGAAGATCCACAAGAACAGCATATTGAAGATAATATGCAGCCAGCCGCCATGCAGAAACATGGAGACGAGCCCCTTCAGCAGCACCGGTCTCGCTAACTCGACATGGCCGCCGATCAACGCGATCACCTCGGGCGAGCGCACGCCCCAAGTATCGATAAAGGCGTTCAGCCGCCGCTCGCCCAGCGAGAGCTCGTAGACGAACAGCGCGATATTGGCGAGCAGCAGCAGATAGTTGACGAACACGAAGCCGCGAGTTGGATTGCGATCGCCGATTGGTATCATAGCCACCTGACAAGATGACAAGATAACAACGTGACAAGATGACGATCGCAACGACTGTCATGGTGTCACCCTGTTATCTTGTCAAGCTATGCTGCTCATCGCCCGCCCTAACTTCTCGATTGCCTCGTCAACGTGTTGCCGCTCAATGATCAGCGGCGGCAGCAGGCGCACCACGTCGTCGCCAGCGGTGGCGACCAGCAGCCCGGCGTCGTGCGCAACCTCGCGCAGCGCCCCGGCCGAGCCATCGATCCGCAAACCGCGCATCAGCCCACGCCCGCGCAGCTCCAGCACCTGTGGATGATTGCTGGCGAAATCGTGCAGCGCCTCATCGAGATAATCGCCAACCTCGCGAACATGCGCCAGAAATTGTGGGTCGGCGATCCGCTCAACTACGACCTTGGCGACCGAGGCGACGAACGGCCCGCCGCCGAAGGTGGTGCCATGCTCGCCGACGTGGATCGCATCGGCGACCGCCTGGGTCATCAGAATCGCGCCGATCGGCAGGCCACCGCCCAGCGGCTTGGCGATCGTCATGATGTCGGGTGTGACGCCGTATGGCTCATAGGCCCACAGCGTGCCGGTGCGCCCCAGGCCGCACTGTATCTCGTCGATGATCAGCAGAGCGCCGACCGCGTTGCAGCGCGCGCGCAGGCCGCGTAGGAATTCGGGCGTCGCGGTGCTGAGGCCGCCCTCGCCCTGCACCGGCTCGACGATCACGGCGCAGACGTCGTCGGTGATCGCCGCGTTCGCGGCGGCTACGTCGTTGAACGGCGCGAAGCGCACGCCGGGCATCACCGGCATAAACGGCTCGCGGTACTTATCGCGGTGCGTCACCGCCACGGCGCCCATCGAGCGGCCATGGAACGAGCCGCTGAATGCGACAATGGTCGTCTTGCTTTCGCGGCCCCGCCCTGAGCCAGACGAAGGGCGGTGCTCGCGCGCGTACTTGCGGCCAAACTTGAGCGCGCCCTCGACCGACTCGGCGCCGCTGTTGCTGAAAAACACCCGATCGGCAAACGAGTGCTCGACCAGGAGCTTGGCCAGATCGCCGCTAGGGCGCGTGTAGTACAAGTTCGAGGTATGGATCAGCCCAGTGGCGGCCGCGGCGATCGCCTGCGCCACCTGCGGGTCGCCATAGCCAAGCGCGTTGACCGCAATGCCTGCGACGCAGTCGAGATAGCGCCGCCCGTCGGTATCGAACAAATAGCAGCCCTCGCCGCGCTCGATCACAAAATTCGGGCGCTGATACGTTTGCAAAATATAGCGCTGATCGTTGGCGATCACATCGTCGGCGGTCATGGCGACTCCTTCGTGCTATCGTTTGAGCTTAAAAGCTAGCGGATCGGCGGTAGTATATCATAGAAGCGCTTCAGCGATCGCGCTGGCGGTTGGCTTTCTCCTCTTTCATAGCGCCGAAAAGCTTACGCTGATTCACCCTGCGCAAGAGGAAAGTTACGCCGACGATTGAACCGAAGTCCCCGCAGTTTTGAAGGCCGCGCACTACAATGTGCCACCTCCATCTTCTATCCTCAAAAGCTGGCAGGCAGGCGCCGAGCACAGCAGAGCAGAGTCATGTAGCCCTTGGTGATCTGGCCGCCATACTGCGTGTCGATCAGCTCGGTAATGCTGTCGAATAGACGCTGGCGCTTATCGGGCGGCAGGCTGCGATGCCCGGAATAGGTGTTCAGCAGATCGATGTAGCTCGCAGCATCGTACACTTGCTCCCAGGTATATTTGCGCACGCTCACGTCGCCGAATAGGCCAGATTGTTCAATCTCGTCCTTCTCGGTTGCGACTACCTCTTCCGGCAGTGGCAGCTCTTGATACTCCTCATCGGGGAACGCGCGCTTGTAGAATGGTTGGGCCGCCTCGAAGAAACCGCGGCTGGCTGGGCACTGCACATGCTTATTCCAGCACAACGCGATCGCGCCGCTATGCTTGAGCGCCAGCGCGGCCTTGTGGTAGCGTATTTCCGGGTCGATCCAGTGGAACGCGGTCGCCGAGAACACCAGATCGAACGCGCCGGATTCCACCGGCCAGTCCTCAAAGGCGCCAACGTGTATTTCTGCATTCGGGAACGCGGTCAGCTTCTGGCGCGCGACTGCCGCCATGTTTATGCCCAGTTCGATCGCGACGATCCGGTAGCCCCGCTGGGACCACGGTAGGGTCACCTGGCCGGTGCCAGGGCCAATCTCGAGGATCCGGCCGCCGGCTGGGATACCCGATAGCGCCACGATATCGTCGAGCATTGCCGCTGGGTAGCCTGGCCGCACCCGGTCGTACAGCACGGCATCTTCATTGAAGGTAAGCCGCAACCGGCCTCGCTGCTCAGCCATATGACAGCTCCTTCAATGCATGCAGGTGCAGGAGCCGTAACCTCAGATCCGCTTCAAGTATCAGAAGCTATCTGAAATATAGCGAACTACTACGCACTACGGACTACGAACTACGCCTCAGTTTTCCCGCCGATCTCAAACCCGGCCAGATGCTCCAGCGCCTTGACGAGCGCGTGGTTGCCCTCGGCGCCGAGGCCCTGCGCCTGAAGTGTGCGGTAGAGTTGGAAGATCAGCGCGGTGCCCGGCAGTGGTACGCCCAGCTTGTCGGCGGCCGAAAGCACCAGCCGAACGTCTTTCTGCTGCAGGTCGATCGTGAAGCCGGGCCGCCAATCGCGGGCCAGCACCTGCGGGCCGCGGTTGCTCAGCATCCAACTGCCGGCCGCGCCGCCGACCACCGCCGCCAGTGCCTTCTGGAGATCGACGCCGCCGGCTTGGGCGAACAGCAGCGCCTCGGCCGCCGCCAGCATATTGCCAACCACCAGAATCTGATTGACCAGCTTGACCGTCTGGCCCGCGCCGCTCGCGCCAACATGCGTGATCGTCTTACCCATGGCCTGGAACGCCGGCATGGCTCGCTCGACATCGGCCGCGTCGCCGCCGACCATGATACTGAGCGTGCCCTTTGCCGCACCCTCGCTGCCGCCGCTCACCGGCGCGTCGAGCATGCGCACGCCACGCTCGGCCAGCCGCGCGGCGATCGCCTGCGTGGCCTGTGGGCTGATCGTGCTCATGTCGATCACCAGCGAGCCGGACCGCGCACCCTCGATCACGCCACCCGCGCCGAGGATCACTGCCTCGACATCGGGCGTATCGCTTACACAGGTAATGATTATATCGCTGTGCGCCGCCAGGTCGGCCGGGCCGTGGGTTGGCGTCGCACCATCGGCCGCCAGTTCGTCCATCCGGCTGGCGGTGCGATTCCAGACATGTACGTCAAAGCCGCCCTTCAGGAGATTGCGGGCCATCCCACGGCCCATGATGCCCAGGCCGATAAATCCGATCTGCTCGCTCATGCTCACTCCGTATGTTTGTCTAGCTATTGCTGAGAAACTCGGATCAGTATATCTGTGAGGCCGTTTCTGGTCAAGCGTGTCAACGATTGACCCCTAACTGTGAATAGATTTCTTATCGGCTCTTCAGCGCTGCGCGAGACCGCCCGAAGATGCACGATCTGCGGTACGATAGCGACGATTCCTCATCTCTACGCCCCATAATCGTAACAACTGTAATCCTCGCGACAAACACAAACCGAATGCGTCGGGATATGATAGCTTCGACGAGCACTGTCCGTGAGGTAACCAGATCATGTCCCGACCAAGCTATACAACGTTAACTATCTTCTTCGTGCTGGCGCTCGCCGCGCTGTGCTATCTGCCCAATCGGCTTAGCTCACCCGCGGCGCTGGCGCTCGACGATGGCGCGGCGCGAACGCCGCCGATGGGCTGGAATAGCTGGAACCACTTCGGCTGCGATATCGACGAGCGCCTCATCCAACGTATGGCCGACGCCATGGTCGCGAGCGGGATGCGCGACGCCGGCTATCACTATGTGATCGTCGACGACTGCTGGCAAGCTGGCCGCGACACGCAAGGCGCGATCACGGCCGACTCGCGGCGCTTTCCATCGGGCATTCCGGCGCTGGCCGAGTATGTTCACGCGCGTGGGCTGAAATTCGGCCTGTATACCGACGCCGGCACCAGAACGTGCATGAATCGCCCCGGCAGCCTGGGCCACGAGCGCCAGGACGCCGCGACCTACGCGGCCTGGGGCGTCGACTACGTGAAAGTCGACTGGTGCGCCAGCGCCGGCCTCGACGCGGCAACGCAGTACACGATCTTTCGCGATGCCCTGGCGGCAACCGGCCGCCCGATCGTGCTGAGCATCTGCACCTGGGGCGAGCAGAATCCCTGGGATTGGGGGCGCGGCGCCGGGCATCTCTGGCGCACCACCAGCGATATCGCCGATCGTTGGCCGAGTGTGTTGCAAATCATTCGCGAGAATGCCGTGCGGGCCTATGCGGCCGGACCAGGCGGCTGGAATGACCCGGATATGTTGGAGGTCGGTAATGGTGGAATGACTGACGCCGAGTATCGCACCCACTTCAGCATTTGGTCTATGATGGCCGCGCCGTTGATCGCCGGCAACAACCTCACGCGCATGCCCGAAGCGACTCGCGCCATCCTGCTCAACCACGAGGTCATCGCGGTCGACCAGGATCCACGCGGCACGCCGGCCCTGATTGTCCGCGACGACGGCGGCCCGCAGGTCTGGTCGCGCCCCCTGGCCGATCCCAACGCCCGTGCGGTGGCGCTATTTAACCCCACCGACGCCCCGGCGACGATCGTAGTGCATTGGAATGAAATTGGGCTGCCGCCCGGCAGCGCAGCCGTGCGCGATCTATGGGCGCATGCCGATCGTGGCGTGGCCGCCGACGAATTTACGGCCATCGTCGAGCCACATGGCACAGTGTTGCTGAAAATGAGCACGCTGGCGGCCGCAGCATCGTCCGAGCCTCCGGTTAACACCAGCGACGCGCCGCCGGCTGATGCGCCGACACCAGGCCCACCGGTCATCTATCCATACCTGAGCGATCTGTCGCCAACCTTCGCGAGCAGCTTCTTCGGCCCGTCCGAGCGTGACATGAGCAACGGCGAAGCCAGCCTGGGCGACGGCCACCCGATCACACTCGGCGGCACAAGCTACACCAAGGGACTGGGCGTCCACGCGCCCGCCGAGTTGCGCTACGAGCTGAGCGGGCGCTGTTCGGCGTTCGCCGCCGACGTCGGGCTGGATGCCGAAGTAGGCACGCATGGCGCCGCGTCGTTCCAGGTCTGGAGCGACGACAGCTTGATCTATGACAGCGGCGTGCTGACGGGCGGCATGCCGGCGCTACCAGTTTACCTCGACATTAGCGGTGCCGACGAGCTGCGCCTGGTAGTTGTGCCCGCCGGCGAGACCACCGACTACGCCCATGCCGATTGGGCCGGAGCGCGCGTGGCGTGCAATACATGATCCCGAAGAAGGCCCGCCGGCGCGGTGAAGCGCGAGCGGGCCTATCCGATGCACGAACATATTGATCACGCTCTACACCGGTACGGGCTGCATGAGTTCCGCGCTCTCATTTGCCGGATTATTCACCGCCCGCGACACCGTGTATGCTTCCATCGCGTCGGCGGGGTAAGGAGCCAGCAGCGCTCGCAGTTGCTCCGGATCGGCGTTCTTGCTAAGCCACGTATCCTCATCGTCGCGCTGCAGAATCACCGGCATCCGGTTGTGAATCGATGCAACTACGTCATTGGGCTTGGTGGTGATGATCGTATAGCTATAGAGTTCGTTTCCTTCGGCATCGCGCCACACGTCGTACAGGCCGGCGAAGGCAAACAGTTCGCCGCCGTGGAGTCGAATGTAGAAAGGTTGCTTGCCCTGACTGGTCTTTCGCCACTCGTAGAAGCCACTCGCCGGCACTAAGCAACGCCGACTCTTGAACGGCCCGCGAAAAACTGGACTAGTCGTAAGCGTCTCGGCGCGCGCATTGATGGTCGAGAACTTCACCTGTGGTTCCTTCGACCACGACGGTATCAGCCCCCATTGCATCTCGACGATCCGATTGGGGCTATTACGCACGACTACCGGCATCGGCTGGGTTGGAGCAACGTTATAGCGGGGCAGCAATGGGAGTTGTTGATCATCGACATTAAATCGGCCGGCAACGTTTTCAGTCGGCACCAAAGTGTAGCGTCCACACATAACTCTTACTCCTTTTCACTAACTCGTATGTGCTATTATAGCACACCGATGTGACAATGAGTGTCACATTGTCGGCTGTTCTGCCTATCCGTAATAACGTATTGTGAAATCACAACGTACGTTACTTTAGTTTTTACCATTGATAATGTATGAAGCAAATATAATGATAAAACAAGCCTGGCTCTCTGCCATAAGGATGGAGGAATGATATGCCCTCGACGGTCTACACTCTGACACCATCGGAGACTCGGCTAGATCCGCTGGCATGCATTACAATGCACACAATCAGTTCGATAAGGAAAGAGTATCATGAAAAAAGCGCTAATGACCTGGGGCGGCTGGGAAGGCCACACACCAAAGCAGTCCGTCGATGTATTTGCCCCATTCCTGTATGAGCAGGGCTACGAAGTTACAATCGTCAATACACTCGATATCCTCCTCGACGAGCCATTCATTCGCTCGCTTGACCTGATCGTGCCGGTTTGGACGATGAGCACGATCACTAAGGAGCAGGAGCAGGGCCTGCTCGGCGCGGTGGCGAGCGGCGTAGGGATCGCCGGCTGGCACGGCTGCATGGCCGACTCGTTCCGCAACAACCCCGAATACCAGTTCATGGTCGGCGGCCAGTGGGTCGCGCATCCCGGCAATATCATCGACTACACCGTTAATATCACCAATCACGACGATCCGATTACCGCCGGGATCGCCGACTTCCGGATGCATTCCGAGCAGTATTACATGCATGTTGATCCGAGTAATGAGGTGCTGGCCACCACAACCTTCGGCGCCGAGTATCTTCGCTGGATCGACGGCGCCGTGATGCCAGTAGTTTGGAAGCGGCGCTGGGGCGCGGGGCGCGTGTTCTACAGCTCGCTTGGCCATGTCGCGCGCGACTTCGATGTTCCAGAGGCGCATACGATTATGCAGCGTGGGATGCTGTGGGCTAGCCGCTAGAGAACAAAGAACCGGGTGCCCTCTGGCGAACAAAGAACAAAAACGTTAAATATTGTTCTCTGTTCGCCGGGCACCCACACCCAGAGGGTACCCGATGTGGGCACCCGGTTCCTTGTTCTGGGGTTGGACGAATGTCGTTCTACGTGGTAGCATACAGCTAGATCTCCCGTGGAGCTTGGTGCGATGATGGACCAACAGGCAATCGAACATGCGGCGCAAATCGTGCGTGGCGCCCAGCGGATTGTTGCGCTGACTGGGGCTGGAATCAGCCGGCCTTCCGGCATCCCAGATTTTCGCAGCGAGGCAGGGTTGTGGAAGCTCGACGACCCAATGGTGGTAGCATCGCTGCGTGGATTTCACGCCAACCCGCATCGGTTTTACAATTGGTTCCGTCCGCTGTTGAAGACGATCGGCACGGCCCAGCCCAACGCGGCCCATGTGGCCTTGGCCGAGCTTGAACAGAGCGGGCGGCTTAAGGCCGTGATTACGCAGAATATCGACGGGCTCCATCAGCGAGCCGGCTCGCGCGAGGTCTACGAGCTGCATGGCCATCTGCGCAGTGCGACATGCCTCGATTGCGATCGGCAGGCGCCGGCCGCGCCGCTGCTCGATCGAGTACGGCGCGGCAATGTGCCGCGCTGTAGCTGCGGCGGCGTGTTCAAGCCCGACGTTGTGTTCTTCGATGAGATGCTGCCACGCGGCCTGTACTGGCTAGCCGAATATGCGCTCGAGCAGTGCGACGCGCTGATTGTTATCGGTACGGCCCTCGAGGTCGCCCCAGTATGCGATATGCCATTACTTGCCCGGCGACATGGCGCGCGGCTGATCATCGTCAACCAGAGCGAAACGTACCTCGACGACTACGCCGACGTGGTGTTGCGCGAGGATGTAGCCGTGGCACTGCCCGCGATTGTAGATTGTACATTGCAAATTGCAAATTGATATCCTAATTTGCAATTTACAATCCGAAAGAGGAGTTTTCAGTTGGATACGATGGATCTGGAGGCCCTGCGGGCGCGCTTTGCCAGCGTCCGAGGGCGGCTTTGACCTCACGGCAAAAGAACAGCAGATCGCGGCGCTTGAAGAGCGCACCGCCGCCCCGGATCTTTGGGGCAACCCCCAAGAAGCGCAAAGTATTATGCAGCGGCTGAATCAGCTCAAGGCCGATCTGGATCGCTGGAATGGGCTGGAGAGCCAGATCAACACCTTGATCGAGCTGCAGGCAATGGCCGACGCCGAGGACGACGACTCGTTGCGCGAGGAGATCGCCGCCGAGTATGCGCGCGCCATGCAGGCAATGGATCGGCTGGAGATCGACCTGCTGCTCAGCGCGCCCTACGACGACCGCGACGCATTTCTGTCGATCAAGGCCGGCATGGGCGGCACCGACGCGCAGGACTGGGCTCAGATGATGCTGCGGATGTACACGCGCTGGGCTGAACGCCGCGGCTATAAGGTTGCGCTGGTCGACCAGAGCGAGGGCGACGAGGCCGGCATCAAAAGCGCGACGATCGAGCTGCGCGGCCAATATGCCTATGGCTTCGCCAAGGCCGAGGCCGGCGTGCATCGCCTGATCCGGCTCTCGCCGTTCAACTCCGGCAACACCCGCCAGACCTCATTCGCGCTGGTAGAGGTGCTGCCCGAGGTCGACGACGCGCCCGAGGTCGTGATCAAGCCGGACGATCTGCGCGTCGACGTCTATCGCGCCGGTGGCCACGGTGGGCAGGGCGTCAACACCACCGACTCGGCCGTGCGCCTGACGTATAAAGCCGGCACGCCCGAGCAGATCGTCGTGACCTGCCAGAACGAGCGCTCGCAACTGCAAAATAAGGAGACCGCGATGCGCGTGCTGCGCGGTCGGCTGCTCGAACGCGAGTTGCAGCGCCAGCGCGAGGATCGCGCCAAGCTGAAGGGTGAATATCGCCAAGCCGACTTTGGCAGTCAAATGCGCACCTACTATCTCCATCCTTACACACTCGTCAAAGACCATCGCACTGAGCACGAGACGAGCAATGTGCAGGCCGTGCTCGACGGCGACCTCGACCCATTCATAGAGACGTACCTACGCTGGAATATTGGGCGCGAATCGTGACAAGATGGCGATCTCTCATTTGTCACTTCGTCACCTTGTCATTTTGTCAGGGAAAGAACTGCGAAGGGCCTGGCCAACATTTCATACTCCGCCGGCGCTCCAGCTCATGCTTTCGCTCGCCGCTGCTCCATGCTATAATCATTCTGTCATATGAGTTACACGGTCGCGCCACCAATATGTTTAGCTTTCGGCAGTAATGATATGTAATCTTCAAAATTGTTTTCGTTTTTCCGCTCGGCGAGCGGAAAAACGAAAACAAAAATGTATCGGATCGTGCAATGAGCTTTGAGGCGCCACGGCGAGACGACCAATTGATTGAGCAATCTGTCCCCGACGAAGGGGAACTTCGCAGCCAAGTGCTCAACAATATGCTCAACGTCTCGACATACCTCGTCTCGGTACTCGACCCGAATGAACTGCTTGTCAACTTGGCGCGCCGAGTCGTTGAGGTCGTCCCTGCGGTTCAAGCTGGCCTGCTCTGGCTCCAAGATCAGCAAAGCGCCCTACAGATCAAATCGCATTACGGCCTGGAGCCAGAACCCGATCCGAGGCTACTGGATCGCTTACGGCTGCGCCTTGGCGACGGAGTTGTTGGCACCGTCTGGCAGCGCGGCGAGCCAATTCTGCTCGAAGGCCGTGGCCGCTATCACGACTTGGCGAGCCGCGTCAGCCGCCGCGCCCAGGATGATATGCGCGAGCTGCTCGAGGTTATTCCGCGCGAAGTCACCGCGGTGCTGCTGCCCCTGCGGATTGGCAAGCAGGTGATCGGCGTGCTCGAGCTGCTCAATACTGGGGCGCCGCCGCCATTGCGCAGCGAAGACCTCCAGGTGCTCCAAACGTTTGGTAACCTGGCGGCCGGCGCAATCAATAATGCCCAACTGCACGCAAAGATGCAGGCTCATCAGCGCCGCCTTGAAGCGCTTGGCGCGATCGGCACCGTCGTCAGCATGGCCGCCGATCTCGAGGAACTGCTGAGCAATGCCCTCGACGTCATTCTGCGCGTGCTCGAGACCTCGGCCGGCATGCTGCTGCTCCACGATCTGTCGCACTCATTCGTGTCGATGGCAGCACAGCGCGGCCTGCCGCAGGAATTCGTCGCGCGCCGCCATTCCATACCCGTCACCGGCTCGCCTTATGAAGAGACGGTGCGCTACGGCCAGGCGATTGTCCGGCCGCTGATTGCCGAAGACGGTGAGGAATTGCTGATCGAGGCCGGGTTCAGTAGCTGCGTCTATCTTCCGCTGCTCGCCGGCGGCACAGTCGTCGGCATCATCAGCGTCTATGGCGACGAGACGCTGCGCGACCGCGCCGATGTTCCGGCGCTGATGACCATGAGCAGCCAGATCGGTTTGGCGATCGCCAACGTGCGCCTCTATCAGGATACCCGCACCGAGCGACTCAAGCTTGCCACGGTGATCAACAGCATCGCCGAGGGTGTGGTGCTGTGTAATCGCGAGGGCCGGCTGGTGCTGGCAAACCAATCGGCGATGGAGCTGCTCTCGGTTGAGCGCATCCCCGCCGAGCAGTCACTCAGCGAGATGCCCGATTTCTACGCTATTCGCGACCTGGAAGGCGCGCCGCTGCCAGTCGAAAGCTTGCCGCTGGCCCGCGCGCTCTCCGGCGAGATATTTCACGACTACCGCGTGCTGGTGCGTGGCGCCAGCGGCCAGGATACTGTGCTCAGCTTCAGCGGCGCGCCAGTGTACGACGACGAGAATTATGTCGATGGCGCGGTGGTCATCTTTCGCGATGTCACGACCAGCCAGAAGCTCGAGCGCGCCAAGGACGACTTCCTCGCCGTCGCCGCGCACGAACTGCGTAGCCCTCTGGCGGCGGTGCGCGGTTATACCGACCTGCTGGTGCGCCGCGAGCAACGGCGCAGCGAAGAAGACTCACCCGAGCTGCGCGGGCTGACGATTCTGGCGCAACAAGTCACGCATATGCTGCGCATGGTCGATAACATTCTCGACGTCTCGCGGATCGACGCCGGCCAGGTTAGCCTGCAGGTGCAGCCGGTGAATCTGGTGGCACTGGCCGATCAGGTGCTCGAACAGCAGCGCCCAACCGCCGGCGACCGCATTCTGGAGCTAGAAATCTCTCAGCCAGAACTGCTGATCACATGCGACTCGTTGCGCATCCGCCAGGTCTTAACTAATCTGGTTGGCAATGCGATCCGCTACAGCCCACCGTCGACGCGCGTGTACGTCAACCTGTCGCTCAAATCAGTCGCAGCGATCGCTGCCCGGCATCCCACCTACGCCGCCAGCCATCCTCCAGCTAACCAGCATGAGCTTCAAGCGCTCATTTCGGTGCACGACCAAGGCGCTGGTATTTCCGACGACCAACTTAGTCGCCTGTTCCGGCGCTACTCGCGCGGCCGCGAACGCCGCGGCGAGGGCCTCGGGCTCGGATTGTACCTCAGCCGCGAGTTCGTCGCACGTCACTCTGGCGAGATCTGGGCCGAAAGCCGCGAGGGCCAGGGCAGCACCTTTTATTTCACACTACCGCTGGAATGCGAAACCCATAACGGGACCGAAGACGCCTAATTGCGAATTGTATATTGTATATTGCAGATTGTAGATTGAAATAATCGCAATCTGCAATATACAATATACACTATACACTATACACTATACAATGTTCTACGAGAAGCCCGTATGCATCTTAAAGAGTATATTGCAAATCTGCCACCCTACAAGCCGCCGAAGCTGATCCGCGAGCAACCCGCGGGAGTGGTGAAACTTTCCTCGAACGAGAATCCGCTCGGCCCATCCCCGCGGGCGCTGGCGGCCCTTCAGGCCGCCGCGGCCAGCGTCAACCGCTACCCCGACGCCGGCTCGCTGGCGCTACGCGAGGGTCTGGCGGCACGCTTCAACCTCGGCAGCAATATGGTCATCTGTACCAACGGCTCGGACGAGATGGTTTTTCTGCTCTGCCTGGCATTCCTGCGTGAGGGTGATGAAGCGATCATGGCGCACGGTTCGTTCATAAGCTACTACCTGCGCACAATCGAAATGGGTGGCACGGCGATTCGCGTGCCACTGCGCGACTATGCCCACGATCTCGAAGCCATGGCTGGCGCCGTGACTAAGCGGACGCGGCTGCTGTTCCTGTGCAATCCAAATAATCCCACCGGCACTACCAACAGCGCCGATCAGGTTCGGCGGCTACTCGACCGGCTACCCGAAGATGTGCTGGTGATCGCCGACGAGGCCTACGTCGAGTTCGTCGAGCGCGCCGACTACCCCGATCTGCTGAGTGAGCTGCGTGGTGGACGCGCCAATCTTGTGCTGCTGCGCACCTTTGCCAAGATCTATGGGCTAGCCGGCCTACGCCTCGGCTATACCTTTGGACACCCCGATATTATCGGTTACCTTGAGCGCGCGCGCCCGACCTTCAACGTCAATTCGCTGGCCCAGGTTGCTGGCCTGGCGGCGCTGGAAGACGATCAGCACGTCGCACGCAGTCGTGCGCATGCCAATGCATGCCGAGCGCTGTTTATGCGCGAGTTGCGTGCGCTGGGCCTTGAGCCCATTCCAAGCGAGACTAATTTTGTCGCAGTGCATGTCGGCGACGACATGAAGATTACCACCGCGCTCATGGATTATGGTTTCACGGTGACGCCGCTCACCGGCTGGGGCTTGCCCGGCCATATTCGAATCTCTTTCGGCGCCGATGCAGAGAATAGCCGGTTCTTCCAGGCGCTCCGCAACGTCTTACATACCTGAGACGTTATTATAGATAGCGCGCAACGATCGTCATTGTCGTAACTCCTACTCATAAACGGAGATCTGCATGTCACAGTGCCCAAACTGCCAGCACGAGGTCAAACCGGAAGAGCGCTTCTGTGGAAATTGCGGCGCCCGGTTGACCCCGCAGACACCGCCCGCCGACGCGACCCAGCCGCCAACGCCGCCGCGCTCGATCGGCAAAGAGACCATTGTCCTACCGGCCGTCGATATCGGCGCTACGCCGCCCGAGCCGGCCAACCGCCCAGCCTCCGACGCAACGATCGTCGCCGGGCCGGCACCCACACCGCCCAGCAGTGGTGGCACCTACAACGCGCCGCCCGTTCTTCCCACGGCGCCGGCCACGCCACCGCCAATTGGTGGAATCTACCCGAACGCAAGCCTGCCATCTAGTATGAACACGCTACCGCAAGCCCAGAAATCGGGCAGTAATATCTGGAAGATTCTCGGCATCATTGCCGGAATTGGTCTACTAGCCTGTATCGCACTGAGCGCCGGCGTATATTTGATGGTGGTACGCCCCGCTCTAAATGCAGGACAAAACCAGCTCGCGACCGCTGGTGCGGCAATCTCGACCGCGGTGGCCGACCCAACGTTCCAGGCCATCGTCGCGCCAACCGACGCCCCGTCGAGACCAACCGCGGCCGCTAGCGGCGGTAGCTCGGTGCTGTATAAGCAAACCTTCGACACCGCCAGCAGCGACTTCGACGAAAACGAGACCGAGAACGCCTCCTATAAATTTATCGATGGCGCCTACTCCGTCAGTGCAAAAAAACCGAACCTGATCATCTGGCAAAAAATCAAGGGCGATTACGGCAATGCCGCAATCTCGCTCGATACCACGATCGATGGCCCAAAGGAGAGCGCCGCCGGTCTGCTGTTTCGTTACCAGGATGATAAAAACTTCTATCTCTTCACGATTACTGGCGACGGTCGCTATGGGCTGGATATGTACAAAGACGACAACCTGACGACGCTGATCGACTGGACTGAATCCGCGGCAATAAAGACTGTCGGCGAGCTCAACAGCCTACGCGTCGAGACAATTGGCGACAAGATCCGGCTATACGCCAACGACAAGCTGCTCGACGAGATCAGCGACGGCACGTTCAAGCGCGGGAAAACTGCCATTGCGCTCAATACCTTCGACGACCCCAAGCTGACCGTCACGTTCGATAACCTGGTGATCCGCGCGCTCAAGTGAGCAAATGTTCTAAGATAGCAGAACAAAAGTCCGTGTTTGCGTGTGACCGCGTAAATCCTATGATATAACTTATGTCGTCGCCTCAAGGAGACTACTATGAGCGAGCTAGTCGGACGCAAGCTCGGCAAATATACCCTGGAAGCATCGCTTGGCGAAGGCGGAATGGCCGCGGTCTATCGATCGCATCACCCGCAATTTAATCGCCCGGTCGCGATCAAGATTCTACCGCCAACGATCGGGCAGGATCCCAGCTTCCGCGCCCGCTTCGAGCGCGAGGGCCGCACGATCGCCGGCATGAATCATCCCAGCATCGTCCGCGTCTATGATATCGACGAGACCGATGGACTATTCTATATGGTCATGGATCTCCTGCCGGGCGGCACGCTCGAATCGCGACTGCGCGAGGGCGGGCTTGATCGCAAGTGGAGCACTGATGTGATCATGAGAATGGCCGAGGCCCTGGAGTATGCCCACTCGCGCGGCGTGATTCATCGCGACATCAAGCCCTCGAACATTCTGCTTGACGCCGAGGGCCAGCCGGTGCTCGCCGACTTCGGAATCGCCCGGCTGGTGCAGGGCGAGGGCGACGCGAATCTGACCGCTGCCGGCATGGTCATGGGTACGCCCGCCTATATGGCGCCCGAACAGCTTAGCGGCGACCAACCCGACGCGCGCTCCGATATCTATGCGCTTGGTGTCGTGCTGTACCAACTGCTGTCCGGCCGCGCGCCGTTCACCGGCGATACCATGGCGATCGTGACTGCCCACCTGACCAAGCAGCCCCAGGCATTGCGCGAGCTAGTCCACGACCTGCCGCCCGCGCTCGACGCGGTGGTATTGCAGGCGCTGGCGAAACAGCCCGAACATCGCTTCAAGAGTGCGAGGGTGTTCGCACAAGCGTTACGCAGCGCGGCCGCCGACCTTGAGCCGGGGCTAGTGCGGGTTGCTTCATCCGCCCACGCGGTCGCCGCTTCGTCGCGGGACGCAACGCCGCCGACGTTTGCCACTGCGGCGCTAGCGCAGACCACTGGCCAGAAAGTAGCGCGGTATCTACCAATCGTGCTGGGCGTGCTTGGCCTGCTGCTTGTGATCAGCATTCTTGCTGCGTACTGGGCGCTGGTCATTCTGCTGGCGCTGCTGATCGGCGGCGGCGGCTTCTTATTCCTCTACCTGCGCGCCAGCTCGCAGGGTCTCAAAGCCGCGCGAGAGACGACTAGGGCGATAACCACCGCATCTATCCGCGCCGCCATACCGCCGGCGCGCGAAACGCGACCGAGCGAGGATGTAGCCGATGCCGCCGCCGTCGTGCCGCCTCCATCGCAGCAGGTACCGGAGCTCGATAAGCACGACGACGTTCCCGAATTTCCGCTGCCCGAGGTGCCAACCCAAGAGCTCGGCGCCGCGCCGACAGATGATCTAGCTCAGACCGAGTCGATGCCGGCTGCTGCGCAAGATCTGCTGCCTACCGAGGCGGTGCCTTCCGGCGCTACGCCTGATCTGGCGCCCACTGAAGCGGTGGAGATGGCCGAGCTACCCCCTACCGAGGCGGTGCCGCTTGCCGACGATCAATCGCCTCCCGAAGCTGTTCCCACTACTCAAGCGCCCACGCAACCCGAAGATTCACGTTGAGTGCGGCGTGCGCATTACGAAAATGATAACTACGAGGCCACGTAGATCATTTCTTTTCAATTCTTTTTGCGGTATTATTTGGTATATTGCAGCGCTGCACATATTGTACATACGCGGCGTGGCATATGTAACGAAACCGCCAGGCCAAACCACAAGTCGTGATCTTGCGCGACACGTATGAGCCGGCGATCAGCATCGCTCACAGACAACAACCAAAGGAGACATGATGAAAATTATTGTCGCGGGTACCGGATTTGTCGGGCTAACCCATGCAGCGGTCTGCTCGGAGTATGGCCACGAGGTCTACGCATATGATATTGACGAGCAAAAACTTGCGGCCTATCGCTCGGCCGACCCTGAGAAGATCAATCACTATGTGAACGAGCCCGGATTAGCCGATATTATTGCCGAGAACAAAGATCGCTACTTATTCTTTTCCAACGATCTTGAGTCGATCATTGAAGGTAGCGACGCAATCTTTCTCTGCTTGCCGACACCACCCAACCTCGATGGTTCTTCCGATCTCAGCTACTATTTTAAGGCAGTCGACCATATCTGCACGCTACTGGCCAAGCGCAGCGACACACGGCGGATCGTGCTGATCAACAAGAGCACCGTGCCGGTCGGCACCGCGCGCCAGCTCGAGCGCAAGCTGCGTGAGTACGAGGTGCCGAACGCCGGCGTCGCGTCGAACCCGGAGTTCCTGCCCGAGGGTGATGCGGTGGAGAAATCGCGTCGCCCGGATCGGGTGGTCGTCGGCGCCGACACCGAAGAAGATTTCCGAATCATTCGCCGGATCTACTCGCAATTCGTCAACCACGTGCGCATCCGCTATATCGAGACCACGCCCGAGACAGCCGAGGCGATCAAGTACGTTGCCAACACGCTGTTGCTGACCTATATCTCATTCTGGAATGGCATCGGCGCACGGTTGGGCGAGACCTTTTCGAACATTCGAATGGAGGACCTCAAGCGCGGCGTCACCGCCGACACCCGTATTAGCACCTGGGGCTCGTATGTGTCGAACGGCGCGGGCGGCTCGTGCTTCGGCAAAGATATCCAGTCGCTGATCTATCAACTCAAGACCGCTGGCCAGCCGACCGATATGCTCCAATCGGTTTATAATATCAACGAATACCAAAAGACCTACTTGATCGATCGTGCGACTCGCGAGGCCGGTGTGCGTTTCAACCAGAAGAAGGTCGCTTTGCTTGGCTTGGCCTTTAAGCAGCGCACCAACGATATGCGCGATGCCTCGTCGCTTAAAGTGGTCGAGACGCTGCTGGCGCGCGGTGTCGGCGAGATCCGCGCCTACGATCCGGTGGCGGTCAGCGAAGCCAAGCGCTTCTTCAACCCCGAGCATAATTATCTGTTCGAGAAGATAACTTATCATAACAGCGCTAAAGAAGCGCTGGCGGGCAGCGATCTGTTGTTCATATCAACCGACTGGGAAGAGTTCCGCGGCCTCTCGCGCACGATCGAACAGGCGGTCAAGCCGCCGTATCTGGTGCTCGACGGCCGGCGCATGATTCCCGATTACCAGGAGCTAACCGAGCGTGGTTATGGCTACCTGGCGGTCGGGTCGGGCTATATGCCGCCGAAATAATCGGGCTTACCCATTGGCGTTCGGGGGGTGGCAAAGCCGCCCCCCGATTTTCTTTTTTTGCTGTGCGAGTGCGAAGCGCTCGCGAAACGAAAAAAACTATAATCTGTCATCATTCTGTAGTCATTACCAGTAGCGCGTAGCAGAAGCTTCGCATATAATAGGCGCCAACGCTTAATGATCGAGGAACATTGCCAGATATTGTCTAGCTTAGCAGGCCCTGCCCAGCTCCTCGACCACGGAGGCGCCTTTGGATACGTCACAGACGAGCACAAACCGCAGCCATTCGGTCGCGCTCGCCGACAGCACCGCGCCCGCAACCGATGCCTCGATCGCACTATTGCACGAGTTCGCCCGCGATCTCGTCGCGCCACCCGAACTGCACGGAATTTTGCGAAGGGCGCTCTTGACCGCTGTACAACTGACCAACGCCCAACATGCGACGCTACTTCTGCTCGACGAGCTGGGCGAGCACATTCGCTACCGCGTTGCGCTCGATAACGGAAACCTCGCTCCGCTTGAACTCGTCGCGAAGCCGATGATGAGCAAAGGCCTAGCCGGCTGGGTTGTGCGCGCGCTGCGCACCGCCCTCGTCCAAGATACCGAGCAGGATCAACGTTGGCTGCCCGCTCCCGGCCTGGGCGATCTGCGTTCGGCGCTTGTGACTCCACTGATCTCTATGGGCCAAGTATTAGGGGTGCTGACGCTTGGTAGCGAAGCGCCCAGGCATTTCCTCAGTGAGCATGTGCGCCTGATTGAGATCCTGGCCGCGCAGGCTGCTGGCGTAATTAAACTCGCGCAGGCCAACACGACAAGCAACAACCATCATCAATCGCCCATACCGGCGCCGGATGAGATGCCGACGATGATGCCGCCACGTGCGCAAGATATAGTAGCGCTCGCGGCCGAGCTGCGCGGGCTGAGTGCCACCGCCGCCAAGCTCCCGCCGGAAGTCTGCTTCGAGGACGTGCTGAATATGTATGTCCAAACAATGCTCAGCATTGTTCACCAGTATCATGGTACGATGGCCCATATCGATGGCGATACGTTGCTTGCGGTGTTCGAGACGAACGGCGGCGGCGCGCTTGCGGCCGCACACGCCGCACTAGCAATGCAGACAAGCACACAGCAGTTGTGCGCCGATTGGCATCGGCGCTTCGGGCTCAACACCAACCTGCTCAATATCGGCATCGCGCGAGGGCCGGCGCTGCTTGATCGGATGATCCCAAACCAGGCGACTTGCCGCGCGGTTGGTGTGGTGATCGGGCAGGCCGCACGGCTACGTGAGCTTGCACGCAGCAGCGAAGTTCTTATCGCCGACGATATGAGCATGGCGTTGAACAGCGTTGATACCTTCGAGCTTACGGCGCTGCCGCCGCTGCATCTGGGAGCAGCGGTAACACAGAATATCTACCGGCTAGATAGATACACGGGAGAATAGGGCTTGAACGCGACATCCACCGCTGAGGTGCGGATCGATGCGCTGATGCGTATCACTGAAGCTATCGAGACCGCCGCGACCCTCGATGAACTGCTGCTGCTCGCGCTGCGCGAGCTGACTCAGCTCTTCGATGTGCCACGCGGCGGGGTGGCGCTGCTCAATGGCGAAGATAGCAATGGGCACATGATCTGTGAATACCCGCCGCAGGTAAACCAAACACCCGCGTTGCAATCAACCGATCTATCGATGTTGCAACGGGCCATTCAGCGGCGCCAGCCGGTCGTATTGAGCGACACCGACCAACATCATCACCCGCGCACCTTGGAGCTGCTGCAGGGCTACAACATTCGCTCGGCGCTGTTGGTACCGCTGATCGCGCAAGATCAATCGATCGGTCTGCTAGTGCTTGGCGCAGCCGATCAACCGCGCCAGTTCAGCGCCGACGAGGTTGCCCTGGTTCGTACGCTCGCCGGGCAGCTTGCGGCCGCAATCGCCGCCTTCCGGATCTACGACGAAGCGCAACGTCGCAATCAGGAGCTGAGCACCCTGAACGAGATCGCCTCGACGATTACGTCGACACTTGATACCAGTGAAGTCTATCGGTTGGTGGTTCAACGGCTCAACACCTACTTTAACGTCGAAGCCGGCTCGCTGCTGCTAGTCGACGAAAACAGCGGCGATCTGCATTTCGTCATGACGATCGAAGGTGGCGAGGCCAAGCTGGCGGGCGTGAAGGTGCCCATGGGTCACGGCGTCGTGGGCGCCGTGGCGCAAAGCCGGCAATGGGAGATCGTTCCCGATGCGCCAAGCGATCCGCGCTGGTACCCAAAGATTAGCGACGATCTCGGTTTCGTTACCCGTTCGATTCTGTGTGTACCAATGCTCGCCAAGGGCCGGGTGATTGGGGTGATCGAGCTCTTGAATAAGCTCGATGGCCAGTTTACGCCCGACGAGGCCGAGCGTCTGATGCGCATGGCGGCATTTATTGGCGTCGCAATCGAAAATGCCCGCCTGTTCCAGGAAGTCGCCAATGGCCGCGATCGGCTGGCGGCCATCCTCAACTCCACCGCCGACGGTATTCTTATGACCAATATGCATGGCGTGGTGCTGACCGCTAACCCGATGGCGGCCGAGCTCTTCGGCGCCAGCGAGCGCCAGCTAACCGACCGCTCGCTCGACGATCTGCTGCGCGATCTCCACAGCCGCGCTCGTGAGGTTGTCACGCGGTCGTGGGCCGGCGAGAGCACGAGCAACGAAGACGAGGCGCCAATTCATGTCAGCGATATCGAGCTCGGTGGGGCGCAGCATCGTTTCATCCGCCACCTGAGCATGCCGGTGCGCGATACCGACGGCGAGGTCTATGGCCAGCTTGCCGTGCTGCGCGACATCACCCAAGAGCGCGAGCTTCAGCAGATGCGCGACGACTGGACCAGCATGCTCGTCCATGACCTACGCGCGCCGCTGACGTCGATCATGAACGGCGTGATGATGGTGAAACGCGGCATTGGCGGCCCGGTAAACGATTCACAGACGGAGTTGCTCGATATCGCCTATCAAGGCAGCCAGGCTATGCTCGATCTCGTCAATAACCTGCTCGATATCGCCAAGATGGAGGAAGGCCGGCTGAACCTCGACCCCGAGCCGGTCGCACCATACACAATCATCGATCAAGCGATTGATCGGCTGCGGGTTTCGGCGCGCGGTAAGCACGTGAAGATCGAGCAGCGTATCGCGCTCAATCTGCCCCTGGTCGAAGCCGACGACGACAAGCTGGTACGCGTGCTGCAAAATTTGATTGACAATGCGATCAAGTTTTCGTCTTCTGGCGGCGAGGTCACAATCGGTGCGCACTACTACTCAGCCGAACAACCTCTGCCTGCGGAGGTGCCGTCACATCCGCCTTTCAGCGACGGCGCCTGGCTGATCTTCTGGGTACAAGATCGCGGGATGGGAATTCCCGCGGCCTATCATGAGCGAATCTTCGAGAAATTTGGGCAAGTGCGTGGGCGCAAGGTACGTGGCACAGGGCTCGGTCTGACATTCTGCAAACTGGCAGTTGAGGGACATCACGGGCGGATCTGGCTCGAGAGCGAGGAAGGCGCGGGTAGCATTTTCGCTTTTGCATTGCCGCTGGCCCATAACGATGAATCGTGAAATACTTTACAGTTTTGTCATCTATATCGTATCTTGATTCAGCTCCACGGTTCATATATAATGTTTGCAATCTTCCGGGGACCTACTATTCTGTATAAAATATCATGGCAGCGCCCAAGGTAGGTACCAATGCGCCGGCTCCTACAGTTGATCCAATCACATATTCGTTACAAGATTGTCATGCCTTATTTGGCGCTGACGATCTTTGTGACCATGGCCGGCGCAGCGATTGTGCTGTTCCTCGTCGCCGCGAATGCCCAAGATGTGCTGACCAATCGTCTGGCGAACAATGCGCGCGCAATCAGCGACGCACTGGTTCGGCGGGAACAAGGGCATGTCGACTTCTTGCGTATCGTAGCGCTCTCGGGCGCGAGTGTCGAGAACGACACTCCCTCGGTCGCAGCGGCGTTTGCGACCGGCAATACCGGGGTCGTCTCGAAAACGCTGAACGTTTTCTACTTGGGCGGGATCACCAATATCAATCTCGAGCTCGATCGCATGATTGCGTTTGATCGGCGCGGCACCTCGTTGATTGACTGGCAGCGCATTGCCGACGATCCGCTGGCGCCGCCATTTCGCTACGACAGCACCGACCTGTCGCCAATCCCGGCGGTCAAACGGATTATCAGCAATTCGCTCGTCGACGGTGAAGATAAGTTTTCTGGACTGATCCAGTTCGGCAGCGATCCGCAGCCATATTTCTATACCGCAGCGCCGGTCAGGCAAAATGATCAGGTCGTCGGCGGCTTGCTGATCGCGATCAAAATCGACCGCCTGCTGGTCGCGCTCCAACGCAACGCCGATGTTCCGATCACCACGTTCTACAATCTTCAGGGCGAGGCGCTGGGGACGACGTTTGTGCCCCGCAGCGAGCTGGCCAGCTTGAACATGCGCCCTGAGATCATCGAGGCGCTGGCAAACAACCGCGCCCAATCGGTGATCAATTCCGAGAACAGCCCTACTACCCCAACGTTCTTTGCAAACACGATCCAAAAGCGCGAATATGAGTTGGCCTACAGTCCGCTGTTCATCCAGAATAAGATTGCTGGCTTCTTCTCGGTGGCGCTGCCGACCGATTTTCAGGTCAACTCGGTCACGATCAATCGCACGGCGATCGCCCTGATCGCGCTGGTGTTAGCGCTCGGATCGATCTTACTTGGGTACCGGATCGCTCGCAGTATTACCAGGCCGCTCTCGGCGCTCGTCGATACCGCCGAGGCTGTGACCGCCGGCGACCTGGAACGCCGCACGGCGATCCAGTCAACCGATGAGTTTGGGCGGCTTGCACTGGCTTTCAATCAGATGACCGAACATCTCTTGCGGCTGTATCGAACGAGTCGCGAGCTTGGCACCACGATTGAAGTGCAACCGGTACTCGACGTCGCAGCGCGCACGGTCGAGGCGTTCGCACCCGGCACCGAGGTGCTGGCGCTGCTCGACGATCGCGGCACCTGGCACTATCGCCTGCGGGCTGGCGCGCCCGGCCAACTCGCAGTGCTGCAGAACCTGCGCGTATCGCCCAGCGATCCGCTGCTGCACGATCTGGGGCAAGGGCGCGCCCCACGGCTGCTCGACGTTGCCGACGAGCCGCGCCTCGAAGCTTTGGGGCTGGGCGATGTGGTGGGCTTTAAGAGCTTGCTGCTCACGCCGCTGGTGGTGCAAGAGGTGATTGCCGGCGTGCTGATCTTTGGGCATGCGCGGCATCAGGCATTCACCGGCGCGATTGAGCCAACCCTGATGGCCACCGCCAATATGGCTGCGAGCGTGCTCTACAACGCCGTGCTGTTCGATCGTGTCCACGAAGAGTCGAGCGAGCGCGAAGCGATCCTCAAGTCGATCGCCGATGGTGTGGTCGTCTGCGATCAACAGCGCAATATTATGCTGGTCAATCGCACTGCCGAGCAGATGCTCAACTTGCGCGATTGGCATATCGTACGCCGGAACTTCAATGAGATTCCGCTCAACCGGGTGACGCATGTCAAAGATATGTTCGGCAACGACGTGTCTAATCTGGATCATTACGAACTCGGCGACCGGGTGATGCGGATCAGCAGTGCCCCAGTGATTGGCGAAAACGACAAAGTGCTTGGCGAAGTGATCGTGTTGCACGATATTTCGGCCGAAGCGGCCGTCGATCGCGCAAAGACCAAATTTATCGAGCGCGTTTCACACGAGTTGCGTACGCCGCTCACGCCGATCTGCGGCAACACCGAACTGCTGCTGCGCGGCTATCTTGGCGAGCTTAGCTCCGATCAGCGCGATACGCTTGAGGTCATTCGCATGCGCGCTGAGCAGATGCGCGACTTGGTCAACAACTTCGTTATGATCGCCAGCATTGAGGCGAATACGCTGATCACCGAGCCTGAGCCTCAGGATGTGTGGGTTGCGATCGAAAGCGCGCTGGCGCCCATGCGCAACGCATTCACAAAGAAAGGCATCGAGCTACTGATCGATCTGCCAGAGGCGCTGCCCCCGGTGTTGGCCGATCGCCAACAACTGCATGTGATACTGACACAGCTGCTCGATAATGCTCGCCGCTATACGCAAGAAGGCAGCGTCACCGTGCGCGCTCAACATCGCGACAATCTGGTGCAGGTCGATGTCGTAGATACTGGGCCCGGCATCTCATTAGAAGAATTTCAGCAGCTCTTTACCCGTTTCCATCGTGTCGAAGGTAATAATTCACCTGAACGCGGCGGCGGCCTTGGCTTGGCGATCGCCCGGCAATTGATCGAGCGACAAAATGGCCAAGTCTGGGCGACGAGCGCTCCTGGCGAGGGCAGTACATTCAGCATTACACTTATGGTAGCAGATGAGCATGCAGACGCCATCCCAGGACAAAACAACTCCGAACGATCGGCGTGACCCGCTCCGCTGGCTTATTCCAGCGGCGCTGCTATTGCTGCTTCTGGCAATTTGCTGTATTGGGCAGGTTGTCGTTGTTTTGTTGTCCCCTCGCGATCAAACCTCGAACCTGAATTTGCTTTCGAAAGATTTCGCCGACTATACGCCTTGGAAGATCCTGATACCAATACCGCCAATTGCGCCGCGCGCCGCCGCCGCTCAAGCGGCCGAGCGCTCGACCGCCGCCGCGCAGAGCAGCCAGAGCCCAACTCCTGCCATCCTTGCGACTATCCCAACTGAAGAAGTGGTCATCATTGCCGCGCCGCAAAACGCACCAACTATCACCCCCGGCAGTGTGATTGTCAGCCCAATTCCAACCGTCACTCCGCGGCCAAGATTACAAGGCCCGACCAGCACGCCGATCGTTGCTACGCCGACGCAAAATATCGTCGTTAGTATCAATACGCCAACGAACACTAGCACCAGCGTAGCTACGTCGACGCCGACCAATACACCAGCCAATACCGTCCGCCCAACTTCAACCAGCACGCCTGCGCCGATCGCCACCGCCACTGCGACAAATCGGCCGCCGACGAATACGCCGACCAAAGTGCCACCACAGTCGACTAACACGCCGACGCGTCTACCGCCAACACCGCTGCCGACCGCTACAAACGCGCCGCCGACCGCGACCGAGGTGCCGCCGACCGCTACAAACGCGCCGCCGACCGCTACAAACGCGCCGCCGACCGCTACAAACGCGCCGCCGCCGGTCACGCGCACGCCGACGCCGACGCGTAACCCGACGAATACGCCAACCAACACATCAATCCCTACGGATACGCCGACGCGGACCAATACGTCAGTGCCGACGAACACGCCCACGCCACCACCAACCAACACGCCGACCAACACGCCGACCGACACGCCAACGTCGACCAACACGCCGACGCCGACTAACACGCCGACGCCGACCAACACGCCAACGCCGACACCGCTGCCAAGCTGCGTGGCAGGCGCTAATCCGCTCACCATCGTGAAGACCGCTGATAATGGCGCTCCGCGCTCTAATCAGGATATCACATATAGTATCTGTATCATCAACAATGGTGCGCCGATAACAATCCAAGAGGTGGATGATCTTTTTGATGATCAGTGGTTCTACACAAACTGCAACGCATTCAATACAGGTGGCAACCCAATCGCGTCGATTAGTTGCCAGCATGCACTTGGAAATGGGGGCACCCTACGCTGGATTGCCAACTATACCATTGGCACTGGGCAGTCTCTTACGCTGACCGTTACCGGAAATTACCAAGTGACTACGACAACACAATTCTGTAATAGAGCCGCCTGGTCTTCGCCGTCGGCTACGTCGAAATATACGATCATCGACTCCAACGGCCAGTCTATTCCAGGGGGCAACGATGCCTGCGTCGATGTCAGCCCTTAGATCAATGTCTAAAGTCTAACGAATGCCAGGGATGCCCCACAGCAGCAGATACATCAGGGTGCCCAGACAAAGAAACGTGCCGTATGAGATATACTGCGGCACATTAGAGCGGCCGGCGCGACGCAGTACCAATAGTATTGCGGAAAAAATGCCGGCCAGAAGCATGCCGTAGAACAGTGCCGACAGCAGATCGAGCAGGCCGACCGCCGCGCCAATGAAGATCCCCAGGTACACATCCCCAAGGCCAAACGGCGAAGCGGCGCGCGGAAACAATAGACGCGCCAGCGCGAAAAAGATCGCGAACACAAACCCAGCGACGAGCGCGCCCAGCAGTGCGTTCAAGAAATTATGATGTGGTATCAGCGAGGCTGTCGACAGCACAATCAAGGCGGCGCCAAGAATCACAAAGGTATAGATTGAGCGATGCAGCCAGTCGACCGCACCGGTGAGAATCAGTATCGCCATGACAAACGCCAGATAAAAGAATGAGGCGCTGAAGCCATAGAGGACATAAAAGCGCGCCAGCGCAATACCTGCTATTAGTTCGTTGAGCGGAAATAACCAACTCAGCGTGCGACCGCAGCAGCGCCCGCGCCCCGCCTGTGCCAGCCAGCCCACCAACGGCAGCAGCTGCCACACGGCGAGCGGGCGCCCACAGCGCGTGCAGCGCGGCCAGCCACCCATCTTGCGCTCGCGCGGCAGGCGAATCACAACAATATTTAAGAGCGTGCCGAGCACCAGGCCAGCAAGAAATATCACCACAATCATCAGGTCCATAGATCCTCGCCCTTACTGCTTCATGGCGGCGCGCATCACGTCGAGCGGCGCGGGTCGACCGGTCCAGCGCTCAAAAGCTAAAGCGGCTTGCCGCACTAGCATGCCGGCGCCGTCGAGCGGACGCGCTCCGCGTTCGGCGGCGTCGCGCAGCAGCCGAGTGGATCGATAGACCAAATCGAAGATCAGCGCACCGGGCGGTAGGAGTTCAGCCGGTAATGGCGTTTCATCGCCATGCCAGCCCACCGAGGTCGCGTTAACCACCAACCCAGCGCTAGCTAATGTGTCGGCTAGCTCGGCATCGCCGGGCGTTAGCGCGAACAGCAGCGGGCCCGCATTGGCAGCGGCTAATACATCGTCGAGCAAAGCCTCGGCCTTCTCCAGCGAACGGTTCACCACGCACAGCCGCGCAATTCCAGCCCCGACCAGCGCCACGGCGGCAGCGCGCGCGGCACCGCTGGCCCCCAGAATCACCGCGGTCTGCCCTGCGGGTTCGTAACCACCGTCTTCGCGCAGCGACGCCAGGAAGGCTGGCGCATCGGTGTTCGCGCCGGTGAGCGTGCCATCGGCCTCGCGAATAATTGTGTTTGCCGCGCCGATCGCTCGAACCTCAGAATCGAGCCGATCGAGCAATTCCAACACCGCTACTTTATGCGGCAGGGTGACATTCGCGCCGAGGATGTGCTCGGCGCGCAGCGACGCAACGCGCTCGGCAAGATCGGCCGCAGTAGTAGGCCATAGTTCATAACGAGCAAGCAATCCCAGCTCCGCGAATGCGGCATTGTGGATTGCGGGCGAGCGACTATGCGCCACCGGGTCGCCGATCACCCCAGCGAGCTTGATTTGATTGGAATACATGAATTATGGTTTTGGGCAGGCCAGAAATTCCTGCTCGTAGCGGTTGAACTCTTCAAACGTTGCCGCGAATTTATGCGTCCCAGGCTTCTCACAAGATGCGACAAAATACAAATAGTTGCCAGCCTGATCGGGCTGCGCCGCAGCCTTCAAGGCATCGAAGCCGGGATTGCTGATTGGACCGGGCGGCAGGCCGGGGTTCGCGCGGGTATTGTAGGCATAAAGCTGCGTATTGGCGCCCTGGCGTTCAATCTCGTCGGCGCTGAGTGTGTCGAGCTTGGGCCACCAATTGCCTTTCTGGCCAATCACATACTGCACGGTTGGATCAGAGCCTAACTTGCCGCCGCCAAACTGCCCAATATTCTCTGGCTTCAGTCGATTCCAGAAAACCGACGCAATGAGCGGCATCTCGGCTTTATCGGTAGCCTCGCGCTGAACGATCGACGCCATCGTGACGATCTTGTGGACGTCGACGTCGGGCACTTGGACCGTTTTCTCAAACTCGGCGTACTGCTCATCAAAGCGATTGAGCATCGTTTCAATCACATCCGTCACAGTAGCGGTCGTGGCAATGCGATACGTGTCGGGAAACAGATAGCCCTCCAACGATGCGTTCTCGGGCAGGCTGTTGAGCCGGAAATGGGTCGCTTTGAATGCCGAGCCGTTGCGCGCCATTGCCAGGAACTGATCCCCAGTAACACTGGGCAGGCCGGCAGCAGCGACTTGCTCGGCGACCTGCTCCAGGCGCAAGCCCTCGATCACCGTGAGCTGAACTTCTTCGATCTTGATGCCGGTTTGGAGCGCCGCGATGATCTGCCCCATGGTCATGTTCGGACGCAGCATATAGCGACCGGCGCGCAGCTTACCATCAAAACCTTGCGAGCGCACCAGAAAAGTAAACAGCTGCGGCAGCCGGATCAGCCCTTCGCTCCGCAGATTGGTGGCGATTGCCGTGGTCGAATCGCCAGGTTCAACCGTGAATACGACCGGTTGCTCGTCGTTGCTCACCGGTCGGCCAATTTCCCGGAGCAGAATCGAGCCAACACAGGCGATCATTAATGCTACCAGCGCCACCCCAAGAAAGAGCGCACGCAACGTCTTGGACAAGCACAACCTCCCATAGTGGCCATAATAGCTAGTACAGCTTGGGGAAATCGATTTTAGGTTAGTCGCCAGTAAGCAGGATGCAGGATGCAGTATACCGCCGACTGCCCGGGTACCCACACCCAGAGGGTACCCGGTGGCATACTGCCGACTATCAAACGGTTAGCTATTTGTGCCGAGCCGGTTATGGCGCAGCAGTAGGCGAAGGATTCGACTGGTCGCCTGGCGGGCTAGCCGGCTCGGCGGTCGGCAGCGCCACATCCTCGACTGGTACGGTGCCGTCGGGCTGCGAAAGCAGCGAACGATTGACCCAGCCATCGCCATTTGGGCTCGATATTTTTGAATTGGCGAAGTGGCGCTCGCCAAGTTGAATGCGATACCATTGCCCATCGGCGGTGACCGCTAAGAAAATCACCTCGTCGCCCTCGCTGATCCGGCCAATCACCGCACCCTGGCCAACCTGCGGCAGGGCACGCACATTCGCCGTGGCTCGCACCGTCCCAGTGATCTGAGTCTGTGCCGAGATAGTGGGCACGGGTGTGGCTTCAGCCTGAGCCTGTGCGGTCGGCAGCCTCAGGTCGAGCGCTTGGGGCGCAGTAGTCGGTGCTGGAGCCGCCAGGACACTTGAATCAACCGCCTCGAAGCCAACTTGTTTGAGTTGGGTGCGCAGATCGCCGATCACTTTCCATGCCACGATCAGCGCGACTAACATCAGCACGCAGGCGACCGCCGTCTTGATCAAATCGGCGCCGCGCAGCAACATGTTCTGGCTTTGCATATGGTTGAGCGCGCTGCGTGCTGCTCCAGCCACCGGCTCGCCCCAGCTGGTCTTGCCGCGATCCTCGCGGGCGACGCGGCGTAGCTCCAACAGTGCGCGGGCATCGCCCACCACCGCGAGCGCGCGCACCGCGCTCCAACGCACATTGCTATTTGGGTGTCGCAGGGCATCGAGCAGCGGGCCAGCCGCGCGCCCATCGCCGATCTGGCCAAGCGCCTCGGCCGCGCGATAGGCCGTCAGCCAGGGGCGATTGGGCGACAACGCCTCGTTGAGTGCTGGTACAGCCACATCGCCGAGCGCGACCAAATCGTCGCACGCACTTTGATGCAATACATGCGTAGGGTCGCCCAATGCGGCGATCAGCGTCGCAATACGCTCGCGCACCGCTTGCTGTGCCGCGCGCGACTCAGCGCGGCGAGCACTCGTCGGCAAGGCGGAAGTCCGAGAGAGTTGTCGGGTGACATTCGGGGACGCATGCGCTACTTGCCCAAGCTTTGTTTCATCAGCCGAAGCTTCTCGCTCGGCGTGCTGATCGCCGTCGAGTGACGCGTGCGCGCCGTTTGTTTGAGATTCGGTCCCAATATCCTGATCTTCCATGCGCTTCCTAAACAGCCTGCGGTGCCAACCGCTCGGGCCAACGCTGAATTATTGAGTCGATAATCACCGCCGCAGCCTGCTCCTTGGCCTGGCGCGGCAGCGTTTCGACGCCGTGGGCATCCAATAGGGTGATTTGAATCTCCTCCTGGCCAATACTTGCGACTGCCTCGTTGGCAATGATCATATCCAAACCCTTGCGTTCAAGTTTCGATCGCGCATATTCAACCAGATTCTGGGTTTCGGCGGCAAACCCAACCTTCACCAGATCGCGGCGATCCACTAGGCCGGCCAATATATCAGGATTACGGACCAGGCGAATAGTGAGCTCTTCGTCGTCGCCTTTTTTAATTTTCTCGCTCGACAGCTCGGCCGGCCGGAAATCGGCGACAGCGGCATTCATTATGAGTAGATCCGCGCCTTCGATCGCGGCGTGTACGGCATCGCGCAGCTCCAGCGCCGTCTCGATGCGCACGACCTCGACGGCCGCCGGTGCTGCAAGTGCGGTGGGGCCGGCGATCAGCAGCACCTGTGCGCCACGATCGCGCGCCGCGCTAGCCAAAGCAAAGCCCATGCGCCCCGACGCACGGTTGCCGACGAAGCGCACCGGGTCGAGCGGCTCGTGCGTACCGCCGGCGCTAACGACCACGCGCCGGCCGCGCAATCGGCCGCTGGTACGGCCAAGCAACGCCCGCAACTCGCCTTCGATCGTAGCGGCCTCGGGCATTCGGCCCTTGCCGACCATCGGCTCGGCTAATCGGCCGACTTCCGGCTCCAGGATAACCATGCCGCGCTGCCGGAGCGTGGCGATGTTCGCTTGAGTCGCGGCGTGTTCATACATGTTTGTATTCATTGCCGGAACGCATAGCACCGGCGCCTTGGTTGCAAGGACTGTCGTGGTGAGCAAATCGTCGCTCATTCCGCCGGCCAGCCGCGCCAGCGTGTTGGCGGTAGCCGGCGCGATCACCACCAGATCGGCGCGCTGTCCCAGTGAAACGTGGCCAACCACGCCATCTTCTGGCAGATCCCACAGGTTCGTGAGCACGGGCCGGCCCGTAAGTGCCTGAAAAGTCGCCGCGCCCACGAATCGCTGCGCCGACTCGGTCATGATCACATCGACAAGCGCACGTGCCAGGGTCAGATTGCGTGCAAGCTCGGCGACCTTGTAGGCAGCAATGCTGCCACTGACGCCTAAAATGATCTTTTTGCCCGCTAGCACGATAATCGCTCACAATGGCAAGAAGCATACCAACATCGCGGCATTGTAGCATTGGGAACAGTCGGAGTCAATTCGCGTCTTTATCACAAGCGGTAGGTTTTATGATCCCACAAAGTTAAGGAAAAACAATTGTAGATTATCGTATTTTTCCTCACAAGTATTCGGTGGTCCACTATCATAGCATTTAGTCTTCGTTTCCAATGGACCTTGAAGCCTGATTCGAAAGGATGTCATTCACATGGCTAAGACGCGTCTGTCAGATCGTATTTCGCGCCGGCTGTTCATTAAAGGCGCCTCACTTGGAGTTGGTATTCCAGTCGTTGGTGGGTTGCTGGCGGCATGTAGCGGTACAGCACCAAGTGCTGCGCAAGAGCCGACCGCGATGCCGGCTAATATGGATATGACGGCCGCGCCATCGGGCGGGATGACCGCCGACGAAATGGATGCGCACCACGAGGCTGGCATCAAGGCCTTCCTGGCCGGGAAAGAAACCACCACCAAAGGCAACCAGCCGCTGAAGCCAAAGATGGATGGCGACGTGAAGGCCTTTGAGCTGACCAGCAGTGTGATCCAATGGGAATACATGAAGGGTCAGAAGGTTGAGGCATGGGCCTACAACGAGCAAATTCCCGGCCCCGAGCTGCGCGTGACCGAGGGCGACAAGGTCCGTGTGATTATCAAGAACCAGCTGCCCGAGAGCACGGCAGTTCACTTCCATGGCGTGATGCTGGCAAACAACATGGATGGCGTGCCGTTCGTCACTCAACCGCCGATCAAGCCCGGCGCGAGCTTCACCTACGAATTTACGGCCAAGAATCCCGGCTCGCATATGTATCACTCGCACCACAATTCGACCAAGCAGGTCGGCAAGGGCCAATTGGGCGCGTTCATCATCGAGCCGAAGGATAAGAGCAAAGACCCGGCCTTCGATGTCGAGTATACCATGGTCCTGAATGACCAACTAGGTGGCTTCACGCTGAACGGCAAGGGCTTCCCGGCGACGGAGCCGGTAGTGGCGAAGAAAGGTCAGAAGCTGCGCATTCGCTATATGAACGAAGGCCAGATGATTCACCCATTCCACTTGCACGGCCTGCCGCAGCTTGTGTTCGCCAAGGACGGCTGGAACCTGCCGCAGCCGTGGTATTGCGACACACTCAACGTGGCGCCGGGCGAGCGCTGGGACGTGATCGTCGACTGCACCGAGCCTGGCGCATGGGCGTTCCACTGCCATATTTTATCGCACGCCGAGGGCGACAGCGGCATGTTTGGGATGGTTACCGCGCTGGTGATCCAGGAATAAGAGACTTCATAAACCATCTCTCCTTGACATAGTGCGTAGTGCGTAGGGACGCGATATATCGCGTCCCTACGCACAAGTGTTGTCAGGATTTCATCGTTGGGCGGCGGCACGGATCCCTCAAGCGCGACAAAGCCGATCCGGTCGATAAACGCCAGCGGCAAAATCAGCGTATACCCTTCGGCCCCCGGCGCGCACAAAACGGCGGGCGTACCCAGAGCAAGCGGCCAATGTAACCAGTGCACTCCAGCACGTGTTTCGCTTTGGTCGAGTAGACGCTCAAACTCGGCTGCGCTGAGCGTAGCGCCGGGGATCAGCATGGCGCACGCGTTCAACCTTCACAGGCCACCGCTCGATAGCACGTATTATTGTGGATCCACAGACTACCGGATACGTAATCGCCAGCGCCGCTGATCATCTGGAGCGCCAGCTCATACAGCTCGCCCGCTGGTAGATCCGGCCGCAATGCGTCGAGAACGTTCAACAGCGCTTCAGCTTGTGCGAGCTGGCGTTCCAACCTGACGATCTCATCCATGGTTTTTCTCTCAGGCAGAGTGGTAGTCAGGCCACTAACTTTATTATACACGCTTGCGTTACCAGCTAACGTGCATTTCGTTGGTAGCCTTATAGTATAGAGCTCATTATAAAGGCAAATAACGGGTCTGAGATCACCCTGTGAAAGATGCCGCGTGGCTGACAAAAATGACAGATGGCTTAATCAAGAGTTAACAATGGCTTGTGACTGCTTTAACAGAGCTCGACTATGATGCCGGTATCACAAGTGAATAAACGCACCGTACATCGAAGTGTTTTCTTTCGCTTGCCACTGTGGCAAGCGAATGTATGTGAAATAAGATGGAGGAACTGCCGATCATGATCTCAGCCGTCAAAAGCCGAGGAGTCTTGTTGCTACTCTTGGCGCTCGTCGTCCCAATCCTGGCCGCCTGTGGCGGCGCTGGAACCACAAGTGCCCCAACCTCTGCACCAGCAACCGCGCCGACCGCCGCACCGGCGCCGACGGCGATGGCCGAACCAACCGCTGCGGCCACTGCACCGACCGCGATGGCCGAACCGACCGCTGCGACTGCCGGTGGCGCGACGACCGAGGGTAAGGTGGCTCTGCCGGAGGCCGACCCGGCGAGCGCCCAAGGTAACATCATCACCGCCGGTAGCTCGACCGTCTTCCCGCTGACACAGCGCATGGCCGAGAAGTTCAAGGACGAGGGCTACACCGGCAACATCACTGTCGATAGTATCGGCACCGGCGCGGGCTTCGAGCGCTTCTGCAAGACCGGCGAGACTGACATCTCGAACGCCAGCCGCGCGATCAAGAAGGAAGAGGCCGAGAATTGCGCCAAACTCAACCCGCCGCGCACGCCGGTCGAATTCCGCGTCGGCACCGACGCACTGGCGATCGTCGTCAGCAAGGAAAACACCTTCGCCGATAACCTGACCAAAGCGCAACTGGCCGACATCTTCTCGGGCAAAGCGGCCACCTGGGACGCGGTCAACCCGGCCTGGCCGAAAGAGAAGATCCAGCTTTTTAGCCCTGGCACCGACAGCGGGACCTTCGACTACTTCGTCGAACAGATTATGACGCCAGTCTTCGTCAAAGACCCGGTCGCCGATAAGGACAAAGGCAAGCAGGCGATCCTGGGCGCGGCCGGTATCCAACTCAGCGAGAATGACAACGTGCTGGCGCAGGGCGTCGAGGGCAGCCCGTATGCAATCGGCTACTTCGGCTTCGCCTACTTCAAGGAGTCGGGCGGCAAGCTGAAGACGGTCAAGGTCGAGGGCGTCGAGCCGGACTTCGACACCGCCGAGAGTGGCAAGTACCCGCTGGCCCGCCCGTTGTTCATCTACTCGGACGCCAAGATTTTGAAGGATAAGCCGCAGGTTGCCGCGTTCATCAACTTCTACCTGACCCAGGTCAACGCGGAGATTGACGACGTCGGCTACTTCCCGGCCAGCGCCGACGCGCTCGATAAGGCCAAGCAGAACTGGCTGGACGCAACCAAGTAGTCTGATAGCGTTAGGCTACCAGTGATTTGAGGGATGCTGTGGCGATCTGGCTGTCACAGCATCCCATATCTGCTGTAGAGCGAGCACAGGTATGCACAATCGTAGATTGAGTCAAAATAAAAACAGTATTCCTTTGCAAACCGCTTTGTTGTACGCTCGTCACGCGGGCGCCTGGCCAGATGCTCGCGGCTCCTGGGAGGATGTATGGCCAAGGAATTACCGGTCGGCGCAGATAGCCACGCTGCGGCGACGACGACACAAACTGACACCATGATGGATTTGCGGCGGCGCAGGCGCCCAGGCGAACAACTGATTCAAGCCATCCTGTTCAGCTGTGGTGCGGTATCGATTCTTACGACGGTTGGCATTGTCTTGGTCCTGCTGCGCGAGGCGATCTCGTTCTTCGCGCTGCCAGAAGTCACGCTGAGCGACTTCTTCACAAAGACCACCTGGCAGCCATCGATCGGCGATTTCGGTATTCTGCCGCTGCTGAATGCAACGCTGGTCACCAGCCTGATCGCGATGCTGGTCGCCATTCCACTCGGTTTGGGCGCCGCGATCTACCTGAGCGAGTACGCAACCCCGCGCGCGCGCGGTCGGCTCAAGCCAATTCTCGAGGTGCTGGCCGGCGTGCCGACCGTAGTCTATGGCTATTTCGCACTGACCTTTATGACGCCGCTGCTCCGTACAATCTTCGGTCAGAATACGGTGCAGGTCTACAATATGGCCTCCGCCGGCCTGGTGATGGGCGTGATGATCCTGCCACTGATCGCCTCGATGAGCGAGGATGCGCTCACGGCTGTCCCGCGATCGCTGCGCGAGGGCGCCTATGGTCTTGGTGCCACCCGCCTTGAGACCGCAATACGGATTGTGGTTCCGGGTGCACTCTCGGGTGTCATCGCGGCGTTTATCGTCGGCATTTCGCGCGCGGTCGGTGAGACGATGATTGTGGCGCTGGCCGCCGGCTCCGGACCAAACTTCACGTTCAACCCGTTCCAGGCCGCCGAGACGATGACCGGCTACATCGCGCGCATTAGCGGGGGCGATGTCAGCTACGGTTCGATCGATTACGAAAGTATCTTTGCCGTCGGCCTGACGCTGTTTGTGATCACGCTGATCTTTAATATCATTAGCGGGATTGTCGTGCGGCGCTTCCGAGAGGTGTACGAATGAGTCAGCAGCTGTCTCAGGCGCCCTTAACGGGGATGCCGCAAACCGACGCGGCGATCAAGCGCGATGTCGTGAAGCGCCGCTACGTCGGCACGGTCTGGCGCAATCTCTTCCTGGCATGCATTGTGATTGGCCTGTTCTTCCTTGGGCTGCTCGGCTGGCGCGTTGTCAATGCCGAAGTTGGCTATGTGGCGATCGTTCAGAAGGTCGATCCGGCGACGCTGGCCCCCAAACCTCTCGAGGATCTGTCGAAGGACGAACTGCTGGCCATCCTACAGTCCAAGATTTCGAAGAATGTGTACAACCGCCTGGATCGCGAGAAGCCATTTGCCAAGCGTAACCAGGCCGAGGTACTCGATCTGGTCTACGAACGCGTTGTCCAAGCCCGTGTGGTCGATACCTGGACACTGTGGGAGTCGCTCACTCAGGGCAATGCCATTAAGCAGGCGGCGGTGCAGCAGAATCCTGGGGCTGTCGTCCAATGGCGCTCGTGGCTCGATTGGAGCTTTTTGACCGAGCCGACGAACAGCCGGGCGGAGTTCGCCGGCGTTCGCACCGCCATCCTCGGCTCGCTGTGGGTGATTGCGCTGACGATGCTGATCGCCATCCCGATCGGCATCGGCGGGGCGATCTACCTTGAGGAGTACGCGACGGACAACTGGCTGAACCGGATCATTCGCACGAACATCTACAACCTGGCGGGCGTGCCCTCGATTATCTACGGCATGCTCGGCCTGGCAATCTTCGTCCGTGCGCTGGATCGCTTCACCAGCGGTGCGTTCCTGGGCGTCACGGATTCGAATGGCCGGACAATTATCTCAGCGGCGCTCACGATGGCGCTGTTGGTGCTGCCGCTGCTTATTATTAACGCCCAGGAGGCAATCCGCGCGGTACCGAACTCGCTGCGCCTGGCCAGCTATGGCCTGGGCGCGACTAAGTGGCAGACCGTCTGGAATCATGTGCTGCCGCAGGCAATTCCTGGTATCCTGACCGGCACGATCCTGGCGATGTCGCGCGCGATCGGCGAAACCGCACCGCTGATCGTGGTCGGCGCTTCGACCTTCATCGTCTTCGACCCATCGGGACCATTCTCGAAATTTACGGTGCTGCCAATCCAGATCTACGACTGGACCTCGCGGCCGGAACAGGAGTTTCGCAATGCGGCTGCCGCAGCCATTATTGTGCTGCTCATACTGCTCCTGACGCTGAACGCCCTCGCTATCTGGCTCCGCAATCGTTACCGGAGAAATGTATGATAACTACTACCGCGAGAACTGCAATGACTGCTACTGCTACCGTCGCCGCCGAGCACACGAACGGCAAGACTACCATCGAGACACGCAACATGCACTTTTACTATGGTACGTTCCGTGCGGTTAAAGACATCAACCTGGCGATCGAGCCACAGAAGATCACGGCGTTGATCGGCCCGTCGGGCTGTGGCAAGACCACCGTGCTGCGCACCTTCAATCGGATGAACGACCTGGTGCCCGGCACGCGGCTCGATGGCGAGGTGCTATTCCACGGCAAGAACCTGTACGCGCCCGACGTGGACGCAGTTGAGGTGCGCCGCCGAATCGGCATGGTCTTCCAGAAGCCCAACCCGTTTCCGAAATCGATCTACGAGAATATCGCCTTCGGGCCGCGGATCAACGGCTGGCGCGGCTCGAAGCGCGATATGGATCAGTTGGTGGAGCGCTCGCTGCGCCGCGCAGCACTCTGGGATGAAGTCAAAGATAAGCTCCAGCAGCCCGGCACGGCACTCTCGGGCGGGCAGCAGCAACGCCTATGCATCGCGCGCGCGCTGGCGGTCGAGCCGGAGATCATCCTGATGGACGAGCCATGCTCGGCGCTCGACCCGATCTCGACGATCAAGATCGAGGAGCTGATGTTCGAGCTGCGCCGCGAGTATACGATTGTGATCGTGACGCATAACATGCAGCAGGCCGCCCGCGCATCGGACTGCACCGCATTCTTACTGATGGATCCAGCGGACCGCGCCGGCCAGCTGATCGAGTATGGGCCGACCGAGAAACTCTTTACGAATCCACGTGATAAGCGCACGGAAGAGTATATCACCGGCCGGTTCGGATAAGCCTGCATCGGCCATTGGGCTGGAGTGTTGTACAGGAGCCGTCAGCGCAGTGCGGTGGCTTTGATAAGCCCAAGATTCGTAAGCTCGGTCTGAGCATCGGGGCTCATCACATACTCAACGAAAGGGGCGACCGACGTCGAACCGCTGACGTTCAAGCCGCCACTCTGTGTTCGACCACATGCGGTCAAAGTCATTAACAGTGCCAGAGAGAGGGACAGGCAGAGCTGGACACGCGGCTTCCGCCGTAATGTAGAATATGTGTGACGCGCGGTCATCGGGTTACTCCTGCCATTCAGGTTTCCAAGGGAGCTAAACCACGGTCACTACAGAGGGTCCTTTTGATCTGCCGGACATCAGTCAGAAACCTCGCCGAGCTTGATCGGCCGAGTGCGTGACGCAGTATTCACGGGCAGCAGCAGCGAGATGAAACCGGCGGTTAGCACACAGGCTACCGAAGCCCACAAGCAGCCCACCAAACCAAAGTACAGATAGATCAGACCCGACAGCACGGTGCCGATCAGCCGCCCGAAGGCGTTGGCCATATAGTAGAACCCAACGTTCATCGCTACCTTGTCGCTGTCGGTGTAGGAAAGAATCAGGTAGGAATGGACGGCTGAGTTCAGCGCGAAAATGATGCCGAAGGCGATCAGCCCGAGCACAAGCACTCGTGTCGGATCGACCCCAGCCATCAGCGCCCCGGCAATGCCAGCTGGGAATGCCGCCAGCGCGAAGGCCAGCCAGGTGGCGGTTTTGCCGTCCGGTCCACCCCACGATCCCACCATCTGTCGCCCGAGCATGCTGGGAGCGGATGCCTGAACGATGCCATATCCGATCACCCAGATCGCCAGGAAACCGCCCACTTGCCAAAAGTCCCATCCTAATACCGAGCGCAGGAACACCGGCAGCCCGACAACAAACCACACATCACGTGAGGCGAAGAGAAATATGCGCGCCGCCGCCAACATATTCACCGCCGGATTGTTCGAGAACACCTGGCGGAACTTCGCCTTTTTGTTGGCGGTGCCGAGACCACCTTTCATAAGCAAGGCGGTAACGATAAGCGTGGTGAGCACCAGCCCGGCGAGAAGAAACAGCGCGCTGCGGAAACCGAAGAGGGTTAGCAGCAGCCCACCGACGAAGAAACCAACGCCTTTGAGCGCGTTTTTTGATCCCGTGAGGATCGCAACCCACTTGAACAATGTGGAATGAGCGTCTTCTGCCACCACAAACTTCAGCGCGCTCTTCGAGCTCATCTTGGTCAGGTCCTTGGCGATGCCGGAGAGCGCCTGTGCGGCCATCACGTAGGGCACCATGAGCCACGCCGATGCTGGCGCCGCCAGCATACTGAGCGCGATAAACTGCACGCCTAGCCCCGCGAACAGCGTGGTCTTCAGTCCGAGCCGTGCACCCAACCAACCGCCGAACAGGTTAGTCACCACTCCAAAGATTTCGTAGAACAGAAACAGCATGGCTACCTGCAAGGCGCTGTAGCCCTGCTGGTAGAAGTACAGCAGAACCAGCATGCGAATCGCGCCATCGGTGAGCGTATCGGACCAATACGCCGCCGTGACGAGAATATAGTTTCGCAGGTTGCCCGACGGTTTTGTAGGCGCGGTCGCTTCGGTGATTGCCATTCTCTCTCTCCCAAGAACTGTGGGTTGGAATAGTACCTTCCCGGAAGTTTGCAGATCGCGGCGAACCGCCGAAAAATCGCTGAGTCGCAAACTTCCGGGAAGGTTAATGGGCGAGGTGTTTACGCGGTTGGCAGACTAAGCGCGACCTTACGCGCTAGCTCAACCAGACGATTGGCGTACCCCCACTCATTATCGTACCAGGCCAGGATCTTGACCTGCGTGCCATCGATGACCATTGTTGAAGGTGCGTCGACGACCGCAGAGCGCGGATCATCTCGGTAATCGACTGAGACCAACGGTCGCTCCTCGTAGCCAAGAATGCCCTTCAACGGACCAGCGGCCGCTGTTTGGAACAAGCTGTTCACTTCTTGCACACTCGTCGGTCTGCCAACCTCGAATACACAATCGGTCAGCGAGGCGTTGAGCATTGAGACGCGTACCGCAACCCCATCGAGCTTGCCCAGCAATTCGGGGAAGATCAAACCGATCGCCGTGGCCGAACCCGTGGTGGTTGGGATGAGTGATAGACTCGATGCACGCGCCCGCCGGAGATCTTTATGCGGTGCGTCAACAATCGTTTGCGTATTGGTCATCTCGTGGATCGTCGTGATCACACCATGCCGAATGCCAATCGCTTCATGGATCACCTTCACCACCGGCGCAAGGCAGTTGGTCGTACAGGAAGCGGCCGTCAGTAGGTGATGTGTATCGGGTTGGTAGAGTCGATCGTTGACCCCCATCACGATGTTAAGCGCCTGCTGTTTCACTGGGGCGGCGACAATGACTTTGCGGACCCCATTCTGGAAGTAGGCGGCCAGCGTTTCCGGCGTGCGAAATATGCCTGAGCACTCCAACACCACCTCAACGCCATGTTCATGCCAGGGAACCGCGCCCGGCTCCGCGTAACTGCTATAAGTGATGTCCGCGTCGTCGACTGTGAGCGTGTTGCCCTCGCCACGTACATCATGCGACCAGCGACCATGGATTGAATCGAACGTCAGCAAGTGCGCCGACGTCGCCGCATCGGCCTTGAGCTCATTAATATGGGCAAATACAATCTCTGGCCAGCCCCAGGCGGCGCGAAGTGCCAGGCGCCCGATCCGCCCAAATCCATTGATGCCTATACGTGTAGTCATAGGGCTCCATAATTGACTTCATGGTCTTCATTTTGACAGGGCTTACGCCGTCACTCACAAAACACGGATTTTGTTCTTCGTATCGAACGTTTTTGTTCGCAGAACGAAAAACGTTCGATACAAGAGTTTTTAATCCGTGATGGTCCGATGTTCGCGGCCACTGCGTAAGTCCTATCATTTTGAGTCTCGCTCAATGAGTGTGAGTAAGTACCGAATACGAGTCACAAGTTGCTGCGCGGTTTGACGGAAGGCAAGCGCTCGTTCGTCGGCGTCGGCTATCACTGCCGGATCGGGAAAACTCCAGTGGATTCGCTCGGGATCATTCGGAAAGAACGGGCACACCTCGCGGACGCGGTCGCAGACCGTGATGATATAATCGAACGATTGATTGGCAAACGAGTCCAGATGTTTCGAGCGCTGCTGGCTGATATCAATCCCGATCGTCGCAAGAACGCGCACCGCGTCGGGATGTACCGCGGCTGGCTGGCTGCCCGCGCTGAATGCCGCAACGCGATCGCCGCCGAAGTGCCGTAAGATACCCTCGGCCATCTGCGAGCGGGCGCTGTTATGGGTACATAAGAACAATACGCGCACGGGAGACTGTGGATTCACATCCGCTTGATCCAGAGGCAAACTATCGCTGTTTGTGAGGGCCGGGTGCAGAGCCTCGCCAGCCGCGAAATAGCGCGTGCGTAGCAGATCAAGATCGAGGCTGTAATACACATCGCGGCCATCCGCTGAGCTGCGGCGCTCGGTTACAAGATGCTGATCACGAAGCTGCTTAAGGTGGTATGAGATCAGGTTCATCGGCTGGTCGAGGAGCCGTACCAGTTCGTGCACGCGATGGTCGCCGCGCGCCAGCAGCGTCACAAGCTTCCAGCGGAGATCATGAGCCAGCACCTTGAGTAAGTCAGGGGGTGGTGCGGAAATAAATGGTGTATTCATCACTATACTCCAAAATAAATTGAAGCAAATTCATTTGGAGTATATCATTGGAGGCGCCGTGAGTCAAGCTCATAACAACCAGCTAGTAGCGTAGTACGGGCTGGCAAAATGCCGATAGGGATGTCAAACGACCCACTAGGACAACACCGCTAATACTCAGATACCGCGAGATCGCGCTCATATGCCGGCAGCGTGATTGTGAACGTCGCGCCTTGGCCTGGAGCACTGGCGACAGTTAGCGTCCCGCCATAGGCCTCAACAATCGCACGGCTCACACTCAACCCAAGACCATTGCCGTGCTCACGTGTTGTCACGAAAGGTTGAAAGATATCGTTTTGATATTCCAGCGCAATACCATGACCCGTATCGGCAACAGTGACTACTGCTTGCGCACGAATGCCATGGCAGCCAATTGTAATTGTGCCGCCATTCGGCATTGCCGCAACCGCATTCATAATCAGGTTCGTCAAGATCTCGCGAAGATCGGCGGCGAGCGCCTGAACAAGCAGGGTATCGTCTGCATTGATCTGAATAGCGATTTTCTTGTCGCGATCCCATAATGGGCGCGTGAGTTCGATCGCCTCGTGAATCACCACCGGAAGAATTGTCGGGCCTTCGCCAGACGCCGCGAAGCGCGGTGTCGGCGATTGCAATCGTCGCAGCAGGTAGCGTCCATCTTCGGAGGCGCGAATAATCATCCCGATGTCGTGCTGTACATTCGCCGGCATATCTTGCTGCAAGAGCTGAGCATGGCCCATGACCATGGTAAAAATATTGCCGATGTCGTGTACTATGCCTGTAGCCAGAAGGGCGCGAAGTCGCAGTGCCTCGGTTGCGTTGATGCGCCTTTCGAGCTTGGCAATATGCGCGGCACTGTTGATCAGATCGTCGTGGAGTAGTTCATATTGGAGCCGCATCGCGATCAGTGGCGCGAGCTGATCGGCCACTGTGCGCAGCAACGGCAAAAACCTGCCTTGGACTTGCGCCAGCACAAGCCAGCCGCATTGCCGGCCGGCCGCGACCAGCGGCAGCATAACGACGGCACTATACCCTTGATGCCCAAACCAACTCCGAAGATTGGGCTCCCCAATAACTGATCCTGGTAGAGCAGCTGAGGTGTCTTCAGAAGTAAACCGCAGCTGGGCAATACCATCCACGCTTGTTGCATAGATATCGAGCCGCGTCGATGGCAGCAAGCGCTGCAATTCCCGCTGCAGCTTCTCGCAGAACGACGCCCAATCAGCCACTGCGGCAAGCGCACGAAGCAACTCCGCAAGATCGGAAAGGTCGCCGGACCATGGCACGGAAGTCTCCGGTGTCATAGCATATTCCTGCTGCAAATTAATCTGCATGGAACTCCATGTGCTCGTAATAATAAACCGTATCTATTCCGAAGATGGCAAGCGTGGAAACAGGAAGCTCGAGCGCTTCCTCGTTCCCACGCTAGATACACGCGCCACCGTGTACGTCGTGCCAGTGACTGGCGTGCGGCTATTAGGATATCGTGCCATCGGCTGCAGCGGCCAGATTAGATAGGAATTCACTCACTGTTCGTACGCGGGCACAGATATCGGCGAGCGTCGCGCGATCGCGTGCGTCCAAGGGTACGCTATACTGCGGGTGGTTGAGCGCTGTGTCCAGTGGATCGCCGCGTAGCAGACGTTCGGCAATACTGGGGTTTGCAGCGGCAAGCAGCACCACGTGGCTGAGCGCTGGCCGGCTACTTTGGCCGCGTAGCGGTGGAGTACGTCGTTCGAGCGACATCGGAGTGACGGCCAACCTCAACATGTGCATCTTCCTTTTCCAATTGGCGGCTAAACACAAGCCACCAGATAACGCCGGCTAACAGGATCAGATCGCCGGGACTGAGGACAATTGTGACGGCCCCGCGCGAGATTACCATCCAATCCGAGAGCAGCCAAAGCAGGCTTGATTCAACCACCACATCTTTCGAGCCAACCAGCACCGTACCAGGTGTGGCGACCTGGCCAATCGACGCAAGCACATCGGTATGGATCGGCATTGCGCCGCCATGAAACGCCATAACGATCAGGTTCAACCCGACACCCAGCGTAATGATCGGCGCGCCGCGAATCGCCCAATTACAGAAAGACCAGATCAAGACTGCCGCAATCGCGATAAAAAACATCCAGGGTATTCTGATTGCGAATAGGTTCCCGATCTGTGGCACCACAGCGATCGCCAGCAATGGCCAGTATCGTGGCGTCCGCGGCGCCCGCCAGAAGGCCAGCCCTGCACCGCACAGCGCGATCAGTAGAATGATCATCGGGCTACTTAGTAGCGCTCGCTGTGGGGCTATTGCCTCCAGGCAAACCATAGCCGGCCGACCCGGCGAGTAGCAATGTAGCGGTAATCAAGGCGGCAACGACGGCACGAATCAACTTGGATTTCATTGTGTGCTCCTTGGTGCATAAACCAATAACAACTGGTGTAACTATAGTGGAGACTATGGACTTACCATTGACTTTTGGTGGACATTGGTAGACTTTCGCGAATGATTGCTACGTCAATCAGGTTACTATTATACATAGTAATCTGCGGCCTGTTCATCCTAATATGCGCCCGATTGCTTGTAGTAATGCCGCACAGCAAAGCCGACGCGGCATTTCAGCAACGACATTCGGGGCGGCTTCACTACCGCAAACCGCACTACTCACATAAGTAGTTACCTGTTTTCGGCATCAGAAGCAATGGTTTTGATGAAGGTGACGATCTTCGAGCCCATTTAGGAGGATGGGCGCATGCGCTCGAGGGTTATACCACGGGTGGTAGCCTGTAAGAGCGCGATAGTCGCCGCTTCGGGGGCGGCGCCAAGCGTACGCAACGCATCTTCAAGCTGTAGGTATGTTGCGTTAACCAACGCGTGGTTGCGCTGCCGGGCTGCCAAACGCATCAATTGTGCGGCGGTCTCTTCACGGCAGCCGTCGATCTGCAAAATATGTTGATAGTGCTGGATTGCTTGTTTCGGCTCGTTGTCCTCCAGCAGATGCGCCAGTTGCTCAAGCGTGTCAAGGTAGCGCTGCTGTAACAAGGAGCGCCGGCGATCGACCCACAGCGCCGCGCTTGGCGCCGCGCCCGGCAAGAAATCGCCGTGATAAAGCGTGGCGGCCTGTTCCAGCTGCTGGCGGGTCGTTGCAGTTGTCAGCGCGCGCTCAAATGACCATACATCATAATCGAGCGCCTCCCAGGCGCTCTGGATCGAGCAATGGCCAGCCCGCGCCGCCATCGCAAGCCCGGTTTGTTCACGAATACGGAATAAGGCTTTGTGCAGGGCGGCCATTCGAATATCGCTATCGCCCCAGACTTCTTCCCACAAACGCTCGACGGTTAAGCCCGCTTCGCCGGCGTCGAGCAAGCGTACGAGCAGCGCGCGGTGGAGCGGCGAAAGATCGCAGGGGCTGCCATCCGCAATAAACGAAAAACTGCCGAGTGTTGTGATATACCAACGAATGTGCGGGAGCATGGGAGTTGTTGCGACCAAGCGGCGCGCCAGCTGAGAAATCGAGGCAACCTGCTCGAACAGGCGCTGATGTGCCGAGACAAAGGCACGCAACAGTCCATCGGGAAGAGTCGTGGCTTGTGTCTCAAAGAATTCCCATAGTATAATCGCGCTGGACCAGCCCGCTTGTTCGGCGCATATCAGCACGCGCAGGAGTGCGAGGTACGCCCGTTCTGGGATTTGAAGCGTATCTTCGACCGCGTCCGCTTGCTCGGCAAGATCAACCACGGCTTCTGTATCCAGCTGAGGTTGCCGAAGGAGCAGCAAGCTCTCGGCAAGCGCCCGGCGCCCACGCACCTCGGAGCGACTCGATGTATCGATCGTATGCAGCACCTGGTGCCAGTGTGCCACCGCCTGTTGGTCGGCAAGTAATGCGGCGGCCCATAGCGCGCTCACGGCGGCGGCCTCGATTCGATCCGCAACCCCCATGTGCGTTGCAAGCTCATAGACGGCGCGGAAGTGTGCGAGGGCTTGCGCGAGCTGTCCTTCGGCAACTGCGAGCTCGCCCAGACTATAGCGCAAATAGGCTTCTTCACGATGGCGCCCGGCTTCACACGCCAGCGCCAAGCCGGTGTCGAAGGCCGAGCGAGCCTCTAGGTAGTGGCGCTCTTCCATAGCCAGGGTCCCGAGGTTGTTGAGCGTCATGGCGCGCCGGCCGATATTACCTGATACCTGCCAACACGCGTCGGCACGTTTGAGGTAACGTAGAGCTGCCGCGCGATCGCCTTGGGTCGCATAGGCTAATCCGAGATTGTCGGCAATTGAGGCCAGCTGGAGTGGGATATCGGTTAGTTCGGTCACCGTCGGTGTGATTGCATATGCCGCTTCGAGAGCTTCAATCGCTTTGGGGGTCTCGCCGGCGAGAATCTGAATACGCCCCGTCGTCAGATAGTATTCCAATTGTAATCGGGGCGACAAACGATCGCCTGGAATGTGCTCCAGCGCCGCCTGGGCCGACTCGATCTGGCCTTGCAGGATTCTATTCTCGGCATACAGAATCGCCGCTTCCCAGCGGATCTGCTGATCGCCAGCTGTTTCGGCCAGCCGAATGGCGAGCTCAGCCCGATCCCACAATGCCAGATCGTTATACACGCGAACTTGGGCCAGCAATAGATCGGACGGCAAGATCCGCCCTTTGCCGGCCTGCTCAAAAAAAGAGCTGAGCCGCTCAAAGCATGCCAGCAATACATTCTGGCGCGAGCGCTGCCGATAGCGCGGGATCTCTCGGCGCAGCAGCGCGATTGCTCGATCCTGCGCGCCGGCCAGGAGAAAACACTCTAATGCGCGCTCGAGATTTTCCTCGTCGCTATACAGCTTGGCCGCACTTAGCAGCAGCGTCCGCTCACGCACAGGCTCCTGCGCCAACCGCGCACGCAGGAATTCACGAAACAGACTATGGTAGGCAACCCAGCCGCCTTTATGCGACACAAACAGACCGCGCCGGGTAATCTCCGCCAGGAACACGGCTGAGTCATGCGCATCGCGCAACGTATTGCAGCGTGCTGGCGACAGATCCTCCAATACACTTGTGTCTTCAAGGAAACGCTGCACTGTGGGCGCCAGCGGGGCGATGATCTGCTCGGCAAAAAAGGCGTAGACACTGCTGGTATCCGCGATCAGGTCGATCGCTGGTTGATCGCGCGAGCGCACATCCTGATCGAGCGCAAGCGCAATTCCAGTGACCCAACCGCCCATACGTGCGGCAAGCTGCTGGGCGGATTCGTATGCGATCATTTCGCCGCCGCTTTTCTCGACCAACTGCTGTACTTCGGCGGCGGTCCATTGCAGCAGAGCGTAGTCGAAAAACACCGCGCGCCGCTGCGCCGTGAGTCGCGCTAAGCCCTGTAGATTGGGCAACATGCGCGAGGCCAGAATCAAATGGCAATTGTGGGCGTATTCAGCAATTTTGGCGAGCAGCTCGAAGATGAGCTCGGTGCCCGGGAGCACTGAGATGGTATCATCTTCCAACACATGATAATCATCGAGGATAACCGCAAACGGTTCCGGGGCCGCCGCAATCGCCAACGCCGCGCTCCGAAAGATATCCGGCAATGCCTGCGGCGTAGCATTCGCCAGTCGCTGCAATAGCTCGGCGGCGCCCGGCACATATTCAGCGACGGCAAAGACCAGGTAATCGAGAAACTGAAGTGGATCGCGATCGCTACTGTCGAGGGTATACCATGCGACTGGGATGCCAGCCTGCATGGCCCATTGTGCGAGCACAGTCGTCTTGCCCCACCCGGCTAGCGCAGCTAACGCAACGACTTGCTTGGTGGTAATCGCTTGATCGAGCCGATCCAGCAAGTAGGCACGTTCGATGAGCCGGTAGGAGGCACCAGGAACACTTAGCTTGTGCTGAAAACGCAGCATCATGATCAATGTTGCGCTGCACGAACCCATACTACAGGCGCTAGCAGATAGGAGCGGCGCAGCACATATACAGACCGAACATCATGCCGGCGCCAACCGACAGGGATGGTGGATTGCTTTAGTATAGCATACTGTTCGCCATCAAGTGTCGTAATGAGTGTCGCGAAAGTATGATCGGTCGATGGTTGTTGCGTCGGCGCGCCCTAGCCTGCCCCAACTCCGGCGAGGCCAAGCTGATCGGCAGTGCCGCGCAACGCCAGAATAACGTGCTGAATCAAATCATCAAGCGGCATTTGTAGCTCATCCGCGCCCCGCACGATATCTTCACGATGTACCGCGCGCGCGAAGGCTTTATCCTTCATTTTCTTCTTGACGGCGGCGGTATCGACATCGTGTACACTCTTGCTTGGCCGTACCAGCGCAACGGCGATCACGAAGCTGGACAGCTCATCCACTGCGACAAGCGTCTTCTCCATCGGGGATTCGGGCGGCACGCCGCTGTAATCGGCGTGGGCCAGGATCGCGCGGCAAAGCTCGGCGCTCCAGCCGTTTTGGCGCAGGTAGGTCACGCCGACAAATGGGTGCTTCCACAACGGAGGCTCCGCCGCCTGGCCGGCCAGGATCGCCGCAGACGCAGCGGCCGGCTCGGGGCCAGGCGGCGGCATGTCGGGGTACTGCTCGAAGTCGAGGTCGTGCAGCAATCCGACCGCGCCCCAAAGCTCGGCATCGGCGCTATGCAGCTGCGCGAAATGCCGCATCGACGCCGCAACGGCGTAACAGTGCTTGCGCAAGCTTTCGGACTGAATCCACTCGTGAAGCGTGTTCATAGCTTGTTCGGTATATGATGTCATATGACCTCTAATGTAAACTCGATCTACAGACAAGGAGACAGGAGAAGGGGAGACAAGGAGAGCCTGATGTCTTCGTCTCCTTATCTCCTTGTCTCCTTGTCTCCTTGTCTCCGCACGCGCCAGGTATGATACAGCACGATCGATCCAGCCACCGCCGCGTTGAGCGAGGCGATCTGGCCGCGCATGGGTAGCTTAATCAGAAAATCGCAGCGCTCACGGGTCAGACGCGCCAATCCCGGCGCCTCAGCGCCGATCACCAAGCCCAGCGGCAGATCGAGATCGGCCTGGTCGAACTCCTGCGCGCGCTCGTCGTCCTCGACGCCCACGACCCACACCCCCGACTTTTGAAGCTCACCGATCGCCTGAGCGAGATTTGGTACGACCACAATTCTGAGATGCTCGGTCGCACCGGAGGAGGCATTCACAACCGCCGGCGTAATCTCGGCCGCGCGGCGGCCGGGCAACACGACACCATGCGCGCCAACGACTTCGGCCGTGCGGATGAGCGTGCCAACATTCTGAGGGTCTTGGAGATGATCGAGCAGCAGCAGCAGCACCGGCTCGCGGCGCTCTTCCGCCAGCGCCAAGCAATCGCTCAGCTCGGCATACGGGTATTCACCGCATTCTAATGCGACGCCTTGGTGGTTCGCCTCGCGCAGCCTGCGATCCAACTCGTGGCGATCGATCCGATCGATCGCCACGCCGGCCTTTTCCGCGAGCTTCACCACCTCGCCGAGCGTGCCAGCCTCTTGCGCACCGGATGAGACGAACAAACGTTGACATGTTCGCCTGCGTGCGCGCAGTGCCTCGCGAACGGCATTGCGGCCATACAAAAGATCAGCCATGTCTCGCTTCCTACTGCCTCCCGTTATACCGTAGCCAGTATAGCATAAGGCAAAGAACAAAAAACAAAGAACAAAGAACAAAGGTTGGTACTTCGACCCTTTGTTCTTTGTTCTCTGTTGCTTGTTCTGGCTATAGGCCCAGCGCGCTGCGGAGCCGCCCAAAGAAGCCGTCGTCCTGCTGCCCGCCAATCAGCTCGGGTTCAAGCGATTTTTCGAGTTCTTGGAACAGCCGGCGCTGCTGATCGGTCAGGCGCGTCGGCACGATCACGCGCGTGACCACGACCTGATCGCCGCGCCCGTTGCCGCGCAGGTATGGCACACCCTTCTTGGCGAGCCGGAATGTCGCGCCGGTCTGTGTCCCGGCTGGGATTCGCAGCCGCTCGTCGCCGTCGACCGTCGGGACATCGAGATCGGCGCCAAGGGTCGCCTGGGCGATATTGAGTGGCAGCTCCAGCAAGATATCGTTGCCCTCGCGCACAAAATACTCGTGCGGCCGAACATCGAGCGCGACGTATAGGTTGCCATGCGGCCCGCCGCGCGGCCCGGCTTCGCCCTCGCCGGTAATACGGATCTGCGAAGCGCCGTCGACGCCGGCGGGGATTTTGACCTTCAGACTGCGATTCTGACGCACCCGTCCCTCGCCACGGCATTCCTTGCAGGGAATGGCAATCACGGTGCCCTCGCCACGACACTGATCGCAGGTCGTCACTGTGACCATGTTGAAGATCGGGGCGCGCGCGCGAATTTCGCCCAGGCCACCACACTTCGGGCAGCGCACCGGGTCGGTGCCCGGCTCGGCGCCGCTGCCATGGCAGGCGGGGCAGCCTTCCAATCGGCGGAACTCGATCTCTTTCTCGACGCCGAAGATCGCCTCCTCGAATGTGATCGAGAGGGTATAGCGCAGATCGGAGCCGCGCTGCGGCCCGCGCTGCGATTGACGCTGATTGGCCGCGCCGCCGAAAAAGGCTTCGAAGATACTGCCAAACGGATCGGCGCCGCTCCCGCCAAACGGATCGTACCCAGGCGACCCACTCACACCACTATGCCCGAAGCGATCGTACATCGCGCGCTTGTCAGGATCCGAGAGCACCTCGTTAGCCTCGTTGACCTCTTTGAACATCGCGTCGGCGCCCGACTCCTTATTCACATCGGGGTGATACTGCCGCGCTAATCGCCGAAATGCCTTCTTGATCTCCTCTTGTGAGGCATTCCGCGAGACTCCCAGAATCTCGTAGTAGTCACGCTTTGCCGCCATATGTCCCTCTTGACAAGATGACAAGGTGACAAGATGACGGGATACGATGCGATCATCTTGTCATCTTGTCATCTCTTCACTCTGTTTGGTACTCGCCCTCGACAACATCCTCGTCGCTGGTGCTTGCTGTGCCGCTTTCTGTGCCAGCGCCGTCGTTCTGATACATCGCTTGGCCCACCTGCTGAAGCGCCACGTTCAACTCGGCCGATCGGTTCTGTATATCCGTGACGTCCTCGGAGTCGAGTATGTTGCGCAGATCGCGAATCTTATCCTCAACATCGGTACGCAGCTTTCCGTCGACCTTATCGCCGGCCTCGCGCAAGGTCTTTTCGGCCGTATAGATCAGGCTGTCGGCGTGGTTGCGCGCGCCGATCAGCTCGCGGCGGCGCTTGTCTTCTTCGGCATGCACCTCGGCGTCGCGCACCATTTGCTCGATCTCCGATTCGCTCAGGCCCGACGACGCCGTGATGGTGATGTGCTGCTCTTTGCCGGTAGCCTTATCGCGCGCATGCACATTCAGAATGCCATTGGCGTCGATATCAAACGTCACTTCGATCTGCGGCACGCCGCGCGGTGCGGAGGGAATACCGTCGAGCACAAACTTGCTCAACGACTTATTCAGCCGGGCTTCGGCGCGCTCGCCTTGCAGCACATGCACCTCGACGCTCGGCTGATGGTCGCTGGCAGTCGAGAAGACCTGGCTCTTGCGGGTTGGGATGGTCGTATTCCGCTCGATCAGCGGCGTCATCACGCCGCCGTAGGTCTCGATCCCCAGCGTCAGCGGCGTCACGTCGAGCAGCAGCACATCCTTAACGTCGCCGGCCAGCACGCCAGCCTGGATCGCCGCACCAATCGCCACGACCTCGTCGGGGTTGACGCCCTTATGTGGATCGCGGTTGAAGTAGCGCCGCACCGCCTCTTGCACCGCCGGCATGCGCGTCTGCCCACCGACGAGGATCACCTCGTCGATATCGTTGGCGCGCATGCCAGCGTCGGCCAGCGCCTGCTTCACCGGCCCGATCGTCCGATCGATCAGCTCGCCGGTAAGCTGCTCAAGCTTGGCGCGGCTGAGCGTGATATTGAGATGGCGCGGCCCACTTGAGTCGGCGGTGATGAACGGCAGGTTTACCTCGGTCTGCAGCACGGTCGAAAGCTCCATCTTGGCCTTCTCGGCCGCCTCCTTGAGCCGTTGGAGCGCGGTGCGATCGCTACGCAGATCGATGCCGGTCTCGCGCTTGAACTCGCTGGCCAGCCAATCGATGATCCGCTGGTCGAAATCATCGCCGCCAAGGTGCGTATCGCCGTTGGTCGCCTTGACCTCGAACACGCCATCGCCCAGCTCGAGTATCGAGATATCGAATGTACCGCCGCCCAAGTCGTAGACCGCGATCGTCTCGTCTTTGCCCTGCTTATCCAAGCCATACGCCAGCGCCGAAGCGGTTGGCTCGTTGATAATGCGCAGCACCTCCAGCCCGGCGATCTTGCCGGCATCTTTGGTGGCCTGGCGCTGGCTGTCGTTGAAGTACGCCGGCACGGTAATGACCACTTGCGCGACTGTTTCGCCAAGATAAGCTTCGGCGTCGGACTTGATCTTCTGCAGCACCATCGCCGAGACTTCTTGCGGCGAATAGTCGGCGCCATTCAGGAGCACGCGTACATCACCATTCGGCGCCGCGGCCATCTTATACGGCACCAGATCTTTATCGCGCTGCACATGGCCATCGTTTAGTTTGCGACCCATGAAGCGCTTGACCGAAAAGATCGTATTTTCGGGGTTGGTGACGGCCTGGCGCTTGGCGACCTGGCCAACCAGCCGCTCACCAGATTTATTGACCGACACCACCGACGGCGTCAAGCGATTGCCTTCGGCGTTCGAGATCACTACCGGCTCGCCGCCTTCCATCACCGCCACTACTGAGTTGGTCGTGCCCAGGTCGATGCCGATTATTTTGCCCATATGAATCTCCTAGAACAGAGAACAAAGAACAGAGAACAAACGGCCGCGGTCATATGCTCTGTACTTTGTTCTTTGCTTCTTGTTCTTAGCCCTGCCCCACCTTCACCATCGTCGGCCGCAGCACGCGGTCGCGCAGCATATAGCCCTTCTGCAATTCGGCGACGACTTTGTTTTCCTGATCAGCGCCGGCGGCCTCGTAGATCACCGCCTCGTGGAAATTCGGATCGAAATCCTGACCAACCGCCTGAATTGGCGCGACGCCTTCGCTCTCCAGCACTGTTTGCAGCTTCTGCGGAATAAGCTTGAAGCCGCCGTACCAGGCTGAGTTTGCCACTTCCGGCGTCACGCTGCTGATCGCGCGCTGCAGATCGTCGAGCACGGGCAGGAGCTTCAGTACCAGGCCGGCACTCGCGCCGCGAATAAGGTCGGCGCGCTCCTGATCGGTGCGGCGCTTGAAGTTCTTATAGTCGGCAGCGGCGCGCAGCCACTGATCTTTATATTCGGCGGCTTCCTTCTCAAGCTCGGCAATGCGCGCCTTCAGTTGGTCGATCTCGCTCACACCATCCGCCTGCGCTTGAGTCGCCGCATTCACATCCTGGATTTCGTCAGTCGCATTCACATCCTGGGTTTCGTCAGTGGTTGTGTTCTGCTCCTCTGTCATTGTTCCTCACCTTACAAGGAGTTAAGAGTTAAGGGTTGAGAGTGAAGAATAGGATGAATTCCGCAACTTTTAACTCTTAACTTTTAACTCTTAACTCATAATTTATGAACGGTTACTTTCGCCGCCATACAGATCGCCGAGCAGATCGCTCATGACCGTCGAGATATAGCGCACGGTCGAGATCGTACGGGGGTAGGCCATCCGCGTCGGGCCGATCACGCCAAGCACGCCGACCACCTCGTCGGCGATACCATAGCGCGACAGCACCACGCTATACTCGCGCATCTCGTCGCGGCTATGCTCGCCGCCAATCACCACCTGCACGCCGTTGCTGGCCAACACGCGCGGAATCAGCGGCCCGAGCCCTTTGCCACCCTGCAACATCTCCAGCACCTGCCGCACGCGCTCGACCTGGGCGAATTCGGGCTGATTGAGCATCTCAATCAAGCCGTCGCTATGAATCTGGCTATTCAGCTGATCTTCGAGCTGGCGCATCGCCTTGACGACCAGCTCGAGCACCTGCTGATCCAGATCGTCAAATGCCGCCGGCGTTTGCGCGCGATCTTGCACCAACACCTCTTCGATTTTGCTGATCGCCGCATCGTGACAGCGCTCGTTGATCCGCACCGCGCTGCGGCTCAGATCTTCCTGCTGACGCGCAGTATCGAGCGTAAATGTCTGCTGGCGAATCGTACCGTCGTGCAACACCAGCACTAGCAGCACCGTCGTATCGTGGATGGCGATCAGCTCAAGATGCTTAAAGCGCGCCTGGTATGATCGCGGCGGCGTAACGACTGAGGCATTCTGGGCCGTACGTGCCAGCACCGCACCGGCCAGCTGGATCCATTGATCCAACTCGGAACGTACTTGATAAAACTGGTGCCGAATCGTGCGCTGTTCCGTCGCCGAAAGGGGCGTGCGATCCATTAAGGTTTCGACATAGTAGCGATAGCCGGCGTCGGTCGGCACTCGCCCGGCCGAAGTATGCCAGTGTGTCAAAAAGCCTAGCTCCTCAAGCGCCGACATCTCGTTGCGAATCGTCGCCGAGGAGTAATTCAGCCCATATTTACGCACGAGTAGCTCGGAAGCCACCGGCGATGATGTTTCAATGAATTCTTGGATCACCAGCTTAAGCACAAGTTGGCGACGCTCGTTCATCTCGATCGCCATGGCAATTCTTCCGCGTTTCGTTCAGTGTTTCACATTTTAGCACTCACACCCTGTGAGTGCTAGGCCGCGAGATCAAATGATTGGCGTGCTCTTTGCACGCCGACCGATGGCTATTTTACCACGAGTTGCGGAGATATTCAATGGATCGATTGTTTAACCAGCGTTTATAAAAAGAAGTACAATATCAATGATTATGAAAACAACGCACACAGAGCCAGAACACCGCAATAACAATACGAGGAAGAACATGGCGAGAGGCATACAGCTTGTGGCCGGCGCTGTGATCGCCGCGCTCATGCTGACGAGCTGCGGCGGCACGACCACCGCTCCGCCGGCAACCAGTACAGTCACGCGCGGCGATCTCGTGCAAAGTGTCAGCGGCAGCGGCCAGATCAAACCGGCGCAAGAGATCAATCTCGATTTTGGCTCCACCGGCTCGGTCGCGCAAGTATTGGCAATCGAAGGGCAAAAAGTCAAGCAGGGCGATCGGCTCGCGCAGCTCGAAACCAGCGACCTCGATCAGCAAGTGATCGAGGCCGAGGCGAACCTCAAGAGCGCTCAGGCCGCTTTAACGACGCTGAAAGCTGGCCCGACGGAGACCGATGTACGCAGCGCTCAGGCGCAACTGGTCGCCGCGCAAACCCAGCTCAATCAAGCAACCAAAGGCAACGCCCGCGGCAGCGATATTGCCAGCGCTCAGGCGCAGCTTCGCTCGGCGCAGGCCGACCTGGCGGCGCTGAAAAACCCAACCGAGACCGACCTAAGCGCGGCGCAACTGCGCGTCACCCAGGCTCAAACCAATCTCCAAATCACCCGCGATGGCGACTCAGCCGCAAAAACCCGCGCGGAATCCGACTTGAATAAGGCGGCCGAAGCGCTCACCCAGGCGCAATCGCGTTATTCCACCGCGCTGCAGAACTGGCAGTATGTCCAGGACACCGGCAGGGACCCGATCAATCCTTCGACCACAAACGCACAAGGGCAATCGAAGCCCAACCGGCTGAACGACGCACAGCGCCAGCAATACTACGACACGTTTGTGCAAGCCGACGCGGCGCTAAATAGCGCCGAAGAGGCGTTGAAGCAGGCCCAAATTACCTACGACAACACGCGGCAAAAGGAGGTTGCCGACGTGCCGCTGGCCGAATCGCAGGTGGCCGACGCGCAGCGCCAGCTCGATGCGCTGCTGCATCCAACCGCCCAGAAGCTGAGCGCCGCCGAAGCCCGCGTTGCCCAAGCCCAGGCCCAGCTGAATGTGTTGCTTGGCGGCACCAAAAGCGACATCACGATCTCGCAGGCCACGGTCGAGCAGCGCCAGGCGGCTCTCGACGCGCTGAAGGCCCCGCCGACCGAGCGCGACCTGGCCCAAGCCGAGGCGAATGTTGCCCAGGCCGAAGCGAGCCTGTCGAAAGCTAAGTTCAATCGCGAGCATGCCGAGCTGGTGGCAGCATTCAACGGCACCGTCGCGGTGGTCAATATCAAAGTTGGCGACACGATCGCCACTGGTGGGCAAACACCGGCGATCGAGCTGATCGACGACTCGGCGTTCCATGTCGATGTGAACATCAGCGAAGCCGATCTGGGCAAGCTCAAGATCGGCCAGGAAGCGCAGGTTGAGTTGGATGCGCTGCCGGGGCAGACGCTAGCCGGTACGCTCGATTATATCGCGCCAACCGGAACCACTCAGCAAAACGTGACGACCTATCTCAGCCGCGTTACCTTGAGGCCGACCGATCAACTCCTGCGCGTTGGGCTGAGCGCGGCGGTCTCGATCGTCACCGACAAGCGCAGCAATGTGCTGCTGGTGCCAAGCGGCGCGGTACGCGAGACCGACGCCGGCGCGCAGGTGCAGGTCAAGCGCGGCAACGATACAACCCTAGTACCAATCACGGTCGGAATGGTTGGCGACTCGCAGACCGAAGTCAGATCCGGGCTGCAAGAAGGCGATGTTGTGGTGCTGCCTAGCCCGCGACCGCGGAATGGCGGCTTTGGCCCGTAGGCGTGACAAGATGACACGATGACACGATGACCGTATTGCTGAGTCAATTCTTCTTGTCACCCTCTCATCTTGTCAATTCATTCGGAGCGCAATTTATGGAGCGAACTGAGAACATAACAGCGGCCGTCCGGCCGCGACGCAGCTGGCGGGTTAGCTTTGGCGGCGGGCTGTGGGAGAGCGTGCGGATTGCGCTGAGCAGCCTGCGCGCGAATAAGCTGCGCACCGTGCTGACGATGCTTGGAATCATAATCGGCGTGGCATCCGTGGTCGCACTCATGGCGATCGGCAACGGCGCGCAGGCCGCTATCACCGGGCAGATCGCCGGCATCGGCAGCAACCTGCTGACGATCTTCCCTGGCCAGCGGCGTGGGCCTGGGCCCGGCGCAAATGCGCCCTCGCAGAACCTGACCCTGGCCGACGCCGAGGCGCTCACGAAACCCGGCGCGCTGCGCGACGCGGTGACAATCGCGCCAATTTTCCAGGGCAGCGCCCAGATCGTCGCCGGATCGAACAATATTCAATCGGCGGTGGTGGGTGTGACGCCGAACTACTTTACAGTGCGCAACCTGGCTGCCGCGCGCGGCGATGTGCTGAGCGAGACGCAGGTGCGCGGGCAGCGCGCGGTCACCGTGCTGGGCAGCAATGTCGCCGAAGATCTATTTGGCCTAGCGAATCCGGTCGGGCGGACGATTCGCATCCAAGGGCAAACCTTCCAGGTGATCGGTACGCTCGAGGCGAAGGGCGGCGGCGGCTTCGGTTCGGTCGACGATCAACTGTTCGTGCCGCTTGGCGTAGCGCAGCGGAAGCTATTCGGCGCGCGCAGTCTCGACACCGCCAGCCCACGCATATCGAGCATTAGCCTGCAGGTCGCCAGCGCCGATCAGATGACCGCCGTGTCGGATCAGATCTCGACGATCCTGCGTCAGCGTCACCGGCTCAAGTCCGATGGCAGCGAGGACGACTTCAGCGTCTTCAATCAGGCCGATGTGCTTTCATCGCTAACGCAGATCACCTCGGTGCTGACCGCGTTCCTGGGCGCAATCGCCGGAATCTCGCTGTTGGTAGGCGGCATTGGGGTGATGAATATCATGCTCGTCTCGGTCACGGAGCGCACCAAAGAGATCGGGCTGCGCAAAGCGGTCGGCGCGCGCCGGCGCGACATTCTGCAGCAGTTTCTGATCGAGGCGCTGATCGTCAGCTTACTTGGCGGAATCGTCGGCCTGCTGCTTGGCATCGCGATTTCGTTCGGCGTCGGGCTCACTGGGCTGATCGCGCCGCTCGTGACTCCTGGGGCCATGATGCTGGCGCTGGGCTTCTCCATGGCGGTCGGGCTGTTCTTCGGCATTTATCCAGCGCGTCGGGCGGCGCTGCTGCGCCCGATCGAGGCGCTGCGCTACGAGTAGGGCGCATGGTATACTTTATGCTCAGAAATCATAACCATCTCAGCCTACGTAGTGCTTAGTACGGACGCGATATATCGCGTCCCTACGCACTATGTAGGCTAGGATGCCTAAAACGGCGCCTCGCTTCAGCCGATCACTATTGCGGATCAGCCGCCGTTTTGCCAGAGATAGAGGAGTATAAGGCTATGCAATTCGCTGGATGGAGCGCGCAGCCATTGATTGTGATCATCATTGGGTTGCTGCTGCTTGGGCTCGTTTTCAGAGTTATCAAAGGCGTGATCCGACTGGTGCTGACGCTTGGCATCATCGCGATTATGGCTTACTTCGTATTGAACACGCTACGTTGATCAGTATGCGGTAGGCAGTAGCCAGTAAGTTCCGGCTGCCTACTGCCTACTCATACCTGGAGAAACTTATGCCGCTAATCGACATTCGCGACGTCACCAAGATTTACAAGATGGGCGATGTGGAGGTGGAGGCGCTGCAGGGCGTTTCGCTGACGATCGACGAAGGCGAGATGGTCGCAATCATGGGCCCATCTGGCAGCGGCAAAAGCACTTTGATGAACATCATGGGCTGCCTCGACCAGCCGACCGCCGGCACATACCTGCTCGACGGGGTGAATGTCGGCAACTTGAACGACGACCAGTTGGCGGCGATCCGCAATCGCAAAGTTGGGTTCGTGTTTCAGCAGTACATGCTGCTGCAGCGCACCGATGCACTGCGTAATGTCGAGATGCCGCTGCTCTACGGCGATGGGCGCGACCGCGCGGCCCGCGCGCGTGCGGCGCTGGAAGCTGTGGGCATGACCGAGCGCATGCATCACAAGCCAAACGAGCTGTCGGGAGGCCAGCAGCAGCGCGTGGCGATCGCCCGCGCGCTGGTGACGAACCCGCGCATTATCATGGCCGACGAGCCAACCGGCGCGCTCGACTCAAAGACGGGCGAAGAGATCATGGCGATCTTCGAGCGGCTCAACCAGGAGCAAGGCATGACGATTATTCTGGTGACGCATGAGCCGGACATCGCAGCACACGCACGGCGGATCATCCACATGCGCGATGGACTCATCGCCGAAGATGCCCACCAGCGCGTGGCTGCGCCGGTCGCAGGCTGAGCGCGAAATAGACTGCGGATTACGCGGATTTGACAGATTCGCGCGGATATTATGGCGCAAATGCTGCGCGGCCCGGCGGCGTCAGGCCGATAGTATTCGCACCAGCCGCACATCGGCGCGCTCGCGGCGGAAGCCGAGTCGCAAGTTCAGCGCCAGCATGGGCATGCTCGCGGTGTTCGCCACTAATATTGGGCAGTGGTGCTGCTGCGCATAGGCGATCGTGTGAACCTTCAGCGCCGTCGCCACACCCAGCCGCCGGGCATCGGGATGCACCACCGTGCCGGCTGAATACAGGCGGCCGGGCGTCTCCGTAACCTCGAGCAACCCGCTATACCCAATATAGCGATCGCCGCGTTTGGCGATAAAGAAGCCCTCGGGTACGATCGCACCCTGCTCGAAGCGCCGGAAGTAGTCGGCGAATGCGATCGTCGTCGGCGGGTTGGGGTCAGGGTCGGGGTCGGGCCAGTCGGGCAGCGCCGCGACATGGAGGTTATAGAGTTTCTGAAATGCCGCAGGGTCGTGCGCGCGCTCATAGGCGAAAGTGCTAATGCTGATGCCCTGCATCACCAGTTGCGGCTCCAACCCGCGCCAGGTCGCCACGTTCGCCGTGGCGACATCCAACACCAGCCGGTACATCCGCTGGGTCTCGACAAAGCGCCATATCGTCGAGCATCTGCAGCAGCAGGCGCCCACCGATCCCACGCCGTCGCCAGGCCGGCGCCACCATCAGATCGAGCCGGTATTTCTGGAGCCGCACCCACCAGAACCAGCCGTAGCCGACCACCTGCCGGGTGGCATGATCTAGCGCAACATAGCGCAAGGTTCGATGCTGCTGATCGGCGTGCGCATCGGCCTGCCGCCACGCCTCGGCCGGTGCACCAAGCTCGGGCGCGATCGACTTGACGAGCGCGGACGCCGGTTCGTAGTCCTGATCTTCAATTGGGCGAATGGTGATTGTCTCGATCGTCGTGGCCTCCCGGATATGACGGGCATATGCGGCCTACAGACTGGTAGCGATCGGGCGCGCCTCGCAGCGCTGTTAGCCTGCGGCGAAGGATTACGGCTCGACAATCGTCACCGGCGCGACCACAATATTGATGCCGGCAAAGCTACTCGCGCTCATTTCGG